>Ga0181521_10000019_pt1 | contig 184518 bp, 161 predicted proteins | sample PEATcosm2014_Bin_32_FD_119764 | JGI IMG/M metagenome (GOLD analysis project Ga0181521, IMG submission 119764) | Peatland microbial communities from MTU Mesocosm Facility, Houghton, MI, USA - PEATcosm2014_Bin02_60_metaG | ecosystem: Environmental > Terrestrial > Soil > Wetlands > Peat | place... | reverse complement strand
TGGATGCAAAACTACCGCAGACTCGTCACCCGATGGGAATACCACATCGAAAACTTCCTCGGTTTTACTCAGCTCGCCTGCCTACTCATGCTCGCCAGACATTTATGAGATGGCTTCTAAGCCTGTTACCCCATCTTTTTGTGCACTTGGTGAAAGGGTGGGGCACCCGGCCTTCAAATCCTCCTATAAAGTTCTAAGAGGGTAGACCTTCTTGTGCTCGCTAACTTTACTGTGTTCTTTGTCCAACTCGCTCAATAATTTCTCGCCGTACAGCTTCCCGATCTCTTGCATCTGCTTTCTATCATTAATGTCGATTTCACTGTGAAGCCAGTTTAGCAGGAGAATAAACTCCTGCCCGCACTTGTCGCACTTAACGTCCCCGAGGTGATTGCCTGCATATTTGTCCCCCGTCCGAGTGTTACACCATTTATCGAATTCGGTAGTTTGGAAAAGCTGTTCTAAAACCGATTTTTCCTCTCGGTTAATAGCAATTGGACCGCGTATTGCGATCGCCTCTTTAGCAATTGGATGCTTGGGACTGTTCATATGAAGAATTATACAATGGGCTACGTGACGGGAGCCCGGTGATTGAGGCATGGATTTTCAAACCAAGGCAAGGTCATGGATCGTGACTGGCTTTCATCGCTTCCAGCCTTGAATTAAATATGAAGTACTGGAACTCCAACTTCCTCCTTCAGGAAAGTTACCTGGCGCATGCGCGCATACCTTTGTAGTTTCTCCAGTATCGATCAGTCCCCCATCTTCCTTTTTTAGGTCAATTGATCGAGAAACATCCTTTACCTCCTTCCCGTCCCTATCCTTGACTTCAATCAGTACAGGAATTTTTTGAATGATGTACCCAAAGGAATTTTCGAACGTAAAACATATCTCATCTCCATTTGGCCAGTTCGGTCCCCAGTGGCCATCTTTTAATGAGAAGTCGAAAACTGATACTTCAGAGGTCGGCAATTCTTCTGGAGCCTTGTCGAATGCGACAGGGTGCCATCCGCCGCTTCCAAGTCTGTCCGTTCGGCCTGCTTTTTCATCGATCCGGTATTGCGTCGATCCTTGGGACAAATAGTGGTATCGCGGTCCAAATGTATCCTGATCGAGCGTCACGCCCACCAAACCTGCAAGCAGTAGAGAAGAGACAAAGACAGCTGAGAATGCATGTGGGGAAAGGGGCCATCGAGCAGCACAAAGCCAAGCCAGTGCGCCGAATGCAACACCCTCAATTAGAAATATCGGAATAAATCCCTGAACGGCTCCGAGGATTAAGCAACTCACTCCGATAACACCCAGAGTAATCGAGCCGACGTTGACATACCGATTGGCAACTTTCGAGTTTCCAGCGGCAGATTGAGTGGAGACGGTTTGTGCAACAGCATTTGTACTAATCTCCGTTGGTGGACTTAGTTCTGGCTCAAACGCCTTGCCTTTGCCGTTCGTATTTATCTCTGTATTCGCGGGTGCCTCCGGTAAATCGGTATCTGAAGTGGTTTCATCCAGAACACTGCGTTTGCCGCATCGCGGACAGAACTGAAATTCATTCTGCAACGTTGAACCACATCCTACACAATACATAAAAGTCCACCTGTGCCAATATCACGGTTACCATGCCCCAGGTCTCGATATTTCAGACCTGGGAGTTTAGCTGGTTGCGGAAGCTGCTGCTCCTTTGCGCGGTTTCACGGCTTCCTTGGCTTCGGCGGGGCCTGCGGCGGGGACTTCGGGGATCTCGGCTTTGATGGCGCCGATGTTCAGCTTCTTGCGCAGTTCGGCATCGAGCTTGGCGAAGACTTCCTTGTTCTCCTTGAGGTAAGTGCGGGTGTTTTCGCGGCCCTGGCCGATGCGTTCGCCGGAGTAGGCGTACCACGCGCCGGATTTTTCGACGATGTTGTGGACCACGGCCAGGTCGAGGACGTCGCCCTCGCGGCTGATGCCTTCGCCGTAGAGGATGTCGAACTCGGCCTCGCGGAAGGGCGCGGCAACCTTGTTCTTGACGATCTTGACCTTGGTGCGGTTGCCGGTGACGGCGTCGCCGTCCTTGATGGCGGCGATGCGGCGGATGTCCACGCGGACGGAGGAGTAGAACTTGAGGGCGCGGCCGCCGGTGGTGGTCTCGGGGTTGCCGAACATGACGCCGATCTTCTCGCGGATTTGATTAATAAAAATCAGCGCGGTGCGGGATTTGGAGACCGTGCCGGTGAGCTTGCGCAGGGCCTGGGACATGAGGCGGGCTTGCAGGCCCATGTGGGAGTCGCCCATCTCGCCGTCTAGCTCGGCCTTGGGGACCAGGGCGGCGACGGAATCGACGACCAGCACGTCGATGGCGCCGGAACGGACCAGGGCTTCGGTGATCTCCAGGGCTTGCTCGCCGCTATCGGGCTGCGAGACCAGCAGGTTGTCGATGTCCACGCCCAGTTTTTTGGCGTAGGCGGGGTCGAGAGCGTGCTCTGCATCGACAAAGGCCGCCAGACCGCCCGCCTTTTGCGCCTCGGCGATGACCTGCAAGCAGATGGTCGTCTTGCCGGAGGATTCGGGACCGAAGACCTCGCTGACGCGGCCGCGGGGAATGCCGCCGACGCCCAGAGCCGCGTCAAAGCTGATGGAGCCGGTGGAGATCACGGCAATGGGCACCAGCGCTTCCTTGGACCCGAGCCTGACAATCGACCCTTTGCCAAACTGTTTTTCGATCTGCGCGAGGGCAAGTTCAACGGCTTTGGTGCGGTCATCGGTGGTAGCCATGGGGGTCCTCCAGTAGGTGCTCACCGAAGCCGGTTCTTGCTTACCTCAGCGGGGAAGCGGCGCGGCGGCATGGAATTCATTTCGAAGGGATTGTAGCAGGGCGAGACAACGGATGGACAGAGGAAAATGGCGAAGAAATAGTGAAGGAGGTTTTTGGCACAATGACTTTCTGCTTTACTTGCGTTCCCGGGCGTGACCCGGCGAACCAGCACCGCTATCAGCGAGAGGATTCGTTGGACGTGGCGAGCGAAACGTCGGTTCAGACGGTGTAAGCGCCGATGCGGATCTCGCGGCTGGTGAGTGCGTCGCATGCGCGGTCGAGTTTCTCGTATTCGGCGTCGTGGTCCTTGCGGAAGGCGCGGAAGGCCTCTTCGCTGGCCCAGCGGTCAATGGTGAGGTAGTTGCCGGGGATGTAGGCGTCCCGCAGCAACTCCGTGCCCCGGTACTCGGGCGAGGCGCCAAAGAGCTTAGCCCATGCGCCCTGGGGCGAATAGGCGGCCTCAAAGGCGGCAATCTTTTCCTCGGAAATCTCGAACTGCCAGACAACGACAAACATGCGCGTATCCGATCTTGACTTTATGGTAACGCAGGGGGGAGCGCGTTGGCGAAGGCGGGAGAGAAATCGACGCACCCAGGAGCGAGCAGCGGGGGAGAATTTCGCGTTTGAGCAGAGAGCCGGGGCTGTGCGAAAAGCCAGAGACAGCGAGGAAAACGGAGTAGGGGGGCAGCCTTTGCCGGAGAAAAATTGAGAACTTTCTCAGGAAAGTATATGCATAGTTTTGCACATATTTTGATTTTATCTCCCGTAAACGACTGAATCTAAATAGTAATTATTGGCACGCAACGTGCATGAATACCTCCACCAACGCATTTGGAGCGCGTCGGTTAGCATTTTTTTGTGTCCACCGTGATGTTCGCTAATCTGATCGCCGCTCCAATGGGGTACAATGTTTTTCAGGGAGAGCGCATTGGTGTCTTCAGCGTTCTGCCCGTGTAAGGCATTGCAGGGCCAACCTGCCAAAGTTCCGGCAGGATAGATGCCCGCGAAGGGGAAAGTGAGAGGCATGATGAAGAAGATTTGGTTAGTTGGGCTCGCACTGGCAACTGTTTTTGCGGCTACCCCGGCTGCAAAGGCGGACACGGTTTACTTTAACTTCTCCCTCAGCGGCTCCGCCGTCTCAAGTGGGCCCAATTGCTGCGGTCCTGCCATCACCGGCTCTGGCATCATCTCCGGCAACACGATCAGCCCCGGCGAGTTTAACATCACCGGCGGAACTTTTAAGATTGACGGCGTGACGTCGTACATCATCCCAAATCCTGTCCCGGGGACTGTCGACTCTATCGACGACAATGAATTCAATTACGACAATATTCTTACTCCGGGGGGTCCGCATTATTTGACGTATAATGGGCTTCTCATCGCCCTCTCAAATTGCGGACAAAATTGCGGAGTGGAGTTGAACATCGCTTATGATAGTGTCGTAGGCGACCCATTCTATGGCGACTACATCTGGGCGGAGTACAACTACGTTAACGATACATGGGTTATTACTAACTCTGGTTCCTACCTCCCCCTCGACCTGAACATCACGGAAACCCCGGAGCCGTCTTCGTTGATGCTGCTCGGGACTGGGCTGCTTTGCATGGCGGGCTTTCTTTTCTGGAAGGCCCGGCTGAGCCCGGTTCAGGCCAGGTAGTTTCTCCAGGAGTTTAGCTAACCACGGAGGGCGTGAATATCGCGCCCTCCTCTTTTTTTGTCTGTGGAACCTTACGGTTCGATTCTGCCCTGCTCGTCTCCTGGAGAAAGAAAGACAGGCAGGCAGGCCTTCCCGTGGGGATAGGCTGAGAAGCCGGCGACTGACCCAACACCGGGCCGGTTCCGCGTTGGAGTCCGTAGAATCGGCCGGGCAAAGCCTGAAAAAACGCGCTCTATGCAAAAAAACTAATTCTTGACGGGTTGATTCGGTTTGAGTCACTATCTGTATGCCCCTCAATAGGAGCATTCAGAAAGGAACAAACCATGTACATAGGTACGTTACTTCCCCCTCGGAATGAACCGGCAATGGTTGCAATCCGAATCTCCTCGCTGGCCGTGATCATGGCAGTCACGGTGTCAGCGATCGCGCAACATCCCTCCCCAAAGCCACAAATGACAGTGCCAGTTGCCGCGCAGCAGGGCGGCAAGATCGACTTCCCCAACACATTGGTTCCCAGGATTCCCAGCTCTCTGCCAATCCTCAAATTAACCGCTCAGGCCCCTCCGGAGGCGTTTTTGACGGACACGTTGAACAAGATCGACGCGCAGCTTCCGCCGGGGCATCACAAGCTGACCATCCAGCCGCTCTCGAAGACGCCAGCCCTGGCCGCGCGGGGCATCTCCGCGCAGTTGACCGGAGTCGTCGAGGAGGACCGGGTACTGGCCTACTGGCATCCGCAGACCGGCGAGGCCGAGATCAGTCCCCGGCTGGAACAACTGAAGACGGAAAAGTTTGTCGCGGCCAATAATCGGCATCTGGCAGCGGCCAGTTCGCTGGCGCGCACGGTTTTTGCGCGCACCGAGATTCTGCCCAAGGACGACACGCAGTATACGCTGGGCGAGGCCATTCCGATGCTCGGTTCAACGGCTCAGAAGGGCGCCAACGGCGCGGTTTCGCACTCCGAGCCGATGCACTATCTGACCTATGTACCGGTGCATCGCCAGGTGCAGGGCTATTTGGTCTATGGACCGGGATCGCGCGCCCTGCTGGGCGTCGATAATGCGGGAACAATTCAGGACTTCGTGCTGCATTGGAAGGCGGCCCACAACAGCGGCCAGGCAAAAGAGACGCGCACCCCGGCGCAGGTCTACGCTGCGCTGAAGGCCGTGGTTGAGCCGCTGACAAAAATTGGCGACGTGCAAGTGCAGTCGGCCGAGGTCGTCTACTACGACGACAATGAAAGCGCCCAGTTGGGACCAGTCTACCGGCTCATTGCGCGGGTGCATTCCAATCCCTCGGCCAGCGCGGCCGCTGGGAAGGAGGCCGATGATGATTTAATCGTCCTCTATGCGTCCTTCGGCAATGTCCCGCTCCCGGCGGCTTTGAACCAGGGTGGCGGCGCACAGCCACAGACAGCGATCCAGGACATCCACCGCACTTTGCCGGTGGAAAGGAAGATTCCTCCCGGCGATCCAACCGTGGGCCGCTACGTGGTGCGCAACGACGATCCGAATTGGGTCAACGACGCTAACCTCTTCTGGAACGGCCTGACATCCAACGGCGGCGGATCCCTGTTTACCAACTCCCAGTACTACTGGGCGCAACCCTGGGAGTTCACCACCTATGCTTCGCAATTTATTGACAATGTGCAGGTGGGCGAGGTTGAGGCTCACGGCGATTGGTGGTACTTCACGACCTATCAGAACTGGGGCGATGGGGTGGATATCGACAGCAACCCCGCTCCGGGCGGAGGGTATGGTCAGGCCAATCACGGCAAGCTGAACTATTGGACCCTGCACAGTTGCGAGGTTGTTCCCTCGCCGTCGGAAGCTCCCTGCCCCGCGGGTATGCCTACGACAGATAACCGCCCCTGGTACGACCCCTGGTTCAGGGTCTTCCAAGGGCTGCACACGGTGGTTGGCTACAGAACCATCATGTTGATCGGCGACAGCGTCGGCGGTCCCTACGGGCAAGCTCTGCGCAATAGCCAGTCGGTGCTTTCGGCGTGGTCGCACGCTGCGCTCACCGCCGGCGACTATCAATCCAAAGGAAGAAGAATTGCGCACTGCGGCGCAAATCCCGCCGCCGGCATTAAACCGGGCGATCCCTGCAATACAAGCTCCTCCGTCGGCTGCCTGGTCATGGGCGAGCCGTCTGCGGTTACCGTCTGCGGTCATTCCGACGACAACATCTTCAATCAGTCGTCCATCCCCCCGGCGAGCTGTCTGACCATCTACTGGTGGTGGAATAACTAACAAGCGGACATTTTTCAGCGGTCTGCTCATCAATACTGTGTGCCCCAGGTCTTGTCATCGAGACCTGGGGCACATTGTTTTTGTGGGGAACGAAGGGTCTATATCTTTCTTAAATTGGCGAACTTTTCCATCAGCTTTTTTACGCCGTGGCTGTTGAAGAGGATGGTGAGCTTGGCGCCATCGCCTTCGCCTTCGCGCTGGAGGATGGTGCCTTCGCCATACTTCGCGTGGCGGACGTGCTGACCCTTCTTCAGATTGACTGCGCCGCTGGAGGCGGGGATGTCCATGGCCGGGGCAGACGACGCAGGACGGGGAAGCGAGCCGGGCTTACCGTGGCCTCCCTTGCCGCCAAAGAAACGAGCGATGTTGTCGATGGAGTGGCCCTCCGGGCTTTCACCTTTGGGACTGGATTCCTGACTGCTCGAGGACGCCTTGACAGTCATCCAGGGAGCGACAAAGGGCCTGGAGGAAGTACGATTTGCGCCTACACCGTTGCCCCTGCTCCCGCTGGCTGCAAAGCCCCTGGCGGGCGCACGCGGGGATTCCTGGTTCTCGTCTTCGTAGTTGTAGTGCCGGTCGGCGAAGTCGCCGGAGTGGCCGGGGCGGCGGCCAGAGGCCTTGGGGTAGCCGGGAGTGGACCAGGCTGAGGATTGGGCAGGAGACCGGGTGCCGAGATTCTCGATCAGACGGAGGGGAACTTCTTCAAGGAAGCGGGAGGGGATGCTCAGCTCCGGGGCGTCATTGCCATAGCGGCGGCGGTAGTGCGCGCGGGTGAGGACTAGGGAATTCATAGCGCGGGTCATGCCGACGTAGCAGAGGCGGCGCTCTTCTTCGAGTTCATCGGGGTTATTCAGGGTGCGGGAGTGGGGGAAAAGACCCTCTTCAAGGCCGGCGAGGAAGACCAGCGGGAACTCCAGGCCCTTAGCGGCGTGCAGGGTCATGAGGGTGACGCGAGCCTCGGGGTCGAACTGGTCAGTGTCCGAGGCCAGGGCGGCGTGGTCGAGGAACTCGGCCAGGGTTTCGCCGCGGGCTTCGGCGTCGTGGGCGGCGTTGGCCAGCTCCTTCAGGTTTTCAATGCGGCTGAAAGCCTCCGGCGAGCCTTCGATTTCCAGAGCTTTGATGTAGCCGGTGCGGTCGAGGAGGAAGCGGATCAATTCTGGGAGGGTGGCTGCGTCGCCAGGTTTGCGAAAGGCGCTCCCACGCCCTTTTTCGTCTGCGGCGACCTCTTCAGCGTCTGATTCAAAATCGGGGTCGGAGGGGGCTGGAATCCGAGGTCTCCGAGGTTTTGACTTTGCCGCGAAGGGCGAAACAATACTGGCGTCGAACTGCGAAAGGTCTTTGTCTTCCTTGCTGGCTGAGTCTGCCGTGGACGCGCCGAACTCGAAACCGGTATCGGCGTCCTCGCCGGATTCAGCCCCGGCAGCAACATCAGCAGAAAGCTTGCCGGCGAAGTCGGGATCCATCATGGCCTGGGCGTCGAGGATGAGCTGGCGAAAGGAGTCGATAGCCATCAGCGCGCGGGTGGGGATGAGACGATTCGAGATGGCGGCGGAGAGTGCGTCCCAGGTGGACTGGCCGGTTTCCAGAGCCAGCCGTTCCAAAGTCTCCAGCGTCGTTTTGCCGATGCCGCGGGCCGGGGTGTTGATGACCCGCTGCAGAGCCATGGAATCGTGGGGGTTGCGGATGAGCCTCAAGTAGCAGAGCAGATCCTTGATCTCGGCTCTCTCGTAGAAGCTGAAGCCGCCGACCATGGTGTAGGAGATGTTATAGCGGCGCAGAGCCTCCTCCACCAGCCGGGATTGGGCGTTGGTGCGGTAGAGGACGGCGCAGTGCCCCCTTCCGGGGTCTTGCGTTTCGGACGAGTTCGTTGCACGGAGGAACTGCTGAATGTGGTCGGCGATGAACAGAGCCTCGTTTTCGCCGTCAGGGGCCTCATAGTAGCCGATCAGCGAGCCGCCCTGACGGTCGGTCCAGAGCTTCTTGCCCTTGCGGCGGTCGGGCGGGTTGTGGGCGACCACGGCGCCCGCGGCTTCCAAAATGATCTGCGTTGACCGGTAGTTCTGCTCCAGCCTGACGATGCGGGCGTTAGGGAAATCCCTTTCAAACTCCAGAATGTTGCGGATGTCGGCGCCGCGCCAGGAGTAGATGCTCTGGTCCTCGTCGCCGACGGCGCAGACGTTCTTTCGCTCGCCGGCCAGCAGCTTCATCAGCTCGTACTGGGGGCGGTTGGTGTCCTGGTACTCGTCCACCAGCAGATAGAGGTAACGGCGCTGGTAACGCTCGCGGGCCTCCGAGGAGACTTTGAGCAGGCGGACGGCTTCCAGCAACAGGTCGTCGAAGTCGAGCGCGTTGCACTTGCTCAGTTCGGCGCGATAGCCCTGGTAGATGTGGGCGACGCGCTCGCCGTTGGGATCTTTGGAGGAGAGATAAACCTCCTGGGGATCGAGCATGTGGCTCTTGGCCCAGGAGATGCGGCCCAGCACCGCGCGCGGGGTGAGCTGCTTGGTGTCCAGGCCCATGCGCTTCATGATCTGCTTGACGATGGCCTGCTGGTCGTTCTCGTCGTAAATTGCAAAGGAGCGGGTGAGGCCCTCGTTGCCCACCTTGAGGGCCTCGATGTCGCGCCTCAGGATGCGGACGCAGAAGGAGTGGAAGGTGGAGATGAGGGGTTTGGCGAGGGAGGAGTGGCCGAGGAGGCGGTCGACGCGCTCGCCCATTTCGCTTGCGGCCTTGTTGGTGAAGGTGACGGCCAGGATAGAGTCCGGGGCGACGCCTTTTTCGCGGATGAGCCATGCGATGCGGCTGGTGATGACGCGGGTCTTGCCTGAGCCTGCTCCGGCGAGGATGAGCAAGGGGCCTTCGGTGGCCTCGACGGCGGCGCGCTGTTCGGGATTCAGGTTGTCGGCGAGAAGCTGCAAGGGGCAAGTCCGGGTGGGAAGGATCCTGGATCTAGTGTACCGGTTTTGAGGTGGTTCTCTCTGGTCGCCGAGTTATCCTGAAGAAACCATGACACCATCTAAACAACCTCTTCGCCGCGTGGCGGTTTTCTGCGGATCGACAAACGGAAGCAATCCCGCATTTGTTGCCGAGGCACGGGCGTTGGGCGAGGCGATTGCCGCCGCCGGGCTGGGGCTGGTCTATGGCGGGGCCTGCGTGGGGCTGATGGGCGCGGTGGCTGACGCGGCGCTGGCCGCTGGCGCCGAGGTGATTGGCGTGCTGCCCGCCGTTCTGACCGGCCGCGAGCTCGAACACACAAGGCTGACCAAGCTGGAACTGGTGCCCTCCATGCACGCGCGCAAGGCGCGCCAGGTGGAGCTGGCCGATGCGTTTCTGGTGTTGCCCGGCGGCTACGGCACGATGGACGAGATGGTGGAGGTGGTGACCTGGGCGCAACTCGGCCTGCACTCCAAACCCTGCATCCTCATCAACACCGCCGGGTACTGGGACGGGCTGCTGGCGTTTCTCGACACTGCGGTTGCGGCAGGCTTTGTGAAGGCGAAGAACCGGGGGCTGGTGCGCGTTGCCGCCCGCGCGGAAGATGCGGTGAGGATGGCGATTGCGGGTTAGCTGCGCTGCCACGCCGGTGTTATCTTGCCGAAGCGCAAGACCAGTCGTCGCAGTTTTCCTCGTATACTCAACCCAGCGTATGTCTACTCACCTCGACAGGATTTTGGCCACGACGCGGGCCACGGTGGCTGCGGCCAAGGCGCGTGTTTCCCTGGTGGAGTTGGAGCGGCTGGCCGCCGAGCATAAGCCGCGCGGCTGGGCGGCGGCTTTGCGCCAGAAGGCTGCCGACGGGCCTGCGGTGATTGCCGAGATCAAGAAAGCCTCGCCGTCGAAGGGACTGATTCGCGCGGAGTTCGACGCGGCGTGGCTGGCTGGGCGCTACTTTGCGGGCGGCGCGGCGGCGCTTTCCGTGTTGACCGACGAACCGTTTTTTCAGGGCAGCCTGCGCAATTTGGAGCTAGCTTCGGCTGCGGTTCCGTTGCCGTGCCTGCGCAAGGACTTCACAGTCGATGAGTATCAGATCGTGGAGGCTCGCGCGCACCATGGGGACGCAGTCCTGCTGATAGCCGCCGTTCTCAACGACGGCGAGCTTCAGCGCTTTGCTCGGGCGGCGCAGAGCCTTTTACTGGATGTGTTGGTTGAGGTGCATACGGCGGAAGAACTGGACCGCGTGCTCGATACGCTGGGGGAGACAGGCGCCGATGCCATTGGCGTGAACAACCGCGACCTTAGAACATTTGATGTCCGCCTCGAAACCTCGCTGGAACTGGTGGAGCGGATTCCGTCCGCCGTGGTTCGCGTGGCGGAGAGCGGGATCGCGACGCCGGAAGACCTGGCACGGCTGCGCTCTGTTGGCTTTCACGCTTTTCTAATCGGCGAGAGCCTGATGCGGCAACCCGATCCTGGCGCGGCGCTCAAGGCGCTGCTATCTGGAGCAGCCCGATGAGCATCTGGATCAAAATCTGCGGTAACACTTCGCTCGGAGACGCGCTTGTGGCCGCTGAAGCCGGGGCAGACGCAGTGGGGTTCGTCTTTGCGCCTAGCCCGCGGCGGATGACAGCGGAGCAGGTGGCGGCCATCGTTCCGCACTTGCCGGCAACGGTGGAGAAGATCGGCGTCTTTGTCGATGCGGCGCTGGAAGAGATCGTCTCCACGGTTGAAGCCTGCGGCCTGACCGGCGTGCAACTGCACTTTGATGCGGACCCTGATCTGCCGGCCAGACTGCGTGAGCGACTCGGGCCGGCAGCGCGCATCCTGCGCGTGATCCACTATGATGCGGATACCGCCGCGCAGTGCGCAGCCCAGATTGGCGAGTACGCCCGGAACCCGCATGTGGACGCGGTGCTGGTGGACTCGAAGATGACTGTGGCCGCCGGCGGCAGCGGCATGAGCTTCGACTGGGCTGAGGCGCGCAAATCGATCTTTGAAAACGCGGAGGCGCGGAAGCGCCTGATAGCCGCGGGCGGGCTGAACCAGTCCAACGTGGCCGAAGCCATTGCCGCGCTGCGCCCCTGGGGCGTGGATGCGGTTTCCGGCGTGGAAGCCGCGCCGGGCCGCAAGGATGCAGCCAAGGTGCGGGAGTTTGTTCGCCGCGCGAGGGCGGCGAGATAATAGCCTTGAACGCATCCGGAGACTACGATTCAAGCGGACACAGCCCGCGCGCTGCCTGATAAGCCGCACGGCCAAGTTCGACCTGGCGAGCCGCGGCCCCGAGCAGCTGCTCCCGGACCCGTTCCGCAGATTCCCAGGTGCTACAAATCGCATCCTGAATCTCACCGGGAGTGACTGAGCGCCGGAAGTCGATCATGCGGCATCCTCCCGGAAACTGTTCCTGAAGGCCGGTGAACTTCTGCTCATAGTAAGAGGAGCGCACCAGGCCTACCACCGGAATGCCCTGAGCCAAAGCAAAAACTCCGCCGTGGTAACTTCCAGTCACTACAACACGGCATTTTCCAATCTGATGAATGACATCCTCTGGACTCTCGATCATTGTCTGTGACGCAAGATTCTGGCCATCCAGCAACCTTCCGTTGGCCTCCACGTCGGAGTCACTTCCATGAAACGATATGGGCACAGGAACCAAGGAGGAGTTCAAAGTCCGGGCAGCGAGCAGCATAGGATCGCGCAGCTTGCCGACTATGTCCTCACCCGTGCCCGCATAGCCGGCGAGACGCAGGTTAAAGCCGATTCCATTTCCCAGAAAGCCGGGGCGACGCCGGTACGCGAGTTCAATGGCGTCATCTCCAGTAACGTAGATTCTGTCCCTGGGCACGCCGAGCGATTCGAGAAGCGGCAATCCTGTATGGCCTTCACGCAGGCCAATCAGCTTAAGCCGGGGAAGCACCGCCCGGGCTTTTGCCAACAGCTCAGGATCTGTGATGGGGCCAACGCCCTGCCCGAAGACAACAACCGGGACACCCGCCTGCAATACGAACTCCAACTCATCCAGGAGCGGACATGCGGAATCCGCGAATGCATCGTTGAGCCCGCCCATGCCGCTAACCACCAAAAGGCCGGCTCCAGTCAACCGTATGCGAAAACTGGAGGGCGATGGGACCGGCCTGCGCTTAATCATCGCCTTAAGGCGAACGCCAAGTTCCGTCACCTCTGGGCACCGCAACCAAAGCAGTCTCTCCAGTCTCAACAAGACAGCCGAGATTCCCGCCGTCAGCTTCCGGTGAAGGCCGCCGATCAAGCATCGGCCCGATAACCATGCATTGCGTGTTTCCACGGAGATTGGCTCGACAGAAGGACAAAAGCGCAAAAGACGGTCCGGACGACTGGTTACGACCCCGATCTCCGCGAGAGGCCACAACTCCCTCAGCCGGGCGACAGCGACCTGCATCATGGCAACGTCGCCCAAATTTTGGCAAGCGTAACTTCCGGGTTCGAGAACAATGTGATTGTGCATACTTGAGACTCCTCGGGCCGCAGTTTCGTAGTTGTGATGCACACGCGTCTCGGCAAAAACCTGACGATGCTGAGACACACCGCAGCCCTTCAGTCCAGTCAAAAACGGAATCTGTTTCTTACGCTCACCACAAACATGGCAAAGCGCCACGGCTGCCAAAAAGGCGACGGCCATACACACAGCGACTTGAGCATGTAGCGAAGTTCATCTTTGAGCCCGTTGTCCCGCGCAATCAGGCCGGCGCTGCACAACTGCGCCGCGAGAATCCGCCGCCTCCAGGCCCAGCGATCAAAGCCCCGTAGATCGGCCAGCAGCATCGAATCGAGGATCAGATCGAGCCCCCGCAGCATCATTTCCGGATTCGCGCTGAGGCTGTCCGCGTGAAGATAGATGTCCGTCAGAGGGTCGAACACCGCTTCAAACTTCCCCAACCGCTGCAGCCGCACCAACATCTCCCAGTCCTCGCAGGCGAAAACATCTTCGCGGTAACCTCCATCCTGCATGACCGCGTCCCGTCTGATAATGTATGTGCACGGTATCGGATTGCAATACCGCAGCATCTTGCTCGCCGCGGCCGGGTCGACTGCGAGCTGTTCACTACGAATACCTTGATCGTCGAAGAACCGGATTCCGGTGTATACGAGCACAGTCTCGGGGCGAACGAGGGCAGCCTGACGCTCCAGCTTTTCGGGCGCCCAACGATCGTCGGCGTCCAGCAGCGCGATCCACTCGCCCGAGGCATTGCGAATCCCCAGATTTCTGGCGGCCGCTACTCCGCCGTTTGCCTGGCTGATCACTGTTGCCCCCAGCGCCGCCGCTACTGCCGCCGTATTGTCGGTGGAACCGTCATCGACGACGATGACCTCCATTGGCTTAAGGGTCTGCGCGAAGACCGATTTTAGGCAGCGCGGCAGAAATCGCTCCGCATTGTAAGCAGGAATCACCACGCTAATCCTGATGCCGGAGTTCGTGGCCGCCATGAATGCTCTCCAATTTTGATTCATACCACATTGCAAGAATTTACCAGGACAAGCGCCCGCCAAGATGTTGCTTCACCGCAGCTGAGGCGGCCTCCGATTCCGCGCGCAGAAGATTATTCTACAAGATTGGCCGCGTCAGCGGACATTCATTGCGGCCGTATCAGCAGCAGCAGAAACTTTTCCGTGGGATGAACGAATGGCCGCGGCAGCATTGCGGCGAGGATATGAAGGCGGTCATGGTCTTCCGGCTCCAGGACGCGCATCCAGTAGAAGAGCCCGAAGAGAACGATCAGGGCTGCGCTTCCGCCGCACAGAATAGCCCACAGCGGCGCCAGGCGCATGGCAATGAAATGCGCGGTCAGAGCGGCCAGCGCGCTGACAAAAACAATTTTTGCCACCTGCAACCAGGGAAGTTTGACCTTGTAGAGATGGTTTGCCACGGCCGACATCATCAGGACGGCCGCCGCTTGCGCTGCTCCATTGCCAATACATGCGCCGACCGCGCCGTGCGCTGGAATCAGCCACCAAGCCACTCCCCAATCGACGACGCCCGCGATTACCGTTGCCGCAATGACGAAGCTTTGGCGCTCGGAGCACTGGAGGAGGCTCTGCGCGGGCGAGATGAAGGCTTTGAAGATGCACAGCAGCGGAGCCAGAGTCACAACCATGGCGGCGTCCTGAAATTGGCGGCCGTAGAGAAGCAGCAACGCCGGGAATGCGAGCGATGCCGCTATAAAGTGCAGCGGAATAGCGAGCAAAGCAAGATAGCGGAAAGTGGAGGCAGTGATGGCGGGAAGCCTGGACTTATCGCGCCCGTACTGAACGAAGATCGTAATGCTGGTGGCCGCTCCGAAGACGGTCGCGGCCAGCAGCAACATGTCAGCCATGGTAAATGCCAGCGAATAAAACGATACCTGGCGGATATCCGCGCAGAGACTCCTGAGCAGAAGGATCTCCGACCGGCCCCATACGATCATGGACACCGCCATAGTGGCAACGCTTGGCCAGGCGAAGGCCATCATGCGGTTGCGCAATCCTGGCGGATGAAGATGAGTGGTCTCCCAGGCGAGCACGCGCTTCAGCGTGGGAAAGAAACGCACAAAAAAATCGACGGTTCGCATGGCGAGCAACGACGCGCCGACGCCGACTACACCCCACTGGAGCACCACCGTTGCCGCGATTGCGATGAAGTAAACAAGGGCTGAAACGAGGGAGGCGGGCAGATTTGTCGACATATCTTCCGTGGCGGTATTAGCCTGCGCCGGGATGGAGTTGACCATCGAAGGCCAAATACTGAGCACGAGCAGGGCCGCGGCCAATTTGTAATCGGGATTGGCATCGCCCAACACCCAGTAGAGAAAGCCGCCGGTGGCCAGCGTGGCCAGGCCGGTCTGCAAGAGCAGTGTGCGCAGGAAGATGTATCGCGCGGTGCCCCGGTCGCCCATGCCGAGAAACTCGGCCATATACTTTCGCGTGGTGGCGGGAATGCCGAACCCGCCCAGGCTGCTGACCAGCGCGGCGATATACGAGATATAGACGATGTAGGCGTTCCTCGACGGCCCCAGATAGCGGTTAATGGCGATGGAGGTGGTGATCGCAACAACGGCGGCGACAATTTGGTCAATGCCGTACCAGCCGGAATTTTTAGCTATAGTTCTCGTATTGGACATGGATTTCCTGCTGTTTTTCCCATGAGGACTCGCGCGCCTTCGTTCTGAATCGGCTAACGCCTCAGACGCTTCCGGCAGCGCTCCGCGCGCTGCCGGAAGCCATCGAGCCCCGTTCGCAGTCTAACCCAGTGCTTGCAGCGCAGTCTTCGCGTCCTTGGCCGCCGGCGCATCCGGGGCCAACGAAATAGCCTTCTTCAGGTGAATCGCAGCGTTGCTTTTATCTCCAAGTTTGGCATACACCATACCCAGGTGATAATGGGTAGTCGCGTTGTTCGGAGCGGTCTTGATGGCTTCCTCCAGAAGATCGCGGGCGAAGCCGTAGGTTCCTTTGGAGTAGTAGGCCCAGGCCAGGGTATCCGCGGTGCTGGGCGAATTCGGCATGCCGCGACGGGCCGTCTGCGCCAACGACAAGGCGACATCGACGTTGCCGCCATTCTGCAGCATCCTGTAGGCAAGATTGTTGGCGGCTACAGGCTGCGCGGGCTGGAGGGCAAGCGCCTTCTTGTAGTAGTCCTCTGCTTTGCCGCCGTTTCCGCGCGACTCCTCCAGGGTTCCAAGAATGGCAAAAGCGCCGGCATTATTGGGGTGAGCCTTCGACCATTGCTCCCAGGCGGCGACCGCATTTGCCGCCTGGCCGCGCTGCACCTGAAGCTGCGCGTAGATGGCCACCGCCTCGCCGTCATCGGGACTCACATCCATGGCCTTCTGCGCCGTGGCTGCCGCCTGATCCAGGTTCTTGTTTTGCATTTGCAGTTGAGCCAGCAGGTCGTAGAAGCTGCTGTTCTTCGGGCTCTTGGCGATTTGCGCGTTGACGCGCTCCAGGGCCTGGGCGGGCTGCTTTCTGTAGAGGTCGTAACCGACCAGCCCGCGCAAGGCGCCAACCGAATTGGGGTCTTTTTGTAAAGCCTGCTCCAGCAGCGTTGCACCTTCCGGGTAGCGTTTTTGCGAGAAGCGAAGATCGCCTAGCATGAGATAAGCCTGCGCGCTTTGCGGGGCGTTACTGATGGCGGTCTTCAGGTCGGCCTCGGCCTTGTCCGGCGAGTTATGGGACAACTCCGCAATCGCCCGCCATATATAGCCGCCGGGGAAACGAGGAGCGACGGCAATCGTCCTATCCGCTACATCGGAGAGTAAACTCATGTCGCCCCGTTGCGTTGCAATGCGCGCAAGTTCCTCCTGCGCCTCCAAGAGGCGCGGATTCAGTTGCACCGCTTGACGAAAGCTCTTCTCCGCCAGGCCGCTATCGCCCTTGGCCATCGCCGCCCTGCCCAGCCAGTACTGAATGAAAGCATCCTTGGGGGCATTATTTGCCGCCCCCTGAAGGGCATTGACCGCGTCTGCCGTTTTGCCGTTGTTGAGCAGCACAATTCCGTTGAGCACAGCGACCTGGGGATCCTTGCCGTTCTTCTTCATCAACTCAGTTATCACGGTTTGGGCGGCCGCATAGTCCTTGACCTGAAGAAGAATCCGGACGTATCCCTCCTGCACAGAGAGGTTCTTGGGGTACTTTTTAGCAAGGCTGGCAAACTCCGCTTTGGCCTTGTCGATCTGTCCAGAGCCGACATAATAATCTGCCAGCATTCGCACTCCCAGCGGGCTGTCGGGAAGATCGTTCGATGCCTGTCGGAGCGTCTCCTCGGCCTTAGGCTGATTTCCCTGTTTCAGGTAAATCTGAGCGAGGCTCTCCCGCGCAGTCAGGTTTTTTGGATCGGTGGTAATGGCGTTCTGGCATGTTTGTTCGGACTCCTGCCAGCGGTTATTTTTGGCATAGAAAGCAGCCAGCAGGAGTTTGGCGTTCACAGATTTCGGATCGAGCGCCACGGCCTTCTTCAATTCATCCTCGACGGAAGCGCCCTGAGCCGCATCGCCCACTTCGAGCAAGGCGAGGGTTTCATGAAGCGTAGCCTCGCCAGGGCCGAGTTCGAGCGCGCGCCGGATCTCGGTAAGAGCCAGATCCTTCTGTCCGCGCCTGGCCGCGATGCGGGCAAGCAAAGCGTGAACATCGGCATTGTCCGGCTGAGCCGCCATCACCGTGTCAGCTTGTGCCTGAGCGTCGTCGATCCTGCCTCCGGCAAGGAACATGTTTCCCAGATCGATGCGCGCCTTGTAGTTTGTTGGCTGCAGGTTGACGGTCCGCTGGAGTTCGCCGAAAGCGGCGCTCAATGCGCCCATATGGATGTAGGTCTGCGCTAGGGCATAATGCGCCTCGGCGAAGTTTTTGTCGATCTTCAAGGCGTTGGCAAACTGAATGGCGGCTTCCTTGTCCTTGCCCTGGGCGCTATACTTCTGCCCGCTATCCAGATATTTATGTTTACGCACGTTTGGATCGCGGAAGCACCCGGACACCAGAGTTAGCGATAGAAAGAGCGCAACTACCCAGAGAGCCGCGCACTGATTCCGCGTGCTCCGCCTGCCATCGCATCCGAATTGAAATGCTTTGATTCTGCTTTCCACTTTCTTCCATCCTTTCATACTGTCTCTCGAACGGCTACCACATAAAGCCGTTGGACGAACAGCGTTGCCATTCCCTGCTCCTTCCGATGCGCTTAGTCAGGGATAAATCGCGGCAGCAAAGGCGCAAGCTGCATGGTAAACTTCTCGGCGCGCTTTTTTGCGGCCGAAACGTCTTCGTTGGAAGAGATCTGCGTGATGACCCGGACCAGCGCTCCATCCGTGCGATTCATCCTTATTGCATCGGCGACCATGTAAATCTTCGCCATGTATTCACTTGCCTCGCTGCGCCCGTGCGCCTGGTACCAGTAGATGACGAACTGCTTTGCCGCGCCATTGGTAATAATGTATTCGCCCACGCGATGCGGCTTGCCGTTCACATCGATCAAATCGACGGAGGTTGACGACTCGAAGACCCAACCGGACCCAGGCAGGCAATTCTTGGGAGAATGGATGGTCTGGCCAGTTCTCTGTGTGGGGAAATAGCCGATGAACAGGCCGACAGGCGCGGTCTGCGCGTTCTGGGCATAGACGCGAGACAAAACGTCTCCGGCCCCGAGGACATCGAGCGTCTCCCGGTCGATTTGCTGGTCGCTTCCTACCCATCCCGCAATGTTTGCCGGCAATTGCGACAAAGGCTCGCTGGGGGGATTGCGATCGGCAGCGGGGCGCGTATACAGCAGCAACCCGGTTGCGGCCAGCAGCAGGACCACGGTCCAGAAACGAAGGTTCTTCATGTCTGCCGCCTTTTGGCTGGGAATAGATTCATCGCGAGATGGACGATATACAGGCACGTAAGCGAGACCAAAAAGATGACCCAGCCGGAAAACTCGTGGAAAAAGCCCAGGGCCTTTTCCGGGTCCCAGTACTGGACGCACAAGCCCGTGCCAAGGATGCGCACCGCGTTGGCCGCAATGGCGATGGGAATGCTGGCCAGCACCAGCGCTGCCCGCCGCCATACGGACTTCTCCAGAAAGTATCCATAAAAAACGGCGAGCGTAAACAGACTCATCAGGGAGCGGATGCCGCTGCAGGCCTCGGCTACCTCCAGCTTCATCAAGGGAAGCTCGATGATGTTTCCCTCGCGCAAAACTGGCACACCGAACAGAGGAAGCAAGGAGCTGGCCAGCCTTGATGCCAGGAGTTGCAGCGGGAAGGTTATCTGATTGAAAACAATGGCCGGAAAGGGAATGGCCAGCAACAGAACCAGCAGGGCGAAGCGCAGTTCCTTCAAAAACTGCCGTCCGCCAAAGCAAAGCACCAGTCCGGCCAGCAAAATAACCAGCGAAACCCGCGAGAGGAAGAGTTCGGAACCGTAGATCCCCAGGAGCAAAACGACCAGACCGAGGGCGATCACCGCAATTCCACTCCAGCAGGGAGCGATGTTTGTAACGCGAAGGGTCCCTCTCTTTTCCCACACCAGATACGCCGCAAACAGGGGCACCAGGAATCCGTGAGAGAAATCGGGAATTTGCCACCAATCGGTCACCAGTTTGACCAGCACCTGGAAATAAACCGCCGCGATCAACAGGCAGATGAGCGCCGTACCTGATGCAAATGCGTGGCTGGAGAGCCAGTTCCCCTGGGGAGCAGCAGGCGTCTGTGCGCTTTGAGTCATTTACCCAGTCCTCGAGCCTATTGACCCGTATTACTCTACTTTAGCAATCGGGGAGCCGGAAGAGAAACGGTTTGATGCAGGGAAATTTCCCATTAGAATTCCAATATAGGGAATCCTCCTTCCGGCGCTTCGGGAAAATGATTTCCACTTTCTGGAACAATTAATGGTACACTGTTTCCCGGTGGGAGGGAATAATTCTGTCTTTTCTTTGGCATTGCCTAAGGAAGCGCGTCCAATAGTCGATATTCCACAAGGGAAGCCCCATTCCTTGTTTTGCGCACCCAGGCCAGGAACCTGCACTGCTAAAGATGAAGTGAACATAGGTCCCCTTATGGCAACAATTGCAATGATCCACAATGGGAAGCGGCAGGCGAAGCCGTCTCCTCCTACGGAGGCGCGGATTCAACGCGCGATTGCGCGGATTGCTGAAAGCGACTGCCCGGTCTTGATCCTGGGCGAGCACGGCGCCGGGAAGCGAACGATTGCCGCACAAATCCACGCACAGTCGCACCTGTCGCGCAGCGCGTACCAGGAGATGCGCTGCCTGGAGGCCAACGCGCAGGAGCTTCAGACGGCCCTGTTTACCAAGGGAACGCTTTATCTAGTTGAAATAACAGATCTTAGCCTTCCCCTGCAGGAGTTGATCGTCAACGGCTATTTTCGCTCCGAGCAGACGCAAACCTGCCGCCTGTTGTGTGGATCGAGCCGCGATCTGGCGGAAGAAGTCAAGTCGTGGCGCATGAGAGAGGATTTCTACTACCTTGTCTCGGCCGTTACTGTTCGGATTCCCCCGTTGCGCTGCAGAAAGCCAGAGATTCTCTCCATCGCCGATGATCTAATGACGCAGTACGCCAAACAGTTTGACCGCCCCAAGCCGGTCCTTTGCAAGGAGATTATCGGACATCTGATGGAACACAACTGGCCCGGCAATCTGACGGAACTTCAGACCGCAATCAAGACGTTCGTCGCTATTGGAGACCAGGCAATCTCTCTGGCGGCCATCAAGGCGGCGGCCCCATCGGGGAGGCCGGATGGACCCCGCAGGCCTCTGCTGCTGAAGGAAGCTACGCGGGCCTCATCGATCCAGGTAGAACGGCAGTTGATCTCCGAGGTTCTGGTTTCCACCGGCGGCAACCGGAAACGCGCCGCAGTCGATCTGGGAATCAGCTATAAGGCCCTGCTCTACAAACTCAAGCAGATCGAAACGGAAAACCAATCCGCGTTCAGCAAGACTGGAGTCGCACGATGAAACCGGGAAACCTTCTGATGGTGGCATTTTTTGCACCGGCGCTATTCAGCCCAGCTCAAGACAAAATGCCGTCAGCGCCGGACACGGCCAAGCCGGCCGCGCCGGCAGTGCCCGCGCCGACCGCGACCGCGCCGGCTGTGCCCGACAGCTATGTCATCGGAGCGTCCGATGTTATTACCGTTTCCGTGCTGAAAGAGCCGACTGTATCGAGCAGCTTGCTTGTCCGGCCAGACGGCATGATCTCGATGCCTCTTCTGGGTGATGTCAAGGCCGCGGGAAAGACGCCGCTGCAATTGGCGGACGAAATTACGGTCAAGCTGAAGAAGTTCATACAGGATCCCAATGTCACCATCATTGTGAACCAGACGAACAGCAAGAAAGTGTACCTGATCGGCGAAGTTGGCAAGACCGGCCCGGTCGAGATGACTCCCGACATGACCTTGCTTCAGGCAATTGCCACTGCCGGCGGACTCACACCGTACGCCAACTCGAGGAAGATTTACATCCTTCGCAGTGAAGGCGGAAAGCAGCAGAAGATTCCCGTGCAATACAAACAAGCATTGAGGGGAGACGGCACGCTCAATCTCGCGCTGAATCCGGGCGATACGATTGTTGTACCGTAAGGCAACCCAAATGAAACCAAGCCACGCATTTCTGGCGATTCTCTTCATGGTTAACGCAGCTACCAGAGCGCAAGTTGTTCCCGCGGCGACCGGCCCCACCGGGCTGCCGGTGAGCGGGACGCTGCACTACTCTCTGAACTATTCGCAAATCGCGCAGTTCTACAACGGGAGTGGGGGAGACTCGCAGAGGAGTGCGGTGTCCGGAGAGGTGACCTACGCAAATGCCTCCGCCGCCCGACCTTTCGCGCTAACCTATTCAGGCGGTGATATGTGGACGATTTCCGGCGCGGACGAGGGAACCGGGGTATACCAGCATTTATTGGCATCGCTAGGCTTTCTTAGACGCTCCTGGGCATTCAATCTCAGCGACAATGTGAGCTATATGCCGCAGGCGCCGACAACGGGATTTTCAGGAATCCCCGGCGTGGGCAATCAACCCGGCACGCCGGGTGCGCCAGTCCAGCCGATTCTGACGCTGAACACGCGCAGCGTCAGCAACCAAACAGGCGCTAATTTCACGCACAGACTCGACCACGCAACCAGTTTGGGCATCAGCGGCGGCTACGGAATCCTGCGCTTCCCCGACGGCAACGGCCTGGAGACCAATTCGTTGCAGACGGGCCCGCAGATCACCAGGCGGCTGAACGCACTGAATTCGATTTCGGGTCAATACGCCTTTTCACGCATCAGCTATCCAGCGCACACATCCTACACCATGGGGACCCAATCCGCGCTGTTTGGCTACCAGCGCAAGTGGAACCGACGGTTCACGACGAGCGTCTCCGCCGGGCCGGAGTGGATTGAGGGTTCAGAGAGCGCGGGTATTCCTTCATCGACGGACCTCACAGTGAACGCAAGTGCGAACTACGGTTCCAAGTCAATGTCGGCTTCGCTGGGCTACTCCCAGGCAGCCTCTGGAGGCGCGGGAGTGACGACGGAGGTCGGGGCACACAACCAAGACGCCTATGCAGGGCTCACACGGCAGCAGGGAAAAAACCTGAGCATCAGCGTTACAGGCGCGTATATGCGCACGCAGGGATTGCAACAGACACAGACCGGCGTGACCAACGGAATGTATGGCGGAGTGTCGGCGATACAACGATGGGGACGATATATCGTTGTATTTGCGAACTATACAGCGACTCAGCAGTCGTCAAACTCCACGCTTCCATCGAATGCCATCAGCGGGCTGTCGCAGGTGATCGGTTTCGGCCTCGGATATTCTCCGCGGGAAAAGCGCTTCAAAAAGTAACTTATCAAGGAGGACTATGCTCGGGCATCGTGAACTGACCATGCAGGACTACGCGGAGATACTGAAGCGGCGATACCTGCTGATTATGGCTTGCACACTTCTCCTCTTGGGAATCGGCGCCGGCATCAGCTATATCCTACCTCCTCAATACACGTCCCAAACGCTGGTGCTTATCGAGCAGCAGAAAGTTCCAGAGGACTATGTGAAGCCGGTGGTCAATGAAGATCTGAGCGGACGGCTGGCGTCGATGAGGGAACAGATATTGAGCCGTTCGCGCATTGAGCCGATTATCGAGCGGTTTAGCCTGTATGCCGGCAACAAGTACACCATGGACGACCGCGTCGATCTGACGCGCAAGGCAATCGGGATCACTCCAATCTCCCCTGGCCAGTCGTCGCGCGGGATGCCGGGCTTCTATATCACGTTCAAGGCGCAGGACGCGCGCACCGCCCAACAGGTGTGCGGAGAGATTACATCGCTGTTCATCAGCGCGAATCTAAGCGCGCGCGAGGAGTCTGCCGAAGGCACGACCGATTTTCTGAAGCAGCAACTTGCCGATTCAAAGAGAAACCTGGATGAACAGGACGCAAAGCTTGCAGCTTTTGAGCGAAAGAATATCAACAGGCTTCCCGGGCAGACGATCCACCTCGGAGATATGAATCTTGCCATGGGAAGTGCAAACGAAAGCACGCTTCAGGCACTTACAGCCCGGTTGGACGCCAAAACGCAGGAGATCAGCCGCATGCAACAGGCAGAGACCATGCTTGAAGCCATGATCGCCCAGCCAGAGGAATCGTCCCGCATTGACCCGGCCACAGGGAAGCCGGAGGACACACTTCATACGCAGCTTAATGCCGCCCTCAACCAGGAAAAGGAGATGGAGGCTCTCTACACGCCCAACCACCCAGACGTCCTTGCAATCAAGCGCAGGATTGCCAGTCTGCAGGCGGAGATCGCGCGCAGCGCGTCCGAGCCGGCGAAGATAGAGACAGCAGTCAAATCAACAGACACGCCACAGCTTCGGCAGCTCAAGATACAACTTCACGGGGAGCAATTGGCCATGACCTCCGCCAAACAGGAACAGGCCCGGCTCGAGCAGCAGGTTCGCGCCTACGAGACGAGGATTGAGTCCAGCCCCCTGATCGAGGAAGAATACAAACAGGTCACGCGCGATCATGATACGGCTTTGCAGTTCTACAACACTCTGCTGACCAAGATGAATCAATCGTCCATGGCCACCGCGCTCGAGCATCGCCAGCAGGGCGAACAGTTTCGCGTGATGGATGCTCCCAATCTTCCGGAAGCGCCCACCTTCCCGAACCATGTTGTCTTCGCCGGAGGCGGTTTTGCATCCGGGCTGGCTCTAGGTCTGCTTCTTACCGCGCTGCTCGAGTACCGCGATAAATCGCTGCGCAACGAGAGCGACGTTTTTGCTTTTACCAAACTGCCGACACTGGCGGTCGTCTCCTACATCAATGATCTTGATAAAACCCGCGCGGCCGCAAAGCGCGGGAAACTTTTTTCTCGAACAACCAAACCCATTGAAAGCGCGCCAGGATAGCTATGTACAAATCTTTCTTCGGTCTTCGCGTTCTTCCTTTCGGAGCCAGTCCAGACCCGCGGTTTCTCTTCCTGAGGCCGCAGATCAGGGAGGCGCTTGCCTGCCTGCAATACGGCATTGCGGCACGCAGGGGCTTTGTGGTCCTGACGGGAGAGGTAGGAACGGGCAAGACAACGCTGCTCAAGACCGTTCTTGACACCTTCGCCAAGGGGCGCATTGCGACGGCCTACGTCTTCAATCCGCGCCTGGAAGTGCTCGATTTTTTTGAATTTTTACTCACCGACTTCGGCATTCCGCCCATGACGCGGACCAAGTCTGCAATGCTTTTGCAACTCAACGGCTGGCTTATTGAGCGCTATCGCGCCCATCAGTTGTGCGCCATCATAGTCGATGAAGCTCAGAATCTCTCCTGGGAACTTCTCGAAGAGATTCGCTTGCTGACCAACCTCGAAACCTCATCAGATAAGCTGGTGCAGATTGTTCTTTCCGGCCAGCCCGAGCTGGAGGAAAAGCTGTACCATCCAAGCCTTCGCCAGCTTCGCCAGCGCATTTCGTTATGGTGCAGAACGCAGCCGCTGACCGGCGAAGAGACCCAGGCTTACATCGAAGAAAGACTGCGCATCGCCGGAGCCACGAAGCCGGTGTTTTTACCGGAAGCGGCGGAGCTTGTCCATCACTACTCGAAAGGAATTCCCCGCATCATCAATCTTCTCTGCGAACATACGTTGATCTTCGCATATGTGGAACAGATCAATCCCATTCCGGCGCACATCGTCGAGTCGGTAGGCCTGGAACTCGATCTTGTTCAGCATCCTTTTACGATCTCTTTCTCAGCTATGCAAGCGTTAATGAGGCGTACTCTGCAACCAAATACGCTCGACTCCATCACGTCCGTCGCCGACAGCGAGGATTCACTAAAGGAAAGTGAAATATGAGCCGCATCTACGACGCACTTCAAAGGGCGAATATTGAACGGAAAGACGGCCAGGGAATGGACACCACGGGGTTTGCCGAGCCGTCCGCTGTTCCCGGCGCCGAAGCCATGCCGTCGATCAAAGCTGAAGTTATCATTGAGAACATCGGTCTTCATTCGTGGAAGCCATCCATGGCCTTCCTTCCGACGCTCGGAGACCGCGGCGAACACATTGAGCAGTTTCGCGGCCTGCGGTCACAAGTCTACCAATTACGCGATCAGGCTCCGCTCAAGACAATCCTTATCAGCAGCGGCGTGCCCGCGGAAGGCAAAACCTTTGTCGCGGCAAATCTGGCAATCAGCTTGGCGCGCAACAAGAACAACAACGTTTTGCTCATCGACGGCGACCTGCGAAGCCCCTCGCTCCACGCTATCCTTGGCGCTCCTAAGGTTCCCGGCCTCACGGAGTATCTGGCGGGGACCGCGGAGCCGACCGTCATCATGCAGCGCAATCAAAATCCACACATCATTGAAGCCGGTCTGATGCGCAGCATTCCGAATTTCACCTTTATCCCCGCCGGCGCGGGCGGCGACAACTCCTCGGAACTAGTCGCCAATCACCGGATCGAAGAGCTGATAGCCATCCTCTCACCGCACTTCGACTGGATTCTGATCGACTCCCCGCCGGTTCTCGCGGTTGCGGACGCAATCGACATGGCCCGCGCCGCCGATGCAGTGTTGCTTGTTGCCCGGGGAGCCTCCACGCCATTCGAAGTGGCGCAGCGCGCGCAGGCTTCCTTCAGCAACTCGCGCATTCTCGGCTTCGTGCTGAATGCAGTCAAGGACGTTCCACCCAATTCCTCTTACTCTTACTACTACGGCAAGCAAGAAGCCGGCAGCGGATTGCCCGGACGAAAGGATAAGGGGCGGCAAGGATGACCAGGCTATTCAATGTTTACTATCCGACACGAACTCTGGCGCGTCTGTTTTGCGAAGTTATCCTTGTGAGCGGATCATTTCTGCTGGCCGCCACATGCATCTCCCTCATCGGGCCGGATGGGTACGTCGGTCTGAAGAATGCTCTGATCCTCGAGAACGGCTTGCTGAAGATAGCCGGAATCACCGCTTTCACGCTGCTTCTCACTTATTACTTTGATCTGTATGGACCGAGGCGCTTTTCAGAAAGCTGGGAAATCTACTTCCGCCTGTTGCTTGTTCTCAGCGTGCTTTCTTTTGTTCTCGCGGGGCTCGTCTCTTTTTTCCCGGAGTTGGACATCGGTCCTTATGTTTTTCTCGTTGGCGTGTCCTTCCTTGCGGTTTTTCTTGTCCTCTGGCGCTGGGCCTATGAATGGATTATTGGCCTTTCCATGTTCCGCGAGCGGGTTTATGTTCTGGGTTGCGGCAAGCGGGCTCTCGCCGTGGTCGAACTACTGCGGACCAGCCGCGATGCCGGCATGAAAGTCGTCGGTTGGAAGGGCGAAAGCGAGCTTCCAGGGCGGCTCGATCGCTTTTCCGCGGACCTTCGCGCCTTTCGCGGTCCGAAGCCTGGCATTGATCGCGTCATCGTTGCCATGGAAGACCGCCGCGAATCGATGCCCGTTCGGGAACTTCTTGACCTTCGCCTTTACGGCGTTGTCATTGAGGATTCCAGCGCGCTGATGGAGCGGCTCTCGGGCAAATTGCCTTTGGACGGTCTCAATCCAAGCACCCTCATCTTCACAGAGGGGTTTCGGATGAACGCATCGCAGCAACTTTTCCGGCGTCTGCTCTCCTTCGCTGTGTCCTTTACCGCGCTGCTGATCTGCCTGCCGTTCCTGCCACTGATAATTCTTGCGGTGCGCCTTTCTTCGCCGGGCCCAATTCTTTTCAGCCAGACGAGAGTAGGCCGGCGCGGACGTTTATTTACCGCTTACAAGTTTCGAACCATGTGGAAGGACTCTGAAGCGCAGGGCGCCGTGTGGGCGACCAAGGACGATCCGCGCGTCACAGCGATTGGCAGGTTTATGCGCAACACGCGGATCGACGAAATTCCGCAGCTCTGGAACGTGCTTCGCGGAGACATGGCCTTTGTAGGCCCCCGTCCGGAGCGCCCGGAGTTCGTGCAGTGGCTCAGCCAGGAGATTCCCTTCTACGACCTGCGGCACTTGATTCGTCCAGGGATAACGGGTTGGGCGCAGGTGCGCTATCGATACGGCGCAAGCCTGGAGGAAACCAAGCATAAGCTTGAATACGATCTTTACTACGTCAAGCACCAGTCGATTGGCCTCGATTTGCTCATCATGTTTGAGACCATCAAAACCATCATTCTGCGCAGGGGAGCCCAGTGAGAATCATCTTCTGGCTGTCGCTGGCAGGCATTATTTACACCTACGCGGGATACCCCGTGGTGATGTGGATGCTCTCGCGGCTGCGGCCGCGGCCCTGGGCAGCCAGCCCTATCTTTCCCAGCGTGAGCGTCGTACTCGCTGTGCATAACGGCGCGGCGCTGCTCCCGAGCAAGATCAAGCACCTGCTGGGCCTCGACTACCGCAATATCAAAGAGATCATCATTGTTTCCGACGGCTCAACCGACGGCACAGCGGAATTGCTGGCTCGCCAGCGCCATCCGCGCCTCACGGCCGTCATTCTTGACGAGCACTGCGGCAAGGCGGTTGCCGTGAACGCCGGCATGGCGAAGGCAACGGCGGAGGTGATCCTCTTCGTTGACATCCGGCCGGAGATTGCTCATGGCGCGATTCAGCAACTGGTCAGCAACTTCGCTGACCCGAAGGTAGGCTGTGTAGCCGGAGAACTGATTCTGCGCAAGGGGCGCCACGACAGCGCCACGGGGGCTGTCAGCGGGGTCTATTGGCGCTATGAAAAGTGGATCAGGACGTGCGAGTCGATCTGCGGTTCCCCGGTCGGCGTATATGGCGGCCTCTACGCGATTCGCCGCGAACTCGCCGTGCCACAACCGGCCGGAATGATCCTGGATGATATGTTCCAGCCGCTTTCGATCATTCGCCAGGGCTACCGGTCAGTCCTCGACGAGCATGCCTGCGTCTACGATACCTGGCCAACAAGAATAGAAGAGGAGTTTCATCGCAAGGTGCGCACGATGGCAGGCAACTTCCAACTCTTCCGTCTTGCGCCGTGGACGCTGACCCCGCGGAATCCAGTCCTCTTTCAGCTTGTCTCGCATAAGGTGATGCGCCTCGTAGTGCCTTACCTGCTGGTCCTGCTGCTTGTCTCCACATTGGCGCTTTCGGGAGGCTCGCGCTTCTACGCTGTATTCGCCGTCCTTCAGATTATTGGCTGGCTCGTTGCGATTGCCGGCCTGCGCTACAAGATACCCGCGCTGCATCGCATCACGGCCCCGGCCAGCGCGCTGCTGGTGCTCAAAGCCGCAGCCGTCGCCGGGCTTTATAAATTTCTCTTTACGCGCGGTCCGCTTTGGAAGATATGGACTTCACATGAGCCGGAAGCACGGGCTACAACTCCTGAAACAGCAAACTCCGCGCCGCCGGTCCCCTGTGTGCCTGCCGCGAGAAATGACCAGGTGTAGAATTCAGTTGTAGGGTTGCCTTGCGAGAGAGGAGTATAGGGCCATGATGAAAAACATGAAGGCGCTGGTCATCTTTATGCTGGGGGCTATGCTGGGATTCGGAGTTGCTGTGACGGCATACAAACTCCACATCAACCGTACAAACTTCGCCCAGAAATTCGCCCAGAAAGCCCTTCACCTCAAGGACCATATGGCCTTTGCGCTGGACAGAGCGTTCAGCAGCAGCAAGGTTAGGGCGGCGAGGGCGGAACACGTTGTCGCGCCTGCGGATTACTTTCCTTCTGGCTCCGTCTGGACACAGGATATAAGTCATGCGCCCCTCGATCCCCAATCATCCTCCATAATTGCCTGGCTCGCGGAGGCGGGCGGATGGGGAAACAACAATAAGATGCATATCGATTTCGGCATGCGTGTGTTGCAGGCGGATGCCACTACCCCACAGGTTCCCTTTCGCAAAGGCTCGGGATGGCTGGTTCCCGATTCCGACAACATAACAACGATTCCTCTTCCTGCCGGAAGCGGCATGGAGTCATGCAAGGGCGACTGCCAGCTCATCGTAGTCGACCGCAGCCACAGCAAACTCTACGAAACCTTCTCAACCCGTGTTGCAGAGAATGCCGTTATAGCGCCATTTGCTGCGGTATGGGACCTCAACCGAGTGTATCCGCCGTCAGGACGCGGAGAACAGTGCACCAGCGCCGATTCCGCCGGTTTTCCGATTGCGCCACTGCTTTTTAACGCCGACGAGATCGCTACCGGAAGCATCAACCATGCAATCCGCTTCATTCTTCCCAATCAGCGGATGCGCGCACACGTCTATGTGCATCCCGCGACACACGCCGGCGCCCCTCGCGGGCCGGTTCCCGCTCCGCCGATAGGCGCCCGGTTCCGCCTGAAAGCCTCGTACGACGTGTCGCAAATGATGCCGGAGGCACAGGTCGTTGCGCGCGCCATGCAGAAATACGGCATGTTACTATCTGACGGTGGCGAAATCGCCCTTACCGCACAAAGCGATGCAGATACCAAAGCAAAATACGCAGATCTGGACTTTGATTCCCACTCTTTATATGGCCTGAAGGTAACGGATTTTGAAGTCGTCGATATGGGAACACCGATCCACTTGACCTATAACTGCGTGCGGAATCCGTGAACATGGCGTAGTTTAAGCCTGCATCCGCGTTTTGACCGGCAATGCCTAAATCACTTCAGAGGCTGAGAAGATGTCTTCAAGAGTAAGGTTCAGCGTGATAGTGCCGGCATATAACTCCGCTGCATATATTGCTAAAGCCTTAGATAGCGCTCTGTCACAGACATTCCAACCTGCCGAGGTGATCGTCATCAACGATGGGTCTACCGATGAGACGCTACAGATTGTTCAAGGTTATGGAAACAGGGTGCGCTGCATCTCACATGAGAACAAGGGCCTCCCGGCAGCAAGAAACACTGGGATACAAAATGCGCAGTACGACTGGATTGCGCTGTTGGATTCCGACGACCTATGGCGCGCTGATAAGCTGGAACGGCAGGCAGTCGCTATTCTGGAGAATCCAGCAGCAGACTTCGTTTACACGGCATGTTATACCTTTTATGAAGATCGAATGGAGAAATTGGTTCCTGCGCCTCCCGCCTCTCGGATCAAGCAGGAGTTAATGAACTGGATACCGTTTGCGCCTTCAACAGTCGTCTTTCGCCGGTCCAAAGTAAATGAAATTGGAGGATTCGACCCCACGATGCGGCTCGGCGAAGACTGGGATATGTGGCACCGCTTTATCAAAGCTGGAGCTGAATTTGCCGCGGTGAATGAGCCGCTTACCTTCTATCGGAGGTCTCCGGCGGGACTATCTCACCAGGCCGCGCGCCTTTTGGAGTATCAGAAAGTCGTTGTGAGAAAGCATATCGCATGCGATGCGTCCGTTGTCGAGCGGTGGTGGAAACACGCTCGTCTTATCAGCCGGCTGGAAGGTGAAGCAGCAATCGTCATGAGAGAAACCGGATCGGGCGATCACCTTAAGTATATGCTGATATCATTATTCCGTTTTCCGCTTCCGTTGTCGAGGACCGATACGCGCTACAAGATCGCTTTACATATGCTCCTAACAAAGCTTGGGTTGCTGCGAAAGCAGCCGATATAAGATATGGCGCTCATGTATGAGGCAGAAATTTAGATCGCATCCAACGCGCGTGTAACGAGCGAAGGAGGCTGCCGGGTAATGATCGTAAAAGATAACCTAGAGTTGGTCTATCTGACGCCTCGCGAACAGATTCATAGTGGCGGGGGTGTATGTAGTCAATGCCTGACGTTACCCGGAGGCGCGAGAGGGGGTTGTCTATGTGAACAAATAGAACCATATTTTGCCGATACCACCAATCGCATCTCTCATCATTCCAGAGGGCTGGACGAATGATATCCAGCAGAACGTAATCTCTCGCGGTGAAAAGGTTGGCCCAATAGCTGAGATACTGCTCATTGATATGGTTGGCGCCGCCTTGGCCCTGAATTGCCGCCGAGAACAGAATAACTGGGGCAAGTTTCACAAGGTCATCGACCAAGCTCTCCGCGCGAGTTAGCGGCAAATGTTCGGCGACTTCTAAGCAAATCGCTAAATCGAACCTTCGGTCAATCGTGATGGGCTTGCCCAGATCCCAGGCCATAAAACAGTCTTGCGGTATCCGTAGAAGCATACGGTTTACATAGTCACCATCGATACCAAGCACATCAGTTACCCCGTATTCCAGGAGTTTGGATGTCCATGTACCAACCCCGCACCCTACGTCGACGGCACTCTTGGCAGGAACAACGGAGAGAACCAGCGGAAGCACACAATCGGCGGACTGGTATGACCCATCGCTTTGATTGACATAGAACGCGTCAGTATACGGCGCTAACGCATTCGGCCTACCCAAATTGTTCATAACCCTACCTTTCGGGATATTGCAGCACAACCACATTGATTTGATATTAGATTACTTCATCATTCTTAAAATCGAAGACAGCGAGAAGGTTCTTTTTCTCAAAATGCCGGCGAATGGCTCCCATGTGTGCACAACGTATGTGTAGAGACACACGGCACGGAGTGTGTCCGAGCCATTGCCGCGGCGCTTGCGCCGTATCGCTACCGCTCCGGCCGCGTGGATGAGTATACGCTCTACCTGGACATACCAACGTAGGACTTCGCTGCGCGCCGGGCTCGCGGAGTGTTGCGATAAAGGTCCATGTAGGCATCTACCATTGTATTCAGAGTAAAGAGCGAGTGGAAAGCGGCCTCTGCGTTCTTCGAGAATTGCTCGCGTTGCGCGTCGTTAGCTGCCAGCCGCAGAATCGCGTCGGCCATCTCAGCTGAGTCTGTCACAGATACCGTTAAGCCAGCCTTTGCCAGCCGTACAACTTCCGCCATCCCGCCCACATCCGTCACAATTGCGGGCAACCCAAGTGAGAGCGCCTGCAAGAGCGACATGGGCAACCCCTCCGACTTTGACGACATGATAAAAGCATCGGCCGCGGAGAAGAACGGCGCAACGTCGAGTTGCTGTCCCCAGAACGTGACTTGCGAAGTGATACTCAACTCCGCGGCCATACTCTCCAGCATCTTGCGTTCGCTGCCATCTCCCACCATCCAAAGCCGCAATCCGGGCACGGACTGAAGCGCAACGCAAAAAGCATTCAGCAACAGCGTGTTGTTCTTCACGGGCTCAAGCCGGCCAACGTAGACCAGCGTGAATCCGCTCTTCGACGGCCACAGTTCCCGCACCACTCGCTTGACCGGGTCAGCGCCATTGTAAACGCGCACTATTTTTCGCGATGGAATGCTGTGAATGCTCTTCATATTGTTCATCGTTGCGTCGCAAATGCCGGCGATCCAGTCGCAACAGGCAGCCGCGAAGGCGTATTTCAACTCGATAATCAGCCTGCGTGGCGGGGCCACCAGGCTATGCCGCGTCGAAATAATGCTCGGCACGCCCGCCATCCTGGCAGCCATGGCCGCATACACTGTCGGTGTGGGGTTATGAAGATGGACCACGTCGGGACGCAACTCTTTGAAGATGCGGAAGAAATTCCGCGCGGCGTCTGACAAGTGCCGCCCCACGTTCGCCTGTACGGCGAAACCCGCTGCTCGCATCCGCTCGCCGAGTGGGCCAAGAGTCAAGACCGCATAGACGCACGGGTCGTGGCCCTGCTCTCGCTGCAGACGGCACATCTGCGAGACGAGCGCCTCGGCCCCGCCTACCTCCATGCAGTCTACCACGTGCGCAATTTTCATACAGGTTGCCATAACCTCTGACAGCACGGTAACTGGTCGAACTCAGTTCCTGACATAAATCGCGGTAAGCTGCTCGGCCGACAGAATCAGCGCATCAAATTCACAGTTCGAAGCAGGATGTACATCAGCAATACCAGCAATACTGCAAATCCGGAAGAATAAGGAAGCAGACGCGCCAGCCGCAAGCGGGGAGCGATCATCCCTCTCCGCAAAGCCATCTCGAAAACCACCTCGACCATGCCGCCCAAAAGGAAGAAAGTCATGACATAGGCGCGAGACAGGAACCACCCCGCAACCAGAAAGCCTGTAAACGACAAAAACAGTAAACGTCCAAGACGGTTGACCTCCGCTTTGTCGACTACCACAATCCTGCCTCTCTCCTGGAATAAGCGTCCATCCTCCGGCATGGCCGGGTCTGCTTCACTTACCTTTGCTGGCGAAGCAATCGCCAGTGCGTCCCTCACAGTGGAAAACAAGAACATAGCCCAGAAGAATAATCCGACCACACCAAGCTCTGCCGCGCAGACCACCAGCGAATTGTGTGCTGTATGACCGCAATGATCGCAATTATCAATAAAACTCCCTAGACCCACGCCGAACAACGGATGAGACTTCAGCATCTGCAGGCCGCTGCTCCAAAGAGCCGTGCGGTCTGATCCAGCATTGGCTGAGATATCCCGCCCGCCGGTGAAGTTCAAGGCCATCGCTGCCGCGAACACTCCGCCCGCAAGCAGGAGCGCAGGCAGCGTCCCAACGCGCCGCCGCGCCGCCATGATCGCCACAGCCATTAAGGCCAGCAGGGCCCCGCGCGAGTGCGTCAGAAACACTCCGAACAGCAGCGCACACACGGGGAATATAACAAATCCGATATTCCAGAGCATCTTCTTCGCGCGCCAGAAGATGAACACCAAGGGAATCACGCAGACGATCAACTGGCCAAAGTCATTTGGGTCGTTGATGAGTCCCAAGCCTCTCAGCCGATAAATCACCTCTCCCGCGTCACTCCTCATTGCGAGAAGGTAAGGGTGCTCCATGTCCCAAAGATTCGAACCGGCGCTCTCCGTGGCTCCTGATTGAAGGGGGCCACTTTGCGGAACTCCATGGAGCAGATCAGAATACCCGTGCGCTATCACAAACAGACAAACGAACAATAGCATCAGGACGATCACCTGCAGCTTCTTCTTCGAGTTGCAGTGCAGGCATACAAGGAAGTATGCAAAAGCATTGGGAATGAATCCCAGAAACGCTTTCAAGGCTCCGCCGGCCCACTGCGCCGCGCTAAGCACGGACAAAGAGGTTGCAATCGCCAACCCGATTAAAGCCAAAGACTGCGGTGTTTTCAGAATGTATGATCTGGTCAGCAGAGGAAGAGAAATCAGGAAAATCAGAGCTGCAAGAATCAGCTCGACACGAGCCACGGCCAGCGGACCGAACAGGACGGTCGGCGTGAGGTAGTACGTAACAAAATAAAGAATGCTTAAAACAAAGCCCATTGTGATCGTCTGATTGAAGGAGACAGCCATGATCAGGATAACCCAAATGGTAGCGCCGGTTCCACTAATTGCTTATATCCGGCCACTCTTGAGCCCTTGATAACTGATGCGATAGAGAGTCGGTTCTTGAACTGAATCGGTGTGAACCAACCGCTCTGCTACAGAAGTAAACGCAGCGGCAGGCTGCGATTAACCCACCGGTTTTCGACCGATAAAGTCTACCGTTGTCGCCGCGATTTCATCTCGAGAGAAACGATCAAATTGAGGAGCGATGCGCAGGTTAGCCAGCGCCTCCAGCGTACCGGGGCGTACATGGGTCTTCTTGTTGATCACTTCGAAGCCAGCCTGTTTTGCCAGGTCCACGAACTCCGGCGCGCGCAAGCGGTTCTGGTATTGGATCGGGTTGTTCCAAAGCCTCCATTCACGCTCTCCATATTGCAGGAAATTGACGAAAGAGATCGACTTGTCGAAGAACGCATAGTGGTCGTTGCAGCCGACGTTATGCATGGCCAAGCCTCCGGGCTTAAGCACCCGGTAACTTTCCTCCATCAGGCCGCTGATCACTTCCCGCGGCACGTGCTCCAGCACGCTGTTGGAGTAAACGAGATCAATCGAGTTAGCTTCCAATCCGGTGGCGCGCCCATCGACCAGCGCGAAGTATTCAATGCGGCTCTTGCCGAGCAGCTCGCCTAGATTCCTGGACCGGCGCAACTCCATGAGCCGCGCATGAATAGTAGCAGTGTTCTCTCCCGCCAGTTCCGCAATCTTGGGGACGTGCTTTTCAAGGCTGTGCAGGAGCCGGAAAGTCTCCGTCTCGCCCAGCAGGCGAACGACGTCAAAAGTCGCGATCGAACGCGCTCCCGCCAGGATGAAGCAAAGAGGAAGCGCCGGGTGCCAGCCAGTTCCGATCTCCATGAGCCGTGCTCCGCTCATGCGGAAACCCACATTGGACAGGTAGCCCATGCTTGTAGTCCAATCGCCGATTTTGCCTGCGACGTGGCCGTCAAAATCTCTCAAGCTGCCAAGGACGTGTTGAAGCCGTGTGTTGAGCCTCACGCCTCCAGGCGCCATGCTTAAACCCTTTTGAAGTAGTCCCTTCACTCTCCAGTCCACTGTTCGCTCCATGCCAGGCCCAATCTTAATCGATGAAAACGAGACACACCAGCATTTTCACATTCATTGCTTGATTTACAACTCATGCCTCAAATTGCGGGTTGCGTGCCGGAAGTTCTCTGGGGCTTTGACACTGGAAGGAACCGTACAGGATACTCAAAGCTGGTTGTATGGCTCGTAGCGCATCCGCCGCGGGCGGCCAGAGCGCAGAAAGGGAAACCTGATCTCATGAAGCTCCCTCGACACGCAGAAATCTGGCTTGCGCCGTACCTGATGGAGCGGCTGCGGAAGAACATGCGGCCAAAGAAGCCGAAACGCGCCTGGGTTGCCATCACCGATCACTATGAGCCGCTGGGCATGGGCATCTCACAACAGACAGCGCTTGGCCGCATCGCGCGGTGGCGCGACAAATGGCCGCGCATAGCAGATGACGCACCCAGGGACGTAGCGGGCCAGCGCCCGCAGTACAGCTTCTTCTATCCGCAGGAAGAGTATCGGCGCGATCTCCTCGATGGAATAACCGAGATAGTCCGCCTGGGCATGGGCGACGTGGAAGTGCATTTGCATCACGACAACGAACAGCGCGACGCCTTCATCCGGAAAGTTACTGATTATTGCCGCCGCCTGACTTGCGACCATGGACTGCTGCGCCAACAGGACGGCCGCACGGTCTTCGGCTTCATCCATGGCAACTGGGCTCTGGACAACTCACGCCCGGACGGCAAGTGTTGCGGCCTCAAAGGCGAGATCGCATTGCTGCGCGATCTGGGCTGCTATGCCGATTTCACCATGCCGTCCGCTCCCTCAGCGACCCAGGGGCGCGTGGTGAACCAAATTTACTGGTGCACGAACAACTCCAACAATCGTCCAAAGTCCTTCGATCACGGAATCGAAGCCACCGTCGGAGGCGGCAGGCGTGGTGACCTGCTGATGATCACCGGGCCGCTCGGTCTGCGCTTCGGCGAACGGCTGATTCCGCGGCTGGAAACCGGAGAGATCGCCAGTTACGATATGCCGGCGCCCTCGCGAGTACGCCAGTGGTTCGATCTGGCTCCTGCCATCGGCGAAGAAATCTTTCTGAAGCTCTACACTCACGGCGCAGCGGAGTGGAATTTCGAGCCGCTGCTCAACGGCGGGCTTGGCAATCTGTTCGGCTGGCTGGCGGAAGAGGCGGACCGAAGAGGCATAGAGGTTCACTGGGCAACGGCCTGGCAGATGTACCAGGCTGCCGATCTGCTGATACATGATTGTAAATCAGTATCCGATCCGGCGATTATTGCTGGGGGAGTCGGCCGATGAAACTTCTAAATGTTCTGTTGGTCACTTACTCGTTTCCTCCTGCCGGAGGCGTTGGTGTACTGCGTGCGGCGAGCCTTGCGCGTTATTTTCCCTCTGAAGGTATTCAGCTTGATGTGCTGACCGCACGGAACGCATCTGCGGTAGGTTCTGATCGCGTTCTTCTCAAAGAGATTCCCGTCGAAGTCAATATTCGCCGCACCGTCACATTCGATCTTCCCTTCGGCCTCAAAAAGGGAATCAAGAAGCTGATCACCGGAACAAAAAACCCCGCCGGCAAGGCCTCCGCCGGCAACGCAGCGGGAAAACGGAACTTTCTCAAGAATGCGCTGCGGGATGTTCTGTTGCCCGACCCGCAGGTGATGTGGCTTGCGGTAGTTGCTCGCGCCGCGCGCTGCATTATCAGGAAGCGAAAAATCGACCTGGTTCTCATCACGGTGCCGCCCTTTTCCAGTGTGATGCTGGTAGAAAAGCTGCGCAAGGAGTTTCCTTGCCTGCCTATCGTGGTTGACTTCCGCGACGAATGGCTTTCGACCACCATTGATCTCGTCAGCTTCAGCCGCAGTGAGCGCGCTGTCAGGGTAGCCCGTCTTGCCGAAGCAAACGCCGTGACCAATGCGACCGCCGTGGTCGCGGTTACCGAGGCTGCCCGGCGCGAAATTCGAGCCCGGTATCCAGAGCAGCCCGACAGTAAATTTCATCTCATTCCCAACGGATTCGACGCCGCAAGGCTGCCTAATTCCGTACCCTCGGCGTTAATGCGGCCCGGAGACAAGATCGTGGTCACCTACGTCGGCAGCATCTACGGCTCAACCGATCCCAGTTCGCTGGTTCAGGCCCTGCAATCGCTGCCGAACGAGCTGAAGTCCCGTTTCAGACTCCGCTTCATCGGCCACATCGAAGAGCCTCGTTTCCGCGAGGCCCTTCTGCAACTGGGCGACATGGTGGAGTTGAAGGGCTATCTTCCGCAAGACGAAGCTCTGGCCGCGATGAACGAGGCCGATTATGCGCTGCTCATCACCCACGATCCACTGAATGTAGCGGCCAAATTCTACGACTATGCCGGCGCGGGCAAGCCCATTCTCGCCATCGTCCATCCCATGGGGGAAGTGCGCCGCCTGCTGGAAGAACTGCGGGCCGGATGGTGGGTAGACAGTCGCGATGTAGAAGGCATCCGTCAATTGTTCATCGACGCCTCATCCCGCGGCGATTCGCTGAGCGCCGCGTTTCAGCCCGATCTAAAAAAAATTGCGCTCTACGAACGCAAGATTCTAGCTCAACGCTACGCCGCGCTTTTACACGTCATCGCCGGAAATCAGCGAGGCTGCGACTCGCAAGCTGCGGCCGGCCAAACTGTCAAGACGGGAGAGTAGCCATGCTCAGGATCGCGGTCGTCACCCGGTATTTCCCCAGCTCGGCGGAGCCTTGGCAAGGGCGGTCGACTTATCAGACGCTGCGTGTGCTTGCCCGCGAAACTGATTTGCGCGTCTTCTATCCCAACGCGAGTTATCCTTCTTTGCTCAAGCCACGCAGCCGGAGTTATGGAAAGCTGGACGCCTCTTACAGTCCGCCCGACGTGAAGGCAAACTACTTCGATTATCCCGCGCTGCCCCTGTTTTCTCGTCCATTCAACGGATGGATGGCCGCCCGCGCTTTGCTGCCGCATGTGCGCCGGTTTGCGCCAGATCTGATATTCAGTTGTTTTCTATATCCGGACGGATACGCCGCGCTCAGGATCGGCAAGGCTCTCGCGGTTCCAGTCCTTGTCATGAGCATTGGCTCCGATATCAACAGGATAGGTGATCCGATATCGCGCCTGCTCACGCGCACCGTTCTGAGCGAGGCCGATTTTCTGGTCACAGTCAGCGGCGATCTGCGCTTGAAGGCTATTGCCATGGGCGCCTCGGCTAAGAAGACCCGCGCCGTAGTTAACGGCTGCGACCTCTCCATCTTCCGTGTCAGAGATCGTCTAGAGGCGAGGCGGAAGCTCGGCATCGACCCGGCTTCACAGGCTGTCCTCTACATTGGGCGCATGGACGTGAAGAAAGGCCTTCGCGAACTGGTCGAAGCAACGGTATTGCTGCGTCCGGAGCGCGCGAACCTGCATATGTATCTGATCGGCGAGGGACCGGACAGGCCTCTCATCCAGAGCGCCATTCAGGCCAACAAAGCCGCCGGCTTCATCCACGCGCTGCCGGGGTGCGCCTTCGATGATGTTGCTGTCTGGATGGCGGCGGCCGATCTGGTCACCCTGCCGAGTTACATGGAAGGCTGCCCCAATGTGGTGCTTGAGGCGCTCGCCTGTGGCCGGCCCGTCGTAGCCACGAATGTCGGCGGCATCCCCGAGATCCTGAGCGATGAGTGCGGAAGGCTCGTGCCCCCTCGCGACGCCGGCGCGCTGGCTCAGGCCCTTGCATCAGTCCTCGACAGAACCTGGGACGCCCAGGCTATCTCCGCGCGCGGAGGCCGAAGCTGGGAGGCGGTCGCGGCCGAGCTGTTCGAGATCTTCGCATCGCTTGTGCGTATCCGCGCGAAAGGCGGCGAATGAGGTCTCTGCGCAATGCCGGCCGAGCTCTCAACCGCCTGCTCGCGGCCATCGGGCTCATCACCGTGCTGGTGATCTCCACACCCATCGTCTCGTGGTGGGCACAGGCCTACGTCGGCCCCATGGAGCAGCCCAGGGGCGACGTTCTTATCCTGCTCAGCGCCGCAGCCGACGACAAGTATGGCGGCATCTCCTACTCGTCTTATTGGCGCGCCCGCCAGGCGCTTTTTGCCTGGCAAACAGGAGGCTTCAAAAAGATTGTGATCTGCGGGGGCGGCAGCCCCGGCATTTTCAACTTTCTGATCGCCGACGGCATTCCCCGCGAAGTCATCGTCACTGAGTGGGGATCCGCAAGCACCCGCGAAAACGCAATGGAGACAGCGCACCTGATTCAAGGCATGCCCGGCAAGAAGGTTCTGCTCACCAGCGACTTTCATATGTACAGGGCGCTGCGCGTCTTCCGCAAGCTGGGCATCGAAGTCACGCCTATGGCGGTCCCGGATGTGCTTCACGCCACCGAGCATTGGAACGGGCGTTTTACCGCCTTCGAGATCATGCTAGCCGAATCCGCCAAGATCGCCTACTATGCCGTTCGCGGCTGGATATAGAAACTTCTCTTAAGTACGACGCACTCCTGGCCTACCTCGGCTCGATTTTTTAGGCGGCGTCTCGGGAGACCCGCCAACTTGCGAGTCCTGCAGCTTGTAAAGCAGAGATCGATAGCTGATATTCAGCCATTTAGCGGTCTTCCGGCGACTCCAGCCATTCGCCTCCAGAACCTTCAGAATAATCTGCCGCTCCAGATCCTGCGTGGCGGCCCTGGTGATCTCTTTCAGAGAGACGGGGCTGGACAGATCAATCTCGGTGTTCAGCCGGGTAGAACTGGCCTGGACAGACGCAACCAGATCCGCCGCGAGAACCTCTTCGCTGCCGATCAGAACGTAGCTGCGTATCATGTTTTCCAGTTGCCGAATATTTCCCGGCCAATCATACCGCTGCATCAGGCGCGTCACTTCGCGCGAAAGCGGCTTCGGATCGCGGCGAAACGCTTTCGCGTGCAACTCAAGAAAGTAGTCGATCAGCATTGGCAGGTCCATCGTCCGTTGACGCAGCGGAGGCAAATCAATGGTCACGGCGTTGATGCGAAACAAGAAGTCCAGCCGAAAGCGTCCATCCTCGGCTTGTTGCCGCAGGCTTTGGCTGGCCGCACTGACTAGCCGCGTGTTCACTGTTCTCGACTCTTGCCCTCCCACCCGCATGAAGCTGCCATCCTGAAGCATCTGCAGCAATTTGGCTTGCACAGATAAATCCAGATCGCCAATCTCATCCAGGAACAGGGTGCCCATATGCGCCAGCTCCACGCGGCCGCGCTTGGTTGCATAAGCCCCGGTGAATGCTCCCTTCTCATAACCGAAGAGTTCCGACTCGATCAGAGTATGCGGAATCGCGGGGCAGGCCACCTTGACCCAGGCGCCCTTTGCGCGATTCGAGTTCGCATGCAGCAACTTGGCAAAGATCTCCTTGCCCGTCCCGCTCTCGCCCTGCAACAGCACCGGAACGGTCGTCTCGGCAACCCGCTCCAGCTTCTCGCGAGCCGCCGCCATCAGAGATGATCGACCGAAGATCACATCGATCGGAGGCAGGTCACGGATATCGACTGATTCAGTTGTGCGCGCCAGAGACATGGTGTGTCCAAACTCAGAAAAAGACTTATTCTGGTTGTAGCAACTCTTCGGCCAAACTAAAGACCCTGCGGTAACTAACAGATTACAATTATGTTACCAAAATAAAGGGTTGCGGTACGCCACAGAATGATTTGCGGCATTGGTTACCAATTATTACACTGACGTATGTAAATATTTGCACACTAGTGCGAATCAATTACCACTTTTCGATGGTATTATGGGGAACTAGCAGCATTGCTTTGCATCCTTCGTGGGAGTGGATCATCCTTCCTCTTGACGAAATACTTTCCCCAGAACGGGCGTATTGTTCTGCTGCACTCCTCTGCAACTCACCGCAAGGACGGTTCAAGCTTCTTCGTCCTGGCCATCAGGCAAGGAAAGTTGTCCCCATAAAACGGTTTGGCAGGAGACGGAAATACCGGGATGATGAGCAATCCATCAAGAGCGCGAATGAAGACGGAGAGCAAGCGCATGCCTCATATCGCGGCTCTTGACCCGGATTCTGCAATCCTGAACTACCTTCACCGCATTCTCGCCGACCGCTTCAGCGTGAGCCTGTTTAGCGAAGCCGCGGAACTTATCCGGAGCCTGAAAAAAACTCCCGCGCCTGACCTGCTCCTGCTGGACTGGCACATTGCCGAAGACGGTGCCGGGCAGAACGCTCTCGGCCTGCTTACAAAACTACGCGCCTCCATGCCATCGCTTCCGATCATTCTGCTTACCTGTTCAGCCGAACTGAACGAAGTCGTAGCGGCCACTCGCATGGGCGCCACGGACGTGATCCTCAAGCCATTCAGAAAAGCCGACATCGATCTCGCGGTGCAGCAATGCCTCAAAGAGGGCGGCAAGCAACCGGCCGGCGACGACGAGGAGATCAAGGAAATTGCTCTCGATGAGGACACCTCCTTTGTCAGAGCCTGCAAGCGGATGCGGGAGATCGAATCTCAATGCAGGCTGGTGGCGCGCGCTGACATTCCGGTTCTCATCCTGGGGGAAAGCGGCACCGGCAAGGAGGTCGCGACGCTGTTCATTCATATGATGTCGGCCCGCAGCCAGCGCAGTTTCATGAAAGTGAATTGCGCGGCCATGCCCGCCGATCTTCTGGAGAGTGAACTTTTCGGCTATGAGCCCGGTGCGTTTACCGGGGCGATCAAGTCCAAGCCGGGCAAGTTCGAGATTTGTAACGGCGGCACCATCTTCCTGGATGAAATTGGCGAGATGCCGGCCGTCTTGCAGGCCAAACTCCTGCAGGTTCTTCAAGACGGCAGTTTTTCCCGCCTGGGCAGCCGGACCAGCGTCAAAGTCGACGTCCGCGTAATTGCGGCGACCAACATTGACATCAAGGGAGCTATCGCGCAAAAGACCTTTCGAGAAGACCTTTACTACCGCCTGAATGGCTTCACCCTGAAGATGCCTCCGCTGCGCGAGCGCATCGAGGAGATTCCCATCCTGGCCCGCCACTTCATGCGCAAGGTGGCCGCGAAGTACGATTGCGCTCCCTTGCCGATTTCTCCTGCTCTTATGCAGGCTCTCAACAGCTACTCCTGGCCGGGCAATCTTCGAGAACTCGAGAATACGATCAAGCGCTACCTCATACTGGACGATGAGCATGCCATTATTGAGGAGCTGACTCCCCGGCCAGACGTGGAATCGACGGCGCCAGACGGGGAAGACGCCGGCGGCAACGGAAGCCTGAAACATCTCGTGCGGAGTTTGAAGGGCGGCGCCGAATCCGCCGCCATCGCAAGAACATTGGAGAGTACCGGATGGAATCGAAAGGCAGCCGCAAGCGACCTGCAGATCAGCTACAAGGCTCTGCTGTACAAGATCAAGCAGTACAATCTCGTTCCGCCGCAAAAACAGTTCACTTCAAACGCGAGGCAGAAGGCATGACCACGCCGGCGGGCGGCCCTGATTCGTCCAGAGCTGAAAAGGTTGTGATCCAGTTCGGATCGAGGACCATCAAGGGATACCTCGACTCCCCGGCCAGAAGCACTGTGGAAGAGTTGTTGAGCAACACTTCCCTCAAGCCGCCCGAGAGCTTCCGGGTTCGCAGTCTCGAATCGAATGCTGTCAAGGTGATATCAGCTAAAAATATCAAGGCGGTCTTTTATGTAAACAGCTTCGAGGGAAACGCGGATCACCAGCATCTCAACTTTCATTCCCGCGCGCCCATCATCCATGGAATCTGGATGCGGCTGCAATTTCTGGATGGCGAAGTCATGGAGGGAATCGTCTACAACTCACTTCGCTATCTCGTTGATCCAGGCTTCTTCCTGCTGCCCACCGACCCCGACAGCAATAACCGGCTGGTTTATGTGCGCAAGAGCTTCCTTGCCGATCATTGCATCCTCGGCATGCGCAAACTCTAGGCGAGGGATTCGCCTTGCTTTGGTGATGAAGAATCCAGGCGGCGGCTCAAATCGCGTCCAAGGGAAATCTCTCCCTCCCGCTACGGCCAGCGCAGCCGGGCATCGAGGAATCTAATCGACCCGCTCGACCAGCAGAACCTGTTCGTCGTTGTCGACCTCGTGGAACTTGACCTCGATGATCTCGCGGCGGCTGGTGGGCACGTGCTTGCCGATGTAACTGGCCTCAATGGGCAGCTCGCGATGGCCGCGGTCGATGAGCACGGCCAGTTGCACGCGGCGCGGCCGGCCGTGATCGAACAACGCGTCGAGCGCAGCGCGGACGGTGCGGCCGGTGTAGAGCACATCGTCGCACAGCACCACGTCGCGGCCCTCTACCTCGAAGCCGATGGCGCCCGGGGTTACCACCGGGCGAAGACCCGCGGTCGTCAGGTCGTCGCGGTAGAACTGGATATCAAGTATCCCGGTATCGACCGGGCGCTTCTCGATGCCGGAGATCAGCTTTCCCAGCCGCTCGGCCAGCGGAACGCCGCGGCGCTTGATGCCGACCAGAGCCAGATCCTTGCTGCCATTACTCTTTTCCACAATCTCGTGGGCCAGGCGCACCAGTGTGCGCTCGACCTCCGAGGCGGACATCAGCCTGCCTTTGATGCGCAGGGAGGGTTTTCTTTCAGTTTCGCTCATGGGTATTCTCTCTGCCGGGCTGTCGCAGCCAGACTCTCGCAGCCTGCTTCTCGAAGGATAATACGAGGGTTTCGTGCTTGCGAGCAAGTTGTGGACAAACAAAACGGAATCCGAAGGGCCTGGACGGACCGGAAATTGTGCGATTGCTGTGCGGGGAGGGCCATACCGCGCAAGCCTATATCCTCGGGGTGCGCGCACGGGCCTGCAAGCGCGCCCCCAACGCTCCGCCTGCGGCGGCGAAGAAGAGTAAAAAGGCCAAATTGACGGCAAACTGGAAGACCGCCATGCCAGCGTGGCCCTCGGGCGAGAGCATCCAGGCCTGGAACTGGGCGCGGACGGCCTGCGCCTGGACGGCATCGGCCGGGGTCATTCCGCTCGTTAATTGCTCGGCCATTTGTTGGCCCATCACGACGCGGGCTTTCCATTCGGCGTCAATCTGGCTGGACTGATGAAGAAGGAATCGCTGGACAAAAAGAGCGCCGCCGTTGACGCCAAATGCCAGCCAGCCAGCCAGCAGGCCGGTGACCAGGCCAATGCGGGCGCCGGCTCCGAGGGTGATCCATGCCGGCCGCTGGCTGCGCAGATAGAGCGCAACGGCCCAGGCCGCGGCTACAGACATCCACAACAGCCCCAAAGCACCAAGAGGCGATACGCCGCTCGACAGCAGTCCGGCGGGAACCGCCAGCAACATAGCTGCCCGCAGTGCCGGCTTCCAATCGACGCAGCTCGCATCCCGCCCTGCCCCGTCCCAGCTCTCCGGCAGGGGCTGCCCGGAAGGGGCGTCAGCCGGGTACACCAATTGCGGCAGGCCGCAGGCGGGACAGTAGCAGTTCTCGGCCAGAACGGCCTGGTGGCAGCGGTTGCAGGTGATTTCCATACATCTATGAGCCTATCGTATTCAGCCGCGGCATGGGCAAAGCAATCAAGACGGCTGCTGGAGAGCGGGGCTCCAGTGGGCAACTCGTCCCGGTTCGTGAACGCAAAAGTTTAATGGGGGGCACGGAAGGAGAACAAGCGAGACCTTGAGCTACTTTGTGCCGTGACGCTCACAGTAGCTCTCCTTGCGCGCGCGGCGCACTGCGAGAAAATTCTTGAGGGAGGTAAAGGAACGCTCGTCGCAGTTCAGGCAGCGTACCGGAAAGCGCAAAAGGAGCAAGTGCGCCAGGTCCGATTTTTGGAAACGAAAACGCGAGGTGCGAAAGTTCGAAAAACCGCAAACGCGGCAAAACATTGTCATCCCGACCTCCAGCTATGAATGAAACCAAAGGAAAACAGAAAAAAAGGGAAATACACTTCGGCGCTTACTGTTTGCCGATTGAATCAATTAACTCCATATTGAGGGGAATGCGCTTGCAGCATATTCTCGCACAGAAAGCGCCAGAAAGTACATGGAAGAGCTTGAATCTCACGTCTTGAGGGAGGCTGCGGGGACGAGCTTTGCGGCCACGATGGCCTCGGCGGCGGTCAGAACCTCTTCAAGCGTCATTTGGGTCGAATCCAGCAGAACAGCGTCAGGGGCCGGTTTGAGAGGGGAATTGGCGCGATTGCGGTCCCTCAGGTCGCGGTCTCTCAGGTCGCGGATCACCTCTTCGGGCTGTTGAGCCGGAGCGGGGCCCAATTGATCGTAGCGGCGCATACCCCGCACCTCGGGGGCCGCATCCAGAAAGATTTTGACCTCGGCCTGGGGAAAGACTACGGTGCCGATGTCGCGGCCCTCCATGACCACCCCGCCTTGGGCGCCCATCTGCTGCTGCAGGCGAACCATCCAGGCGCGAACAGCGGGCCATACGCTGACCCTGGAGGCGGCTTCGGTGACCGTTTGATTGCGAATCAAGCCCGTCACGTCCTCGCCGTCGAGCAGGACGCGATTTTCCTCCTCGCCAGGTTCGAAGCGGATAGAGGTTCCTGCAGCAAGGCCTTCCAGGCTCTGACTCTCCTCCAAAGAGAGACCCGACCGGAGCGCCTTGAGGGCGAAGGCGCGGTACATGGCCCCGGTCTCCATATTCAGCAGACCAAAACGCCGGGCCAGGTGGCGGGCGATAGTGCTCTTTCCCGCTCCGGCAGGGCCGTCGATGGCGATGATGACCTTGTGGACCGGCTGGTGAGAGCGAACGGAGGGGGAACTCATCCGCGTTTCTTCGTCCCTTGCCTCGACCGGGCCGCCCGGCCAAACCGCTTGCTGTTACCAGCCTTTGAACTGGCGGCAAGGGTGGGCTTGCGGCTGCCGACTAAGCGAGCAGGCCGCGCGGCGGACCGGGAGTCATTCCGGGAGGGCGCGCCGGACTTGACGGCGTTCTTGGCGCCGTTGGAATGTATCTTGCGCTGGCTGCTATTTCGCGGGGACCAAGTGGGCGCTGAAGACTTGGCGGAGCGTGTGCCAGAAGCGGAGGGGCGCGCCGCCGGCCTTCCGCTTCCGTTGGAGCTGTTCCTGTTGGCAGAACCGGCGGCGCCATGGGCTCCGTTGTGCTTGCCGTTCTTGCCGGTGGCGGCCTTCTGGCTCCAGTGAGCGGCGGCGGCAGGCCGTGCACCGCTGGTTGTGCGCGCGCCGGTTGGCCGGGGCTCAGTGCCGGTGCGCCGTGCCGGACGGCTGCTGGAGGACGATTGCGCCGGCTTGCGATCCCGGGAGTGAGCGGCCGGACGGCTGAAGTGGGGCCGCGCCGCTGCGGATTTTCCGCTCACGGACGGCTTGCGGGGCGGGAGGGACTCGCCAGACATGTGCGGGGCTGCCGTGCCGGGCGCAGACGGCCCTCTTTGCTTTGCTACGACATGCTCCGGCAGATCCTCTTCATGGGAGCGCAGAAAGTATGCCGAGGCCGGAATGGACGCGCTGGCGTAAATCGTGGGGGGGGTAGCAAACTCCGGCAGTGTGCCGGCAACATAGAAGTGGGGCGCATGACCCATCGAGAGGGTGTGGACCTGGCGCGTGGCTACCAGGCCGCGCAGCACCTCGCGCACCTTGCTGCGGGCAGTAAGCGGGGCCAGGAACAGCTCCACATCTTCCATGCTGGCGGCGATCACCGCCTGCAGGTAGATGGAGGCCAGCACGGAGATGGCCGTCACCTGGGAGGTGGAGGCGCCTTCTGCAATGGCCTTCTGGAAACGCTGGCGGAGCAGTTGCCACTGGGGAGCCTGGCCGGGTGCAGAAACGACCGGAATAATACGGAGCTGTTGCCAGAGTTCGGTGATGGCGCGCAGAACGGCGGCTTCGGTAACTTCCCTGCCCAGAGCGCGGGTCAGTTTGCCCAGGGTCGTGTCGCCCGCCTCCAGCAGCTTGTAAGCCTGGATAGCCAGTTGCGAAACCTGGCGCGAACCCGTCAGTTGCGGGGTGCGGCGCCAGTCGCGGTCGCCGCGGAGGGCATAGACGTAGGGCAGAACCCAGCTTGCCACCACGAAGTCAGGCGCCTCGCCGGGCAGGCCCAGAAGGTTCAGCCGCACGGCCACGCCGTCTGTTTCCAGGCGCACCAACAACTCTTCGGCTACGGCAATATGTTCTCGGTCGGGAGAAGAGTTGCGCCTGCCGGCTACAGCCTCAACAAATGATGGCGCGATGGAGGAGGAAAACTGCCGCTTGGGCAGGAAGAGACACAATCCTGTCTCCTCAATCCACGTCCGGGCATCCTCCAGGGAGAGTGTGCCAGGTCCGTTCAGGCGCATCCGTTCGGCGCGCGATGCTTCCAATTGTTCCGATGTCAAAGAAAAACCTCGCTTCCAGGCTGGCGTAGGCGCCGGACGGCCCTGTCCCCTAAGAGGAGGGCTGCCACCTTCCACTTGTTTCAAATCCGATGGAAGGCCCGCTGGATCTCCTTCCAAGAATACAGCAAAGCGATTGGACGTCCATGCGGGCAACTGGTTGGGTGGCTCGTTTTCGCTAACTCCAACAGTAACCACTCCATTCGAGCCGGGTCAAGAGGAGTGTTGACCTTGATAGCAGAATGACAAGCGATGGAGGCGGCAATGCGCGTGCGGAGAGCCGTAAGGTCATGATTCTGCTTGGGTTCGTCAAAATCTGCGCTGGATTGCTCGATCACCTCGGCCAACATCCGCTCCAGAGCCGCTCCTTCCAGGCCAACCGGGGCGGCCTTTACCGCAAGTGTTTGAGGACCAAAGGGTTCTACCTCGAAGCCGTTGCGTTCCAGCTCCTCTGCAATACGGGCGAAGACCACCATCTGTGATGCCTTTAGTTCCACAAGCAGGGGCATTAGTAACCTTTGACGCATTACCTTCTCGACCTGGCGATCTCTTAAAATATTTTCAAAAAGTATTCTTTCGTGTGCCACATGCTGGTCGATAATCCACAAACCGTCGGTGCCGGTGGCCAGAATGAACGACTCGCGCAACTGCCCCAGCGGGCGGAGTGAGCCGAGCTGGTTGAGGCTGGCGGCAGCCTGTTCGGCCTCGACCAGGGCCGTTTCCGTCGCGGGATTAGTGCCTGGCGCATCGCCTGGGTGAGGAGAGCAGTCGCTGGCGGGAGGCAGGTTGGCTGACTGGAAGAGCGCCGCCGCGGCCTCGCCCCAGGCTTGCCGGTCGTTCCCGTTCCAGCCGCCGTGTTGGAAGCTCTGGGCGGCAAAGGGCAACTTGCCGGTAACCGGCGTGGTCAGATGCGGCGTCAGCTCGAAGGCTTCCGCGTCGGTTCTGGCCGTCTGGAACGCGGCCGGGTCGGAGTCGGGCATGGGCGGGAGAGATTCTGAATCCGGAGAGCCCGGCAAGTGCGAGGCGGCCGGGGGCATCAGCGAAGGGCTGGCGGCGGGGGCGGAGTCCAGCGCGGCCAGAAACGCGGCGGCGGGCCGTGCCTTGACGAGCGCCGTACGCAGGCTGTCGCGGACAAAGTCGTGGATCAGGCTTTGCTGGCGAAAACGGACCTCAGTTTTGGCTGGATGGACGTTAACGTCCACCTCTTCGGGCGGCATCTCCAGAAAGAGCAGCACCACGGGGAAGCTGGTGGGCGGAATCACGTTGCGATAGGCCTCGGTGATGGCGTGCATCAACAGCCGGTCGCGGATGAGGCGCTTGTTGACGAAGATGTAGATGGAGTTACGGTTGAGCTTTTGCAGCTCGGGCTTGGAGTAGAAGCCGGTCAGCCGCAGAGCGCCGGGGTCACGCGTGGGATCGTCGGGGTTCTTCTTCCAGGGCGGCGGCTCGGGCAGGCCGGCGCGCTCCAGCGGGAGTTCGGCGGCTACAGGGAGCAGTTGGGCCAGCGTGTCTTTGCCAAAAATCTGATAAATGCGCTCCGCAGTTCGGGCGACAGGCGGCGCGGAGACAACGGTGTGCGTGGCCGAGAGCAACTCGAAGTGCATTTCCGGGTGGGCTAGGGCGTAGTGGGTGACCAGCGCCGTCACGTGGGCCAGCTCAGTCGATTCGGCGCGCAGAAATTTGCGCCGAGCCGGAGTGTTGAAGAAGAGATCGGCGACGGCCAGCGTGGTTCCACGGGGCAGGGCAGCGTCGTCCACGCGGAGAATTTTGCCGCCCGCGATCTCGACGCGCGTCCCGGCGGCTTCCTCTCCGGTGGCCGTTTCCAGCGTGACACGGGCGACCGAGGCGATGGAAGGCAACGCTTCGCCACGAAATCCGAGGGTCGAAATGGAGAGAAGGTCGTTGACGGTGCGGAGTTTGGAGGTAGCGTGGCGCTCGAAGGCCAGCAAAGCGTCGTCGCGGCTCATGCCGCAGCCGTCGTCGGTGATGCGGATCAGCCTGCGGCCTCCGGCCTCGACCTCGACGCGGATGCGGCTGGCTCCGGCGTCCAGGGCGTTCTCCAGCAACTCCTTGACGACCGAGGCAGGCCGGTCCACCACCTCGCCGGCGGCTATCTGGTTGGCGACCTGGTCGGGAAGAACGCGGATGCGGCCCATAGTTCCTTAGGGTATCGCAGGGAGGGGTGCGCGAGCCGGTTGAAAAGCGGGGACGCTTCAGTCTCTGGGCCGGGGTCGCTCCGGGGGTTGATGAAAAGGAGGCAGGGGGCGGGGCGAGGCAGCCCATATTTCGACGCGCCGGAGAAAAAATCTTACCGTATGTCAACTTTTTTGCTGGGATTCCGTTTACGTTAGAGTGGGATACACTTCCGGATGGCCTGTTCCGTCCGCTTAAGCAGCCTCCGCCGCGCGTTCCATTTGAAATCAGGAGGATCTATGCAGTCATTATTACCCAAAATCAGCAAAAAAGGTGTTTTGGCCTTAGCCGCCAGCCTGCTCACGCTTGGCGTGGTCATCGCCGGCTGTTCAAACACAAGCTCTAGCAGCCAAAACAACACGATTCCGAATACCAACACGTCCGCGTCGCCTACCACCATTACGGATGCGCCGGACGATCAGGTTCTGGCCACAAGCCTTACCCTCAACTCCATCATCCTCACCGACAGCGCGGGTAAGGTGACCACCAACCTGCTTGCCGCCGGTCCGATTACCTTCGAGGCGTCCCATCTGGACGCGGTTCAAGAGCCCCTCTTCAGCCCGGCAATTCCCGAGGACACCGGGAATTACTATGTCAGCGTGACGCTCACCTACTCGAATGCGCAGGTGGCCTACATTAACACCGCAACGACTCCCGCATCGATTGTCCTGGATTCTACGCCGACGCTGGCCAACACCTCGCAGACCATCACCTTTGCCTCGCCAGGCATCACGATCAGCAACGCAACCACCTCGCTGCTGATTGATTACCTGGTCGCGCAGTCGGTCGCCATCTCCGGCTGCACCGCTTCCGGCTGCACCGTTACCGTTACACCGGATTTCGATGTAACGGTTGTTCACATTCCCAATGTTCCCACCAACGGAACCAACGGACTGCAGACCCACAGAGGAGTGGTCACTGCCATCAGCGCCAGCACCGACTCTTTCACGCTGACCAATCCCTCGGGAACCGCGCTGACCATCTACGTGAATGCGAACACGGTATTTCAGGACTTCTCTTTGACCACGACCACAACGTGTACAGGAGTCGCCTGCCTCTCCACCGCGCTGGAGGTCAATGCGCTGGTCGAGGTGGATACCATCACCCAGAACAGCACGAATACAAACTCTCTGCCGGCAGGCTCGCTGCTCGCTAAACGCGTGGAAGTGGACGACAACGGAACTACTCCCAAGGAAATGCTGTTAGGCCCGGTCACATCTGTCACTGGAACTCCGGCAACTTCATTCAATATGGTAGTGCGACAACTGGTCGCGAATCCATCCACATCTGAAACCTCAATATCGTTGGAGACGGTGGACGTAACCGTGAACGGCTCGACGAACTTCCTGCTGCCCCCGCGCTATGCCATCTTCGCAACGGCCCTGCCCTTTACGCCAAGCTTTACCGCCTCGACCATCTTCGCCGGACAGCATGTCGGCGTGGTTACGTCGAGCATAGCGACGAGCCTGTCAGGCACCGTGGCCACGGCTACCTCCGTCCTGCTGGAGCCGCAGACCATCAGCGGAACCATCACAGCCATCACCCACTCCGGCGCCTACACCATTTACACAATCACGCTGCCCTCCGATCACTGGCTGGCAAAGCTGACCGGACAAACCACCGTGAAGGTCTACACCAACGACCTGGTGGTCATGCCCCTCAACACCGTTACGCCGTCAGCCACCAGCGGCACAGTTGTAATGCGCTTCAACGGCTACCTCTTCAACAACGCTGGAACGCTGAGCTTGTTGGCCTGTTTGCAGGCCGATCCGCCGGGAACACCAATCTTTGCGGGCACACCGAACGGGCCGACCATCTGACGCGGATTCCGACTGATCCGCGCCGTCTGGACAGCCGTAACCCAACATCCAGCTGCTGAAATCCGCCGGGGCGCTGCAAGCAGGCAGCGCCGCGGCGTCTGCGATGAGGAATCATCGTTGCACGGCCTATCCGGCTTTAGGGGATCGCAGACCGAGTATGTGGCCCTGGAGAGGCACGTTTCCGCCGGAGGGAGGAGATTCGGAAGGGCTAAAAAGTTGGCTTATACATACACCAAGATCTGACAAAAATGGGTTCATCCTCCTCAATCTTCGCTACATTCTGATGCAAGAGATTGAAAACGAATGGGATAGGGTGCTGGATAGGACGGATTGCCCGGGTTTTGGATCAGGCGCCCTCTCAAAGGTCCAGTCGAAGGGAAAAATGCGTGCTGGAATTCCTGGGGGAGTATATCTTGGAGCCAATGGCCAGCATCATGGATTTTCCGATACCGTTGATGCAAGCCTGCTGAAAGCCGTGTGCCGCAACCATGATCAAGCTGCCCTATCTTAGCGCCCTCAAGGCTGTTGTGAAACGGACCCTGCACCCCGGGACCAAGTGGGGTCGCGTCACGCTGTGGTCCGGCGGATTGAGCGTTCTGCTCTACGCTCTCGGCTGGCTCACGGGCTCCAGGTCAAGCGCGAAGCCGGGCGGCTGGACGGAATTCTTTGCCCTGATTTTCGCCTTTTGCGCCCTGCGGCTTGTCACACGCTGGGCCCGGCAGCGGGTCATGTGGCGGCTGCGCCATCGGCTGATCGTCACCTACCTCTTCATCGGCGTCATCCCGGTGCTTCTACTGCTGACCATGGCGGGTGTGGGCGGGTATCTTTTCGCCGGGCAGTTTGCCGCCTATGCCGTGATCTCGAATTTGCAATCGGCGTTGCGGCATCTGGAATCGGAGAATGATGCCCTGGCCGGCCGATGGGGCTTTCTGAGCAGTTCCACAGAGTCGGAGAAGCAGCGCGCCGTCGGCCTCTTCATGGTTGCGGCGGATAGATTTCCCGGGCGCAGCATCACCGTGTGGCAAGGAGACGAGAGCATCACGCTCTCTGCCGGAGGCGTGCTCGCCAAGGCCCATCCCGCCAAGGCGCCGGAAGCGGTCAAGGGGGACTTCAGCGGTTTCGTTCTCGATGGGCAGATCCTGCATCTGAGAGCGGTCAAGCGCTACACCGTGGACAGACAGCCGCGTATCGTGATCTCCGACCTTCCCATCACGCCGGAACTCTTGCAGGCGGCCACCGCGCGTCTGGGCTCGTCGACGTTGGTCCTGCCTGATCGGGAGGGCGACCTGCAAGTTCCCGCTCCCCCAGTGGCCCGGCCAACCGAGCGCAGGACTGTGGCGACCGCGCGGCTTGCGCCTACTTCCAACCGCTTCGATCCCAGCTTCCGATTTGCCACGCTCTTCCCTGCGCTCGACTGGGAAACTGGAGCGAAGCAAGACTGCGTGATCCTGGTTGCCACGCGACCGTCGCTGCTTTACAGCACCTTGTTCTCCACTTTGGGCGACAAGGCGAAGATACTGAAATACGTACTGCTTGGCATCGCGCTTCTCCTCGGCCTGGTTGAGTTGATGGCGCTCTATATAGGCATACGGCTGTCGCGCAGCATGACACGATCCGTGGCGGAACTCTATAGCGCCACCGAGCATGTAAACCGCGGCGATCTCACGCATCGCATCCGGATCCGCGGCCACGATCAGATGGCGGCGCTGCAACAGTCGTTCAACTCTATGAGCGAATCGCTGGTCCAGCTCATAGCCGAGCAGAAACGGATGCAGCGAATGGAGAGCGAACTGGCAATCGCCTATGAAGTGCAGAACGTGCTGTTCCCCCACAAATTGCCGGAACTTGCTTCCCTGGATGTCTATGGCGTCTGCCGTCCGGCGCGCTTGGTAAGCGGAGACTACTACGACTTCATCTCCCTGGGCCGCGACCGGCTGGTGCTGGCGGTGGGCGATATAAGCGGAAAGGGAATATCCGCCGCTTTGTTGATGGCCACCGCGCATGCATTCGTTCGTGCGTATTCGCTGCCGACGGACAGGGTATCGACGCCGGCTGAGCTGGGAGCCGCGCTGAGGATCGATGCCGATCGCAGCAATTATTTCTGGGGAGACGGCGCCGTCCCGTCGAGGCCATCTGTCGGCATGTTGATGAGCACCCTGAACCATCAGCTATTTCGCTGCACCTCGCCGGAGAAGTACGCGACCATGTTTCTGGGCTGCTATGACGAGGCCGTGCGCGAGTTGACTTATTGCAATGCAGGCCACCTGCCGCCCATCCTGCTGGGCGAGAACGGAAGCGTATCGCGCCTCGACACCTCGGACACGGTCGTCGGGCTTTTTGATGGCGTGACCTATGGTGAATCCACGATCATGATGCAGCCGGGCGATCTTATTGCCGCATTCAGCGACGGCGTTACCGAGCCGGAGAACGACTCCGGCGAGTTCGGAGAGGAACGGCTGATCGCGCTGCTCAGGGAGCATCGGCACCAGCCGCTCTCCGAAATCGGAGACGCCATTGCAAGCTCTGTGGCCGATTGGATAGGCGATGCGGAGCAGCCTGATGATGTGACCGTCGTTCTGGCCCGCGCCCTTTGAGCCGGAGTTGCCCAGGGATCAGTTCTCTGGGGGAAATTCGTCTCCGCACTTTCAAGAGCGCCACAAACGCAAAACGCCGCTCGTAAGCGGCATTTGGCGATGCGAAAGAAGAAAGCGGATTTAGATGCCCAGACCGAACTCGCCGGTTTGCTTCTCTCCGGCGTGGGCGTAAAAATCGTAGGGGGTGCGGCGTTTGAACTTGTAGCGGATGAGGATTTCGCGGCCTACATAGATGCCGAGCGCGGCCACTGTAATCCCCACCGAGAGCCAGCCAATCCACTTCAGCGTGCTGGATTCCTTCGTCTCCTCCGCGGTCACTTCGGCGGCGGTTGGGGCTTCGGGTTCAGTGGACATGGCAGCTTTCTCCTGGAAACATGATACCGCAATTACGCCGATTCCGGTCTTCCCCGCGCTAAGTCTTCGCGCGCAAGCGGGCCTCTGCGTCCGCATCCCAGTAACCACATTCCAGCTCGATGAAGACCGAAGTATACGGAATGGTCATCGTGGACTTGACGATCAGGATGGAAAACATCCGCGCGGCGCGTTCCAGCATGGAGAGTATTTCCTCGTGCGGGGCAAGCGTAACGCGGAGCCCTTTCAGCGCGCCTTTGAGCCAATTGCGATAGCTGTCGATTCCCGGCGCATCCTTCTCGCTGACCAGCGTCAACTCCAGATCCACATGGACGGCGGGACGAACGTGCTTGCAGGCGCGAAGGCGGGCAAGCATTTTCTCGACGGTGGCTTTCTGGCTCAATCCGGAGACGATGGTTTCAATTCCCGTGCTGGAGTGGGCGGGAAAGGCCGCGTCGGCCACCACAATCCAATTGCGGCGTCCTAACAACGGGAGCCGCTCATCGAGGGTTTTTTCCCATTTTGCTATAGGCTTCACAGAGTCACCTCCAGGTCCAGAAACTGGACCGAGCTGCTTCCGAGTTAGGGCTCCAGTTCGCTGTTTCAGCGCCGGAGACGGCGGCATTGGATCGACAACCAAATACCGTAAACCTTTGCTCACCTGAAACGCAAGCCAGCGGATTGCGTACGCGCGGAATGCCGATTACTCGATCAAGTCGATGCGGGCCAGCCATGCGGCCTTTGCTTCTTCGGGCAGAAAGCTGGAGCGGATAGAATTGGCCGCCAGTTGGCGCAACTCGTTGCGGGTAAAGCCCTGCTCGGTGTGGGCCAAAAGGTACTCGTTGGCCAGATCGGAGCCGAAGAAGGCCGGGTCGTCGGAGTTGAGCGTGACCATGAGGCCCAGATCGAAGAGGGGGCGCAGTGGGTGGGCGGCAAAGGAGGGACAGACGCCGGTGCGGAGGTTCGACGTAGGGCACAACTCCAATGGGGTCCTCCGGAACTTTAACTCTTGGATGAGTGTTCCATCTTGAAGAACCGAGAGGGCGTGGCCGATGCGCTCTGAACCGATGGCGAGGGCTTCCCAAATGGCCTCGGGTCCGGTGGTTTCGCCGGCGTGGTTGGTGAGGCACAGACCGGCCTGCGCGGCCTCGGCAAAGAGGGCGCGGAAAGGCTCGGAGCCGGTGCGGCGCTCGTCGCCTCCTAATCCGATGCCGATAATCGAGGGGTGAGCGGGCTTGAGTTCGGCGGCTTTGCGGAAGACGCGCTCGGCCTCCTCGACGGGGAAGTGGCGCACGGCGTCGAAGATCCAATAGAGCGAGAGACCGAGTTCGCGCTGGCCGCGCTCGCGGGCGCGTTCGAGGGCGGCGAAGATGGGCTCGAAGGCGGCGGGATCGTCTTTGCGCCAGTGGTAGATGACGCCGACAGCGATATAGACCTCGGCGTGGACCACTCCCTGGGCGGCGAGATGCTCCATCATGCGCCAGGCGGCCAGCTCGTAGTCTTCCGGGCTGATCAAGCGCGCGGTGACAGCCTTGAAGGCATCCAAAAAGCCGGTGAAGTCGGTGAATCTGTAGAGGGCTTCGGCCTCGGCGAGCATAAGCGGGCGGGCGTCGTGGCGGGCGCTCAGTTCGACCAGCGTGGAGGGCAGGATTGCGCCTTCGAGGTGCAAGTGCAACTCGGCCTTGGGCAGGCGGCGAATGAAGGCTTCGATCTCCGGCATCATCAACTTCTACTTTAGTCCCGCGAACTCCGAGCGGTGGCGGCTGTAGAGGAAGTAGATCGCCAGGCCGATGGCCAGCCAGATGAGGAAGCGGTACCAGGTGATGATGGGCAAGCCGGCCATCAACAGGAAGCAAAAGATCACGCTGAGCGCCGGAATGACCGGGCCAAAGGGAACGCGGAAGCCGCGGCGGCGCTGCGGCTCTCGGATGCGCAGCATAATGACGCCGACGGAAACCAGGACGAAGGCGAAGAGGGTGCCGATGTTGGAGAGGTCAGCCAGGGTGCCGATGTCGAAGAGGCCGGAGGGAATGGCGACGACGAATCCCGCCACCCAGGTGGAAAAGGCCGGGGTGCGGAAGACGGGATGCACATTGCTGAAGACCTTGGGCAGCAGGCCGTCGCGGGACATGGAGAACCAGACGCGGGATTGGCCGAGCTGATAGACGAGGAGAGACGAGAGCATTCCCATGATGGCGCCGAAGAGAACGACAAGACGAATCCAGTGGAGGGAGTGCGCGCCGGGGAGCCCGGAGAGCTTTTTAAGGGCGTTGACCACCGGCGCGGCGTCGCCCACCATCGACTGCCAAGGCACCAGGCCGGTGAGGCATACGGCAACGGCGACATAGAGCACGGTGCAGACGACGAGTGTGGCGATGATGCCGATGGGCAGATCGCGCTGCGGGTTCTTGCACTCCTCGGCCGCCGTGGAGACGGAGTCGAAGCCGATGTAAGTGAAAAAGATAATGGAGCCGCCGGCGAGAATGCCGGACCATCCGTTGGGCATAAAGGGATGCCAGTTGCCGGGATGCATGAAGCCAATGACCGCGAAGACGAAGATGAGGAGGGCGATGAGCTTGAGCCCCACCATGGCGTTGTTGGTTTCAGCCGACTCGCGAATGCCGCGCACCAGGATGACGGTGAGGATCAGGACGACCAGAAACGCGGGGATATTGAATCCGAAGTGCCAGCCGGGTTGGTAGAGCCAGTTGCCGGCCAAATCCTGCAGTCCCTCCGGTAGATAGGCGGGCGAGAGCCATATCAGCGAGGGATGCAGGCCGAACCAGTCCAGCAGGTCCACCACGTGGGCGGCAAAGCCCACGCTGACGGTCATGTTGGAGCCGGCGTACTCCAGGATCAGGTCCCAGCCGATGATCCAGGCGATCAGTTCCCCCATGGTGGCGTAGGTGTAGGTATAGGCCGAGCCGGCGATGGGAATCATGGAGGCCAGTTCGGCGTAACAGAGGCCGGTGAGCGCGCAGACTATGGCCACCAGGATCAGCGAGACGGCAATCGCCGGGCCGGCGCCCGGCCGTCCGTGCAGCGCGGTTTGGGTGAGGATGTAGTGGATTAGCGGCGTATTGCTGATGCTGGGATCAGGAAACTGCTCGCCGGAGATGGCCGTGCCGATGACCGTGAAGATGCCCGAGCCGATAACCGCCCCGATGCCCAGTGCGGTCAGCGACCACGGCCCCAGGGTTCTTTTGAGCTTGTGCTCGGGTTCTTCCGAGTCCAAGATCAGCTTATCAATCGACTTGCGGGCAACAAGTTGTCTGAACAGGACGATTCTCCTCATTCCGCCGGCGGCGGGGGCCTGAGAATAGCAGGGTCCTGCCGGAAAGGGGGATTTCCCGATTCAGGATGCCTCCGACGCAGTGTACAGGGTGAGGGTTTCCTCATGGAACTGCTCACCATTCAGTCGGGTCCAGAAATGTAAGACAGGAAGAGAAGCCATTGGGAGGGGGAGCAGGTAAAACGGGGCTCCGAACCGGACGCTCACGCGTGCTGGCCTGGAACCCCATTGTTGTTACCGAACTAGCTCTTACCTCTTGGAGACGCCGCGCGCCATCTTCTTCACTTTTCTCTTCGCCGAGCCGCGCGGTTCGGTCCGCTTGGCCTTGGGAGCGGCCTTTTTGCGTGCGGCGCGCTTCAGTTTCTTCCGTTCCAGCTTGTCTTCGATCTTGGTGGTGTCTGCCACTTGGTCCCTCTTTCGCTCAAATCTCTTCAGGTTTTCCCGCAAATTGAGCGGATGTGAAACCTAGAATAACAGGGTTTGTGCATCGGCGAAAGCGGCGTGGGCGCGTATAAGCCCGCACTGGCCCGGTTTCCGGCGTACAATAGAGATAGATCTGAATCATCAGGCCCGCCTTTTGAATGAGAAAAGCCTGCTCGGCTCCTGCCGCCCTACCGCTCCTGACGAGCTCCGCACCGCACGCAACAATCACCTGTTGACCGGAGTCAAGTCATGCGTTCCGACAAGATACATCGCGCCCTGGCGCAGGGAATGAATCGCTTTGAAGTCTGCCAATTGGTCTCCAAAGGCGTCAAAGCTACCCACAAGACCGGCTCGCGCTTTGAAGATTCAATTAACGATGTGCTGCAATATTTAGGCACCCACGTCACGATCATGGAAAATCTTCACCCGGCGATACCGCAGGTGAGCGTCAAGAGCCTGAAGCCGGCTGCGTAACGGCAGTGGTCTGTGAACAGGGATCAGTAGACGAACACGCAGAGCCCAGAAGTGGCCAGCCCAATCTGCTGAAGAAAAAATCCGCCAAACGCACGAGAGGGACGGCAGTTTTGCCGTCCCTCTCTGTTTGATTCCGAACCGGTTGGAAGGGGGGTTACCCTTAGACAACCTGGACGTTCTCAGCCTGCCAGCCCTTGGGGCCCTTGGTCACGTTGAACTGAACCTTCTGGCCCTCTTGCAGGGAACGGAAGCCGTTCGACTGGATGGCGGTGTGATGGACGAAGACGTCCTCGCCGTTTTCGCGGCTCAAAAATCCAAATCCCTTGGCGTCGTTAAACCACTTGACTGTGCCTGTTTCCATTTCTGTGTTGCTCCTCTGTACTGATTTACCGCGAACGCAATGTGGAAGTTTGCGAGTAGGCGGTAACCGGAACAGGCAAGAACTTCAGATCGAATTCTACGATTGAATAGAGTATAGCACGAATTGGTCAAGTGGCCATAATAATTCTGGCAAGGCCGGCAAAGATTGCCGGAAGATTCCGCAATGGGGACGGAACCTCCCCGGCGCTCCTGAAAGCGAGTGGCAAGCGGGGGTACAGGGTAAACTCAATCTGGCCTGGAGGAATGAGTTTTGACCAGCGAGAATGACCGGGTGCTGGCCATCAGCCCCGGAGGAACGTCCACCAAGTTTGGGGTCTACACGCGCCAGGGCGCCGAGTGGGTGCATGCGATCCGCCACGGAGATGAGGAGATTGCGCGCTTTCGTGGGCGGCCGATGCTGGCGCGGCTGGACTATCGCGCGGGGCTGATCGAGTTGGCGCTCGAAGAGGTCGGGTACAAGGCGGCGAAGTATGCCGCGGTGGCTGGGCGCGGTGGAATACTGCCGCCGCTGCCCTGCGGAACGTACCTGGTGGATGAGGCGATGGTGGAGGAGCTGCGGCTGGCTCGCCGCGGGCAGCACGCCTCGAACCTGGGCGCTCTGCTGGCGCTCCGCTTCGCCCAGGAAGCCGGGGTGAACGCCTACATTGTCGATCCGGTGACGGTGGACGAGTGGCAGGGGTGCGCACGGCTCTCCGGTTCGCCGCTGGTCGAGCGCGTGTTCGTCGGCCACGCGCTGAACACCAAGGCCGTGGCGCGGCGGTTTGCGCGCGAACAGGGGCGCTCCTACCAGGCGCTGCGGCTGATTGTGGTGCACCTGGGCAGCGGAATCACCGTCTCAGCCCACCAGGACGGTCGCATGATCGACAGCAACAGCATCGAGGAAGGCCCCTTCGGCGCCGACCGTTCCGGAGGGCTGCCGGTCCGGGCGCTGATCAAGCTCTGTTTCAGCGGCGCCTACACCCAGGCTCAGCTTGATCGCCATGTTTTCGGCGACGGCGGCCTCTTCGCCTATCTGGGAACTCGCGACCTGAACGAGGTGGAACGGCGCATCGACGCAGGCGACCGCGAGGCCGCCCAGGTCTTCGATGCCATGATCCATCAGATCGAGAAAGAGACCGGAGCGATGGCTGCGGTTCTCAAAGGCAAGGTGGACGCCGTGTTGCTGACCGGCGGAATGGCATATTCGGACAGAGTTGTGGAGCTGCTGCGCGGCTCGCTGGAATGGATTGCGCCCGTCCACGTTTATCCCGGCGAGGATGAATTGCAGGCCCTTGCCGAAGGAGTCTTTCGCGTGCTGAACGGCGAGGAGCAGGCAAAGAGGTTGGGGGCGTAAGCGGCGGGCCTGACAACGATTCGAACCGGGCCGTCAGCGAGTCTGCTGGCGCGTCTTGCCAACCGCAATTGCCCTGGCGTATATCTCCGTCAGCAAGGCATAATTAATCTCCGCGGTATATTTACTCAAAAACAGATTGCGGCAATTCGCACGCATCCGCTCATATTCCCCGCCGGCAGAAAAGCGAAGAGCGCCGGCTACGAGCGCATCGACATTCCCCGGCGAAAAACGATAGCCAGTTACGCCTTCCTCCACTAACTCTCGCACGCAGCCAAGATCTGCCGCGAGAACCGGAGTGCCTTGAGAAAACGCTTCAACCACCGTGCGTCCAAAGGTCTCAAACCACTCGGATGGAAAAACCAGAAACTTCGCCTTCGCCATCTGACGGTAGACGGCGTTCGATGGCAGCGAACCCAAATATTCGACACCCGGGTTGCTGGCCGCGCAGGAGCGCACTGTATTTGCCATCGGACCATCGCCTATAATTTTCAGGCGAAAGTGAATCTTGCCCGAATTCCACCCTGAAAGCAGTGTACCGATGCCCTTTTCCGGGGAGAGCCTTCCAACAAAAAGCGCGACGTTCTCTGGATTCCTCTCCGCCATCCAAGTGTCCGAACCAACGAAGTTCGGCTTAACCACGACCTTTTCCGCGGGCAAACCGCCACGAACCAGAATCTCTCGCTCGAAGTTGGAGACCGCAATAAAAAGATTGACGCGGTCCCATGTGCGCATGAACCGATGAAAGGCATACGCTGCCGTGACGATAGCGCTAGCGGCGCGGCTCTCCCTATAACAGCCATGAATAATGCCATCGAAGGGAAGCGATTTGCCGATGCAGTCCGTGCACACGGCTCCATCGCGATAGAGCAATGCGTTCGCGCAAAGCATCCTGAAATTATGCAAGGTCTGAACAACGGGGATCCCAGAGGCGCCGGCCTCCAGAATTATCGACGGCGAAAACAGAGGAAACCAGTTATGAACGTGCAGGATGTCCGGCCGGAAGTCATAAATCGCTTCCTTTGCCCGCTGTCGCGAACGGGCCGAATAAAAAATCGAAGAGGAAGCAAGGAGATTGCCGCGTATGCCATGAATATCGTCATTATCCTGCTCAAGAAGCTCCACGCCATGGCCGCGCCGCCGGAGCAATTCGACCTCGTCGCGCACGACCGCGTCTTCTCCACCGCTGAATTGGTACCTGTTATGCGCTACCAGGATTCTCATGGGATTGCCATCAGGTGGATGTTACGACTATGGGAAATATCACTCAGCCAAAACCGAACGGAGCGGGCGGGAAGCGACGATCATCCTTGCCGAGATGCCGAGAATGATTGCGCCGATGATATATTGCCAATAAAAATAAGCTCTCAAAGGTATGGTGAAATCTGCGGTTCCTATTCCCGCCGCTAAGCAATAAGTTAGCATTATGAACGAGCATTCGATAGTCATACGAGAATCATTAACTGACGCAAACCCCAGATATGTCTGCTTCTTCCTGAAGCGTAATGCCAGCCTGACAATCTTCACCTGAATAATTAGATAAATCGCCAAAGCCAGCCAGCCGGCATCTGCCAGAACCTGCAGGTAGGAGTTGTGGGCGTTGCCTATATAGAGAACATTTAGCTCTAGTCCAAGAGCATAATAATTTCTGAATAACATACGAAAGCCCGCAATGTAGCCCATTCCCCACGGGTGGGCTATGCAGTACTGAATTACATAATTCCAGATATCGGTTCTTCCGCTGGCGCTTTCAATTCCCCTGACATCCTGTCCTCGGTTGAAAAAGTTCCATATGCGCTCTCCCCCCAAAGATCCCACTATCATGCCGGAGAAAAAAATCGAAACCATAAGTCCGGAGATGAACACAAACGTGGCGCGCCGGCCTAACCTTGCCCAGAAAAAAACGAGAAACGCGAGAGATAAAAGCAGGCCGAGTTCGCATCCTCTTGACTGCGTGAACAGCGAACCTGCCAGGCCGACAAAGAAGAGAAGGGTAGATTTAACTCTGGATTCCAGGGAATGCAGAAAAGCGTATGCCGAAATGATTGCGATCATGGGACAGATAAGAGGCACAGGGCCTATTGTGCCTCCGCTAAAGCGTACTCCTGCCCCCGGCTCAATTTTTAGAACGAGTTCTGGATTCAGATAAAGAACGGCGAGAGCAAGAATAAACAGCAGAAGCGCTATAAGTCGAAGATGAAACAGACATTGTAGCCAATTCGGGGGATTCCGATAAGCGTCGAGAACAAACTCAACGACGCAGATCATGGTGAGACAATACAATATGGAGTATGCCGCCGACACAATGCGGCTGGGAGAGTATGTAGTTGAAAATAGAAACAGAATTCCAAGGAAAAGGGCCAGATTCAGGATGGACCGAATCTGCTTTGGGGTGAAAATGGACTGCGCGGCAGCCAAACGCCAAATTGCTCGAATGGCAAGAGCGGAGACCAAGCCAGCTTGAAGAAAACTCCAAATATCCACTACGCCTTTGGTGGCATCTATATCTTCAGTTCTGAAAATAGGCGGGCCAAATGCAAGAAGAAAGATCGGGTACCGAAAAAGGAATTTCAAAAACGAAAGGCGCTTGAAATCCTGCGTCTCAGGGACCTTGTATTCGCTATTGTTAATCCACTGCGCAGATGGGGTCATATGGTTGTTTTGTCCTTTTCTAGTAACCGCAGAATTCCGATGTATAATTGCGAAGATTGTTGGCCTAGAGCATAATCAGGAATGGATTCGGTTTGAAACCATGGGCGCCTACCTAAGCATGCTTGATTCGATGAACTATCGCAATGAGCAGAAAAATATCTTAGTCGCAGATCAGTACCTGTCGGTTTATGAATATATCGGCAACTTACACAAACGGTCAAGCAAAATGCGTCTACGCGTCGAATGGAGCGCCATCTCATGCTCGGATTGATATTGCCTATCACTCTAGTCGATGACCTCGGAGAATATTCGAAAAGAGCTCTCATTCAGGCTCTGTTATCCAGGCTGCGTCTTCTTGAAGCATCCAAGGCATGTTCAACGTACGCATAGGCGCGAGACACAACATCCCTCCAGGTGCTTGCCCCAGCGACTTCAATAGCTCGAAGCCCCATCTGGACGCGAAGCTCCGGATTGTCGGCGAGCTTTCGCATAGCGTTCGTCAGATCGCCAACCACTTCTGCCTTGGTGCGATTTTCTATTGGAACTTTAATGCCGCACGTTTGCGGAAGAATTGCACCGGGCCCGCCAGTATCAAGGCAGATCGACGGGAGTCCCTGCGATAATGCCTCAAGAAGCACATTCCCGCTGGAGTCATGGAGGCTGGGAAATACGAAGGCCGTGTAGCGGCGATACTGCGCCCACATCTCTTCGTGCGGAATCCAGCCGAGCCATCGTACAGAGTTTTGAAGTCCTAACCTGGCAGAGAGTTTCTTAAGGCTGGCTTCATCCGTTCCCGTGCCAATTACTGTGAGAGTTGCATTAGGCCGATCCCTTCTTAGTTCGGAAAGCGCCTCAAGTGCCAAGTGCAGTCCCTTCCAATAGACCAGACGCCCTGCATAAAGGAAGTCCGTGCTCGCCGTCTCGGCGATGGACTCTCGTCTGATGCTCTGCGGTTCCAGTCCAGTCTCAAGCTGCTCTCGACTCTTTCCCCGGCATGCGACTGGAAGGATTGCAGTCGTTTCTCGCGTCTTGCTGAAAATCACGGTCGCCTGCCTGAACATCGCGGAGACGGACGGATTCCAGTATGCCATCTTATTGGCCACCTCGCGAATCATCTCCTTGAATGCTTCTTTTGCCGGAAAGCTGCCGCGCAGTAATATAGGCGTCATTTCCCCTCCGCCTATGGGGCCTACTACGAAAGGTAGCCCAAGACGGCCCAAGTAGGAAGGCTGGCGAAACACTCCAAATGTCAAGTGATGGACTAAATCGAACCGCATTTCATGTGTAAGGCGCTTGGCTTGACGGAATGCGCCGCGCTGCCATAACCAATAGTAGAGGTAAACGCCCTGGCTTCCGCGCTTCCACCATTTTCCCCACGATGGAAGATCATAATAGTGAAAATACAAGCCAACGATTGGGGTATCCGCCAATGCCTTGTCAATTATAGCTCGGTTGTTAGATCGCGTGATAACCACGACTTCATGGCCGAGACGGGCTAGTTCCACCGCCCAGTGCCAGCCAACTCCCGGCTCGGAGCCTTTTCCCGGTTCGCACGCGTAAGCGGATAGCAGAACCCTCATACCCTCTCCACTTTTTCCAAGTATCTGCTGTAGCCCAAGCCGTAGCAACCAGTCAGCAACTTCCAAAGGATGCGAATGCAGATAGCGATCTTGCGGCGTAGATAATATGTTTTGGGGACCGCGTGATTCTTCCAGTAACGTGACCGGATAGCCAGATCGTCTTGGTCGCTTTGCGCGCGCAGCCGCCGGTTATTCTGCTCTGGATAGAAGCGCATCCGCGACCACTGCCGTGCTACATGCTTGATCTTAGCGTGTTCATCGCTGAAGCGGATCCAAAGGTCCGCATCAAAAGAAAGACGATAGGTCGTAGTAAGTCCACCCACCCGGTCATAGATCGTTCGCCTCCAGAATGTGGACATCCCGGGGATATAGTTGTATGTGTAAAACCAGAGAAATCGGCTGAAAGGAATCTCCTTCTGCCGGCGCAGGGCATTTCCTTCGGCGTCGATCCACGTCGCATCCCCGTAAACCACATCGACATCCGGATGCCGGGAGAAATACTCTCCTACTTCGCGCAGCACGCCAGGTTCAAAGAGGTCATCGCTGTTGAGGAAGCAGAGGATTTCTCCTGTGGCATGGGAAAACCCCTTGATGATTCCCTCGGGATGTCCGCCGTCCGGCTCGCTGCACCAGAATTTCATGTGCCGCTGATACTTGCGAATGATCTCCGGGCTTTCGTCCTTTGAGCCGCCGTCAATCACGATTAACTCAAGTTCCGGATACCCCTGATCGAGAATGGAACGAAGGGTCAGCTCCAAATACTTTGCCTGATTAAAGGATGGCACCACAACGCTGATCCTGGGAAAGGTTTTCATTGAGCAATCATTCCTTTTCGATGAATTGATCTGCATGCGGGAATCCGGCCGCGTATCTTGAAATACTTTACCGTGTCCAATCCCATCAAGTGCATAGTCCAGTGCGGGCAGGCGTAGCTCCAATAAATCAACTGCCACTAACCCTCGGAGTACCAACACTTCGGTAATCGCAAAGGTGGCATTTCTGTTACGTTATCTATGTCTAACTTGTGTGGAAACACGCATTGCGGATGAGTGCTACTTATCCGATTCTTGTTGAGAAAAGTAAACTCGATCATTCTAGGAACTTCGACGTTGCCTCTTCTGACACTGCCGCTTCTGTTATTTGGATGAATATGCGCAACGTGAAAGTATTGTAGCAGTTTGTCAAAACAGGATAAAATTATGCCAAAGGTAAATCGGTCGAAAACCCTATCGAGGAAATGAAACTCAATCACAATGATTCTGAACTGCTTCAGCAGGTCTTCAGGCGTGCTCAGGATCACCTCATATTCATAACCTTCGATATCCATTTGCAGAATCAGATCCCCAGTGTAGTTCTTAAGATACTTATCCTTCCAAGTTGCAAGCGTGAAAAACATGGCGCGATCTGTCGCACCAAGGAATTTCTTGTCAAAGGTAAACTCCGGCCTCGAAACCGGCGGCGAGTCAACGGAATAGTCGGCGAGAAATGATCGGATCTTGAGATTCGCCAAGTGATCTTCGAAATGCGATGAGGTGTTCACTCCGGGAGAAAAACAGTACTCAATGCCCTCGAGATCATCCGGGACCAGGTACCCTCCGTCCCCGTCTGCTCCAATTCGAATCAATTCTTTTCCGCAATCCTGAGGTCTCAATTTTCTGATAAGGCCAAGCACGTCAGCCGTATTAGTTGGCCTTGTTACATTGAGGCCAAGAGCTAAAAGCCATTTCCTGGCTAATTCTTCCATTTTGTTTTCCTTCCCCAAAAGATTAAACTCTTGGGCGGCTTTGTGAAAGTTATATTTGCGTGCATACGATCCCAAGGGAGTACTACAGGACTGCATGGAGCCCCTTCCGAATGCAGGAAGCCAAAACCAAGCTGCATTTACGCGATGCTTCCGACAACTCCCAAGTCTCCTTCTATTTTGGCGAAGACCAGAAAAACAGCGTTTAGTTAAAGTACACTTTTACACGAGCATAAATGATCGATGATTGCAGCATAGCTATCAAGCACGGGATGTGATTCGGATGCTCCGTGGACAGACCAAAGATAGAGCGTGCAAAGATTGACCAGGTAGGCCAGGACTTGCGTTTGCGCCTCGTAGCATAACTCCTTGCCAAACCGCTGTTGAGACATTTGCAGCGTCTGGCTGATGCATTGAACCATCCTGGCCGTTGACTGGCGCCGTAACGCCATCGGCATCAATGCAAAGTGCAGTGGGTCAAACAAGGGAAACTGCTCATAGTCCGCATATTCCCAGTCAAAGATCCTGGCGACGCCACACTCCACTCGAATATTCCAGAGGGTGAAGTCGTTATGCGCAGCCACTAGCAATATAGGGGGTCCTGAAAGCGATTGCTCGATTCGCCGCATCCCTATATCAAGACGAGTTGACCATGATTCGGATAGCAGGCCGCTGATATCTTTCAAGCGCGAGCGCAAATTGAGGTAAAGCGTGGACTCTTCGAGCCGCATAGTCTGGCGCGAGAAATCTTGAAACTTCCGTAAAAACGCGACGTGCAACTCTCCGAATGTATAATCAAGCTTTCCAAGTAGCGGGGTTACTGCTACGAAGGAGAGAGATGACCCGGAGTGATGAGCAACAAGATTGGGAACATGACCGGCAAGCGCCGGCAGATCTCGCAGGACGCGTAACCACTTAGCATCATTTTGGAGGAGGCGGTCAACCGCTTCTCCGGCGCCTGCCTTAACGACATACACCGGCTCAGTCGTCTTGTTGTCCAAAAAGAGGATGGTGTCTTTTGACCAAGGCCCGGGCGCGCCGGCGCGACAACAGGATAGCCCAGCCTCATTGCCAATCGCCTCTCTGATCAATGCCAGATTATCGGCTTCCACACAGCTAACTGCGCCGAGGAGGCGCGGCAGACGAGCAATTGCGCGCAACGGAAACTCCAGCCGTCCGGGATGAAAAAGTTTCCAACAAGCCTTCTGTCCGGCAGCATCGCGCGGAACAGTAAACCGCACTCGCCCATTCCAGCGCAGCGCGAGATGCGTTCCGGTATGCTGGTCCGGTGTTTTGTAAAAACGGTCGACATCATCCACGATTGCTTTTGCCCTCGCTCATCGCCCCAGTGATGGCGTGTTCTGCATCCGCTATCACCTTGTCCAGCGGTTGCGAAGCATCTACAATCGCATGGTTTCTTTGGTTCCGGACAAAGGCCAGGTATGCCTGGTGCTGCCGCGTTGTCTCTTCCAGGGGAACCTCCTGCTTGCGCGCGCGCAAGACCTCAGTTGGCGCATCCAATAGCACCCACAGTCTCGGCTGTGGAATCAGTTTGCCGACCAGCTTGGCGGCCCATTGCGGACCTCCGTAGCGATAGCGCTTTGGGTCAACCAGGAGGTCATGATAATAGCGGTCGCAGATAAGCAGCACGTTCTTCTGATTCTGAAAGAGATTGGCGTACCACTCTTCCATGAGCCAGACAAATATCTTAGCAAGAGAGACCAGTGCTGACCGTGGCGGCTTGCCGTGCGGATCGACGACAATAGTTACCGCTTCGCCTCGTTGCGGGATAACGAGACGCGGTTTCAGGTGGCGCATCTTCGCGACGTGGCCTCCTAACCGCAATTTTTCCAGTAATCCGCGAATGACAGAGCTCTTGCCTGCTCCATCTGGTCCAAGAATGACTATCTTCAGTTTGAGGTTCCTTTGGTCGAAATTTCAAATGCCGTATGATCGCCTGCAAAAAAGCAAAATCGAAGACTCGGCCGGAGATCGATGTGCGCGTTCACTTACGAAGTGGCCCTAGCTTGCGGTCAGCGCGCTGAGCAAGCTGATCGATGATGGCAGCATACGCGCCCTCTGTAATGATATCGGCCGGCTGGCTTGTGTCCAGGATAACGTCATGAATTCTTGCTTTCACAAAAAAGTGAATGGCTTCAAGCTGCCATGTTGCTTTCCCGGATGGAAGCTCATGGTAATTCGATTGCAACCCCTCCGCTGCAGGATCCAGCAATATCAAGAGAACGGGTGACGGAATGAACTTGCCGATGAAGCGCGCAAACCGCATAGGTACGCTAAAAGGGCTCCTGTGGGAATTGATTAACAAATCGTGGTAGCAGCTCTCGCGAATCTCAAGAGTGAGGCTTTTCTTTTTAGCAAATTGGCTTAGCCATTCTACCATCATCCACAGAACGGCATATGCCATGAAGACGAATGAACTCCTTGAAACCAGGGCATGGGAATCTTGCCCTGGAGCTATCTCCTGTAACTTGCGCCTGATAGGCAGCCGTGGCCTGAACATACGCTTTTCAACCCTAGCAGCGACGGAATGCAGCCGGGAAATAAGTGCGTCGATGACCTTTGTCTTTTCGCAGCCGTTCGAAGCTAAGATCAAAACAGTTTCGAGAGTTTGCGGTGAATAGCGAAAGGCAAATTCACTTGCATAGTGGCGAAGAATGGCGAATATGCTGCGAACGGGCCGGTGCCACAAACTACGCAGAAGAAGTGCTCTACGGAGCGGCCGGACGCAAGCCAGTAGCCTCTGGCGGTTGCCTTTGATCACCGCGTCCACCAAGTGCGTAGATGCCATCAGACCAAACTGCGGCGACAAGGCGGCAATCACCTTGGAGCTATTCCCGGCAAAGGTATGCTGCACCTGGGGGAAATACTTTTCCTTCAGCCACCCTCCAATGAGCAAACTAGCAAACAACGAGATGATAGCCTCGTGAACCGGAGAAGGCGTAAAAAAGGCAGCGTTGCCGGCAGAACGCGGGATGGCTGCTTCTAGCACCGCTTCTGCCGATAAGAACGGCAGTCCTTTCCAGGTCAAACTCAAGTCGAAATCTATTTCCAGCGCGCAAGAGTTCGTATTCCGGGAAATTCCCTCCAGAAAGACGCTGGCGACATAGGAGCGCTCAGCATAGCCAACAATTCGGATGCCATTAAGGGACCGAATTGCACGCAAGGCGCGCGGAAGATCGGAAGGAGAAATCAGAAAATCGATGTCATTGCCGATATTGCTGGTAGGAAAGCCTTCATAATTTCGTAAAACGCAGGGGCGCACTCTTGCCGCTTCGAGCGATTGAAACAGCACAGCGAGAAATTCACTGAAAGGAAAATACTGCGGATTTGATCGCGGCGACAAAGTTTCTTGCATTTACCTCCCAGTTAAATTCCTTCACGACAAGCTGCCGGGCATTCTCGCCCAATTGTTGAAGCTGGTTGTTCTGGTAGAGTTCCTGAACGCGGTCCAGCGCGCGCTCGACGCCAGCCGCGGAGGTCTCGTCCAGCACCAGGCCGGCTCCGTATTGCTCGACATATCCGGCGAGATTGGTTTCACGGCTGACCAGCAGTGGCCGGCCCAGCGCCGCGGCCTCCAGACAGGCGCCGGGCAGTCCCTCCCAGCGAGAACAGTGAATGAAGATATCAAAGCTAGAGAGGAGATATAACTTCTCCACGCCAAGCTTAACGCCGAGGAAGCGCACGTGCGACTGGGCGCCGCTCTCAGCCGCTTTACTTTGAAGCAGGCCGCGGTCCGCGCCATCCCCAATCAACCACAGCTCACCCTTGCCTCCATTTGCCTTGTAGGCCGCAAAGCCTTCGAGCAGGAAATCGAGTCCTTTATGTTGTGTAGCAAGCCGGCCGCAAAACCCGATCAGAGGGCGCTCTGCTTTGACAGGCGCGTCACCCGAACAAGCAGGGAGAGTCTCTTGGCCATGGGGAATAAGGACAATTCGCGCCTGGGGAGCGATCCTCAAAATATCCTTAATTTCACTTTCGCCAATCGCGTGGATCCATGCGGCATTGCGCACCAGCTTTGCCTCGCGGAGGGCGATGTAGATCTGATGCTTCAACAGGTTCCGCTTGAGCAACGCTAAAGCATATCCGCCGTGCGGAGTTATGCTATAGCTGAATCCGCGCTTTTTCAATAACCGGGCGATGGCCGGGAATTCGGGAATAAAAACCGAATGAAAGTGAACCCATGTACCGGGTTCAAGGCGGTCGAGAGCGTCTTTGATTTCGCGCCCGAGAGTCACGCGCAGCCAAGTAACAAGAAAAATGCGCAGATAGTATGTGCGCAAATGCGGAGGCAAGTTCTTCGACGCGGAAAGTCCCCAGATTTCGACATCGTGTCCTTGGCGCATCTGATAAGTCGCCATATGATGCACAGCCGTATTGACGCCGTTGGCGATCTCTGGGTTTGCGTTGCCTTGCAGGATGTGAACAATTCGCATCAACGGGCTCTAGCGGCATTTGGTGTAAAGCGGCCGTAACTTTCATTGCAAGTAACGTCCTTGCTTGGATTTTGCAATGAAAGCCTCATTCCGACACCGGATAAAACGGCAATGCAGGAGCGGCTTGCTTTGCGACGCGACCGGATTTCAGGATAAGAGAGATGCCGACAATACTTTGAAAGAGAATCTGCGTTCCCAGCAGTCCGAGCATCGTGCCGGTCAATCCCAGCCACTTCGCCAGCGGAACCGCCAAGGCAAAGGAAAAAGCCGTCATTGCCAGGTAGGACCAGAAAATCGGCACTGTATATTCCAAGGCCTGCAAGCCTGCGCGCAACGGGCCGCCAAAAAAGACGATGACGTAGAACAAGGCAAACAGCCGGAGAATGTAGCCGTACTGGACCATCTCAGGCCCGTAGATCAAGCGCAGCCAGAAGCCCGGTGCCGCCGCCATGACGATTGCAAATAACAAAGTCAGCCCGCCCCACTTGACCAGAATTGATCGAGTATAGGCGAGCATGGAATGCACCCCGTCTTTACGAAGGCGGCGCGCGGTCTCCACTGGAACGACGTTATCCAGACCCTGAAACCAGACATGGGTCACGCCCATGAGGCTCTGAGAAGCTTTCAGAGCGCCGACTGCCGCGGCTCCATAATAGACCGGGGCGGCGAGCACAAAGAGATTTCCGGAAGTCCATTGCAGCAGGGCCGATGCGCTAAGCCAGCGGGAGAATCTCCAGTGTCGCAGCGCGATGGTCCTGATCCGCTCGGAGTTGAACTTGAGAGGCTCCATCCAGAACCATCCCGGCACGAGGCCGAGGAGCGAGGTTCCCGCCATCGTCCATAGAGCTGTTGCGCTATTCAAATGCCCTGCCCGATGCAGCAGAAACAGGATGGGCAGTTGGGTAAAGTAACTGAGAGCATCATCGGCAAGCGCGCGGCTGCTCTGGCGGGTAGCGAAGAAATATCGCCGGATAAAGTCCTGCATTTGATACGCAAATGCGGAGACCGCCAGGGGCAGCGCGAGCTGCTGTAAATTCTTATGGGGGAAGAAGCCATCGGAAACCTTCAGAGCCGCGAAGACGAGAACAAAACAGAAAGAAACAAGGACCAGCTCCTGAAAGACAACGGCGCCGAAATAGGAGGGCCTGTCCTTCTCCTCCTGCTTGGGGCCGATGCTCATCATGGGCGCAACAATGAGCGCGGTCTGGAGGCTGTTCACGAAGAGCACGGACATCCAGGCCAGTGTGAAGATTCCAAACTCGCGCAGGCCCATGAAGCGGAGGAGCATGACAGCGGTAAGGAGGTTGGTCGCGCTGATCACGGCCTGGTCGGTCAGAGCCCAGGTTTCGCGTCCCAGGAATTGCCCCAGCGAGAGCTTCCGAATGCGCTCCCAGAGCGTGGCTTTCTTACTCATCCTGCCCCCGAAACGCCCAGAGGGAGATCGGCGTAGCGCCGTTCTGATTGCGGCGACCCTTCAGTTAGCAGGATTGCCTCCAAGCGGTTCGCGCGAATAACCGCTCATGAAGAAAAAGCTTGGCGCGCGCTGTGGTTCAGTTGGGACACTCTACGCGGAAAATTCGCCGCAAGAGTGAGCACGCTGTGCTGGATTGCATGAACTCCAACAAGGATGCGCTTAGGTTATCTAAGGATGGCCGCCGTGGCAGCTGACGAAAGAATCGTCTGCGTGCTGGTAAATATCGCCTTGACCTTGCTCGTGGGCACATACACGATGTCCTGCGGCTGCAGCGCGAGAGGCGTCTGGGTCCCCTTTGCAATAGCATCGTAGGAGAGGGGAAAATCCAAGACGGTTCCGTCGGGATTGCGGCGAATCACCCGGAGGCCACCGGTGCTGGCCTGTAATGTCGTTCCTCCGCTGAGCGCCAGAGCCTCGGCAACATTCAGCTTTCCATCTTCCTGCATCACGTAGCCGCCGGGCCTGTTCACCGCGCCCAGAATATAGACGATGCCCGTGCGCGGAATGATAACCGAGTCGCCGGGACGCACGAGAATGGAGGCCGTCTCGGGAGTGCCCTGGCTGCGGGAATAAGGAACCTCCAGTTCCTGCTGGGCATCATCGGCGCCGTGGCGAATCTTGATGCGCGCGCCCGCCATAGGAGTCACGCCGCCGGCCTGGGCAAGGATTTCACCAAGCTTTGTGGGGGCGATCAGCGCTATCCGTCCCGGGCTGGTCACTTCGCCAATCACCGTAACGTATTGGCCTGCATATTGCAGCACGTCGAGGTTCACTTGCGGCTGGTTCAGGATCTGGCCGTCCTTGAGTGCCGCCTCAAGGCGCTTTGCCGCCTCTGACAAAGTCAGTCCTCGAACATTCACCTTGCCGCATAAAGGAATCGTCAGGTCTCCCGCAAGGTCAACGCGGTATGAACTGGTAAACTCGGGAGCGTCATAGACATTGACGCTCAGCAAGTCTCCGGGTTCGATGCGCAGCTCGGAGAAGTCTTTGGGAACGATGGTTGGCCCCACGCCGCTTTGAGCTGCGGCTCCGGCCTTGCCGGAGGAGGAAGACAAGCCCGTAGTGGGAGCCAAAGAGGTTGAAGTCCCCGCCGCAGCCTGGGCATTTCCTGGCGCAGACATCATCGCCGGTTGCAGGGAAACACCGAGCAGAAGCAGAAGGCCGTGGCTGAAAGCGACCCTACGTATTGCCATAATAGCTCTGCACATTGTAGCCATACACGCTCCGATATTCAGTTGCGGACATATCCACTGCTTCAATCACCAAACCGAGGATATGAATGCGGTTCCGGGCAAGGGACTGGACAAAGCGGCGCAATGCCTTTCGAGAAGTTCGGCCCGCGCGCAGCACACCGATGGTTCCATCGCAGTGAGTCCCCACGATAATCGCGTCGGCGACCGGCAAGGAGGGCGGGTTGTCCACCAGCACAAGGTCAAACCGCTCCCGGGCGGCTTGAAGAACCTTTTCGATCTCGCCCGATCCCAGAAGCTCCGCGGCGAGCGGGGATTGACGGCCGGCGGGCATCAGGGTCAGATTAGGCTCCACAGGATGGGTAATCAGAGCATCGTCAAACGATTTCAGGCCAACGAGAACATCCGCTAACCCGTCTTCCCGCGTCGCGCGGAAGAGGGCGTGCTGCCGGGGACGGCGTAGATCGGCGTCGAGGATGAGCGTCTTCATGCCAGTTGCGGCAAAGGCAAGCCCCAGGTTATAGACGGTATAAGACTTGCCTTCTCCGGGCAAAGCACTGGTAATGGATAGGACTCGCAGTTTGCGACCTACGCCAGAGAGAGTCAGTCCCGACCGCAAGCTGCGGAACGCTTCAGCCGTGGCGCTTTCCGGAGCTACCAGGAAAGCGCTCGATTCCGCGGCCAGGGCGCCCTCGCGCGGTTTTGCCTCCATGCGGTGAAAGGGAATCATGCCCAGCACCGGCAGGTTGGTTAGCGTCTCCACCTGGAAGCTGTCCGCGAGCGTATCATCCTGGCTTTCCAGCAGGTAGGCCATGCCAGTGCCCAAAATAAGACCGCCCCAAAAACCGATAAAAATGAAGAGAAAAGGCTGCGGCATCCAGGGTCCGCCTGGAGGGCGCGCGGGGTCGGCGACAGTCACATTTGTCGCGCTGTTGCCCGCGTCAACATTAGCTTCCTGCAGCCTGGCGTAGAGGGCGTCGTAGAGTTCGCGGCTGGAGCGGGCCTGCGCCATCAGAACTCCCAACTGCACGACGTCGTCGTTCATCTTGCTGGTTATCAGCTTTTGCGCTTCAAAGGCGGAACGCAGCGCCTGCTCATTCTGCTGCGCGAGGATAAGATCGTTCTTTGCCCGCTGCTTGATCTTCCCTATCTCGTTTTGCATCTGGTCGTGAAGCGACTTCAATTGATTGGCGATTTCAACCAGATGAGGATTCTTGGGACCATACTTGGTCTCCGCGCTGGCATACGCCACCCGCGCCGCAGCATCTTGTGCCCGCAGCGTATTGAGAGTCTCCAGGCCATTGCCCTGGGAGAGGACGGTCGAGCTGGAAAGGCCAGGAAGAGAACTGGAACCGAGCGAAGAGATCAGGTCCGGATTCTCCGTTGCAGTAAGGCGGTAGATCGCCTCGTGTCCCAGGCGTGCTGCCTCTGCCTGGGTTACCTCATTGTTCAGTACGGAGAGACGTTCCAGCTCCGGTATGCTTACAGAGCCGCTGCCCCCCCCGCCGCCACTGCTGCCGCCAATTCCGGATGTAGATCCAGACCCGCCTCCAAGTGTAGTCAGGCCCAGCATCGCGGCGGAAAGATTGTGGGAGCGCTCGAACTCCGCTACGGCCTGCTGAGTTTTGGCAACCTGGTCGGAAAGATCACCCAACTGAGCGGAAAGCCACTGCGACACCTCCTTCGATGAACTGAAGTTTGAGCTGAGGAGATAAGACTTGTACTCGGCAACGACCTGGTTCGCAATCTTCGCGGCCTGGACTGGATCCCTGTCTGTATAAGTAATGGCAATTAGACGCGAATTCCCAACCTCTTTAACCTGTAAATGCCCCTTGAAGTTGCCAACCAGGCCTTCCCGTTGCGCGGCAGGCAGATCATCCGGATTTGTTACAAGAGGCCCCGGCTCCTTGCTGAACCGGTCGGGATTCTCCTTGCGGAGCATTCCCATCTTATTCATCACAGCCAGAGCGATGGAGTCGTCTTGAATGACCGCAGTTTCGGTCTCGATCTTGGTTTTCAGTTCATCCGCGCCGCCTCCCTCCAGCGAGGCGAGGTTGGAGAGCATATCGGCGCCGCTGCTTTTTTCCGCATTGAGCTCGATGGTGGCGGTGGCTCTGTATTTGGGATGCATAAAAATGCAAACGAAAATCGCCGCAGCCACGCAAAAAACCGTACAGCCCGCCACAACCATCCTCCGCTTCCACGGAACAAGCGCGAGCTCCCGGAGAGACACCTGGTCCTCGGGATCGAAAAAGCGGCTGCCTTCGGCGAACCGGTCTCCGTGGCGGCCAGTTTGAGTTTCATTCTCTTCAGTCAACTGGATTCCTCTTCGCCGGTCTTTGGCTGGTATTTCATGTGATCTGGCCTAATTTCGCTTGCACGGGATAGTAGGCGCAACAGAACCGCGAGGAACCCTTGCATGAGTTGTCATGGTTCGCAAATTTTGAGCAAAGCTCCGCTATCCTCACTTGGCAAGGGTAGTTTTCCACAGGCTGTCCCCGCCAGAAAATGACGGTTGAATCGCGGCAGGACCGCTCACAGAATGAATGAACTGGCGTTCGTGCTGCACGTCTTGATTTGCCTCGTCAGCAGACCCAAGTAGCTAACGTGTAGACTAGCAACGGTCGATGCTTACGTCAACTTACGAACGGGGATACTGGCACTGCCGTGTCTGCCGGGGAGCCAGCGGAATCATATTTTCATAGGGGCTTCTCAATTTTTTTATCTGCTTTTCTTTGTGCAATTTACGGCCCTCGATCACGCCGTGAGAGCATGAACGCCTGGTTGCGCTGAACCAAATCGGGAGAGGAAGCTCGATCTCGCCGGCAATTCCGAATCCCCGGATCGCTCAACCGGAATAAACTGTTACCCGGCGCTCCCGCCGCGCATCTCAACAACCATGAGCCAGGAAAAAGCAACCTTTGGAGCCGGATGTTTCTGGGGAGTCGAGGCGGCCTTTGCGGCTATCCCCGGCGTGACGGCGACGGCCGTTGGCTATGAGGGCGGCTCGTTGGAGCGGCCCAGCTACAAGGACGTCTGCACCGATCAGACCGGCCACGCCGAGGTGGTCGAGGTGGACTTCGACCCCGCGAGAGTCAGCTTCGAGCAGTTGCTCGATGCCTTCTTCGCCCTCCACGACCCCACCACCCTCAACCGCCAGGGCCCCGACCAGGGCACGCAGTACCGCTCGGCGATCTTTTTCCACTCAACGCAGCAGGAGGCGCAGGCCCGCGCCAAAATTGCGCAGTTGACCGCGGAAGGCCGCTTCAAACCCAGGCAGATCGTCACGAAAGTCGAGCCCGCCCAGACCTTCTGGCGAGCCGAGGAGTACCACCAGCGCTACCTGGAAAAGCGCGGCCAGGCAAGCTGCCATATTCAGGGAACAGGGAATAGGGGATAGGGCGCCGCTGGAGCCGGTTCTAGCGTTTCTCTTCTGTCGCGGCGCTGGCGGCCAGGGCAGTCGTCCCCGGCTCGTCCTGCCACAGCCACGTAATCCACCACACCAGCGCGGCTATGTACACCAACTCGTTGGCTAAGGCAAAACTCAACCGCAGGCGCATCACGCTAGCCGACTCGGCCTGGGTGTAATGAAACGTACGGAGGACCACCACCTCCAGCGCCAGCAAGGAGACGGCTACGGCAAAAAGCCCGATCACAATGCTCTGTGTATGGCTCCGCCAGCCGGCTTTGAATTTGCGGCCAAAGAGCACCACCAGCACTCCCAGCCCCACCGTCAGCAAAGCAACCAGAAGTTCGCCCTTCTGCGCTGCAAGTTGCATCAGCTGCAGCTTACCGAGCAACGTGTTCAAGGCCAGATTTTTCCACACCGGCCATGGTCCCATAATGGGGAGCAACCCTCCGGCCACCGCCAGCAGCCCCACAGTGTTCACAATGCCAATGGAGCGTTTAACCCCGGCAAAGGCTGACCGCGCCATCTCCACCACCACCAGCAGGCCCATAATCGCCAACAGATCGCCCAGCGTGATGAGGATCTCCCCTAAGGGGAGCTTCGCCATCCGGCCGTTCAGCAATTCCTCGGTCATCAGTTGCAGGGCCAACAGCGCGATGCCGGCGGTGAACCACGGATAGCGTCGCGCGCGGTTGCGGCCCAGCAGCACCACCAGCAAGACCAGTTGCGCGGCAAAGGTCAGCGTCCAGAGAATCCGCTCAACCATTGCAATCTGCCGAACCAAAAAATCGAAAATGAGTTGCATATGAACCTTGTCTGGGCCGCGTGAGAGGTGTTTCGCCAGCCCCTTCCCAGTGTAATTGTTCACCGGCTACTTCCGGGCGCGCGCAATCCAGGCGGCCAGGTAGATCGCCTTAGCGGGGTTGGCGGCATCAATTGCCTGGTAGTAAGCCACACGCCAGGCCGGGAATGCGGAAACCAGCGCCACCGAAGTCCATCATTCAATTGTAGGCGATATCCCCGTTTGCCACAGGTCCCTCATACGCCGAGATTCAGGAAGATGAAAGTGGGGCGATTTGCGACACGCTCCCAAGATTGCAAGCCCTCGGTAGTCATTTAGAATGAAAACGTAGGCAGAACTGGAGATACTTCCCCGTTTGCCTGGGGGAATAGACGGGATATGTCCATTCGGAGGATGAAGATGCGCGAGGACTTGATCGCAAGTTTACGGAAAATGATCGTCAACGACTTATTTGTCGAGATCGCCGAGAATGATATTGGTTTGGATGACGGACTCCGGACAGTCGTAGGCCTGGACTCGGTCGGTTTTGTGGATTTACGCGCGCTTTGCGAGCAAAGATTCAACGTCGAGATCAGCGACGATGACTACACGCCCGAGAATTTCACGTCGATTCGGCTGCTGGCGGACCTGATCGACCGCTTGCAAGCCAAAAGAGCCGCTGCAGCGGGCGCTGCCCGGTGACTTTGGCTCACCCGCATGACCGCGAAGGCCTATGCGGCGGAATCATTGAACTAAGGAGCCAAAACAGCGCGGCGGCCGAAGACGCTCCCGTGGCGTTTCAATCCATTACATTGCCGATCCGGCATGTGCGTGGAGATAACCGTGGCAAGTTCGCATTGTCAGCAACGGCATAACTTCTATAGTTCAGTTTTTTCCTGTTTTCACGTTTGAGATACCATCATCGTATGTCCTCCGGTCCGCGAATATCAGTTACGGGAATGGCGTGGCTAACTGCCCTGGGTGATGGCTTGGAATCCGTGTGGCAGGCGCTGCTCGAGGGAAAGACGGGCATGAGGCCCGTCGCGTATGCGGGGCGGCTGCGCAACATTCTGGCAGCGCCGGCCATGGGCGCGGAGATTCCACCTTCCGAGCGGCTTGTGAAGATGGCGTGCGCGACCATCCGGAAAGCGCTGGCGTCAGCCAACCGCGAACCCGGCGACCCGGAGGTGCGATTCATTCTGAGCACCAGCCTGGGCGCTTATCTGGACGATGAGGCTTCGCGCGCGCCGCTTTCCGGCTGGGCAACAGATGTGGCGCGGGAGTTGGGAGCGGCTGCTGCGCCGGTTGTGATTTCGACCGCATGTTCATCGGGCGCAGACGCGATCCTGATGGGCGCGGAGTTGATTCGTTCGGAAGTTGCGAGATGCTGTGTGTGCGGCGGCGCTGATGTTCTGACGCCGAACAAGCGGCTGGCTCATTCGGCGCTGGGAACCATGTCCCCGACCCAGTTGCGCGCCTTCGATGTGCGGCACGATGGAACGCTGCTGGGCGAAGGCGCAGGGTTTATCGTTATCGAGCCGGAGGCGCAGGGGCAAACCTGCCATGCGATTCTGAGCGGCGCGGGCTCCGCGAATGACGCTTCGGGGATGACCGTGGCCGACATCACCGGATTGTCCGCGGGGTATGCGATGCAACGATCTTTGGCGGAGGCGAATCTGCCTTTGTCCGCCATAGGACTGATCAACGCGCACGGTTCCGGAACCGTGATGAACGACACCACGGAAACCAATGCATTCAAAGCGTTGTTCCCGGAGTCATCGCGCCCCCTGGTTTTCGCGACCAAGGGCAACTTCGGGCATACGCTGGGCGCAACCGGCGCCATTGAAGCGATCGCTTTGATTCTGGGCCTGCGCGAGGGCCGCGTTCCGCCGATTTATGCTTTGGAACAACCGCTTCCTGAGTTTTCCTTGCCGCTGGCGATCTCCCAGCCAATGTCCTGTGCTGCCCGCGCGGGGTTGAGCCTGACCCTCGGGTTCGGTGGATTCGACACAAGCCTGGTCTTTGAGGCGGCGCCATGAACGAGTTGTACAAATTGACGGTCGCAGGATCAGGGGAAGCTGGTTCATCCCAGCGCGACCTGTTCGATGCGCGGGTTCGCGCCACCGTGAGGTATGCCGATCCAGCCGCGTGGACTACGGCCACGGCAGTAGCGAACGCGCTTGCCGGAGCCGGGGAATTATTGGCCAGATGGCGGCACGAGATCGGCATCATTGCCATCAGCGATCAGGGTCCCGGCGGAACGATGGCGGAGGTTCTGGCTGAAGGGACAAAAGGGTTTTCGCAGCCCATGCATTACGCGGCAGCGAGCCCCGGAACGCTGGTGGGGGTATCGTGCATAGCCTTCGGATTGCGCGGGCCGACGATGAATTTGACCATGGCTCCGCGGGATGGCGTTCCCGTGGCCCTGACCCTGTGCGCGGGATGGCTGGCGCGGAATGTTGCAAAGTTTATGGTTGTGGCGGCGTGCGGCACAAGCAGTTCCGGCACCATGATGAGTCGCGCCTTGCTCCTGGCCCCGCCTGGATTCTCGGGATCTGGCACGCCGCTGACGGAATCGGTCATCACCTGGCTGGCGGCCGTTGACTCGGCCAGTGGGGCCAACGCATGAAGAACTTTTTTTCCCCACGCCTGTTGGATTCCTTCGTTGAAAGAGCCGTTGAGGCGCTTCCCAGCGGCGTTCCTCTCAGTTCGCCCGGCTGTGAGTCGCTGGGAAGAGCCTGGAAGCAACACGGTCTTCGCCCCGGCGATCTGGTATTGCTCTGCCTGCCCAATTGTCGGGAGTTGCTGCACCAGTTTTTCGGCGTGATGATGGCCGGCGGCGTGCCGGCGCTCCTTCCTCCGATCATGCCCGCCGCGCGCCTGCGTGAAATCGCAACAGCCGTGGGGGCATTCGCGATTGGCGGGTTGCGCTTGTCCACCGGCGATCTGGGGGCTGAGTTCTATCACTCCATCGGCCCGCTGCATGTCGCGATTCTCAAACCTCCGCCGGAACCAGCCGGGGCTCCGGGCGAAATCGTCCTGATGACATCGGGAACGTCGGGGGTTGCCAGCGGCTGCGTCTTTGATTTCGAGGCAATCCTGATGAACGGACAACGCCATGCCAAAGCCATCGGCCAAGGCGCGGGGGACACCGTTTTAGTCACACTTCCCATGTTTTTTTCCTTTGCGCTGTCCGCGCAGGCGCTTTCCTCCCTGGTGTGCGGCAATCGGCTGGTCATCAGCGGCCCGCCGTTCAGCGTGGGGGGATATCGAAAAGCGCTGGAAGATTACGGCATTACGATTTCCTCGTTGACGCCCGTGGGCATCCGTGCCGTACTGCAGGCGGATGTAACGGTGCTCGGCGGCGTGAGAGTACTTTCCGTTGGCGGTGACGCGCTGGAGCCGGATCTGGTCGCCCGCCTGGTGGAATTGCGGCAAGGGAAGGAAGTTTATATCACTTACGGACTCACGCAAGCCGGCCCACGCGTCTCTACCCTGGCGGCGCATGCCGAACCCTCCTCCCGGTACAGCTCGGTGGGCCTTCCGCACGAAGGGACCACGGTGTCCCTTCATCCTGTTGGAGATGGAAGCGGACGGAAACAACTCTATGTGAATTCGGCAACGGTGATGAAGCGCCCGATCGGCCGCGTCGAGGGCCGGTCGAGCAACGACCTTGTGGCGCCGCGGACGATCGCCACGGGCGACGCGTTCGATCAGGACGCGGATGGCTACCTTTATTTCCAGGGCCGGCTCAGCGACTTCATCAGCCGGAAAGGGGAGAAGATCAGCCTGGCCGCGGTGCGCCGCCTGGCGTCCGAACTGCCCCACGTGGTCAGCGCCAGGACGATCATTTTCAAACACAAAGACGGAACCGAGGATTATGATCTGGAGTTGCGTGTCGATGCCGGCGCTGTTGCGCCAGATCAGCAATCCGATACTCGCAAATTGCTAAACTGTCTTCTGCGGCGGATCGAAATGCCGCGAGCCATCCACATTGAGCCGGCAAATGAAATGGATGGGCAGAGGTACAAATGAACGCGGAGCAATTGCACACAGAAACCGTGAGCAGCGGAGCGGCCAGGCCATCGCTCCGCCGGCGCCTGGCGACTTCTCAGGGGAGTCTGGCGCGCCTGCTGCGTTGGGCTTACCGGTCTGTCAATGGTTTTGCCGTGCCCGCCCCTAAGATCATCGTGAAGCCGCTGCTTTGGTTTTTCTTATTGGCGCGCAATATCTATTATTTTGCCGCGCGCGTGTTTTTTTGCGAACCGCTGTTCAAGGCCTATTGCACAAAGTATGGGCGGAACCTGCATACCGGTTCTTATCTTCACTGGATAACGGGCAAGGGCGCTATCGTTATCGGCGACAATGTGACGATAGACGGAAAGGTCAGCATCGCATTCGCGGCTCGCTATTCCGATCAGCCCACGCTGCAAATCGGGGACAATACCGGAATTGGCCATGGTTGCGTGTTCACGATAGGGAAACTGATCTCTATCGGACGGAACTGTAACCTCTCTGGCGACATTGTCATCATGGACACCAACGCCCACCGCACCGATCCGCAAGGGCGGCTGGCGCTAGAGCCGGTGGCGCCGGAAGAGATCCGGCCGGTGATCATTCGCGACGGAGTATGGATCGGCAGGCAGTGCATCATTTTTCCCGGCGTAAAGATCGGGGAAGGCAGCGTCATTTCCGCCGGTTCCGTGGTCCGGACCCACGTGCCCCCTTACAGCGTGGTGGCGGGCAATCCGGCAAAGGTGATGTTCCGGCTGAAAAAGCCCGATCAATCCAGTCAATCAGTGTGACGAAACGGAGCCGTTGATGGAAAAGATCACAGGCGGGCAGTTGCTGATCCGGGCGTTGAAGGCGCATGGAATTCGCCGCCTTTTCACGCTTCCCGGCGCGCCGCTGTTTCCGGTGTACGAAGCGTGTCTGAACGAGGGCGTCGAGGTATTCACGGCCCGCCATGAATCGGGGCTGATCCATATTGCCGAGGGCTGGTCGCGCGCAACAGCAAGTCCATCAGTCGTGCTGGTCTCGCCCGGTCCGGGCCTCGCCAACTCCGTGCCGGGGATTTCCATCGCGTTTGCCGAATGTTCTCCGATCATCGTGCTCAGCGGCATCGATGTGCCGGCAAACCTGGGCAGAGGCGGCCGCCAGGAACTGCCGCAGGTGGCAATGTGCGCTCCAATCACCAAATGGGCGGCGCTGCTCTCCAACGGCACGCGGATTCCCGAGTACATCAACAAGGCATTTCGAATTTCCACGAATGGAATGCCGGGGCCGGTCCATATCAGCATCACGGCGGATACGATCTCTGGACTGGTCGAGGTGGATGAAGGCGCTATCTCTCCTCCGGCCAACACGCAGCCAACCGCCGCCGCGCAGGCCGAGCCGGCGTTTATCGAGCAGGCATTGGAGCTTCTTTCCAGGGCGGAGCGGCCGCTGATTATCGCCGGCGCCGCCGCATTCTGGTCTCGTGCCGGCGATCTGCTGCGGCAATTCATTGAGACCGTGAAGATCCCGCTGATGACCGTGGAACAGGCGCGCGGATTGATTGCGGACCATCATCCGTATTGTTTCGGCGACGGCTACGGCACAGTGAATATGGCCGCGCAGTTGGAAAGTCGCGTCGATGTGCTCCTGCTGCTGGGCGACCGGCTGGATCACGCCTTTGCTTACGGCAGTTGTTTTGGCTCCGCGAAAATCATTCACATCTGCCCCGATGCGAAGGAGATCGGGAAGAATCATCCGGTCGAGTGCGGCGCGGCTTGCGATGTGCGGGCGGCGGTCGCGCAGTTGCTTGAAGCGGCGAAGTCCCGGCCATGGAAAGAGCCGGCCGAATGGGTCGCGATGCTCCGCCAGACGCGCTGCGATCAAGCAACCCGCGTGCGGAAAATGGCCGCATCCGCCCAGCCCGGCGTTCATCCGGCGCGGATTGCGCTGGAAGTGGAAAATCTGCTCGACGAGAAGAGCATTTTAGCCTTTGACGGCGGTGATTTTTCCTCCTGGGCGCGCTACTGCATGAATGCGCGCCGCTCAGGCGGGTGGCTTGCCAGCACGGTGCTGGGGCACCTCGGAGTCGGCCTGCCCTACGGGATGGGCGCAAAACTGGCTTTTCCTGAAGCCAAGGTGGTGGTCATGACCGGCGACGGCGCGCTGGGCTTTTCGGTCATGGAAATGGAAACAGCCGTGCGCTATCGTATCCCTGTGGTGATCGTGGTGGCCAATGACGCGGCCTACGGCGTCGAGGTTTACTACCAGCAGAAATGGTTCGGCCCGGATCGCGTGGTGGGCACCGAACTGACCAATACGCGCTGGGACCTGCTGGCTGAATCCCTCGGCGGACATGGAGAATTCGTCGATGCTCCCGAGCAGCTTCGCCCCGCGCTGGAGCGCGCCTTCGCATCGGGCAAGCCGGCTTGCGTCAATGTGATGGCCCAGCGCACGCCCAGTCCGCAAACCGAGATATTTTCGCGCATCTACCTGCGAAAACGAGCCAACGCACAGAAAAAGGGATGAGGAAAAACGCATGAGCGCCAGCACGACTCCCCGAGCACCCGTTCCGCCGCCTCCCGCCGATCCGCGCGATCTGCTGGCCGAGGGAGCGCGCGCGCGAAAGTTATCGGCCGAGCCGGAAGGCGTGAAATGCCTGGTGGAAGGCATCCGCCTCATCAACAACACCACCCTGGCTTATGTGCTGTTTGCTCTCTGGGATAGCGGATTTTACGAGTACTCTCTCTCGCATCCGCGCTTCAGCGCCGCCGAGGCCGCCGAGGAGTTGCGCCTGGACGCGGAAGTCCTGGAGATGCTGCTGCATCATCTCGTCGGCTGCGGAATTCTGCGCGTGGCGGAGGAGCGGATGGAGCTGACCGAATACGGCTCCCGGCTTTCCAATATCGTCTTGCGCGGCACATTGAACATCAATCTCGGAGGGTACGGTTCACAGCTAACCAGCATCGGCCCGCTGCTGCGCAAGGAAGTTACGCGCGAGGAGATCGAAAGGTCCCACTCCGGCGTCCATTCCGGCCTGGGAACGGAACAGTTGACCAGCGTCCGGCTCGTTCCGGCGGTGCTGAAGATTCTTGCCGAGCGCAACCTCCATTCCATGCTGCATCTGGCCTGCGCCGCCGGCGGATTCCTGGTACAGATGGCCCGTTCTGATCCGTCGTTTCACGGAATTGGCATTGACAAGTCGGAGCAAAAGATCGCCGGGGCAAAGGAAAAGCTCCGCCGCTATGGCTTGGAATCGCGCATTCGCCTGATTCAGGCGGAGGTCGGCGTCGAGCCATTGCCGCTGGATGAGGAGACGCGCAGCCAGATCGATGTGGTCGCGTCGATCTACCTGCTGCATGAGATCGGCCGCTACGGCAGGCAGCGGATCGTCGATGTGCTGCGGCAGATCAAAGCGTCTTTCCCCGGCAAGCTGTTCCTTTTCTCCGAAACGATGCCGCCGGATACGCCAGACTCAGTCAGGAAGCTGCCGGCCCAGTATTCCCAACTCGATTACCTGCTGATCCATCGTTTGCGCGGCAAGGGCATGCCGCTTCCGGTGGCGGAATGGAAATCCATCCTCGCCGATGCGGGTCTCAAGCTGATCGATTTCAAGGAAGTCTACTCGATCGGTCTTTTTCTGGCGGAGCTTTAACTGGAGATTCTCAAGATGACACAAAAGACAGCTTTAGTAATTGGCGCGAGCGGCGGATTAGGCCGCGCCATTGCTTCGATGCTTGCAGAAGAAGGTTATGCCCTGGCTCTGGTGGGCCGCGACCTGGCGAAACTCGAGACCACCCGCAGTGAATTGGGAACGGCAGCGCAGGGCGCGCTGCTTCTTTCTTGCGATCTCACCGACCGCGCGCAGGCGCAGGCCATGGTCGAACAGGTTCTCGCGCAGATGAGTTTTATAGATGTCCTTATATGCGCAGCTGGATTGAACGTGCGCCAGCGCAGCCTGCGTTCCCTCGATCCCGCCGACTGGGACCGCGTCATCGCCGCCAATCTCACCACGGCGTTCAATGCGATTCACTTCGTGCTGCCGTCGATGCGCACGCGGGGAGGCGGTTTGATCGTGCAGATCTCTTCTCTCGCCGGATTGCGGGCGAACACCATCACCGGAGCGGCGTATTCCGCGGCTAAATTCGCCCAGGGCGCGTTGGGAATCAGTGTAGGCCGCGAGGAGCGCGGGCGAGGAATCCGCTCTACCGTCATTTACTCAGGCGAAGTGAATACTCCGCTTCTGGGTGTGCGCGCCGACCGGCTGGGCGCGACGGCCGACGAAGGGCGCCGTGCCATGATTCTTCAACCCCAGGATATTGCCGATGCGGTGCGCTTGCTGGTGACACTTCCTCCGCGCGCCCACATTCCGGAATTGGTCATCAAGCCAACCATCGACGATTTTTCCTGATCGCTCTAAACGCTGTAGATAAAGAGATTGTATGGTGCGCCCGGAGAGATTCGAACTCCCGACCTAACGCTCCGGAGGCGTTCGCTCTATCCAGCTGAGCTACGGGCGCGCATTACCAGCATACCGCAGTTGGGATTCTTGCGGGCAAAATCCGCCCGTCCGCCCAGGGGCGGCGCGACCGAAGCTCTTGAAGGGTACGGGAGTAACGGCTTCTCGAGTTGACTTTGTCAGGTGGACTACACTTTGAGGAGTGTGAGATGCCGTTCGGTTCATGCAAGGGTTGCGCGGCGATCGGAGACAAGTTTTGTCGAAGTATCACAAGTCGGTAATGCCGGCCAAGTCGCGCGCGGGCGCGCTGCCGCTGGTGGCCATCGTGGGCCGGCCCAACGTGGGCAAATCCACGCTCTTCAACCGGCTCACCGGCAGCCGCCGCTCGATTGTTGGGGATGAATCGGGGATTACCCGCGATCGCATTTACGGAGAATATGAGTGGGCTGGCCGGAGGTTTAGGCTCGTCGATACTGGCGGCATGGTGCCCGACGATGCGGAGGTGATTCCTACTGAGATTTATGCCCAGGCGCAGGTGGCGCTGGAAGAGGCCGATGCGCTGGTGCTGGTGGTGGATGCTCGGACCGAGCTGGCCAGCCCCGACTACGACCTGGCGCGGATGCTGATTCGCGGCGGCAAGCCGTTGTTTCTGGCGGTCAACAAGGTCGAGGGCGAGGCCATGACGATGGTGGCGGAGAACTTTCGCCAGTTGGGCATTCGCAAGGTGTTTCCCATCAGCTCCGAGCATGGCTTGGGCATTGGCGACCTGCTGGAAGCCATTGCCGAGGCGATTCCCGCGCCGCCGGAGGCTGTGCTGGCCGGGGAAGAGACGCAGGCCGAAGTCGAGGCCGCTGAGGCAGATACAGTCCCGGTGGAAGAAGGCGACGAGGAGCTTCGTCCACTCCATCGAACTCATGGCGAGTTTGAACAGCACGAGACATCGGTGGCCATCATCGGGCGGCCGAATGTGGGCAAGTCTACTCTGCTCAATGCTTTAACCGGAACGAGCCGCGCCATTGTTTCGCCCATTGCCGGGACGACCAGGGACGCCGTCGATGAGGTAGTGGAGTTTGAGGGCAGCCAGCTTCGTTTTGTCGATACTGCGGGTATCCGGCGGAAGGGCAAGACGCACCTGATGGCCGAAAAGATGAGCGTGGTCATGGCGCGGCGTCACCTGGAGGCAGCGGACGTAGCGCTGCTGGTGCTGGACGCGACGGATGGCGTGACGGGGGCCGACGCCACCATCGGCGGCTATGCCCACGAGAGCGGGCGCAGCGTGATTATCGTGGTGAATAAATGGGACTTAGTGACCACCGGACGGACCGACGGCAAGCCTCCCGCCGACCGGGAGGTTTTTGAAGAGCAGTTGCGCAAAGTGCTGAAATACCTGAGCTATGCGCCGGTGATCTTCCTCTCCGCGCTGGAAGGCACAGGCCCCGAAGCCCCCAAAATGCTCCGGGTTCTGCACGAGGTGGTGGCCGTGGCGGCTGAGCGGCGCAAGCGGGTTTCGACAGGGCAGATGAACCGCTTCCTGGAGAAGATCGACTTCCAGCGCGCCCCGGTTCCGATGGCTAAACGCATTCGTATCTTCTACATGACGCAGGCCGCCGTGGCCCCGCCCACCTTTGTGCTGTTCACCGACCGGGAGATCAAGCTGCACTTCAGCTTCGAGCGATTCCTGGAAAACCAGATTCGCGAGGCCTTTGGATTCAAGGGAACGCCGATCTGGTTCAAGGTGAAGGCGCGGAACGAGAAAACGGGATAGCAGGGCAGAAAAGTGGCGTTATTAGGCGACTTAATGGGCGATTTTGGGGCTTAGAAGTGCGCGAAATGTGTGCTTAGACGTACACCTATTTCTGGCAAAGTTGGGTACAAAGTGTTAATCTATGGATGGTTGGGCCTGTAAATTACTGCAAGTCTATGGTTCTTCATTGGTTATATAAAAAATGAGGGTGCGGTCTCATTCTTTCCGCACAAATCCCCACTAACACAAAAATTCATGGATGCGGCAGATTGAATTGAACGACTCAATTTTCAAGGAGGGGAAACATGGAACAGACGAAGGGAGATTTCAAGCGGGAGTACCTGTGGGAGCTGAGCATTCCGCGTGTGCAGCTTCTTGCGCTGGCGGAGGCGGTTCCCAAGGAACGGTATGGCTGGAAGCTGGCGGAGGATGCGCGCACATTTTCCGCGGTGCTGGTACACATTGCGGCGGGCAACCTGATGCTGCTCTGCCGGGCAGGGGTGAGAGCGCCGGAGGTGTTGGAGATTTGCGGCGCCGTCGAGAGCGATTCCCCGGCACAATGGGCGGCGCTGATTCGCAGGATTCTTGAGCTGGAGAGGAGTGTGACGGGGAAGACCGCGGTGATCGCTCTCATCGAGCGGTCATTTGCGACGGTGGAGCGCTGCTTTGGCGCGGCTACGGAAGAGGAGCTAGGGAAGGCGGCAAATTTCTTTGGCGAGCAGACGACACAGCGCAGATTGTATCTGCGGATGCTGGCTCATTCGCACGAGCACATGGGGCAGGCGATTGCGTACGTGCGGTCGATGGGGATGAAGGCACCGTGGCCCGATCCGCTGAAGAACCTGGACCGAATTGTGGCAGGGAAGGGAATGGAATGAGAGGAGGGGCGAATTAGAGCGAGGGGATTTGTGTATCCCGCATCTCCAGTCAAAGAACGCCTGGAGATATGGGGTAACCGGCGCGGGACTTCCGTGTTGCCGGGAACTGGTATACTGGCGGCGGTCTCATTTCTTTTCTCGGCGTTTTGCGAGACCTTGCTTGGCGATTCGCTGTAGGTTCGGACCCTTTTGAACCATTTTTCTCCCCTGCACTATGTTGTACCCAACGAGACAACAATATACGCTCGCCGGTAGGAATTCCATGACTATTCCGTCTACCTCACACGTTATTGTCTTCGTCCGCGTTGTGATCAGGGTGTCAGAAAAATGGTTATATTTGCAAAAATCAATGAGACTCTTTAGCTTGTTCGGTTCCTCGCAGAATCGATCCGACCACTTTACTTCTACAGCCCAACGAGCTTTCTGGTCTGCATCGAGCATTACGATATCTACTTCTCCATCATTCCATCTAGCGTAATGAAGCGTGTTTACACTGTGGAACCACTGTGAAAACACGGCGGTCTCAACAAGCGACGGAACCGCAGCATCTTCTGGCTGTAAGGGTGAAAAGAGAGCAGCACGCATCGATGGATTAGTCAGGTATACTTTAAAGTAGTTAGCACGGCGGAATCGCTTTGCGGCATGGTCTACTCGATGAATTGTCTTTATTAAGAACGCCGCTTCCAGGTAATCGATGTACCGTTTGATAGTATTCTTTGCAACGCTCGAATTCTGCGAAAGTTCTCCCAGCGAAATTTCATTCGCGGTGTTGAATGCGAGAGTTGTAAAAAGATAGTTCAACTCTTGAATGTCATCGATTCCGTACAAGCTAGGCAGATCCCTCAAAAGAACTTTGTCTATGATGTCGCTCTTAATGAAGCGGGCTGGATCGGCCTTTATGGCTTCAGAGAAAATGACTTCCGGATATCCACCAAAGTTTAAATAAGAAAGAAACTCTTCATTCAACAGATTAATATCTTTAGCTCCCGACACGCGGCCATCGTTGCTCATCTTTAAGAGGTTAGTCTTATTGAGAAGACTCAGATATTCATAAAAATTCAGCGGTGGAAGAAGGAAATCTGTTAATCGCCCAGCACCAGACTCGTTACTCTTGACACGCAAGGCCGCAGCGGCAGAACCAGATGCTACGGACCGAACATTTGGATATGTGTCTACGAGAGATTTGAGATGCTCCTCCCATTTTCGTAGGTACTGTATTTCGTCAAAGAAGACATGAATTGGGGTCGATTTGTAATCAACCCCAGTCGCTTGCTGATAATAACCAAGAAGTTGTTCTAGACTCAGACCGTTATAAATGGGATGATCAACAGAGAAATAGCATATTGATGTCGGTTGCACTCCATCTTTTAAAAGGGCCTGAATAGTGTGGTGGATCATTACGGTTTTGCCAACGCGCCTTGGACCCATCAGTACGATGGCCCTTCGAACTTCAGAATTTTTCACGAGCGGCAGAAACAGATCAATATACTCGCGCGGTTTCAATCCGCGATGCGTTTCACTAATTGTGTGGCCATTGCCCCACCAAGGATTCTCAATGCGAATACGCCCGATGATGTCAACTGCATCAATGGTTTGCATTGCACACTAGCATAACAGGCACATCAGCTAGAGTCAAGGTTCTGACTCTAGCTGATGGCGTGAATGTATCTATAACGGAATCAATCGGTTAGCAGCGCGATCTAATTCCGTTGTGCGGCTTTACATTTGCCACATTGCTAATAACGAACAAGCCCCTTTGACATGACTGGATTCTACTTCCCAGGTTTCAAAACGAGACCTGGGGCACCCGATCATTTTGGGGTGGGCGGACCTGGGGCATCTGCCGCAGGCTCGTCGAGCTTGGTGATGTGGACGCTGGCCTGGGTTTCGGGGATGGTGCCGTCGTTGACCTGGACTTCGGTGGGCTTGCCCTGGATGAGGATGCGCTGGATGGCTTTGCCTCGGGCGGGGACGCGGAGACGCAGGGTGACGGAGCGCACGTCGGAACCGGAGCCGGAGCGGACGGTGACCGGGACATCGGCGGCGGCGTAGCCGGCGTTGGCCACGTGGACGGCGACCAGCCAGTTGCCCGCCGAGGCGGTAGTGGGGAAGACGCCGTCGATGGTCAGGTCGGGCAGACCCTTGTCGGCATCTACCCAGTCGGCGAAGAACCAGGCGAGGTCGGGGTGGTCTTCAGAGTCTTCGAGGAGTTTTTCGAAGGGGCTTCGCACGGCGGAGTTTCCGACGACGGGATTGGCAGAATTCGGATTGGGGGCGGAGTCATAGTAAGCGCGGAGGGCGGCGGAGAGGGCGGGGTCGCCGGCGAGGTCGCGGAGCATCCAGAGAACATAGGCGGCTTTGGTGCGGTAGTAGACGGGCGAGATGGCTGCGGCGAGCGGCTGGCCGGGGCTTAGGCCGGGGCTTTCAGGCTCGGCCAGGGCCAGGGCGGCGCGGTCTGCTTCCAACATGCGCAGGGCAGAGTCGCGCCCTTGCTGCTTTTCTACCCAAAGAGTGCCCATGAATTGAGCTACGCCCTCGTTGAGCCAGGCGGGGGGTGGTTGGGGCGGAGTGGGCGACAGAGGCGAATTGGGAAAGGCAGGCGAGTTGGGCGCGAGAAGCCAGGCATGAGTGAGGGCGTGGACGAGAACGCCGTTTAATGCGTTGGGATTGGCTCTGGGGCCGGGTTCGCGGAGGGGCGCTGCGAGCAGGGCGCCGGTCTCGAAGGGGGCGTCGTCGGGATAGGGCAGGTCGAGAAGGGTGAGCGGGGAGCGGGGTTGCGGGCCAAGCCAGCCTTTGAGGAAGGGCGTCACCGCCGTGGCGGCAGTGAGCCAGAATTCAACCGATACGTTGTCCTCGGGGAGGGTCCAGGCGGTGAGGTTGGGGCCGGGGTGGGGTGCGCGGATGGCGACAAAGAGGCTGGGGGCCTCGAAGCCGAGGGTGGAGACGCCGGAGTCGGCGGTGGCAATGGAGGCGACTTCCTGGGACTGGTCGAGAGTTGTTGCAGATTCGGTGATGGAGAGCGGGAGGGAGCGGCCGTTGATGAGGGCCACGGTGGGGGCCTGGCCGTGGGGAAACTCGACAGTGAGGCGGAGGCGGAAGCGCGCGCCGGAAAGCCGGAGCTTGTGCGAGCCGATTTCGTCGAAGAGACGCGCGCCGTCGCCGAGCAGGACGGGGGTGCTGGAGACGGGGTACCAGACGACGTTGCCAAAGCCGCGCAGGCCGGTGAAGGGGAGAGTGATCTGATCCCAGTCGGAGTGGAGGGCCAGGCTGTCGGGAGCGCCGATGGAGAGCAGGCGCTGGGCGGAGAGGGCGATGAGGCCGGAGTAGGTGACATCGAGCGAGAGGGTTTGGCCGGGCAGGAGCGGCTGGGTGAGGGGAATGACTGCTTCGTGCAACTGGCCGGTGTGGTCGGCGTCGGAGTTGATGGTGGCGACCTGGAAGGCGATTTCTTTTGCGCTGACGCGAATGCTCTCCCAGTTGAGCGAGGAGGAGATTTGCAGCGGGATGCGCGTGAGCGGGGTTTTGCCGTCGTTGCGGAGGGTGAGCAGGGCGCGAATGGCGATCTGCTGGTCGGCCGGGCGAAGACGGACATCGAGATCGTAGGCAATAAAAGTGACGGCTTGGCGGTCTACATTCTCGGCGGCCACCTGCGGTGGGGCCAACGCGCCTTCGGCGGCGGGCTGCTGGACGGATGGGACGGATCGAGTGGTGGTCGTCTGGCCGGTCTCGTCGGTGGAGCGGGAGAAGATGATTATTCCCTGGTGGGGCAGGTCGGGCTGGGTGGCTGGGGCCGCGGGCTGCTGGGATGGCTGAGTGGGGGTGGTTTGCGGCGTGCCGGGAAAAGCCATCAGGCCGAAAACAACCAACAAAGCAATGCCGGTAAAGATGCGTGATCTCCCACCCTTGCCGCAAAAACAACGACGCGGCAAGGATGGGGCACCCAGCATTGTAGAGATGGTCGAGAGATGAAAAAACTTCATGAGCCCAGGCCTTTCTGTTTCTTTGGTTTGGACGCGGCCCCTGCGGTAAGGCCAACTCCGGCACCTGCGGTGGGGGCAACTGCGCCTTCGGCGCGCAAAACAGCGCGGTGTGCGGCTTGGCGGCGTTGGCGGAAGACTTCGTAGAGCACTACCGCTCCGGCGGCGGAGACGTTGAGCGAGCTGACGCCGCCGGCCATGGGAATGCGCAGCAGGTGGTCGCAGGTGCGGCGAACCAGGTCGTGTAGGCCAGCGCCCTCGCGGCCCAGAACCAGGACGCAGTTGCCGGTGAGATCGAATTGGTCGTAATCGGTTTGGCCGCGTTCGTCGAGACCAATGATCCAGAGATTCTGGCGCTTGAGCTCTTCGAGAGCGCGCACCAGGTTGACCACGCGGGCGATGCGCAGATGCTCGGCGGCTCCGGCGCTGGCTTTGACGGCTACCGGGCTCAGCGGGGCCGCACGCCGCTCGGTGAGCAGCACGCCGTCCACTCCGGCGCCGTCGGCTACGCGCAGCAAAGCGCCCAGGTTCTGCGGGTCTTCCACGCCATCGAGAGCGAGAAGAAGGCGGGCAGCTCCGCTGTGCGCCGGCTCAAAGAGATCCTCGATAGAGAGGAAATCCTGCGGGCGGACCAGGGCTACAACGCCCTGATGGGCGGGGGTTTGGGCCAACTGAGTCAACTGCTCGCGGGATTCCTGGCGGACGCGGACGCCCGACGCGCGGCAGAGGGCAACGAGGCTCTCCAGGCGGGCGTCGTGGCGCTCGCGAGCCACGAGAACGTGGTCAAAATGCCGCCGGCCAGCCATGAGAGCTTCCTCGACCGGATGCAAGCCGTAGAGAACTTCCATAAAGATAAGTGTAGAAGATGGACGCAGCGGAGCCGTTATACTGTGTTCCATGCAAGCAGACCCAATGGCGGAGTGGTTGAGGCTCACACAACTCTACAGGGAGATGGGCGACGGCGAACTGGAGGAGCTGGATGCCGGCATCACCGATTTGACGGAAGTGGCGCAACAGGTTCTTCGCGACGAATTGAGGAAGCGCGGGCTGGACAAGCCAAGTAAGCCAAACAACGAGTCAGATGCCTCAAAGCGATTTGGGATTTCCCCATGGAATCGTAATGGCGATTCGCCGGAGGATGGCGACGCAACCGAGGAAAGCGATCTGCCGGTTGAATACACTTGGAAGACGCTGCTGTGCGAATGCGAGGATCGGGAAGAGGCGTGGCAAATCCAGCTAGCGTTGAAGAATGCGGGAATCGAGAGCTGGATTGAGGGGCCGGGCTACCGGATTGGTTACGGCTTGAACAATCCCCGAATTGTGGTTGCCGCCGATCAGCTTGAACAAGCGCGGGAGATCATTTCCAAGCCGATTTCGCAGGACGTCGTCGAGCAATCCAAGATGGATATTCCGGATTACGAGCCGCCGGTTTGCCCGAGCTGCGGCGCTGATGAACCGATCCTGGAAAGCGCCGAGCCGGTTAATTCATGGAAATGTGAAAGCTGCGGAAGGCAGTGGACCGATCCGGTGGAAGATGCGCAGGAGTCTTCGGCGCAGCAGCAATCTACACTCATTGCTCGCCAGGAAGAGAATCCATTTGACACTGGACCCGTGTTGATGTCATGAGTGTACCTACGATCAAATCCTTCAAAGCCGTGCTGGAGCCGCTACGGAATGGCCTCGGGTGGGTGATCGCGCGGGTTCCGTTCAACGTGGCCAAGGCGTGGCCGGAGCGGCATAGGCTGCGTGTGCGGGGGGAGATTGAGGGGTTCGCTTTTCGTACATCGCTGTTTGCGGGATCAGACGGCCAAGGCCACTTCCTGCTGGTGAATAAAAAGATGCAGGCGGGGGCGAAAGCCGCGGTTGGCGAGATGGTGCGAATTCGCATGGAGCCGGATTTTGAGGAGCGCGTGGTGGAGACGCCGCCGGAGCTGACGAGGGCGCTGAAGGGCGACCGGCGGCTACCCAAATGGTTCGACGGGTTGAGCTACTCGATGCGCAAGGAGATTGGCGATTGGGTCAGCGAGCCGAAGAGCGCCGCATCCCGCGAAAAACGCGCAGAACAAATGGCTGTGCGGCTACTGCTCGCTTTGGAGGGAGAAACGGAGACGCCACCGATCTTGCAGGCGGCCTTTCAGCGGCAGCCGCTGGCGCGCAAGGGCTGGGAGGCGATGACCCCGTTGCAGCGGCGCAGGCAACTGCTATTCGTTTTTTACTGTGAGACGGCGGAGGCCAGGGAGCGGCGCGCGGCAAGGGCGGTGGAGGAGGCGCTGCGCGTGGCTAAACGAGGCTCCCGCCCCAGTTTGCAACAATAGGCGGTTTACATCCAGAGCACAGCGAAGCATTTGAGTGCGTTCTCCCATCCGCATATTGCTTACCGAACGGATGGCGAAGCCGCTTGATTCTCTTTGGGTTGCCTTTGTTGTACTTTAACCTTGAATTTATCTATTGACAATAATTCAAAGAGTAAGCTACTTTTTGCACCAGTTGTTAATCTCATCCCCCGAGGTGATCAACCATGAAAGCAAAAATCCTTCTCGCGGCAGTATTCACGCTGCTGCTTGCCGTTCCCCCGTTTGCCAATGCCACGCCCGCCTGTGTTCAGGGCACACTGGCAAGTTACATCGCACTCGGCGCTGGCGGATGCATCTTCGACAACGCCCTCTACAACAATTTCACCTACGGACCAACATCCACGACCGGCGTTTCTCCGGCCAATATCATTGTGACTCCAATCCTGCTACCGACCCCCACGCTGTTTCCCGGGCTTAATTTCACGGCGCCCTGGAAAGTCGCCGCCGGGCAATCCGAGCAATCCGTGATCGGCTACACGGCAACGCCTTATTGGCCGGGCGCGTCACCGGTGCCCGCTTCCGGCGTTCTCACTCTCGATCTCGGGCAATCGCAGGTTTTGGGCATTATCGGGAGTGTAACGGTGCAGGAAAGAACGACTATGACCAGTACTACGGGCACTCTCGAGGTCTACGATACCTGCGAGGAAGTGTGCACTATCAAACTGAGTGATTCGGTTACCATCGCGCCCGTCCAAACGCTTCAGACCACCATCACAGTGTCGCTCTCGGGCGGCACCGGCGGAGCATCGTTGAACAGCTTTGCGTCCGACTATGCCATTGGCCCTCAGCCCGAATAGCTGAGTTCAGCCGTGGTTCTACTGGCGCCCGCTCCTGCGCAGACTTTGCGCTAAAACGGGCGCCAGTTCCGTCTTGCGCGCCTTTTTCAGACGCGTAGCATTTTCCACGGAACTCTGCTACAAATCTTGAGTCTAATTGAATGAGATGAGTACAGCCGCGTCCATTCGCCCGTTTTTTGGTATGAGTTCCGCCAGCATTGCTGACGAGCAGGTGCGGCAGGAGAGCCTTGCCGTATCGGCGGGGCTGAAGCGCCAGGACGCGGGGCTGCTGGATGAGCTGATCGTCCGCTACCAGCACCGGCTGATGCGCTATCTGCTCTATCTGACCGGGAATCGCGAGCAGGCCGAGGACCTCTTCCAGGAGGTCTGGATGCGGGTTCTGGTGCGGGGGGCGCAGTTCAACGGCAAGGCGCGCTTCGACACCTGGCTGTTTACCATTGCGCGCAACCTGGTGATCGACCAGAAGCGCAAGCGGACCATGGCCAGCCTGGACGAGTTGTTCGAGGGCGGCGGCGACGATGACCGGCCGATGAGCTTCGAGATTGCCGACGACGAGCCGACTCCGTTTGACCGCTTTGCCAACCTCGAAGACCGGGAGCGGCTTGCTGCGGGGTTGCTCGGATTGGATACCATCTACCGCGAGGTGCTGGTGCTCAGGTTCTACGAGGAGTTGTCGCTGGAAGAGATTGCCAAGGTGACGCGAGCGCCGCTTTCTACTGTGAAATCAAGACTTTATCGCGGATTGGCCGCGATCAAGCCTAAGCTGGCGCATGCGATGCGGCCAACTGCAGCCACCTGCGGTGGGGGCACCTGCGGTGCGGCCAATAGCGCCTTCGGCGCGGCTACCCACAGGGTGTCGGCGTTGGCAGATGCGGGGTTGAGGGCAGTATGAAGTCTGTTGAGAGCGACCATGCGGACCGCGAGTTGGTTTCTGCTCTTGCCGGCAACCAGGCGGATCGGGAGCGCGCCGTGGCCTGGCGCACCCGGCGCGTGGTGAGCGCCTCGCATGGCGTGATGCAGGAGCAGAAGGCCGGACGGCAGCGGAGCCGCGCCGTGGCGCTGGCGGTTACGCTGGTGGTGCTTTTGGCGCTGGGCCCGCTGGCCTGGTGGATTGCCGACACCTTGATTGAAGAGGAGCACCTGGCCGGCCTGATGGGCCAACTGAGCGTGTGGACATTGTTCCTGAGCGCGGCGCTGCTGGCCTCGGTGGTGCTGGCCGGCTGGTTGCGGCGCAGGCCGTAAGCACCTGCGGTGGGGAGACTTGCCGTCCAGGCGGGCGGCGCTTGCGCGGCATAGAATTTGTAGATTCCCAACATTTGTGCGGCAGCCGATTTGCTGGGTGGGCGCAACTTACCGATTCCCTTCTCCGTCCATACAACTGAGGTTAAGCCACGCTTGATCTCCTGAAAGGCCCTCGGAGAGAGGGGTTGCCTATGCGAGATCCAGAATCCATTACCGTCAACGACGACGCGCGCCTACTTCCGGTGTGGTCCATCGTGGCCGCCGTCGCAGCTTTTGCGCTGGTGGAGTACTACTTCTGGGGGGTTTTGCCGGAACAGCAGCATCATTCGCCGCCGCTGGGCCTGCGCATCTACTTCAACCTCTCCTGGGGACTGCTGGCGGCGCTCTACTTCCTGATGGTGGGCTACGTCAGCAAGGACGCTCCGCGGCGGGCGATGAGCACGCGCTTCTGGATTGCCATTTGCCTGGTGATGCCGGGCGGCATCGGCGCGGTGCTCTACTTCCTGCTGCGCCAACCGGAGGTGTCGCGGTGCCCGGCCTGCTCGACGTACGTGCAGGGCGACTTCCACTTCTGCCCACAGTGCAACTACCAGCTTGCCGCCAGTTGCGGACACTGCTTCCGGACGGTGCGCGTCTCGGATCAATTTTGCACGCAGTGCGGCCATGAGCTGGCCGCGGACCACATGCCGGCGCGGCTGCGGGCGTTGGGCGAGTAAGGAATCACACCGGCCCCACGGGACGGTTTTGGCATAGTTGGTAGCCAACCCAGGGTTTCGCTTCGCTTCACCCTGGGCTATTTTCACTTCCTCCCTCCGGGAGGGATGCCGTCGATTCATCCGCAAACCATCCTGCGATTGCCCTGCTATTGGAAAACCCCCTGCCCGACAGACCGGTGAGCGGTGTAAACTTCTTCTTCGTGCGGAAGCTGTTGTTATTGCCGCGCGAACAGGAAAACTCTATGCGCAAAGTCTCGTTTTTTCTCGCACTCGCATTCGTCCTCGCGCCGTTTTGTTCGGCCCAAAGTGCGCCGACCGCCCCAACACAGCCCAAGCGGCCCATGACCTTCGAGGACATGATGAAGATGAAGCGGCTGGGGGAGACGGCTGTTTCGCCGGATGGGAAATGGCTGGCCTACTCCGTGACCACCGTGGACCTGGAGCAAAACACCAAGACGCCGGAACTGTGGTTGCAGGCGATTGCCCCGTCTGCCGGAAACGGCAGCGAGCCGATGAAGCTAGCCGTGGCGCAGCCGAAAGACAGCGAGGTGCAGTTTGCTCCGGATGGGCACTCCGTGCTCTTTCTTTCTGGTCGAGATGGTTCGCAACAGATTTGGCTGGCGGATTTTGACGCAACAACGGGTGCGACAAGCAACGCGAAAAAGCTGACCAGCATTTCGACGGAGGCGGGAGACGCGATCTGGTCGTCGGATGGGAATTCGATTTTGTTTACTTCGGCGGTCTATCCGGATTGTCCGGCGATCACGACCGCGGATGGCGCGACGGGAGATAAGTGCAATGCGGAGCGGGACAAGGCTCTGGCCGACAGCAAGGTGAAGGCGCAGATTTTTACGCATCTGCTCTATAGGCATTGGGACCACTTCACCGGGGATAAGCGCACACATCTGTTTTTGGCGGCGGTGGGGACGGGCGCGGTGAGGGATTTGACGCCTAACGATGCGCACGACGTTCCGCCGTTTTCGCTGGAAGGGGGAGGGTGCGGCTGCGCCTTTGCGCCGGATGGGAAGGAACTGGCCTTTACCGAAAATTTGGACGAGGAGCCGGCGATCTCGACCAGCACAAGCATCTTCACGCTCGACCTGACCAATCCGGCGGCCAAACCGGTGAAGGTGAGCACGTCGAAAGGCGGCAACTTCAATCCTGCGTATTCGCCGGATGGGAAGTGGCTGGCGTGGCGTTCGCAGGAGCGGGCGGGGTATGAGAGCGACAAGTTTGAGCTCTTTCTCTACAACCGTATGACCAAGCAGGAAAATAATCTGCTGCCGGGTTATGATGCCTGGATCGATGAATTCGCATGGGCGTCGGACTCGAAGTCGATCTACTTTATTTCGAATGGATCGGTAAACGGCCCGATCGAGCAACGGATTCAGAATGGCCATCCATTCGTAAGCTATCCCGACTCCTCTCATCTTTATCAGACAGATACGACGAACCGAAATGTCCAGTCCATCGCGTCCATTCATTACATATATCGGGGTGAGTGCAATGATCTGCATATCTTGCCTGACGCAAAAACTATTCTTGTCACAAGAATGAGCGTTCAAAGTCCCTCGGAGGTCTACACGATTGAGAACAGGAGACCTGATTTCGTTAATCGCACTTCATCAACTAGCGAAGGGATTCGATACGGAGATTACCCCCTGCTAGGAATTAATGACTTGCAGATAACTCATCTCAATGAAGACCTTCTTGCTCAGTTGGACTTGCCCGAGCTAGAGTCTTTTGTGTTTTTGACAAACGACAAAACTTTTCTGCAAGGGTTTTTGATCCGGCCGCCGGGATTTGATGCGGCGAAAAAGTATCCGGTGAAGTTTTTGATTCATGGAGGACCGCAGGGGGCGTGGGGCGATGACTGGAGCTATCGCTGGAACGCGGAACTGTTTGCGGCGAACGGCTACGTGGTCATCATGATCAACTTCCGCGGCTCGACAGGGTACGGGCAGGCGATTGTGGATGGCGTGAACGGCGACTGGGGCGGCAAACCGTTTACCGACCTGATGGAGGGGCTGGACTACGCCGAGCAGCACTATCCGTTCATCGACAAGAGGCGGGAGTGCGCGCTTGGGGCCAGCTACGGCGGATACATGGCCAACTGGATCGAGGGCCACACGGACCGCTTCAAGTGCATTGTGAGCCACGACGGAATGTTCTCGCCCGAGTCGGCCTACGGGACGACGGAGGAGTTGTGGTTCAACGAGTGGGAGTTCAAAGGCAGGCCGTGGGATTACTATGGCAAGCCGGACACGGAGAATCCGTATCGCAAGTGGTCTCCGGCGCTGGCGGCGAAGAACTTCAAGACGCCGATGCTGGTGGTGCATGGGCAGCTTGACTACCGTCTGGATGTGAGCGAGGGGTACCAGATGTTCACCACGCTGCAGCGGCTCAAGGTGCCGAGCAAGATGCTGTACTTTCCGGATGAGGGGCATTGGGTGTTGAAGCCGCAGAATGCGCGGCTGTGGTGGAAGACGGTGAATGATTGGGTGGATGAGTGGACGAAAAGCAGGGACTAGGGACTAGGGAATAGGGAATAGGGAATAGGACGTCATGCCATTTGGCCGCAAATCGTCGAAGCCGCGCGCGTTTTTGAATGAAGACGGGCTGTACGAGTACGGCGTGAGAGCGCTGGGGCGGCAGATGCGCTCGGAGGCCGATCTGCGGCGGCTGATGGAGAGGCGCGCGGAGCCGGGAGAACAGGGAGAGACGGCGGTTGCGGCGGTGATGGCGCGGCTGAGGGAGCATGGCTACCTGGACGATGCCGCTTTTGCCGAGACATATGCGCGTCTGCGCCAGCAGAATGAGAAGCTGGGCGAGCGGCGGGTGCGGCAGGATTTGAAGCAGAAGGGCGTGGAGAGCGATCTGATTGCCGAGACGCTGGAAGCGCGCTATGGGCAGACCAACGAGGAGGCTCTGGCGCGCGAGCATCTGGCACGCAGGCGGCTGCGCAAACCGGAGAACGAAAAGGAGACCGCGCGGATCATGCGGCGGCTGGTGGCGGCAGGGTTTTCGACGGGCGTGATCTATAGGATTCTGCGGCAGTGGGATGTGCCGGATGAGGCGCTGGCGGCGCTGGACAATCTGGAGGAAGAGCCGCACGAGGAGTGAGAGTGCTCCAGATCCGAAAATCCGGACCTGGGCACCCGGTGCCATCATGAATTTATTGCGTACCTAGTCAGGAACTGGGCGTTAAAACATTCTCAATTTGAGAAATACTCCCGTTCTTCCAAGCTGCAATCAGCATCTTTCCCTTCTCAGTAATGTTTACGGAGTACGAGACTAGCTGAAATTGGTTATTCGCTTTTTGATCGACAGTCGCAAAACCCGCTGCGAGGACACGGTCAAAATGGAGCAATCTGTCGCCGCTTACGATCAGAAAATCGTGATCGAGGCTGTCAAGAAACAGTAGACGGTCGATTGTTTGAACATCGAATGCGCGACCAATTGCAATGAGCATCGCTTTCCATGCATAGATAGATTCAACTGAGATCTTGCCTCTATGGTATAGACCGTGACACGTTAGGCAGAGTGCGATTAAATTACCCGCTTCATCTCCGCCACCTTCAGATACTTCCCATATGTGATGCATGTCAAGGAGTAAGATCTCCCTGCATGTAGGAACCGCACAGCGATAGCCAGCCTCAGTAAGGACAAGAGTCTTCGTCCTCAGTCCAATGTCTTCTCGCGGACGCCCCTTCTTCAAAATCCGTGCTGTTCGGGATTGATTCTTCTTCTTCACTTGCGAAGACTTGATAGACGGTTCAGACATGATGAGACCCCTTTGCTGTCTTTTTAACAACCTTTTTGGCTGTTCCGAGTAATACGTTCAATGTTGCTTTGGGTAGCCGAGCGAATAAGTTGCTCCAACGGAAAGTCAATATGCCATCGTCATTTGTTTCAGGCTGCAAGATGTCATGTTGTCGGATTTGATTGAGGTGATAATCCAGTGCCTGGATGTTTGCGTAACCGAGTTCCATGCGGAGCTCTTCCTTGGTCTTGGGTGTTTCGCAAGCCGCCACGATTGCCTTCACGGCAGAAGAGATCAGCACCGTACGCGCGTAAGCTTCTACCGTAGGTCGGTGTGCCAAACTCGAGATAGTCTCAAGTGCGGCGATTCGTTCCTTGATCTCTCTCAGATCAGTGTGAATTTGCGTAGAAGATATCTCAAGGGAGTCCTTCTTTAGATTCATTCACCCTCCACTTGAAGTTCGCAGAGATCAAAATCCTGAAGGTCGAAAAGACGGCGACGTTTTTTGTCTAAAGTAACCTCCATCAGCCCCATCGAGGTCCATTTCTGCGCCGAAGCAATCAACTTGTTGGGACTCATCTTGCAAGCGATGCGAACCTGATCGACGCTCGCTTTTCCATCGAGCATCTGATACGCCTTACGCGACTGTGTGTCGGGCAGGGCAGCCTGGAGGAGCATCTTGATGTTCTGGTATGCCGCTGCGCGTATCCAGTTCCGAATATCGAGTAACAATGAGATTTGCGTTTCTTCTGGCATCTAGGTCACTTTCTCGAAGAAGTTGCTTGGCAGAACAATCGCAAGCCTAGGCAGCTTGGTATCGCCGACTAGAAGCCCGGCTTCCGATAGTTGCTTGACTAGCGTGCTAAGGTGGCCGGCGTTTAGGCCAGTTTCTTTGTGGATTGTCGTCTGGTTGCGAGTTCCATCCATCAGGAAAATTGACTTAGCCTTCGGGACGCTAGAACCGACGATGCGTTTGACTTCGCCTCTTCGCCTCTGGTCGCGTTCCGCCACCGCAGGTTCGGCTAAAAGGCGAAGGAGATCGCGAATTTCGAAGATTGCTTCCGTAACGTCCTCAGATGCGATAGACATCACTGACCTCCTTCCAACTCGAAAAAGTTCCCAGGCAATGGAATAGTCAACCGTGGATTGTCGCCCTGACTAATCAGACTATTGGCACGTAATGCCTTTACAAGTTTGCTGAGATCGCCTTGGTCTATACCAATAGCATGGCTGATTTCTTTCTGACTTCGCGTACCATCCATTTGAAAGATGGCCTTTCGCTTTGATGGACTCTTTCCGACAATCTCACGTAAACTCGCGCGGAGCTTCACATCCCGTAGTGCAATCTGTGGCTCTGCAATCAACGTCAGCATTTCCAGCATTTTTTGAAGAATTTCAGTCTGATCTTCCATTTTCGCCTCACTGATAATCTTAATTCAATAAATACCGCACCTGCGGTCCCAAGTCAAGCATAAAAGTTGCTTGTTTACAGGTATATTCGCTTGGTGCTGATATTGGCAGTCAATATGCGTTACTGCTAATGCGATGATTATAGCTTTTCTCTTAGACCTATATTATTGAAACTAAACGATATGACCATCTCCAAAAGAGCAAATGTTTCGCATTGTAGATAGGGTAATGCAAGTTGAAGAGAAGGGAGATGCCTCGGCGAGACGGAGTGAACAATGTGATCGATACTGAAAAACGCCTTATCCGGAAATTCTCTACGTTTTACCCCTTGCGGCGGTAGAGGACCTGGAAGTCGTAGCCGGAATTGGCGGGGAAGAGGGAGGCGACGTGACGGAGGCGCTCAGCTAAAGCGGGGGCGGCGAGGAGGGGGTAGTCGCGCTCGCGGAGATCGTGGTAGTCGAAGTCGACGGCGAGAGAGAGCATGTAGATGGCCAAGGCGTCGGAGAAGGCGGACTCGAAGTAACTGGTGCGGGCGCGCTCGTCGATGGGCATTTGGGCGGGCGCTGAGACGGCACGGCCGTTGAGGGTGCGGCTCTCCGGCGTACGAACGTCTTGGGCGCGGCGGCGGGTTTCCCAGGCGTCCTGACTGGTTTCTCCGCGGACCTGGGCCTCGGCTTGCTGCCAGGCGAGGGTGGAGAAGCTCTCCGGGACGCCGGCGGCATCGACAAAATTGTGGGCCACGTTGATGAAGAACTCGAAGGCCAGTCCGAAGCGGTCCTCGACCAGGCGGGTGGAGAGAAAGACGGCCTCGGTGGAGCCGAAGACGGCGTTGCGATGGCAGATAGCGCGGTCGCCGAGATCGACGGTGTAGCCGGGGGCGACCATGGTGTCGTCGGTGTCGGCGATGGCCAGGGGGACAAAGTAATAGGCGCGCTGCTGGAGAGCGGGCGCGAGCGCAACGGGGACGGCGCTGACCAGATGCTCGAGGTCGGCGTCAGAGATGCGCGTCTCGCCCCACGTGGCGTAGTGAATTCCGTTGGGGGCCTGGGCGACGGCCACCTGCGTGGCGACCTTCTCGGCCGGCCAAAGATCGACTTGTGCGTTGCTCGCCATGAACTTGTATTCTAGACCAACGGGGGCGTGAGGGTGGCGCAAACGAAGCAAAACAGAGGCGCGGAGGGCGGAACGGTCTTGGGATTTCCGCTGAAGGGATTCGGGCTGTTCACGAGTTTGCTGCTGGCCTTGGCGGCGGCGTTCTTCACATTTTTCGCGACGACTACGGTTGCCATCTTCGCGCTGCTTGGGTGGAATGCGTTTGGACACCATGCGGTGAGCTACGCGGACAGCTACCGCGATGTTGGATTCCCCGCGGGCCTGCTGGTGCTGGTGGTGGCGCTGCCGGTCTTTGGTGTGTTGTGGATGAGGGCCAAGATGGGCAGATAGTTTCCTCTTCAGTTTTCTGCTGGGTTGGGATTCGCTGGGGCGAATTTGGCTACGTGAATTCTGCGGGCCAGACCGATCTTGGAAAGCAGCCAGATCCCCCAGTAGTTGGGGTCGATCTCATACCACGCCATGCCATGGCGCGCCGAGACAGGGTAGGCGTGGTGGTTGTTGTGCCAGCCCTCGCCGCCGGTGAGCAGCGCCACCCACCAGTTGTTGCGCGAATCATCGCGGGTTTGAAAGCGGCGGGAGCCCCAGAGGTGGGTGGCGGAGTTGACCAGCCAGGTGGAGTGCAGACCGAGGGTCACGCGGAGAAAGCCTCCCCAGAGCAACATTCCTACGGCGCTGTTCCAGCCGCCCGCGAGACCTCCGAGGGCGAAGAGCAGCACGCCGCTGACGGTGATCGGAATCCAGTGGTACTTGCTGAGCCAGACGTAAAAGCGGTTGCGCTCCAGGTCGGGGACATAGCGGGCAAGAAGCTGAGTCTGCGCGTGCAGCGCATTGCCCCAGACGATCCATCCGAGGTGCGCCCACCAGCCGCCTTCGCGGGGGGTGTGCGGGTCGCCTTCGCGGTCGCTGAGCTGATGATGGACGCGATGGGTGGCCACCCAGAAGATGGGACCGCCCTCGAGTGAGAGCGTGGCGCAGACGGACATTACATATTCCAGCCACTTGGGCGCCTGATAGCCGCGATGGGTCAAGAGGCGGTGGTAGCACATGCCGATGCCGACATTGATGGCCAGCACAGAGAGTATCAGCATCACCGTGAGCCGCTGCCAGGTGAAGAAGAAAAGCGCAGCCAGTGAGCCGAGGTGAAAGATTATGATGACGCTCAGTGTGAGCCAGTTGATGCCCGCGCCGACGCTTGCAGCGCGGCCCATGCGAACCCGAGGCCGCGCGGGCGGGGCTGCGGGAATTTGTATGGCTGACGCAGTAGCAGAAACTTCAGGGGTCAGTTCGTGAGAAGGTGCGGTTGCAACAGATGCCATAGGGGGGAAGTCCCTGGAGAGTGGCGACGCGCCCACCCACCCACATCATTGTATCCGGGGGTCAACTCCAAAACTGTATCGAGCGCTGCATTGTGGGGAGAATGTTTTGAAATTGCCGGGATAGGTGAGCAATTCTGCTCACTTATCGAGCGAGTTGCAGTATGCTCTTGTGCAAGGCCACCTGCCGCCGGTCTAGGAAATAATCGAATCGGATGGCCGCTTTGGGCTCTCTATTCAGCATACGAGGTGCTTCCCCATGGAACTCAACAAGAAGGTCGCCAACTTTACGCTGCAAACGGACGAGGAGAAGACGGCGAGCCTGGCCGACTATGCCGGCCGGCCGGTTATCCTCTTCTTTTATCCCAAAGCGGACACGCCCGGCTGCACCATCGAGGCCTGCGGCTTCCGCGATGCGTTCAAAAAGCTCCAGGCGGCGGGGGCGGTGGTGCTGGGCATCAGCCGCGATACGCCGAAGGAGCAGGCCAAATTTCGCGCCAAATACGAGCTGCCTTACACGCTGCTTGCCGATGTGGACGAGAAGGTGTGCAAGCAGTTTGGCGTGCTGAAGGAAAAGAACATGTACGGCAAGAAGGTTTGGGGGATCGAGAGGACTACGTTTGTGATTGGCCCGGACCAGACGCTGCTGCACGTCTTTCCCCAGGTTACGCCCGCGGGCCACGCGGAAGAGGTGCTCGCCCTGCTGAACGAATGGAAGAAAGCGCACAAATAGAGTTGCCTGGACGGCTGCTTCCGCGCGGCTTCTTTGAGGCTTCGCCGGAGCAGGTGGCTCCGCGCCTGCTGGGGAAGGTGCTGGCGCACGCTTCTGCCGGGGGAGTTTTGGCCGGGCGGATTGTGGAGGCCGAGGCTTACCTTGGGCCGCACCACCAGCCTCCGGACCCGGCGGCACATTCCTATCGCGGCCGCACGGCGCGGAACTCCGTTCTCTTTGGCCCTGCGGGGCATGCGTATGTTTATGCCATCTACGGGAGATACTTCTGCATGAATATCAGTTGCGAGGCCGAGGGCCGGGCGGGCTGCGTGCTGCTGCGCGCGCTGGAGCCGCTGGCCGGAGCGGAGCGGATGGCGCGGAATCGCGGTTTTGCGCCGGACGCAGCAACTGATGCGAAGCTGGGGCGGCTGCTTACCTCCGGGCCGAGCCGGCTTTGCCAGGCATTGGGGATTACCCGCGCGGCGCACAATGGCCTTGACCTGCTCGATTCTCATTCGCCGCTTCAAGTGCGCGACGACGGCTACGCGGTTGGCGAGGCGGTGGCGACGGCGCGCATCGGCATCCATGAGGCCGTGGACTGGCCGCTGCGCTTTGCCCTGCCGGGGCACGCCTGCGTCTCCGCAGTGAAGAATCTGAAGGGCCAACGTATCCATCTTCGGTAGAATTCCGACAAGCGCATCAACCATTCCCGTTAGCGAGGAAACTCACCGCTTGAAACTATCTTCCCGATTCCAGCCCGCTGCCGCCGCTGCCCTGCTCACCGCGGCTGCCTTGGCCGTTGCCACGGTCGCCCAGGCTCCGCAAGCCGTTCCATCGCAACAGCCCGCGGCCGGCAGCCCGCAGCCCGAAGAACACGACCTCCCGCATCCAGCCCCTACCAACCTCAAGGTGCTGCCCAAGAATCTGACCGGCGATCAGGTGCAGGAGATCATGGAGAGATGGGAGGCAGCATTGGGCGCGCAATGCAGCGCCTGCCACATCCCCGACCGCAACAACATCGGCCCCGACGGCCGTCCGCGGCTCAACTATGCCGACGATTCAAAGAACGAGAAGGCCATCGCGCGGTTGATGTACACCATGACCGAGGAGATCAACAAGAACTACGTCGCCAAGATCGACAGCTCGGGCGCGCCGGTCACGTGCGGCACCTGCCATCGCGGCCACCTGGGCCCGGAGCCGTTCGTTGCCCCGGCAGGCAAACCTAACCGCTCACGTTCGCCGCAAAGCCCGATGGAGACCCCGCCGCCATCCGGCGAGAACGGTCCGCAGGCGAAGTGAGGAACGGACTTCTGTGACAGACGCGGAAAATGAGCAGCGCTTCCCGCGGGCTACTTCCAGACGAACGTGGTCACTGCTCCGGCGGGAATGGCGGCGGCTATTGTTTTTCCGTGGAATGCGATGCGGATGTCCTGACTGGCGGTTCCGTTGTTGACCGTATAGAGCACCACCGTGCCGTTTGGGTTGCGGAAGGCAACGTCCTTGAGCTGCGTCCCGGCAGGCTCATCGGAGGCGATGCGGACCGCGCCCGGCAGCACGAACTTGCTGGCGTGTCCGATGACGTAATAGTCCACTTCGGGCTTGACGGCGGGCTTGGCCGGATCGGTCAGGTCGATGGTCACCAGTCCCCGGCAAATGTCGCAGCCACCCACATGGGGGCCGTTCTTCTGGTCGGTGGCCAGCGCCCAGAGCACATAGCTCCTGGCCCAGTTGCGGGTTACATTGACTAGTTCCGTTGCCTCCTGGGCAAGGATATTGCCTTTCTGTTTGTTATCGCCGCTGGCTTCGGTCACCCACTGGCCTTTGTCAGGAAACTCCTGGTGATTTTTGGTCATCACAGACGGTTCGCCGCCGTAGTGATGCCATGCGGTTCCGGCGGCTACAGCGCAGGCCCTGGGGTTGTTGAGCAGTGTCTCGGGATAATCGGGCCTGTCCCAGTTGTGGTCGTAGGCCATGACCTTGAGGGTGAGATGTGCGGCAGCCAGCGCCGGCCCGAAGTTATCAGCGAAGAAGGCGGCCTGTTCGGCGGCCAGCATCTGCATGCCGCTATAAGTGGGCGGGGTGTAGAGGGGTTCGTTCTGCACGGTAAGCCCGTAGACCGGCACACCGGCGGCCTGATAGCCCTGAATGGTTTTGACCAGGTAGTTAGCCAGGGCATCATAGGCCTCGGGACGCAGGCTGGAAGGCGTTTTTCCGTCGGGGCTTGATCCGATCATCGAGCCGGAGGTCTTCATCCAGCCCGGCGGACTCCAGGGAGTGAGGATCACCTTGAGATCGGGATTGAGGGCCAGCGCCTTCCGGAGTTGCGGCAGGATGTACTCCTCGTCGTGCTTGAGGGAGTAGTGGTCTAGCTTGTAGTCGTTTACGCCGGGCGGGGTGGCGCAGGCCGTCGATCCCCCCTGCACACAGAGATCGTCATAAGAGTAAACCGTCGCCGACAGATCGGAGGAGCCGATGGGCTGACGCAGGAAACTAACCGCGATGCCGTTCTTGCGGCTGAAAAGCGTCTTAAAGGCCGCATCGGTCTGGGCGGGAGTGAGTTTTTTTGCGAAGAGCCAGGCGGCGGCGTCGGTGAGCGAGGCGCCGAAGCCGTCGATCTCCTGGAATCGCTGCGCGTCGTCCACGGTGATCAGAGGGACGGCTGCGGGGGGAGCGGCCTCGGCGGAGAAATGCAGCTTCTGACGCTGCGAGAGAGCTTCGAGCAGGTCCGGGGTGGTCTGGTAGACGGCGACGGACTGGGCGTTGACCCCGCCAGCGAGCACCGCGGTCAGGGCAAAACAAGCGGCAGAGACGGCAGAGCGCTTCATGAAGCCTCCTATGGCAGAAGAAGAATTGTAGTTCATTCGCTAGTCATTCTAAGAGAGATGCCAAGAGCGCTCCCGGCGGCCGGGAACGCTCTTGGCGATAAAGCAGGAAGCGCGCCTACTTCCTGGGCGCCTTGACGCCGGCGGCCTGGGCCAGAACACCCTTCGATTCAGCGGCAAATTGGCCTGTGGGGGCCAGTTGCAGGTACATCTGGTAAGCCTCGGCGCAGCCGGGAGGCAGATTGTACATTCCCGTCTTGGGGTCGATAGTGGCCTTCTGGACGAGTCCCTGACCTTTGAGGTAAAAGACAACCGGCTGAGTCGCCGGATCGACCTTGTTAGCCTGATTGGCCTTGATGGCCTGATCGGCCGCCGCCGCCTGAGCGTCCCCCAGGCCCGGCAACGGAGAGCCCGCCTGGCTCAACTGGTAGTAGACTATGGCTTCATTTTTGTAGTAGTAGCCAGCCTGCGCCGGATTGATCTTGGCGGCAGCATCATAGGCCGCAGTTGCCTCGGGAATCTTGCCGGTGCGCGCATAGAATTGACCCAGGCCGGCGTTGGCAGCGCCCTGAGCTTGAATATCCGGCTTTTTCGACGCAACCTCCACCTCGAGGGCCTTCTTGTACGCCGCTTCCGCCTCGTCATACTTCTTCAGGTCGAGTTGTGCCTGACCCAAATTCGCCCAGAGAACGGAAGCGTCGGGCTTGGCCGCGGTGTCCTTGAGCATGAGGGTTTCGACTTCGGTATACTTCGCCGTCCTGATCTCGACTTCCTTGGCATCGATATCCGCCCTGGAGGCGGTGGCGCCGAGGGCCTGGACTGCCGCGGCGCGTGCATTTTCTGCGTCTTTGAAGTCCTGGACGACGGCCCTCACGTCGGCGTTGAGGTTATTGACGACCGCGTTGGCCTTCAGGATTTCTGCGTTCGTCTTCTTAAGCTCCTCCAACTGCTTTCTCTGTTCCACGGTCATGCTGTCGATGTATGCCTTGCGGGACATATCGATGTCCTGGAGCGTGTCCTGTCCAGCCAGGATCTTAACATCATCGATTTTGTCTGCAGTCTGTTCCGGCTTCATACCCTTATTGCGGTATACGACAGAGTATGTGCCGGGGGCAGCCTCGCCTGCATAGTCGCCGTTATCATCGACCTGGAAGACACCCTTCTCGGCCATCTCCGCTTTCAATCCGGGGCCAGAGGCGAATCGCCCCACCCCCACAAGGGTCACCGTGCCGCCGGGTTGTGGCGCTCCGGTCGGATTGATGACGTGGCCGTGAATTTTGCCCGTGGACCCCTTGGGCGCCGTGGGCGTTTGGGCAAGTACGGGTACGAGGGCGAATGCCAGCAGGCCCAGCCAAAGCGAAATCGTGCGTTTCATCTGCTTCTCCTTGGGAGCGGCGCGAGCCAGGGAGCCCGCGCGCTCAAAAAAGTTTTATTATGCAACCCATGACTGCATGGAACCTTGAGTCCGGCCAGAGTGTGCGTCTATTTGCCGCCAGAGACCCACGCTGACTGACGGCATCGAACCCAACTCCCCATGTTAGCCCGTCGGGCAAGCACTGCATGTGGCCTGTATCACACTCTAGAATACAACCATGGAAACCACGATTCGCCCTGCAACCCGCGCGGACGTTGCGCAGATTCTGAGATATATTCGCGCGCTGGCGGCCTACGAGCGCGCGCCGGAGGCCGTGACAGCGACCGAAGCGAGCCTGGAGCGGGAGGGATTTGGGCCTAATCCATTTTATTTCTGTCTGATAGCGGAGAACGACGGGCAGACGGCGGGCTATGCCATCTATTTCTTCAACTACTCGAGCTGGGTGGGACCGGGGATTTACCTGGAGGACATCTTTGTTGAGCCGGAGTTGCGCGGCCAGGGAATCGGCAAGGCGCTGCTCGAACGGGTGGCGGCCATCGCGGTGGAAAAAGGTTGCCGGCGGCTGCAATGGGCGGTTCTGGACTGGAATACACAGGCCATCGAGTTCTATCGGGCGATGGGAGCGGAGTTCATGGACGAGTGGCGGAATGTGCGCATGAGCGGCGAGGCGCTGAAGCGGCTAGCTAGGGCGGTTGGGCAGTGAAAATTCGCGTGATCGGCGGCGGACTGGCGGGGCCGGAAGCGGCGTTGACCGCGGCGCGTCTGGGCTGCGAGGTGGAGATCTACGAGATGCGCGCGATGGTGGACGGCAAGCCGCGGCTGACCCCGGCCCACCAGACGGTCGAGTTCGGCGAACTGGTCTGCTCCAACTCGTTGAAGAGCGAATCGCCCAATACGGCGCCGTGGCTGCTGAAGCAGGAGATGCGGCGAGCGGGCTCCGAGCTGATGCGCATGGCCGATGCAACGGCTGTGCCGGCGGGACACGCGCTGGCAGTGGATCGCGTGGAGTTTTCGCGGCGAATTGCCGAGGCGATAGCCGCCGAACCGCGGATTCGCATCTTCCGCGAGGAAGTCACAACTCTAGACCAAAACGAGGACGGCACGAAGTGCACGATTGTGGCGACTGGGCCGTTGACTTCGGATGCGCTGAGCGCCGAAATCGAGCGCATCACCGGCTCCGGGCGCTTGGCCTTCTACGATTCGATCTCGCCGATTGTCGAGACCGACTCCATCGACATGGAGCGCGTTTACTTTGCCGCGCGCTGGGAGAAGGGGACGGCTGATTATATTAATTGCCCGATGGACCGCGCGGAGTACGACCGCTTTCTGGATGCGCTGCTGGGGGCCGAGGCCGCAGAGATCAGGGAGTGGGAGAAGCTCGAATACTTCGAGGGCTGCCTACCCATCGAGGTGCTGGCGCAGCGGGGGCGCGACACGCTGCGATTTGGGCCGATGAAGCCGGTGGGGCTGCGCGATCCGCGCACAGGCCGAACGCCCTGGGCCGTGGTGCAGTTGCGCAAGGAAAATCTGCGCGCCGACAGCTATAACCTGGTGGGCTTCCAGAATCATCTGAAATTCAGCGAGCAGGCGCGCGTGCTGCGCCTGATTCCGGGGCTGGAGAATGCGCGCTTCCTGCGCTATGGGCAGATTCATCGCAATACGTACATCTGCGCGCCAGCTTTGCTGGACGAAACTCTGCGGCTGAAAAAAGAGCCGAGGCTGCTCTTCGCAGGACAACTGTGCGGCGTGGAAGGCTACACGGAGTCGATTGCGACAGGGCTGCTGGCGGGGATTTATGCGGCTTCGTTGGCGTGCGGAAAAGAACCAACGCCCGCGCCGCGCGCGAGCGCTCATGGCTCGCTGGTGCATTACATTACGCACGCCGACGCCAGGAACTTTCAACCGGCGAACATGACCTTCGACCTGCTGGAGCCGCTGGAAGAAGAGCTGCGCAAGAAAGTCCGCGACAAGAAAGAGCGGCACCGTTTGCAGTGCGAACGGGCGCTGAAGGCGTTTGATGGGTGGCGGGCCGGGGGTGGCCTCGCAGGCGGTTAAATCCCGCGCATTACTCCCGCATGAGTTTGTGTTACACTGGCCCCGCCCGGAGGACGCATCATGACAGCTTATACTGCGACGCAAGCGATTTCCCCCGCCGTTGAGCGGACCAAGAACTATCTGTTTTATCCCTTTAAGTGGAGTACGTATCTGAAACTGGCAACGGTTGCCTGCCTCACCGAGGGGGGATTTTCCGGCTTTAACTCCAACTTCAACTTGCCGTCGGGCCATCACACTTCATCCAGCACCAGTAACGTGATCGCGCCCGCTTTTTCTTTGTCCAGCGGAACAATCGCGTTGATCGTGATTGGCGTCCTGGCCTGCATCGCGCTTTGCATCTATCTTTCCTATCTCATCTGCCGGCTGCGCTTTGCTTTCTTTCATTGCTTGGCTCACCAGACCAAAGAGATTCGGCCGGGATGGCGGCTTTTTCGCACCCAGGGAATGCGCTACTTTATTGCGAGCCTGATAATCGGACTGATCTTTCTCTTCGTTCTGTTTCTAGCGGCGCTGCCGTTTATCTTTGGTTTTGTCAGGCTTTATCAGTCGTCCCAGTCCGGCGGATCATTCAATATTGGCGGCTTTTTCCTCCTGCTTTTACCGCTCTTTGGAATTATTTTCTGCTTGTGCCTTGTGGCTTATGTGGTGAATGCGATTCTGCACGACTTCATCCTGCCCCATATGGCGCTGGAGAATATGCGTTTCACGGAGGCCTGGAAGGCAGTCAAACCCCGCATCAGAGCGGAAAAGGGACCGTTTGCCTTGTACTTGCTCCTTCGCGCTGTTCTCCCGATAGCAGCCTATATCGCCCTGTTTATCATCGCGATCATCCCGCTGTTGATCGTCTTTGGCATTCTGGTCCTGCTGGTGGTTGGCTTCCATGCCTTGATGGAGAACGCGACCGGGGCGGTTGCATATCTCTGGTTATCGATCGAAATTCTGCTTGGGCTCTTCGGCATCGTGCTGGGCTTTATCGTGGCCTTCAGCCTTGGGGGGCCGATTGCAACCTGGATCCGCAACTACGCCCTGCTCTTCTATGGCGGGCGCTACCAGGCTCTTGGCGACATCCTATCTCCGCCGCCGCCATTGCCGCCCGCTCCGGGAACTAATTAGGCCCCGTCAGTGTCCAAGTAGAGAGAGGAAAGCTCATCGATAAGCTCGCGGCACCGGGACGCGGCAGGGCCGCGAGCTGCAGGCTGGCAGCCTCCGGGGACGGACATGATCGATCTTGCTCACATCCTCTCCCATCCGATCGCAGCCCTGGCGATACGAGCTACGTTGGGCGGCACTCTGATCTATATAGGACGCGCATTCTACGCTGATCCTTTGGCCTCCTTCCGTGGTTCATCGCGGCCGCTTCCCTACGATCCATGGGTAAGGCAAACGCTTCGCGCCATGGCCGGCTTCTGCCTGTGGGGCGGATGCTTTGTTTTCGCGACCGCCGTTGCGGTGCAGATTTTTGGCCTCCATGCCCGGGGATTGGTGGTAGCGCTGTTGGCCATCGCGACCATCGCCGCCTGGATTCTGCTTCCCAGGCCTTCGTCCGCAGAGAGTCGATTCAGGATATAGAAGCTGTGAAGGCCACAATGGGCAGTTCATGGACGAGCATGCGAAGGCGCAAAAGCGTGTACCCTTGAAGATGGGAGCGTGCCGGGATGCGTTGGATTTTCATGGCGGTTTGTTCGGCGGCGATGATTGGCGGAGCGGCTGCGGGTCAGGCGCAAGCTGCGCCGGCCAAAGTCCCTGCGCTGCAGGGCGTGACGCACCTGTTGCTGCCGCCGGTTCCCAAGGCGCTGCTGCCGGAGTCGTTTGCCGGCTGGGTGGCCAAGGGCGCGCCGAAGAAGGTTTCCGATGCCGCAGAGGCCGATAACGCCAACGCAGCGGCTCTCAAGGAGTACGACTTTACCGACGCCGCGCTGGGCGAGTACAAGCGGAGCGGCGAGACACTGAGCCTGCGCGCGCTGCGCTTTCACGACGCCGGCGGCGCTTACGGCGCGTACTCGTTCTATCGGCAGAATGGATGGCCCAGGGAGCAGATCGGCACGGGGGCTACGTCAAACCACAACCGGGTGATCTTCTGGGTGGGAAACATCGTGGTGGATGCGAATTTTTCGCAGATCGGGCCGATGAGCGGCGCGGAGCTGCGCGAGCTGGCCGGGCTGTTGCCCACGGTGGAGGGCGGCAAGGCGGAGGCGCCTTCTGTCCTGGCCAGCCTGCCGAAGGCCCAACTGGACGGGCAGGCAACGCACTATGCGCTGGGACCGGCGGGCTATGCCGGAGCGGGCGGCGTGCTGCCGCCGGAACTGGTGGACTTTGATCGCGGCGCGGAGGCCGTGACCGCCAACTACTCTCTGCGCACGGGCCCGGCCACGCTGACCATCATCGACTATCCCACGCCGCAGATAGCGGCGGCGCAAGAGACGCGGATTCGCGATTACATCAATGCCGGCATACACGGGGGCCAGCAGGCACAGTTGGCCTGGCCCAAGCCGCTGCAGGACTCCGGCCTGGCAGCGCTGGAGGTGCGGCGCAGCGGGCCGCTGGTGGCGCTGGTGAGCGGGAACGCCTTTACCGACGATAGCCACAAGCTGCTGGCCACGGTGCACTACGAGGCGGAGCTGACGTCGATCCAGCAGCCGGGCGAGTCCGAGATATTGAAGACCGGAAAGCTGCTGTGGGGGATTACCATCCTGGTGCTGATCGGCTGCAGCGTGTCGCTTTTGCTGGCGTTTTTCCTGGGCGGCTTCCGGGCGCTCTACCGCCTGGCGCGCGGCAAACCGATTTCCTCGGTCTATGACATCGAGTTCATCAGCCTGAACCTGCGGGACTGAGGGGGGAGAATAACCGGCAAAAATCGCGAGGCCGCATCCGAAGGGTAAACTCTGGGGAAAACCCGGAGAAAACACGGAATAAATCCGAGGAAACACGTTGAAAAGGCGGGAAATTGCGGAATTTATAAGGCGAAAACACGCCGAAAAAAGCCCCTGTGCATTTCCGGAAAAATATTTATCAAGTTATTGATATATAAACACTTATTTCTCCTTCGATTTCTCCTTGACACTCCCATCCCCCGCCCATAGTATGCAGCCAGAAAGTTCTGATGGCTTTGCCTCCGTTGGAACTATTCTCCCTGAGGAGAGAGCTGCCCTGTTGCCGGGCGGCTCTTTCCGTTTCTGGCCACCTGCGGCCACCTGCGGTGGGGCCAGCCGTTCGCAATTCGCTCGCATAGGCCACCTGCGGTGGGGAGACTGGCTGTCCAGGCGGACGGCGCTTGCGCGCCATGGAATTTGTGGATTCCCAGACGCAAACAGGCCCACGGCTGACCGTGGGCCTGTTGTTTTTAGGATGAGCTTCCGCTTTTAGTGCTTAGGCTCATTCTTGGGTGCGGGTGCGGCATGCTGCTGCGGGGCAGGAGCAGGGCGTGCCTGCTGCTGGGGAGCAGGTCGAGCTTGCTGTTGCGGAGCAGGGCGAGCCTGCTGCTGCGGGGCAGGACGAGCCTGCTGTTGCGGAGCAGGGCGAGCCTGCTGCTGCGGGGCAGGACGAGCCTGCTGTTGCGGAGCAGGGCGGGCCTGCTGTTGCGGAGCAGGACGAGACTGCTGTTGCGGAGCGGGGCGTGCCTGCTGTTTCGGGGCAGGAGGCGCTTGCTGTTGCGGAGCGGGACGTGCCTGTTGCTTCGGGGCAGGAGGGGCTTGCTGTTTCGGGGCAGGATGTTGCGCGGGCGTGGCGGGCTGAGCCACTTGTTTCGCGGGTGTGACTTGTGATGGAGGCTCTGTCTTCGCTTCAGCCTTCGGCCCAGGAGCAGGAGTGGCCTTTTCCGGTCCCAGCGGCTTGGCAACTACCGCGTTCTGCGGGTGTCCGCCATTGGCCTTGGCAAATGAAGTCTTGTCGGTCTTGGCCGCCGCCACATGTTGCGTCTGGACGCTAGTTGGAGCCGAGTGCTGGTCGTGTGCGGCTACCTGCTCAGCAGCGGTGGGCTGGTGCTGCACCCCGCCGGGACCGCGACTATAGGATACGTGGTTGTTGTTGACGATGGTGTTATTCTCCACAATTGTCCGGTCAACGTAGGTGGTGTGGATGACGGTTTCATCCACATGAACGACCGCGGTGTTATAGGCAAAGTCGTGGCCGCGCCACTCGCCGCCGGCAAAGCCGATGCCGCCGTAGCCGAAGCCGTAGTTCATACCACCGTAGTAGCCGACATGCGGACCCCAATAGCCGTCATAAAACCCGTAATTGCCGTTGGACCAGCCCCAGTAGGGAGGCGTCCAGAGCGCGCCCTCATAGGGAGCCGGAACCCAGGCGCCGGGCACCCAGTAGTAGTCGCCCTGATCCTGATCGTAGGCCCAATAGCCGGGCATCCACATCAGGTTGGGCTCGGGACAGACCGGCTGCTCGTAGACCGGCAGTTCGGGTGGAGCGAAGCCGACAGAGATAACGATTTGCGCGTGCGATGATGCGGGAATCAGAGCGAGAAGCAGCGTCAGCAAGAGCCAACGCGCGTAGCGGAACATTCGCATGAGAAGAACCTCCTGGTTCTTAGGCGCCTGCTCCGCTGAGAGAAACGATTTACCCTGCGCGGGGCGAGGGCGTGGGTACTTTGCAGCAAGCGTACCCTGAGCTCTCTCCCCGTTCTGGTCAATACCATACAGGAAGGAAGCCAACTCTGTTTCAGTCCTCTTGAAATCCACCGTCAGAAGCGGTAGCTGAGTCCCGTGCCGACGACGTGACACAAACAGGCCTAAAGGAGCAGCCATAAAACGCACAAAGACCCACGGCGAACCGTGGGTCTTTGTGAGGGAAAGCCGTGCCGCAGTCAGCGGGTTTACTTTTGCTTGTTTGCGGGCGCGGGATGCTGCTGGGGGGCAGGGGCAGGACGCGCCTGCTGCTGCGGTGCAGGACGAGCCTGCTGTTGCGGAGCAGGGCGAGCTTGCTGCTGCGGGGCAGGACGAGCTTGCTGTTGCGGGGCAGGACGAGCCTGTTGCTTAGGGGCAGGAGGCGCCTGCTTCTGCGGAGCGGGATGTGCCTGCGGCTGTGGAGCAGGATGCGCCTGTTGCTTCGGGGCAGGGCGAGCCTGTTGCTGCGGGGCAGGGCGTGCCTGCTGCTTAGGTGCAGGAGGCGCCTGCTTCTGCGGAGCGGGATGTGCCTGCGGCTGTGGAGCAGGATGCGCCTGTTGCTTCGGGGCAGGAGGGGCTTGCTGTTTCGGAGCAGGAGGCGCTGCCTTTGGCTTAGCTTCGGTCTTTGGCGGGGCGTTTGGTTTAGCTCCGGCCTTTGGCGGGGCGTTTGGTTTAGCCTCGGTCTTTGGCGGGGCGTTTGGTTTAGCTCCGGCCTTTGGCGGGACGTTTGGTTTAGCTCCGGCCTTTGGCGGGGCGTTTGGTTTAGCTTCAGTCTTCGGCGGGGCGTTCGGTTTAGCTCCGGTCTTTGGCGGGGCGTTTGGTTTAGCTCCGGTCTTTGGTTGGGCCTTTGCCGGGGGAGTTTTGGCTTCTGTCTTCACCCCAGCGGGCGCGGCGTTCTTTACCGGGGCCAGCGGCTTGGCGACTGCCACGTTCTGCGGGTGTCCGCCATTGGCCTTGGCAAACGAGGTCTTGTCGGCCCTGGCCGCCGTTGCGTGCTGTGTCTGGACGCTGGTTGGAGCCGCGTGTTGCTCGTGGTCGGCAACCCGCTCCTGGGCGCTGGCGGTGTGCTGAATTCCGCCGGGACCGCCGCTATAGGCGACGCGGTTGTTGTTGACGATGGTGTTATTCTCCACGATCGTCCGGTTAATGTAGGTGGTGTGGATGACGGTCTCATTGACGCGCGTGACCGCGGTGTTATAGGCAAAGTCGTTGCCACGCCACTCGCCACCGGAGTAGCCGATGCCCTGGTAGCCGTAGCCATAGTTCACGCCGCCATAGTAGCCTACGTGGCGGCCCCAGTAGCCGCGATGGAACCTGTAGTGGCCGCCGTACCAGCCCCAGTAGGGAGGCGTCCACAGCAAGCCGCGACGGGGAGCCTCCACCCAGGCTCCGGGCACCCAGTAGTAGTCGCCCTGGTCCTGGTCGTAGGCCCAGTAGCCGGGCATCCACATCATGTTGGGCTCGGGGCAGTACGGCTGCTCGTAGCTGGGCATTTCCGGTGGAGCGAATCCGACTGAAATGACGGCTTGCGCGTGGATTGTTGCGGGAATCAGAGCGAGAAGCAGCGTCAGCAAGAGCCAACGCGCGGAGCGGAACATATACATGAGAAGAGCCTCCTGGTTCTTTCGCGCCTGCTCCGCGGAGAGAAACGATAAACCTTGCGCGGGGCGAGGGCACGGGTACTTCGCAGCAAGCGTACCCTTTGCCCTCTTCCCCGTACTGGTCAATACTGTACAGGAAGCCTTCTCTGCTTCGGTCCTCTTGAATTACAACACCATCAGTAGCGGTAGCTGATGCCCATGCCGACGACGTGGCGCGCCTGCAGGTTCACCGGCACGTAGAGGACCTGTGGGTTGGGCAAGGGCAAGTATGTTGGCGACGGGATCGATCCGATATTTCCCGCCACCTGGCCGATGCCGATATCGAAGGCGAAATGCGGATGCTCGCGCTGTGTCACGCGCACGGCGTAGTCCAGCGTGGTGGGCAAGTCAGCCTTGCCGCCCACCAGAGGGATGCCGTTGGGAGGATTCGGGCCAAGACCCTTCGATGTGCCCGGCTCCTGCGTAAAGCCCGCCGAGGGCACGGCCACGATACCGTGAGTGATGGGCAGCGGAATGCCCAGGCCGCCGAAGAGCCGTCCGCCGAAGCGCGTGCTTTGACCGCCGATGCCGAAGATGGTGGCATTGGTGGCCTTCCAGCCGATGTTCGCGAGGAAGGGAACCGGCTTCTTGGCCCAGGTTTTGGTGACGGCTATGTAGATGTCGCCATTGGTGTACGACTTGGCAGCCGGGACGGCAACGGGGGCGCACAAACTGGTATTAATGCAGTACTGATCGTAGAGTTGCACGGCAACCACGCCGGCCTCGCCGGTGACAAACTTGTCCCCGGTGCGCACCAAGCCGCCCACCGCCACGCCTGGCGTCCAGGGACCGAACTGCCCGTCCTTGATCCCTATCACCTTGCCGTGAAAGACGTTCAGGCCGTTGGCGTGCCAAAGCTGGCTGAAATCCGGCGTGACCGGCACTGCGGTGGCCGACGATGTAGATCCCAACACAAAATTGCCCAACACTGTGGTGCCCGAGCCGCTATTGCCGAACTGGTGCACGCTACGCGTATAGCCGGCCTCGGCGCGGCCGTAAAACGCTTCCGTGATACTGAAGGTCTCGATATTGCCGATGACCTTGGCGGCGTTAATGAAGTGGACGCCGACGGCGGGGTGGGAGAAGTGCTGGCCCTTTTCCATGTAGACAACGTAGGCGGTGGGGGTGAGGAAGCCGCCGGTTTGGCCCTCGAGCGTCAGGTATTGCGCGCTGAGTTGCCGGGTGGTGAGCGAAGCGACCGCTAGCAAGCCGCAGACGGAGAGTATGTGAACGATGCGAAGATTCACTTTTTTCAACTCCTGTGGAGCGCAGTCGCCTGCCTCCGGGGACGTTATGAAATTATTCTCCTTGTAACACAACGGAAGCAGGCTCGTCTGCAACTAAATTCAGGTGGTAGACTCAGTCCATGCGGCGTGGTTTGTTTATTACCTTTGAAGGGCTGGATGGTTCCGGCAAAACCACGCAAATCAACCGTCTGGCAGCATGGCTGAAGAAACGCGGCCACAGTGTCCGCCTCACCCGCCAGCCGGGCGGCACGGCGACCGGCGACCGCATCCGCGCGCTGGTGCTAGACTCGCGCTCCAAGGGCCTGGCGCCCATGTGCGAGATGGCCCTGATGTTTGCCGACCGCGCCCAGGCCGTTTCCCAGGTCATTGAGCCCGCCCTGGCGGCCGGCAAGATCGTCCTCTGCGACCGCTTCACGGATTCAACGGAAGCCTACCAGGGCGGCGGCCGCGAACTGGGCTCCGAGGTTGTTCTCGAACTCCACGGCCTTGTCTGCTCCAACCTCCAGCCCGACCTGACGCTGCTGCTGCTGCCCTCTCTGGAGCTCTCACTGACCCGCGCGCGGCGCCGCAACCAGGGCGCCGCCTCCAGCAAAAAGAGCAGCGGGGACGAAAATCGCTTTGAGCAGGAGCAGGACGCCTTTTTCCGCCGCATCCGGCAGCAGTATCTGAAGATAGCTGCCCGCGAACCGGCCCGCGTGGTGCTGATCGAAGGCGACCACAGCATCAAAGAGGTCCACGAACTGATCGTCGCCGCCGTTTCCAAGCGGCTGGCCGCGTTGAGCGCCAGAGAGCGTCATCCCTGATCATCCTGGCAAGAAGCCAGTGCACCGCGTTCAGCGCCGCGAGTCTTGGAGAGGCCCGCGCAATTACACTTTGTTAAGGGTCTGCCCACACTAATAGGACGGCAGCGACGGGAGCGGATTTTTTCGAGATCAAGGAGAGAGGAGCGCGATGTACTCAATGTACTTAAGCGACGAGCGACGCAGAGATCGGGAAAATCCGCCCCGTCCCTTCGGGTTGCGGATAAAATCGGGCCATACTTCGTTGTCGCCCTCGACCTTGGAGCCGCCAAAGCCTTCGGGCTCCGCCTCGTCTGGCCCGATTTTCTCTCGCAACGCTGTTCGTCCTATTAGTGTGGGCAGACCCTAGTGAGCAGAGAAGACACCTTCGCGCCGCAGCTCGGCCTCAGCCCCCAGCTGAACCTCAAATTCGACGAGCCGCAACCCACGCGCCGCATCTGGCCGGTGCGCGAGCTGGTGAGCCAGGTGCGCGAGCTCATCGAGCAGGAGTACGGCGACGTGTGGGTGGAGGGCGAGATCTCCAACTACAGGCCCGCACCGAGCGGCCACGTTTATTTCACGCTGAAGGACGCCGAGGCGCAACTGCCGGTGGTGCTGTTCCGCCGCCAGGCGATGCTGCTGCGCTTCCGGCCCGAAGACGGCCTGCATGTGCTGGCGCGTGGCCGTGTGAGCGTCTACGAGCAGCGCGGCCAGATGCAGTTGGTGGCCGAGACGATGGAGCCGGTGGGGGCAGGCTCGCTGCAACTGGCCTTCGAGCAGTTGAAGGCGCGGCTCAAGGCGGAGGGCCTCTTCGAGGCGGAGCGCAAACGGCCGCTGCCCGCGTATCCGCGAACGGTGGGCATCGTCACCTCGCCAACTGGCGCAGTGATTCGCGATTTTTTGAATATTGTTGCCCGGCGTCACTCGGGATTGAGCGTGCTGGTTTGCGCGGTCAGCGTGCAGGGAGATTCCGCGCCGGGCGAGATTGAGGCGGCGCTGGAGGAACTCAACGATTCGGGGTTGGTGGACGTGATTGTCGTGGCCCGCGGCGGAGGGTCGCTGGAAGACCTGGCGGCCTTCAACAGCGAGCGCGTGGCGCGGGCGATTGCGGCGTCGCGATTGCCGGTGGTTTCGGCCATCGGGCACGAAACGGACTTTACGATTGCGGATTTTGTCGCCGACCTGCGCGCACCCACGCCGTCGGCCGCCGCCGAATTGATTACCGAGGCGCAGCACAAGATTGCCGGGAACCTGGCTGAGCAGGAGCATCGGCTGGAACGCGCCACTCGCTTCCAACTGCTGCAAGCGCGGCAGCGGTTGACGCGGCTGCCGGTGAGCCGCGCCGAGGGGCGCGTGAATGCGCTGCTGCACCGGATGGCCCAGCGGCTGGACGACCTCAGCTTCCGCCATGAATCCGCGATGGGCAGAGTTCTTCAGCAAGGCCAGCTTCACGCGGCCGATCTGACAGCCGCCGTTTTGCGCCACGATCCACGCCAGCAACTTGGCTTGGCGCGGGAACGGCTCGCCATCTGCCGCACGCATCTTGACCGCACGATGGAGCGAATGGCGCATGAATCCGCGGCCCACCTGAGCGCGCTCGACGCGCGGCTACATTCCTTGTCGCCGCTGGCCGTATTGGAGCGCGGCTATGCGCTGGTGCTTGACGCGGCAGGCGGAGTAGTGCGTTCGACGATACAGGTTGCGGCGGGCGACAAGGTCACCACGCGACTGGCCGACGGCGGATTCACCAGCCGCGTGGAATCCAAGATCAAGAAATGAGCCTATGACCGCAGACAACGCACGCAGACTCTTCGGCACCGACGGCATTCGCGCCGTGGCGGGCGAATTTCCGCTCGACGTAAACACGATTTACGCTTGCGGGTTGGCGCTGGGCCACTCGCTGCGCAAGATAGCGGCTGAACCCAGGGTGATTCTGGGCCGCGACACGCGCGAATCGAGTCTCTGGATTGCGGCAGTGCTGGTTGAAGGGTTGCGCGAGACGGGAGCGCGCGTGGAGAGCGCGGGCGTTGTGCCTACGCCGGCGGTGGCGTTTCTGGCGCGGACGCACGGATTTCAGGCGGGCGTGGTGATCTCCGCGTCGCACAATCCCTGGCAGGACAACGGCATCAAGTTCTTCGGCGCGGACGGCTTCAAGCTGGCCGATGCGGTGGAACTGGCCATGGAGGATGAGATTCTCCATCATGCATCGGTCTCGGCCGCGCCCGATCCGGCAACGCTGCCTCCGGTGGAAGACAACGCCACGCTCCAGGCTGACTACATCCAGTTTCTCCTCGGCTGTGTGCCCGGCCTGCGATTGAAAGGCCTGCGCATTGTGGCCGACTGCGCCAACGGGGCGGCGGCGGCGGTTGCGCCGGAGCTCTTCCGGCGCCTGGGCGGCGATGTGATTCTTCAAAATATTGCGCCTGATGGCCGCAACATTAACCTGAACTGCGGGGCGTTGCATCCGGCCTATGTGGCCGCTGAGGTGAGCGCACGCGGAGCGGACCTTGGCCTCACCTTTGACGGCGACGCCGACCGCTGCATGCTGGCCGGCAGCCACAACAACGTGATCAACGGCGACGCAATTCTGCTGATGGCGGCGCGCGATTTGAAGGCGAGGGGGATGCTGACCAGAGATTTGGTCGTCGCCACCACCATGTCGAACATGGGCCTGGAAGCGGCGCTCAAGCGCAGCGGCATTCGCATGTTGCGCGCGCCTGTCGGCGACCGCTATGTGCTCGAAGAGATGCTCAAGCGCAACGCGGCTTTGGGCGGCGAGCAGTCGGGACACATTCTGCTGCCGCATCTGGCCACGACGGGCGATGGGCTGCTGACGGCGCTGGTGGTGTTGGACCTGATCGCGCGGACGGGCAAGGGCATCGATGAGCTGACCGGGGATTTGAAGGTGTTTCCGCAGGTGATTGTGAATGTGAAGGTGCGGGAGAAGAGGCCGCTGGAAGGGATTCCGCCGGTGGCCGCGGCGATTCGCGCGGCGGAAGAAGAGTTGAAGGACTCGGGGCGGGTGGTGATTCGCTACAGCGGCACCGAGCCGCTGGCGCGGGTGATGATCGAAGCAGAAAGCGAAGAGGCGATGCGGAAACACGCGGAGGCGATTGCCGGGGCGATTCGGGCGGAGTTGGGCGTTTAGAACTTCATCACGGCAAAATACAGGGCACCGGCCGCCCCACTTTTGTGCTGCCCGAGAGTTGGGCCGCTCACTAATTGTGCGCAAGATTGAACAGTATGCAGAATTGGGCAATGGGAAACTCATAGGTAATGCGCGGAGAACATCCTATGAAAATAAGAATTGCCGTTGTTGCGGTTCTGTTGACCGCTCTTCTGATGCTGCCTGCAAATGGCAACTCGCAAACGCCGCAAAAGGCTACCACATTCACAATTACGGGACATGCAGGCGAAGCACAGCTCCTTCAGATCAATGGAAAGTCATATGTCGAAATTGAGACTCTGGCGCGCTTGACTCAGGGAACCCTTTCGTTCAAAGCCACTCAGACGACGCTAACGCTTCCGCCCTCGGATTCAGGCGGGCAGGCATCTGCGCCCCATGCAAAGGCGGGTTTCTCAACAGCTTTCGTTCAGGCGGGCATCGAAGAGATGAGCGTGATCCGGGAATGGCGGATCGCAATCGTCAACGCGGTCCAGAATAACACTCCGGTGTCGGAAGACTGGGTATCGACGCACCACAGACTGGCAGACAAGACTCTGGCTCTGGCCTCCGCCGCCGCATTGACGGACGACGACCGCAGCGCGTTCCCGCTGCTCACTGCTGAATTCAACAACATGCAAAAGCTGAGTGAACTCTACCTCGCGATGCGCAAGCAGGCCTCGTTCATATCACCGGACAACTTCGACATTTCTCTTGAAGACCAGATTCTGAGTTGCGCGCGAGGTTTTGTATCCATGACGGAAAATCACGAGTTTCAGGATCAGGCCAGCTGTCACTAGATTTAGCAGACCACTTATTTCATATCGCGCCAATTGGGTCCGAAGGCGAGGTCGGCGACCAGCGGAACTTTGAGCTGGATCACGCCTTCCATCTCCGCGCGGACTAATGCTTCGACTTCGGCGGCCTCGTTGGCTGGAACCTCGAAGAGCAATTCGTCGTGAACTTGCAGGACCATGCGGGTTTTGAGCTTGCGCTCGGCGAGCTTGCGGTCGAGGGCGATCATGGCCAGCTTGATGAGGTCGGCGGCGGTGCCTTGCAGCGGCGTGTTGATGGCGGTGCGCTCGGCGAAGCCGCGCTGGTTGGGGTTGCGGCTCTCGATGTCGGGAATGGGGCGGACGCGGCCGAAGAGGGTGCGCACGCTGCCGGATTTGCGCGTGGCTTCCAGAGTTTGTTCGATAAACGCCTTGACGCCCGTGTAGCGCGCGAAGTAGCGCTCGATGTAGGCGCGAGCTTCGGCCTGCGGAATGCCTAACTGCGCGGCCAGGCCGAAGGGCGAGATGCCATAGACGATGCCGAAGTTGACGGCCTTGGCGCGATTGCGGGTCTGCTTGTCCATCCCGGCGGCGGGCACGCCGAAGACCTCGCTGGCAGTGAGGGTGTGAATATCTTCGTTGTTTTGGTAAGCGCGGAGCAGGAGCGGGTCGCCGCTGAAGTGAGCCAGCAGGCGCAGTTCGATCTGCGAATAGTCGGCGGAGAGCAGTTGCGTTCCGGGAGCGGCGATGAAGGCGGCGCGAATCTCGCGGCCCAGTTCAGTGCGGATGGGAATGTTCTGCAGATTGGGATTGATGGAGGAGAGGCGTCCGGTGGCTGTCGCGGCCTCCTGAAAGGTTGTGTGGACGCGCGAGTCGGCATCGGCCAGCAGAGGCAAGGCGTCGATATAAGTCGATTTCAACTTCGATAAGTGACGGTATTCGAGGACCAGCCGGGGAACTTCGTGCTTTTCCGCCAGAAACTCCAGCACATCCTGCGCGGTGGAAACGGCTTTGCCTTTGCCGCGGCTGGCGGGCGCGGGAAGGCCTAGATCGGTAAAGAGTACTTCGCCAAGCTGCTTGGGGGAGTTGATGTTGAAGCGGCGGCCGGCAAGAGAAAAGATGTGTTCGCCAACGCGCTCCAGCTCGATGGCGAAACGCTTGGAGAGGCCGTCGAGGACGCCAAGATCGATGCGCACGCCGGCCTGCTCCATGCGAAAGAGGACAGGCGCGAGAGGCAAGTCGATTTCGGCGTAGACGCGCTCGACGCCGGCCTTTTCAACTTCAGCTTTCAGCACTGGAACCAGCGCGTGAATCGCGGCGGCGGCGGAGGGCAAAGTGGAGGGCGCGGGCTGAGAGTGGCGCGCGGCCACATCGGCGAGCGATTGTGTGGAGTGAGTGGGATTGAGCGCGTAGGAGAGCAGCATGGTGTCGTCCACTACTTCGCGTAGGGCGGGTGCGCCGTGGAGGGAAACGCCCTGTGCGGAGAGCAGGTGGAGAGCCGACTTCCAATCGTGGGTTTGCTTGGGGATGGCGGCGTCTTCAAGCAGGGCGCAGAGTTGTGCGGTGAGCGGGAGTAGCAGTGCAGTGCCCGACTCGGCGCAGACGCCAACTTTGAAGCTGGCCTGTTTTTCGGCGGCTTCGGCCACGTCGAGCAGCGAGAGCGATTGCGGGGGTTCTTCTTCTTCCGGTTCCGGAGCCGGCGCGGCCAAATCGAGCGCGAAGGCAAAGCCATGTAAGCGAGCGGCGGCGTAGAAAACGGCGGCTTGAGCTTCTGTTGGCTCTTCGATGAGTTCGATGGCGGGCGCGGATTCAGAGGGCGCGAGGTCGCGCAGCATGGAGGTGAACTCCAGCTCGGTGAAAAGCTCGCGGCAGGCCTCGAGGTCTGGCGGCTGCGTCTGCATGGCGGCGAGGTCGAGCGGGAGTGGGACATGGGAGTCGATGGTGACCAACTCTTTGGAGAGCAGGACGGCGTCGCGATTCTGCTCCAGCGACTCGCGATAGCTTTTGCGCTTGACCTCACTGGCGCGGTCGAGGACGGCATCCAGAGAGCCGAATTCCTGAATCAGCTCGACGCTGCCCTTGTCGCCGATGCCCGGCGCGCCGGGAATGTTGTCGACGGCATCGCCGCGCAGGGCCATCACATCGACGACTTTTTCCGGAGGGACGCCGAGGACTTCGACGACTTTGGCGGGATCGAGGATAAGGTTGTCCTTCTGCGGGTTGAGGATTTTGACGGCGGGCGTGACGAGTTGCATCATGTCCTTGTCGCCGGAGACGATGAAGACCTCATGCTGCTGCTCGGCGGCCTCGCGGGCCAGTGTGCCGATGACGTCGTCTGCCTCGAAGCCCTCGGCCTGGAGAATGGGAATGCGCAGGGCCTCAAGGGCGCGGCGGATGTAGGGAATCTGGCGACGCAGGTCCTCGGGCATGGAGGCGCGATTGGCCTTGTAGCCCTCGTAGCTGACCTCATCGAAGCTCTGCGTCTTGGCGTTCCACTTGCGCAGGGGTTTCATGGCGCGGGCGCGCTCATCGCGGAAGACCTCGCCGCTCACATCGAAGACGGCGGCAAAGTAGCGCGGATGAAAGTCCTGGCGCAGCTTTTTGATCATGTTGACGAAGACGTAGATGGCTGCGGTGGGCAGGCCGGCGCGTGTGCTCATGGGCCGCGAACGCTGCATCGCGTGGTAGGCGCGGAAGATGAACGACATGGTGTCGAGCAGGAAGACGGGCGGCTTGGGCGAGTCAGGCACGGTTCGAGTTTAGCAGGGAAAGGGATCAGAGATCAGGAGTCAGGGAGCGCGCCAAATGACATGGTGTTCTTTGTTGCCAAGCATCACAATGGAAGCAGCAGATGTTCGGTGAGTTTCGCCAGTTGAAGGATATTTGAGGTCAGCTATTCCGATCTGTGTTTCATAGCCGGCTGCGTCGGCCAAGTCAAGACCAGGCATACCTCGGCTTGCAAAGAGGCCAATTCGGGTATTCTCGTGCTCCTGGACCTGCACACCAGCAGAGCCACCGTCAATCATAATGGCGGTGTCAACATCGTTGGTAGCTGGCCATTCCAATCCCTGTTTGAGGCGTGTCTTCGTAAGCCAGAGGCCAGTAGCTTTGCCGACGCCGAGGTTTGCGGCGGATACGCTTTCGCCCTCATAGTCCAGCAAGATGAGGTTGCCCGTACTTTGAACCTTGGCAAATCCCTGGAGAAAATCCGCAGGGGGAACTCCCTCGGTTAGTTCTACCCCCGGCTTACCAGCGGAGTCATAGAATTTCAACCAATCTCCAGAAAAAGCCTCAAACCCTTTGGGACCGGTTTCACCTTCTCTGAGATCAACCCGTACCCGCCCCTTGGCGTCGTAAAGAGTTAGCCCCTCGCCGTCCAAAACAGCCCGATTACCGCTAACGGGGTCGCGTATGCTGATCACTTGCGTATCTATCGCTTTGGACTGCGCCGGAGGCTGCGCGGCTGTTAGTAACAATATGCTGGCTACACCGAACAGCACGGCAATTCCCACCCACTTCAGCCGCCGGTTCTCACGCTCTAAGCTCTCGAGCCGCTCAACAACCTCTACATCCGTCATTTTCATTCAGCACCTCCACGTAATTTCTCTTTCAGTTCTTCGCTGTCCGGACGCTGCTCCTTCCAGGTTCTCGAAAAAGCCTGCTGCGTCGCGTCCAACCTCTCGCGGAAGTCCAATCCACAGGAGTCGTTTAGGGTGCCAAAGGCAAACCACAGGTTTGCATGCGTAGAGATTAGTGCCGTTTTTACCCATGCTTCCGATGGCGGAGGGTTAGGTATGGTCTCACCATTATCCGACGTGAAGAGCGCCGACAGTCCTTCAAAATTGGCATGGTGGATTGAGCAGGCAATGGCATAGGGAAGCTCGTACTCTTTTGTGCGCCCAATTTCCACAGCGATTTCTCGAATACTCTTCTTGGACCATGATAATTCGTTTTTGAACCGGGCCTTGGCTTGGTTGTAATCATTCTTCATACGCTTCATTTCTTCTGCGGAGACGCGGTTACCATCGCCGGGACTGTTTTCCTGGAGCCAATGAATCCTGCGCCATAGCGTTACCTTCGAGAATTCAAGATAGTCCTCAACTTCTTCTGGGTGCCGACGCAGGTATTCCGCCGTCCATCGAGACTCATACATTCCACGCACAATTTTTATGGCTCCTGTTCCGCAACCATTTCCGCAAAGCAGAACCGCTTCGCATGCTCCGGCCATTGTGGCGCGTGTCAAAGCGCAGATGACATTCTTGACTGGTTCAGCAGCGCTTTCTTCGGCGGTTTTCACCATTGCATCGCCTAAGCGCCCCAGATCGGCGATGGCGTCAAACAGTCCCTTGAACTGCGCGTAAACCTTCGGCCAGAATTCCTCAAATCCGAACACAACTCCTGCCTGCTTTGCAGGTATCTCGCCCGAAATGTGGTTGGTATTGCTTATGTTGCTCATAATGTAGGATGATAAGACGAACAAAAAGCGAAAGTCAAGGATTATTTCAAAAACATGCAATCGCCGTAACTAAAGAAGCGGTAATTTTGCTCTACGGCGTGGCGATAGGCTGCAAGGACTGGCTCGCGTCCGACAAAGGCCGAGACCTTGTATGCTGGGCTGTTCGGCAGAGCAGAGCATGGGGATGGCAGGAAGAGGCAGTATGGCGGGATTGGGATACACCTATACGGTATTTGTGGATGACAACTACCATTACCAGGACGAGAGCGAACGATACAAGCTGGGCGATTTTGCCACTCTGGATGAGGCGGTTGCGGCTTGCAAACACATGGTAGATGGGTTTCTCAAGAACGAGGTTTCACCTGATTTAACGGCGGCGGAACGATGCGCGCAATATACGGGTTTTGGACCGGACCCATTCATCGTGACCGATGATCCGGCTGCCGGGACTCCGGCATTTTCGGCCTGGAACTATGCGAAGAAACGATGTGAAGAGGGTGATTTAGAGCGGTCATGATAAGAACATGCAATCGCCGTAGCTGAAGAAGCGGTAGCGCTGTTGGACGGCGTGAGCGTAGGCGGCGAGGACCGGCTCGCGTCCGGCGAAGGCCGAGACCAGCATGAGCAGGCTCGATTTGGGCAGGTGGAAGTTGGTGAGCAGGGCGGAGACGAGGCGGAATTGGAAGCCGGGGGAGATGAAGATATCCGTTTCGCCGGAGTGGGCCCTAAGCTGAGTCTGGAGCGGGCTGCCGGCGGCCTGAAGCGCGCAGTGTTCTAAAGTGCGGACGACCGTGGTGCCGACGGCTACGATGCGGCGGGCACTGCGTGCGGCGTCGTTAATGGCGTTTGCTACCGACGGAGAAAGCGAGTAGCGCTCGCGATGCAGGCGGACTTCATCGAGGCGCTCGACGCGCAGAGGGGCGAAGGTTCCGAGGCCGACATGGAGGGTGATGCGCGCGATTTCGATTCCACGCGCAGTGAGTTCATCGAGAATTTGCGGGGTGAAGTGCAGGCCGGCGGTGGGCGCGGCCACGGAGCCTCGCTCGCGGGAATAGACGGTCTGGTAGCGCTCGCGATCCGCCGCCGCATCGTCGCGGCGAATGTAGGGCGGCAGGGGCGTGTGGCCGATGCGGTCGAGGACTGCGAAAAAATCGTCCACCGGCTTGAAGCGGAGCAGACGCTGGCCGAAGTAGTTGCGCTCTAAAACCTCGGCCTCAAGTTCGATTGCGCCGGAGGGTGACGGAAATATTAGCCGTTCGCCGACGCGCACTTTTTTGCCCGGATGGACGAGGGCTCGCCAGAGGTTTTCACCGGATACTGGTTGAGATTCGTCGTCTCCCACCCATTCCGCTGAGGAGCGCGGAATGGATGGGGCACAGGGCTTGACAGGCTCGGTAAGCATGACCTCGACGCGGCCAGTGGGTTTCTCACGCTCGCGCACAATTGTCCGATGCGCATAAAGGCGCGCCGGGATTACGCGCGTGTCGTTCAAGACCAGCAGGTCGCCGGGATGGAGCAGCGCGGGAAAATCGGAAAAGCTGGCATCGCGCAAGGCTCCGGTGGCGCGGTTCATCACGAGCATACGGCTCTGGCCGCGCTCGGCGGGCGGTTGCTGGGCGATCAACTCCGGCGGCATGGGAAAGTCGAAGTCAGCGACGCGAAGGGCAGTCATCCCCTGGCCTTCTTGAAGTAGTCGTAGGAGCGGAGGCGGGCGCATTCGATGGCGGCGTTGAGCTCCTGGCGCTTGGGCTCGAAATCTTCGGGAGCGAGATCGGCGGGGACGCGCGTCCACGGCCCCCAACTGACGCAGATGCGGGTGAAAGGCTTGGGGATGAGAAAGCGGTCCCAGGAGGAGATGACCCAGGCGTGTTCGGGTTGCAGGTGAAAGGCGCCGATGGGCGCGCCGGTCATTTGCGCCAGCTTGATGGGGCCTACCTTGGTTTGATAGATGGGTCCGCGCGGGCCGTCGGCGGTGAAGATGGCGGGGCGGCCGGATTCGATGACGTTGGCCAGGCCAAGCAGCCCCTCGCGCGCGTTGCGGGAACTGGAGCCTCGCACGGCTCTGAAGCCAAAGAGCTTGAGGATGCGGGTAACCAGTTCGCCATCGAAGCTCTGGCTGATGAGGATGGTGGCATGTGTGCGGCGATAGTAGACCGTGCAGGGCAGCACGCACTGATGCCAGAAACAGAAGATCTCCGGCCCGGCGCCCAAGCCGAAGAGGAGCGGAGTAACACCCTCCTCGGCGATCACCTCAAAGCGCCAGGTCAAGCCGGAGAGCCATACCAGCGCCGAGACGACGCGCGGGACGACGGCCAGGACGAGGCGCTGTAGGAGGGTGAATCGGGGATGGGTTTCGGCGGTCACTGTTAGATTTTAGCGGAGTTAGCGGAGCTAGCGGCGTTAGCCCTTAACTCCGCTAACACCGCAAACTCCGCTATTCAGCTATAGCGCAGCCAGCGCAGGAGTTCGGGGATGGTGGCGCGCTTGCCATACATGAGGATGCCCACGCGGTAGAGGCGCGAGGAGAGCCAGAGTACGGCCCAGATGGTCAGGATCAACAGGAGAATGGAAGCCCCAATTTGCCAGAGCGGCACCGTCTCCATTCCCATGCGCGGCAGCACAATGTAAGGCGAGGTGAGCGGGCACAGCGTTGCGGCAACGGCCCAAACGGAGTTGGGGTCCTTGAGGAGCACCGGAAGGATGCCCATGCTGAGATAGAGAGGAATGATGGCCACCGGCATGAACTTCTGCAAGTCCTGCGAGGTCTCGCAGGTGGCGGCCAGGCCGGAAAACATCGCGCTGAAGAGAGCGAATCCCAGCACGAAGTAGACAGGGAAGAGCAGGCCCTCCATCCAGGAAAAATGAATGGAGAAGTTGCCGGTGAGCGAGGTTGCGGCCAGCGCGGAGCCTATGAACAGAATGGCCGCAATCATCCAGATGGCGATCTGGGTGAGGCCCACCGCTCCCACACCGAGCATCTTGCCGGTGAGCAGTTCGTCGGGACGGGCTATGGCCAGCATGACCTCAAAGATGCGCGAAGTCTTCTCCTCGATGATGGCGCGGGCCATATCCAGGCCATAGAGCATGATGGGCATGGAGAGCAGAAAAACCATCATGAGTGCCTTGTAGAAGGGCGCTACGCCTTTGGTCTTTCCCGTCTTGCCATCCTTGCTCAACTGGAGGGTTTCGAACGAGACTGGCTTGAGCGCGGCATCGGCATCGGCCAGGCCGATTCCATGGGCAATCAGGCGCTCATTGGCCACGCCGCGATTCAAGGCATTCTTCATGCGGCTGGTATCCGAGAAGCCGCCGGAAGAGAGCGAGGTGTAGGTGGCAGCCGTCGCCTCCGCAGAAGATGTACGAATGGCCAGAACCCCGTCGATGTCCTTGCTCTGAACCTTTTTCAGCAGGGCCGCGCGATCCTGTTGGCTGGCCGGAGCGATGACTTCGACGGTGAAGTGGGCGTCCTTGTCGTCGAGCATCTGGCGGCGAACCAGGTCTGCCAGCTCCGCATTGTCCGCGGTAATAGCCACGCGCATTCCGGTAGTGGCCTGACGATCGGTGATTGCACTCCAGCCAATCAGCGCGAGAATCAGCAACGGCACCAGCACCGTGGAAACAATAAAGGCCCGCCCGTGAATCTGCTCCAGGTATTCACGCCTGGCAATCAAAAAGATGTTACGCATCGGCCTTGCCTCCCACGGTCTGGATGAAAATCTCTTCCAGCGACGGCTCAACCAACTCGAAGCGGTAGATCGTTGCCATAGCCGCGGCTTCATGCAGCAGCTTCTGCGCGTTGCCGTGCGGTTTGAGCTTGATCTCGGCATGGCCGGAGAAGTTTTTTGCCTCCGCGATTTCCGCGCTGTTCAGGAAGGCGGAGTCGCCCTCGAACTCGACGATCACGTGGTTGCGCTCGTAACCCTTTTTGATCTGGCGCAGGTTGCCTGCCAGCACGGCCTCGCCGTTGTTGATGAGGCAGATCGAATCGCAGAGCTTCTCCACCTGGTCCATGCGATGAGTGGAAAAGAGGATGGCCTTGCCCTGGTCCTTGAGATCGAGCAGCGTCCGCTCCACCAGCGCGGCGTTCACCGGGTCGAGGCCCGCGAAGGGCTCGTCCATGACGATGAGCCGAGGCGAATGGAGCAGTGTGGCAATGAACTGAATCTTCTGCTGCATGCCCTTGGAGAGATCCTGAGTTTTTTTCTGGAGCGCATCGGCAATCTCCATGCGCGCGGCCCAGGCGCCGGCGCGCTTGTGTGCTTCCCCGGCGTGCAGCCCATGCAGGCAGCCGAAGAAGACAAGCTGATCGAGGACCTTCATCTTTTTATAGAGGCCGCGCTCCTCGGGCAGGTAGCCGACCTGCTCCAGGCTCTGCCGCACGAAGGGCTTGTCGAAGAGGCTGATGCGGCCCGAGTCGGGCAGTGTGATGCCCATCATCATGCGAATGGAACTGGTTTTGCCCGCGCCGTTCGGCCCCAGCAGACCGAAGATCTGGCCAGCATGGATGGAGAGGCTCAGGTTGCTGACGGCAACCTTGTTCTCGTAGGCTTTGGTCACTCCCGCGAGTTCGACAACTGGCATGGATTCTCCCGCCGTTCAATGTGCAGTATGGATTCAAGTAAACCGGAGGGGGCCGGCCTGCATGAAGTGTAGCAAAGCCCCCGCCGCACAGGCTGCGCCCTGGCAGGGATACAGAAGTGGGCAAAAAATTCCGGAAGAGTTCAAATGCCGCTGCAGCCAGCGCAATCGGCATTCTTCCGCGACACGGGCAGATTTTCCCGCATGGACCTGATTTCTCTTGTCCTATTCCATTCGGATAAAAACAACCACCAGTGCGCAAAAAGTGTAACAGAAAGTAACAAGAAAACCGGCAAAACAGGGAAACTAAAGAGTACCTTCATTGGCGCAAGTGGATAGTGATGGGACAGGGAAAAAGGTGGTACTCTAATTTGCAATGTCCGATTATGATTTTTTCATCACCGAACCCGTTGACGGGCCGGCGCACAAGCCGCAATCTGTCTCGGAGCTTGACGTGCACCAGACCGTTCTTGAGGATCTGGCATTAAAGATTCTTTATCTGTCTGGTACGCTGTCCATCTCCGAGCTTGCCGAAAGGGCCCGGCTCAGCTTCGAAGTGACCAAGGAATTGGCTTACCAGTTGCGCACGGAATTGCTCTGCCAGGTTACAGGAATGAACGGCAACATTCCTCAGATAGCCATTACCTCCCAAGGCAGAACGCGAGCCATGGAACTGCTCTCGCTGAATTGTTACACGGGTCCCGCGCCGGTGTCATTGGAGAGCTACGTTGAGCAGACGCGGAATCAGAGTATTCGCAAGGTGGAGGTGCATGCGGATGACGTACAGCGCGCCTTTGCGCATCTTGTGATTGACCGCGATACGTTGCGGCAGTTTGGCACGGCGCTCAACTCCGGCAGCTCCATCTTTCTCTATGGCCCTCCGGGAACCGGGAAGACCACCGCGGCCGAGACGTTGTCGCGGGTGGTAGCCGAGGATGAGGTCTGGATACCGTACGCGCTGGAGGTGGATGGGCAGATCATCACGGTCTTCGATGAAGCGATTCACAAGCGAACAGAGGAGTCGAAGCATGCGAGCCGGGATGGCCGGTGGGTGCTGTGCCATCGCCCCGCGGTTCTGGTGGGCGGCGAGCTGACGGTCGAGATGCTGGACCTGCAATTCAACCCGGTGACGAAGTATTATGTCGCCCCCGCGCAGATGAAGGCCAATAACGGGGTTCTGATTATCGACGATTTCGGACGGCAGCGGATTCGCCCGGAAGATCTGCTCAACCGCTGGGTGGTTCCCCTGGATCGCCGGATAGATTTTCTGGCCCTGGTGGGAGGAAAGAAGATCGAGGTTCCGTTCGAGATGCTGGTGGTCTTCGCATCCAACATCGATCCGGCGGAGCTGGTGGACGCCTGTTTTTTGCGCAGAATTCAAACCAAGATCAAGATCGGCGCGGTTACCGACGCGCAGTTCAGCGAGATCTTCCGCCGTGTGGCCGAAGAGAATAAAGTGGCGTATGACGCAGACGTGCCCAAAGATCTCATCAATTTCATCCGCGGCACGCTGAAGCAGGAGCTGCGCCAGTGCTATCCGCGGGATATTGTGAACCAGGTTCTTTGGGCTGCTCACTACGAAGGCAAAAAGCCATATATGGATCACGCGTCCCTGGAGCAGGCGGTCGAGGCTTATTTCCTGGAAAAGACCTGAGGGATGGGGCGCAGGGGGCGCGACCAGGCTAGCCCTGGTATATGGGTATTCTCCGCAATATGTGCAAAATATGGTTCCGGTAGGCTGGTCTGACACTGGCATACTGGAGTCATGGCCAACCCCAAACATCTTGCTAAGCTGAAAGAGGGCGTCGAGGCGTGGAATTGGTGGCGTGAGCGGCATCCGAAGCTGCCACCGGATCTGCGGGGTTTAAGCCTTCCGAATGCTAAATTAAACGGAATAAACCTGTCTTGGTCTGACCTCCTCGGGGCAGAGCTCTTAAACGCTGAACTCATAGGATCAGATCTCACTGGAGCCAACCTTCAAGAGGCGACCCTTATTGGTGCAGATCTAAGCGGGGCAATTCTCATATCTGCGATCTTATGTGAGGCAAGACTGGGAGGTGCGAATCTTCACGGCTCAAAACTCGCGAAGGCAAACCTCACAAGGGCAGATCTAAGCAGGGCCTATCTCAACGCCGCTGACCTCTATAGGGCTACCCTAAGCTATGCAATGCTCGGTCGAACGAACTTCAGCCAGGCATACCTCCGAGAGACGAATTTCGCAGATACGTTCATATATGAGTCGGCTTTCATTGATGTCGATCTGAGCAGAGCGAAGGGTCTCGAAACAGCTCATCTAACTGGTCCCTCTACGATCGGAATCGACACGATCTACAAATCCAAAGGCAAGATTCCGCACGTCTTTCTGCGTGGTGCTGGCGTTCCAGAGAACTTCATCGAATATATGGCCTCGCTGGTAGGCACGGGGATTGAGTTCTATTCCCTGTTCATCAGTTACTCAACCCACGACCAGGAGTTTGCCGAGCGGCTCCACGCCGATCTGCAAGCCAAAGGCGTCCGCTGCTGGTTTGCTCCCCATGATATGCGCGGCGGCAAGAAGGTCCACGAACAGATCGATGAGGCTATTCGTGTCTATGACAAGTTGTTGCTCATCCTTTCATCGGACAGTATGAAGAGTGAGTGGGTGAAGGCGGAGATTTTTAAGGCCCGCGAACGGGAGATCAAGGAAAAGCGGCGTATCCTCTTTCCTATCCGCCTGTGTTCGTTCGAAGCACTTCGCGACTGGAAGTTGGTTGACGGCGATACTGGCAAGGACTTGGCCCGAGAGATTCGCGAGTACTTCATCCCCGATTTCAGTAATTGGACGGACCCTGCCGCCTACAAGAAGGCCTTTGACAGGCTGCTCGATGACCTCCATGGCTAGACCAGTTCCCCTTTCGCCTGATTCATTCCGTTCGCTCTCAGTCGCCGCCGGGTTGTAGCATCCAAAGTGTGGCAGAGCTAGACACTCCGGTGATGTATGTGAAGGGCGTTGGACCCAAGGTGGCGGAGATGCTCGCTGCCAAAGGCATCCAGACCGCCGAGGACCTGCTCTACCACCTTCCCTTTCGCTACGAGGACCGGCAGAATCCGCGCAGCCTGGACGAGTTGCAGCCGGGCGAGACGGCCAGCGTAATTGCCGAGGTGCGGGGCTCGATGCTGTTGCGCACGCGCAAGATGCCCATCTTCGAGCTGACCGTGGGGCAGGGGCGGCTGGCGCTGAAGTGCATCTGGTTCAACGGCAGCTATTTAGAGGGCAAGTTTCACGCCGGGCAGACGGTGGCGCTGTATGGGCGGGTCGAGCCGTCGCGCTCCAGCGAGAATTTGAAGATGATTCAGCCGCAATTTGAGCTGCTGCCGGACGCCAGCGACGACGCGGAGACGCGGTTGCTGGAAGTGGGGCGGATCACGCCGGTGTACGAGTCGCTGGGCGGGGCGCGGCTGGCCTCGCGCTGGCAGAGGAAGACGATCTTTCACCTGCTGGAAGGAATGCGGGGCGCGGTGCCGGAGTGCCTTCCGGCGGCGATGCTGGCGCGGCTGGAGCTGCCTGACCGTGAGACTGCACTGCGCGAGGTGCATTTTCCCTCCGAGGGCACGAGCTTGGCCCAGTTGCAAGCCTCCGCCACGCCGGCCCATCGGCGGCTGATCTTCGAGGAACTGTTTTTTCTGGAGCTGGGGCTGGAGCTGAAGCGGCGGAAAATGCGGGAGCGCGCCGGGATCGGCTTTGCGACCGGCGATAAGGTGCGCGAGGCGATCCGCGAGGTGCTGCCGTTTCATCCCACGGCGGCGCAAAAGCGGGCGCTGGGCGAGATTGTGGCCGACATGCGCACCCCAAGCCCCATGCGGCGGCTGCTGCAAGGGGACGTGGGCTCGGGCAAGACGATTGTGGCGTTGCAGGCCATGCTGGTGGCGATGGAAAACGGCTACCAGGCGGCGCTGATGGCGCCCACCGAGATCCTGGCGACGCAGCATTTTCTGGCTATGCGCAAGCTGCTGGAACGGTCGAGCCACCGCTACCGGATTGCCCTGCTGACCGGCTCACTCTCAGAAGACCGCAAGCGGCAGACGCGCGGCGAGATCAACCGAGGCGAGGCGCAACTGGTGATCGGTACGCACGCGCTGATTGAAGAAAAGGTCGAGTTTGACCGGCTGGGGCTGGTGGTGGTGGATGAGCAGCACCGCTTTGGCGTGATGCAGAGATTCAAGCTGATGAAGAAGCCCCGGCCGGATGGGGGTGAAGTGGCCGAGCCGGATGTGCTGGTGATGACGGCCACGCCGATTCCGCGGACTCTTGCGCTGAGTTTGTATGGCGACCTGGACGTGAGCGTGCTGGACGAGATGCCGCCGGGGCGCACACCCATCGTCACGCGGCGCGTTCCCGGCGAGAGGTCCGGGGAAGTGTGGGATTTCGTGCGCAAGCAGGTGGCGAAGGGCCGGCAGGCTTACATTGTCTACCCGGTGATCGAGGGCACAAAGGAGGACCAGCCGGAGCTGGATTTCTCGCACGATGACCCGGAGGTGGGGATTGAGCCCGTGCCTACGTCGGGCAAGACGGTTCGCAAGGATGTCCGCAAGGGAAAAACAGGGGAGCTATTTGCGAGGGCGGCGCAGGAGGCGAATCCGGGGGCGAAGTCGGGGCTGAAGTCGGCTGTGGAGATGCACGAAAAGCTGCGCTTGGGGCCGCTGGCGGGGCTGCGGGTGGGGCTGTTGCATGGGCGGCTGGACGCCGACGAGAAGGAGATCATCATGCGCCGCTTTCAGCGCGGCGAGATCGATGTGCTGGTGGCGACCACGGTGATCGAGGTGGGCGTGGACGTTCCCAATGCGACGGTAATGGTGGTGGAGCACGCGGAGCGGTTTGGGCTGGCGCAGTTGCACCAGTTGCGCGGGCGCGTGGGCAGGGGAGCGGCGAAAAGCTATTGTATTCTGATCACCGGGGAGCGCGTTTCACCGCTGGGCGAGGAGCGGCTGAACGCCATGGTCCGCACGCAGGACGGATTTGAGCTGGCGGAGCTGGACCTGACGCAGCGCGGGCCGGGTGAGTTTTTCGGGACGCGGCAGGCCGGGCTGCCGGATTTTCGCGTGGCTAACCTGGTGCGCGACCGGCAGTGGCTGGAGCTGGCCAAGATAGAGGCTGCCCGTTTTGCCAACACGCCCGGTTCCCAAAATGGGCCTGGGAATGAAGCGACGGAGGCCGAGCGGGCGCGGGTGTGGGCTCGGCTCAAAGAGGCCTGGCAGCGCCGTTATGGATTAGTGGAGGCCGGTTGACCCCGCAGACGGCCGCTTGATAGCATCAGGGATGCGATTCTGTATCCAATGCAGGTGAATCCAAAGGATTATTCCATGCATTCTCCTCCGGAAAGAGAAAAAGCTCGACAGGATCGGCAAACAAGTTGAAAGGATAAACGCTGAAATGAGATGCAAGTCGATGTTTTTTTGTGCTCTCGTGCTTTCTCTCTTTACTGTTACCGGCTGCAAGCCCAATCCGGCATCGCTGATGGCGGCAGTCAGGGCCGACAATACCGAAGAGGTCAAAAAGCTCATTGACAAAGGCGCTGACGTGAATAGTTGCACGATGCTGAACGGCTGGAGCGTGCTGCATTACGCGGCCATGAATGGCAATGTGGAGATTGTCCAGGCTCTTCTTAATGCCGGCGCCAACCCGATCTACGCTGGAACCAAGGATGGACAAGCGAACTCAGCCGCCAGGAGGCCTTTGGATTTAGCGCAGGGAATGCTGAATGTCGTCACCGGGCTACAGTCCTCCGAAATCGAGGCTGTACTGCGCGAGAATGGACTCGACGATCCGGTATTGTTGAAGAGCGCGAAGGATCCAAATGCCGAGGATCGATACGAGAAGATTATCGTGCTATTAAATAACGCTATGAAAGTAAAATAGCGGCGGAGCGCGCCGGCCGGTTGAGGCGCGTTTCCGTCTGGTTGCACCGCCAGGCAGACGGAGCCCATGCTGCGCGCCATTCTCTTTTTTGCCGCATCCGCCGCAATTCTGCCGCTGTCGTGGCGGCCGCTTAAGGATGCGCGCACCCACGGTTTCTACCGTTTCTTCGCGTTCGAGCTGCTGCTGGGGCTGATCCTGTGGAACGCTCCGTTGTGGTGGCGCGATCCGTTCTCGGGCCGGCAACTGGCATCCTATTTCTTTGGAGCCGTGTCCATCGGGCTGGCGATAGAAGGCTTCCGGCTGCTGTGGGTGATTGGCCGGCCAGCGGCAACCAGCGTCGAGAGCGCCAACCTGGCCTTCGAGAACACGACAGCGCTGGTCACGGTGGGGGCGTATCGCTGGATTCGGCATCCCTTGTATGCATCGTTGCTGGCGCTGGCGTGGTGCGCGTATCTGAAGAATCCGACCGGGCTCGCTTCGATTGCGATGACGCTGGGCGCGAGCGGTTTTCTGCTGGCTACAGCGCTTGCCGAGGAGAGGGAGAACCAGAAGCGCTTTGGCGCGGCCTACGCGGCTTACAAAAAGCGCACCTGGCGATTCATTCCGTTTGTTATCTAAGGTTTGCCTTCAGGCCCGTGCATGGTTGGCAGAGGCTGATTCGGCTGGCCTGTCAGGTTAGCACCGTGGCGCTTGCGCCGTGCATCAACTCGACGGGGAAGGTCTGAATCTCCAGGTCGATGCTGGCAATCTCGGCGCCGCACTCCTGCTGGTGGTTGCGGGTGCATTGGCACAGCTCGGTAAAACGAATGTGCCCGTTCTGGCTCAACTCCAGGCCGGCAGCGATCATCACGCTGTAAATATCGACGCAGACCTGGCGCTCGAACTCGAACAACATGTTCACGGTGCCGGTATCGCTTGCTCCGCGGCTGAGGACCCAACCGCCACAGCCGAGGATTGCGCCGGTGAGGGTCTGAACCAGGCGGGAGGGCTCCTCGATGGAGATGGCTTTCATCTGCATGGCCCAGGGAATGCTCATCATCTGTCCTGCGTCGTGGGTTGGCAGCGTTAGTCTCACATCCACCTTATCGGAGCAGGGAAGCGCAGCATAACCATTGTTGCGGAGTCGCACGGAATATGTCCGGTTTTGAGACACCTCCGCTTGCGGCGAGGCCCGAATCCCTGGCGCAGGTAATTGGAGGCTGCCCATTACCCGAGGGGCGAGACTGCGGCGCGGCCCGCCAGACGGCAGCCAAACACAACAAAAGGGAAATGATGTAGCTTCATAGACAGCATGATTGTCGGTTCCGGAATCGACCTGGTGGAGATAGGGCGCATCCAGCAGTCCATGGACCGCTTCGGGCAGCGGTTTCTGGACCGCGTGTACACCTCCGCGGAGCAGGCCTACTGCCTGCGCAAGCGCAAGTCCGCGGAGAGCTTTGCCGCCCGGTTTGCCGCCAAGGAGGCCGGCGCCAAGGCGTTGGGGACGGGGATCAGGCATGGAGTGAACTGGCTAGAGATCGAGGTGGCGCGCGAGCCCGGCGGAAGACCCACCCTCCAGTTTCACGGGCGCGCGGCCGAGTTTGCCGCCCGCCTGGGGGCAGCCCGCGCCGCGCTTTCCATCACCCACACCGCCGCGCTGGCCATGGCCAGCGTGGTGCTAGAGGACGGGCGCTGAAGATGCCCTTTCTGCTATTCTCAAGGCGTTAAGCGCCTCATTATCAACAGAGGGGAGTGCCGTGCCAAGCCGCAAAGAGATTCAGTGGTCGCAACTGCGAGTGGGAGCCCTGGTCCTGATGGCCATGGCCGTGCTGATCGGGCTGATTCTTCTTATGTCCGGCTCGAGCGGCGGGCTGTTTGCGCGCAAACTTGTGCTGCGCTCCTACTTTGAGAATGCGGCTGGCCTGAAAGATGGCGCGCCGGTTACGCTGGAGGGCGTGACCATCGGCAACGTGATCCATGTTGGCGTGGTCCCGGAGCGCAACCCCACGCCGGTGGAGGTGACCATGCGGGTGGGCCGAGAATACCTGAACCACCTGCATACCGATTCGACGGCCTCGATCAACCAGGCGGGGGTTTTGGGCGATAGCTACGTCGATCTCAGCTCTACCCACGCTCGCGGACCCGCCCCGGCCAACAATGCCGAATTGAAGGCCTCCGGCTCGCCCAGCATTCAGGATGTGATCCGCACCAGCAACGAATCCATCATCGAGCTCAACAAGTTGTTGCACAAGATCGAAATCACAGTAGATTCGGTCAACTCCAGGCGCGGCGCAGCGGGCGAGTTGATCAACGACCCTGAACTGACGAAAAAAATAACCACCATCGCTACCGATCTGGAAACCATTACCGGCGCCATCGCGGGAGGCAAGGGCTCGCTGGGCAAGCTGATCACTGACGATACGCTTTACAACCGCGCCAACTCGGCCGTCGAACGGCTGAACAGGATCACCATCGCCCTGGACGAGGGCAAGGGCAGCGCGGGTAAGCTGCTCAAAGACGACTCGCTCTACAACAACCTGAACGCCGCCGCCGCCAATGTCAATCAGATGGTGGCCGAGATCAATGCCGGCAAGGGCGCGATGGGCATGTTGGCCAAAGATCCGGCCTTCGCGTCAAAACTGGACGACACCATCAACCGGCTGGACTTGATTCTCAAGGGCATGAATGAGGGCAAGGGCACGCTGGGACAACTGGTGCAGAACCGCGCGCTCTACGATCACGCCGACCAGACAATGGATCAGGCACAGCAGTTGGTGAAGAACATCCGCGAAGACCCGAAGAAGTATTTGGTGATTCGGATGAAGGTGTTCTGAGGATGGGATGGGATTTGAAATATGGTAACATTAGACATTAGCGGCAGCTTACTCCAAGGTGCAATTGACGACAGCGTAAAACCAAAGCCGACGACAACTCTGTATCATTATACTTCTCAAAACGGATTGCAGGGAATCCTAAGTGGAAAATGCATATGGGCAAGCCACGTTCGGCACTTGAACGATCTTACGGAGTATTCCCTTGCTTTCAAACTTGCCGAGACAATGATCGAATCAGACGAATCTTTCAAAAAGGACATCCCAAAATTACTTACTCATTTGGAATTTTTGAGAAGTCAGGCGAAAAAGCTGAATGTTTATGTTACTTCTTTTACAGAACATCGTAATAAACTCAGTCAATGGAGAGGATATTGCCAGAACGGTATCGGGTACAACATCGGGTTTTGCCCGCAAACCCTTCTGCGTACTTGTGCGAAACTGCCCGAACAAGGCATTACTTCGCTATTAACAAAGTGCGTCTACAAGGAAAGCGATATAGAACCGCACATCAGCAGCAGCATAAATATATTGAAAGATCTGTTAAACAAATCTATTTGCACATCACCTGCAGAAGGGTTTGATCTTTATAAAGAATTGCTTTATAGATTCACGATGGCAATAGCGATACGGGCAGCTCGACTAAAGCATGATGGATTCGAGGAGGAGTGTGAATGGAGAATAGTCGTAATCGATTTTCCTAGAAATTCGATCCCAAATGAAATGGTTGGGTTCCACAATGGCCACTCTTCTCTGGTTCCTCACGTTGAGATTCCCCTGTTCCAGGTTAATTCTAGTCTTGAATTGGACGAGATCATCACTGGTCCTTCGTCACATTCAGATGATTCGGTCAAGTCTATTCAGTTATTAATCCGCAAACATAAAATATCCTGCCCAATAATCACCGATTCAAAGATTCCGTTTCTAAATCGATAAAATATAGAAATTTTCAGGTGCTCAGGTTTTGATTGAGATTCAAATTTAGTCACAATAAGGGAAAGATAGTATGATTCGACGCTGCGACGACCGCGATTTCAAGCAGATTTGGACCGTCATCAACGACGGCGCTCAGGCCTACAAAGGCATCATCCCCGCGGACCGCTGGACAGAACCGTATATGTCCCAGGAGAAACTGCGGCATGAAATTGACGCTGGAGTTGTCTTCTGGGGCTGCGAAGAGAATGGAACGCTGGTGGGTGTTATGGGGCTGCAAGAGGTGCGGGATGTGACCCTCATCCGCCACGCTTATGTTCTTACCAGCAGACAGAGGCGCGGAATTGGAGGGAGCTTGCTCTCTCATCTGCTCGATGTTGCAAAAGGCCCGGTGTTGATCGGCACATGGGCGGATGCGGTTTGGGCGATTCATTTTTACGAAAAAAACGGCTTTCAGTTAGTGACTCCACAGGAGAAAGACCGGCTGCTCAAAAAATATTGGACCGTGCCCCAACGCCAGATTGAAACCTCCGTAGTTTTGGCCGATCCAAAGTGGCATGAAATGCAGCGATCAATCGTCTCGCTAACTTGCTGACCCGCCTCCTCTGAACATCTTCCAAAATTCTTGAAAGCCTTTCAGGCGCACGACCTGGAAGTAATCGCTGGCGACGAAAAAGAAGACAGTTGCCGTGGCCCACACGGAGTGCAAAGCATCCGGGCCTAATTGGTCGCTGAAGGGCAGCGGCGCTGCGGAGAGCACCATGGCCAGCACCAGGAGCGCGAGCTTGACGATGCCCATCACCAGGTTGATCTCGACCAGTTTGGCCGTCATGGGTTTTTCGAGGCAGAAAGATCGACCGAGAGCGGAAAGCGCGGAGCGATTCTCGAGCAGCATCAGCAGAGGCGCCATTGAGAAGGGCCAACTGAGAAGCGCCCAGGCGGTGAAGAATCCCAGCGAGAGAAAGATGACACCCATGGAGTAGCCGATCAGGTCAGGCTCAGCGGCGGGCGTGATGGTTGCAGACGCGACCCATTGCATGGAGCGGAACCAGCAAAAGCAGGTGAAGAGGAAGAGAGCCAGCCAGGCGGCCTGGAGAAGGAGCATCCCGACTAGACGGAAGGCCAGACGAGAGTCCATGCGCTTGAGAACCAGGCTGCGGCCCAGGGCGGAGACGACCACCCAGGCCAGCGCGGCCACCGGCAGAAGCCAATGTAAAACGGCTGCCACATGCGGCTGATAGAGCGTCCATGCGTTGCTGAGTTGCACCGCCGCGACCCAGGGGTTCTTCGAGTCCAGAGAGCTGAGGCCCGCGGACTCGGGCGGCTGAGCAGTGAGAATTTTCTGGGATTGCATCCAGCAGACAAAAAGGAATGGCACGCCGAAGAGCCAGCGCCAGGCTACCTCGATAGCGGTGAGCGAAGGCCGCGCGAAGACCCAGCCCATCTGGCCGACCAGCGACTGGGTTCCGCGCAGGGGCGCGCTCATGCTACTTCACCACCAGGTTCACCAGCTTGCCGGGGACGACGATGACCTTGGCAACCGTTTTTCCAACAGTTCGTGACCGGACCTTTTCGTCGGCGAGCGCGGCGGCTTCGATGGTTTTGGCATCGGCATCGGCGGAAACGCGAACGACATTGACCAGCTTGCCGTTGATCTGGACGGGAATCTCCAGCTCGTCTTCCTTGGCAAGAGCTGGATCGCTGACCGGCCAGGGGGCGCGCAAGATGGAGTCTTTCTCACCCAGCGCTTCCCATAGTTCGGCGGCAAGATACGGAGCAAAGGGTGCCAGCAGCAGCGTCAAATTCTCCATAATTTCGGCAATGACAGCCGAATTAACGTCACCCGTAGCCATTGAAGCATCAGCAGACTGAATCAAGTTGACCAGTTCCATGATCGCCGCCACGCAGGTATTGAAGTGCCAGCGGCCTTCAAAGTCCAGCGTGATTTTGGCGATGGTCTGATGAAGCTTGCGCCGTAGTTTTGATTCGGCGTCCGGTAATACATTTTGTGGATCGCTGTGTAGAACAAACGGAGTACCTGATTCGCCTTTAATCCTACGTACAACGGGCGCGTACTTTGTGGTCAAACGCCAGACGCGGGCGAGGAAGCGGCTCACTCCGGCGACGCCGTCCTCCTGCCAGTCGAGATCGCGGTCCGGCGGCGCGGCAAAGAGGGCGTACATCCGTGTGGCGTCGGCGCCGTAACGGCTCACCATGTCGTCGGGCGAGACCACGTTGCCCTTGGACTTGGACATTTTGGCGCCGTCTTTGATGACCATGCCTTGGGTGAAGAGACGGCGGGCCGGCTCGTCGTTGACGATCAGGCCAAGGTCGCGCATCACTTTGGTCCAGAAGCGCGAGTAGATGAGGTGGAGAATGGCGTGCTCCACGCCGCCGATGTATTGGTCGATGGGGAACCAATACTGCGCCTTTTTGGAATCGAATGGAGCCTTCGCGTTCTTCGCGTCGGTGTAGCGATAGAAGTACCAACTGGAATCGACGAAGGTGTCCATCGTGTCGGTTTCGCGCCGGGCCGCGCCGCCGCACCTGGGGCAGGAGACGTTGACGAACTCCGGCACGCGGCTCAGCGGCGAGCCGCCCTGCTGGGTAATCTCAATCTGCTCGGGCAGCACGACGGGCAATTGCTCGTCGGGCACCGGAACCAAGCCGCACTGCTCGCAGTGAATGATGGGGATTGGCGTGCCCCAGAAGCGCTGTCGGCTCACGCCCCAGTCCTTCAGACGGAAGGTGACCTTGGGCTCGCCAAACTTTCCTGCGACGGCAATCTCCTGGAGGCGCTTCTGCGCTTCTTCGCAACTCAGGCCGTTGTAATCGCCGGAGTTTACGAGCACGCCCTCCTCGGAAAGAAACGGGAGGTGCTCCGCACCTTCGATCTTTTGGACGGGCTGTATCACCTCAATGATGGGCAGGCCGTACTTAGTGGCGAACTCGAAGTCGCGCTCGTCGTGGCCGGGAACGCTCATGATGGCGCCGGTGCCGTAGTCGGCCAGGATATAGTTGGCCACCCAGATGGGCACGCGCTGGTTGTTGTAGGGGTTGATGGCATAGCGGCCAGTGGGAACGCCGTGCTTTTCGATGGCGCCCAGGTCGCCAGCTTCGCGCGCACGCTTCTGCTGCTCGAGCAGTTCATCGACCTGCGCCTTCAGCGTGGGGTCCGCGGCAGTAAAAGCCGCTACCAATTCGTGCTGCGGGGCCAGTTGCACGCTGGTCGCGCCGAAGATGGTGTCTACGCGGGTGGTGAAGACTCGGATGCGCGTTTTTTCTATTCTCTGATCATCAAGGAAAAAATCAACATCCGTTCCCTCGCTGCGGCCGATCCAGTTGCGCTGCATGGTGCGGACTTTTTCCGGCCAGCTGTCGAGCTTGTCGAGGCCGTCGAGCAGCTCCTGCGCGTAGGCGGTGATGCGGAAAAACCACTGTACCAGATCGCGCTGGGCAACTTGGGTCCCTTCGTGCCGCCAGCAGCATCCGTCGACGACCTGCTCGTTGGCCAGCACGGTGGCGCACTCCGGACACCAGTTCACCTTGCTTTTTTTGCGATAAACCAGGCTCTTCTCGTACATGCGGAGAAAAAACCACTGGTTCCAGCGGTAGTACTCCGGCAGGCAGGTGGCGATTTCGCAAGCCCAGTCGTAGCCGAGACCGAGCCGGTCCATCTGGATTTTCATCGCGGCGATGTTGGAGAGGGTCCACTCGCGCGGAGGGGTGTTGTTTTTGAGCGCGGCGTTCTCGGCGGGCAGGCCGAAGGCGTCCCAGCCCATGGGATGAAGTACGTTGTAGCCGCGCATCCACATGTGGCGAGCCAGCGCGTCGCCGATGGAGTAGTTGCGCACGTGGCCCATGTGCAACTGGCCGCTGGGATAGGGCAGCATCTCCAGCACGTAGTACTTGGGCTTGCCGCAGGAGACCGGCTCAGCCGCGTAGAGCTTGGGGTCCGCGGCCCAGCGCTGCTGCCATTTGGGTTCAATCGTCGCCGGGTCGTAACGCAGTTCGTTCTCTTCCGCCATAACCTTTCAAGTGTAAATGGGGCGGCGTAAGCACCAATTTGCAGAGAAGCGGGACTCTAGTGGCGGCAACTGTGTTATACTTGTCATACAAGCAATACACCGCCAAGGAGGCCCCGTGCTGGCAGTTCGCATTCCTGATGAGATGGAATCCCGACTCGACAAATTGGCGGCCCTCACGGGCCGCGCCAAGAGCTTTTATGTGCGCGAGGCTCTGCAGGCGCACCTAGACGAGATCGAGGACACCTATACCGCCCTTTACCGGCTGGAGAATCCGGCTATGCGATGGAAGTTAGAGGACTTGGAGCAGGGGCTTGACCTCGAGAAGTGACCCTGAGAGGGGTAGGCAGTGGACGGTCGAGTTCGACGACCGCGCCCGGCGTGAACTGCGCAAACTTGATGCGAGGATTCAGCAGACCATCCTCCGCTACCTGCGCGAACGCATTGCCGGCGCTGAGAACCCCAGACAGTTTGGCAAGCCGCTGCGGATGAATCTAGCGGGGTTGTGGCGTTACCGGGTCGGCGACTATCGCCTCATCTGCCGCTTCGAGGAAAATCGTCTGGTCGTTCTGATTCTCCAGGTCGGCCACCGGCGCGAAGTTTACGAAGACTGAACCAGGCTCTTGAGCACCTTCACATTGCGCTCCTCGTCGCCGGGGGCGTCCACCGGGGTTTCGGCGATGAAAGCGGCGTGGGCGAAGCGCTTGTCGTTGAGCAGGCGGCGGAAGGGTTCGAGGCCCATGGTGCCCTGGCCGATGTTTTCATGGCGGTCGAGCTTGGAGCCGCGGGCAGCCTTGGCGTCGTTCATGTGCCAGACGCGGACGGCATCGAGGCCGACGGTTGCGGCGGCCTGGGCGATGGTTTGCTCATAGCCCTCGGCGGTGACCAGGTCGTATCCGGCGACGTGGGTGTGGCAGGTGTCGAGGCAGACAGCGACGGGAGCCGACGGCTTGAGGCGCTCGACCAACTCGGCAACCTGCTCGAAGCTGCCGCCGAGGGAGAACTCCGCTCCGGCGGTGTTTTCGATGAGGATGTGGAAGGGAGTTTCCTGCCAAGGCAGGCCGTCGATGGCTTTAGTGATGGAGTCCGCGGCGAGTTTCAGGCCTTCGTCGCGGGTCAGGCCCTTCCACGAGCCGGGATGCAGCACCAGATACTCGGCGCCCAGGGCGAGGGCGCGCTCGATCTCGCCGCGAAAGGCCGCGATGCTTTTGGAGCGAATCTCGTCCGACTGGCTGCAGATATTGATCAGGTATCCGGTATGAATCACCAGCGGGGTCACGTCGAGCTTGGCGCGCAGCTCCTTCATGCGGGCGCATTGTTTGGGGTCGACCTTGGGGGCGCGCCACATCCGTGGGCTGGCGGAGAAAATCTGCAAAGTGTTGGCGCCGATTTCGCGAGCGCGCTCGATGGCGTTAGATGCGCCGCCGGTTGTGCCGAGATGGATGCCGATGCGCTTGGTCATGTGCCCAGTCTATTGGATGAGGAGAGGCCAATTGTGGTGCATGGAATTCCCCAGCCGGAGATTGACATAGTATTTTGTTGGTCTTGATGTGATGGCAAAGCTGGAACATAGGGTACCCCCACCCATACTTTGGGCACAAAATCCTTGTTTTCTTGAGTTTACAGACGGGGTTGCGCTGTAAAATCGTCAAAACAAAGGAGTTCCCTGCAAAATCGTCCAGGATAAGGAGTTACGGGCCGTTTCAGGCTGCTTCCGGCTTGAAAGCGTCGCAAAAACGACCTGCCGGGACGATTGAAGGGAAAGCTTCTAAGGATTAGTATGCACAAAGTGAGGAAATAATCTGCAAGGACCTGCGGTGAGGCGGAGGCGCTTCGCGAATGGGGTTCGGAATAACCAACCTTTTCGCCGAGTACGCGAAAGGATGGGACACCCGACGCCCGCCCGTAACATTTCTTATCTGTGTTAAGATTTCTGCAAAACGTAGGAGTTCGTAAAATGGTCTGCAAACTATGTGGTCAGGAATTACCCAGCGACTTCAAGTTGAAAGGATTCAACTTTTGCCCGCACTGCGGAAAACCCGCTAATGTCATACCCTCAGATATTGAATCACCTGATCCTGTTTCACAACTTCAGACACTAACGGATAACTCAACAATTCAGGCCTCTCAGAAGGGCAACAACCAGAGCTGGAGAGCGATCGCTATTGGAACTTGGGTTTTTGGAGCTTTCTCAGCCCTGAGCCTGCTGGTTTCAATAGTCAAAGGCATAGTTCCAATCTACCTATTAGAAGCTGCTATATGGGCTATTCTCGCTTGGTATTGGCAAAGCAAGAAGAAACACAGCGAAAGTGCCCAGTTAACCGTGATTCTTCTCGGGATATTGGTTGTGATCGGCGAGATTGCCCATATCGCTTTATATGCCAGTTCACCCTCGCAACCCAAACCACCCGAAGCTATGGCAAACGGGACTCAAGATCCATGGATCGCAAAATATGGTGTCAATTCTTCTTCATCTTCTCCTAAATTGAATCCAGATGGGTTTGCGATGGTAGATGCATACGGGTTTGAGTTAGTTACTCCAACTTCTCCACCATCTTGTTCTTCACAAATGCATGCTGGTGAGAAGGCAAGAATCATCAGCGAGATTCCACTCGATCAGATTGAAGGTTCCAACGGTGACTTATATATCACTAGCTGGGATACTGCCAGCTCGTCTGATATGTTCCATTTCACAATACTTAATAAGAGTAAGAATTTCTGTGTTACTTCGATCGAGTATAACGTTGAGTTGGAGAGAGACGATGGTACACTTTTGAAAGCGCGAGGTAAGAAACTCATACCTGGTGGCACACTATCCCCACAGTGGAGATATACTCCACAATCATGGAACGAGGCCGATTCTTTGAGATTCTCTGGTGAATTCAAACACGGGATATTGAGCTCATGGAAAATCACAAAGGTTTATGGCTATTTGCAAGATACCAGCGTTTCGCAATAATATCCTGTAGTTAACCTGAATTGAAACGAATGAGAGGTACGATGATGGATTTACGTAGCGAAGTATTCTACCGGACAGATACTATAGTCCTCGCAGGCGATGAATTCTATCAAGTCGATTTGGAACCGTGCTTCGATTCAAAAGGACTGTCTTATCGAGTTAGGACTTTTCATGATGTCACTGGAAAATTACCGAAGAATGTTTCTAGCGATGAATCGTTTGATACGAAAGTAGCAGCCGAGGAAAAGTTCAGTCAGATTGTCTCCGAGATCAAGATGCAAGGTTTCTTTGCATACTCGATAGGAATTCATGGTATGGACAATTTTTAACCACTCCGTCTCTATTCATATATCGCCAAGCCCTAAAGCTAAATCGACGGTCCATAGATTTGCAATTGGCTAGTTTTAGCGACAGACTTGAAAACTGAGTCCGCATTTCTGTCACTTCATAGTAGAAGAAACTATTGCAAGATATGCATTTATAACATCTTTTAATTCTCTTCGAGTAAGGCTGCCCGCTACTGCCTTGAACTTATTAATAGATCTCATTTCATACTGCTCCTTCATGTAATCATTTAATGGTTTCCTGCGTGCTTGTAATATAAGATGCCAGGCTTCCAACGCCGAATCTGGAAACTCATTGTCTTGCAAATTATACGAGCCAGTAAAAATCGCCTCAACACGATCTTGGAGAGATGAATCTTCTTTAGTCGCGAGCAGAATTCGCCCGAGAACGGAGCAAATGAATTTTAGTTTGACCCTACTCATCTTTGATTATCACTCTCTTCGAATTTGTTCGGTTTTAGTTTACCTCAGGTCTCGGTGTTTTGAGACCTGAGAGACCACGATACCAGAAAAAGCAATCGCAGGTCCTTCGACTCCCCTTCCCCTTCGACAAGCTCAGGGTCAGGTTCGCTCAGGATGACAGCTTGTAAGAGGTAAGCCTTTTCGGCCGGATTGCTAATCGTCGTCATCCGTGGCGGCTTTCTTGTGGTGGACTTTGAGCATGGCGGGGATGGGCTTGTCGCCCATAGCGTCTTTCCACAGAATCACGTTGAGCTTATCGGCGGGGGCGCGGTCGGCGTGGGTGAAGTCCATCTTCATGCTCTCGCGCGCGCCGGCGGCGGTGGGCGGGTTGGCGGTGTAGATGAGGCCGTTGTCTCGGTTCCCGTAGTCGGCTGTATAGGCGGGCTGGTCGCCGGGGCCGGTGAAGAGCGTAGAGATCAGCGAGCTGAAGGCGTCATTGTTGTTCATGGGCGGAAGATCGAGCAGCGACTCCATGGTGCGAATGACGCTCACGGTCGAGTAGAAGCGGCTGTCGACAAAAGGAGCCCCGGCGGTAAATGGAGCACCGGCAGTAGAGGGCGCTTGAGTTTCGGAGGTTCCAACAGGCGAAGGTGCGGCTCCTGGAGGATTTGTGGCTACGCCGCGCGGGGAGTATTTGCTGATGACCAGGGCGATGCTGCGGTGGGCGTCCACGTGGTCGCCGCCGTTCTGGGCGTCGTCTTCGAGGATGAAGATGGCGGTCGAGTCCCATAAGGGCGAGTGAGAGACGGCTTCAACGACGCGGCCAACGGCGAGATCGTTATCGGCTACCGATGACCTGGGGCTGGGCCCGCCGGGCTGGGTGCCACGGGTGTGGTCGTTGCCCAGACGCAGGAGGATGAAGTTGGGCATGGTGTCTTTGCCCTGCGCCTTGTCGGCGACCCAGCCCTGCAAGTGGCGGAGGAAAATCTCCACGCGCACCTGGTCGGGAATCATCAGGTTGAAGTCCGGCGCTTCGACGGCGAAGTGGCCGACCAGTTCCTGCTTGGTGGCGGTGTTCGTGGCGAGCAGCGGAATTGGCCAGGGCCACTTGTTCACTCCGCCGCCCCATTCGGCGGGGAAGGTTTCGCCGGGGGCGACGGCGTTGCGCGGACAATGGACGCCGGGGAGCATGGCTCCCGCCTGCGGGTCCGCAACCCCGGCCGCATTGCAGAAGGTGGAGGAGATGTACTCGCCGAAGTGGTAGTAGGTTTTGCCGTGGGCGGCGAGATTGTTCCAGATGTAGCCGCTGGCGGGATCGCTCACGTCGGGAATCTGTTGGAGGAGCGGATTGCCGTTGGCGACCATGCCCTCGGAGTCGTAGGTTCGCTGGTTGCCGCGATAGCCCTGCTGCCAGGTTCTTTCGAGGTAGTCGGTGCCGATGGCGGCGATGGACCAGACGTGTCCGCCGCTGGAGACCTCAGCCGAGTCGTAGAAGTTGTCGAGCACGCCGAATTGCAGGGCCAGCTTGTGCTGGTTGGGAGTGATGGCCTCGCCGTACATGGCCAGGCTGGGGTCGCCATTGCCGACAGGCTTGCCGTCTTTCTTCAGGTCGCCGAAGAGCTGATCGTAAGTGCGGTTTTCCTTGATGATGTAGATGACGTGGCGGATGGGATTGGGCTTGCCGCCGGCAAAGGCGATCTTCTCCGCGGCGGCGTTCATGCGGTTGGATTTGAGCACGGTCGCGGTCCACTGGGAGAGATTTTTGTCGATGGCGGATTCATCCAAGGTGGCCAGAGAACCGTAGAGGAGCGAAGCGATGTAGGTGTAAGGCTTCAACATCCTGATTTTTTTCGCTGCCTCCGTGAAGGGCTGGGGAAGGTTGTTCGGTCCGGTTCCCTTGCCCTTGTCCGTGGCAACGTAGAGCTTTCCGCCCGAAAAGGCCATCGAGAGGGGCATCCATTCGGTAGGGATAAAGCCGAGGGGCTCGACCATAGCCTTGCGGGCGGCAGACTTGGTCAGCTTTCTGGGATCGATGACAGCAACCGCGTCGCTGCCCATGTTGGCTACGTAGAGGCGGCTTCCGCCGGCGTTGACGGCCAGTGCCACTGGCTCGGCGCCAAAGTAGCTCTGGCGCGGCAGGCGGGTATCGAAGTAACCCTTGACGGAGAACTGACCGGCGGTCACGTTCACGGCGGCCACGGCATCGCGGTTGGCCATCGCGACATAGAGGGTTCGGCCGTCGGGCGAGAGCTCGAAGGCGCAAGGGTGCGTGCCGGGAGCCATGGGGCTGGAAGGCTTGAGCAGGGCGAGCTTGCGGCCTACTGTTTTGTTGACCAGGTCGAGTTCGACGATCTCCGAGGCGTTCCACAAGGCGACGAAGGCGCGCGCGCCGTCTTTGGAGACCGCCAGGGCAATGGGATAGGCAGCGGGAACGGCAACGCTCTCGGACAGGTCAAATCGTATTTCGATTTTGCCGCTGGCGGCATCGAGGAGCAGAACGTCGTCGGAGAGGTTATCGGCGACCAGGAGCTTCTCCGAAGCCGCGGAACCGATAACCGCAATCGCCGCCGGGTAGGGAATGCCCTTGTCGTTGTCCGCTCCGGCGGGGAGTCTGGTTTTCTTGCCCGGCGCGAGTTGCTGGAGCGGCAGGGGAATCGTGCGCTCGGGGGCGATTTTTCCCGCTGTGAAGCGGTACACCACAATACCGTTGCCGGCTGCATCCTTGCCGTTGGCGAGTGGGTCGGTGAGCGAGGCCATGGTGGCGTAGAGGTGATTTCCGTCGCGGCTGAAGGCCAGGCCGGAGTAGAGAGTCTGCTTGGCGCGGACCAGCGTGCGGGAGTCGGGAAAGTCCACGACGGCTCCGGTCTGGGTGTCGAGCACCGCCAGCGACTGCATATACTTCGATTCGAAGACGCCATAGCCGGCGTTCACCGTGACCACGTAGCGGCCATCCGGAGAGACGGCCATGGAGATTGGCAGGCTGTTCAGCCGCTGAGGATGCCCGGGAATCTCTCCGATCAACTGCTTGCTGGTGGGCAGATCGATGGTCTGCGCCGCTAGAACGCCGGCCGCAAGAACGAGGGCCGTATAGGAAATCGCCAACCGCATCGTGGTGTGCATGACCAAACTGTAGCAAACATATGGCTGCTTTCGCTTTACAGTCGTGTAAAGCTCGACTGGAACCGCCTTACCCCGCGCACAAGTCCGGAATGTGGTTTATCGGGAGGCAGCAACGCCTGCAATAATCAACACTATGCGAACAGTGCTCACTGCGGAGCGGCTTTGGGATGGCGCCGGGCTGCTGGACCACCCAATGGTGGTGATCGAAGACGGACGGATCGCCTCCATCTCCTCTCGCGCGGCCGGCAAGCTGCCGCCCGGGGCACGCGTGTTCGACTTTCCCGGCGCGACACTGGCGCCCGCATTTTTCGACGTGCACATTCACGGGGCCATGGGCCACGATGTGATGGAGGCTACTCCCGCTGCGCTCGACGCGATGGGCAGCTTTCTGGCCGCGCACGGCACGGGCAGCTTTCTGGCCACTACGGTGACCGCGCCGCTGGATGCAACGCTGCGGTCGCTCTCCAGATTGGCAAAGCTGCTGGCGCAGCCGCCCGCCGGGGGCCGAGCGCATCCCATCGGGATTCATCTGGAGGGCCCGTTTCTTTCGCACGCCAAGCGCGGCGTGCAGCCGGCGGAGCACCTGCTGGCGCCGGATATTGCTACCTTTGATCGATTGTTTGAGGCCGCCGAGGGCTGCATCCGGCTGATGACGCTGGCGCCCGAGTTGCCGGGCGCCGTCGAGCTGGCCGCGCACGCAATCAGCCGCGGTGTCCGCATATCCCTGGGCCACTCGGACGCTACCGCCGCCGAGACCCGCGCCGTTGTTGCCGCCGGAGCCATCAGCGCGACGCATACCTTTAATGCCATGCGCCCACTCGATCATCGCGAGCCGGGGATTCTGGGCACGGTGCTTGCGTGCGACGCGCTCTTTGCCGAGATGATCTGCGACGGCATCCACACCGCGCCGGAGATGGTGAAGCTGTGGTGGAGGGCCAAGGGACCGGAGCGGGCGATTCTGGTGACCGACGCGATGAGCGCCACGGGCATGCCGGACGGCGAATACCAACTGGGAGGCTTTGCAGTGCAAGTGGCCAACGGGAGAGCCATGGCTCGCGGCGTGCTGGCCGGCAGCGTGCTGACGCTGGACCGCGCCCCGGCTAATTTTATAGAGTTCACCGGCGCGCCGCTGGAGCAGGCTCTGCGGTTGCTGACCGTAAATCCGGCTTTGATGACGGGACTCGGCGATCAGGCGGGTTCCGTAGCGGTGGGAATGCCTGCCAGCCTAGTGGCCGTGGATGGGGCGGGGAAGCTGGTTGGCTCTGTCGTGAATGGAGAGCCGGTCAGCTAGCCAGCGGCATCCGCCAGCCGTTTTGCGCGCCACAGGGCGCCATCCAGAGAGACGACGGCCTCGCGCGACACCGGCATCTGGGGCGCGGCGGCTTTCAATCCGGCGAAAAAGGCCTCGCGGACCAGGGTCATGTGCTCGATAACGCCGCCGGTCCAGGCCACGGGAACCTCGCCGGCAATCGAGTGTTTGCGGCGGAGCTTGGCGCGGACCAGCAATACAAACTCGACCAGATCAGCCGCGGCTTGGGCGAGGGTTTCTTTGGCGACAGGGTCACCGGCCTGGGCCAGCTCATTGATGGCCGGCGCCAGCGCGGCAAAGTCGGGTCCGGGCGTGCTGTCGCCCAGGTTGATCAGGTCATCGAGGTTGGGCGTTCCCCAGATTTCGCCTACTTTCCGAAGGATTTGCGGGGGCTGAGCCTGATCAAACATTTGGTCATAGGCATGGAGCGCGCGGCGCAAGCTGTTGACGCCGATCCAGTAGCCGGAACCCTCATCGCCGAGGCGCGAACTCCAGCCGCCGGCGCTCTCCCGGGTTCCGTCGGGTGCGCGGCCAATGGTATTGGAGCCGGTGCCGGCAATCTGCAGGATTCCGGGGCCGCCGTGGAAGGCCGCATCCAGGGCGATCACCTCATCGCCGACAACTTCCGAACGCTCGACTCTGAAGTCATTGAAAACGTTGGTGATCCATTCGACGACCCCCGGCATGGAGACAGAGGCCACCCCAATCGAGGCCGCGTAGACGCCGGTGACGCCGGCCTGGGCGTAGACATCTTTGAGCAGGGCGCGCAGGTTGGCTTCGGCGGCCTCCGCGCCCACCCGCAGGCGCTTGATGGAGCCGCTCTCCGCGTGGGCCAGAACCCGTTCCCCTTGCACGATGGAGGCGCGGGTGTGCGTTCCTCCGCCGTCGATTCCCAGAACTATCTTCATTGTTCGCTTGCTCCTTCACTTGCAGGCATCCCCAGCTTATCGCAAGGGGGTGCGGAAGCGACTGAACCGTGGTCATTGGCGCCTACGGAGGCGGCGACGGGAGCTTGTTTGAGCCGCTGGTGAACTCCCTGCTGACCGTTGACGACTATATGCTGCTGGCCGAATATCAGGCATACGTCGATTGTCAAGACCAGGTGAGCGCGGCCTACAAAGACCAGGAAGCGTGGACGCGGATGTCGATTCTGAATGTGGCGCGCATCGGCAAGTTTTCCAGCGACCGGGCAATTCGCGACTACTGCGCGGAAATCTGGAAGACCTGGCCGGTGAAGATACAGTTGTAGGTTGCTGATGGGGCCCGGGCGATTGTGGTATCGTTCCCGCATGGAACGCCGACGCCTCTTTTTCGCCGCGCTTGTTGCCTTCCTTGCAGCAACCCTCAGCCACGCGCAGAGCCCCGCGCCCACGCCGCCGATGGGGTGGAACAGTTGGGACGCCTACGGGTTCACCATCAACGAGGCGGACTTCAAGGCCAATGCCAAGGTGCTGGCCGGATTCAAGGACCTGGGCTGGCAATATGCGGTGATCGACGAGGGGTGGTACATGGAGAACCCCTTTGGCGGTAACCTGGCGGAGAGAAAGTATCTGCTGGACGGGAACGGGATTCTGATTCCGGTGGCGAGCCGCTTTCCCTCGGCGGCGAATGGCGCGGGCTTCAAGCCGCTGGCCGGCTGGTTGCACAAGCAGGGGCTGAAGTTTGGAATTCATATTGTGCGGGGGATTCCGCGGCAGGCGGTGGAGAAGAATCTGCCCATCGCGGGGACGAAGTTTCACGCGGCCGACGCCGCCGACACCACGGAGACCTGTCCGTGGGACGATGGCAACTACGGCGTGGCGGACAACGCCGCCGGACAGGCCTGGTACGATTCGATGCTAAAGCTCTATGCGGGCTGGGGGCTCGATTACATCAAGGTAGATTGCATCAGCGACCACCCCTACCGGCCCACCGAGATTCAGCAGATTGCCGAGGCGATCCGGAAGACGGGGCGGCCGATTGTGCTGAGCCTTTCGCCGGGGCCGACGCAACTGGAACACGCGGCCGAGGTGGCCGAATTGGCGCAGATGTGGCGCATCAGCGACGACCACTGGGACGGGTGGACGTTCCCGCACAAGCCCGGCGGCGGCGAGTTTCCCTTTGGTGTGCGGGATGCGTTCGACCGCTTAGCCAAATGGTTTACGTATGCGAGGGAGGGCAACTGGCCGGACGCGGATATGCTGCCGTGGGGCTGGCTGGGGCCGCATCCGGGATGGGGCGAGGCGAGGCAGTCGCGGCTGACGCACGGCGAGCAGCAGACCGAGTTCACGTTGTGGGCGATTGCGCGCTCGCCGCTGATATTGGGCGCGAATCTGACCAGGCTGGATGAGTTCAGCAAGTCGCTGATCTCCAATCAGTCGATACTGTTCATGAACCAGAATGTGACGTACAGCCATCCGGTGAATCTGGCGAGCCTGGGGGCCGGTTTTGAAAACGCAAGAGTGTGGCGGGCCACGATCAACGAACCGGGCGCGCGGAATTACGCGGAGTTCATTGGTTTTTTCAACCTCGACGACAAGCCGGTGACGCTGCGCGCGAGCTGGGCGCAGCTTGGCCTTGAGGGTAAGAAGCATCTGGCCCAGAATGTGTGGAGCGAAGGCGGCTTCAAGGAATCGAAGGAAGTCACGGTGACCTTGTCGGCTCACGGAAGCACGGTGTACGAGATTCGATAAGCGAGGGTTTTATCTTGTAACAACAAACCTTTTCTGGCGGCCCGATGGCTGTTTGGATTACAGCGGACCTGTTTGGGATCGCCGCTCGAATGCCGGCTTTGCCCGTCACCGCTCTCCTGACTTTTTTGTGCGAAACTAGTTGGTCCGGAATGTGGCCGGGATAGGATGGCCTGTTCCAGGAGGACCACCGTATGCCTGTTCTTCGTTCGCTTTTTATCGCGCTCTCTCACCATCGCGCTCTGCGCCGTTTCAGCGAACGCTCCTGGCTGGGCGCCCGGGTCAGCTCCCGGTTTATAGCCGGCATGGAGATCGACGACGCTCTGCGGGTGGCCGAAGAGGTCAACAAGCAGGGGATGAGCGTTACGCTGGACTCGCTGGGCGAGAGCGTGACCTCAGAGGCCGAGGCCCGAGCCGCCGCCGAAGTCTATCACAAGCTGCTGGATGCGATTGCCGCGCGCAAGCTGAACGCCAACATCAGCATGAAGCTGACGCAGATGGGGCTGAGCCTTTCACCCGCGCTGGCCGAGAGCATTGCCGAGAGCGTGGCCCAGCACGCCAGCAAGACAGGCAGCTTTGTCCGCATCGACATGGAGGATTCGTCGCTGACGCAGATGACGATGGAGATTGTGCGGCGGATTCATGCGAAGCCCGAATTGCGCGGAGCGATTGGCATCGTGATTCAGGCCTATCTTTTCCGCTCGCAGAAAGACATCGATGAGCTGATCGCCAACGGCATCCGCGTGCGGCTGTGCAAGGGCGCCTACCAGGAGCCGGCGGAGATCGCATTTCCGCGCAAGGCGGATGTGGACGCGAACTTTATCAAGCTCGCCAATATGCTGCTGGAGAGCACGGTTTATCACGCCCTCGCGACCCACGACGAAGCCATGGTCGCAGCGGCCAAGCGTTACGCCGGCGAGCACGGCATCGACCACAGCCATTTTGAATTCCAGATGCTGTATGGGATTCGGCGCGACTTGCAGCGCAAGCTCGTCGAAGAGGGCTACAAAGTGCGCGTATATGTTCCCTTCGGCAACGACTGGTATCCCTACTTCATGCGCCGGTTGGCGGAGCGGCCGGCAAACGTGCTGTTTTTGGCCAAGAACTTTTTCCGGTTCTAGGATGGCCGAACGTGCTTTGAAGGGGCATGGATTCTGTTGGGGTTAAAACCTACCAGTTGTGCCCTTTTAAAGGCGGGGAAAGTAGCAGAGAGTCACTCTCTACTGGCGCGCGGAAAAGTTTTATTGCGCCGACCAGGTCTTTCCATCAGCGCTTACCCAGGTTGAGCCGCCATCGTTTTGCAATTCGAAGCCTGTGGCCAATGCGGTGTTGCCGTTCGAGCCTGTTTTTGCCCGCACCTCGATGGCGCGCCCTGTCCATTGTTGTGCGACTTGTTCCCAGTGCTCGCCGGAGTCGCCGCTCCAAAACAGCGCGCCTGCCTGGTCGATTTCCAGCATGAGATTTTGGGCGGCTGCCCTGGAAACAACCGCAAGACCGCTGGGCAGCTTCGGCGGATTAGCTTTGTGTGAGGAAGTCAATCCGGCGAGTTGCTGTTGTGTTGCAAGGTCGAATTTGGCGGAAGGCACGGACTGGGACTGCTGTGCCATTCGCGGCCCCGATGTGGCCGCCTGGCGGCTGGCGTGAGCGGTATATGCCTCCATCCACAGACTCTTCTGTGAAACCTGCGCGGCATCGGCGCTGGCCGAGAGCGTGCCGCCAGAGCTTCGTTGCTGATCCTGCTGCCAGGCAGCTACAGCCTGCTTGGGTTGGTATTGGGTTGCTATTACCGCCTGTGACGCGGACTCCACGGAAGACGGCAGAAACGCATTGCTTGCTCCAGACGAAGCCCCGAATGTGGCCGGTTCGGCCGGGGGCGCGGCGGAAGGAGCAGGCAGCTCCTGCGATGGTCCACGGCGCGCGCCAAATTTAGCGTGACCGGCAGCGGGGTTCGTTTCGAGCGCCTGCGCCGGCTTGTGCGACACGCCGGCGGCTATCGGCTCTTGTGGCACGGGCGCGGGTACGACCGCTTGACTAGGCGGTTCGACCTTCGCCATCTCCGGTACAGGCTCGTTGTGTCTCGGATGAAAGGTGACCATCAGCGCCAGCGCCGCAGCCAGCGCTGCGGCCGGAACCCAGGCAAAGCGCCAGCTCCAGAACCGCTCTTTGGATTGCGCTGTGGGCCGGGTTGCAGGAACCCGGGCCGGAGCTTCTGCCTCGGCGGCCGCCTGCTGCGCCAGGAAAACCACCTGCCGGCAGCGGCTGCACCCGGCGAGATGCGCGAGAACCTGCTCGCGCTCCGTCGCGGCAAGCGCCTGCTCAGCGAAGGCGTTGAGGCTCTCGGCGTCGGGATGAAGATCGAGTTGGGTAGTTGTGTTCACGATGCTGCCTTCTCTTGGAACGTATCCAGCGAGGAAATTTGCAATATTTTCTTCAGATTGAGGTTCAGATCGCGCGGATCGGCCCCCAGCGCCTCCTGAGCGGCCGGTTTGCTCAGGCCCAGAAGTTGCAGATTGCGGATGACCTGCTTTCTGAGTCCGCCAGTCACCCGGTGCAGTTTGCGGCTGATCGTTGCTTCGTGAACGTGAAGCAGCGGGGCGATCTCCAGCAGGGTTTGCCCATCCAAATAATAGGAAGCCAGCAAAAATCGATCCTCCACGCCCAGTTGGCGGAGAGCCTCTGCAATTGCCTTGCTCAGAAGCTGTAGATCGGTAGGGGGAGTTTCGGGCTCAGGGATTGCTGCCGGAGGTTCGTAGCCGTCTGCCGGATCGTCGAGCGGAAGCTCGCGGCGGGTGCGGCGGTGATGATCCACATGGCGCTGGGCAAGCGTGGTGCGGAGCCAGCCCATCAGCGAACCTTTGCCGCGATAGGAGTCCAGCGGGCTGCGCCGCACGCCGTCGCGGACCTTAAGACCGAAGAGTTCCGCGTAGAGCTGGTCGGCCAGGTCGCTGCCCAGCGTTTCGCTTCCCGTAATGGCAATCGCGGCGCGTGTCAGCGGCTGGCGGTAGACGACCAGAAAATGTTCCCATGCGCCCTGGTGTCCATCTGCGCAGGCTCGCGCCAGCACCAGGTCGGCGAGCCGGAGACCGCGAAAAAAACTTCCCTGTTGCTGCCGTGAAGCCTTTGCTCCCGGCGCCAGGCCGAAGTTCTGCGCTGCCGCAGCGCGCCCCAGGATTTCGCGGAATTGCTCATGCTCCAGCCCGTAGACGGCCGCGCCGGATTCGCGCCAAAACTCATCCGGCACATGAATCGTCTCCGGCGGGGCAGAGATGCCGGCTGCAGCGCTCATTTCAACGGGTTGGGAGGGCATAATCCCCACGCTCTCAAGATACGCCAGGACGCCCCGCAAAAAAACTTGCAAGAAAATCGCCGGGCGGCGTTCCAGGTTCATAAGCCGGCGATCATTCCCGGCGGAGGAGAGTTATGAAGAATCTGGGCAGGTTGGGGCTGGCGGGCGTTCTGGTGTTGGGGCTCGCCGCATATGTGCAACAGAGTGGAGTGCAGGCGGCAGGCGGGCCGCAGGAAACATCGAATGGTTACTACAAGGTGCTGGCCCCCATTGAGAGCGGAAACCTGCTTTTGTTCCCGGTGGTGCGGACAAGCGGCAAATCTACCGGCGCAACTCCGTTCATCACTTTGGATGAGGGCATCAAGAGCGGCCAAGTGGAAGTGACCGAGGCAGGCCGCGCGCGTGGACTAGTGCGGCAGAGAGACATGATCATCGGCGTTCCGCCTTACCGCGGCGACGGCTATCCGCAGTATCCACATCACGACGACAGCTATCGCGGCGACGAAGTGAACACGCTGGTGCTGGTGAACAACTCCGACAAGCCATTGCTGCTGCTGGCTGGAGAGATTGTTACCGGGGGCAAGCAGGACCGGGTGATCGCCAAGGACCGCATTGTGCCGGCCGGCAGCGAGCCCATTGACCTGGGAGTTTTCTGCATCGAGCCGGGACGCTGGACGGCGAGTTCGGAGACCTTCGGCGCATCGGCCAAGGCGCCCGCGCACAGTTTCATGGTGCAACCCAGCGTGCGGGAGCGGGCCATGGTCGCAAAGGACCAGCAGGAGGTGTGGAACTCGGTGCGGGGAAGCATCAATCAGATGGAAGTCGCGGCGGCGCCTTCCTCTACCATGGCGAATAGCGGATCGGGAGGCGGATACTATCGATCGATGGGGACCACCAGCTACGCACGGGTCATGGAAGACAATTCGGTCAGCACCAAGGTGGATGAGGCCGCGGCTCCGGTGATGAAGGCGCGTGAGCAGGTAATCGCGCAGCTTCGCAAGGAAGGCGCCGTCGGAGTGGTAGTGGCGGTGCGCGGCGAGATTGTGTGGGCCGACCTGTTTGCCGATACCGATCTGCTCAGCCGCTATTGGACCAAGCTGGTGCGGTCTTATGCGGCCGAAAGCCTGACCGAGGGAGGAAGCCATGCCGTGCCCACCGTGGCCGATGCGCAGCACTTTCTTGATGCCCCCTCGGGAGGCACGGAAACCAGCGAAGGTGATGTGGGCGTCTACCGTTACCGCGAACTGCGCGCCGGAGGCATGGAGACCTTTGTGCTGGAATCGCTGCTGCCCGGAACCGGCTACGACGTGCACATCAGCAAGCTGAAGCTGAGGAATGCGGAAGCTCGCATCAAGCCGCCGCGGCGCTATCACCCAGAGGTTTACCGCTGATTGCCGATTTTCAGCCTGAATGCCCCAGGTCTCGCTGACGGGACCTGGGGTTCTTTGCGCTCTACGCTTTCTTCTTCCTGTGCGCCATCTGCGGAACTGCGATCAGGGTGATGGCGAAGAGGAAGATGGCGGCGGCGATGAACTCCAGGTGGCCAAGGCGCAGGTCTTCCATGAGCAGCTTGGCGGCAACCAGTCCCAGCGTGGCATAGGCGATGCGCGTCAATTCCAAACGGCGCAAGCGGGAGCCGGCAAAGGCCAGCGCAAGAGCCAGGACGCAGAGGATCAGCGTACGGATGAATGCAATGTAAGGCGCGTTGGGAGTCATGCGCAGCGCAGTGAGCCAAATAAGGCTCTGGACCAGCAGCGCTGCCAGCGCGAAGACCGCCAGAGCTGCCGATGCCAGGTGAAGAAGCTGCGGTTTCCAGTTCTCCTGAGGGAGATGCTTGCCGGCTGCGTAGCAAAGAAACGCACAGAGCGAGACGATGCAGACGCTTGCGTCCAACTTTGCGGGCATGGTTCCGGCCAGCGCATGAAAGGCATACGCCAGCAGCCCGGATGCAACCATTGCAGCCAGCAGAAACACCAAGCCATGAAACCGGAGCGTCAGGCGGGTTGCAAGAACGGTGGCGGCAATTGCGGCCAGGCCCAGGCACGTTGCCAGCCAGAACGGCGGCAGGCAGAGCAGGCTTCCGGCCAGAAACAGGCCCGCGGCCCACGCGGCAAAGACGTGGAAGTTGCGTGCTTCGGCGGCTTTACTCAACACGAAAAAGGCTGACCCATAGCACTCAGCCGAGAACAGCAGGCAAACCGCACCTAAGATGATTGTGCCGTTGCCCGGCGCAAAGTAAAGTACGCTCGACGCAGCCAGCAAAAACGCGATCATTGCCTGGCCGGCTTCAAAGACGGTGATCTTCTGCCCGAGCAGCAGGGTGCGGAGGGCGACGCTTACCGCATAGATCAGGAAGAGGAGACAGCCGGGCAAAATCAATCCGGCCATCCCCAGCGCCGGATAATCCAGTCGCGTGCTTGCGGGGCTGGAGTAGATAAAGATCAGCGCCCAGATGGCGGCATCGGCGGCCAGGGCCGCCAGGGGTCGCACGCTCTGCTGGTGGTCATGCGCGGCGGCGTACTCGCTGATCAGCGCCATCAAAAGCAGCGTGGCGATAAAGGGCAGGAGTTGGTGCGTGGCGACTGACAGGGCGAGCGCCGCCGCAGCCGCCGTGAAATTGGCCACCCAGAAGACCGGCGCCCGATCCCGCTTCCAGGCCAGCGCGGTGGCCGCAATGACGAATGCGCACAGAATGGCGGCGGTGGCCGGAGCGGGCAATACCTTGAAGCTCAGGGTCAGTTCCCAGAGCATGGGAGCGAGAATCATGGCCGAAGTGCCGGCGTAGACGGCGCTGGAAAACCACTCTTCTGCCGGGACGCGCGCCGCGGCCACCAGCCAAAGAAGCGCGTAGACGATGGCGACGGCGGCGATGGCCAGACGGGGCAGCGAACTGGACTCGGCCACCGCGCGCAACAAGTAAGCGCCGGCAATGCCCAGCATGGCCTTGCCCAGCACGGAGAAGGCGCCGCCGGCCTGCGCAAGGGAGAGCCCTTCGCCGGCCTCGGCCGCCAGCGGAACGATTGGCTTCTGCGCGATAGGCACAGCACTCGGATGTTCCAGTGCATCGACGCGCCGCTCCAATGCCGCCAGGCGCGCCGTGAGCCGTTCGAGTGCGTTGGGAAGATCGCCCATGAGTTTCACCCGAAGAAAAAATCTCTTGAAAGCCCGTCCCAATGCGATCTTTTGAAAGGGCACGGCTATCAAGCCTGCCCTGAGCTTATCGAAGGGAGCCGAAAGAGCGCCAACACGAACGCGGCTTTAGCTGCCGAGGGGATGAAATTGCTGAAAATATATTCCCTTTGGCGGCACGGCTGAAGCGGTGCTCTTTCAAAGCGTTCAGGCCTCGGCGTTCACCAGTTCCAGCGCCGCAGTTCCTTTTCGCGGCGCAATAAAGCTCTCCGCGCGCCAGGCGATGGAAAGCTTCTCGCGGTCCAGCAGCTTGCGAATCTGCCCGCGTGCGTGGTCGGCCCAGGGACCGCCCTTATCCAGCTGCGCGTAAGCCTGCCAGTGGCGCAACGCGGCCCGCGCCTCGCCCTTGCGCTCATGGGCCAGCGCCAGATTGTAGTGGGCGTCGGCATAGCCGGGAGCCAGCGCAATCGCCCGCCGGTAAGCGGCAATCGACTCATCGGGCCGTTGCAACTCGTCCAGCACGTTGCCCAGATCAAAAAACGCCAGCACATAAGCCGGGTCAATCTCCGTCGCCCGGCGGTAAAGCTGCTCGGCCCAGCCAAACTCGCGCAGATGGAAGTGAATCGTTCCCAGGTTGATCCAGGCCGGCGCAAAGCTGGGGTCGCGCTCCATGATCTCCTGATAAAGCTGTATGGCGCGGGTCTTACCGCCGGCCTCCTCGGCCTGCACCGCCTCAAGAAACATCTCCTGCACGCCCCGCGGAGCGTCCTCCGCCGGCCTGCGCAGCGGCAGCGGCTCGGAACTGACCGACGGCCCGCGGCCCTCTTCCAGCCGCTCGAAGTCGAAGAGCAACTGCCGGCGGATGGGGTCCACCATCGCCCCGCGATGCCGGAAGGCCAGCCGCGTCCCGGTCCTCACCAGGCTCGCCTCCAGCAGCGGATTCGCCATGCCCGCCACCGCCTTCATGGCTACAATCGAGTGCCGGATCGACGCCACCGACACGTCCTCCTCGCGCAGGGCACGCAGGATGCGCAACTGCCCAAGGTCCTGAAAGCTGTAGCTCCGTTGTTGGGGAATGATTCCCGCCCGCTCCCATCCCTGCAACTGGCGGGAGCCGATCTGCAGGATGCGCAACACGTCCTGGCGGCTATAGCTGGTCACTCTTCAGTGCTCCCGTATGTGGTCCGGCATAGCATTGGGTATTGAACTCAGGCGTTGAACCTGGGTTCTCAACCCCGTCCTCCCTGGACTCTGCTCTTGGAACAGGTCCTGAGAAACCACTCTAGCTTGAATTATGCCAAGGCTTTGCGTGGATAAGCAGGCGCGAATCCCCGCCGCATCAAAAAAATGCGTGGATAACGGGTGCCTGATAGGATACGCATCGGACTTGATGCAATATTTGCTTGTGGAAAACCGAAGGGAAATGCATCAATTCAGGTGAAACCCCTACCAGTTCGGGGGAATTCTTGCCTCCCAGAACCTGCAGTGCAGCTACGAAATGCGGAAGAAGCTGATGGAGGCGGTCTACTGGCCTAATGTGCGGATTATCTGTAAGTTATTGAAAGAATTGGAGGCGCGGGCCGGGATCGAACCGGCGCATAAAGGTTTTGCAGACCTCTCCCTTACCACTTGGGTACCGCGCCTTGGCAGGGCTGCCCTCTAAATGAAAACGCCCCATCCCGCCGTAGCCAACCCGGCTTGCGCCGGAGGGCGGAATGGAGCGGGAGACGAGACTTGAACTCGCGACCCTCGCCTTGGCAAGGCGATGCTCTACCACTGAGCTACTCCCGCAGGTTGCAAGCTTGAGTATACCGGGGCCTTGAAATCAGGTCAAACCGCGGCTGGCGCCGCGCCTGAAAACGGCAAGCCAAAACCGGGCCGCGTACCCTTCTCCTCGCGTACCAGCTCCCCGTCGCGCATATACAGAATCCGGCTGGCAATCGCGGCAGCCTCGGGATTGTGCGTGATCATCAGCGTGGTCTGGCCCAGCTCCCGATTCGACCGCAGCAGCATGTGCAGCACCGCGTCCGAGCTTTTAGTATCCAGGTTGCCGGTGGGCTCGTCGGCCAGCACGATGGCAGGCCGCGTAATCAGCGCCCGTGCGATGGCCACGCGCTGCTGCTCGCCGCCGCTCAACTCCGACGGCCGGTGATGCAGCCGCCCCTGAATCGCCAACATGTCACACAGGTGGTCCAGATAAGCCCGGTCCAGCGGCTCCTTCTTCCCGTTGATGGTGCGCTTGCTCACCGAGTAGGCGATCTCGATATTGCCCATGGCCGAGAGCGTGGGCAGCAGGTTGAACTTCTGGAAGACGAAACCGATGCGGTGCTTGCGCAGCCGCGTCCGCTCGGCGTCGCTGAGCGAGGCAAAATCCACCCCGTCAATCACCACGCGGCCTGCGGTGGCCTTCGTCAGGCCGCCCAGCAGGTAAAAGAGCGTAGACTTGCCTGAACCCGAGGGGCCGACAATGGCGACAAACTCCCCTGGTTCCACGGCAAGCGAAACCCGTCGCACGGCGGTGACCTGGATTCGGCCCGCTTGGTAAACCTTGGTCAGGTTTTCGGCGAGAATGATGGGCGAAGATTTTTCGGGCTGCACAGATCCATTGTAAATGCGTCGGGCAGAGGTGCCTGGCGAGTCGTCAGGCGCAAGCCAGTTCGACGTCCTCAGGTTCGGGGAGTATGCGGCCGGGGAGCCTCAACAGTTGGGTGACCGCTTCGGCACTCATGGGGCGGGCGAAGAAAAAACCCTGGCCATAGCGGCAGTTTATCTCGCGCAACAGGCGGTATTGCTCGCGGGTTTCAATCCCTTCGGCCACCACGTCCATGCCCATTACGCGGGCCAGTTCAACGATGGTGCGCACAATCTGCAGAGGTTGATCGCCTTCCGTCATGCGGCTGATGAAAGAGCGATCTATCTTGAGCACGTCGAAGGGAAACGAATGCAGGGAACTGAGGGAGCTGTAGCCGGTGCCGAAGTCGTCCATCAGCAGGGAAACGCCCAGCCTGCGCAGACTGCCGAGAACTTCCAGGGCGATGCGCATGTTGGGGATAATGCTAAACTCGGTCATCTCCAGGCCGAGCTGACTGCTGGAGATGCCGGCCTGGACAAGGAGAGCCTCGACATGGTCGGCCAAGCCTTGGCGTGAGAACTGGCGGGCGGAGAGGTTGACGTCGATCCGCAGAGAGACATGACGTGGATCCTCATGGCACCACTTCTGAATCTGGTTGCAGGCCTCGGAGAGCACCCAGTCGCCAATGGGCAGGATCAGCCCGCTTTCCTCGGCCAGCGGAATGAAATCCATGGGCGGAATCAATCCCCGCTCCGGATGGGTCCAGCGGATGAGGGCTTCCAGGCCGACAATCCTACGGGTGGACAGGTCGATCTCCGGCTGGTAATAGAGTACGAACTGGTTCTGCTCCAGGGCCTGGCGCAGGTCGGCACTGTTCGGCCAGCTTTGGTTGGCGGTCTCGGCGGCATGGGCGCGCCGCTGCCCGTTTCCATTGAGGGCCTTGCGCAGCATGCGCAGTTCCAACTGGCTGGAGACCATGTCGGCCAGGCTCTCCAGTGTGCGGATCGCGTCAGGCGGCATATCCTGGCACGGCTCGCGGTGGAAGATGATCAGCATTCCGAGGATATATCCCTCGGAGGAGCGCACCGGAACGCCGGCAAAAGAAGCTATGCCGTGCTGTATGAGTCGCGGCAACAGCATATCGCATTGAGGATTCCTGTAGATGTCGGGGACGATCATCGGAGCGTCTTCGGCGAGCACCATGTCGAAGATGGAGTTCTTGCGCGGCAGCTCGCGAATCGTCATGTGCCAGCAGGACTTCATCCAGACGCGGCTCTCGTCGACAAAGGAGATGGAGGCCGAATCGGCGTGGAAATACTCGGCAGCCAGGCGAGTAATGTCATCGTAGGCGGGCTCGGGCGGAGTGTCGAGAATATCAGTAGAAATCAGCGCGGCCAGCCGCGCATTCTCCTGCTGCCAATCTGTCTCGTCCATCTCCACCACTGCTTGTGGCATCTTGACTCCTGGCCCCATGGCGCCCACGACAGATCGGCTCTAACGGGAGAAATCCAACCTCTGTGCGCCAACTTGCAGTACAAACAGCCATAGGCTGCCAGTCCTGCCCCCCTCATTGAGTCGCGGTTAATATGATCGAACGGTCCCCGATAAAGCCAGCCGTACAGGCGCCGCATCTTCCTTATCGGAAGGGATTACCAAAGGCATGAGGTTACCTCAGAGCGGTTTAGGTGAGTACCGGCCCGCGCCACGCACGAATTGCGGGCAGCAAGCTGTCGGGTTTCGGTCCACAGGAAGGTGAGCGCGCCGGCGGAATAGCCGTCGGCAAGGCTCAACTGGAGAATGTGGGGCTGTCTGCCGGGCGAAACCGGCAGCAGCGCGGGTTTCGCGCATCGAAAGGGGCAACCCCGGTAGAATCAACACCAGTGGCGGAACAGCCCTCAACCCAACCCTCTGTGCCGGCGCAAACCAAATGGGCGCGTGGCCTGAGGCTGCTGCGCCCTACGCACGTGCACACGGTCTTCACGGCGACCCTGGTGCTGATGGCCTCTGCCTTCTTCTCGCACATCATCGGCCTGGTGCGCCTCAAATATATCGCCTGGCTCTTTGGCGTCGGCATGGAAGCCGACGCCTTCAACGCCGCCTTCGTGCTGCCGGACATGATTTCGTATTTTCTGGTGGGCGGAGCAGCCTCCATCACCTTTGTCACCATCCTCACGCGCTATCGCGAAACCGAGCGTGAAGAGGATGGGCAGCGGTCGCTCTCGGTGATCCTGACCACTATGTTACTGGTGCTGGGCGCGGCCATTGTGCTGGCGGAAATCTTCGCTCCGTGGTATGTACAATGGTGGTTCTACGGCTTTGATCCAGTGAAAGCCGCACTGTGCACGCGGCTGACGCGCATCGTGCTGCCTGCGCAGTTGTTCTTCTTTGCCGGCGGAGTCTTTGGCGCGGTGCTGCTAGTGCGCAAGCAGTTCAGCGTGCAGGCCTTCTCGCCGCTGATCTACAACTTGGGCATCATTGCGGGCGGCCTGTTTCTGGTGCATCGCCTGGGCGTCTCATCGCTGGCTATCGGCGCACTGGCCGGGGCATTTCTGGGTCCGTTTCTGCTGAATGCGGTCTTCGCCCGGCGGGCGGGCACGCACTATCGGCCCATTCTTGACTGGCGCGACGAGGGATTGCGCGAGTGGGTGCGGCTGTCGCTGCCGCTGATTGTCGGGGTTTCACTGGTGAGCGCCGATAGCTGGATCATCGCTCACTTTGCCTCGGAGACCGAGGGCGTGGTTACGCTGATGGCCTATGCCAAGCTGCTCTTCACCGCGCCCATAAGCATTCTGGCCCAGGCGGCCGGCGCGGCCTCCATGCCCTTTTTCGCCAGCCTGTGGAGCAAGCAACGCCACTACGAATTTGCCACCAGCGTGGCCGACTCCGTCTCGCGCGTGGCCTCGCTGGGGCTGTTGGCGGCCTCGATGATGGTGGTGCTGGGGCTGCCCGTAATCGAGCTGATCTATCTGGGCGGGCGCTTTTCGGCCGCCGATTGCCGCGAGTGCGCCGGCTACTTCGCGATCTTCTCCATCAGCTTGTTTCTGTGGTCGGCGCAGGCGATTTACTCGCGAGCTTTCTATGCCGCAGGGAATATGTTTCTTCCCATGGCGGCGGGAACTGTGGTGACGTTGGTCTCGCTGCCCATCTATTACTCGCTTTACCACGGGTACGGAGCCATCGGTCTGGCCGTCGCCTCCGACCTCGGCATTTCCTTGCAGACCGCAGCCCTCGCCCTGCTGCTGCACCAACGGCGCATGGTCTCGCTGGCCAGCCTGGACTACGCGGAGATGGGCCGGTGCCTGCTGGCCGCCGTGGTGAGCGGCGCGGGGGTTGGTGTGGTCTTCTGGTGGCTGGGCGGCCTGCTGCACAGCGCGATGCCGGGACAGGTTCACTGGATTGACCTGGGCGTGCTGCTGGCCGGGACAGCGCTATGGGTGCTGGTTGCCAAATGGGTGCTGGAAAAGACCGGATCGGCATTGCCCAGAGTGGCGATGAGGCGGCTGGGGATGGGATAGGGCGATTCCCTGCCGTTTCCGGTTCATTTCTTGCTATCTGTTTTACTTTAAGTAGCTTACAAGACAGATTTCCCAGTTCATTTCCACTTCGTTTTCCGAATTTCCGCCGTCCGGACCAGCCGTTTGGCGCTTGGAAGGACCGCCAAAGCACATTCTTTCCGAAGACACAGGCACCCCTGCGTCGGCAGGGGCGCTGGTGTTGGAGCAGGGCCTGAAACGCGGCTACTGATGGGCCGGCTTGGGCGGCTCCGGCGCAGCAGGGGCCAGGGCTGCAAATGGCTTGGCTTCGGAGGCTGCCTTGGCATCGGCGGCCGTCTTGGCTTCGGATTTCTTGATGTCGATGCCGCCCTTGAAGTAGGCGCCATCTTCGATGCTGATGCGCGCCGCGGTCACGTCGCCGGTCAGGGCTCCCTCGGCGCGAATGTCAACCCGGTCGGTGGCCGTGACATTGCCGTGCACCTTGCCCAGAATGACGATTTCGCGCGCAGTGATGCTGGCGGCCACCTGGCCGTTGCGGCCAACGGTGGCACGGTTGCCGGGAAGGGCGATGGTGCCCTCGATTTTGCCGTCGATAAACAGCGACTCGGTACCGGTGATCTCTCCCTTGATGATCAGGCCCTTGCCGATGGTAGCCTGGTCGCCGGCTGTAACCGTGGCCCGGTTGGCGAATTCAGCCGCTGAAGTGGGAGGCTCGGTGCGGGAGGGTTCCGTTGGGGGGCTGAGATGAATCGGTCCGGATTGGCTGGGTTTCCACATAGCGCTCACATTGAATCCTTTTCTGTCCTGAAGGGACGGGGAATTTTCAAACAGGGGCCAATGCCGCAGGCCCCAAAAATCTGAGTGAATCTGTGGACTGCCGGACGTTTCGCCTTGGGCAACCCACGCGCGGCCACAACTAGGATGTTACTCTTCCCGGTCCGCCGGGAGTATTGCGTTGAGATTATTTTATGACAATGCGCGGTACTCTTGAGCTATGACCGATCTGGAACTGGTGGCGCGGATTGCTCGCAATGCCGGCGGCAAGGCCGGATACAAGCAACTGGTGCGCGAGATGGGCCTGGGCGGCGGACGGGAACGGCGCCTGTTGTTGGAGCAATTGGCGCGTCTGACGGCGCGGGGCGCACTGGCCAAGCTGGACAAGGAGCATTGGAGCATCCCCAAGCCACTCGGTGGGCGCGACAATCTCTGTGCCGGTCGCCTCGACCTGCACCGCGACGGATACGGCTTTGTCAGGCCCAACGCGCGGCAGGCTTCCGGGCAAGACCGGGGTCCCCACGGACAGGTCTTAGTCCGTGGGGTGGAAGAAGACATCTTCATCCCTCCCAACGAGATCAACGGCGCCATGCAGGGCGACCAGGTGCTGGTGGAAGTTGAGCCTCCCAAGGCCGATGGACGCCGTATGGGCCGGATTGTGCGTGTGCTGGAGCGGCGCAACCCCACCGTGGTCGGTGTCTTTCACTACACGCGATCCGACCGAGCTCAAGGCCATTCCGTCACTCCTTTCGACGAACGGATGATGCAGCCCATTCTGATTCCCGCCGGAGAAGAGCTTCCTCCGGCTAGCGAGTCCGCCACGCCCCACCGGGTGCTGGGCGCCGAGACTGCCTCTCATGCTCATCAGAGCCTGGAAGGTCTGGTGGTGGATGTGGAGATCACCAGTTGGCCCACGCCGACGCGGCCGCCGATGGGCCGGGTGATCGAGGTGCTGGGCTCGCCGGACGACTTCGGGGTGGACGTGGAGATGGTGATCCGCAAGCACCAGTTGCCCCGGGTTTTTCCGGACAATGTGCTGGCCGAGGCGCGCGCCGTGGCCCATCTGGACCTCTCCGAGGTTTCGCGTCGTCAAGATTTTCGCGGCCTGACCATCGTCACCATTGACGGCGAGACGGCGCGGGACTTCGACGACGCCGTGCTGGTCATTGACCGCCCCGACGGCGGTTACGAGTTGCAAGTCCACATCGCCGACGTGGCGGAGTACGTCGGGCCGGGAACCGACCTCGATCTGGAGGCGCGGCTCAGGGGAACCAGCGTCTACTTCCCGGACCGCGCCATTCCCATGCTTCCGCAGGAGCTTTCAACTAACATTTGCAGCCTGCGCCCCGGCGAAGACCGGCTTGTCCTGAGTTGCATCATGCAGCTTGATCCCGGCGGCCGCATGGAAAGCTACGAGATTATCGAAGGCGTGATTCGCTCGGCGGCGCGGATGACCTACACGGAGGTCCACGCGATTCTCGAAAACGACGCCGAGACCCGCGCCCGTAACGCGGCACTTGTCCCCAATTTCGCGTTGATGCACAAGCTGGCAGTCTTGATGAACAAGCGCCGCGAGCAGCGGGGCAGCATCGACTTCGACCTGCCCGAGCCGGTGATCGAGTTCGACGAGCAGGGCCAGATGCGCGGCGTCACCAAGTCGGAGCGCACCTGGGCCAACCGGCTGATCGAGGAGTTTATGCTGGCGGCCAACGAGTGCGTCGCCACTTGGCTGGAAGACCTGGGCGTGCCGTCTCTCTATCGCATTCACGAGAAGCCGGAACCGCGCCGTGTTGTCCAGTTCGAGGAGCTGGCCGCCAGCTTCGGCTACACGCTCGGGTTGGGCGCGCTGCCGGTCAAACGCCTGCAAATGAAAAGTGACCGCCGCGACGCTCGCCGCACCGGCCGCAATCCGCGGGTGCACGAGGTGCCTGAAGACATTCCCGTCACGCCGCGCATGTATCAGAAGCTGGCGGCGAAGATCGAGGGCAAGCCGGAGGAGCGAATTCTGAGCTACCTGATGCTACGCTCGCTTAAGCAGGCGCGCTACTCGGAGATCAACGAAGGCCACTTTGCGCTGGCCGCGCCCACTTACACACACTTTACCTCGCCCATTCGCCGCTATCCCGATTTGATTGTGCATCGTATCGTGAAGGCGCTGCTCCGCGAAGGCGTGCGCGGCGAGGGAGTGGTAGCCGAAGGTCGCCATAGCTCGCCGTGGACGCATCCCAATGAAGGGCATCCGCGATCTCCGCGCCATTTTTCTGGCGCGGACCAGCCGAAGGCCACTGGCCGCACCGCAGGTGCCGAGCCGCCCATCCCGGAGGCCGAACTGGCGCAGATTGCCGAGGAGTGCAGCCAGACCGAGCGCCGCGCCGCCGAGGCCGAGCGCGAACTGGTGGAGTGGAAGAAGGTACGCTTCATGCAGGACCGCGTGGGCGAGGAGTTCGCCGCGCTGGTGCTGAACCCGGCCAAGTACGGCCTCTTTGTCGAGCTGGCCGACCTGTTCGTCGAGGGGCTGGTGCCCATCGATACGCTCGTTGGCGACCGTTATACCTGGCGCGAGAACACCCACGAGATCATCGGCGAGCGCACTGGCCGCCGCTTCCGCGCAGGTGACCGCGTGCAGGTGATTCTGGATCGCATCCTGGCGCAGGAGCGCAAGTTGCAGTTTTCGATTGTGGAAGAGGGTCTGCCCCTGACCGGAAATCGGGCCGGCAAGAAAGCCCCCAAGTCGCCGCCCAGGCCAAAGAAGAGCAAGCGCAAGAACGCTACTGCTCCAGCTTCCAGGAACAGGAAGAAGTTCGGCAAGAAGGGCAAGCGGCGCTGAGCCTTCCGGCAGGCAGCGCCGCGCGCGGTGAAGATACCTTAGGCTCCCGCCTGCTTCTCGGCAAAATCACCAATCAACGGCAGCTTGATGCGCTTGCCATTGAAGGCGTTGAGCACAGGAATAAGCCAGATGACCAGCCAGGCCAGGTCGATCACTAACCAGAGAAGTCCGATCAGTCCGTGTATATACCACGGAATGATGAACGCTAAAATCGTCGTGACAATCATGAGCGCAATGTCAATGACGATTGCCGCGGCGGTCAGCAGTATCGACTGCCAGCAGTGGAAGCGTATCGATGCCTTCTGGTTGTAGGGCGGCACAACCAGAAAGATGATCGCCGGAATGGGGGTGAAGTAGGCAAGGCCGCTGGCGGCGTTATCAGAGAGACCGGTTTGCGGAGTGTTTTCGGGCACGTTAGCTCCTTTGGGATTGGACCCTGTTTGTGAGAGTCGATGTTTAACGCCCCAACCCGACCGGGTCACCCTAGGGAAATCCGGAAGGCTCTTGTGCGAAGGGCGCGGGCTTGAGACGAGATTAGGAAAAATGCCCGCACAGGCGGTTGTCAAGCGGAATCTCGGGGAGTAAGGGCGACTCGCCCGATCCCATACAATGGGGCAAGGAGCATGACGGATGGCACACATGGTGTTTTGCGTTCGCAACAAAAAGGAGATGGAGGGCCTGGAAGAGCCTCCGTTTGACTCCGAGTTCGGCCAGAAGATCTACAAAAACGTCTCCAAGGCGGCGTGGGGCGAGTGGGTGGACCGGCAGAAGATGCTGCTCAACGAGTACCGCTTGCAGCCCTGGACCCCGCAGGCGCAGCAGTTTCTGGTCGAGCAGATGGAGCAGTTCTTCTTCGGCGAGGGACACGGTCTGCCCCAGGAGTTCGTTCCCCCGTCGCAGTGAGAGCGGCGGCAGCCGGGAAACAATTCTCCATCCGGGCGCAAGCGCGCAGGCACTGCCTCGTGTAAACTAAGGACGACCCCAAAAGCCGGCTCCGCGCGAGCCGGCTCGATTGTGTCGGGACGTGGCTCAGCCTGGTAGAGCACTCGCTTGGGGTGCGAGGGGTCGGCAGTTCAAATCTGCCCGTCCCGACCATATCTTTCAATAACTTACAGGGGTTTTGGGAGAGCCTCATGGGAAAAGACTAGGCGCTCCTGAGAGCAATGTAGCTGGATATTGCTTTTCTCGTCCGACCCAGAATGTGCGGCTATCTACAAACACATCTACAATACTTCCTGCTGAAGTTTCGGCATTGCTATCCAGGGGCTGAAGCTTCGATTCAATGCGTTGCTCCAGGCAGTCCGTCCCGGGTTACCTGAGAACAAACCAAAGGAGGGTTCCTATGCGCCATCTGTTAACGTCCTGTTTCTTTGCCTGTGTTCTAGTCAGCACAATTGCCGAAGCCCAGTCGAATTCCGCTGCCCAGTGCAAAAACCTGCCCAAGATTGCTAACGGTTCCGTGAGCAGGGCTGCATCCGGTAACCAGTATAGCCTTGTCTGCAACTCAGGCTACATGGTCTCCGGCAATGCCTCCGCAACCTGCACCGTGACCGCCGCCGGAGAACACTGGGCCTCCACGTTCGGCGCCTGCATGGCTGTTTGTCTGGTACCTCCCATCGCCAACGGAAGCGTGGTTTACACCAGCGGCCAACCGGCAAGCGGCAACATCATGACCAACACGAACGTCAGCGTGAAGTGCAACCCGGGCTCCACCTTGGTAGGCTACGCCAACAACCACTGCGGGATATCGGCCACAGGGGGCACATGGAGCCTTTCATTCGGCAGTTGCTCGAATTCGTGCAAACTGCCAGCCGTTCAGAATGCGCAGGTTCTGGATTCCACGGGGAAACCCGCGGCCAGTCCCATGCCTCCTAACACTTCGTACACCGTCAAGTGCAATGCCGGATTTGTGCCGCCTCCGGGAGCAACGACTCATGGAGCGTGCAACCCCGCGGGTGTGCTCAGTGGGCAGCCCTCCTCCTGCGTACAGTCGATTGCGGTGGACTGTCCGCAAACTATCCAGATTACTCAGGCGGACTTTGGGACAAACAACGGAGGCTATCTGAAGTACTCGCCGGCGGACTGGAAGCTGAGCGCGGGCGCGGCGTTAGCGCTGACGCTGCCGCTCACCTCAATCAATGTCGATAACGGGATAGTGCTGAATTGCGGATACTCTTCGCCATCCGGCATGGCGAACCTGACCAAGCAAGTCTCGCAGTTCGGAACCAAGTGCGTGACCGGCAGCAGCGGCAAGTCATTCGTCTGTTACAAGTAGAATTCGCGGACGAGCGAAGCGTATCAGGGCACGGCCAGAACCGTGCCCTATCAACCTGTCATACTGTCATCACAAGCCATAAAATGAGCGGAGGCCAGACATCCTTTCGATTCGCAAAATACAATAGTCCGATGATGCAGGCCGTGAGCGTAACGTAAATTGCTGTTTGCAAGTCTTTGGAGAGATAATGCGCAATCCCCCAGGTAGCCATTAGCCCCAATGCTCCCCACGGGAATCTTAGCCGCGGAATTGCGTACTCGCCCGCATTCTGAAACGCATCGACAATCCAGATAACCGCAAAGCCTTCGGTAACATAGTAGATGTATTGCAGAATCGTATTCCCGATGCCAGGCAGCATGCCCCAATACCTGATAAAGGCTACCCATGTGAATTGGTGCGGTTCTCCTGAGAAGTGCGACTGAATCATGTTAATCGCTATCGCTGCGATAGCGGCTACAATGCACCATCCCACGTCCACTCTTGTTAGGTCCATGCGCGCCCGGAACAAGTCCCTGCGCTTCGCCCAATGCGCATATCCCCAGACCAGCAGAGTACGGGTTACGATGATGAAAATGAACATCGCAGCCACGGTGAGCGCCTGCATTGTCCGGAACGCGAACGTGTAATGCCCTTCAATTAAGTACGGGATAACGCCCGCAATCAAATCAGGCGCGGGAAGGGCAATGACAAAGATGAAAATTGCGCCGATCAAGGCATAAAGCGCCCGGCGACGCATTGTGTTCGGCAGGGCCGATTGAGCAAGGCTTGACATTGGCTCTTTTCCTCCCCAGAATCAACGCTTCAACCTGCCACGCCGCATATTAGCAAAACTCGTTTTAGTTGTTCGTATCCCGCGCTTCTCCCGCGATCAACTTGAGCGTAATCTTCTTTTGGCCGCGATAGAAGGTGACGCTGACGGTGTCGCCGGCCTGGTGTTTTTCCATGACGGAGTTGATCTCCTGGGGATTAGTGACCTGCTGGCCGTCAATGGCCACGATGAGGTCGCCGCCCAGCAAGATGGGAGTATTGCCCACGTAGGCCTGCTGGTTGCCTCCATGCAGGCCGGCCTGCTCGGCCGCGCCGCCGGGGATGACCTTCTGGATCAGAATGCCCGAGTCAACGGCCAGGGGGGTAGGGGGTCAAAATCTCTACGCAAAAGGCGGGCCTAGACCGTGCATTAAACACATTTACGCTTCCACAAAATCCAACTTTTTCCCAACGATGTGCGGAAAACAGTTCAAGTCGTCAACCCATGGCAGAGCGCGTCGCAAAGAGGCGGAATCGCTCCTCTGGCGTACTCTGGCCAGCCGCAACAGCGGGCGCGAATGGCCAGTAACCCGAGGAGACTGCTCCAATCACTCCTCAGTGTTGGCGACTGAGCAAACGATGAGATGGCGGTCAATCGGTCAGGACCCGTTTGTTCAGAGATTATTTGCCTGCCGCATCTGTGGCCAACGCGTGGGTTCGCGATTTTGCTGCCAACAACCGGCATGGCCTTGCAGCCGCAGGCGCCACGTTAGATTTCGTCATGGCTGTTCCTGAATCTGCATAGCTTCCGGGAGGCATTGTGCTGGCCCTTGCCGCATGGAGCATCTCCGATGCCCCTGATCTCTATTCCAAACCAAATAAAGGAATAAAGTCAATAACTGGCTCTAGGACAATATCGAGCGATAAGCGAAAGGCGACAAGATTGGGGATTGGAATTGACCAACCCGGTGCAACGGTGTAACCTATTTCGGTACTCCCCCAAGAGAATTTTCCTGATACTGTGCCTATTTCAGGCATCTGGATCACGTTGCGCGTGGTTGCGTGTAATTTGAAATCCGCGGCGATGAGCCGGTTTGTTGTGTCTCAGGAGATATTGAACCATGGGCTCGATGCCTGCTTCGGTTTCCTCAGTGTCTCCTGCCTGGATCTCTCTTCGTGTTTCCAGCTCTTCGCGGACGGGCCACCGCTGGCTATCCTTCCGCAGTATTCTTGGTTGCTGTTTGGAATGAGGCTTTGTGAATGACCATTCAAAGCCAACGGAAAACGGTCGTGCTTTTGCGGATTTTGTGGTTCGGCCTTGTGCTGCATCATCGCAGCATCGAAAAAACTGATCCCTCGACCGGCAGGCACAATTGCGTGGCTGGTTGCTTTGCGTTCGTATCAATTGAAAGAAGGAAGATGATGAACCTGAGAACAATTGCCCGCTCTTTTCTTGGACAGGCTGCGCTTTTTTGCGCATCCGCTTTCTTATTGTTTTCCTCTCAAGGTCATGCGCAGCCAACATTCCAGGTCTTGCATCATCATGTTCGCCCGGCGGCTTCCAACGGGCAGGCGGCGCTGGTGGGTCCGGTTTCATCCACAGAGCGGATGCAGCTGTCTATTGTGCTTCCCCTGCGCAATCAAGCCGGACTGACCGCTTTGATGGGCCAACTCTATGATCCATCCAGCCCCAATTACCGTCATTTCCTCAGCGTTGATCAGTTCACCGAACAGTTCGGCCCCACCGCGGAGGACTACCAGGCGGTGGTCGATTTCGCCCAGGCCAACGGCTTGACCGTGACCGACAGGCCGGCGAATCGCATGATCGTGCCGGTGAACGGCTCGGTCGAGCAAATCAACAAGGCCTTCCATGTGCGGATGAACAACTATCAGCATCCCACCGAGAACCGCACTTTCTTCTCACCGGATCGCGAGCCTTCGCTGGCTCTGAGCGTGCCGGTGGCACACATTGCCGGGCTGAACAATTTCTCGATTCCGCGCCCCATGGTGATGAAAGCGTCATCCGGGCAAGGGGTTTCCAACGCCGCTGTTGTGGGCTCTGGACCGGGCGGTTCGTACCTTGCCAGCGACATGCGGGCAGCCTACTACACCAGCACTCTCCCCACCGGCACAGCCCTTACCGGCAGCGGCCAAACCGTCGGACTCGTGGAGTTTGATGGCTACCACATCAGCGATGTGGTGTCGAGTTTTGACGGAACGGCTACCGAGAGCGCCAACGGCAGCAATTATGTATTGGCCTATACTCCCACCGTCGGCGGAACAACTTACAACGTCCACATTAACAATGTGCTGTTGGACGGCGCCACCGGAGCTCCGGTCTCAGGCAACGATTCCGAAGAGGTCCTGGACATTGTGCAGGCGATAGGCATGGCCCCAGGCCTGAGCCAGGTGCGCGTCTACATCGGGAACAGCGACGCCGACATATTGAACGCCATTGCCGCGGAGGATCTGGCTCAGCAAGTGAGTATCTCTTGGGGTTGGAACCCGGATGACCCTTCGACGGACGATTTCATCTTTCAGGAGATGGCAGCGCAGGGCCAGAGCGTTTTCGTCGCCTCCGGGGATGACGGAGCATTCGATCCGCTTGAGGATGTCTTTTATCCGGGAGAAGATGCCTGGGTGACGTCTGTTGGTGGGACCGACCTGCTTACGAATGGCGCGAGCGGGGCCTGGAGCTCGGAAACGGCATGGGATCAGAGCGGCGGTGGCATCTCTCCCGATGGCATACCGATTCCGAACTGGCAGATAGGAGTGGCCAATGCATCCAACGGTGGTTCCACAACGCTGCGCAATGTGCCGGATGTGGCCGCTGAAGCCGATTATGACAACTACGACTGCAATATGGGCGTCTGTCAAGGAACTTGGGCCGGTACGAGCTTTGCGGCGCCCCGCTGGGCGGGCTTCATGGCGCTGGTCAATCAGCAGGCTGTGGCCGCGGGCAATCCGACCGTCGGTTTTATCAACCCGGCCATTTATGCGATCGGTGAGGGGTCCAGCTACGACAACGACTTCCACGACATTACCAGCGGGAATAACGGTTCCACTATCTATCTCGCAACCGCACCAATCAGACTGGCAGGTTTCAATGCCGTCACTGGTTATGATCTGATCACTGGATGGGGAAGCCCTGCCGGGCAGAAACTGATCGACGCTCTTGCACCCCCGGCATCGGTGGGTTTCCAGCTTTTGGCCTCGCCGAACAGCTTGACCGTCAACCCAGGCGCCTTCGGCATAACCACCATCACAGTGAAAGACACCGGCGGATTTACCGGCAGCGTCAATCTGTCCGTCTCCGGCCTGCCCAGCGGCATAACCGCGTCGTTCGGCACGAATCCCGCAACCGGTAGCAGTGTGCTCACACTGACCGCGAGCAACTCCGCCATCCGCGGTTCGTACCTTGTAACCATCACCGGCGCTTCTGGGACCGTGACCTTAGCCACCAGCGTTGCTCTCGAAGTCGATGCGCCGGGCTTCACCATTTCCCCTTCACCCACTAAGCTGTGGCTCAATGCAGGCACTTCTGGGGCAGACACTATCTGGGTGACCGACTTTGCCGGATTCACCGGCAGCGTAAACCTTGCCGTGACATCCGGTCTGCCCAGCGGTGTAACTGCATCATGGAGTGCGAATCCAACAAGCGGAACCAGTGTGCTCACGCTTACCGCGAGCAGCACCGCCACCATCGGAGTTACCATGGTGACCATCACCGGCACCTCTGGTGCCTTGACCGCAACCACTACTCTTGCTCTAACAATCTATGGGCCGGAATTCTATCTGAACATCTCTCCGTATCCTTACAACATCGTTCGAAGCGGATCAGCCATAGCCACGGTTACGGTGGTCCCCATTGGAAATTTCACTGGCTCAGTAGCTCTGGAGGCATCGGAACTCCCTGCCGGTGTAACCGCAACGTTCAATCCGTCCTCCACAACCGGAACCAGTGTACTCACGATGAACGCAAGTAGTTCCGCCCCCGTTAGAACATCCTCGGTTCAAATAATCGGCAACGCTGCATATTCAGGCGCCGAAAACCAGTTTCTTCAAACAGTCACCGCCATGGCGACGCCAACTTTCTCCGTCGGCATCTCACCTGTTTCAATGACCCTGACTCAAGGTGCCTCCGGCAGAGCAACGGTCATGGTGACCCCACAAAATGGATTCACCGGCAACGTAACTCTAACCGCTCCTTATCTGCCCAACGGCGTGACCGCATCGTTCGGTACCAATCCCACAACCGGAAGCAGCGTGCTTACGTTGACCGCAAGCAGCACAACTCTCCCTGCCGGATTCTATTCCGTGGGGATTGCCGGCAGCTCCGGCAGCATCAGCAATATACTCGCCACCTTATATCTGACAGTCAATCCTCCGCCTAGCTTTACTCTCGCCGCCTCGTCCTCTTCTCTGACCGTCACTCAAGGCGCCCCCGTCACCGACACCATCACGGTGACCCCCCAGACCGGATTCACCGGCAGCGTAACTCTCAGCGCTCCCAACCTGCCCAGCGGCATCACCGCATCGTTCGGCACAAACCCCACAACTGGAAGCAGTGTTCTTACGCTCAACGCAAGCAACGCCGTCGCCCCCGGAAACTACACCGCGATCATCATAGGAACATCCGGAGTCCAGACCGTAACCATCCCCCTTGCTCTGACAGTCAGCGTCGGGCAGGGCGGTACACCCGTCCCCGCGCCGAGCGGGAACTTCGGGAATGTGAATATTGGAACCACAAGCCCGGCGCTGGGTTTGATCTTCACCTTCGCATCGCCCGTGACGCTCGGTTCCATAGCCGCCGTTATGCAGGGCGCCGCCGGGCTGGATTTTGCCAACGCCGGCACGGGAAGCTGCACGGCGAATACCTCATATACCGCCGCCGAAACCTGTACCGTCAATGTGACCTTTACGCCCAGGTTTGCAGGAACCCGGTACGGCGCGGTGGTGCTCGAAAGTAGCTCTGGAAGCACAATCGCTTCCGGCTATCTCCAGGGCAGCGGCGTTGGACCTGAGATCCTCTTCCAGCCGGGTACCCAGAGTACGCTGGCCAGCGGATTCACCGATCCTATGGCCGTTGCAGTGGACAGCAGCGGCAACGTCTACGTCGCCGACTGGAGCAGTAATCCGGTGAAAGAGATACTGGCGGTCAATGGCAGCATCCCGGCCTCGCCGGCCATCAATGTGCTGGGCAGCGGATTCCAATCTCCCATGGGCGTGGCGGTGGATGGCAGCGGCAATGTCTTCGTGGCCGATTACGGATTGAATGCTATCTACGAGATTTTGAAGGCGGGCGGTTACACCACGGTCAATAAGCTTGGTGGCGGCTTCAATCAGCCCAGGGGCGTGGCGGTGGATGGGTCCGGGAATGTCTTCGTCGCGGATTGGGGTAACAATGCCGTGAAAGAGATTCCGCCTGGCTGCGTTGAAAGTACCTGTGTCACAACACTGGGCAGCGGATTCAAGTATCCCGCTGGCGTGGCTGTGGATGGCAGTGGAAATGTCTTTGTTGCCGACGCCGGTAGCGATACGATAAAAGAGATTCTGGCGGCAGGTGGTTATGGAACAATCAATACGTTAGCCAACGGAATGATCTTTTCCCCAAACGTAGCAGTGGACGGGGTTGGGAACCTGTTCGTAGTCAACGAGAACGCTGTCACTTCTTTTTACACTGTGCTGGAGATTGTGGCGGCTGGTGGCTATACCACGGTTGACATGCTGGGCGGTAGTTTCAACTTCCCTTATGGTCTTGCGGTGGACGGAGCAGGCAACGTATACGTCGCCGATACAGGCAACAACCGCTTGGTGAAGATGGACTACGCGGACCCGCCAAGCCTCAGCTTCGTCGGCACAGTTGTAGGCTCAACCAGCAGCGATAGCCCGCAGACGGTGACTGTGGAGAACGTCGGCAACGCCGCGCTTAACTTCCCGATTCCGTCTACAGGAAACAATCCCAGTATTGCAACGAACTTTACCCTGAATGACAGCGGGATCTCAGCTTGTACAGTGTTGAGCGCCAGTTCCTCGGAGCCGGTGACGCTTGCGGCAGGCGCATCCTGCCAGTTGCTCATCAGCTTTACACCTACTGCAGCTGGTGCCTTGAGCGGCTCACTGGTGCTAACGGATAACAACCTGAACGCTGCCGCGCCGGGCTACACCACACAGAGCATCACGTTGAACGGCACGGGCCTTCAGGCGACGCCCACGCTGAGTGTGACCTCTTCGAGCAATCCTTCCACCTACGGCAGCTCAGTGACCTTCACGGCGACGATCTCCAGCGGCCCGACCGGGATGGTGACCTTCTACGACAGCGGGACGGCGATCGGCACGGGCTCGATCAGCGGGACCACGGCAACGTTTACCAGCAGCACGCTGGCAGCCGGCGTTCACTCGATCACCGCCGGGTGGGCGGGCAACACGAACTATGGCCCGGTGACCTCAGCCGCCATCACCCAGACGGTGAACGCTGCCACGCCCACGCTGAGTGTGACCTCTTCGAGCAATCCTTCCACCTACGGCAGCCCGGTGACCTTCACGGCGACCATCTCCAGCGGCCCGACCGGCACGGTGACCTTCTACGACAGCGGCTCCGCGATCGGCACGGGCTCGATCAGCGGGACCACGGCGACGTTTACCAGCAGCACGCTGGCGGCGGGCGTTCACTCGATCACCGCCGGCTGGGCGGGCAACACGAACTACAACTCCGTGACCTCA
>Ga0181521_10000007_pt1 | contig 252502 bp, 223 predicted proteins | sample PEATcosm2014_Bin_32_FD_119764 | JGI IMG/M metagenome (GOLD analysis project Ga0181521, IMG submission 119764) | Peatland microbial communities from MTU Mesocosm Facility, Houghton, MI, USA - PEATcosm2014_Bin02_60_metaG | ecosystem: Environmental > Terrestrial > Soil > Wetlands > Peat | place... | reverse complement strand
CTCGCCCGTCCCGATCTTCAGCGACTTTCGTCCCGCGCGCCCATGGGATCGCACGCCCGCGCACGAGCGCGAGTACTTCGAGTTGCTGGGCGACGGGCTCGCCGTCGTCCTCGCGCCCGCGGCACGCACCGGGCACGGACGCGTGCCGGCCGGCATGCGGGTGGGCGGGAGCGAAACCGGCGGCGCCTGGCTGCACGTGGGCGCCGACGGCGTCATCACGGCCTTCACGGGGAAGATCGACATGGGCGAGGACAATCGCACGGCGCTGTCCATGCTCGTCGCCGAGGAGCTGCGCGTGCCCTGCGCGGACGTGCGCCTGGCGATGGGCGACACCGACCTGTGCCCGGCCGACCCGGGCACGTTCGGAAGCCGCTCGCTACCCGACGCCGGCGTGGACCTCGCCGCCGCCGCCGCCGCGGCGCGCGAGCTCCTCGTCGAGCTGGCCGCCGGGCGGCTGTCCGGGGCGACCGGCGCGACCGAGGCATCGGGGAGGCTCGAGGCGCGCGACGGGGTCGTGCACGGCAGCGGTCGGGCGCTCCCCTACGGGGAGCTCGTGCGGGGGCTGCGTCGCGTGGCGAGCGCCTCGGCAGGGACGCCGGCGACTGCGCCCGCCCGCAGGCGCCTCGAGGGCCGCCCCACCCCGTCCGCGAAAGGGCTCGCGCTGGTGACCGGGACGCACCGCTTTCCCTCGGACGTCAGCCGACCGGGGATGCTGCACGGGCTGATCCTCCGCGCACCCGCCTACGGCGCGGTGCTGGAGTCGGTCGACCTCGCCCGCGCGCGGGCGGTGGCCGGCGTGACGGCCGTGCACGAGGGGCAGCTCGTGGCGGTGGCTGCGGCCGACCGCGAAACCGCCGCCCGGGCGCTCGCGGCGATCGACGCGGACTGGAGCTGGAGGCGCGAGCCCGACGAGTCCGAGCTCGTCGCCCACCTGCGATCGCATCCGGTCGAGGCGCTCGGCTGGCAGGGGCCCGTCGAGGAGCGCAGCGGCGAGGTCGAGCGCGCGCTCGCCGCCGCCGACGTCCGCCTCGAAGCGACCTACACCGCCGCGTACGTCGCGCACGCCACGCTCGAGACGCGTGTCGCGCTGGCCGAGTGGGAGGGCGAGCGCCTGACGGTGTGGACGGGAACGCAGCAGCCGTTCTTCGTGCGCTACGCGCTCGCGGCCGCCCTCGGCGTCGCCGAGGAGCAGGTGCGCGTGATCGTGCCCGACTTCGGCGGCGGCTTCGGCTCCAAGCACACCGAGGCCGAGGCGGTCGCCGCCGCCCGCCTCGCGCGCGCGGCCGGCGCGCCCGTGCGCGTCGCGCTCACCCGCGAGGAGGAGTTTCGCCATACGTTCGTGCGCCCGGCGGCGGTCGTCGACGTGCGCAGCGGCGCCCGCCGCGACGGCACGATCTGCGCATGGGAGTTCCGCGACCTGGGCGCCGGCTCGCCCGGACTGTGGCCGCCGTATGCGATCGCCGACACGCACCTCGCCTTCCAGCCCGCCGACTCGCCGCTGCCGCAGGGCGCGTACCGCGCGCTGGCGTCCACCGCCAACAACTTCGCGCGCGAGTCGCACGTCGACGAGATCGCCCACGCGCTCGGGAGGGACCCGCTCGAGCTGCGCCTCGAGAACGTCGCCGACGATCGCCTCGCCGAGGTGCTGCGCGTGGCGGCCGAGCGCGTGCAGTGGGCCCGCACGCGCAGCCAGGCGCAGGCGGGCCACGGCCTCGGGATCGCGGGCGGGCTCGAAAAGGAGGGCCGCGTCGCCACCTGCGCGCACGTGCTGGTGGCGGGAGGGAGGCTCGAGATCCTACGGATCGTCACCGCGTACGACTGCGGGGCGATCGTCAACCCAGCCAACGTCGAGAGCCAGATCGAAGGCGCGCTTGTGATGGGTCTCGGCGGCGCGCTGTTCGAGGCCGTGCATTTCGCCGACGGGCGCATGACGAACGCGTCGCTGCGCGACTATCGGGTGCCACGCTTCAGCGACGTGCCGTCGATCGAGCTCGTGCTGGTCGACCGGCCGGAGATCCCCTCCGCGGGCGCCGGCGAGACGCCGATCATCGCGATCGCGCCGGCGATCGCGAACGCCGTCTTCGACGCCTGCGGCGTGCGCATACGCTCGCTGCCGCTGCTGCACGACACGTATCAACTCCCGCCCGCCGACGAGTAGGCACGCCGAGCATCACCGTTTCACCTCAGTGCACCTGCGCCGCTGGGTCGTTCAGCCCGGCGCTGCGATGCCGGGAGCGCGGTCGGTCAGCCGGGACGCACGCAGGGCTCGCTGCACGTCCGTGATCGAGACCAGGCCGACGGGCCTGCCGCGCTCATCGACGACCACCGCTCGGCCGAACCCGGCAAACGCCGGACGCTCGAGCAGCCGCGCAACGTCCTCGTCCTCGGCCACGAGCAGCGCGGGGTCGCGGTCAGCGATGTCGAGTACCTGCTCGACGGCGCGCTGGCGGGGCGTGAGCGCCTCGAGTTGCGTCACGCTCACCAGCCCAACGGCGTGGCCTCGCGCGTCGATGACGGGAAAGGAGGTGTAGCGGTATGGCAGGAAGTAGTCGGCGCCCGCCTGTGCGGCTGAGGTTCGCTCGGGGATGCTGACCACGGGCGTGGACATCAGATCGGAGGCGTGCACCCCCGAGAGGGCGGCCTGCACCTGTGCGCCGCGTGCCTGCTGGCCGGATGCCATCACGAGGAAGAACCCGATCAACGCCAGCCACAGCCCCTCGACGGCGCCGGCCGCGAACTCCAAGGCGCCCAGTGCGAGCAGCACGTAGCCAAAGCCGCGGCCGATGCCGGCCGCCGTCTCGGTGGATCGCCCGATCTCGCCGCTCCGGCGCCACAGCAGCGAGCGCAACACCCGTCCGCCGTCGAGGGGGAACGCGGGCAGCAGGTTGAAGACGAAGATCAGCGCGTTGACGAGCACTTGGTATTCGATCAGCGCACGGACGACCGCGGGGGTGGAGGAGGGCACCAGCGCCAGCGCCAGGCCAAACACGGCGGCGATCACCGCGGTGACCGCGGGCCCGGCCAGCGCGTAGCGCAGCTCGTCGCTGGGGTCGTGCGCCTCCCCGCGCATGCGTGAGACGCCGCCGAGCAGCCACAGATCGATCTCTTCCACTTCGATGCCGTGCCTGCGTGCCACCAGCGCGTGGCCGAACTCGTGCGCGAGGATGCTCGCGAACAGCAGCAGCGCGCTGGCGAGGCCCAGCGCGTAGGACGCGCTCGGGCTGATGCCGTGAACCACTTCGGGAAAGTAGGAGTCCCCCAGCGACCAGGTGATCAGCGCCACGATCACAAGCCACCACGGGCTCACTCCCACCGGGATCCCAGCGATACGCCCTATCCGGAGGCTTCGACCCGTCACGGCTCTACCGTATGAGCCCTGAGCGTCGCGGGCATCGGTGGTCGCCCCGGAGATCATCCGTAGAAATCCGCGCTATCGCCCCCCGTTTCGCGCACATCGGGATAGTCGACACGCTCGTCAGCTCCAAGCACGTGCAGCCCAGCGCCCGCCAGCAGCAACCGCCGGTCTCCGCCGCCGACGCGCGTGCCGACCGCGACCAGCCATGCGCCGAGCCGCCCGGCCATATGCTCGATGACCCATGCGCCCGATAGACGTTAGCGTTCGCCGCGAGCCGGACGACGGTTCTGCTCACCCCGAGTCAGCGCTGGGACAGCACACCCGGTGGGCGTCGAAGCGCATAAGGCGCCATCTGCAGCGATCCGCTCTGGCCCTGGCGGGGTATGTCGTGGCCGCTGGTCTCGTACTCAGGTTGATCCCGGCGTTGAAGCAGGCGCTGAGCGACCTGGAGCACGTTCGTTGGCAGTGGGTGATCGTGGCACTCGCTCTCGAGATCCTCTCCGAGATCGGATTCGTCGTCTCCTGGCGCGCAATCATCGATCCCGATGACCTCCTCAGTCGCGACGGCCGCGGCGAGCGAATCGATAGCCGTGTCGCCTGGGCACAGCTGGGCGGGGGCGTCTTTGTTCCCGGCGGATCGCTCGGCGGCATAGGGGTGGGAGCGCTGATCCTGCATCACTTCGGGATGCCGACCAAGCTCATCGCCGAGCGCCAATTCAACCTGAGCTTTCTCAATACCGCTGTCGATGCCCTGGCACTGATCGTGTTCGGGCTCGCCTTGGCGGGCGGCATCTTGCCGGGCGGTGGAAGTCTCGTGCTGACGCTGCTGCCGGCGGCCATCGGCGCGGCCGCGATGGCGGCGGTCTTGCTGATCGCGCGCCGGGAGACGGCATCCGCCGAGCGCAAGCCGATCAGGCACGCCAGGATCGCGGTCGTGATCGACACGCTCTCCGCTGCGGTTGAGGACACACGGCGGCTCCTGTTTCACCGCGGGAGCCACAGGGCCGTGTTCGGCGCGCTCGCCTACCTCGGCTTCGACCTGTTCGTTCTCTGGAGCGCCCTCATCGCCATCCACGCCCAGCCCGCTCCCGCGTTCGGCGTCGTGGTCATGGCATACATCATCGGCGCGCTCGGTGGATCGATCCCGCTGCCCGCAGGTATTGGCACGGTCGCGGGCATCGCGGGAATGCTCATCCTCTACGGCGTCGCTCACGAGGCCGCCCTCGCCGCGGTCATCCTTTACCAGGCGATCGGGCTGCTCGTGCCGCTCGTTGGCGGCGGGATCGCCTACCTACGTCTACGGCGTCATCTCAGTTCCCCACGCACCCGTGCATGACGTTCGAGCCGGCTGGCCGGAGCCAACCGATCCGGATGCGCTCAATCCGTAGTTTTACGATCCCCCGTCCGCTTCCGTTACGGATGAAGTGCCGACGCTCTTGCGTGAGGATGATCTGCTCACAGAGTCCAGCCGAATGGAGGCGCCATGTCCGTAGCGAAAGTCATCGAGATCACGGCTCAGTCCCCAGAGAGCTTCGAGGACGCGATAAGGCAGGGAATCAGCAAGGCGAAGCAGACCGTGCGCAACATGAGCGGCGCCTGGGTGAAGGAGCAGAGCGTCGCGTTGGCGGAGGGGGAGATCGTCGCCTACCGGGTCGATCTGAAGATCACCTTCCTGCTCGATTGACCCAGCTTGGTCGGAAGCTCGAGATGGGAACCGCCGCGCCGAGGCATGGATCGGATTTGCCCCGCATGTTCACCGTGGAGGGGCAGGATCCGTTCGCGGTGGTCGAGTGGGGGACTCGCTCGGTGGCGGTGCGCTCCGCGGATGGCCAGGTCGCGTTCGCGTGCGAGCGGGTCGAGGCTCCGACGAGCTGGTCGAACACCGCGGTGGCGACGGTTGCGCGACGATACTTCGCTCGCCGCGCGGACGGTTCGCAGGAGCACTCGGTACGGCAGCTCGTCGAGCGTGTCGCGGGTGCGATCGGCGGTTGGGCACAGGCTTCGGGGCAGGCCTGCGATGAGGGTCGGCGCGCGGCGCTGGAAGCCGAGCTGACGGCGCTCGTGCTGAGCCAGCGCGGCACGTTCGCGACGCCGGTGTGGCTGAATGTGGGCGTCGAGCCCGAGCCGTTCACCTCGGCGTGCTTCATCTTGGAGACGGAGGATTCGATTCGCGCGCTGCTCGACTGGAACGCGCGCGAGGGGGTGATCTTCCAGCAGGGCGGCGGCACCGGCGTGAACCTGTCGGGGGTGCGCTCCTCGCGCGAGCCCGTCTCGCGCGGAGGATTGGCGAGCGGTCCGGTGTCGTTCATGCGCGCCGCGGACGCGTGGGCGGCGACGATCCGCTCGGGCGGGCGCGCGCGGCGGGGAGCGAAGATGGTCGTGCTCGACGCCGAGCATCCCGATATCTTCGAGTTCATCGCGTGCAAGGCGCGCGAGGAGGAGCACGGCGCCGCGCTCGTGGCCGCCGGCTTCCAACCGCAGGAGGCAGTGGCTTCGCTCGCCTTTCAGAACGCCACGCACGCGGTGCGGGTGAGCGACGAGTTCATGCGCGCCGCGACGGATGACGGCGAGTGGGCGCTGCGGGCCGTCACCAGCGGCGAGGTGGTCGAGACGCTCCCCGCGCGCGAGCTTCTGCGCGCGTGCGCGCAGGCCGCGTGGGCGTGCGGGGATCCGGGGCTGCAGTTCGCGGACACGATCGCGCGCTGGCACACCTGTCCGCGTTCGGGTCCGATCACCGCCTCCAATCCCTGCGGCGAGTTCCTGCACGTGGGGGAGTCAGCCTGCAACCTCGCGACGCTCAACCTCCTCGCGTTCCTGCGCGAGGACCGCTCGTTCGAGGTCGAGGCGTTCGTGCACGCGGTCGAGCTGCTGGTGCTCGCCCAGGACGCGATCGTGGACGGCTCGTCCTATCCGACCGAGCGCATAGCGGAGGGCGCGCGTCGTTTTCGCCCGATCGGCATCGGCTATGCCAACCTCGCCGCATTGCTGCTGACGCTGGGAATCGCCTATGACTCGGTCGAGGGGCGGGCGTGGGCGGCGGCGATCACCGCGCTGATGACGGGCGCCGCCTACCGGCGCTCGGCGAGGCTGGCGGCGACACTCGGCCCGTTCGCCGAGCTCGCTCGCAACCGCGAGCCGATGCTCGCCGTGCTGGCCGCCCACCGCGACGCTGCCGCGCGCATCGGCCGCGAGGCGCCCGCCGAGGTGCTGGCGGCGGCGCTCGGAGCGTGGGATGACGTCGTGGCGGAGGGCGCCGCGCACGGGCTGCGCAACGCACAGACGACGCTGATCGCGCCGACCGGCACGGTCAGCCTGATGCTCGACTGCGAGAGCACCGGCATCGAGCCCTACTACGCGCTCGCCGGGCACAGGCACCTGGTCGACGGCGGCGAGCTGCACTTTCAGAGCCGAGCGGTGGTTGACGGCCTGCTCGCGCTCGGCTACTCCACCCACGCTCTGGAGGAACTGGGCGAGCACGCGCTGGACCACGGCCACCTCGTCGGTGCGCCGGCGCTGCGCGCCGCCCACGCGGCCGTCTTTCACACCGCGAGCGGCCCCGACCCGCTGCCCGTCGACGGGCACCTGCGGATGGTCGCCGCCGTACAACCGCTGCTCAGCGGGGGCGTCTCGAAGACGCTCAACCTGCCCAACCACACTCCGCCCGAGAGGATCGAGTCGATCTTCCTCGATGCCTGGCGGATGGGCCTGAAGGCGATCGCGGTATACCGCGAGGGCTCGAAGATCGGTCAGCCGCTGCAGGGTGTCGAGGACTGAGCACGAGCGGGCTGCCGACTTCGATCGCTCGCCGGCGGTTGGCGCACGGTCCCTCCCGCTTGACACGGTCCCTCCCGCTTGAACCTATCGTCAGAAACATCCACGTGCACCTCAGGATGCCTCGCGTCCTCAAACGAGACGGTGCTGACGGTGAACTGCGTAGTTATCCGGTCCCATTGCGCACCAGATCCCGATGTGCCGAATCCGGTCTGTCCGTAAGCTGTCACCTACGGGATCGACGATGAGCGAAAGGTCGGCTGCAGGCGAGCCGTGCCAGGCGCTGACGAGGAAGAGTGAACGACCATGGCCTACATCTTCTGTGCCACCTGTGGTATCGGCTTCCACAGCAATGTGAAGACCTGCCCCGAGTGCGGCAGGATCGCGAGCCGCGCCTTCGAGTCCGACGGGCACACGCGCAGGTTCGCGTGGGGGCGGCATTCGCCACCCGAATTGCGCGAGGACGTGGAGAGCGAGGTCTGCAAGGCGATCTACGGCTGGCATTCCGGCACAGTCGAGCGTTGCGATCGCACAGCATCCGCTGGGGCTCCATAGCTCACAGATCGTCCCAGGACCGCTCGCTCGCACGCGCCCGACGCGCGAGGCGGCGCGCCTCGCGCAGCGGCTCAGGCGCTCGCACTCGAGCTGTCGCCGCCATGACGACCGAGCAGGCGGTCTCGATACCTGTCCTCCATCCGGGATGGACCGCGAGCGGACGCGCTCGCTGCCGCGTGCGCAGCCAGCAGCCGACCGTTTCTCCGTCCAGCATCAGCGGGCTACGTGCGCCGCGATCATCCGGCGGCCATTCCCCCGCCGCCAGCATGGGCCTGTGCGTCACGCCCACCGTCGGCACGCCGATGACCGCCCCGAGATGAAGCGCGAGGCCGGCTCGGCGAGGATGGTCGCGTCCGGTCGCGTTGACCACCAGGACGTCGGGTGCTCGTGGCAGCGCCGCGACCGCCGCCTCCAGCAGCGGGCCCTCACGCAGGGCAAGCAGGCCCGGATGGTAAGCGGCCGCGACACGGCCCCTCACGAGGGCGCGTGCGACGATGCGCCGCTCGACCGCGACGGCCGCTGCCGCCCAGCTTGGCTCCCCCTCGAGACCTGGCGGCTGCGCGTCGCGGGCGGAGCAGACGAAGCACGCTCCGATCGCATACGCATTCGCCGGCGGCTGCCATGCCGGCGCGTGCGTCAGCGCCAGCTCGCGCTGTACCCGTCGCAGCGCCTCGGCCGTCGTGGGCCAGGATGCGCGCCAACCAGCCGCGGCGTGGCTCACGGCCGGCCTGTCACCTCCGAGCTGTTGAACACGACATCTGACGAGAACAGCTCTAGCACGCTCCACATGGACGGCGGCGTGGCACGAGGGTTGCGAGAACTAGTGTCCACTCCGATGCACGGCCTGTTCGACCACTCGCTGCTCGTCGTTACGGGCAAGGGCGGAGTGGGGAAGTCCACGGTGGCGGCGGCCCTCGGCCTGGCCGCCAGCGCGCGCGGGCTGCGCACGATCGTGGTCGAGGTGGCGGCCCGCGAAGACGTCTCGCGCGCGCTTGCGTCGAATGTCGCGGGCGTGTACGCCGAACGAGCCCTCGACGAGCGCCTGCACCACATCTCGATCGACCCGCAGCGCGCGATGGAGGAGTACCTGCGCCAGGCGCTTCCGCTCGGGGCCCTGGCCGCGCTGCTCTCGCGCAGCAGGATCTTCACGACGCTGATCGCCGCGGCGCCGGGCATGCGCGAGCTGCTGACGATGGGAAAGGTGTGGGAGCTCGCCCAGCACGAGCGACGCGTCCGCGATGCGGAGCCCTATGACCTGGTGGTGCTCGACGCGCCGGCCACCGGACATGGCCTGGCCATGCTGCAGGCGCCACGCACGTTCGCAACGGTCGCCCGAGTGGGACCGGTCGCCGGACAGGGACGGGCGATCGCCGACTTCCTCGTCGATCCGCGCCGCACGGCGGTGCTGGCCGTGTCAACCGCCGAAGAGATGCCCGTCACCGAGACGCTGCAGCTGCGCTCGCAGCTGGGCCAGCAGTCGGGCCTGGACCTTTCACTGGTCGTCGTCAACGCCGTCGTACCCCACCGCTTCTCCGCTGCAGACGAGCGGACGCTGAGGGCGGCGCCGCGCTCGCCGGCGCGCCATGCGGCGCTCTTCGCGGCCACCTGGACGCGCCAGCAGCATGCTCAGATCACAAGGCTCCGGCAGAGCCTCCCGGGCGTGGCGCTCGTGACGCTCCCGTTCGTGTTCCGCTCCGCGCTGGATCGCGCGGCGCTCGAGCTGCTCGCGGGGAAGTTCGAGCAATGAGCATCGCGCCGTCCCTGGCCGGCAAGCGGATCTGCATCTGCACGGGCTCGGGCGGTGTGGGCAAGACCACCACGGCCGCCGCCGTCGCGATCGGGCTCGCTGCGCGCGGCCAGCGGGTCGCCGTGGTGACGATCGATCCGGCGCGTCGACTGGCAAGCTCCCTGGGGCTCGAGCGGTTGGGCAACGAGCCCCGCCTGGTCGATCCCGCCCACTTCGCCGGCCAGGGGATCGAGCTGCACGGCGAGCTGTGGGCGATGATGCTCGATGCCAAGCGCACCTTCGACGAGCTCGTCGAGCTGCTCGCGCCGGATGCCGCTACGCGCGAGGCGATCCTCGCAAACCGCATCTACCAGGAGCTCTCGAGCGCAACCGCCGGCTCGCAGGAGTTCACCGCTGTGGCCAAGCTCTACGAGCTGGACGCCTCCGGCCGCTTCGACACGATCGTTCTCGATACGCCGCCGTCGCGCAACGCGCTGGACTTCCTCGACGCTCCCGAGCGACTGACGACGTTCCTCGAAGGTCGAGCGCTCAAGGTCATCTCCGCGCCCACCGGCGCGGCCGCCGCGTTCGCGGCGCGCGGGGGCGGGCTCGCGTTCTCCGCCCTGCGTCGCGTGACCGGCGTGGACCTGCTGGCGGACCTCAGCGTGTTCTTCCGCGCGCTGGGCGGCGTCGTGGACGGGTTCGCCGAGCGCGCGGGCGCCGTCGGGCGACTGCTCGGCGACCCCGCCACCACCTTCGTGATCGTCACCTCGCCCGAGCCCACACCCGTCGAGGAGGCGATCTTCCTCAGCCGGCGACTGGGGGAGGCCGGCATGCCGGTCGGCGCCCTGGTCGTCAACCGCGTGCGCCTGCTCGCACGCACCCGGCCGGCGATCGACGAGAGCTCTCTGGCGGCCGACTTCGGCGGTGACGCCGATCTGGCCGCGAGATCCATGCAGGCGCTGGCAGACCTGCGGGCGCTCGCGCGGCGCGACGCCGCAAGCATCCGGCGCCTGCCCTCCGCGCTGGGCGACGGGCGCCCGATCCTCGTGCCGCAGATGGATCTGGAAGTCGGCGACGTGGCCGGGCTCCTCGGCGTTCAGCGCTATCTCTTCGCCTCGCCGCAAGAGCGAGCCGCTCTGCTGGCCGAGGAGGCGTTCTGAGCACGCTGGACGGTTGATTCCACGGTCGCGCGGCTCTGGATGGCACGTATGGCCTTCGCGGGCCTTTGTCCTCGGGGATCGGTTCAGTACTCTTCCGCAGCTTCCTGTGGGCAGGAGCCGGATATCGCGTGGCGCTTGCGAGGGTAGTTTGGCGGTGCAGTTGTCATCGCCCGCTGTTCGCGCGGGTGTCGGTTTCGGCCAGAGAAGAGATCGCCATGCACAGAACGCTCCGCAGACCATTCGCCGTTGCCGTAATGGCGCTCGCGCCGTTGCTACTACTCGCAGGCTGCGGCGAATCCGCGCAGGCGAAGGCCAAGGCGCAGGTGTGCTCGGCACGCGCCGAGATCGCCGCGCAGGTCGCCAAGCTGGAAGGGCTGTCGATCTCGGCGAGCCTGCTCACGGATGCCAGGGCGAGCGTCGAAGCGATCGACAGGGGCGTCGCGAAGATCAGGGAAGCGGAGCCCAAGCTGGAACCGGCGGTCAAGCAGCAGGTCGAAACGGGCACCAAGACCTTCCAGGCCGAGATGACGGCCATCGGCGGTGGCCTCGCGTTGGCTGCCAAGGTGCCGGGCGGCATCAAGGCACAGCTGCAGTCGGTCGGGCCTGAGATCAAGGCCGCGCTGGCGCAGCTTTCCGCGAGCTACAAGCAGGCCTATGGCTCACTCAAATGCTGATGGCTCCGCCCGGGAGGTGAGCTCGCGTGTGGACCTGAGGCTTGCGCCGCAGGAGCTGCGCCGAAGTTGCGATCCGGCGGCGCTGCCGTTCGCCACGACCGCCGAGGTCGAGCCGGCGGACGGCGCAGGCGGCCAGCAGCGGGCGCTGCGCGCGCTCGACTTCGCGGTCGAGGTGCCGCAGCGGGGATACAACGTGTTCGCGACCGGCCCCGACGGCACGGGCAAGCGCGACACGGTCGAAGCGCGCCTGCGCGTGCACGCCGGCGCGCGTCCGGCTTCGCGCGACATCGTCTTCCTGTTCAACTTCGACGAGCCCACAAAGCCGCTGTGCGCGCTGCTGGCCCCCGGCGACGGGCGCCGCCTGGAGCTGGCGATGAGCGCCTTCGTGCAGCAGGCCGGCACGGATATCCCGCGCGCCTTCGAGAGCGAGAGCTATCAGCGCCGTCGTGGCGAGGTCGTCGAGCCGTTCGAGCGCGAGCGCCAGGATCTGCTCGAGCACGTGCGCAGCTTCGCGCGCTCGCGGGGGCTGGATCTCGAGGTCACGCCGGCCGGCGTGGTCACGATCCCGCTCGTGCACGGACGGCCGGTGACGCCCCAGGAGTTCGAGCGTCTGCCGGAGCAGACACGGCGGGACCTCGATGCCGCGAGCCACGAGGTCGAACAGCGAATGGCCGGCGTGATCCCCCAGCTGCGGGAGATCGAATCGCGTGTACGCGATCGGGTTCGTGCGCTGGAGCGGGAGGTGGTCCTATACGCGGTCGGGCACCTGATCGACGACGTCAAGCGCGAGCATGCCGCGGTCGAGGCGGTGGCCGGCTGGCTCGAGCGTGTCCGCGAGGACGTGATCGACAACTACGGCGGCTTCCTCGCCGGCGCCGGGCAGAGCCAGCTCGCGGCGCCGCTTGGCATCGTGCTCGGCCGCGGCGGGGACGCGTTCCGCGCCCGCTACGAAGTCAACCTGTTCGTGGCAAGCGACGCGCAGTGTGCGCCCGTGGTGGTGGAGCGCAACCCGACGTTCCCGCGCCTGTTCGGGCGCATCGAGTTCGAGACGACGCTCGGCGCCGCCGTCACCGACCACCGCCACATCAGGGCCGGCGCAATCCACGCCGCCAGTGGCGGCTACCTGGTCCTGCGCGCCGCCGACGTGCTGCGCCAGCCGTTCGCCTGGGAGAAGCTCAAGGAGGTGCTGCGCTCCGAGCGCGCGCAGGTCGAGAACCTCGGCGAGCAGTTCATGCTGTTCCCGACCGCCTCGCTGACGCCCGAGCCGGTTCCCGTTGAGGTGAAGGTGGTGCTCGTCGGCTCGGGCGAGCTGTACGAGCTCATGCACGCGCTCGACGAGGACGTACGCGAGCTGTTCCGTGTGAAGGCCGACTTCGATACGCAGATGCCGTGGAGCGATGAGGGGTGCTCGGCCTACGCCGCGTTCATCAGCTCCCAGGTCGCGCGCGAGGGGTTGCTCCACTTCGACGCCGCCGCGGTCGCACGCGTGATCGAGGAGGGCGCCCGCCGCGCCGCCCATCAGGACAAGCTCTCGACGCGCTTCCAGGAGATCGCCGACGTTCTCACCGAGGCCAGCCACTGGGCGACGCGAGCGGGGGCGGAGGTGGTGGCAGCCGAGCACGTCGAGCAGGCGATCCGCGAGCGGCGCACGCGCTCGGGCCTGCTCGAGCAGCGCCTGGCCGAGATGGTCGACGAAGGCACGCTGCACATCCAGGTGCGCGGAAGCGCGGTCGGGCAGGTCAACGGGCTGGCCGTCGTCGCGTTGGGCGACTACGCCTTCGGGCACCCGACGCGCATCACCGCCACGACCGCCACCGGCGTCGGCGAGCTCGTGAGCATCGACCGCGAGAGCAAGCTCAGCGGGCCGATCCACGACAAGGGGTTCCTCACGCTGCGCGGCTATCTCGAGCAGCGCTACGGCGATGGCGCGCCGCTGTCGCTGTCGGCGAGCATGACCTTCGAGCAGTCCTACGCAGGTATGGAAGGCGACTCGGCATCCAGCAGCGAGCTCTACGCGCTGTTGTCCAGCCTCGCCGGCGCGCCCATCGACCAGGGCATCGCGGTCACCGGCTCGGTCGACCAGTACGGCCGCGTCCAGGCTGTGGGCGGCGTGGCGGAGAAGGTCGAGGGCTTCTTCGCGGCCTGCGAGCGTGCCGGGCTCACGGGTGAGCAGGGCGTGATCGTCCCCGCCGCCGACCGCCGTCACCTGATGCTCGACGAGCCCGTGCTGGCGGCGGTCAGGGGCGAGCGCTTCCACATCTGGGCGGTCGACAGCATCGATCAGGGAATCGAGATCCTCACGGGCCTGCCCGCCGGCGAGCGCGGAGCCGATGGCGCCTATCCAGAGGGAACGCTGCACGCCCGCGTCCAGGAGCGTCTGGCCGCGATGGCGCTGTCCGCGCGCGAGTGGGGCCACGGTCGAGGGCCCGATCGGCGCAGCCGCTCGATCGACGCGTAACGCGGCTGCATGACTCCCGCGCGGGCGCCCCGATCACGCCGCCGGAGCGAGCGCCTTCGCCGCCCGCGCAAACACGAGCACGCCGTCGTCGAGCTCGCCGTCGCGCAGCACGTGCAGGTCCTGCGCGTAGCTCATCTTCACCTGCCACGGGCCTTCGGTGCCCTGACGCGGGAATCTGTCGACCGCGCGCCGGACGTAGCCGGCGCCGAAATCGAGGAACGGCCGGGTGGGCATCGACGGGCGGTCGTTCACCGGCGTGCAGCTGTCGTATCCCCGCCGGTCCATGTATGCGATCAGCCTGCACACGTAGTCGCACACGAGGTCGAGCTTCAGCGTCCACGACGAGTTCGTGTAGCCGAAGACGAACACCATGTTCGGCACGTCGCTCAGCATCGCGCTCTTGTACACGAGCTTCTCCGGCAGCTGCACCGGCTGTCCGTCGACCAGCACCTCGATCCCGCCCAGCGCCAGCAGGTCGAGACCGGTTGCGGTGACGATGACGTCGGCCTGGAGCTCCTCTCCCGACGCGAGGCGGATGCCCCGCTCGGTGAGCTCCGCGATGCGGTCGGTCACCACCGACGCCCTGCCCGCCGAGATGGCCGCGAACAGGTCGCCGTCGGGGACCGCGCACAGGCGCTGATCCCACGGGTTGTAGTGGGGGGTGAAGTGCCTGTCGATGTCATAGCCCGCGGGCAGCTGGCGCTCGAGGCTCCTGCGCAGCAGGCGCTTGACCAGCCGCGGGCGGCGCTGGCTCAGGTTGTACACCGTCCGCTGCAGCCAGATGTTCTTGCGGCGGGTGAGCGCATACGCGCGCTCGGCCGGCAGCACGCGCTTGAGGAGGTTCGCCAGGCGATCCTTTTCCGGCAGCGAGATCACGTACGTGGGAGAGCGCTGGAGCATCGTCACGTGCGCCGCTTTGTCGGTCATCGCCGGCACGAGCGTCACGGCGGTCGCGCCGCTGCCGATCACCACCACCCGCTTGCCGGCGTAGTCGAGGTCCTGCGGCCAGCTCTGTGGATGCACGATCGGCCCGCGGAAGCGCTCGGCGCCGTCGAAGCGCGGTTCGTAGCCGTGGTCGTAGCGGAAGTAGCCGCTCGCGCACACCAGCCACGAGCAGGTCATGCGCAGCTGCTCGCCGGTGTCCGTGCGCTCGGCGTGCACCGTCCAGCGCGCGTCCGCGCTCGACCATTCGCTTCGCACGACGCGGTGGCCGAAGCGAATGTGGCGGTCGATCCCGTTCTCCACCGCCGTCTGCCTGATGTAGCGGAGGATCGCCGGCCCGTCCGCGATCGACTTCTCGTCGGTCCACGGCTTGAACGCGTAGCCGTATGTGTGCAGATCCGAGTCCGAGCGGATCCCCGGATACCTGAAGATGTCCCACGTCCCGCCGGTCGCCTCGCGCGCCTCCAGGATCGTGTAGCTCTTCCCGGGCAGGTCGCGCTGGAGGTGGTAGGCGGCGCCGATCCCCGACAGCCCGGCGCCGACTATCAGCACGTCCACGTGCTCCTGCGCGAGCCCGGATTGCGGTAGCTGGGAAACGCTCGCCATGATCTCTCCTGTTCGGATCGCGTGTGGGTCGACGGCGTGTGGTCGACGACCGCAAGAGCTTAGCTGGCTGGCCAGCCAAGGCATCCGCGATTTGCCGCAGGCTCGTGGGAGCAACTATGGCTGTACTACGGCTGCTCTCGAAGCCCGCAGCTATGCGTCGGCCGCGTCGCGCGCCGCGGTGAGATGCGGCGCAAGCCACGCCTGCAGCTGCGCGAGCGGCGCGGCGCCGACCAGCCGGTCGCGCTCTGAGCGCTCCTGGATCAGAACCAGCAGCGGTATTCCCTGCACGCGATAGCGCCCGGCGATCGCGGGCGCTTCGTCGACGTTGAGCTTGACGACCTTCAGGCGCCCTGCGTTCTCGCGGCCGAGGCGCTCGACGAGCGGCGAGACCGCGCGGCATGGGCCGCACCATGGCGCCCAGAAGTCGACGAGGACCGGCACGGAGGAGGCGATCTCCTCGTCGAAGGTGTCGGGGCCGGCCTCGACGATCCACGGCAGCAGGGTCTGACAGACGCTGCAGCGCGGCACACCCATGGGGGTGGCGCGCTCCCGATTTCTCGTGCCGCAGTCGGGACACGCGACGATCGTGCCTGCAGGCGTCATATGCAGCCAGCGTAGGAGATCAGAGGGGTTTGTGTCTCGGGAGAGCCCGGACATGTGCTGCGCCTCAGGCGGTGATCGCCACGTGCCGCGGCTGCGCGGCCACGCGTGCCAGCCACGAGCCGATCGCGGGGTAGCGCCCGAGATCGAAGCCGCCCTCGTGCGCCACGTGCGTGTACGCATACAGGGCGATGTCGGCGATCGTGTAGCGCCCGCCGACGAGGAACTGGCTCGTCTCGAGGTGGCGCTCCATGGCATCGAGCGCGGCGTACCCGCCCCGCATCTTCTCCTCCAGCACCGCCTCCGCGGGCGGCGCTTGCGCGACGGCGACCCAGAACCGCACGACGGCGATGTACGGCTCGTGGCTGTACTGCTCGAAGAACAGCCACTGCAGCACCTTGGCGCGCTCGAACGGGTCCTCGGGCACGTACGCGGTGCCGTCGCCGAGATACCAGAGGATCGCGTTTGACTCGGCCAGCGAGCGGCCGTCGTCGAGCACGAGCGTGGGCACGCGCAGCGCGGGGTTGAGCTCGCCGAGCAGCTCCAGCCGGTCGGAGCGGTCGACGACGTCGACCTCGCGCCGCTCATAGGCGCGGCCGAGGTGCGCGAGCAGCAGGCGCACCTTGTAGCAGTTGCCGGAGACCTGGGAGTTGTAGAGCAGCACTATTGTCTCGCCATGATGGCAACCAGAGACGCAGTGATCTGTCAGCCCCTGCGAACGCCGGTGGGGCGCTTCGGCGGCGTGTTCCGCGACGTGGGCGCGGCGACGCTGGCGGCGACGGTGATTCGCGAGCTGGTGAGCCGCACGGGGCTGCACGGCGAGGACGTGGACGACGTGATCATGGGCCAGTGCTACGCGAGCGGCGAGGCGCCGGCGATCGGGCGCGTGGCGGCGCTGGATGCGGGGCTGCCGGTGGACGTGCCTGGCCTGCAGATCGACAGGCGCTGCGGCTCGGGCCTGCAGGCGGTGCTGTATGGCTGCATGCAGGTGCAGACGGGCGCCGCCGACCTGGTGCTGGCGGGCGGCGTGGACAGCATGAGCCAGGCGGAGTTCTACTCGACGAGGCCGCGCTGGGGCGTGAAGAGCGGGGCGATCAGGCTCGAGGATCGGCTCGAGCGCGCGCGCGTGAACGCGGGCGGCGTCAACCACCCGGTGCCGGGCGGGATGCTGGAGACGGCGGAGAACGTGCGGCGCGAGTACGGGATCCCGAGGGAGGAGCAGGACGAGCTGGCGCTGCGCTCGCACGAGCGCGCGGTCGCCGCCCAGAGCAGCGGCGCGTTCGCGGAGGAGATCGTGCCGGTGCCGGTCGCCGGCCCAAGGCGCGGCGACGGCGGTGGCGTGGTGGACACGGACGAGCATCCGCGTGCGGACACGACGCTGGAGGCGCTCGGACGGCTGCGCGCGATCATGGGCGCGAGCGACCCGGAGGCGACGGTGACGGCGGGCAACAGCAGCGGTCAGAACGACGGCGCGGCGGTGTGCGTGGTGACGCACCCGGACAGGGCGTCGGAGCTCGGCCTGCGGCCGCTGGCGCGCGTGGTGTCGTGGGCGGTGGCGGGAGTGCCGCCGGAGACGATGGGCATCGGCCCGGTCCCGGCGACGGCGCTGGCGCTGAAGCGAGCGGGCCTGACGCTCGAGCAGATCGACCTGATCGAGCTGAACGAGGCGTTCGCGTCACAGGTGCTGGCGGTGCTGCGCGAGTGGCAGCTTCACGACGGCCTGGAGCGCGTCAACGTGAACGGCTCGGGCATCTCCCTCGGGCACCCCGTGGGTGCGACGGGTGCGCGAATCCTCGCAACCCTGCTGCATGAGATGCACAGGCGCGACGCGCGGCTTGGCCTGGAGACGATGTGCATCGGCGGCGGCCAGGGCTTGGCGGCAATCTTCGAGCGCGTGGACGCATAGCCCGCCCGCTCGCTTCCTACGCCCCGGCCGCAGCGCGGACGCCGACGTTGTACTCAAAGGGCCTCTCGCCCTGCCTGACGCTGTGTTCGGGGCAGTAGACGCCGCGCACGCGACCGTCGCGCAGGCCGTATGCGCGCCACTCGCCTTCGTGCCAGGCGAAGCGGAAGAACTGGTCTTCGCGCGCGGGGGCGCCCCGGAGCTCACGCGCCCAGGCGGCGCGGACGACGCTCTCGGGAACGGTGGCCTGGCAGGAGCACCCGTCGGACAGGTATCCGGAGGAAACGCAGCGCAGCAGACGATCGACGCGGGTCTCGGGTGCGATGGATGTCGGTGTTGGTGAATGCATCGGATGTCGCTTCTGTTGGGGGTTCAAGGTCTGAAGATCGATTCCTTGGGAATGGTGTGTCGGATTGAAGGTTCGTTCTCTTAGGACTGCATACCCGTCCCTTTTCGGGCTATTCATGTCGTCCTTTTCGGGCAGTTCGTCGATCTTGTGTGGCTTCTGTGCCGATTTCCAGTGATTTCGACATTTGTACGAGCGCTCGTGAGTGCTGACATGGGAGATGCGCGCGCATGGTGAACGCACCACCGTCGAGCCGCCCGAGTCCAGGGCCGCGCGCCCGCGAGCGGCGCAGGCGCGGCGCCGCTGAGCGTCAGCGCCCGCGCGAGCTGCCACGTCGCAGGCGGTGGACGCGGCGCAGTTCCTCGACGGCCTCGTCGTAGCCGCCGAGGGCGGCGCGCGGGCCCTCGCCGAGCAGCTCGACGTCGATGCGCTTGCGCATGAGCTCGCCTTCGATGGCGTCGACGCGCTGCGCGCCGGCGCCGGGGCGCGAGCCGACGGCGCGGTCGACGCGCTCGCCACGGAACAGCAGCCCGACGCCGTCGTCGAGCGCCCAGCCGCCGGGGAGCGTGCCGTCGCGCACACTGGCGAGCCACACGGGCAGACGCTCGGGCTCGCCGTCGGCGTGGACTGTGAGCGAGCCGTCGAGCACGCCGAGACCGGCGATCGGCTCGGGCGGTCCGCTGGAGCGCGTGATCCCGCCCTGAAACCAGCACATGGCGCCGGCGCTGAGCCCGGCGAGCACGGTGCCGCGCTGCCACGCCTGCACGAGCAGCTGGTCGAGCCCGTGCGCGTGCCAGAGCGCGAGCAGGTTGCGCATGGAGCCGCCGCCGACGTAGACGATGTCCTGGATGAGGATGGTGTCGGCGAGCGAGCGGGTGGCCTCGCGCAGGTGAAACAGCGACAGGTGCTCGGGTATGCAGGCGCGCTCGGCGAAGCGGGCTTTGAAGGCGTTGATCTGCGAGTTGGTGTCGCCGGAGGCGGTGGGCAGGAAGAGTATGCGCGGCTCGCCGATGTCGGCGAGCGACAGCACGAAGTCGTCGAGCAGCGGGTTGGCGGGCTCCATGGTGAAGCCGCCTCCGCCCATGGCGAAGATCAGCCGCTCGCGCGGGTCGACGACGGGCCGGCTGCTCACGCTGGCACCGCCTCTCGCGTGGCGCGCTCCAGCCCACCGTAGGCATCGACGTCGGGCGTTTCGCCCCCTAGCTGCAATACCTCCAGGCGCGTCTCGCGCACGCCCTCGGCGCAGGGTTCGACCAGGAAGGCGCCGCCGTCTGGGCGCGAGCTGACGGCGCGCTCGAGCGCGGTGCCGCGGAAGTGCAGCGCGACGCCGTCGTCGACGGCGAAGCCGGCGCGCATGCCGTCGGCGACGAAGCGGTGGTACTCGACGCGGCGGGCGGGCTCGGCGTCGTAGTGGACGCAGTTGGAGTACGGCAGGAAGCCGAGCGCGCGCACGACGCGGGGCGCGCCGTGGAAGGCGCTGAGCGCCTGCTCGAACCAGCAGAGCGACCCGGCGGAGGGGCCGCAGAGGACTATGCCGCGGCGCCAGGCGCGGCGCAGGACGGCGTCGAGCCCGTGCGCGCGCCAGGCGCCGAGCATGCTGAGCACGTTGCCGCCGCCGACGTAGATGAGGTTCTGTGCGAGCAGGTGGCTGGCGAGGTCGTCCTCGACGCCGCCGGTGCCCTGGTCGCGGCGGAACAGCGACACGTGGCTGGCGTCGCAGTCGGGCGAGAAGCGCCGGTAGAAGCGCACGACGTAGTGGTCGGCGTCGCCGGAGGCGGTCGGCAGGAAGCACACGCGCGGCCTGCCGGCGCCGGTGAGCGACAGCACGTAGTCGTCGAGCAGCGAGCCGCTGCCCTCCATGGAGAAGCCTCCGCCCCCGAGGGCGACGATCTGGGGAGCTGTGTTTGACATGGCCCTCTCCCTCGGCTGGGGACGCGATACGAACAGCCTGCGCGAAAGCGTGCCGCAGGCGGCGCTACGCGGGTATGGACCGGCGTCCCAGATCGGCCGGCCGGCGATGGACATTCGCCCATGGGCGCTGGGGGAGCCTCGTAGAGTGTCCGGAGTGCACGACGAGGGAGATGCGATGACGGGCGAGGCGCGCGTCGCCGCCGACGCGCCGGCGATCTCGCTGCGTGGCGTGGTCAAGCGCTTCGGCGCGATCACGGCGGTGAACGGCCTGGACCTGGAGGTGCGGGCGGGCGTGTGCTTTGGCCTGCTGGGACCGAACGGAGCGGGGAAGTCGACGACGATGCGGATGCTGACGGCGCAGACGCTGGCGGACGAGGGCGCGATCGCGGTGCTGGGGTATGAGCTGCCGCGGGAATCGAAGCAGTCGCGCCTGGAGATGGGGGTGGTGCCGCAGCTGGACAACCTGGACGTGGAGCTGACGTGCAGGCAGATCCTGACGGTGTTCGCACGCCTGTATCGAGTCCCACGCGCGCAGCGCGCGGCGGCGGTGCACCGTGCGCTGGAGGTGGCGAACCTGGTGCCTCGCGCGGACACGATCGTGAAGGAGCTGTCGGGCGGGATGCGCAGGCGGCTGCTGGTGGCGCGCGGACTGATCCACGAGCCGCGGCTGGTGCTGCTGGACGAGCCGACGGTGGGCCTCGACCCGCAGGTGCGCCAGGAGCTGTGGTCGCTGATCGACGGGCTGCGCGCGAGCGGGGTGACGGTGCTGATGAGCACGCACTACATCGAGGAGGCGGAGCGCCTGGCGGATACGGTGGCGGTGATGTCGGGCGGGCGGATCATCGCGCAGGGCACGCCGGCGGAGCTGGTGGGCGCGCACGCGGGCGAGCAGGTGCTGGAGGTGTACGGCCCGCCGGACCGTCTGTCGGAGGTGAGCGAGCTGGCGGCGGAGAACGGCTGGTCGAGCAGGCGCAGCGGCCCGGCGGTGGCGATCATGCGCGCGGAGACGCTGGACGGCCTGGCGCCGGAGGGCGTGCGCCGCCCGGCGAACCTGGAGGACGCGTTCGTGGCGCTGACGGGGGAGGAGATCGAGTGAGCGCGCAGGCGCAGACGCAGGACACGCGCCGCGTGGGCCGGCTGGAACCGGCGGCGCTGGCGGGGGTGATGAGCCGCGACGTGGCGATCTTCGGGCGCTACTGGAAGGCGACTACGTTCTCGTCGGTCGTGCAGCCGACGATCTACCTGCTGGCGTTTGGACTGGGCTTCGGCACGCTCGTGAAAACGATCGGGCACGTGAAGACGATCGAGTACGTCGGGACCGGTACGGTTGCGACGGCGGTGCTGTTCTCGTCGGCGTTCCCGGGGATGTTCAACACGTTCATCCGCTGGCAGTTCCAGCGCACGTACGACGCGGTGCTGGCGGCGCCGGTGGACGTCGAGGAGCTGATCACGGCGGAGGTGCTGTGGATCTCGCTGCGCGCGGGCGTGTACGGGATGGCGCCGATCCTGGTCGCGTTCGCGTTCGGCCTGGCGCCGGAATGGGGGATGCTGCTGGTGCCGCTGATCGGGTTCGTGACGGGCTTCGGCTTCGCGGCGTTCGGCGTGACGGTTGCGGCGATCGCGAAGACGATCGACAACTTCAACTACATAACGAGCGCGGTGCTGACGCCGATGTTCCTGGTGGCGGGCACGTTCTTCCCGGTTTCCAGCCTGCCGGAGGGCGTACGGCAGGTGGCGTACGTGAACCCGCTGTACCACTGCGTGCAGCTCGTGCGCGACGCGTCGCTGGGCACGCTCGGCGGCGCCGACGTCGGCCACGCGGCGGTGCTGCTGGCGTTCGCGCTGATCATGTGGCGTCTGGCCATATCGCAGCTGGGCAGGCGATTGATCGACTGAGGCGCGGCTCTCTCGTAAAGGTTTTGCTGTATGTTCCGATGACCAGAATGGCGACAGGGCGTAAAGCGCAGCCCGGTGCCTAACCTTGACCGTGTGTACGATGCCGATGGCGGGTAAGCGAGAGCAAGGATGACGAAAAGCGACCAGCAGCAGACATCTAGGACGGAGCCGGACGAGATCGCGGCCTTGATTGCTGCGAGCCCGCCCGGGATCGAGGTGGCGCTACAGCAGTTTGAAGGCGCGGAGCGCGTCTACTACGACGCGGTGATCGCGACCACCTTGCCGGAGTCCGTGATTGCGAGCGCTACAACGCCCTACTCGGTAGACGCCGGCTAGACACCGATCCTGCGTAGATGCCAACTTGGGGCGAGCTCCAGCAGGAGCTGCAAGAGCTTCGAACCGAGGTCGCGCCGACTTTCACAGAAGGCGATCCAGCGCCCGCTGACCTACTGCGCCGCAAGTACCTGAGGAAACTGTCTGAGCTGACCGGCCGGGCGGTCATCATCTACTACTCGGGATTTCAGCAGCACCCGGACGCGCCCCAGTTTGCTCTCAGTGTCCAGCCGGCAGACATGTCGGGCTTCATGGAGGCTTGCTCCAACCTGACAGAAGAACGTGCGTTGGACCTCTATCTGCACAGCCCCGGCGGAAGTCCGGACGCCGTGGAGCAGATCTGCGCCTATCTGCGGACGCAGTTCGACCATATCCGAGCGATCGTTCCTTTGAACGCCATGTCAGCCGCCACGATGATCTCGTTGTCAGCTGATGAAATCCTGATGGGCGCTCACTCGCAACTTGGCCCAATCGACCCGCAATTCACGATCTCGATGCCAGAGGGTGTGCGCACGGCGTCGGCTCAGGCGATAAAGGACCAATTCGACATGGCAATCGAGCAGTGCAAGGATCCAAGCAAGCTACCCGCATGGATGCCGATTCTGCGATCCTATGCGCCGGGGCTACTTGCTCAGTGTGAGCACGCAGCGAAGCGCGCGGAGAAGATCGTCGCCGATGCGCTTCGAGACCACATGTTTAACGATCTCGAGGACGCCGAGGCGAGGGCCAAAGAGGCCGCAAAATGGTTCGGGAACGCTGAGGAGTTCCTTTCGCATGGACGCCCGGTGCGCCGAGAGGCAGCGCGTGAACATGGAATCAAGGTTCATGATCTTGAGGACGACCCTGATCTACAGGATGCAGTCCTGAGTGTTCACCATGCCGTATTGATCAGTATGGCCAACCTGCCGATTGCGAAGCTGGTCGAAAACCACAAGGGGCGACTGTGGCTTCTCACGGGTGCTCAGCAGATTGCGATGATGATCCCGCCCGCCGCCCCAGGTGGACCGAGTCTTCTGCCGGGACCTCGCCAGCACATGTAGTTATCCCGCCAAGCCTGTAGTCGTCCGGTGGGGCGATCGACCTGGGGTGACTCGATGATGGTGCCGCTGGGTGTGATCCGCCCGATCGCCGGCGTGGTGCCCTCGTGGGTGAACCACAGGTTGCCGTCGGCCCGGGCGCGATGCCGGATGGCGCGCTGCGGTGTGCTCTCGTAGTGCGCCTGATCAGAGCTGTTTCCCTCCCCGGATCGTCCAGCTTATGCAACTTTGAGGTTGGGCACACGCTGGTCCTACACGCAGCGGCGAAGCTGCCTGCATGAGCTATCGATGGGAGACACGTTCGGCCGCGTCCTCGACAGCGTCGACGGCGCCGGTCACGACACCTGCTGGCGTTGCGTGGGGAGCGCGGGCGCGCACGCGAGCACGGGCGCTGGCGCTGCGCGCGCCGCACCCGGAGCTGGCGGCGGTGATGTCGCTGGCGGCGCTGCTGAACCTGTGGGCGCTGGCACGCAACGGCTGGGCGAACGAGTACTACGCGGCGGCGGTGCGCTCGATGAGCACGAGTTGGCACGACTTCCTGTTCGCGTCGCTGGACAAGGGCGGCGTGATGACAGTGGACAAGCCGCCGCTGGCGCTGTGGGTGCAGGCGCTGTCGGTGCGCGTGTTCGGCTACCACTCGCTGAGCATCCTGGTGCCGCAGGCGCTGATGGGGGTGGCGAGCGTGGCGCTGGTGTACGACCTGGTGCGCAGGCGCTTCGGGCGCGTTGGCGGCTTCGTGGCGGGGCTGGCATTGGCGCTGACGCCGATCGCGGTGGCGATCTCGCGCCACAACAACCCGGACGCGCTGCTGGTGCTGTGCTGCGTGGCGGCGCTGTGGTGCACGGTGCGCGGTCTGGAGAACGGCCGCATCCGCTGGCTGGTTCTGGCGGGCGTGTGCGTGGGCCTTGGCTTTGAGACGAAGATGCTGGTGGCGCTGGTGGTGGTGCCGGGCATCGCGGCGGCGTGGCTGTGGACGGCGCCTGCCGCGCGCGGCCGCGTGCACGCGCTGCGCCAGCTGCTGGCGGGCGGCGGCGCGATGCTGCTGGTGGGCGGCGCGTGGCCGCTGCTGGTGGAACTGACGCCGGCGGCTGACCGCCCGTGGGTGTCGGGCACGAGCGACAACCGCATCCTGTCGCTGATCTTCGAATACAACGGCGTGGGCCGCGTGGACGGCCAGGCGGGCGGGCCGGCGGGTGCGGGCGGGAACATGTTCGGCGGCACGCCGGGGCCGCTGCGCCTGCTGAGCTCGGCGCTGGGCGGGCAGGCGGGCTGGCTGCTGGGCTTCGCGCTGGTGAGCGGCCTGGCGATTCTCGCCACCAGCCGTCTGCGCCGCGCGGACGCGCGCAGCGGCTGGCTTGTGGCGGTGGGCGGCGCGTTTGCGACGACGGCGGTCCTGTTCAGCTTCGCGAGCGGCATCTTCCACCCGTACTACGTGTCGCTGCTGGCGCCGTTCGCGGCGGTGCTGACGGGCGCGGGCGCGGCGCAGCTGATCGGCGGCGGGCGCGTGGCGCGCGTGGCGGCGCCGCTGGCGGTGCTGGCGGGCGTGGTAGTGGAGCTGGTGGTGCGCGCGGACTACCCGGGGCAGCTGACGTGGCTGCCACCGGTGCTGATCGTGGTGGGCGCGCTGGCGGTGCTGGCGCTGGTGGCGTTCAGCTCGCGGAGGGTGCGCGTGGCGACGATCGGCGCTGCGCTGGCGGCGCTGCTGGCGGCGCCGGCGGTGTGGGCGTTCGACACGCTCGGCCACGCGACCAGCGGCACGTTCCCGGCGGGCGGACCGGCGTCGGCTGAGAGCGGCGGATTCGGCGGTCCGGGCGGTGGCTTCGGCGGTCAGGGTGTCTTCGGCGGCGCCGGCGGCGGCGGTGTCGGCGGCCCGGCGGGCGGCCCGGGCCAGCTCGGCGGCGTCCCAGGTCGGGCGGGCGGTCCTCCGGGTGGCGCGGAAGCGGGAACGGGCGCGGCGCCGCAGCTGTTCGGCTACGGCCAGGCTGGCGGAACCGCTGGCAGCGCGGGTGGAGCTCCTGGTGCGGGCGCGCCGGGCTCCTCGGGCGCGGCTTCACCGGGCGCCTCCTCAGGCAGCGCGGGCGCGCGCGGCTTCGGCGCCGGCGCGGGCGGCGCGCTTGGCGCTCCGATGGGCGGCAGCGTGTCGAGCGCGATGCTGGCGTACGTGAAGCAGCACGGCGGCGGCACGATCGCGGTGGCGAGCCAGTCGAACGCGGCGTCGTCGATCGTCGAGGGGAACACGAACGTGGCGGGCATCGGCGGCTTCTCGGGACGCGAGAGCGACGTGAGCGTGTCGTGGCTGGCGCAGGAGGTGCGCTCGGGCAAGATCCGCTGGGTGCTCTACGAACAGAGCTCGAGCGGACCGGGCGGCGGCCTGCGGGGCGACACGCGCGTCGGCGCGAGGACGGCGATGGCGGCGGTCGCGCGAGCGTGCGAGGCGGTGACGCTGTCGTCGGGCAGCGCGGGCACGTCGAGCGCGGCGGGAGCCTCGAGCGCCGGGACCGGGTCGGGCGCGGCCGGGACGCTGTACGACTGCGCGGGCCGCGCGACGGCGCTGGCGAGCGCGGGCACGTAACAATCAAGCCGATGCGGATCCTGGTGGTGGACGACGACCGCGCGGTGCGCGAAGCGCTGCGGCGCACGTTGACGCTGGCGGGATACGAGGTGCAGCTGGCGGAGGACGGCGAGGCGGCGCTCGAGCAGATCGTGCAGGCGGAGCCGGACGCGGTGGTGCTGGACGTGGGCCTGCCGGGGATCGACGGGCTGGAGGTGTGCAGGCGGGTGCGTCGCGCGGGCAGCCGCGTGCCGATCCTGATCCTGACGGCGCGCGACGCGGTGGCGGACCGCATCGACGGCCTGGACGTGGGCGCGGACGACTACATGGTGAAGCCGTTCGACGTGGGCGAGCTGAAGGCGCGGCTGCGGGCGCTGCTGCGCCGCGCGAAACCGCAGGAGGACCCGGACGCGCTGTCGTTCGCGGAGGTGCGCCTGGATCCGAACCGCCACGGTGCGCAGGTGGGCGAGAGCTTCGTGGAGCTGACGCGCACGGAGTACCAGCTGCTGGAGCTGCTGATGCTGAACCCGCGGCGGGTGCTGACGCACAGCGTGATCTACGACCGCGTGTGGGGCTATGACTTCGGCCCGACGTCGAACGCGCTGCGCGTGTACATCGGCTATCTGCGCCGCAAGCTGGAGGACGCGGGCGCGCGCGAGCTGATCCACACGGTGCGCGGCGTGGGCTACGCGCTGCGCGAGCCGTGACACGACGGCGGGACGCGCGGCGGCGGCGATGACCCTGCGCACGCGGATAGCGGCGGTGGCGAGCTTGTCGGTGGCGCTGGCGGTGCTGGCGGCGGCGATCGGCCTGTACGCGGCGGTGCGCTCGGACCTGCGCGGCGAAGTCGACAACACGCTGCGCTCGCGCGCGCGGGCGTTCGTCGCTCCGGCGGCGGTCGGCGCTCCGACGGGGCAGGGGGCCGGCGGGGTCATGCCAGGCGCCGGCGCGGCCCCGGACGGCGGCTATGCGGGTGGCGCTCCGCCGGCCGCGGGCGGCTCATCCCCGACCGGCGGGCGCGGGCGCCCGGACGGCTTCCCGGGCAGCGTGGAACCGGCGCCGTTCGGGGCGGCGTCGGGGTACGTGGAGTTCATCTCGCCGAAAGGGGAGGTGTTCGTGCCGGGCGGCCAGGGCTCGTCGTCGCGGAAGATCGCGCCGACGGCGGGCGACCGGGCGATCGCGGCGCGCGGGAGCGGCAGCAGCCTGAGCGACCGCACGGTCGACAGGACGAGGCTGCGCGTGCTGACGCTGGGCACGGGCGCGGGCGGCGCGGTGCTGGTGGCGCAGCCGCTGACGGAGGTGGAACACGAGCTGAGCAGCCTGCTGCTGATCCTGGCGCTGATCGGCGGCGGCGGCGTGGTGCTGGCGGCGTTGCTGGGAGCGCTGGTGGCGCGCACTGCGCTGGCGCCGATCGGGCGCTTCACCGAGCGCACGGAGTCGCTGACGGGCAACCTCGACCTGTCGCGCAGGCTGCAGGTGAGCGGACGCGACGAGTTGGCGCGGCTGGCGGACAGCTTCAACGGCACGCTGGACGCGCTCGAGCGCTCGGTGCAGGCGCAGCGCCATCTGATCGCGGATGCGAGCCACGAGCTGCGCACGCCGATCTCCTCGCTGCGGGCGAACATCCAGATCCTGGGCGAGGCCGACCGGCTGTCGCCGGCGGAGCAGGAGAGCCTGCGTGCGGACATCGTGGTGGAGCTGGACGAGCTGACGGCGCTGGTGGGCGACGTGGTGGAGCTGGCGCGCGGCGCTGCGCCGGACGGGGCGGTGGACGACGTGCGCCTGGACGAGGTGGTGCGAGGCGTGGTGGAGAGCGCGCGCAGGCGCGCGGACCGGCAGGGCGAGGTCAGCTTCGACCTGGACGTGGAGCCGACGATCGTGCGCGGCCAGGCGGAGCGGATCGGCCGCGCGGTGTCGAACCTGGTGGACAACGCGCGCAAGTGGAGCCCGGACGGCGCGGCGGTGGAGGTGGCGCTGAAGGACGGCGTGCTGAGCGTGCGCGACCACGGCCCTGGCTTTCAGGAGGCTGACCTGCCGTTCGTGTTCGACCGCTTCTACCGCGCGAGCGACGCGCGCAAGCTCCCCGGCTCGGGCCTCGGCCTGGCGATCGTGCGCCAGGCGGCGGAGGCATGCGGCGGCTTCGCAGAAGCCCAGAACGCGCCCGGCGGCGGCGCGCTGCTGCGGGTCAGCTTCGGCGCGCCCGTGGACCTTGCGCCGGGCTGGTCGGCGTCTTAGAGACTGGCTGCGGAGCCAGTCGCTCTAACGCTGATCCAACCGCGACCGGCGATGCTATTCACAGCACGCGAACATGCGTCGAGTGCGACGGGAGGTATCCGAATGTTGCCTCTAGCTTGGAGGAGTTGAGGAGGGCTCGTCTAATAGGTCCGCTGGGCAAACCGCAACTTTTCGGCCTGCTCGGAGTCCGAGGGGATAGAGCCGTGTGTCGATGTCGCCGTTCTCGATAGGGAGGTAGTCGTGAGGTCCAGGGTCCGTTTTTCGCTTCTTGTGCTTTTGGTAGGCGCGTTCGTCGCCGTTCTCGTGCCCGGTGTCGCTCAGGCTGCCGCTGGCATCGAAAGTTTCTTTGCCGCCAACTGCAAGGTCAACACCTGCAAAAAAAAACCAGGCGAGACCAAAGCGGAAGAACTGACGAAAGCGGAAGCCGAAGCCTTCACGCAGGCCGGGGGGCATCCGAACTACGGGATCACCGACTTCACCGTCAAACACACCGGCGTCTTTCCCAACGAGGTGCCGGAAGGCGCGCCGCTCGTCCACATCCGCACGGACGTCGCGCCCGGCGTGTCCACCAACCCTCAGGCCGTGCCGAAGTGCTCGTTCACCGAATTCGGCGTCGAACCGGTGCCGGGCTTCTTCCTCAAACCGACCTGCAATGAATCAGGCAAAGAATCCACGGTAATCGGTCAGAACATAGCTGTCGTATACGTGGAATTGGCTGGGAAAGACGTCGAAATTACCGGAACTGTCTACAACCTCGAACAGCCCGTGGGCCTCGCTTCGGACTTCGGGGTCGCGCTCCCGCTCCCACTATTTCTCACCGAAGTGATCTTCAAAGGCTCGGAACTGGAAAAAGTGCAGCTATACGCCCACACGCTGATCGAAGGCAACGTCGAATGGGGAGCCGAAACAGAAGGAACCGGCAAGGCCGACTACCATGACTACTTCAAGATCAACGTCTCGCCGCTGCTGCCGCTGATCAGCTCGCGACTGATCTTCGAAGGCAACATCGGTACGGGCGGTTTCCTCACCAACCCGACCTCGTGCACGGGCCCCGGCCCGCAGACCACGACGACGCTGAAGCTGAAATTCGAAAAAGGCGAAGCGGAAGGAGCAAAGTACGAATCGCCGATCGGCACCGAAAACTGCGGCCTGGTCCCGTTCGAACCCGGCTTCGCGCTCACCCAGCTGACGAAGGCCTCGGAAGCGCCCGACGGGATCACCACCGAACTGAGCCTGCCGCACGACCCCAATCCCGGCGCGGGCCACTACGACGACTCACAGGTCAGGACTGCAGCGGTGACGCTGCCCGAAGGTCTCACCATGAACGCCTCCGCCGCGGCCGGCCTTGAAGCGTGCACGCCGGCGGAGATCGGGATCGGGACGAAGAACCCGATGACCTGCCCTGAAGGCGCGAAGCTCGGCACCGTGACGCTGAACGTGCCGGGACTGCCGGCGGGATCGCTGCAGGGCAACGTCTATCTCGGCGGCCCCGAATCGGGTCCGATCACCGGAGGCTCCAACGCCGCTGAACCAGAATACACGATCTACATCAGCGCCGAATCGGAACGCTATGGGGTGGACGTGCGCCTGAAGGGCATGGTCAAGCCCAACGCGAAAACTGGACAGCTGACGGCGACGTTCTCCGAAAACCCCGAACAGCCGTTCAGCAGCCTGGTGCTGCGCTTCAACGGCGGCCCGCTGGCGCCGCTGGCGAACGGGGTCAAGTGCGAAGCGAGCACCGCGGCGACGACGTTCACGCCGTTCAGCGGCACCGCGGCGAAGTCGCCGCAGGCGAACTTCGAAATCACCGGCTGCCCGTCGACGCTGCCGTTCGCGCTCACCCAGAGCATCGCGTACGAACCGCCGACCGGCGGCGGACACAGCTCCTACACGTTTAACCTTGCGCGGGCCAGCGGTCAGCAGTACCTCGAAAGGATCAAGACGACGCTGCCGTCGGGCCTGATCGGCGAGATCCCCGCGGTCACGCTCTGCGGCGAACCGCAGGCATTCCAGGGAACGTGTGGAGCGGCCAGCCGGATCGGCACCGCCACCGTGACAGCCGGGGCGGGCAACTCGCCGTACACGTTCACCGGGCCGGTGTACATGACCGGGCCGTACAACGGCGCGCCGTTCGGCCTGTCGATTGCGGTGCCCGCCGTCGCGGGTCCGTTCAACCTCGGCACCGTCGTAACGCGCTCGACGATCAGCATCAACCCGACGACCGCCCGCGTCACCGCGGAAAGCACGTTGCCGACGATCGTCAAGGGCGTGCCGCTGCGGCTGCGCTCGATCAGCGTCAACGTCAACAGGCAGGGCTTCCTGCTCAACCCGACCAACTGCCAGGAAGAGCAGACCGAATCGACCCTGACGTCGACGTTCGGCACCCTCCAGGAAGGACTGAAGAGTCCCTTCCAGGCGGAAGGCTGCAGCGGGCTGGCGTTCAAGCCGACGTTCACCGCGTCCACCAGCGGCAAACCGTCGAAAGCCAACGGTGCGAGCCTCGTCACGACGATCACGCAGCCGTCCGGTCAGGCGAACATCAAGTCGGTGTTCGTGACGCTGCCCAAGCAGCTGCCGTCGCGGCTGACGACGCTGCAGAAAGCCTGCCTGGCGAAGGTGTTCGAAGCGAACCCGCTCGCCTGCGCGAAAGAATCGCCCGGATCGGAAGTCGGCACGGCCACCGCGGTCACGCCGACGCTCCCGGGCGTCATGAAAGGCCCCGCGTTCCTCGTCTCGCACGGCGGTGAAGAATTCCCCGCGCTCGAGCTCGTGCTCGAAGGCGACGGCGTGCGCGTGATCGTCGAAGGCAAAACGGACATCAAGAAAGGGATCACCACGACGAACTTCGCGACGACCCCTGACGTACCCGTCTCGAGCATCACCGTCAACCTGCCGCTCGGCCCGCACTCAGCGCTGGCCGCCAACGGCAACCTGTGCGCGTCGACGCTCGTGATGCCGACGATCATCACCGGACAGAACGGCAAGCAGATCAAACAGAACACGCTCATCTCGCCGACAGGCTGCGGCGTGCAGATCGTCGGGCACAAGGTGGTCGGCAACACCGTCTACCTGACGATCAAGACGTTCGCTGCCGGGCGCATCAGCGGCAGCGGCAAGGGCCTGTCGACGAAGGTCCGCACGTTGAACGCCGCGAGCAAAGCGACCACGCTGAAGATCCCGCTCTCCAGCAGCGGGCGCAGCAGGCGCCGGCCGTTCAAGGTGGCAGTGCGGGTCGGGTTCGTGCCCAAGAAGGGCGCGCACTCCACCGCGACCGTGACCGTGTCCTTCCGCTAGCGGTTCCGAGAGCCGACGGTCACGCGGGGGCGGGCAGTTTGGCCGCCCCCGCGTATTTCCGCCGGCAGGACGGGAGCCTCTGAGCATCTGGCGGGGGCGCGGCCACGACACGGCCCGCTCGCGTCGCGTCGCGACGAGGGCCGGCGCATGCCGTACATTGTTTGCATGGATGTCGTTACGGGTACGGATACCTCGGCGTTGTCCGCAGGCGTCGACCGCCTGCTGGCCGGCATCCGCCATCTGACCGCGCTCGCCGACGGCGCCAGCAGCGCGGACGCCATGTTCCGTGCGCTCGCGCGCGAGCTGCTGTCGGTGCCAGGGGCCGACGAGGTGCACATCCACCATCTGCTCGCGAGCGGCGACAGCGACGAGGAGCTGGTCGCCGTGTACCTGTCCGGCGGCATCGGGCGCCTCAGCTACCTGCTGCCACGCTCCGAGCGCCCGCCCGGCGTGAGCTGGGTCGCGAGCACCCGCAGCAGCTTCCTCGCCGCCGACCCCGACGGTCTCGCCACCGGCGTCCCACGGCTGACCGAGACGGGCGCCGTCAGCTCCGCGCTGCTGCTGCCGCTCGCCGAGCGCGGCGAGGTCGACGCGGTGATCGTGCTCGTGCGCCGGGAGGCCGACGTCTTCACGCAGGCGGAGGTGGAGCTCGCGGCCGCGCTCGTCGAGCAGGCCGCCACGGCGCTCGCGCTCGCCCGCGCGCGCGCCGAGGCCGGCACCGACGCCGTCACCGGCTGCATGAACCACCGCGCGATGCGCCGGCGCCTGGACGAGGAGATCGGTCGCGCCACGCGCACCGGCGGGCCGCTGTCGTGTCTGCTCATCGACCTCGACGACTTCAAGCTCGTCAACGACCGCCACGGCCACCAGGCCGGTGACGCGATGCTGCGCGGCGTCGTGCACGCGCTCGTCGGCGAGTTCCGCGCGTTCGACCGCGTCGCGCGCTACGGCGGCGACGAGTTCGTCGTGATCCTCCCCAACGCAGAGCTCGACAGCGCCGCCGCCGCCGCCGCGCGCGCGCTCGAGCGGCTGCGCTCGATCCCCGCGCAGGACGGCGTCGGCGTCGGCGTGTCCGCGTCGATCGGCGTCGCCCAATGGCACGCGCCGATGGGCACCGACGAGCTGCTCGAAGCCTGCGACGCCGCGCTGCTGCGCTCCAAGCGCCAGGGCAAGGGGCGCGTCACGCGGGCTTCCGAGCCCGCCCGCTGAGGCCGATCCCGGCGCTGCGCCACCGGCCGGCCGGCACCTGGCTGTCGTAGTCCTTTCGTCCATATCGGTCGAACAGTCGAGATTTACGGGTAACTACGGTCTGTTGTGCTGGCCGCTGGCTCGATCCAAACAACGATGTCCGAACAGCCTGACATCAGCGATGGTCTCGCGGCCGCCGGAGCCGGAGCGTCCGGTACAGGGTCAGGCCGCATGCGTGGGACGCGTCTCGCGTGCGCGCTGCTCGTGGTCGGCCTGGCGTTCTCGCTCGCCGGCGGCGCGCTCTGGCGCTCGAGCGTCCGCGACGACGAGCGCCAGAGCTTCCAGGTCAACGCGACCGACGTCAACGAGACGCTCGAGACGCTGCTCCTGCGCGATACCGACTTCGTCGAGACGCTGCGCGCCGTGCTCACGCTGCAGCCGCGCATGAGCGCCACGCGATTCGACCAGTGGTTCTCCGAACTGAAGGACAGGCGGCGGCTGGGTGGGTTCGGGGCGACCGTCGTCGAAATCGTGCCTGCGTCCGAGCTCTCCGCCTTCCAGGCCCGCCGCGCGGCCGACCCGGCGTTTCGCGCGCTCGCTGGCGGCCCGATCGTGCCCGTGCCTCGTAGCGGCCGCCCGCGCTACTGCCTGCTCTCGGCGGGCGCGACCGTCACGCCGTTCAGCCCCGCCGTCGGCCAGCTGCTCGAGGGGGACTGGTGCAATCCGTCCTCGCCGATCGGCTCATACGTGGCGGGCAGGACCCCGCAGGCGACCGTCATGCGCGAGATCGCCGACAGCGGGCAGTTCTTCGTTGCTCCCGTCACCGCCCAGGGCGTCAGCAGCCTGTTCATCGGAGCCGCCTTCTACCGCCACGGGGCCTCCCTCGCCGGCGCCGCCCAGCGCCGCGCCGCGGTGCGCGGCTGGGTCAGCAGCTCATTCGACATCCACGCGCTGATCGCCGAAGCCATCGGCGTCCATCGTGGCCTCACGGTGGCCCTGTACCACCAGAACCAGGGGCAGGCCCAGGAACTCGTCGGCAGCGTCGACGCGAACGGGTCGCACGACCCCTTCAGCCACGAAACCAAGCTCCAGACCGACGGCGCGTGGCGAGCGCTCGTGCGCGGCTCGGCCGTCGCCGGCGGGCTGTCCGCCGGCGCCCAGGGGCTGCTCGTGCTGCTGTTTGGCGCGCTCATCAGCGTCCTCGTCTGCGCGCTCGTGCTGGTGTTGGCCCGTTCGCGCGAGCGGGCGCTCGGGATGGTGCAGGAGAAGACCGGACAGCTTCGCCACCAGGCTCTGCACGACGCCCTCACCGGCCTGCCCAATCGAGTCCTCGCGCTCGACCGCGCACAGCAGATGCTCGCCCGCGCGCGGCGCCAGCAGACGGCTGTCGCGGCGCTGTATGTGGACCTCGACGGCTTCAAGCACGTCAACGACACCTTCGGGCACGCCGCCGGCGACGAGCTCCTGCGCGTCGTCGCCGCGCGGCTGCTGACGATCGTCCGCGAGGGCGACACCGCCGCCCGGCTCGGCGGCGACGAGTTCGTCGTGCTGCTCGAGGGCGCGCCGATCGACGCGGGCCCCGAGCTGGTCGCCGAACGCCTGCTGGAGGTGCTGCGCCAGCCGTACGACCTCAGCGACACGCTCGGACGTCACCTGTCGATCACCGCCAGCATCGGCATCGCCGTCGGATCCCGCGACAGCGCCGACGAGCTGCTGCGCGACGCCGACCTCGCCCTCTACCGGGCCAAGGGCAGCGGCCGCGACCGCTTCGCGCTGTTCGAGTCCGGCATGCACACGGCCTCGCGCGACCGTCTCACGCTGCAGATGGATCTCGCCGAGGCGCTCGAGCTCGGGCAGCTGTTCCTCGTCTACCAGCCCACCTTCGATCTGAGCACGGAGAGCATCGTCGGCGTCGAGGCGCTGATCCGCTGGCGGCACCCGACGCGCGGCGTGCTCGCCCCCGACGACTTCATTCCGATCGCCGAGCAGTCCGGCCTGATCGTCCCCATCGGGCGCTGGGTTCTCGACGAGGCCTGCCGGCAGGCCGTCAGCTGGCACGAGCACGGCCACCACATCGGCATCTCCGTCAATGTGTCCGCGCGCCAGCTCGACGACGATGCGCTCATCGGCGACGTGCGGCGCGCGCTCGAGAACAGCCACCTGGAGCCCGTCACGCTGACGCTCGAGGTCACCGAGACCACGCTCATGCGCGACGCCGAGGCGACCGCCGCGCGCCTGCGCCTGCTCAAGGGGCTCGGCGTGCGCATCTCCATCGACGACTTCGGCACCGGCTACAGCTCGCTCGCCTACCTGCGCCAGTTCCCCGCGGACGCCCTCAAGATCGACCGCTCGTTCGTCGACGGCATCGCCACCTCCAAGGCCTCCGCCGCGCTGATCCACACGCTCGTGCAGCTCGGCAAGGCGCTCGGCATCGAGACGCTCGCCGAGGGCATCGAGGACCGGGCACAGCTCCAGACGCTGCAGCGCGAACACTGCGACCAGGGGCAGGGGTTCCTGTTCTCGCGCCCGCTCGACGTCGATGCCGTCGAGGACTTCCTCGGCACCGCCCGCGCCGGCGCCCCGGCGCTCACGACGCACCCGTAGCACTCCGCTCACGACGCACCCGCAGGGGCCTGTCGGGCCTCGCCCGCCCCGGTCGCGGCCGCGACTCTGCGAGACTGCCAGGAGCCCCTGTACAGACGCGGATCGCACGGGAGATGCCCATGTCGGAGAACAGCTTTGGCGCCAAGGACACGCTCGAGGTCGCCGCCCCCGCCGCCGGCGGCGAGTCGCGCAGCTACGAGATCTTCCGCCTGGACGCGCTGCAGCAGCGCTTCGACGTCATGCGCCTGCCGTTCTCGCTGAAGGTGCTGCTCGAGAACCTGCTGCGCACCGAGGGCAACGGCTCCGTCACCGCCGTCGACATCGAGGCGCTCGCCAGCTGGGACGCCAGGGCGCAGCCCAGCAAGGAGATCTCGTTCACGCCCGCGCGCGTGCTCATGCAGGACCTCACCGGCGTGCCCGCCGTCGTCGACCTCGCCGCCATGCGCGACGCGATGGCCGACATGGGCGGCGACCCCGCCAGGATCAACCCGCTCGCGCCCGCCGAGCTCGTCATCGACCACTCCGTGCAGGTCGACGCGTTCGGCACGCGCGACTCCTTCCGCTTCAACGCCGAGCTCGAGTTCGAGCGCAACCGGGAGCGCTACACGTTCCTGCGCTGGGGGCAGGGCGCGTTCGACGACTTCGCCGTCGTGCCGCCCGACACCGGCATCGTCCACCAGGTCAACCTCGAGTACCTCGCGCGCGTCGTCTTCGACAGCGAACGATCCGGATCCCACCCGCCCTCGGCCTACCCCGACACGCTCGTCGGCACCGACTCGCACACCACCATGGTCAACGGGCTCGGCGTGCTCGGCTGGGGCGTCGGCGGGATCGAGGCCGAGGCCGCGATGCTCGGCCAGCCGATGTCGATGCTGATCCCGCAGGTGCTCGGCGTGCGCCTGCACGGCCAGCTGCCCGAGGGCACCACCGCCACCGACCTCGTGCTCACCGTCACGCAGATGCTGCGCGAGCGCGGCGTCGTCGGCATGTTCGTCGAGTTCTACGGCGCCGGCCTCGCCGGCCTGCCGCTCGCCGACCGCGCGACCATCGGCAACATGTCGCCCGAGTTCGGCTCCACCTGCGCGATCTTCCCGATCGACGCAGAGACGCTCAGATACCTAGAGCTCTCCGGGCGCTCGCCCGAGCGCATCGCGCTCGTCGAGGCCTACGCCAAGGAGCAGGGCCTGTGGCACGACGAGCACTCCGAAGAGCCCACCTTCACCGACACCGTCGAGCTCGACCTCGCCACCGTCGAGCCCAGCCTCGCCGGCCCCAAACGGCCCCAGGACCGCGTCGCGCTGAGCGACGCCAAGAGCTCGTTCAGGCTCGCGCTCGAAGACTACGTCCCCAGCGACGGCGAGCAGGCCGACGCCCTCGACGAGGCCGTCGCCGAGTCCTACCCAGCATCCGACCCGCCCGCCGACACGGCGCCCGGGCACTCCCAGCCGCTGCCCACCGGCGCGCCCGCCGCAGCGCACGCGTCGGCGACGCTGCAGCGCTGCCACGCCGCCACGCCCGTCACGCTCGACGGGGAGCGCTTCGAGCTCGACCACGGCCACGTCGTCATCGCCGCCATCACCAGCTGCACCAACACCTCCAACCCGTCCGTCATGGTCGGCGCCGGAATCCTCGCCCGCAACGCGCTCGCGCGCGGCCTGCGCTCCAAGCCGTGGGTCAAGACCTCGCTCGCGCCCGGCTCCAAGGTCGTCACCGAGTACCTCGACCGCGCCGGCCTCACCGCGCCGCTCGAGGCGCTCGGCTTCAGCCTCGTCGGCTACGGCTGCACCACCTGCATCGGCAACTCCGGCCCGCTGCCCGAGGAGATCTCCACGGCCGTCAACGACGCCGACCTCGCCGTCGTCTCCGTGCTCTCCGGCAACCGCAACTTCGAGGGCCGCATCCACGCCGACGTCAAGATGAACTACCTCGCCTCGCCGCCGCTGTGCGTCGCCTACGCGCTCGCCGGCACCATGGACATCGACGTCGTCAACGACCCGCTCGGCCAGGACGACGCCGGCGAGGACGTCTACCTCAGGGACATCTGGCCCTCCGCGCACGAGGTCGCGCAGACCGTCGGCGAGGCCGTGCGCGCGGACATGTTCCGCCGCAGCTACGGCGAGGTGTTCGCCGGCGACGAGCGCTGGAACGGCCTGCCCGTCCCCGCCGGCGAGCGCTTCGCATGGGACCCCGACTCCACCTACGTGCGCCTGCCGCCCTATTTCCACGGCATGCCCGCCGAGCCGCAGCCCGTCAGCGACATCGCCGGCGCGCGCGTGCTCGCGCTGCTCGGCGACAGCGTCACCACCGACCACATCTCCCCCGCAGGGTCGATCAAGCGCGACGGGCCCGCCGGCGCCTACCTGCAGGCGCAGGGCATCGCGCCGCGCGACTTCAACTCCTACGGCGCGCGCCGCGGCAACCACGAGGTGATGATGCGCGGGACCTTCGCCAACATCCGACTGCGCAATCTGCTCGGCGGCGGGGCCGCCGCCGGCGGCGCGCCGCTGCCCGAAGGCGGCTTCACGCGCTATCTCGCCGACGGCTACGACGAGCAGATGTCTATCTACGACGCCGCCATGCGCTACATCGGCGCGGGCATCGATCTGATAATCCTTGCCGGCAGGGAGTACGGCACCGGCTCCTCGCGCGACTGGGCCGCCAAGGGCACCAAGCTGCTCGGCGTGCGCGCCGTCATCGCGCAGAGCTTCGAGCGCATCCACCGCTCCAACCTGATCGGCATGGGCGTGCTGCCGCTGCAGTTCCCCGACGGGCAGAGCGCGCATTCGCTCGGCCTCAGCGGCGAGGAGACGTTCTCGATCTCAGGGCTCGCCGAGGCGATGGCCGGCGGCGGCGGGCCGCCGCAGGCGGTGCGCGTGCGCGCCCAGCGGGGCGGCGGGCAGGGCGCCGGCGGCGCGATCGAGTTCGACGCGCGCGTGCGCATCGACACGCCCCGCGAGGCCGACTACTTCCGCCACGGCGGCATCCTCCAGTACGTCCTGCGCGGGCTGCTCGCCCGATGAGCGAGGAGGCGAACGACCCGGCCGGCGAGCCCGCTGCGCACGAGCCCGCGCCGCAGGTGCTGCTCGACCTGCTCGCCGCGCGCGGGCCCTCCGGCTACGAGAGCGCGCCCGCCGAGGTGTGGCGCGCCGCCGCCGCCGACTTCGCCCGCGTCAGCAGCGACGTCGTCGGCACGCCGCTCGCGGTCGTCGAGCCCAAGCACGGCTACGAGCACGATGCAAGGCGGCTGCTCGTCATGGGGCACATCGACGAGATCGGGCTGATCGTCACGCACATCGACGACGACGGCTACCTGTGGTTCCGCGGCGTCGGCGGCTGGGACGCGCAGATCCTCGTCGGCCAGCGCGTCGTGCTCGACACCCGCGGCGGCACCATCACAGGGGTCGTCGGCAAGAAGCCGATCCACCTGCTGCGCGAGGAGGAGCGCAAGAAGGTCGCCGAGATCCGCGACCTGCACATCGACATCGGTGCGCGCGACGGCGCGCAGGCACGCGAGATGGTGCGGATCGGAGATGTCGCAGTGATCGACGCCGCGCCCGTCGAGCTGCCCAACGGGCGCCTCACGGCGCGCGCGCTCGACAACCGCCTCGGCTCGTTCGTCGCGCTCGAGGCCGCGCGGCTCGTCGCCGCCGCCGGCGGCGCGCAGTGGGAGATCGCCGCCGTCGCCGCCGTCCAGGAGGAGACCACCTTCGGCGGCTCGCGCACCAGCGCGTTCGCGCTTGAGCCCGACGCCGCGATCGTCATCGACGTCACGCACGCCACCGACGCGCCCGGCATCGACGTCAAGGAGGCGGGCAAGCACGAGCTCGGCTCCGGGCCCGTCATCAGCCGCGGCTCCAACCTCAGCGCCGGGCTGTTCGAGCTGCTGCACGACACCGCCGAGGCCGAGAAGATCCCGTTCACCGTCGAGGCCTCCGCGCGCGCCACCGGCACCGACGCCGACGCCGTCCACATCAGCCGCGGCGGCGTCCCCACCGGGCTCGTCTCCATCCCCATCCGCTACATGCACTCGCCCGTCGAGCTCGTGCAGCTCGACGACGTGCGCGCGTGCGCGCGCCTGATCGCCGCCGCCGCGCTGCGCCTGGCGCCAGACACCGCGTTCGCCGCGCAGGGGTAGCCGGCCGCCGGCGGGCACGCCTGCGCAGCGGCCGCCGACGCATCGGTCGCGCTGGGAGCGGGGCTAGCCTTCGGAGAACGGGATCACGATCGCGAGCTGGCGCGACTGCGCGAGCAGCGTGCCGTCGCTCGCCCAGATCGCGCCGTCCTCGACGAAGAAGCCGTCGTGGATCAGCTCCGTCCGCGTCATCGCCAGGCACAGCTCCAGCGGGTCCGGCTCGGAGAGATCGGCGCTCCGCGGGCGCGGCGTGCGCTCGCGGAAGTGGACGGTCAGGTCGATCGTCGGCACCGCCGCCGGCTCGCTCAGGTGCATGAACGGCGCCGGTATCAGCGCGTCGCTGAAGAACGCCAGCGACAGCGGGTCGATCGGGCGCGGCTCGGCGAGCCCGAGCCAGCCGCGGATCTCCATCGGCTGCCCCGCGCCCGCGAACGGGCGGCCCTGCATGCGCGGCTGCAGGACCAGGTGGCGCGCGAACTCCGGGCCGCCGTGCTCGATCAGCTTGATGCCCTCGCGCGAGGGGTCCGGCGGCTCGACGTCGGGCATCCGCACGTCGTCGATCTCCGGCCCGCCCCACGGCAGCGAGAACGCCGCCAGCACCAGCGCGATCAGCTCCTCGCCCTGGTGCATGCGCGCCGACAGCGTGCTCAGCGAGCGTCCCCGGCGCTCGAGCACCGTGCTGATCCGCACCGGGCCGGGCTCGGGCGCCCGCGCGTAGTGGATCGTCAGCGAGCGCGGCGCGCGGTCCGCGTCCGCGACCGACTCGACCAGCGCGCGCAGCAGCATCGCCGCCAGATAGCCGCCGTGCGGCCCGCGCCCGGCGCGCCAGTCGGGCGCGATCTCAGCGCCGAACACCGTCGGCTGGCCGACCACCGCCCGCTCCGGTCCGTCCTCGCGCCACACCGCCGTGTCGCGGTCGAACTTCGTGGACGCCGCGGCCGGCGCCTCGGCTACGGATGCGCCGCCGGAGGCGATCGACGCCCCGCCGGAGTCGGCGGGAGCGCCGTCGGAGGACAGGTCAGCCACGGACGAGACGCTTGTACGTGATGCGGTGCGGACGGTCGGCGGCGGCGCCGAGCAACTCGTGGCGGTGCTCCTCGTATGCCTCGAAGTTGCCCTCGAACCACGTCACCTGCGAGTCGCCCTCGAACGCGAGCACGTGCGTGGCGACGCGATCGAGGAACCAGCGGTCGTGGGAGATCACGATCGCGCACCCCGGGAACGCCAGCAGCGCGTTCTCCAGCGCGCGCAGCGTGTCCACGTCCAGGTCGTTCGTGGGCTCGTCCAGCAGCAGCAGGTTGCCGCCGCTGCGCAGCAGCTTCGCCAGGTGCACGCGGTTGCGCTCGCCGCCGGAGAGGTTGCCGATGCGAGCCTGCTGGGAGCTGCCCTTGAAGTTGAAGCCCGCCGTGTACTGGCGCGAGTTGACCTCGCGGTCGCCGACCTTGATGTGCTCGTAGCCTTCGGAGATCTCCTCCCACACCGTCTTCTCCGGGTTCAGCGCGTCGCGCGACTGGTCGACGTAGGCGAGCTGGACGGTGTCGCCCAGCTCGAGCTTGCCGCTGTCCGGCTGCTCCTCGCCGGTGATCATCCGAAACAGCGTCGTCTTGCCGGCGCCGTTGGCTCCGATCACGCCCACGATCCCAGCGCGCGGCAGGTCGAACGACAGCGACTCGATCAGCAGCCGATCGCCGAAGCCCTTCGACAGGTCGGTCGCCGTGAGGACCTTGTCGCCCAGGCGCGGGCCCGGCGGGATGTGGATCTGGACCTCGTCGAGCTTGATGTTGCGATCTTCCGCGATCAGCTCCTCGTAGCGGGCCAGGCGCGCCTTGGACTTCGTGCGTTTGCCCTTCGGGTTCGTGCGCACCCACTCGAGCTCCGCCGCGATCGTCCGCTCGCGCCCCTTTTCCGAGCGCTCTTCCTGAGCCATCCGCGCCTGCTTCTGCTCCAGCCAGCTCGAGTAGTTGCCCTGGTAGGGGATGCCCTTGCCGCGGTCGAGCTCGAGGATCCAGCCGGCCACGTTGTCGAGGAAGTAGCGGTCGTGCGTGACGGCCACGATCGCGCCCTTGTACTCGGACAGGTGCTGCTCCAGCCATGCGACCGACTCCGCGTCGAGGTGATTGGTGGGCTCGTCCAGCAGCAGCAGGTCGGGCGCGCGCAGCAGCAGGCGGCACAGCGCCACGCGGCGGCGCTCGCCGCCGGAGAGAGTGCTCACGTCGGCGTCCGGCGGCGGCAGGCGCAGCGCGTCCATCGCGTATTCCAGCTGCGTGTCGAGGTTCCACGCGTCGGCCGCTTCGATCTTCGCCTGGATCTCCCCGAACTCCTCGGCCGTCTCGTCGGAGTAGTTCGCCGCCAGCTCGTTGAAGCGATCGAGCAGCGCCTTCGTCTCGGCCACGCCGTCCTCGACGTTGCCCTTGACGTCCTTGGACTCGTCCAGATGCGGCTCCTGCTCGAGCATCCCCACGGTCGCCCCCGGCGCCAGCGCCGCCTCGCCGCGGTACTCCTGGTCGACCCCTGCCATGATCCGCAGCAGCGTCGACTTGCCCGCGCCGTTGTAGCCGAGCACGCCGATCTTCGCTCCCGGGTAGAACGCGAGCGAGACGTTGTCGAGCACCGTCTTGTCCGGGGGGTGCAGCTTGGACAGGCGGTGCATCGTGAAGATGTACTGGGAGGACATGCGCACGCAGGATAGAGGGAAGAGAAACGCGTCCACCCTCGCTAACGTTGTCGGGTCATGCCCACCACGGTCCTCGACGTCGAGCAGCATCTGCTCCTGCTGGAGCTCGAGGCGCCGTTCACGAAGCGCGACGTGCAGCTCGCACGCCGGCGCATGGCCAAGCGCTGGCACCCCGACGTCGCCCCGCAGGGCCGGCAGTTCGAGCACGAGCGACACCTCAAGGCGATCAACGAGGCCGCCGACCAGCTCGAGCGCCTGGCGGAGGGCTCGCGCGGCGGGAAAGTCACGGCCAACGCCGTCAAGGTCAGCGCCGCCGCCGCGCGCCGCGAGCGCGAAGAGGCCGGCAGGCGCGCGTACGAAGCCGAACAGCGCGCCCGCGCCGCCGCCAAGGACCGCGCCGAACACGACCCGTTCGGCAGCCGCGTGCCCGACCACTCCGTCGTCCACCGCTACGCCCGCTGCCTGTCCTACCCCGAGTGGGGCGTCGGGACCGTCGCCGGCATCTACTTCTCATCAGATCCCGTCGGCGCCGGCGAGGAGGTGCAGCAGTGGGCGCGCGTCAAGTTCAGCCACGGGATCCGCACGGTGCCCGCCGGCAGCATGAAATTCGTCGACTTCTCAAAGCCCGACCCCGCCGAGGAGCGCGTCGAGCGCTTCCTCGTCGCCGCCCAGCGCGCGATGGCCGAAGGCGAGTACGAGCTGGCCGCCCAGCGACTGATCTACGCGCGCGACGCCGAGCCGCGCAACGTCGCCGTGCTGCGGCTGATGACGCTCGCCTTCTGGAACGCCGGCAAGCTGGAGGAGGCCGCGCGCGCCGTGCGCGACTGGGCGCGCGTCGACGGCAGCCGCCCCGCCGCCCACCGCTTCGCCGCGCGCATCTACGAAGACATGGGCGCCATCGACCTCGCCGAGGAGGCCGCCGAGCGCGCCGCCCAGCGCGGCCCCTCCGACGCCGGCGCGTGGGAGCGCCTCGGGCGCCTGCGCCTGGCGCTGACGGACCGCGAGGGCGCGCTCGAGGCGCTAAGGCGCGCGCTCGCGCTCGGCGCCGGCGATGAGGTGCACGAGCTCGTCGCGAAGGCGCTTGCGATCGAGCCGAGCATGGCGGGCTGACTCTGCGCCGCCTGGCTCAGAGGATGTTCACCGCGCGCGAGACGACCAGCCCGATCGTCACCAGCGAGACGATCGACTGCACGCCCATGATGCACTTCGCCATCGGTGTCAACGGCATCGTGTCGGTCGGCGAGAACGCCGCGGCGTTCGTCAGCGACACGTACAGGTAGTCGACGAACTGCGGCCGCCAGTAGCGCGGCTCGATGCGGTCGTCCGACATCTGCGGGAACAGGAAGTCGGGCGGGCCGTCGTGACCGGCGGCGCGCCGGCCGGGGCCGCCGCGGTCCACCTCCCAGTACCACAGGGCGAAGATCAGGAAGTTGGTCAGCCAGATGAGAACCCCGGCGACGATCAGCTTCTGGCCTTCGGTGACGTTGTGGTGGAGCAGGTAGTGGGTGAGCTCGACGAGCGAGAACACGTTCGCGGCGCTGACGAGCGCGGTCAGCGCGATCGCGGTGCGTCGCCGCCCCCTGTGCTCGTGCTCGAGCTGGCGCGGCGTCGCCATCGACAGGCCGATCAGCAGCACGCCCTCGAGCGCCGGGACCAGCCACGACGGGCCCGCGGTTAGGCGCTCGGGCAGGCCGATCTGCAGGCCGATCGCTGCCAGCAGCGTCACCTGCACCGGCCAGAAGGTCTCGGCGTTCGGCGGCGGCGGATACGGACGGCGCTCCGACTCGCTCGTGGACGGCTCGGCCATCGATCCGAGAGGGTAGGGGGCGGGTCGGAGTGATCGGTGGATCAAGGCTGGTACGTTCGCCGCCAATGGCTGGCTCAATCACGCGCAGGACGGCGCCGATGGCGCTGCTGGGACTGCTTGTCCTCGGCGGATGCTCATCGGGGAGGGCAACCGCGAGTGCTCGGCAGACCGGAGCTGTGACCGCCTCGGGTCCAGGGGCCGCGACCGTCCGGCTACTGCCGCGCTCCTGTTTGAAGGGACTGTCCAGCTTGCAGCCCTTCGCCGCCGGGCCGGCGCCGAGGCCGCTGAGTGCTCCGCTCGGACACGAGATCCTGTCCAGGTTCGCGATCTTCCGCAGGGAGGCGCTGCCACGTGACCAGCCATCCGCGCACGAGCTGGCCGGCGGCAAGCTTGCGCGCCAACTCCTCGAGGAATACGAGCTGGCGAGCTACTACCCCGCGTATGTCCGCGAGCTGGTCCGGCTTCCCAACGGACCGCGCTACTACGTCGTCCCGGCCTTCGCCCGGCCGGAAGCCGTTCCATCCACGAACTGCCTCGGTCGCGGCGTGGATCGGTCCGCGCTGATCGAACAGGAGCGTCGACGCCTGGTCGAGCCGGTCTACTGCCTCGTCGAGGTGGGCGGGAGAAATGCGCCCACCGCCGGATGCGAACCCTTCGCCGCGCTCGACGCCAGCTTGCGCGTCTTCGGAGCGAGCGACTTCCTTCGCACGCCGATCGTGGAACTCGTGCCGGACGGCGTCGCCGAGGTGCGAATCAGCTATCGCGGGAACCATCCCGTGGTTGCGCCCGTGACGGAAAACGCGTTCGCCTTCACGCCGCCGCCTGCGCCGTCGAGTCTCCGCAGAGCCCTGGAGCGGCTCATCCCGAGGCTGGCGCGACCAAGTCGCATCGTCACGCTGGAGTGGGACGAAGCCCTCCGGAAGACCGACCCGACGAGGATCGAATGGCTCGGCCGCGGCGGTCACCTGGTGCGCGCGATCGCGCCTCCCGCGGCCGCGAGCGTTGCCGCCACGTCGGTCGGTGGCCTACGCGCGCCGATCGGAGGATGACCGCGGTATCAGCGCGATCCGCGGTGCCTGCGATCCGCCCGACGCGCTAGGTTCGCGCGGTGCGCCTGATCGTCGCCCGCTGCGAGGTCTCCTACACCGGCCGCCTCAACACCGTCCTGCCGGAGGCGGTGCGGCTGCTGATGCTCAAGGCCGACGGCACGTTCATGGTGTGGGCCGACGGCGGCGGCTCGGCCGTCAAGCCGCTGAACTGGATGGTCGCGCCGACCGTCGTCGAGCAGGAGACCGACGACGACGGGCGCCTGACGCGGCTGCGCGTGCGCAAGCGCAGCCAGGAGGATCTGCTGGACATCGCGATCGCGGAGGTGCTCTCCGACGTCGAGCACGAGCTCGACGTGCTCGCGACGCTCGAGAAGGAGGGGATCGAGCGCGAACTGCAGGAGCTGCTCGCCGGCGCGCCCGAGTGGTGCGGGGAGGGGCTGCGCCTGGTGCGGCGCGAGTGGCCCACCGATATCGGGCCGGTCGACCTGATGTGCAGGGACGGCGAGGACGAGTGGATCGCCGTCGAGATCAAGCGCATCGCCACGATCGACGCAGTCGAGCAGCTGACGCGCTACCTCGAGCGCATTCGCCTGGACCCCGCGCTCGGGTCCTGCCGCGGCGTGCTCGCCGCGCAGAGCATCAAGCCGCAGGCGCGCGTGCTCGCCGAATCGCGCGGGATCGACTGCGTGGAGGTCGACCTCGAGGTCCTGCGCGGCGAGCGCGAGCCAGAGCTGAAGCTGTTTGCGGCATAGTGCCGGTCATGAACGATCAAGACACGGCGGTGGTCCTCACCGAGCGCCGCGACAACGTCCTGCTGATCACGCTCAACCGGCCCGAGGTGCGCAACGCCGTCAACGCCGCGCTCGCCGCCGGGGTGGCCGGCGCACTCGATGAGCTAGACGGCGACGACAGCCTGTCCGTCGGCGTGCTCACCGGCACCGGCGGCTTCTTCTCCGCCGGCATGGACCTCGGCGCGTTCGTCAAGGGCGAGTCCGCTTGGTTCGGCGACCGCGGCTTCGCCGGCATCACCCAGCGCGCCGCGCGCAAGCCGCTGATCGCCGCGATCGAGGGCTTCGCGCTCGCCGGCGGCATGGAGATCGCGCTCGCCTGCGACCTGATCGTCGCCGCCAGCGGCGCCAAGATGGGCATCCCCGAGGCCAAGCGCTCGCTCGTCGCCGCCGGCGGAGCGCTGCTGCGCCTGCCGCGGCGCATGCCCTACCACGTCGTCATGGAGCTCGCGCTCACCGGCGATCCGCTGCCCGCCGAGCGCTTCCACGAGCTCGGCCTCGTCAACCGCCTCGCCGAGCCTGGGTCCGCCGTCGACGTCGCGCTCGAGCTCGCCGGCGCGCTCGCCAAGAACGGGCCGCTCGCGCTGATCGCCACCAAGCAGGTCCTGCAGGAGCAGTTCGACTGGACCAGCGCCGAGATGTGGGAGAAGCAGGCCGCCATCACCGGGCCCGTGTTCACCTCCGAGGACGCTCGCGAGGGGTCCTCCGCGTTCAAGGAGAAGCGGGAGCCGGTTTGGAAAGGGCGGTAGCTCCGCGACAGGGCCCGGACGAGGCGAGGCGTCGGACCCACAGGCTAGGGTGCCCCGGATGCTGGACAGGGGGACTCAACTCGACATTGCTCAGACCGTGCAGGACCGTTGGACCGAGCGCTGCGAAGCGGGCGAGATGGCTACCTACATGCAGCGCAAAGAGCGCGGACACGGCCTTGCGGACTTAGCGAGAAAGCGACCTGGTGGCGGCGAAGGCCGAAATGGCCGGGTTTGATGGCTCGGCACCGCTCGAGCAGACAGGACTCGAACTTGATACGCCACGCTAAGGGCCTATCCCGGTTGGGTGGCGGCGAGGGTTGCGAGGTGGGCCTTCTTGAATGCGATGAGGCCGCTTGAGAGTTGGAGGAGGGCGAGGTGGTTTTCGTCCTTCTTGGACCAGCGGATGAGGATCCCGCGGTTGCGGTTCAGCCAGGAGTGGCAGGCCTCGACGACCCAGCGGCGTGCTTTCCACTCGGGGTTGTGGGCCTTCAGGTCGATCTCCTCGCCGCGTGCGCGGATGTGCGGCGTGAGCTCGTAGTTGCCAATCAGCTCGCGAACCTCGGCGTTGTCGTACGCCTTGTCCAGGCAGATGCCCTGCGGCTGCTCTGGGGTGGGCTCCGGTCGCTCGATCGGGATCGAGTCGAGCGTGCCCTTCAGCAGCTTGTGGTCGTTGCGGTTCGCGCCGTCGTGATCGAGCCCGACGGGGACGCCCGCACTCTCCGTGAGGACCGAACGCTTCGCCCCCCCTTGGCTCTATCAGTGGGATTCGGACCCGTCTTCGGGCCGCCCAGCGGTGCCTTGGTCATCGCGCCGTCAGCGGACAGGAACGACCAGTCGATGCCCACCACCTCGTCGTACTCCAACAGCCCCTGGCGCCAGATCTCGTGGAACACACCGGCCTGCTCCCACTCCTGAAAACGCCGGTGCGCCGAGGAGGAGGAGCACACACCCGTCGCGTTCAGCGCGTTCCACTGCATCCCCGTCCGCAGCACCAGCATGATCGCATCCATAGCGTCACGGTCGGGCACCCGCGGCGCGTGGCAGCCCAGCGGGTGAAACGGCGGGTCCGGCAGCAACGGCTGCACCCGCTCCCACAACCAGTCCGGCATCCGCCAACCGTCATCCCTGCTGACCATGTAGCCCATAACAGACCTCCTGATCGAATGGCATGACCGCCCTCAGATCAAAAGTTCAACGCTGGTCTACATAACCCTTCCGGGATAGGCCCTAAGAGAGAACGGCCTCGACATCGTCAGCTCGGGCAGTTTCTGACCCCGGCTCGCTTGGCGCGCGAAATCCTCGCGCCGACGCTCGCGTGCGAGCCGGCCAGCGTCTTGGAGCCCTCGTTTGGTGAGGGGGCATTTCTGATACCCGTCATCGAGCACTTCATTCAGCGCGAGCCAGGGAGTGGGTCGGCAAAACTCGGCCGTGTCCTCAACGAGCGTGTTTGGGGCGTCGAGATCGACCCGTCGATGTACGAGCGCGCACTGACCACGATCCGCTCGCGCTGGGGTCCTCTGCCATCCTCACACAATCTCTTGCTCGGTGACTACTTTCGTTTTGAGGCGGGCATCCTCCGGTTCGACGCGATAGTCGGTAACCCGCCGTTCGGTGGCACGTTCGACCCGCGGCTGGAGGATGTATTGGATCGCCGCTACGGTCGTTATCGGGGCAGCAAGGTGAAGAAGGAGACATACTCGTTCTTCATCGCGAAGGCGCTGGATGAGCTCAGGCATGCTCGCTTGGGAAAACTATCGGCGCGCCAGCGCGAGGATATTCGACGTTCGGAAGAGGAGAGACGCACTCGTCGCCTGGTCGTTACCACTCGGCGCCGAGTTCCGCTGCGAGTCAAGTTGCCACACCCGGACTATCGGTACTACAACAAAGCGGCAAGTGAGAGGTTCTACGCGCCGCCGTCCCACGCCGTTTACTGGAAGGACGAGGGGGATGCGGTTCTCACATTCAAGAAGACAGGTCCCTGGTATCTCCGCGGAGTCGGCGGTGGGCCGTTCTTCGGGCGCGAGGGCCTTACCTGGCAGCTCGTGGCACCGCGCATCAAGGCACGCTACTTGCCCGAGGGATACATTCTCGACAGCGGTGCGCCGTGCGCCTTCCTGCGCGACGGGGTCAGCAGGGATGAGTTGTGGCTCATATTGGGGTGGCTCCAGACGCCCCTGGCGACTTCGCTGCTCAAGGAGGTCATAAACCACACCCGCAATATCCAGGGGAAGGACATCGAGCGGCTACCGTATCCGTGGTGGGTTCGGCAAACGGACAAGCGGAGGGCCGCAGCGGTGACTCGGGATGCAGTGCGGCGACTGCAGGCCGGTGAGCAGGTCGGCGTGGAGGGTGTTCTCGCCGAGCTGGGTAGGCTCTTCGACCCGGGCGCCGCCGATGCTCGGGCGGCAGCGTAGTGGGTCAGTAGCCCCGCCGCTTGCGCTTGCGCTGACGCCGGATCTCCAGAAACCGCTTCCAAAGCGCCCACATTTGTCAGCGCTCTCCAGGCGTCTTGCGCGGGTACTGCGAGATCGGCTGGCGCAAATCGATGGCGGTCGTGACGATGCGGTTCTGTTCGTCGATGTGCGCCGCCGGGTAGCCCTCGCCCGGGCTCGCGCGCTCGGGGCGCCCGACGTAGCCGAAGTGCATCTCCTCGGGCATGATCTGCATCAGCCGCGGGAACATGTGGGCGCGTGCGCCCATGTTGCGCGGCTCCTCCTGCACCCACAGCACCTCGCGCAGGCTCGGGTAGCGGCCCATCAGCTCGAGGATCTGCCCTTCCGGGAACGGGTACAGAAGCTCCACGCGCGCCACCGCCAGGCCGGTGTGCGCCGCGCGCTCGGGGTGCCCGACGAGGTCGTAGTAGATCTTGCCCGTGCACAGCACCAGGCGCGTGACCTGGTCGTCCTGCACGCCCGGCTCGGCCAGCACCGGATGGAAGCGCGTGCCCTCGGCCATGTCCACGATCGCGCTCGCCGCCTGCGGCAGGCGCAGCAGCGACTTCGGCGTCATCACCACGAGCGGGCGCTGCTTGGCGATCCGCGCCTGGCGGCGCAGCAGGTGGAAGTACTGCGCCGGCGTCGTCGGGCTCGCCACGCGGATGTTGCCCTCCGCCGCCGCGCGCAGGAAGCGCTCCAGGCGCGCCGAGGAGTGCTCCGGGCCCGAGCCCTCGTAGCCGTGCGGCAGCAGCAGCGTCAGGCGCGAGGTCTGCCCCCACTTGGCCAGGCCCGAGGTGATGAACTGGTCGATGATCACCTGCGCCGAGTTCACGAAGTCGCCGAACTGCGCCTCCCACAGCACCAGCGTCTCCGGCGCCTCCTGGCTGTAGCCGTACTCGAAGCCCATGCACGCGAGCTCCGACAGCGGGCTGTTGTGCAGCTCCAGCGGCGCCAGCGCGTCGGGCAGGCTCTGGATCGGGCACACCGTCTGCCCGGTCTTCGCGTCGTGCAGGACCATGTGGCGCTGGCTGAACGTGCCCCGCTCGGTGTCCTGCCCGGTCAGGCGCAGCGGCACGCCGTCGGTCAAAAGCGACGCGAACGCCAGCGCCTCCCCGTGCGCCCAGTCGATGTTCGGCTCGCTCGCCGCGCTCTCCGCCAGCGCCTCGTGGCGGCGCTCGAGCTGTTTGACGAGCTTCGGGTGCACCGTGAAGCCCTCCGGCACGCGCAGCAGCTGCTCGCCCAGCTCGCGCAGGCGGCTCGCCGGCACGGCGGTGTCCACCTCCGGGCTCGGCGAGCGGTCGAGCTGGTACTCGCCCGTGACGTGCTCCTCCTCGTGCTCCGCCGCCGCCGCGATCTTCGCCTTCAGGCGCTGGTGCAGGAGCGTCAGGTTGTCCCACACCTGCTGCGCCTGGCGGTCGACCTCCTCCTTGGAGACGACCCCTTCGGCCACCAGCCGGTCGGCCCACAGCTCGTACACGCGCTTCTTCGTCTTGATCTGCGCGTACATCTCCGGCTGCGTGTACGCCGGCTCGTCGGACTCGTTGTGCCCGAAGCGCCGGTAGCCGATCAGGTCGATCAGCACGTCGTGCCCGAACTCCTTGCGGAACGCGAACGCCAGGCGCACCGCGCTGATGCACGCCGCCACGTCATCCGCGTTGACGTGGATGATCGGCACGTCGAAGCCCTTCGCCAGGTCCGACGCCCAGCGCGTCGAGCGCGCGTCGTCGGGGTCGGTCGTGAAGCCGATCTGGTTGTTGGTGATGATGTGCACCGTGCCGCCGATCTTGTAGCCGTCCAGCGCCTGCAGGTTGAGCGTCTCCGAGACGACCCCCTGGCCGGGGAACGACGCGTCGCCGTGGATCACGATCGGCACCGCCGCGTTCGTGTCCTGGTGGGCGTGCGGGCCCTTGCGCGAGGTCTGCGCCGCGCGCGTCGCGCCCTCCACCACCGGCGAGACGTACTCCAGGTGGCTCGGGTTGGACTCCAGGTTGACGCGGATCGTGCCGCCCGCGGGCAGCTGGTAGGTGCCCTGCGTGCCGTGGTGGTACTTGACGTCGCCCGTGCCGCCCTGCGGGATCGTCGTCACCGCCTCCAGCGTCGAGGCGCCCTCGAACTCCGCGAAGATCGTGTCGTACGCGCGCCCCAGGTTGTGCGCGAGCACGTTCAGCCGCCCGCGGTGGGCCATGCCGACGACGACCTCCTGCCCGCCGTGCGCAGCCGACAGCTGGATCAGCTCGTCGAGCATCGGCACCGTCATGTCCAGGCCCTCGATCGAGAACTGGTGCTGGCCGAGGTACGCCTTGTGCATGAAGCGCTCGAGCGCGTCCACCTCCACCAGGCGCTTGAGCAGCGTCCTGCGCTCGTCGTTCGTCAGATCGTGGCGGAACGCGCCCGACTCGATGTGCTCGCGCAGCCACACGCGCTGGCGGTGCGAGGCGATGTGCTCGATCTCATACGCGATCGTGCCGCAGTACGTCTCCAGCAGATGCGGCAGCGCGTCCGCCAGCGTCGCACCCGGCACGTACATCTGGAAGATCTTCGCGGGCAGGCGGGCCTGGATCTCCAGGGTCAGCCCCAGCGCCTCCGGGTCCAGGCCCGGGTCGCCCTCAGGCTCCGAGCCCAGCGGGTCCAGGTGTGCCGCCATGTGGCCGTGGCTGCGCACGCGGCTGACGAACGTGCTCGCCGCCTGCACCGCCTGCAGCAGCTCTTCGCCGCCCGTGTACGGAGCCGGCGCGCCGCTCGGCGCAGCCGCCGGCCGGCTCGGGGTCGGCACGGGGATCGGCAGCGGCGACGGCGTCACGCCCAGCGCCGCGAACAGCTCCTCGTAGAAGCCGCCGCCGCCCTGCAGGTAGTCCTCGATCGCCGCCAGGAAGCGCCCCGACTCCGCCCCCTGGATCACGCGGTGGTCGTACGTCGAGGTCATCGTCATCACCTTCTCCGCGCCAACGCTCGCGCCGATCTCGCCCAGGCCCACCGGGTAGGCGATCGAGCCCGTCGCCACGATCGTTCCCCCGCCCGGCATCAGCCGCGGCACCGACGCCACCGTGCCGATGCCGCCGGGGTTGGTCAGCGTGACGTTCGCGCCCACCAGGTCGTCCGCCGTCAGCGTGTTCGTGCGCGCCTTCTCCACCAGCGCGTCGTAAGCCTCCACGAAGCGGTCGAACGGGAGCCGACTCGCGTCGCGGATCACAGGCACCATCAGCGTGCGCGCGCCCTTCCTCTCCACGTCCACCGCCAGGCCCAGGTTCACCTGCCCGTCGACCATGCGGTACGGCTTGTCGTCGATCTCCGCGAAGTGGTTGGCCATCACCGGCATGTCCTGCGCCGCGCGCGCTATCGCGTACGCGATCACGTGGGTGAACGACACCCTGCGTCCCGCCGCCTTCAGCTCCCGCCTGCGCGCGTCCAGCACCGTCACCGTCAGAGTGCGGAAGCTCGTCGCCGTCGGGATCGAGCGCGACTCCTCCATGTAGCGCGCGAGCGCCGCGGCGCCGCCGCGCAATGGCTGCGCGCTCGGCTCCGCCGGCGCCGGCGCCGGCGCCGTCGCGGCCCCGTTCGTGGTGGCGCCGCCCGCTGCCGCGCTCAGCACGTCCGACTTCGTGATCCGGCCAGCCGGGCCGCTGCCCGACACCGCCGCCAGGTCCACGCCCTCGACCGCCGCCGCGCGCGCGGCCACGGGGGAGACCTTCGCGCCGTCCGCCGGGGTGGACGTCGCCGTGGCAGGCCGGGTGGGCCCTGCGGCTGCTGGCTGCGAAGTCTCGGCGACGGCCTGCGAGGGCGCCGGCTGCGACGTCCCCGCCACGGGCGCCGCGCCGCCCACCGCGATGCGCGCGATCAGCTGGCCGACGGTGACCGTGTCTCCCTCCTCGACGAAGATCTCGCTCACCGTGCCGCTCGCCGGCGCCGGCAGCTCCAGGTCGACCTTGTCCGTCGAGATCTCCACGATCGTGTCGTCGACCTTGATGTGGTCGCCGACCTTGACACGCCATTCGAGGATCGTTCCCTCGGTGACCGACTCGCCCGCGGCGGGGGTCAGGACGTCCACCGTCTGGACGCTCCCGTTCGCCGGCGGGGGCCCCTCGGCTGCTGGTGGCGGCGTCTCGGCGGGCGGCGGCGGCGGCGTCTCAGCGGCGGGCGCAGAGTCTGTGGCCGTGGGCGCCGGCGCGCTCTCCTCCGCGGCCGTGGGCGCCGGCGGGGCCTCGGGGGCGGCCGGCGCGGCGCCGTTGACGGAGATCCGCGCGATCACCTGTCCGACGGTGACCGTGTCGCCCTCCTCGACGAGGATCTCGCTGACGGTGCCGCTCCCGGGGGAGGGCAGCTCGACGTCAACCTTGTCGGTGGATATCTCGACGATCGTGTCGTCGACCTTGATGTGGTCGCCGACCTTGACACGCCATTCGAGGATCGTTCCCTCGGTGACAGACTCTCCCGCGGCAGGGGTTACGACGTCTATCGTCCGCACTGCCGTGGTGCTGGTTGCCATCGATGCCTCACTTTAGCGCGGCGTGTGTGCTCGCACGCTCACGCTGCTCGCGGATGAACTGGTAGCTGCCGAAGAACGGCCCGATCCCGCCGAGCACGGCGACGGCGACGGCGAGCTTGAGCGAGACGACGCGCAGGCGCGCGGCGGTTATGCACGCCAGTGACATGAGGATCCACAGCAGTCCATGACTCCATCCCAGCACCAGCGTCGCGGGCTCCGGTTTGCCCAGCGCGAACGCGCTCACGAGCAGGCCCGTGTACACGCACGAATGGGTGAACGAGGTCCACTTCAGGCGCGTGAACGTCAGCGGCCCGGCGGCTGGGCGCAGGTGCGTGGCGGCCGGCCGCAGGCGCTTGTTCACTCGGACAGCCATTGCGCCATCCGCGGCAGCGCGTCTCCCGCCTCGGGCGGCCAGGCGGCGATCTCGCGCGGCCACCACGCGAACTCGTCGTGCTCCGCGTCCGGCGTGACGTCCTCGTCGACGCCCTCCGCGAGCCACGCCTGCCCGACGAACATGACGAGCCTGTGCGGCAGGCGCAGCAGCGCCTCGCCGCGCACGCGCTCGGGCTCGACCGCCCACTCCTCGCGCAGCTCGCGCACGAGCGTGTCGGCGGGGCTCTCGCCGAGGTCGACGGCGCCGCCTGCGCCGAGCGCCCAGCGTCCGGCCCACGAGGCGACCCACGGCGCGCGTCGCCCGGCCAGCCAGCGCCCGTCGGCCGAGCGGGTGACGCACAGCGCGGCCATGCTCTGCGAGGCGTCGCCCTCGACGAGGCGGAGCGCCCAGCGCAGCGGCTGCATCTCGATCGCGATCCCGTGCTCGTCCTGGCGGTAGTCGACAAGGCGCGCGGCGACGCCGTCGTGGCTGGGTGAGCCGCGTTCCTGCAGCTCCCTGATCGCCGCGTCCGCGGCCTCGCTCTGCTCCGGCGAGGGCTCGAACGGCTGCTCGTCCCAGCGCGCGGTGATCTGCTCCAGCGCCCACGGTCCGCGGGCGAGGATCTCCGGTGCGTTGGTGGCGGGCTCCGCGCGGTCGGACACTCAGGCGGAAGCATAGACTCGGCGGCGTGAGCGGCCGCCGGCGCAAGCACTGGGGATGGGGCTTCGAGGACCAGCAGCCCTCGGCGGAGCAGCTGCGCGCGTCGGTGGCGGGGCTCGCGTCGCACCTGGGGATGGCGCTGGGCGAGGTGGAGGAGCCGGTGGCGCTGGAGTCGCTGCAGCTGCCGGCGCCGCGCGTGCAGGCGCCGGCGGCGCTGGCGGAGATCTGCGCGGTGGATGCGCACGCGCGCGCGAGCCACGCCCTGGGCAAGTCCTACTCGGACGTCGTGCGCGGCTTTCGCGGGCGCTTCGAGCACGTCCCCGACCTCGTCGTGCGCCCGCGCGACGAGACGGACGTCGAGCGGGCGCTGGAGTGGTGCTCGGCGGAGCGGGTGGCGGCGATCCCGTTCGGCGGCGGGACGTCGGTCGTGGGCGGCGTCACGCCGAGCGTGCCGAGCGGCTACAACGGCGCCGTGTCGATCGACCTGCGCGCGCTCGATCGCGTGCTTGAGGTGGACGAGGTCTCCCGCGCGGCGTGCATCCAGGCGGGCGCGCTCGGCCCGGAGCTCGAGTCCCAGCTCGGCGAGCGCGGGCTGACGCTGCGGCATTTCCCGCAGTCGTTCGAGTACTCGACGCTCGGCGGCTGGATCGCGACGCGCGCGGCCGGCCACTTCGCGACGCTGTGGACGCACATCGAGGACTTCGTCGAGTCGGTGCGCGCGATCGCGCCGGCGGGCGTGTGGGAGTCGCGGCGGCTGCCGGGGTCGGGCGCGGGCGTCAGCCCCGACCGGATGCTCGCCGGCTCGGAGGGGACGCTCGGCGTGATCACGCAGGCGTGGGTGCGCGTGCAGCCGCGCCCGACGCACCGCGGCTCGGCTGGCGTGCGCTTCGCGAGCTTCGCCGACGGCGCGGAGTGCGTGCGCGCCATCTCGCAGGCGGGGCTGCACCCGTCCAACTGCCGGCTGCTGGACGCGGGCGAGGCCGCGCTGACGATGGCGGGGAACGGTTCGCACGCGCTGCTGGTGCTCGGCTTCGAGTCCGCCGACCACCCGGTGGCGGAGGCGATGGCGCGGGCGCTCGCGCTGTGCGCCGAGCATGGCGGCGCAGTCTCCGAGAGTCGCAGGCAGGGAGATGAGAGCGGAGGCGGCGGCGATGCCGTCAGCTCCTGGCGGGGAGCGTTCCTGGGCGCGCCGTACGTGCGCGACGCGCTCGTGGCGATGGGCGTGCTGGCGGAGACGTTCGAGACGGCGATCACGTGGGAGCGCTTCCCCGCCTTCCACGAGCGTGTGATCGCCGCGACCGCGCAGGCGGTGCGCGAGGTTTGCGGCGAGCCGGGCCGGGTCTTCTGCCGCTTCACCCACGTCTACCCGGACGGGCCGGCGCCGTACTTCACCGTGCTCGCGCCCGCGCGCCGGGGCGAGGAGGTCGAGCAGTGGGCGGCGATCAAGCGGGCGGCGTCAGATGCGATTCTCGAGGGGGGCGGGACGATCACCCATCACCACGCCGTCGGGCGCGATCACCGGCCGTGGTATGACCGCCAGCGCCCCGAGCTGTTCGCCGCGGCGCTGCGCGCAGCCAAGGGGGCGGTCGACCCCGCGGGCGTGATGAACCCGGGCGTGCTGGTCGATCCGCTGCCATGAGAGTCGCGGTCCTCGGCCCCGGTGGCGTGGGTGGGCTGATCGCCGGCGTGCTCGACAGGGCCGGCACGGAGGTCGTGGTGGTGGCGCGCGAGAGCACCGCCGCCGTGATCGCGCAGGATGGCGTGCGCGTGCGGAGCGTCAAGTTCGGCGAGCTCGTCGCCCACCCGCACGCTGTGGCAATGCTGGAGGCGCCGGTGGACGCGCTGATCGTCGCGACCAAGGCCAGCGGCCTGGCGCCGGCGCTGGAGCGCGTGGCGGTGGAGCCGACGGTCGTGCTGCCGCTGCTCAACGGCCTCGACCACCTCGCCGTGCTGCGCGAGCGCTTTCCCGCCGGATCGGTGCTCGCGGGCTCGATCCGCGTCGAGGCCGACCGGCCGCAGCCGGGCGTGGTCGTGCACACCAGCAACTTCCTGCTCGTGAGCATGGCCAGCGCCGAGCCGGCGGTGCACCCGGCGATGCGGGCGCTCGCCGACGCGCTGTCGCAGGCGGGCGTGCCCGTGCAGGTGCTGGACTCGGAGGCGGACGTGATGTGGTCGAAGCTCGTGCGCCTGAACGCGCTCGCGTGCGTCACCAGCGCCTACGACGTGCTGCTCGGCGAGATCCACTCGACGCCGAGGCTGCGCGCGGACCTCGTCGGGGCGATCGAGGAGGCGTGCGCGGTCGGCCGGGCGGAGGGGGCGCGCGACATCGACCCGGCGAAGGCGATCGCCGAGCTCGACGCCGCGCACGACACGCTCGGCAGCTCGATGCAGCGCGACATCGCCGCCGGGCGCGTGCCGGAGCTCGACGCGATCCCCGGCTCGGTGCTGCGCGCGGGCGACCGTCACGGGATTGAGTGCCCGACGATCGAGCGGCTCGTGGAGACGATCGTCGAGCGCGCCCGCGGCCTCGGAATCGCCGTCGAGCCGGTCGCCCGCTGAGGGCTCGCCGAGCCGGCCGCGTCGCGATCGGGCCGGCGCGCGGCTACTGCTCTTCGAACGGCGAGCGTCCGGGCGAGTACGCGGGGATCGCCTGCGTGGCGATCGCCTCGACCGCCCGCTCCTCGGCCTCGGTCAGCTCCTCGTCGTGCTCGCCGTCGCAGAGCACGCGGAAGTTGCCGGTGACGCCGCTGTCGCCGTGGATGGTGATGCCGGGAAGGATCTCCTCGCCCTCGTCGAAGCCCAGGCGTTCCATGTCGAAGTGCGCGAGGCCGATGCCGTGGGCGGTGTGGGTCGGGTTCTCGCGGTCGTGCGCGGCCACCGCCTGCGCGAAGCGCTCGAGGTTCTTGGCGATCTTGCCCGTGTCCGCCATCGCTTCCGGGAGGGTAGCGCGAGCGCTGTAGATTTGGGAGGCGATGGCCGGCGCCCAACCAGTCGACACCCAGCCGCCCGCCTCCGCGGCGGCGATGGGCGCGGCGGCGGACGGCCATGCCGGCGAGGTCATCCGCACGGTGGAGCTGACGAAGGTGTATGCGGGCACGGACTTCGCGGCGGTGGACAAGCTCAACCTGAGCGTTCACGGAGGAGAGATCTTCGGGCTGCTCGGCCCCAACGGCGCGGGCAAGACGACGACGGCGGGGATGCTGACGACGCGCGTGATCCCGACGTCGGGCTCGGCGTACGTGGGCGCGATCGACGTCGTCGCGCATCCTGCTCTGGCCAAGCAGCTGATCGGGATCGTCTCGCAGCAGAACACGCTCGACCGCCAGCTGACGGTGTGGGAGAACCTGTACTTCCACGGCCGCCTGTTCGGCATCTCCGCCGCCGAGTCGCGCCGCACCGCGGATGAGCTGCTGGAGCAGTTCCAGCTCGCCAAATGGGGCAAGGCGTCGGTGTTCGCGCTGTCCGGGGGGATGGCCCAGCGGCTGATGGTCGCGCGCGCGATCTTCCACCGCCCGGCGGTGCTGTTCCTCGACGAGCCGACCGCGGGCCTCGACCCGCAGGGCCGCCTGGCGCTGTGGGAGATCCTCGGCGAGCTCAACCGCGAGGGGCAGACGATCCTGCTGACGACCCACTACATGGAGGAGGCCGACGCGCTGTGCAAGCGCGTGGCGATCATGGACCACGGCAGGATCCTCGCGCTCGACACGCCGGAGGCGCTGAAGCGCTCGGTGGGCGCCGACACGATCGTCACGGTGAAGGCCGGCGGCGACCCCGACGCGCTGGCCGCGCGGCTGTCCGAGGAGATCGGCGCGACCCGCTCGCGCGTGGTCGACGGCGGCGTCGAGCTGCACGTCAAGGGCGTCGAGCGGCTGGTGCCGCGGGTCGTGACCGCCGCCGAGAGCGGCGGCTTCGACGTGGTCGACCTGTCCGTGTCCGAGCCGAGCCTGGAGACGGTGTTCATCAACCTCACGGGCAAGGATCTGCGCGACTGATGGCCGCCCCGTCGCTAGCGCCACCGCACGCGCACATCGAGGTCAAGCCGACGCGCTCGACGATGGCCGCCAGCCGCATCGCGCTGCGGGCGCTGATCCTGCGCGACCTGGTGGTGCTGTGGAAGAACAGGTGGGAGTTCGTGATCCGCACGCTGATCCAGCCGTTCCTGCTCGTGTTCGTGTTCCTGTTCGTGTTCCCGAAGATCGGCCAGGGCATCGGCGGCGGGGGCGGCAAGGTCGACGAGTCGAAGTTCGCCACGGTCCTGGTGCCCGGAGTGGTGGGCATCTCGATCATGTTCCAGGGCATCCAGGCGGTCGCGCTGCAGCTGTCGACCGAGTTCGGCTACACGCGCGAGATCGAGGACCGCGTGCAGGCGCCGTGCCCGATCTGGCTGGTGGCCATGTCGAAGGTCCTCTCTGGCGCGGCGCAGGGGCTGCTGGCCGCGGTGATCGTGTTCCCGATCGCCGCCGTCGTGCACGCCTCGGGGGTGCACGCGCACCTGTCGGTGAACTGGCTGGTCGTGCTGACGCTGATACCGCTCGCGTGCGTGACGATGACCGCGCTCGGGCTGCTGCTGGGGACGGCCTTCGAGCCGCGCAACATCGGCCTGATGTTCGGGTTCGTGGTGCTCCCGCTGACGTTCCTGGGCGGCACCTACTACCAGTGGACGAAGCTCTCGCCGGTGAAGGTCGGCGGCGTGCACTGGCTGCAGATCCTCGTGCTCATCAACCCGCTGATCTACATCAACGAGGGGCTGCGCGCCGGTCTCACGCACGCCTCGCACATGCACCTGTACGTCGTCTATCCGGTGCTGATCGGCTTCTGCGCGACGTTCCTGGGGCTCGGCCTGCGCAAGTTCCGCGGGCGGGTGCTGTCGTGAATCCGCGGCGTCAGCTGGGGGACAGGACGGTGATGCCGTGCTCGCGTGCGCCGTCGGCGAGGCGCTTGTCGTAGGTCATCAGCGCGTCGAGCTCGCCGGCCTTGGAGAGGCGCACCGCGGTGGCGAGGTGGATGGCGTCGAGCGTCGTTACGGTAGATGGCGTCAGGGTCTCGGCGGAGGCGAGGATCTCCTCATCCACGGCGACCAGCGAGATGTCCTTCAAGAGGTCGTCGGCTCGATCGAGCACGCCCTCCCTTGTGCCCACCCGCCGCAACTCCACCCGCAACAGGCGACTGGCGACCCGCTCTTCGAAGTCCTCGAGCCGTTGCTCGATCACCGGCTTGTCTGGCTCGTCGAGCAGCATGCGTGCAATTGCGCTCGTATCGACATAAACGCTCGAGCGCGTCTCCTCAGAATCGGTCACGACGCTCCTCGGCGAGGATCGCATCGGTGGTGCCGGCGGGCGCGGGTTTGCGACGCGGAGGCAGGTTCCTGCTGGTCTCGACCAGGTCCCCCTTCGGGATCGTCGCGCCGTACTTCTCGGCGAGTTTCAGGTAATAGGGGTCGATGTTCGGTCCCGAGGGCACGAGGCGCGCCACCTCGTGGCCGCGCTCGGTGACCGTCAGGGTCTCGCCCTCCTTGACGCGCTCCAGGTAGCGGCTCAGGTTCTGGCGGAGCTCACGAACTCCGACCGTCTTGGCGGCTGGCGTGGGACGTGTGGCGGCCATTGTGCGTCATAATGTAGCACATGGGCCGGATGAACATGGGCCGGATGACATTGCCACTCAGGTGGACGGTCATTGGTGCGTCCTCAGGGTGCGTCCTCGGGGGCATCGTGGGCCTGATCGTCGGTCTCTCCGCGTACCCGCCAACTGCTTGGTTTGCTGTCTTCGAGCTGGGCGTGCCTGCTGGCATCGCATGCGGGTTCGTTGGTCTCGTGGCTGGTCTGCTCGTGAGGGCTGGGCGCCGGCTGAGGCGCTAGCGAAGACCCGGGGGCCCTTGCTAAGACATCGGGAGACCGGGCCGCAGCCATGGTGCGCGGTCCGGCCTGGGCTAGCTCTCGATGATCTCGATTCGATACCCGTCGGGGTCTTTGACGAAGCACAGCCGTGAGCCGCCCTCGCGCACGGAGTAGGGGGGCTTCTCCGGCTCGATGCCCTGCTCGGCCAGGCGCGCAAGCGTGGCGTCGAGATCGTCGGCGGTGATCGCGATGTGGCCGTAGCCGGTGCCGATGTCATAGGAGTCGACGCCGAAGTTGTACGTCAGCTCCAGGCGCGGCATGTCGCCGTCGCCGGGCTGGTTCATGAAGACGTTGACGGCCTCGTCGCGGATCGGGATGCGGCCGATCTCCTGGAAGCCGAGCGCGTTGTAGAACGCGACCGAGCGGTCGATGTCGGCGATGCGGTAGCAGGTGTGGATCAGCGCCATCGGCCGCAGTCTAAGACAAGCCCTGCCGTTCGGCGGCGATGATCAGTCGTTCTTCGCGACGCTGCTGACGAGCGGCTTCGCGCTGGGCGCGTTCTTGCTCGTGCTTTTCCTTGGCCTGTTCGCGCGCGAGCCGGCGCTGGGCTTGCGCTTCCGCGTGTGAACCTGGCTGGTGCTTCGTCCTGGGGGCACGCGTCTGTCTTTGCCTCTTGCTCTTCGGCTGGGGTTCGCGCCTCGGCTCTTCGACCACCGCCTGCCTTTCCGCCGCCCTGCTCTGTGCGTCAGCGTGCCTGACTTCCCGTTCGCGCAGCTTCTGCGCCCTCCTGAGCATGGCCGCGGCGCGTTTGGCCGCCCGCGCCTGCTTGTTCAGCGTCTTGCCCACTTTCGCGGCGGCGTGTCTGGCTTCCCGCGCGCGAGCTTCTTCTTCGGCTTCGGCCAGCAGCGGCGTGACCGGGGCCGCCGGCGGCGCGGCCTGCGCGACCGCGACGTGGTGCGCACTGGCCGCAGGCGTCGGCGTCGAATGGGGCGACAGGCCGAAGAACAGCGCCGCCGCGACGGCCGCGCCGTCCAGGAAGCTCACCGCGATGACGGTCCGGTGTCTCACACGTTGCCCTCGTCGGTCAGCGTACACCCGCCGCGCGCGCTTGGCGGCAGCCGGCGCCAGCCGGGGAGCGGGTCCGAGCCGTGCCGCCGGGAGCGCTCTAAACTTGCGCGCGTGCGGACCCTGATCGTCGGTCATGGCGGGCGCGAGAGCGCGCTTGCGTATCGGATGGCCGAGCACAGCGAGCTGCACGCGTTCGTCGGCCACGAGAACCCGTCGATCGTCGGCTACGCCGCCGCCTCCGGAGGCAGCCACCAGGTCGGCGACGTGTGCGACCCGCACGCTGTCGCCGCGTTCGCCCGCGAGCGCGAGATCGACATCGCGATGGTCAGCGCCGACGAGCCGCTCGCCGCCGGCGTCGTCGACGCGCTGCTCGCGCAGGGCACGCGCGCGGTCGGGCCGACCGCCGCCGGGGCCGAGATCGAGTGGAACAAGGCGTTCGCGCGCTCGCTGCTGGCGGAAGTCGCCCCCGAGGCGCTGCCGCGGCTGCGCGTCGTGCACGACGCCCGCGAGGTCGCCGACGCGATCGCGTCGTTCGGCTCGACGCCCGTCGTCGTCAAGCCACAGGGCCTGACCGGCGGCAAGGGCGTCAAGGTGATGGGCCCGCACCTCGCCGACCACGAAGAGGCGCGCGAGTACGCGCTCGAGCTGCTCAAGCGCGGCAAGCCGGGCGAGTCGGTGCTGATCGAGGAGAAGATCGTCGGCGCCGAGTTCACCATCCAGGCGATCAGCGACGGCCGCACCGTCGTGCACCCGCCATCCACCTACGACTACCCCTACCGCTACGACGGCGACAGGGGGCCCGGCACCGGCGGGATGGGGTCGCTGTCGTGCGCCGGCCCCACGCTCCCGTTCATGACCCGCGCCCACTACGAGCACGCCCAATCGATCATCGAGCGCGTGATCGGGCGGCTCCACCAGCAGGGGCGTCATTTCAGCGGTGTGATGAACAGCGGCTTCTTCGCCACCGCCGAGGGCATCAAGGTAATCGAGTTCAACGCGCGCTTCGGCGACCCCGAGTGCATGAACATCATGAGCCTCTTCAGCGGCAACTGGCCCGAGGTGATGGAGCGGATCTGCGCGGCCAGCCTCGCCGCAGGCGACGTCCCCCTGCGCGAGGAGGCGTCCGTCGTGCTGTATCTCGTCTCCCCCGACTACGCCCTGCGGCCCGGACCCGCGTATGAGTTCACGCTCGAGCGCGAGCGCATCGAAGCCGCCGGCTGCCACGTGTTCTTCTCCTCCGCCGTCGCCGTCGGCGAGAACGCCTACCGCACCGTCGGCACCTCCAGGGCCGTCGCGCTGACCGCCACCGCGCCCACGCTCGAGCAGGCGCGCGTGCGCGTCGTCGAGAGCGCCGCCACCGTGCCCGTGCTCGAGTGGCGCAGGGACGTCGGCGACGAACGCTACCTCGAGGGTCTTGCCGCGCTGGTCGCGCCGCAGGGGGCCGGCGCGCAGGAGGTCGGCGAGGCGGCCGGCGAGGCGGCGCTGCTCCCAAACGCCGGCTGACGCATTCGTGCAAGGATGGCGCGGTGATCGTCGAGCGCTCCATGCACCCGCAGTTCCTCTCCAACACCTTCCTCGTCGCCGACGGCGAGGGCGGGCCCGCGTTCTTCATCGACGCCGGCGGGCCCGTCGGGCCGCTGATCGAGGCCGCCGAGCGTCTCGAGCTGACGCCCACGCACGTGCTGCTCACCCACCACCACTTCGACCACGTCAGCGACGTCGGCGAGCTGAAGAAGCGCTGGCCGAAGCTCCAGGTGCTGATCAGCAAGCGCGAGCGCGAGCTGCTCGACGCGACCGCCGCCGAGGGCGCCGACTCCCCCGCCGCCGGCATGGGCTCGATCGAGGCCGGCCAGACGCTGCGCTTCGGCGCGCTCGAGGTGCGCCCGCTGCACACGCCCGGGCACACCGCCGGGATGCTGTCGTTCCTCGTCGGCGAGCGCCCCGGCGAGGCCGAGAGCGCTCCCGCGCGCGCCGCCAGGAGCGCCGGCCCCGGCGGTCTCGCCGGCTCCGGGCTGGTCGTGTTCACCGGCGACACCCTGTTCAAGGACTCCGTCGGCGGCGTCAAAGCGCCCGGCCACACCACCTACACCGACCTGCGCGACTCGATCATGGGCACGCTCATGGAGCTGCCGCCCGACACCGTCGTCTACCCCGGCCACTGCGACGCGAGCACCGTCGCGCGCGAGTGGGACGAGAACGCATTCATCCGCGTCTGGCGGGGCCTCGACCCCGAGGGCTCGCAGCCGTGCACCGCGCTCGGCGAGCCGGCCACGCTGGTGCTGCTCGGCGCAGACTACGACGGCGGCACCAAGGCGTGGGTGCGCTGGCCGGACGGCTCCGACGACATCGTTCCCGGCTCGCGGGTGGAGCGCTCCTCCTAGCCGGTAGCCACCTGCCGCCGCCAACTCCTAGCATGGGGGACGTGGCACGGGAGAACGAGAAGATCCCCACCTCGCGCGCGCGGCGCACCGCGACCGTCGCCACGCTCGCCGCGAGCGAGGCCGTCAAGCAGTTCGGCACGCGCGCCGCCAACGTCACCCGCGGCGAGGAGGCCTCCGAGGATGCGCTGGCCCGCCGCCAGCTGGAGACCGCCAAGCAGATCGTCGCCGTGCTGGGGACGATGAAGGGCGCCGCCATGAAGCTCGGGCAGGTGATGTCCTTCCTGGACGTCGGGCTCGTCGCCGAGGAGCACCGCGAGGAGTTCCAGCGCGAGCTCGCCAAGCTGCGCGACGCCGCCCCCACCGTGTCCTTCAAGCAGATGCGGCGCGTGATCGAGGAGGACCTCGAAGAGCCGATCTCCGACGTCTTCGCCTCCTTCGAGGAGGAGCCGATCGCCGCCGCGTCGATCGGGCAGGTCTACCGCGCGACGCTGCTCGACGGCCGCGAGGTCGCCGTCAAGGTCCAGTACCCCGGCGTCGCCAGCGCCGTCAGGGCCGACATGCAGAACCTGGACATGATCCTGCGCCTGCTCAAGCGCATGACCCCCGCGCTCGACGTCAAGGGCATCGCCGGCGAGATCAAGGAGCGGATCGTCGAGGAGCTCGACTACGAGCTCGAGGCCCAGAACCAGCGCTCGCTCGCGCGCATCTTCGCCGGGCACCCGTTCATCGTCGTCCCCGACGTGATCACCTCGCTCTCGCGCGAGCGCGTGCTCGTCAGCGAGTTCGTCGAGGGCGTCGGCTTCGAGGAGCTCAAGGGCCGGCCGCAGGCCGAGCGCGACCGCCTCGGCGAGATCATCTTCCGCTTCTTCCTCGGCTGCCTGTATCGCCACCGCCAGTTCTCCGGCGACCCCCATCCCGGCAACTTCCTGCAACTGGCGGACGGCCGCGTCGCGTTCCTGGACTTCGGTCTGTTCAAGCGCCTCGACGCCGAGCCCGTGGAGCTCGAGCTGGCCGCCCAGAGGGCCGTGACCGAGGGCGACGCAGCGACGCTGCACAAGCTGCTCGGCTCCTCCGGCTTCCTGCCCGAACCCGAGCGCGTCGACCCCGACCACCTGCTCGCGTTCGTCAGGGACGCGATCTGGTGGTACACCACCGCCGACGAACAGGTGCTGCTCTCACCCGAGATCGCCACCCAGGTGATGATCGAGAGCTCCGACCCGCGCTCCAGCCACTTCCGCGAGATGCGCCACCAGACGATCCGCCCCGAGCACCTGTTCGGCCGGCGCATGGAGATGCTGACGCTCGCCGTGCTCTCGCAGCTGCGCGCCAGCGCCAACTGGCACCGGATCGCGCGCGAGTGGATGTACGGCGACGAGCCTGTCACCGAGCTCGGCCGCGAGGAGGCCGACTTCTACGGCCGCAGCGGCGTCGCCGCGCGCGGCTGACGCCGGCCGCGGGTCAGACGCCCGTCTCGGCGACGATGCGCCCCGACTCGACCGCGTCGGCGAGCGCCCGGTAGTCGCGCTCGTTCTGCTCTGCGTAGTCGCGCGAGAACTCGAGCAGCGCGCGATCGAACCCGGTGCCCGTGCCGAGGTAGGAGGCGATCGCGATGCGGTCGCCGCTGCGCGCGTGCGCGCGGGCGAGCGTCCAGCCGCACAGGCGGCCGTATTGAGCCATGCCCTTCGCCTTCATCTGCTCGATTTCCGCGGAGCCCTTCCAGTCGCGCAGCTGGCGCACGTAGTAGTCGCGGGCCCGGTCGCCGAGCTCCGCCTCGACGTGCAGCCAGCCGAGGAAGATGTCGCTGGCGGCCTGCATCAGGCGCTGTCCGGTCACGACCCGCTGGCCGTGGTTGGCGAACTCGCTGGCGCCGAGGAACTGCTCGAGCACCGACGCCTCCGCCTCCTTCAGCTGCAGGAACAGCGGGTCGCGCTCGTCGCGGCCGAGCAGCAGCGCGATCCACGCGCGCGTGCCGACGCTGCCCACGCCGACCACTTTGCGCGCGAAGTCGGCCCCTCTGAACTGATCGAGCAGCACGCGCCGGTCGCGCTCCAGCGTGGCGCCGTAGGAGCGCATGTGACGGCGCAGCATGTCGAAGATCTGATCGCGTTCGCCGGCGTCCGCGACCTCGTCGACCGGCACGATCAGCGGCGGGTCGGCGAGGATGCGCACCTGGCCGTCGACCTCGTGCGTCAGCTTCGAGAGCGCCGACACGCTGTCGCGGGTGCGCGCCTTCGCCAGCGTCTTCTCGGTGCGAGCGGCCAGCTTCGGGGTCAGCTGGAACCCGAGCTCCTTGACCGCCGCGTCTACGTCCAGGTGCGCGTACCAGACCTCGAGGTTGGTCATCGCCGCGAAGCGCGCCATCGCCGTGCGGTACTCGCGCGCGGTGTCGAGCACCGCTCGGTCCTGGTCCTTGGCCGCGAAGCCGTTGTTGCGCGCGGCGATCTGCATGCTCGTCGCCAGGCGCTTTACGTCCCACTCCCACGGCCCGGGGAGCGTCTCGTCGAAGTCGTTGACGTCGAACACCAGCTCGCGCTCGGGCGAGGCGAACACGCCGAAGTTCGACAGGTGCGCGTCGCCGCAGCACTGCACGGTCAGGCCCGAGCGCGGCGTCGGCGCCAGGTCGCTCGCCATGATCAGCGCCGCGCCCCGATAGAAGGTGAACGGCGAGACCAGCATGCGCCCGTAGCGGATCGGCACGAGCTCCGGCACGCGCGTCTGCGCCTGGCGTTCGAGCAGCGCGATCGGGTCGGCGCGCTGCGGCGCCGGCTCGAAGCCGGCGTGACTCGAGCGCTGGACCCGCGCCCGCGCCGCCTTTCCGCGCGCGACGCGCTCGGCCACGCTCAGGTGCGCCACCTGTTCGGCCGCGCTCACCCGCGCCACCCGACCCGCTCAGAACCCGGTGTTCGTCTTGACGCGCTTGCGGTCCTGCGGGTGCATGGGCCCCTTCGCCGCCAGCGCCCTGCTCGCCTCCGCGATGTCCTCGCCGAGGCACACCGTCAGCGAGTGACCGAGCGTCTCCTTGACGAGCACGCGCATGATCTTCACGTGTTCGGCGTTCGGCGGCAGCGTGTACGCCGGCACCATCCAGCCGCGCTGCGCCGACAGCTGCGCCGCCACGTCGAACTCGTCGTAGGCGTGCTCGCCGCTGAGTTTGAACGCGACCAGCGGCAGCTGCTCGTCCTCCTCGCTGCCGATCAGCTCGAACTCGCCGATCGCCGCGAGCTCCTTCGCGAGTGTGCGCGCGTTGTACTTCAGCGTCTCCATCACGTAGCGGTAGCCGGAGTGGCCCAGGCGCGCGAAGTTGTAGTACTGCGCGAGCACCATCGCCGCGCCAGTGGAGAAGTTCAACGTGAACGTCGCGTCGCGCTTGCCCAGGTAGTTCTCGTAGAAGACGAGGTCCTCCGGCAGGTCGCTCCTCTCCCTGAACACCAGCCACCCGATCCCCGGGTACACCAGGCCGAACTTGTGCCCCGAGACGTTGATCGAGCGGACCTGCTCGAGACGGAAGTCCCACTCCGAGTCCGGGTACAGAAACGGCCACACGAAGCCGCCGCTCGCCGCGTCCACGTGCAGCGGCACGTCCAGCCCGCGCTCGTGCTTGAGCGCCACCAGGTGGTCGTTGATGCCCCTGATGTCGTCCGCGTGCCCGGTGAACGTCGTGCCCAGCACCGCCGCCACGCCGATCGTGTTCTCGTCGACGTGCGGCTCCACGTCCTCCGGGCCGATCGTGTACTTGTCCGGCTTCAGCGGCACGATCCGCGGCTCCACGTCGAAGTAGCGGCAGAACTTCTCCCACACTACGTGCACGTCGCCGCCGAACACCAGGTTCGGTCGATCGGTCGACGCTTTCGCCGCCTGCCTGCGCGCGCGCCACTTCCACTTCAGCGACAAGGCGCCCAGCATGATCGCCTCCGAGGATCCCTGCGTGCGCGCGCCCGTCGTCTCGCCCGGCGCGTTGAACAGGTCCGCGAGCATGCGGATGCAGCGCTGCTCGATCTCGGCCGAGCGCGGATACTCGGCGTGGTCGATGAAGTTCACGCGCAGGTTCTCCTGGATCAGCTGCTCGGCCTCCGGCTCCATCCACGTCGTCACGAACGTCGCCAGGTTGCGCGTGGGCAGGCCGTCGAGCACCGTCTCCGCTTCGATCAGGCCCTTCGCTTCCTCCGCCGTCATTCCCATCTTCGGCAGCTTGTGGTCCGGCGCCGGCTCGAGCAGGTAGCGGTTGCCGTAGATGCTCTCGAGCTTCTCGATCTGGCTGCGGGTGAGCTCAGGCTGCTCGCTCATCAGTCGATCCTCGCATGTACTGTCCGCGTTTGTATGCACCACGTCGAGCTCGAGCGGGTCTCTCTGCGCGACGAGGAGTCGGGGCTCGAGGCCGAGCTCGTCCCCGGCGCCGGGATGCTCTGCTGCTCGCTGCGCCACCGCGGCGAGGAGCTGCTCGCCCAGAACGCCGGCGTGGCCGCCTACGCGCAGCAGGGCAAGACGATGGCGATCCCGCTGCTCTACCCGTGGGCCAACCGGCTCGCCGGCTTCGACTACAGCGCCGCCGGGCGCACCGTGCGCATTCCGCACGATCCCAGCCGCGTGCGGCTCGACGGCAACGGCCTTCCGATCCACGGGGTGGTCGGCGGGCGCCAGGTCTGGGAGCTGACGGATGTGCCCGACGGCGAGGGGCGCGCGCTCGCCGCGCGTCTGCGCTGGAGCGAGGAGCGGCCGGAGCTGTTCGAGCTGTTTCCGTTCCGTCACGAGCTGCATTACCGGGCGCGCCTGTGCGACGGGCACCTGGAGATCGAGGTGACCGTGGACGCGTGCGGCGGCGATGCCGTGCCGATCTCCTTCGGCTTTCACCCGTATCTGTCGCCGCCCGGCGCCGCGCGCGAGGGCTGGCAGGTCGAGCTGCCCGCGATGCGCGCGCTGGCGCTCGACCCTCAGCAGATCCCGATCGGCCCCGCCGAGACGCTCCCGGCGGAGGGCTTCGAGCTCGACGCGCGCGAGCTCGACGACGGCTTCGACGCCGTCGCCGAGCCGGCGCGCTTCAGCGTCACGGGTGGGGGGCGGCGGATCGAGCTGACGTTCCTGCAGGGCTACCCATGCGCGCAGGTGTTCGCGCCCGCCGGTGGGCAGTTCATCTGCTTCGAGCCGATGACCGCGCCAGCCAACGCGCTGCGCAGCGGCGACGGCCTGCGGGTGCTCGCTCCGGGAGAGCGCTACGTGGCGAGGTTCTCCGTCGGCGTGACGGATCTGGGCTGATCTGCGAACCGGGAGGTGCTGCGCTGCGGGGCCGTGCTCAGGACTCGACCCACGGGCCGTGCCAGCTGCCGAAGCCCGCCACCAGGCCGTCGGCGGCGTTGGGACCCCACGTGCCCGGGGCGTAGGCATGCACGGGTGGCGGCTGGTGCAGCAGCGGTTCGAAGATGCGCCAGGTCTCTTCGACGCCGTCCTGGCGGGTGAAGCGCGCGCTGTCGCCCTTCATCGCGTCGAGCAGAAGCACCTCGTACGGCGTCGGCGCCTCGCCGCCCTGCTCGGCGAACTCGACGTCGAGCGTGACCGCCTCGGGGCCCGCGAGGTCGGCGCGGTGCGCGTCGAGGACGACGCGCGTGCCCGTCGAGGGGTCGAGCCTGACGACGAACTGGTTCGGCTCGGGACGGCGGTGCCCGTGCTCCATGAAGCCCAGCCGCGGCGGGTCGCGGAAGACCGCCCGCAGCTCGGTCTGGGTGATCGGCAGCTTCTTGCCGGTGCGGATGAACCACGGCACGCCCGACCAGCGCCAGTTGTCGATGTCCAGGCGCAGCGCCGCGTAGGTCTCGGTGGTCGAGTCCTTGGCGACGCCGTCGATGTCGAGGTAGCCGTCGTACTGGCCGCGGACGTAGTGCGCGGGGTCGGCGTTGGCGATCGAGCGGAAGACCGCGACCTTCGAGTCCTTGAGCGTTTCCGCGTCGCGGCCGGCCGGCGCCTCCATCGCGGCCAGCGCGACCACCTGCATCAGGTGGTTGACGACGACGTCGCGCAGCGCGCCGACGGGATCGTAGAAGTGCCCGCGGTCCTCCACGCCGAAGCTCTCGGCCATCGTGATCTGCACGTAGGCGATGTGGTTGCGGTTCCAGATCGGCTCGATCATCGTGTTCGCGAACCGCAGGTACAGGAGCTCGTCGGTCCCCATCTTGCCGAGGAAGTGGTCGATCCGATACAGCTGCGACTCGTCGATGTACTGGTGGATCTCCGCGGCCAGCGCGCGCGCCGAGGCGAGGTCGTGGCCGAACGGCTTCTCGACGACCACGCGCGCATCTTTCGTCAGCTCGGCGCGGGCGAGCTGCTTGATCACCGGCCCGAACAGGAACGGCGGGATCTCCAGGTAGAAGACGGTGGTATGGGCGTCTCCGACGGCGGCCTTCACTCGCTCGTACGTGGCGGCGTCGTTGAAGTCGCCGCTCACGTACGACAGTCGCGCAGCGAAGCGTGCGAACACGGCCGGGTCGAGCTTCTCCCCGGTTCCTTCGACGCATTCGCGCGCGTGCTCGCGCAGGCGCTCGACAGTCCAGTCGTCGACCGCCACGCCCACGATCGGGCAGTCCAGCAGGCCCCGCTGCTCCAGCCGGTAGAGCGAGCGGAAGGTCATCACCTTCGCGAGGTCGCCGGTGATCCCGTAGATGACCAGGATGTCGGCGCGCACTGGAGCGGATCATTCCAGATAGGTTGTGGCGATGCCCGACGAGCATGTCGTGCAGGAGGAGATCGCGGCCCTGGGGCCGCTGGTTCCGCGCACGCGGCAGCTGCTTGCACTGGAGTTCGGATCGAAGGCGCAGTTCGACGATCCGAGCCTGGAGTGGCGCAGGCTGTTCTCGGAGCTGCTGGGGACGTTCATGCTGGTGCTCGTCGCCGCCGGCGGCGGCATCCTGCACGGCCAGGGGCAGATCAGCCTGGCGGCGGCGGTCGTCGCGCCCGGGCTGATGGTGATGGCGATCATCCTCTTCATGGGCGCCGTCTCCGGCGCGCACCTGAACCCGGCCGTGTCGCTGGCGTTCGCGCTGCGCCGGGACTTTCCCTGGAAGCGCGTCCCCGGCTACCTCGTCATGCAGCTCGTCGGAGCGACGCTCGCGTGCCTGTTCCTCGACGCCGTGTTCGGCGACATCCGGCATCTCGGAGCGACGCTGCCGGGAGCGGGCTACCACGACTGGCAGGCGCTGCTGATGGAGGTCGTGCTCACCGCCACGCTGGTCAGCGTCATCCTCGGGACAGCGTCGGCCGCTCAGAACGTCGGGCGCGTCGCCGCGCTCGGCGTCGGCGGCTACATCGCGCTCGCCGGCCTGTGGTCGGCGCCCGTCAGCGGCACCTCGATGAACCCCGCGCGCTCGTTCGGCCCGGCGCTCGTCAGCGGCGACTTCAGCGGCTACTGGGTGTACGTGCTCGGCCCGATCGCCGGCGCGCTGATCGCCGTCGGCTGCGCCTACATCCTGCGTGGAGCGGGCGGCGACCCGACCTCCTACGCCGCCGGGTCGGGCAGCCTGGACGCGGCAGAGCGGGGCGCGGCTGCGAGCGGGCCGCCGTCGAGCTAGAGAACCTGGATCTGGAACAGGCTCGTGGTGCCCGGCCGCCCGGAGGGCAGCCCGGCGGTGATTCCCACCCGCTGGCCGCGCTCGCACCAGCCGAGCTCGACCACGCGCCGAGCGGAGTCGGCGATCAGCGCCTCGGTCGTCTCGTGCCGAGGCATCGACGCGGCCTGCACGCCCCACATCAGCCCGCAGCGCCTGACCGTCTCTTTGCCGGGGGAGAGGGCGTAGATCGGGACGGTGGGGCGGTGCGCGGAGACCAGCCGCGCGGAGCGGCCGGACAGCGTGGGGATGACCAGCGCGTCCAGGCGCAGCTCGCGGGCGGCGTCGCAGAGGTTGTGCGCGATCGTGTACGCGGGGTCGGAGTGGGTGCGGCGCACGCGCGACTGGTTCCAGCGCTCGTACGGAGCGATCGACTCGGCCTGCACGGCGACGGCGGCCATCATCGCCACCGCCTCGACCGGGTAGGCGCCGACGGCGGTCTCCTGCGAGAGCATCACCGCGTCGGTCCCGTCGAGGATCGCGTTTGCCACGTCGGCGACCTCCGCGCGTGTCGGGCGCGAGGAGCTGACCATCGAGTCGAGCATCTGCGTCGCGGTGATCGACGGCCGCGCCATCCAGCCGGCCAGCTCCAGCAGCTGCTTCTGCACGATCGGCACCTGCGCGATCGGCAGCTCGATGCCGAGGTCGCCGCGCGCCACCATCACGCAGTCGGCGGCAGCGAGGATCTCGGCGGCGCGCTTGACCGCCTCGGGCTTCTCCATCTTGGCGATCAGCGGCAGGCGCGTGTGGTCGCGCACCGATTCGACGTCCTCCGGGGACTGCACGAACGACAGCGCGACCATGTCAACGCCGATCGACTCGCCGTGCGCGAGCAGGTGCAGGTCCTCCTCCGGCACCGCCGGCAGCGAGGAGACCGGGCCGGGGATGTTGAGCCCCTGGCGCGAGGCGACCGCGCCGCCGACCTCGATCTCGACGTCCACCTCGCAGTCGCCGGCGCGCACGTCGACGACGCGCAGGCGCACCGAGCCGTCGGCCAGGTACAGGATCGAGCCCTCTTCCACCGCGCCCGGCAGCCCCGCCCAGGAGATGCTCATCTCGTGGGCGTCGCCCTCGCGGTCGCCGTCGCCGCAGGAGAACGTCAGCCGCTCGCCGGGGGTCAGCTCGACGACGCCCTCGCGCAGCGGGCCGATGCGGAGCTTGGGGCCCGGCAGGTCCTGCAGGATCGCGACCTGGCGCCCCACCCGCCCTGCCGCGTCGCGCACGCGCTGGACCGTCTCCGCGTGCTCCTCGAGCGTGCCGTGCGAGTAGTTCAGGCGCGCAACGTCCATGCCCGCCTCGATCAGGCGCGTCAGCGTCTCGGGCTCGCGCGAGGCGGGGCCGATGGTGGCGACGATCTTCGTGCGGCGCATTGTCGGACGCACGGTAGCGAAGGCGGCGGGGGTCGCCGGGCGGGAAGCGTACGCAGGTTGCTGTCGTTCACACGCCCTTAGCATGGGGGGATGCTTGGTCCCTCTCGGCCGGTGCCCCGCGTTGGCGCGCGGGCGCGGATCGCCCACTTCGGCGGGGGGTTCGAGATGGGGGTCGTCGTGGCGGTGCGCGAGGACGGGCGGCGGCTGGAGGTGCGGGGGGAGGGGGGCGAGGTGCTCGAGTTCGTGCTCAGCCCGGCCACTGCGCGGTTCGTGGCGGCGGGGGGTGGACAGGGGCCGCGGTTGGAGTTCGTTGGGAACCGTGGGTGAAGAGCAGCGCGCGTCGTTAGCTCCGCGTTCCATGTTCTGGCATAGTTGCCGCCCGCGCGACATACTCGGTCGTATAGGGCAGCATGAGACGGGGGCGCACAGCTTGGGTCCGGTAACCGCGTAGATGGAATTGCACGGGAGAGAGTCATTGAAAGTCAGAACAATCTTGGACAGCATCGATAGTGGCGCAGTAGCGCTCCCCGAGTTTCAGCGCGGCTACGTATGGAGCCGATCTCAGGTGCGTGCTTTCATGGACTCGCTTTATCGCGGCCATCCAGTCGGCAGCCTGCTCACGTGGCAGACGAGCACCGAGTCTGCAGTGACACGCGGTCAGCAGGATCTTCAACCAGGGACAGTCCAGCTTCTGCTCGACGGACAGCAGCGAATCACCACGCTATACGCGATCATCCGTGGTAAGCCACCAAGGTTCTTCGACGGCAACACGCGCGCCTTTCTGGACCTCCGGTTCCATCTCGACGATGAGGCGTTCGAGTATTGGCAGCCTGTCAAGATGCGCGACGATCCCCGGTGGGTCGATGTCACTGAACTGATGAAGCTCGGCGCGGGCGGGATGATCGCGAATGTGTTCGCCATGGCGGGAGCCGATGCTGAGAAGCTCGAGCAGGCGAGGCTGTGGGCGGACCGTCTCAATCGCATCGATCAAATCAAGGAGCGCGACTTCTACATCGAGCTCGTCACTGGCGCAGGCAAGACCGTCGACGTCGTGGTCGACATCTTCAACCGCGTCAACTCCGGCGGGACGAAGCTGTCAAAGGGCGATCTGGCGTTGGCACGGGTTTGCGCTGAGTGGCCCGACGCCCGAAGTGAGATGCAGACCCGGCTCGACAAGTGGCGGGCCGCCGGATATGAGTTCCGGCTGGACCTTCTTCTGCGCGTTATCAACGCGATCGTCACAGGTCGCGCACCATTCCCAGCGCTCGTCGGGCGGTCGCCCCTTGAGATACGCGATGGCCTCGAGCGAGCCGAGCGGGCTATAGACAAGATCCTCAACATGCTTGCGAGTCGCCTCGGCCTTGACGGGGCGGTTGTGCCGTCGATGTATGCATTCCCAGCTATGGCGCGATACCTAGCAGACCTGGACTTCAAGCTCGAGGATCACCGCGATCGCGACCGGCTTCTCTACTGGTACGTACAAGCTGCCATGTGGGGGCGCTACGCAGGCTCGACCGAGACAGTTCTCGCACAGGATCTGCAGGCGATAACAAATGCGGGCGGCGAGGCGATAGAGCGGCTGATCGCAAACCTGCGCCAGCAGCGGGGGGATCTGCGGGTGCGCCCAGCAGATTTCCGCGCATGGAGCAAAGGTGCGCGTTTCTATTCCGTTCTGTACATGCTCACGCGCGTCGACGGAGCCCGCGACTGGGGCACGGGGGAGCGGCTCGACCGGCATGCGCTGGGCAAACACGCCGATCTCGAGATTCACCACATCTTTCCGAAGCACGTGCTCTACGGCGCCGGGTACGCGCGAAGTGAGGTCAACGCTATCGCCAACTTCACATTCCTATCCGCTGAGACCAATCGTGCGATCTCAGACAGCGAGCCGCAGAAATACCTCCCGGAGCTCATGGCGCGCCACCCTGGTGCAGTCGAGTCGCACTGGATGCCCACGCAGCCGGAGCTCTGGGCGCTTGACCGTTATCCCGACTTTCTCGAGCACCGCCGGACACTATTGGCTGACGCGACGAATGGCCTGCTTGATCGGCTGCTGAATGGCCACCAGCCGGAGGCCGAGATGACTGCTACCACATTGGCGGCCTCGGCCTCAGTGGCTGACGAGGAGGAACGCATCCTTGCCGGGGTGCGCGAGTGGATCGCGGATCGAGGCTTCGACGCTGGCGAACTCGATCACGAGCTCATCGAGCACGACGGAACGGTCGGCGCGACGCTGGACTTGGCGTGGCCGCGCGGACTGCAGGTCGGGCTCAGCGAGCCCGTAGCGCTGCTGCTCAATGAGCCAATCGATGTGTATCAGACGGCTACACGACACGGCTATCGACTGTTTACAAGCGTTGCCGACCTGCGTGCCTACGCGACCGATATCGAGACACTCGGGACGCCAGAACCGGCCATGGGCTGATCCCACCTGGATCGGATGAGCTCGACTCCCCGTGCCACAGAGCTGCTCCGACAAGCCCTGGGCGCACAGGCCGTCTTCCGTGAGGGCCAGCTTGAGGCGATCCTGGCACTGGTGGATGATCGCGAGCGCGTTCTCGTCGTCCAGCGCACGGGGTGGGGCAAGAGCCTCGTGTACTTCATCGCCTCTGCGCTTCTGCGTGAGCAGGGACACGGCCCCACCATCCTGATCAGCCCGCTGCTGTCGCTGATGAACGACCAGATTCGGATGGCCGAGCGTCTTGGTGTGAGGGCGCGGACGCTGAACCACCAGAACGAAGCCGAGTGGCTCGAGATCGAAGCGGCTTTGGGCGCAGACGTGGTGGACGTCCTGCTCGTGTCCCCGGAGCGGCTGGCCAACGACCGCTTTAGGACGAGGACACTGAGGCAGATCCCACGCGGCCTCGGCCTGTTCGTCGTCGACGAGGCACACTGCATATCCGACTGGGGTCACGACTTTCGTCCCGACTACCGACGTATCCGCGGCCTCGTGGCGCAGCTCCCACGGACGGTCCCGCTGCTCGCAACCACGGCGACCGCGAATGACCGGGTGATCGCCGACATCGCCGAGCAGCTCGGCGCCAACCTTCGCGTGATCCGCGGCCCGTTGGGCCGCGAGAGCCTCTGCCTGCAAATCGTTCGCCTGCCAGCGCAGGCTGAGAGGCTCGCCTGGCTCGCCGACTACCTCCCCCGTGTGCAGGGCTCGGGAATCGTCTACGTGCTCACCCACGCCGACGCGTGGCTGGTGAGCGGCTGGCTCGAGTCCCGCGGCATCGAGGCTCCGGTCTATCTCGGTGGCATGGAGCGCGAGATGCGCGAGACCCTCGAGCGGCGTCTGCTCGAGAACGACGTCAAGGCCCTAGTGGCGACCGTCGCTCTCGGTATGGGCTTCGACAAGCCGGACCTCGACGTCGTCGTGCACTATCAGCGACCGTCCTCACCGATTGCCTACTACCAGCAGATCGGTCGGGCGGGTCGCGCGGTGGACCGCGCGGAGGTCGTGCTGCTCGCCGGCGAGGAGGACGATGCGATCGCCGAGCACTTCATCGAAAACGCATTCCCACCCGAGGAGGAGCTGAGGGAGGTCCTCGGCGTCCTCGACCAAGTAGAGGAGATGAGTGTCGAGGAGATGCTCGGGCGCGTCAATCTCGCCCGCGGTGCGATCGAGCGCGCGCTGAAGAACCTCGAGGTGGAAGGTGCGGTGATACGGCTGGCAGGGCGCTTCGCGCGCACGCCGACACCGTGGTCACTCGACTCGGAGCGGGTGGCGGCTGTGACTGCCGCGCGGCTGCGCGAGCGCGAGCGGATGGCGGAGTTCGTCGAGACCGACGGCTGCCTGATGGCGTTTCTCCGCGGTGAGCTCGATGACCCGACCGATCAGCGGTGCGGTCGCTGCGCAAATTGCGTCGGCCCGTTCGCGCCGGTCGAGCCACGTGAGGAGGACGTCCGCGACGCCGCGCGGTTCCTGCGGCGCGTTCACCGCCCGATCGAGCCGCGCCGGCGCTGGCCGGCGGGGCTCGCTGGCCGCCGCGGAAACATTCCCGACGAGCTTCAGCTACGGGAGGGCCGAGCTCTGTCGGTGTACGGCGACGCTGGCTGGGGCCGCCTCGTCAGGGCCGGCAAGTATCGTGACGGCAGCTTTGGAGACGAGCTCGTGGCGGCCGTCGTGGAGATGCTCACGGACCACTGGCAGCCCGATGTGGCGCCGACCTGGGTCACGGCGGTACCCTCACTTCGTGCGGCCGAGCTGGTACCCGGCTTCGCTGGACGGTTGGCAGACCGCCTTGGGCTGGCCTACCGCGACGCGCTGGAGAAGACCGTCGACACGCAGCTGCAGAAGACGATGGAGAACAGTCATCACCAGGCGCGCAATGCGCTGAAGTCCTTTCGGGCAATCCCAGACAGGGTGATCTCCGAGCCCGTGTTTCTGGTCGACGACATGGTCGACTCGCGATGGTCGTTGACCGTGTGCGGTGTCCTGCTCGCGGAGTCCGGCTCGGGCCCAGTCGTGCCGATCACGCTCGCCGAGGCGGCGAAAGGCGCGCAGCCGTGAGTGTGATGCCGATCAGCGCCGACGGCCAGGTCATTGCGCTTGCGTGCTCCACCCTTGCGCTCGAGGGAGATCGCTCGGTCAAGCCGCTCACCCCCCGCGAGTGGCACCAGCTCTCCGTGAAGCTGGTCCGCTCCGAATGGGGCCGTCCGAGCGCGCTGCTCGGGCGCACGCCCGCTGAGCTGCACCGGGGGCTTGACCTCGCCCCGGAGAGCGCCGAGCGCCTTGCACGGCTGCTCGCGCGCGGCGGTCAGCTCGCTTTCGAGCTCGAGCGGCTCGCGAATAGCGGTATCTGGGTACTCACGAGAGCCGACGAGGAGTATCCGCAGCGGGTGAAGAAGCTCCTGGCCGCTGCGGCACCGCCCATCCTTTATGGCGCCGGTCCGCAGAGCGCTCTGCGTGAGCGTGCTCTTGCGATCGTCGGTTCCCGCGATGCTGACGGCGCCGCGCTCACGTTCGCCCGCACGCTCGCGCATCGGTGTGTCGACCATCACGTGGTCGTTGTCTCCGGCGCTGCCAGAGGCATCGATCTCGAGGCGATGGGGGCTGCGATCGAGGCGGGCGGCGTCGCGGTCGGCGTGACCGTCGATCCACTCGAACGTCTCGTACGCCGCCTCGCTCTGCGCGGGCCGCTCGCTGAGGGGACGCTGACGCTGATGACGCCCTTCCATCCCGCCGCCCGCTGGCAGGCGGGCAACGCGATGCGCCGCAACCGAATCGTGTACGCGATGTCCAGCGCGGCCGTTGTCGTCGCTACGGCGGCCGGCAGCGGCGGCACGTGGACCGGCGCGGTCGAGAACCTCCGCGCTCGCTGGGTGCCGCTCTATGTCCGTGCCGGCGAGGATGATGGCAGCCGCGCGCTCGTTCGCGCCGGCGCCACCCCGCTCGCGGAGGACACGCTCGAAGATCTTGACGTTCCCGGGCTCTTCGATCGGCCGCAGACGCTCGAGACATCCGTCCCTGTGGTCTCCTCTGGATCGGAGGACCGCAACGGTGAGCCACGAGACGCGTTCTGGGCTATCTGGCCGCTGCTGGATGCCTGCCTGCGCGCTCCGCGCAGCGAACGGGATGTAGCTGAGGCATTGAATCTCCAGCTCGGGCAGGCGCGCGTATGGCTCGACCGCGCGGTCGAGGAGCAGCTCGTAAGGGTCAAGAGAAAGCCGCGCAAGCTCTACATCGCGTGCGTGGCCAGCGAGGACCAGCTTAAGCTCGCCTGAGTCGACGTACGGTGGATGGTTTCAAGGCGCCTGCACATCCGGAAACCACTCCGCGCAGTGCTCCCGCATCGCCCCCCGCACGAACGCGCGCTCCTCCGCCGAGGCCACGCGAAACCGCGCGAGCAGCTCGCGCTGGCGCTCGATCGGCGCCCCCGCGATCACCCAGCGCACCGCCAGCCGCTCGAACAGCAGCTCCCCGGCCCGCTGCCAGGCATCCTCCTGCGTCGCGGCCGCCCGCCCCGGCGCCCCCGCGAGCGCCTGCGCGTACTCCCGCCGCGCCCCCGGCGTGAGCGACCCGCGCAGCGTCAGCACGTTGCCGTCGGCGTCGGTGTAGTCGCTGTTCGGCGCGGCGAGCTTCTCGGCGCGCTGGAGCCGGCGCCCGCGCTTGCCCACGCTCAGCTCGCGTCGGCGGCCCGTTCGAGCTGGCTGCGCACGTCGCCCGTGACTGCCTTGGCGTGGCCTGGCCACGCGGCGAGCGGCTCGAGCGCGGCGAGCTTGCGCAGGCTCGCGCGCGCCTGTTCGGTGTCGAAGTTGTACAGACGCTCGGGCAGGTGCGGCGGGCAGTCACGGCCCCACATGTCGAGCGTGTAGAAGCAGTCGCTGGTCAGCGCCAGGCGGTCTGACTCGCGCCACAGCCCGATCTGGCCGGGCGCGTGGCCGGGGAGCTCGATCACGCGGAAGCCAGCCAGCTCGTCGCCCTCGGTGACCGTGCCCGCGATCTTCACCGGCCCGCCGTCCCACGCGTAGCGGTGCAGCAGCCGGTGGGCTTGGCGCAGCGGCGTCGGCAGGCCCGCGAGGCCCGCCGGCCAGTAGCGAAAGCCGCCGCTGCCCTCCGCGTCCTGGACCTCGTCGGGGTGGCACAGGACGGGCACGCCCAGCGCCGGCGCCGTGCCGCGGTGGTCGGTGTGGCCGTGGCCGAGCACCACGCGGCGGATGCCGCCGAGCTTCGCGCCGGCGCTCGCGACCGCGCGCGTCATCGTGCGCGCGCCCGCGTCGAACAGCGTCACGCCGCCGTCGTCCTCGATCAGGTACACGTTGCAGCGCCCCGGTTGGCCCTGCACGACCCACACGCCTTCCGCGACCATCTCGGCCTCGCCCGCGCCCAGGCGCGCGCTCAGCCGCGTCTTGGCGTTGAACGCCTGCGTCATCCGCGCTTCCGCGCCCGAGCCCTGCGGCGGCAGCAGCCCGATCTGGCGCGCGAAGGTCATGCTGTCGGTGAACGCGTCGTTGCCCACGATCAGCCCGTCGCGCACGGTGATCAGGTCGAAGCCTTCGAGCTCGATCGGCGAGCCCGTCGGCGCGACGCCGCCGAAGCTCCCGGGGCCCGCGAACGTGCCCGTCAGGCGCCACTGCACGCCGCAACGCTCGCCCTCGCTGGTGGTCGAGACGACTTCCATGTTCAGGTCCGGGACGGCGCCGATCAGCTCGCCGATGAACTCGCGCACGCCCTCCGGCGCGAGCACGTCGACCTGGCCGCGCACGTTCTCGCGGCCGCCCTGCGCCCACAGCGAGACCCCCAGCTCCAGATCTTTTGCGTCGATCGCGGCGAAATAGCGCCGCGCGACGGCCTCGGCCCTGTTGCCGGAGATGCGTTTGCGCGTCGCCGCCGCCTGCTGCATGTTCGCGGCAACCTCCTGCACCTTCGTGCTCGCCTCGCTCGCACTCTCCCGATCGGCCATGCCGCCTCCTTTACGCCGCTGAACGGCCGTAGTCTAGTCTGCGCCCCATGCCAGATGTGCGGAGCAAGCGCGAGCTGGGGCGCGGCGAGCGCGTGCTCCCGGGCCTCTTCCGGCTGCGCCTGCCGCTGCCGTGGCCGGGTGTTCCCCACTGCAACGCGTGGGCGGTCGCCCACGGCGACGGCTTCGTGCTGTTCGACACCGGCATGCACCAGCCCGACTCGATCTCCCATCTGGAGCGGGCGCTCGAGATGTGCGACCTGCGCCTGGAGCAGACGCGGCTGGTCGTGTGCACGCACGCGCACACCGATCACTGCGGGCAGGCCGCCACGATCGTCGAGCGCGCCGGATGCGAGGTGTGGATGAACCCCAACCACGAGCACCTGAACCGCATGATCGAAGACCCCGACGCGGTGTTCGAGCGGCGCATGGAGATCGCCCGTCAGAGCGGGGTCCCGGAGGAGCCGCTGCGCCGCTACGCCGCCGAGCGTAGCTCGCGCGAATCGGGCATCGCCGGGCCGATCGAGCCCGACCGCGACCTCGTGAACGGCGTCAGCATCGGCAGCGACCTCGGCGAGTGGGTCGTCTACGAGACGCCCGGGCACGCCCCCTCGCACGTGTGCATGTTCCAGCCCGAGCGCCGCCTGCTCGTCTCCGGCGATCACCTGCTGGGGCGGATCTCGCTGTACTTCGACTACGGGTACTCGCCCGACCCCGTCGGCGAATTCCTGAGCTCGCTGGACGTCGTCGAGCGCCTCGGCGCGCGCCTGTGCCTGCCCGGTCACGGGCGCACGTTCGCCGACGTGCACGCCCACATCCAGGGCAACCGCGCGCTCGTGGACGAACGCCTGACGCGGTTGCAGGCGGCGCTCGACGGAAACGAGCTGACGGTCTTCGAGCTCGTCCCGCACGTCTACGGCGACTCGCTGTCGCAGCAGAACGCCCACTGGCTGCTGTCGAAGATCCTCTGCTACCTCACGCACCTGCAGGCGCTCGGCAGGGTTCGCCGGATTCCCGGTGAGCCCGAGCGCTGGACTGCATAATCACGGGATGCGCATCGATCGGATCCTCGCCGGCGAAGGCCCGGCGTTCTCGTTCGAGTTCTTCCCGCCGAAGACAGAGGTGGGCGAGCAGAACCTGTACACGGCGCTCGCCGAGCTGAAGACGCTCGATCCGTCGTTCGTGTCGGTCACCTACGGCGCGGGCGGCTCCACCAGGGAGAAGACGATCGAGATCGTCAAGCGCATCCGCGAGGAGTACGGCCTGGAGGCGATGGCGCACTTCACGTGCGTCGGCGCGACCGTGCCGGAGCTGCGGGCGACGCTCGCCGAGATGCAGGACGCGGGCATCGACAACGTGCTCGCGCTGCGCGGCGATCCGCCGGCCGGGGTGGAGGAGTGGACGAAGACGGAGGGCGGGCTCGAATATTCGCGCGAACTGGTCGAGCTGATCGCCGGCGGCTACCCGTTCGCGATCGGCGCCGCGTGCTTCCCCGAGACCCACATCCACGCCGCCAGCCCCGAGGCCGATCTCGAACACCTGGCGGAGAAGGTGCGCGCGGGCGTGGACTTCCTGATCACGCAGCTGTTCTTCGACAACGCCGTGTACTTCGACTTCATCGCCCGCGCGCGTGCCGCAGGGATCGAGGTCCCGATCATCCCCGGCATCATGCCCATCACGCGCGTTGGCCAGGTCGAGCGCATGGCCAGCATGTGTGGCGCGTCGATTCCCGAGGCGCTGCGCCGCGAGCTGCACGCGCGCGGCGAGGACCCCGAGGCGGTGCTCGACTTCGGCGTCGCCTACGCGACGCTGCAGTGCGCCGAGCTGCTCGCCGCGGGCGCGCCCGGGATCCACTTCTACACGCTCAACCGCTCGCCCGCCACGCGCGCGATCCTCAGCGCGCTGAAGCTCGTCAAGCCGTGGGAGAAGGCCGTCTACCCCGGCTCGATCTCGAGCCCCTCGGCGACACGCGGCGAGCCGTCGGCCGCCTCGTAGCGGACGTCGACCGAGTCGTTCTGGCGGTAGGTGCCGACGCCCCACGCGCCGAGGAACCAGCGCCAGCCGCTGATCTTGTCCTTGCGCAGCTCCCGCTCGAACACCAGCGCGCCTTCGCGCACCGTGTAGTCGACGCCGAGCCGCTGGGGCACGCCGTTGAGGTAGACCTCGTAGACGCCGCGCAGCCCGCGCGGCAGCTTCACCCGGGACTTGGCCATCGCGGACGGATTATGACCGCGCCCGGCCGGACCGACCGCTCGGCCCCGATCCCACCGGGGCGCTGCCGCGCCTGCCGCCGCCGCCGCGTCCGTCAGCTCGTCGCATCGCCGCCGCGACGGGGCACGCCGCGACCGTAGGCGCGCTGGCGCGCGTACGCGGCGTCGACGATCGCGCACACCTGCGACGGCTCGCTCACCTGGTGCATGACCTCGAGGTCCTCTGCGTCGATGCGCCCATCGGCCAGCGCTCGCGCGCGCAGCCACTGCAGCAGCCCGTCCCACTCGCCGTCGCCGAGGAGGATCACCGGGAAGTGTCGGATCGTCTGTGTCTGGATCAGCGTCAGGCACTCGAACAGCTCGTCCAGCGTGCCGTAGCCGCCGGGGCAGATCACGAACGCGCTGGCGAAGCGGACGAACATCACCTTGCGCGCGAAGAAGTGGCGGAAGCGCAGCCCGATGTCCACGTACGGGTTGATCTCCTGCTCGTGCGGGAGCTCGATGTTGCAGCCGATCGACAGCGCGCCCGCCTCGCGCGCGCCCCGGTTGGCCGCTTCCATGATCCCGGGCCCGCCGCCGGTGATCACCGCGTAGCCGGAGTGGCCGAGGCACGCGCCGACCGCGCGCGCGAGCGCGTAGTTGGGATGCTCCGCGGGCGTGCGCGCCGAGCCGAACACGGTGACCGCGCGCGTGACCCCCGCCAGGGCGTCGAAGCCGGCGGCGAGCTCCGCGGCGATCTCGCGCACGCGCTCGGAGTCGGCCGCGCGCACGCTGGGCGGCTCGTCGCCCAGCCACAGCAGCAGCTCCTCGTCGAACGTCTGCGGTCCGGCGGGGCTCTCGTGCGTCGATCTCACCGCGCAAGCGTACGTGCTGCGTGGGGCGGCGAGCGACGCGCGCGTGCTCGCCCGGTCGGGTGCGTACCCTCAGCGGGATGCCCGAGCCGTCCGCGCGCGAGATCCCCTACACCATCCGCCGCTCCTCGCGCGCCAGGCGCGTGCGCGTCAACGTCCACGCCCACAGCGGCGTCGAGGTCGTGCTGCCGGCGCGGGCGCCGGAGCGCGCCGCCGCCGCGGCCGTCAGCGAGCTGCGCCCGTGGATCGAGCGCCGCCTGGAGGAGGCCCAGCGGGTGCTCGCGCGGATCGCCGCGCGGGCGGGGACCGTCCCGTACCTGGACGAGGCCCTCGAGCTGGTCCCGCAGCCCGGCCGCCAGCGCGTGCACCGCGAAGGCGGGCGGCTGCTGGTGCCCGAGGGCGAGCCCCGCCCGGCGCTGGAGCGCTTCTACCGGCGCGCCGCGCGCGCGGAGATCGCGCCGCGCCTGGATCGCGCGACCGCGCTCGCCGGCACCCCGTACACCGCGCTCGACATCCGCGCCCAGCGCACGCGCTGGGCCTCGTGCTCGGCGACCGGCCGCATGAGCTTCAACTGGCGCCTGCTGCTAGCGCCCGAGCGCGTGCTCGAATACGTCGTCTGGCACGAGGTCTGCCACCTGCAGGTCCTCGACCACTCGCCGCGGTTCTGGGCGCTGGTCGAGCGCCATTGGCCGGACTACCGCGCCGACCGCGAGTGGCTGAGCCGCCACGGCGCGACACTCGTCCTTTGACTCCCTTGTCGTAGAACGAGATGCTGGGTCTGCGACGATCTACTGAGTCTGTGGCCGAGGCCGCCTTTGGTCAGCCACGTAATAGCGGCGGGCGCGCGTTCGACCCTCCGCATACGCCTGCCTGCCGCGGACGAGATCGTCCAGCATCTGTCTCACCAGCGTGCGGTCGGTCTCGCCGAGGAAGTCTGTGGCCTCCGCTGTGGAAAGGCTCCCACGACGGTGGATCTCATCCAGCAACATTTGGCGCTTGCGGCTGCGGGCCTCCACCCCGGCGCCTCCGGCGCGCATAACAACCTCGTCCGAGAGAACGTAGCGAGCTCCACCGCCGCGTCCGACGCGCACGAGCAGGCCCTTCGCGACGGTACTGGCGATGAGAGCCTCGACATCGAAAGACTCTCCAAAGATTGTCCGCAACCGCCGTGGCGTCACCGCTTCCTCGTGGCGTGCTACGACGAGCGTTCGGCGTTCTTGCACCGTTAGATCTTCAAGGTGTCCAAGCAGGGCAAGCCACGCTTGATCTTCGATCGAGAGGATGGATCGGTTGTAGAGGGTCACGGTCAGCGATGAGGGCGTTGCGGCGAAGTGAGGCGGCTCCATCAGCCGTGCTTCCATCTCATTGAACATGCGATCGACTCCCTCTCCATACTCCTCGACGAGATTGAGGGTCTTCAGGACGCGCATGATTCGCCGGTTGCGCGAGTAATGCTCGCTTCGCATGTTCTCGGTGGTGATGTGGCCGGGTAGCGGGCCAGGGCTGTGGATCTCGATTCGGTCATCCCAGATAGTCACGTCAACGGTCGCGCCGATGAGGCTGTAGTCGCGGTGGGCCAGTGCGTTCAGAATTGCCTCGCGGAGTACGGCGGGCGGGTACTCGGCGAACGTCTCTCGGTGGGTACCGACGATGGCCTCGTAGTGGCTCGTGTGCTTGTCGATAAAGGCCAGAGTGCGCTCCAGCAAAGCCGGTATTGGGCCGTCGATGCCCTCTCGAATGCTGACGGGACCGGGACCCGGACCGACGCCCACTCGACGCACGATCTGAATGGCCGCAGCCTTGACGTAGCGAGTTGGCTGCTTGGCGAAGAGGAGGGCCGCCGCTCGTAGTACCTGAGGGTCGAGCGACGCGTCGGCGACCTCGGCGACGCCGAGGTCTACGAGCGCCCTGCTGAGGGTCCCGGTGGCTCGCCTCCGTATGGGCGGTCGTTTGTCGCTGACGAGCGCGCGGTTGATCAGCTCGAGGTCAAGGTCCGCGTAGTCCAGGCGGGCGATCGGCTCGTCCTCACCTGACCGCTCCTCGCGCGCGCGAACAAAACGACCGAGCGCGTCGCCGCGCAGCGGTTGGTTATCGCTGCCTACGCGACGAAGTAGGCGACCATCCGTGGTGGTCACGATCCGGTCGCGCACCTCTGGTATTGCCACGACCGTCAGCTCGTGACCATCGACGACAAGCGGCTGCGCTTGGACGTCCACGCCTGTGTCATGCCCCGCCCGGGCCACCTTGTCCAGCGTCTTCTGGCCCAACGGACAGCCGATGATCTGCCGAGCATCGGAGATCCCGCAGATGACTATGCCGCCGAGCGTCATTGCCATGGCCGGGATGATGTCTTTGAGGTAGCCGGCGGACTCCTTGAAGTCGAGACGCTCGTACTCCATGTCGCCGAACAGGGCCCAGAATTCGTCGGCGGAGATCTCGCTCGGGAGCTCGGAAAGGCGCGGCAGTCGTCTGATCGCCATCTTTTCCAAGATTAGCGAATGATGCCCGAAAAAAGCGGCATTGGTCGATTTAGAGGGTGATCATTGAAAATAACGTCCGGTAATCGGCCGTTATCCAAGCTTCGCGCGAGCCAAACGCACCGGCTGGCCGATAGCGATCTACCCCCGCTCCCCGATCGGCACGTAGTCCCTATCGCGCTCACCGGTGTAGATCTGGCGCGGGCGGGCGATCTTCTGCTCGGGGTCCTGCACCATCTCCAGCCACTGCGCGATCCAGCCGCTGGTGCGCCCGATCGCGAACATCACGGGGAACATCGCGACGGGCAGGCCGAGCGCCTCGTAGATGAGGCCGGAGTAGAAGTCGACGTTGGGGTAGAGCTTGCGCGAGGTGAAGTACTCGTCGTCGAGCGCGCGCTTCTCGAGCTCGCTGGCGACCTCCAGCAGCGGGCTCTTGCCGCGCACCTCGAACACGTCGTCGAGGTGTTTGCGGATGATCCGCGCGCGCGGGTCGTAGTTCTTGTAGACGCGGTGGCCGAAGCCCATCAGGCGCTCGTTGCCGGCCTTCACGCCCTCCAGGAACGCGGGGATGTTCTCGACCGTTTCGATCCGCGCGAGCATCCTCAGCGCCTGCTCGTTGGCGCCGCCGTGCAGAGGGCCGTACAGCGCGGCGACGCCGGCGGCGACCGCCGAGTACGGGTCGACCTGCGTGGAGCCGACGGAGCGCACGGCGCTCGTGGAGGCGTTCTGTTCGTGGTCGGCGTGCAGGATGAACAGAACGTCCAGCGCGCGTTCCAGGCGAGGATCGGGCTCGTATTTGAGCTCGGTCATCCTGTACATCATCCCGAGGAAGTTGCCGGCGTAGGCGAGGTCGTTGTCGGGGTAGACGTACGGCTGGCCCATGTTGTGGCGGAACGCGAACGCGGCCAGCGTGGGCATCTTCGCCAGCAGCCGGATGATCTGCATCGCGCGTACGCGCTCCTCGTGGATTTTGTTGGCGTCCGGGTAGAACGTCGAGAGCGCGCCCACGGACGCGACGAGCATCCCCATCGGGTTGGCGTCGTAGCGGAAGCCCTGCATGAAGTCCTTGACGTTCTCGTGCACGAACGTGTGGATCGTGATCTCCTCCACCCAGCCCGTCAGCTCGGTCTGTGTCGGCAGCCTGCCGTTGATCAGCAGGTAGGCGACCTCCAGGTAGCTGGAGTGCTCGCACAGCTGCTCGATCGGATAGCCGCGGTGCTGGAGGATGCCGGCGTCGCCGTCGATGTAGGTGATCGAGCTGCGGCAGGAGGCGGTGTTCATGTACGCGGGGTCGTAGACCATCAGCCCGAAGTCCTGCTCGTCGGTCTTGACCTGCCTGAGGTCCATCCCCCGCACCGTGCCGTCCTGGATCGGCAGCTCGTAGCTGCGGCCGGTGCGGTTGTCGGTGACCGTGAGCGTTCCCTGCGCGGGCGCGGCGCCGTCGCCGGAGGACTCGGCGCCGCCCTGGCCGGTGGTGCCCTCGATCGTCGATCGCTCGCTGCTCATGTGTGTCTCCTGTCGGCGGGTTCGGAAAGCTCTGTACCCGATTATGAGCGACCGCGCACGCGCGCTCGCCACCGGCGGCGGACGGGCCTCGGGGATGGCTCAGCGGTGCGGCAGGCGCTGGTGCGCGACGAGCGTGCGCATGCGCGCGGGCGCCGACGGCGCCGGGCCCCCGTGCGGGCCGCGCCTGGGCGTGCGCGGCAGCCGGGATCCGCCCCCACCCGCCCGGTGCGGGTGCAGCGGCTGCACCCCCGGACCGATGCCGCCGTCGATGCCCGGCTCGGTCTCGGGCGTCTGGCGGACGGCCCAGCGCACGATCATGAACAGAGCCACGATCGGGACCTTCAGGATGACCATCAGCCAGATGAACGTCCACGTAGTCACGTCGCTCGATCGTATACCCGGCGGCGGGTCCGTACAAGGCCCCGATGGGCGATCCGTAGAAGGCCACGATGCGTGACCGCGGCTCTGGCGCTAATGGGCTGCGCGGGTCCTCGCGCTTCCGCGCTCGCGGTGCGTGGCCGCCGCCGCTCAGCGGCTCAGCCGCGCTGGGGCTCAGCCGCGCAGCTTCAGCGGCGCGCCGCTGAATCGGGTCATCGACTGCAGCTCCTCGATGCGCGCGCCGATCTCCTCGCCGGTCAGGCGCTGCATGCGCTCGGTGCCGAACTCTTCGACGTTGTACGAGGCGAGCACGGTCGCGTGCGCCATCGCGCGTCGCAGCAGCTCGTCGGAGAGCGGCTCGTCGGGGTGGGCGGCGATGTAGCCGACGAGCCCGCCGGCGAACGTGTCGCCGGCGCCGGTCGGGTCGATGACGGTCTCCAGCGGATACGCGGGCAGCGCGAAGAAGTCCTCGCGCGTGACCAGCGCCGCGCCGTACTCGCCCTGCTTGGCGACGACGACGCTCGGCCCGCGGACATCCCCGGCGGCGCCCTCGGCGTCGGAGGAGCCCCAGGAGAGGATCTCGCGCGCGGCCGACACGAGGTTGGGCATGCCGGTGAGCTGGCGCAGCTCGCCGTCGTTGAGGATCACGCAGTCGACGCTCTCGATCGCGCGCACGAGCGAGTCGCGCGCGACGTCGATCCACAGGTTCATCGAGTCGAGCGCGACGAAGCGCGCGTGCGGCAGCTGGCGGCGGACGTCGAGCTGCAGGTCCGGCTGGATGTTGGCGAGGAACAGGACGTCGCTGGCGCGCGAGCCGTCGGACAGCTTCGGCGAGAAGCCCTCGAACACCCCCAGCTGCGTGTCGAGCGTCTCGCGCGAGTTCAGGTCCCAGCCGTACTCGCCCTGCCAGAAGAACGTCCTGCCGCCGCTGACGCGCTCGACGTCGGACACGTCGACGCCGCGAGTGCGCATCACCTGCAGCTGCGGCTCGCCGAAGTCGTCGCCGACGGGGCCGACGACGCGCACGTCGTCGAAGAAGGACGCGGCCAGGGCGAAGTGCACGGCGGCGCCGCCGAGCATCCTCTGGCGCTCGCCGAACGGCGTCTTGACTGTGTCGTAGGCGATCGATCCGACAACGGTGATGGGCATGGGCGCGCACCTTAGAGCACCCCGCCAACGGTCGGCGTGCAGCTCGGGCGCGCGCCGACGCGAGCGGGTGTCGAGCGGGGACGCGGGCGACACTCCGATAGCCTCGGAGCGGATGCGAGCGATCCAGATGACCGAGTTCGGAGGCCCGGAGGTGCTGAAGCTCGCCGAGCTGCCCACCCCGCGGCCGGGCTCCGAGGAGACGCTGATCAGGGTCACGCGCGCGGGGCTGAACTTCGCGGACACGCACACGCGCACGAACTCGTACGTGCAGAAGGCGACGCTGCCGCTGGTGCCCGGCGGCGAGGTCGCGGGCGTGCGCGAGGACACGGGCGAGCGCGTGGTGGCGCTCGTCGGCAGCGGCGGCTACGCCGAGTACGCGATCGCGCCGAAGGACCGCGTGTTCCCGATCCCCGACGGGGTGGACGACGGCACGGCGCTGGCGCTGATCATCCAGGGGACGACCGCGTGGCACCTGTATCGGACCGCCGCGCGCGTGTCCGACGGCGAGAGCGTCGTCGTGCACTCCGCCGCCGGCGGCGTCGGCTCGATCGCGGTGCAGCTCGGTCACGCGCTGGGCGCCGGGCGCGTGCTCGCGACCGCCTCCAGTGAGGACAGGCGCGCGCTGGCGCTCGAGCTGGGCGCAGACGTGGCGATCGACCCCGCCGCGGAGGGCCTGACCGAGCGGCTGATCGAGGCCAACGGCGGCCGCGAGCTGGACGTCGTGTTCGACATGTCCGGCGGCGCGGTGTTCGACGCCTCGTACAGGGCGCTGGCGCCGTTCGGGCGGATCGTCGTGTGCGGCATCGCGACGAGCGAGCCGAACGAGGTGCGCACGGGCTCGCTGCTGCGCCACTCGCGCGCGGTCGTCGGCTTCTACCTGTTCCACTGCCTCGAGCGGCCGGGGATGTTCGCGAAAGCGCTCGAGGACCTGTTCGCGCGCGCCGCCAGGGGCGAGCTGCGGGCGATCGTCGGGCACACGTATCCGCTCGCGCAGGCGGCCCAGGCGCAGATCGACCTGGGCGCCCGTCGCACGACCGGCAAGCTGTTGCTCGACCCGGCCGCCTAAGCTCCATGTCTACGGTCATGGCCAAGTCATTTGCCGAGCTCGGGCTGTCCGAGTCCACCCAGCAGGCGCTGCGCGACGTCGGCTACGAGTCGCCCAGCCCGATCCAGGAGCAGGCGATCCCGGCGCTGCTGCAGGGACGCGACGTGATCGGCCAGGCGCAGACGGGCACCGGCAAGACGGCCGCGTTCGGGCTGCCGATCATGGACTACCTGGATCCGAGCGAGCAGGTCGTGCAGGCGCTCGTGCTGACGCCCACGCGCGAGCTGTGCATCCAGGTGACGCAGGCGCTGCGCACGTACGGCGCGCACAGCGGCATCGACGTGGTGGCGGTGTTCGGCGGCGCCCCGATCCGCACCCAGCAGGCGCAGCTGCGCGCCGGCGGGCACGTGGTGGTGGGGACGGTCGGGCGCGTGCTCGACCTGATCTCGCGACACTCGCTGGTGCTGCACGACTGCCGCTTCGTGGTGCTGGACGAGGCGGATGAGATGCTCGACCTGGGCTTCCTGGAAGACGTCGAGAAAATCCTGTCGCTGACGCCTTCCAGCCGGCAGACGGCGCTGTTCTCGGCGACGATGCCGCCGCCGATCCGCGCGCTGGCCGACCGCTACATGTACGACCCGGAGATCATCCAGGTCGAGGCCGCGACGCTGACGATCGACACCGTCGAGCAGTTTCAGCTGCCGGTCGAGACGAAGGACAAGCCGGACAAGCTCGTCGAGGTCCTCAGAGCCGAGATGGGGGGATTGAGTGCCCGCCCATCCGAAGCGGAGGGCCAGCAGGCGATCGTGTTCGTGCGCACGAAGATCCGTTGCGAGCAGCTGTTCCGCACGCTGCGCGACCGCGGCATGAATGTGCGGGCGCTGCACGGAGACATGTCGCAGGGCTCGCGCGACGGCGTGATGCTCGCGTTCAAGGGCGGGCGCGTGCCGATCCTCGTCGCCACCGACGTCGCCGCGCGCGGCCTTGACATCTCGACGGTCACGCTGGTCGTCAACTACGACGTGCCCACCAGCCCCGACACGTACGTGCACCGCATCGGGCGCACAGGGCGCGTGGGCCGCGCGGGCCGCGCGATCACGTTCGTGGAGAGCCGCCAGAAGCGCGAGCTGGAGGCGATCGAACGCCACATCGGCACGCACGTAGCGCAATGGGAGCAGGGCGCGGTGGCCGCGCCGACACCCGTGCGCGAGCGCCCGCGCAGGCACTCCAAGCCCCGCATCAGCCGCCGCGACGACGGCGAGCGGTACGCGAAGCTGGTGCTCGGCGGCGGCCGCGCGGCGGGCCTGAGCGTCGCCGACATCGTCGCCTCCGTCACCTCCTCGGCGGGGCTCGACGGCGAGGCGGTGCGCGACGTGCTCGTGCTCGACCGCTTCTCGTTCCTGTCGGTGCCCGAGAGCGAGGCCGAGCGCGTGATCGAGGCGCTGAACGGGCGTTCGATGGGCGGCCAGTCCGTCAGCCTCGAGCGCGTGAAGGCGAGGTAGGGCCTACAGCCAGTCCTCGCCGTTCGCCAGATCGTCGTCTTCCGGATGAGCCGCCAGCTTCAGCTCCAGGGCAGCGACGATCCTTCCCGTGTCGGCACGGGTGCGACGGTAGCCTCCGGGAACGAAGATCATGCCGTGATCGCCCGGGCCGCCGGGTGTGATCGCCTCGTAATGCAGGGGACGCATATCGACGAGATTGTCGGTGACGATCACTCGGCGCTCATCGCGGGCGAGGTCAACGACACGACGGTCATCGAACGAGCACCACTCGGGATGCTCTTGAATCGCCTGGGCGTCGTGGCCCCGTGAGCGCAGCTCCCGCGCAATCGCGGGAGACAGCATCTCGTCCAGCAGCAGCTTCACCCTCCGAGGGCGTCCCTGGCCGCGAGGAATGCGCGGTGGGCGTCGTGCGCCTCGCGGCGATTGCGCTCTATGCGCTCATCGACCTCCTGTGGGTAGGCCGCGTAATAAGAGGCGGCAGCCTGCACGAGACCCAGCGAAAGCTCCAGATACGCCGCCGTCTCGGCGAGGTCGCCGTCATTGTCGCGTGCGACGGCGATCACCTCCCACACGTCCGGACCGCCGACCAGCCGCGCGCGGCGACCCGCGGGGCCGTCCGCAAAGCGGATCAGCGGGTGCTCGTCCATGCGCAGGCCCTCCTCGACATAGCGCTGCGCGAGCGTGCGCGAGGGCATGTTCGTACGGTCGGCGCGGTCGGCAAGCCGGCCGACGGTCTGCTCAGGGAGGCGAATGCTGATCGGTATAGCGGCCATCTGTATTGCAGAGTAACACTGCGCGATACGCATTTCAAGATGGGTGCTCGCAGCCGGCCGTTTCGATATGCCGAGCGACGGAGAGGATGCGTGAAAGGGGAGCACGATAGGGTTGGGGACATGAGCGTTGCCACCATGCAGACGACAGAGGGCCCGATCGTCTTCGAGCTGTTCGACGAGGACGCGCCCAAGACGGTCGAGAACTTCCGCAAGCTCGCCGCCGAGGGCTTCTACGACGGGCTGACCTTCCACCGGGTCATCAAAGACTTCATGATCCAGGGCGGCTGCCCGCAGGGCACCGGCACCGGCGGCCCCGGCTACACGTTCGAGGACGAGATCAACCCGCACAAGGTGGTGCGCGGCGCGCTGGCGATGGCCAACGCCGGACCCGACACCAACGGCTCGCAGTTCTTCATCGTCACCACCGGCGCCGCACCCTGGCTCGACGGCAAGCACACGGTCTTCGGCCAGGTGACCGACGGGATGGACGTCGTCGACAGGCTCGAGGCGGTCCCCACCGACGCCGGCGACCGCCCGTCGGAGCCGATCGGCATCGCCTCGATCGAGCTGTCGGAGTAGTCCGGGCGGCGCATGCGCCGCCCGCGGGAGCGCACATGTGCGTTCCCGAGACACGCCGCATGCGGCGTGTCCAGAACGGCCGCATGCGGCCGTTCCCAGGGGGCCGCACATGTGCGCCCCCTCCGACCAGTGCATGCACTGGTCGGCTCGGTTGAGCCAAACGCATGCACCGCCCGGCTCCGCTAAGCGAAACAGTGCGTTCGCCGTCCGGCTCGGCCAAGCGAGAAATTGCTGCACTGCCCGGCTCGGCTAAAGCGAAAAACCTGCGCTGGCCGGACAGCCAATCGACACCGGGCCGCATGCGAGCAAGGAGTAGTCTCTTCCTACACGGCAATACCCCATCCGGGGCACAGGCGAGCAGGGGAGAGTCATCAGATGGCGAGCGTTGAGCAGCACGTCGAGCAGGAGATCCTCGAGACCGACGGCGACGCCCAGCAGGCGGGCGTGGAGATACCGGTGGAGGCCCCACCGAGCGGCGAGATCCCGGTCGAGAACCCTGCCACGGGGGAGATCATCCGCACGGTCCCGGACCTCGGCGCGGACACGGTCGCGGAGATGGCCGCGCGCGGACGCGCGGCCCAGCCCGAGTGGGAGGCCTATGGCTTCGAGGGTCGCGCCCGCGTGATGCTGCGCGCCCAGAAGTGGGTGATGGACAACGCGGAGAGGATCGTGCAGACGATCTGCTCGGAGACGGGCAAGACCTTCGAGGACGCCGAGCTGGCCGAGATCGGCTACGCGGGCAACGCGTTCGGGTTCTGGGCCAAGCACGGGCCGGAGTACCTGGCCGACGAGCGCATCAAGTCCAGCCAGGTGCTGGTGAAGGGCAAGAAGCTGATCCTCCGCTACCGGCCGCTGGGCCTGATCGGCGTGATCGGCCCGTGGAACTACCCGCTGACGAACTCCTTCGGCGACTGCATCCCCGCGCTGATGGCCGGCAACAGCGTGATCATGAAGCCCTCGGAGATCACGCCGCTGACCTCGCTGCTGCTGGCAGAGGGCATGCGCGAGTGCGGCCTGCCCGAGAACGTGCTGCAGATCGCCACCGGGCGCGGCGAGACCGGCGCGGCGCTGATCGAGCACGTCGACATGATCATGTTCACCGGCTCCACGAAAACCGGCCGCAAGGTCGCCGAAGCCGCCGCCCGGCGGCTGATTCCGGCGTCGCTCGAGCTCGGCGGCAAGGACCCGATGATCGTGCTCTCCGACGCCGATCTCGAGCGCGCCGCCAACTTCGCGACCTACTACTCGATGCAGAACGCCGGCCAGACGTGCATCTCGATCGAGCGCGTCTACGTCGAGGAGCCCGTCTACGACGAGTTCGTCGCCAAAGTGTCCGCCAAAGTGCGCGAGCTGCGGGTGGGCAAGCCCGAAGGGCCCGGCAGCGTCGAGGTCGGCGCCATCACCTTCCCGCCGCAGCTGCAGACCATCAAAGACCACGTCGCCGACGCCGAGCAGAAGGGCGCGCGGGTGCTCGCCGGCGGTCACGAGGTGCCCGGTCCCGGACGCTTCTTCGAGCCGACCGTGCTCGTCGACGTCGACCACACCATGAAGTGCATGACCGAGGAGACCTTCGGGCCGACGCTGCCGATCATGAAGGTCGCCGACGCCGACGAGGCCGTGCGGCTGGCCAACGACTCCCACTACGGCCTCGGCGCGTCCGTCTTCTCGCGCGACACCGAGCGCGGCGAGGCGATCGCCCGGCGCATCCACGCGGGCGCCGCCAACGTCAACGACGCGATGATCAACTACACCGTCATGGAGCTGCCCATGGGCGGCGCCAAGGAGTCCGGGCTCGGCTCGCGCCACGGCGCCGGGGGCATCCGCAAGTACTGCTCCCAGCAGGCGATCGTCGTCACGCCCAAACTCGCCATGAAGAAGGAAGTCTTCATGTACCCGTACAAGTCGCGCACCTCGCGCATGCTCGCGGGCATGTTCAAGCTGATGTACGGCAGGGGTAAGAGAGACTAAGCCGACAGCGGCACGCCCAGCAGCCGCTCGAGCTCCGGGATCGTCGTCTCGGCGCTCGTGTGGTGCACGGTGGCCATCCCCAGCTCCTGCGCGGGGGTGAGGTTGAAGGGCAGGTCGTCGACGTACACGCACACCTCCGGCGCCACGCCCGCGCGCTCCGCGCCCAGCTCGTACATGCGGCGCGAGGGCTTGCGGATGCCCTCCTCGGCGGAGATCACGACGCCGTCGAACAGCTCGTCGAACATCTCGTGCGGGTAGCGGTGCACGCCCCACGAGTTCGACACGAGCGCCGTGCGCACGCCCGCCGCGCGCGCGCTGCGCACGGCCTGCACCATCGCCGTGTCCGGGTGCACGCCCGCGAACAGGCCGTCGATCAGCCCGTCCGGCGCGACGCCGAGCTGCGCGGCGAACTGCAGCTCGAACGCGTCCTCCTCGAGCTCGCCCTTCTCCAGCGCGATCAGCAGCTCGCGCGCGGCGGGGTCCGAGCGGAAGACCCCTATGAGGCGCTCCGGCGGGAAACCCGCCCTCAGGCAGTACGCGTGAAAGGACGCGAACAGGTTCGTCGTCAGCACCCCGCCCCAGTCGATCAGCAGGGCGGTGCGCTCGTGGGCGTCGTGCGTGTCAGACGGCTCCGGCACCGAGCGCCACCTCCTCCGCGCGGCTCGCGAGCTCGAGCACGCCGTCGCCGAACTGGCGCAGGTACGGGTCGTCGGTGGTGCCCGCGATCGCGCGCTTGTAGTTGCCCTCCATGAACACCACGCTCTTCCACAGCGCGAGCGTCACGTACCAGCGGATGTCGCCGACCGAGCGCCCCGAGCGCTCCTCGTAGCGGGCGATCAGCTCCTCGCGGGTGTTGAAGCCCTCCATGCGCGTGACGTTGCCGAGCGCAGCCCGCAGGCCCTCTTCCGGATCGCCCGGTTGCGACCACATCATGCACAGGTAGCCGATGTCCGCCAGCGGGTCGCCGATCGTCGCCATCTCCCAGTCGAGCACCGCCGTCAGCCGCGCCGGCGCGTCCAGCGCGAACATCGTGTTGCCGAGGCGGTAGTCGCCGTGGACGATCGTCGCCGGTCCTGAGCTCGGAAGGTTCTCGGCGAGCCACGCGCCGACGCTCTCCACCGCCGGGATCTCCCGCGTCTTGTTCAGCTCCCACAGGCCGCCGAAGCGCCGCAGCTGGCGCTCGAGGTAGCCGGTCGGCTTGCCGAAGTCCTCCAGCCCTGCCGCGCGCCAGTCGACCGCGTGGATCTCCACCAGCGCGTCGATCAGCTGCTCGCCGATGCGCCGTCGCTCCGCCGGCGTGTCGATCGCCGCGGGCACCTCCGTGACGATCGCCTCGCCCTCCACGCGCTCCATCACGTAGAACGGCGCGCCGATCGTCGACTCCTCATCGCACACCGCCAGCACCTCCGGCACCCGCGCCGGCGTGTCGCGCAGCGCACGCAGCAGCCGCGCCTCGCGCAGCACGTCGTGCGCGCTCGGCGGCAGCGGCGGGCGCGGCGGGCGCCGCAGCACGACCTCGCGCTCGCCGCGCTCGATCAGGTAGGTCACGTTCGAGTGGCCCTCGCCGACCGGGCTCGCACGCAGCTCCCCCGCGTCGATGCCGTGCTCGTCCAGGAACGTCCGCAACGGCGCGAGCACGAGCAGCGGGGGGCGGCTGTTACCCTCCGCGTCCGCGGCGGTCTCGACGATGTCGTCGGGTGCGATCGGGGCGCTCATCGGCCCGAAAGCTACATACACCGCAACCTTCTCTGCTCCGAGGTGTCTCAAGCGACCATGCCCAGAATCCGCAAGCTCCTGCTCTCGCTGCTCTCCGCCGCCCTCGTGGCCGGGTCCGCCGGCGCCTCCCAGGCGCTCGCCTCGCACACCCAGCTCACCTACTTCGAGGGCTCCGCCGAGCTGCTCAGCCCCAGCACCCGCCCGCATGCGCTCGAACTGCTGCAGCATCTCGGCGTCAAAGCCCTGCGCGTCGAGCTCAAGTGGGAAATCGTCGCGCCGTCCTCCAAATGCGCCCCGCCGTCGAAGTTCGAAGCCACCAACCCCGCCGACTACGCATGGGGCCAGTACGCCGCCCTGATCGCCGAAGCCAAGCGGCTCGGCTGGCCGGTGCTGCTGACCGTCACCGCGCCCGCGCCGTGCTGGGCGACCTCCAACCACAAAGCCCCGTACGTCACCCGCCCGGACTACAAGGACTTCGAAGAATTCATGACCGCCGTGGCCCGCGAGTTCGGCTCCGAGGTCTCCGTCTACGCGATCTGGAACGAGCCCAACGAGTCGGTCTTCCTGATGCCGCAGTGGAGCTCCAGCGGCAAGCCCGTCTCGGGGCGCATCTACCGCGGCCTCTACCAGTACGGCTACGCCGGGCTGCAGGCGGGCGGGCTTGCGCATCCTCAGGTGGTCTTCGGCGAAACCGCGCCGATCGGCGACGACACCGTCAACGTCCACAGCGAAGGCGCGAGGGCACTGAAACATCCGGTCGCGCCGCTGGCGTTCATGCGCGAAGCGCTGTGTCTCAACGCCCACTACAAGAGAGTCGGCGGCTGCGGCGAGCTGCAGACGGCGGGCTACGGCCACCACGCCTACACGCTGCCCGGCGGCCCCGCCGGCCCCTACTACGTGCCCGGCGAACGCAACAGCGTCGCGGGCGAACGCGACAACGTCACGATCGGCTCGCTCTCGCGGCTGACCAATGCCCTCGACCTGGCCGCGAACGCCCACGCGATCCCCGCGAACGTGCCGATCTACCTGACCGAGTTCGGCGTGCAGAGCTTCCCGAACAAGATCCTCGGCGTCTCGCCCGCGAAGCAGGCCGAATACGACGCGATCGCCGAGCACATCGCCTACGACAACCCGCGCGTGGCGGCGTTCTCGCAGTACCTGCTCAAAGACGACGCGACCGGCGCGACCGAATCGGGCGCCAGCTTCCAGTCGGGCCTGGAGTACGTCAACGGGACGCTCAAGCCGCTGTACTTCGGATGGCCGATCCCGCTGACGGTGACCAAGGAGAGGCACGGCGTGGCGCTGTGGGGCCTGGTGCGCCCGGCGACGGGCGCCACGAAGGTGACCGTGCTCGTGCGGTCGAAGCACTCCAGGCGCTACACGACGTTGCGAACGGTCGCCACCAACAGCCTCGGCTACTGGAGCTTCAGCTCCTCCACGCCCGGCGAATACTGGCGCGTGCGCTGGGCCAGCCCGGCCGGCGTCAAGTACGAAGGGCCCCCGATCCGGGCGTTTTCGAAGGGGTAGCACGCGGGCGGACGGGTCACGCATCACCGGCATCGCCGCCTACGATGAGTGGCGATGCCCGAGCTGCCGGAGGTCGAGATCACCGCACGCCTGCTCGACGCGGCGCTGCAGGGCGCGCGCATCGAGTACGCGCGCGCGCCGGGGATCAACGCGCTGAGGACGTTCGACCCGCCGCTGTCGGCGCTCGAGGGCGAGCGGATCGCCGCGATGCGCAGGCGCGGCAAGCAGCTGATCCTCGAGAGCACCGGCGAGCTGGCGCTGCTGATGCACCTGATGTCCGCGGGGCGGCTGCAGCTGTACGACAGGCCCGCCGGCGCGCGCGACCGCACGTCGCGGCTGCTCGTCGGCCTCGACGACGGCCGCGAGCTGCGCCTGCGCGAGTTCGGCTCCAAGCAGGCCGCGTGGGTGAAGCTCCTGCGCGCGGGCGAGCTCGAGCAGGACGACGCGCTTGCGACGCTCGGACCGGAGGCCTGGCCGGATCCGGGCAGCGGGGCGCAGCTGAAGGAGCTGCTCGACGTGCCGCGGCCGCTGCACGCGCTGCTGCGCGACCAGCACGCGATCGCCGGCATCGGGCGCTCGTGGGTCGACGAGATCCTGTGGCACGCCTGCCTGTCGCCATACAAGCGCGGCGCCGACCTGGACGATGGCGAGGCGCAGCGGCTGCGCGATGCGATCGTCGAGACGCTCGGCAGCGCGATCGCCCACTACGAGCAGACGATCGCGCTGCCGATCCCCGACAAGCTGCCGCTGCCGCTGCGCGTGCATCGCCACGAGGGCGAGCCGTGCCCGCGCTGCGGCGCGACGCTGCACGCGGTCCACTTCGAGGACTACGTGATCGCCTACTGCCCCGCCTGCCAGACCGACGGCCGCGTGCTCAAGGACCGCCGGCTGTCGCGGTTGCTGCGCTGAGGCTCCTCACACGCGCTGCAGCAGCGTCCCCGTGCCGGTGCCGCCCGCCGTGCACATCGTCACCAGGCCGAGCTCTCCGTCGGAGCGCTCGAGCTCGTGCAGCAGCGTCGTGATCAGCCGCGCTCCGGAGGAGCCGAGCGGGTGGCCGAGCGCGAGCGCGCCGCCGTTGACGTTCACGCGGTCCATGTCGGGGCGCAGCTCATGCCGCCACGCGCCGACGACGGACGCGAACGCCTCGTTGATCTCGATCAGGTCGACGTCGTCGATCGTCATGCCGTTGCGCTGGAGCAGCGCACGCGTGGCTGGGATCGGGCCGGTGAGCATGATCACCGGGTCGACGCCGACGGTCGTCGCGTCGTAGATCCGCGCTCGCGGCGTCAGGCCGAGCTCGTCCGCCTTCTCGCGCGCCATCAGCAGCACCGCCGCGGCGCCGTCTGAGATCTGCGAGGAGTTCCCTGCGGTGACGCTGCCGCCCTCCTTGAACGCGGGATTCAGCGCGGCGAGCGCCTCGATGCTCGTGTCGCGGCGGATGCCCTGGTCGGACGTGACGGTCTCCCCCTCCACCTGCATGGGGATGATCTCGCGCTCGAAGCGGCCCCCCTCGGTGGCGCGCGCGGCGCGCTGGTGCGAGCGCAGCCCGAGCTCGTCCTGCTCCGCGCGCGAGACCTCCCAGCGCTCGGCGATCAGCTCCGCCGAGAGTCCCTGCGGGATCAGGTCGTAGCGCGCCATCAGCTCCGGCGGATACGGCGTACCGAGCTCCTCCGGGTGAGCCACGTTCGCTCCCATCGGCACGCGGCCCATGTGCTCGACGCCCGCCCCGATCATCACGTCGTGGACGCCCAGCGCGATCAGCCCGGCGGCGAACGACACCGCCTGCTGGCCCGAGCCGCACTGGCGATCGACGGTGCTCGCCGGCGTGCTCACCGGCAATCCCGCCTGCAGCCACGCGTTGCGCGCGATGTTGTTGGACTGCTCGCCGACCTGCGTGACGGCGCCCGCGACGACATCCTCGACGAGCTCCGGCGCAATGCCCGCACGCTCGATCACCGCCGTGTACGCGGCGCCGAGCAGCTCGTTGGGATGGGCGTCGCGGAACCAGCCCTTGGTGGGGTGCCCGCGGCCGATCGGTGTGCGCGCCGCCTCGACGATGACCACCTCGCGCCCCTGCAGGCGCGACTCACGCTCGGACATCACTGCCTCCTTTTCTCCGCCAAAGCTGGCTTAGTGTTCTCATAGCCAGACCCTAACACACTGACTTAGCTATTACAAAGCCAGCTATAGTGCGGGCATGGACCCGACGGTGCACATGGCCGGCAGGCTCGAGCCGCGCGGCGGATGGAAGGCCGAGCGCTGCTCGATCGCGAGGGCGCTGGAGGTCCTCAGCGCCCGCTCCGCGTTCCTGATCCTGCGCGAGGCCTTCTACGGGACGACGCGCTTCGACGACTTCGCCGAGCGCGCGGGCATCAGCGAGCCGGTCGCCTCCGCGCGGCTGCGCGAGCTCGTGCACGACGGGCTGCTCGAGCGCGAGGCATACCGTGAGCCCGGACAGCGCACACGTCAGCTCTACCGCCTGACGAGCAAGGGCGCCGAGCTCTTCCCGGTGCTCGCCGCGCTGATGCAGTGGGGCGACCGCTGGCTGGAGGCCCCGAGCGGCGTCGAGCTGCGTCACCGCGGCTGCGGCGAGCCCGTCGGCGTGCAGCTGCGCTGCGCCGCCGACCATCTCGTGGCGGGCGACGAGCTCGAGCTGGCCGTCCGCAGGCGACGCTCCGATGCTCCGCGTGCAGGCGAGGCGTAGGCGTGCCCGGCCGTGAGGCTAGGATCCGCCCATGATCGAACAGGCAGACAAGGCCCCCGACTTCGAGCTGCCCGACCAGGACGGCAACCCCGTCAAGCTTTCCGCTCTGCGCGGTCAACCCGTCGTCGTCTACTTCTATCCCAAGGCCGACACGCCCGGCTGCACGACGCAGGCGTGCGGCGTGCGCGACCATCGCGCCGACTACGCCAAGGCGGGGGCGGTGGTGCTGGGGATCTCTCCCGACACGGTCGCCAAGGTGAAGAAATTCCACGACAGGCAGGCGCTCAACTTCCGGCTGCTCGCCGACGAGGGCCACCACGTCGCCGACGCCTATGGCGTCTGGGCGGAGAAGTCGATGTACGGCAAAACGTACTTCGGAAACGAGCGCACGACTTTCGTGATCGGCCCCGATGGCGCGGTGGCCAAGGTCCTGCGCAAGGTCAAGCCCGCCGAGCACGACGAGCTCGTGCTGAAGGCGCTCCAGGAGCTGATGGTCGATTCCAGCATCTAGGCCCGCCGGCGAACTGAGCATTTTGCGGCGACAAAGAAAGAAACATTCGTTGTTTCTATCTGGTCGGGCGAATACAAAGTTTGGAATGACCGGTACGATTGCGGATAGATCAAAGATCGGTCGGTTTGTGTTCTGAGGAGTGACCATGGCAATGCCTGGCGAGCAGGTCTTGGAGGAGCGGGGGGCGGACCCCGCCGGTAGCGCGGTGCTGCGCTCGCAGGTCGCGTGCGCGGTGCTCGGGCTGGTGATCGAGAAGCCGAGCCACGGCTACGAGATCGGGCAGCGCTTCGAGCGCCGCTTCGGCGGCTTTCTGCGCGTCGGGCGCTCGTCGATCTACGCGGCGCTCAGCAGCCTGATGGAGGCGGCGCTGATCGAGAAGATGTCAAGCCGCTCGACGACCGGCGTCAGCCAGGGGGCGAAGGCGGGCGCGTCCTATCGCGCCACCGCACGCGGCGCGCGCGCGTACCGCGGCTGGTTGGCCGAGCGCGTTCGCAGCGACCCCCAGCGGGTCGAGATGCTGGGCCGGATGACGCTGGCGGGGGTGCACAGCGTCGAGGCGGCCCTGGACTTCGTCGCTCGCTACGAGCGCGAATGCGTGCGCGAAGCGCAGCAGCTTGCGCGACCCAGCGACAGCGCGGCGTCCGACTGCGATGGCATCTCGCGGCTGGTCGAGCGACTGCTGATCGAGGAGCGCCGGCGGATCATCGACGCGCAGCTGGCGTGGATCACCTACGCACGGGCCGAGCTGCGCGCGATGGACGGCGGAACGTCGGGGATCGATGACCTGCGATGAGCCTGCTGAGGATCGAGCATGTGACCAAGCGCTATCGGCGGGGGAGGCTGGAGCGCGTCGCGGTCAGGGATGTCTCGCTCGACATCGAGCCCGGCGAGCTCGTGGCGGTCTGGGGCGCTCGCTTCTCCGGTCGCAGCACCCTGCTGCGGCTCGCCGCCGGCATCGAGTCCCCTGAAGAGGGCAGCGTCAGGTTCGAAGGGCACGATCTCGCGCGCTCGCGCAACCGCGTGCTCGGCAGGCGGATCGGCTATTGCCACACGTCGTTCTCCTCGGTGCAACGCTGCCCGGTTGTCGAGCACGTCGCGGCGGGACTGCTCGCTCAGCGCGTCGCGCCCAAACAGGCGCGGCGGCGCGGGCAGGAGATGCTGCTGCGCGTCGGCGCGGAGAACTGCGCGTGGCTCGAGTGCCACGAGCTCGACGGCGCGGAGGTTGCGCGCGTGGCGATCGCCGCCGCGCTGGTGGCGGCGCCCGCGCTGCTGGTATTCGACGAGCCCACCAGCGGCGTCGACGAGCTCGCGCGCGATCCGCTGCTCGGGCTGCTGCGCTCGATCGCCAACGACGGCACGGCGGTGCTGATGAGCGCCGGCGACGCGCAGGTCCTCTCCGGCGTGGACCGCGCGTACACGATCGACAACGGCGAGCTGCAGCTGCAGTCCGCGCCAGCGCACGTCGTGCCCCTGCGACGTGCGGAGTCTGGAGCGCATAGGCGGTGAGCGCCCGCGCGCGCGGCGCCGTGCTCGAGCTGGACGGCGTCGTCAAGCACTATCCGGGATTCGGCGGCGAGGTCGTGCGCGCGGTCGATGGCGTGACCCTCACCGTCGGCGCCGGTGAGATCGTCGCCATGCACGGACCCAGCGGCTCCGGCAAGAGCACGCTGCTGATGCTCGCCGCCGCGCTGATGGCCCCGGACGCGGGCGTCGTTCGCTTCGAGGGGCGCGACCTCGCCACGCTGTCCGCGGGCGAGACGGCGGATCACCAGCGGCGGAGCATCGGCTTCATCTACCAGTCCTTCCACCTGATGGCGGGCGTGCCCGCGGTCGAGAACGCCGCGATCAAGCTGCTGGCGAATCGCGTCGCGCTGAAGCAGGCGCGCCGCGCCGCGATCCCGTGGCTCGAGCGCGTCGGCCTCGCCGGTCGTCTGAGCCACACGCCAGACCGGCTCTCCGGGGGAGAGCGTCAACGTGTGGCGATCGCTCGCGCGCTCGTGGGCGAGCCGCGGCTGATCCTCGCCGACGAGCCGACCGGCAGCCTCGACACGCAGCGCGGAGGCGAAATCCTCGCGCTGCTCTCGCAGATCGCCCGCCAGCAGCAGGTCGCGGTGCTGCTCGTCACCCACGATCCGCAGGCCGCCGCCGTCGCCGACCGCGTTTGCACGTTGCGCGACGGCAGGATCGTCGTCGACGAGCCCGCCGTCGCCTCGCCCGAGCTCCTGCGGCAGGTGTGGGGCTAGGGCTGGGGGCCGGGAGCGCGTGCGCCTCTCCGGGTTGCTCTACTTCTACGGCCGGCGGCTGCGCACCCGCCCGGTGCAGGAGCTGCTCGCCGGTGCCGGCATCGCGATCGGCGTGGCGCTCGTGTTCGCGGTCCAGGTCGCCAACAGCAGCATCACCGACGCCTCCAGCGCGATCGTCAAGGGCATCGCCGGCAGCGCCAGCCTGCAGCTGCGCTCTCGCGACGCCGAAGGCTTCGACGAGCGTCTGCTGGGACCGGTGGACCAGCTGCACGGCGTCGCGCAGGCGGCGCCGATCCTCGACCAGAACGCATCGCTCGTCGGCCCTCGCGGGCGTCGCGCGGCGATCGATCTCGCCAGCGCTGCACCGAGCCTGCTCGCGCTCAACGGGAGCATCACCCACAGCATCTCCCAGCACGATCTGTCCACGCCGGGAGTGATCCTGCCGAGCGCCACCGCGAAGGCGCTCGGGCTGACCGTCTCGCCCGCGTCCGCCGGAGCGCGCATCGCTCGGGTGACGCTCGAGGTGCGCGGGCGCGCCACCTCGGTCGCGGTGGTCGCGGTGCTCGGCCCGGAAACGATCGGAGCGCTCTCCGGCGCGATGGCGGCGATCGCGCCGCTCGAATTCGTGCAGCGGCTCACCGGACTGTCGGGGCGGGTGACGCGCATCCTCGTCACGACCGCGCCCGGTCAGCGCGCGGCGGTCCAGCGGGAGCTGACAGCGCTCGCGGGCGGACGCCTGGAGGTCGCACCCGCCGATCAGGACATCAACCTGCTCAAGCAGGCGCTCACGCCAAACTCCGAGGCGACGGGGTTCTTCGTGCTCGTCGGCGGGATCGTCGGCCTGCTGCTCGCCTTCAACGCGATGCTGCTGACCGTGCCCGAGCGCAGGCGCGTGATCGCCGACCTGCGCATGCAGGGCGTGCGACCCGGGCAACTGGCCAGGATGCTCCTGTTCCAGGCGGTCTGCCTGGGCCTCGCGGCGTCGCTCGTCGGACTGGCTGCCGGCGACTTTCTCTCGCGCACGCTCTTCCACACGACCCCCAGCTACCTCTCGGCCGCATTCGCCCTGGGCACGCAGACCGTGATCGGGCTGCGTCCGCTGCTGATCTCCTTCGCCGGCGGCGTGCTCGCGACGTGTCTCGCGGCCGCGCCGCCGCTGCTCGACCTGCGTCGCAGCCGCGCGGTCGACGCGGTGTACTTCGAGGACGGCGAACCCGGTCAGGCGCTCGACGGCCGGGCGCAGCTACGGCTGTTCCTAGCCGGCGCCGCGCTGATCCTCGCGACCAGCGGTCCGCTGCTGCTGTGGCCCTCCGCGATCGTGCCCGCGACGGTCGGCCTGGCGATTGCCACGCTGCTCGCGATCCCGTTCGCCTTCAAGCTCGTGGTGCTCGCCGCCGACCGCGCGGCGTCGCTCTCATCGCGGCTGAACATGCTCACGGTCGCCGTGCGGGCGCTGCGTGCGACGACCGTCCGCTCGCTTGCGCTCGCCGCGACGGGCGCGATCGCGGTGTTCGGTTGCGTGGTCGCCGAAGACTCCCACAACGATCTGCTTCACGGCCTCTATCGCGACTACTCCGAATACGTCTCGACGGCAGACCTGTGGGTCGTGAACAGGGACGATGACCTCGCCACCAGCAGTTTCCCGGCCAGCGGCCTGCCGGCTCGCATAGCGGCCGTCCCGGGCGTGACCGCCGTGCGCACCTACCAGGGCGGGTTCCTGGATTTCGACGGTCGCCGCGTGTGGATCATCGCGCGCGCCGCCGGTGTAGCCGCGCCGATTCCCGCGAGTCAGCTGCAAGAAGGAAACATTCTTGCGGCGACCGAGCGGCTGCGCGGGGGTGGATGGATCACCGTTTCCCAACAGATCGCCGATGCCGCCCACGCGCGCGTGGGCGGCACGCTCGTGCTGCCCACGCCGAGCGGGCCGGTCCCGTATCGCATCGCCGCGACGACGACCAACCTCGGCTGGAGCGCCGGCGCGATCATCCTGGGCGACTCCGACTACCGCCGCGCGTGGGCGAGCGCGGTCCCCACCGCGCTCGAAGTCGACACGCGCGCCGGCGCCGACATCGCAGCGGTCAAGCGCGCCGTACAGGGGGTGCTCGGCCCCCATACCGCGCTGACGGTTCAGACGAGTGCGCAACGCGCCGCGCAGGCCGACGCGCTCGCCCGCCATGGACTCAGCCGTATGGGCCAGATCACGCTATTGCTGAAGATCGCGGCCGCGCTTGCGATGGCCGCCGCGATCGGCGCCGGCATCTGGCAGCGGCGCTCCTCGCTGGCGGCGCTGCGCATCCACAGCTTCAGCCCATGGCAGCTGCGCGGCGTGCTCACGTCCGAGTCCATCCTCGTGCTCGGCACCGGCGGCATCGTCGGCGCGGGCGCCGGCGTGTACGGACACCTGCTCTGCGATCGCTATCTGAGGCTCACCACGGGGTTCCCCGCGCCCTTCGCAGTTGAAGGTCTGCACACCGTGCAGACGATCGTGCTGATCGTCGTCGGCGCGCTCGCGGTGCTGGCGATTCCGGGATATATCGCCTCGCAGGTGCCTCCACAGCTCGCGCTGCAAGAGTAGAACATTGATTTGGCCAGCTGGAAAGTCACTGGTTTTCGTACCAGCATGTTGGTATGGAAACCATACGTTCATCTTATGTCCGCGAACTCGCGGCGCTGTTCACCACCGGAGTGACCTACTGGGCGACGATCTATCCGCGCGCCCGGCTGGAGATTCGTCGCTGCAGGCAGCACGCCCGTGAAATCCCCGACCCGACGCTACGCGCCGAGGCCCTGCACAAGCTGACGCGCGAGCGCCTGAACCCCGAGGCCGCCGCGTTCTTCGCCGTGCTCGCGCCGCGGCGGCACCGGGGTCCGCTCATACGCCTGATGGTCGACTTTCAGATCGCCTACGACTATCTGGACGCGATCAACGAGCAGCCTGCGACGGCAGCGCTGCGCAACGGCCTGCGGATGCACCGAGCGCTCACCGACGCGGTGCGCTCGCGCGAGGCGGTGAGCTCCGACGAGGACGTGGGCCCGCCGGCGCCGTGCGACTACTACATGCACCATCCCCAGCATGACGACGGTGGGTACCTGCTCGGTCTCGTGCGCACGTGTCAGGCGGCGCTGCGGACGCTGCCGTCGGCGTCCGCGATCGAACCGGTGCTGGTCCGCGCGGCCGAACGCTGCGGTGAGGCGCAGAGCCGCAACCACGCCGTGCTGGTCGAAGGCGATGCGCAGCTGATCGAGTGGACCGCCGCGCTGCACGCCGCTGACGCGTACCTGTGGTGGGAGCTGGCCGCCGCGGGCATCTCATGCCTTGTGCTGCACGCGCTGTTCGCGGCGTGCGCATGCGCGACCACGACCGAGGAGGCCGAGCGCATCGACACGGCCTACTTTCCGTCGGTCTGCGCGATCAGCGCGCTGCTCGACAGCCTGGTCGACCAGCCGCACGACGCCGGGAGCACGAATCACAGCTTCGTCGAGCACTACGAGGCGCCCGCCGCGGTGGCCGAGCGCTTCGGTGCGATCACCGGCGAAGCGCGCGCTCTCTCAAGCGAGCTGCGAAGTCACGCACGCCACGCGGTCATACTCGCCGGCATCGCCAGCTTCTATCTCTCAGCCCCTGAGGCCTGCACCGAGCTCGCACGGCCTGCCGCGACGCGTACGCTCGACAGTCTGGGACCGTCCAGCGCGCCAATCCTCGCAGTGATGCGCCTGCGGCGTCGGAGTGCCGGCTGACGGCGGCCACGCACCGCCGGTGTGCCTCGCAGCTGCGCCCGGAGTGGTTGGGCTCGCTCAAAGCGGGAGCCGGTACTTCCGTGTGGCGGGGTCCTGTACCAGCAGCCCAAACGCGACCAGCGTGGTCATGTAGCGATGGGTCGTGCTCGGGCTCAACCCGAGCTGACGCGCGACTTCGACGACGCCCCTGCCCTCTTCCCCGGAGATGAACAGCGCGAGTATCAGCAGTCCGCGGAACAACGAGTGAGACAGGCGCCCGCTCTCCAGCTCGGCGCAATACCTCTCTTCCAGCGAGCCCTCCGAGATCGCCTCCTCGGTGATCAGCCCTGACAGCAGCAGGTTGAGGCTCGGTCCATGCGCGTCGGCCGTCGCGCGCACGATCGCCTCGACCTGGGCCTGCGTCAGCTCCAGCGACACGAGATCCTCGGATCCACGCGTGACAGGACCGGCCGAGTGCCTGCTCGGACCGTCTCGTCCTACCCGGACCGTGGTGACATCGTTGGCGACCATCCCGCATATGGATGATGGCGGCTCTCCGCGGGCGCCATAAGGCGCGCCCTGAATATTCAGGCGATGGACTATTGGGCGCTCCAGGGACCTTTTCCAACGCTGGACCGTCGAGCGAGCCGATATCGTCCCCGGCATGGAAGCGGACCCCGAGGAGCAATCCGGCGATCAGGACTGGCGCATGCAGGCCGAGCTCCACGTGGCGGAGGCGCGGGGCGCGCTGCGCGACGTGGTCGGGCGCCTGCGCGGCCCCGACATGGTCGGCGAGATCGAGTCGAAGGTGCCGCACGACGTCGTGATCACGCACGACGGCAGGCTCCTGTTCGCTTACGCCTTCGACGAGGCGACGCTCTCCGCCGCGCGCAGCGCGATCGAAGACGTGCTCCGCGAGGACGGGATCGAGGCGAGCGTGCGCGTCAGCCACTGGGACGAGGAGCGCGAGCAGTGGCGCCAGACCGATCCGCCGCTGAGCGCCGAGGAGCAGCAGCTCGACGAAGCCGCCGAGCGCGACGCCGAGGCGATCGAGACGCGCACGCTCATCGCCAGCTCCGGCAAGATGATCCGCGCCGGATTCGAGCAGTCGATGCGCGACTGGGCCGACAGGCTGGGCCTGGAGTGCGCGATCGTCGAGCACCCGCACATGCTCACGACGCAGGTCGCCTTCACCGTCACCGGGCCGAAACGCAAGATCGACGAGTTCGCGCGGGGTCTGCGGGCGGAGGAGTGGCAGACCATCCGCGCCGAGCACGCGGTCATCGCCAGCCCGCTGTAGAGGCTGTCTCAACAGGCCATGGGCCGGCGCTGTTGCGCGAACGGCGCCGCGGGCGTACTCTCAGGGATGTCTTGAGGGGCGCGGACTGTTTTCGCGCGACACCGTGAGCGAGGGATAGGGGAGAGGGATGCTCGGGGAGCGATGGGTGGACGGGGCGTGTGGCAGGCTCGGCCGGCTCGCGCTGGTCGCTTGCGTGGCTGTGCTGAGTGCCGCAGCCCTCGCGTCGTCGGCTGGCGCCGTGACGATCGGCGCTGTGAAGGTGAGCCGGGCGATCAGGGAAGCGCCGCTGGTCTCCCCTGAAGAAAGCGGGACCAGGATCCCCCATCTCGGGGCGGTCCACCTGAACAGGGTCGGGATCCTCAAGATCGCGCCGGTTGGCAGGAAGGCCGACAACGTCCTGGTGCTGGAGCCCGGGACCTCGGCCGCGGCTGCGTACTTCGTGCCGTTCGCCAAGTCGCTGCTCGAAGATCCGGCGCTGAAAGGCTGGCAGGTGTGGGCGGTCGAACGCCGGGAGAACTTCCTCGAGAACCAGAAGGAGCTCACCGCGTACAAGTCGGGCACGGTCTCCTCCGAAGAATTCTTCAACTACTACCTCGGCTACCTGGGCAACCCGAGCGTCACGAATCACTACCGGCCGGTGCCGGAATCGGCGGTCCAGTTCGCGAAGCAGTGGGGCATGAACGTCGCCGTCGAAGATCTGAAAGTCGTGATCGAAGAAGCGAAGAAGCTCGGCGGCAAGGTCGTGCTCGGCGGTCACTCGCTCGGCGGCTCGGTCGTCACCGCGTACGCCACGTGGGACTTCGCCGGCAAGCCAGGGGCGGAAGGCCTCTCCGGCCTCGTGTACGACGACGGCGGCAGCAGCCCGCTGGCGATCTCAAAGGAAGAAGCGGAAACGTCGCTGGCAAAGCTGATGCAGCCGGCGGAAACCCCGTGGCTCGCCTTCGGTGGGATCCCGGCGCCCGACCTGGGGCTGTTCTCGGCGACCGGCTCGGCGCTGACGGCCGTGGCGCCGAAGGGGCCCTCGCAGCTGGAACATTTCGCGTTCCTGCCGCCCGACCTGCGCTCGCCGATCACGCCGGTGACCAACGAAGCGGGCTTCGGCTACTCGGTCAACGTCGGCACCTCGCCGCTGTCGCTTGCCGCCGCGCAGATACATGGCGGCGCCGGCGTCGAAGCGGAACCTGAAATCGACGGCCTGCACGGCTGGAACGGCACCGGGGCGCTGACCCCCGTCAGCCGCTACGCGGAAATGCTCTCGGGGCTCGTGTCGGGCACGGCGCTGCGCGAGAGCGGCAGCGAGTGGTACTTCCCGGCCCGGCTCACGCTTGACACCGGCGCGGTCGGCAACGGCCTGGCCAACCCGGCGCAGGAAGTGCTCGGCCTGCATTCGACGATGGGCGAAGACCTGCCCAGGTCGCTGCACATCCTCGCGATCGACTCGGAACTGGACAAGCTCTTCGGAGGCGAACAGACGACACTCACGGAGGCCGAGCTGCTGGCCGCGCAGTCGGGCATCTCGCCGTCGAACCTGACGCTGATCGAAGAGAAGAATTCCTACGCGCACAACGACCCGGCCGGCGCCACGCCGGAAATCAACGAATTCTTCAAGCACCTGGTGCCGTTCCTCAACGAACTGGGCTGAGCCGCTCGGGCGCGGCGATCCCGCCGACGAGCATCCCCGAGCCGAGGTGGGCGCCGAGCACCGGGCCCACCTCGGTGCAGAACAGCGGCCCGAACCCGAACAGCGCCGTACCCGCGGCCACGAGCTGCTCGGCGTCGGCGGGCGCCTGCGCGTGCTGGACGATCCAGTCGCTCGCGCCGCGCTCGTGCAGCTCGTGCAGGTAGGCGACCATCCGCTCGAGTGCGCGCCGGTGCGTGCGCACGCGACCGACGGGCGCGATCTCCGTGCCGAACGTGAGGATCGGCTTGACTTTCAGGGCCGTGCCGACCAGCGCCTGCGCCGCCCCGATGCGCCCGCCGCGGCGAAGGTACTCGAGCGTGTCGAGGCAGAACCAGATGTCGAGGGTCTTCCTGGCCTGGCGCACGCCGTCCACGATCGCCGCCAGCGCCTCGCCCCGTTCGGCGAGGCTCGCCGCCAGTGCCACCAGGCAGCCGAGGCCGCCGGCGCCGGTCTCGCTGTCGAGCACCTCGACCGTGCCTGCCCGGCCTTCCTCGGCGACGATCCGGGCCGCTTCGCGCGCGCTCTCGCACGTGCCCGACAGGCCGCCGGCGATGTGGATCGAGAGGATGTCGCGGCCGGCGTCGAGGAGCGGCTGATAGCAGGACAGGAAGTCGCCCACCGACGGCTGCGAGGTGGTCGGCAGCTGCGGGGACGCATGCAGCCGCGCGTAGAAGGCGTCGAGGTCGCGGTACTCGCGCTCGGGCCGCAGATCGCCGCCCCAGCCGACGTACAGGCTCACCTGCTGGATCCCCCAACGGTCGATCAACGACTGCGGCAGGTATGTGGTGCTGTCGGTGACGACGGCCACGCGGGGGCTCGTCGCGGGCTGCACGGAGGTCTCGTTGGCGCTCACAGGCTGCGTAGCCTACGGCGCGCGCATCCGGCCCGCTCAGCGGATGAGGGGGTCCAGGCGGGTGGCGCTGATCGTCTCGCGCAGCGTGTGCAGGGCGTCGTGGCGGGGGCGCCAGCCTAGCTCGCGCCGTGCCTTGCTCGCGCTCATGATCACCGGCTCGCGAAACGCGGCGATCCACTGCGCCTGCGCGGGCAGGAAGCCGAGGCGTCCGACGATGTCCGCGACCGCGTCCACGGCCAGCTCGGGCACGGGGATCGAGTACCAGCCGAGCTCCTCGGCGAGCAGCTTGACCGTCAGCTCGCCGGCTGCTGCGAGGTTGTACACGCCGGGAGCGCCCCGACCGAGCACCGCCGCGCGCATGGCGCTGGCGACGTCGTCGTGGTGCACCAGCTGGAAGGGCACGCCGGGGTCGGGCAGCACGGGCTTGAGGATCGGCACGCCCTCGAGCAGGCTGAGCACCGGTCCCGGCAGCCGCTCGGAGATCTGCGTGTACGGCAGGCTGGCGATCAGCAGCGGCGCCTGCGGTCCGGCGACGATGCACGGGCGAAACACATACGCGTCGGTGGCGGCGCCGGCGAGGGTGGCCGCGAGCAGCGCCTCGACCTCCGCCTTCTGCGCCGAGTAGTAGTGGGCGGCGGTGCCGCGTGCGGGGACGTCCTCGGTCAGCGGCTGCGGGTTGTCGCGATGGAACCCGTACGCGGCCACCGAGGAGGCGTACACCAGCCGCTTGGCGCCGGCCGCGACGGCTGCCTCGAACACGTTGCGCGAGCCGACGAGGTTCACCTCGCGGCTCTCGTCGGCGCCGCCCATGATCATGAACGCCAGGTGCACGACCACGTCGGCGTCGCGCACGAGCGCGTCCACCGCATCGCGGTCGAGCACGTCGCCCTGCCTGTAGGCGACCTTCTTCCAGCCCCGGGCGCCCGGGTCGAACGGCCTGCGCGCCATGCCGAGGATCGCGGCGATCTCGCGCGAGCGCTCCAGCGAGGCGACGACCGCCTTGCCGATCTCGCCGGTCGGGCCGGTGATCGCCACGGTCAGGCCTTTCCGGGTCCGTGCGGGCGGCGCCATCCACCCGTTGTAGCGCACCGGCAACCCGGGGGCGGGCGTCGGCGCAGCCCGTACGCTTGACCGGTGCCCGGGCTCCCAGCGTCCACGTCGATCGGCCAGAGCATCAGCTCGTTCCTGCAGGCGGCCGGCAGGTTCTTCTCCGATCTCGCCGCCGTCCACTGGGCGGCGCTGTTGCTGGGGCTCGCGTTCTTCGGGCTCAACCTGACGCTGCGCTCGCGCGCCTTCTTCAACAGCCTGCGCGCCGCCTACCCCGCCGCCTCCTTCCAGTGGCGGCGTGTGTGGGGTGCGTACTTCGCGGCGGTCGGCTTCAACAACGTCGTGCCCGCGCGCGGCGGGGACGTCATCAAGCTGTTCCTGACGCGCTCGTCGATCCCCGACTCCCGCTATCCGACCGTCGCGGCGGCGTTCTTCGTCGAGTCGATCTTCGACATCTGCGTCGGCGTGCTCGTGCTGATCTTCGCGTTCACCCAGGGCGTGTTCCCCAAGCCGCCGGACTTCTCGAAGCTGAGCTCGTTCGACATCTCCTACCTCGCCGAGCACTTTCAGCTGACGCTCTTCCTGATCACCGCCCTGGGGATGCTCTGCGTGGTCGCGTTCGCGCTGCTGTCGGTGCGGGCGCAGGCGTTCTGGCAGCGGGCGCGCCAGGGGGTCACGATCCTGAGCGACCGGCGTCGCTACGCGCGCGAAGTGGCCGCGCTGCAGGCGCTCGCGTGGATGTGCCGCTTCGCCGGGTTCTGGTTCCTGCTGGAAGCGTTCAGGGTGGGGGGCTCGGTCGAGAACGTGCTGCTCGTGTTCGCCGTCAACCAGGTCGCCGGCGCCGTGCCGTTCACCCCGGGCGGCCTGGGTGTGCAGCAGGCGCTGCTCGTGAAGGTGTTCGCCACGACCGCCCCCACGGCGGTGGTGGCCGCGTACTCCGTCGGCCAGCAGATCGCGATCGCGGTGTTCACGGCGCTCGTCGGCCTCGGCGCCGTCGTGTTCATCTTCCGCTTCCGCTCCTTCAAGGAGGTGCTCTATGCGGGGCGCGCGTCACGCGAAGCGGAGCGTAGGGCGGAGCGGGCCGGGGTTTATTGAGTTCCGTCGATGACGGCGCTAACGCGCCGGTCGATCGTTTGAGAAACGTCGATGACGGCGCTGCGCGCCGTCATCGACTATTACTGAAGCCCCTCGCGCGCCTCGCGCACGAGGGCGACGGCCTCGGGGAAGACACGGGCGATGACGGTGCGGATCTGCTCGGCCTGAGCCTCGGCGTTGCCCTGGACGTTGATCCTCCCGACGGCCGCGACGGTCATGTCGACCGCGAGCTTGATCGCGTTGTCCGCCCACACGAGCCGCTGGTTGCCCTGCATCTGTTCCGCGAACTCCGCGAGGCGCCGCTGCAGCTCCTCCGGGTCGCCGAACAGATCTCCGAGGCCGCCACTTTCCATGCCCGCATCATAGACTGCCCTGCTCATGCCCTCCGCCGGTGAGATTCGCGAACAGGTAGCCCTAGAGGCCGAGCGCCGCAGTCGCCTTGCCGTACCGGCGTTCGCCGGCGGCTTCCTGTACCTGCTGAGCTCGATCATCATCTCGGGGACGCTCAACGGCGCACCGACGGTCGGCCTGCTCGAGGGCCTCGGCCCGGCGCTGTCCGGCGTGGCGAGCCCGGCCATCAGCCCGCGCACGCCGGAGGTCAAATTCATCAGCCACCATGCGCTGGCGCTGATCGCGGGGAGCACGCTTGCCGCGATAGCGATCGGCGCGTTGACGCTGATCCTGCTGCTGCTCGTCAACGCGACGAGCTTCCGGCGCCCGGAGACGTGGTCGGCCCAGCGGCCGCTGGTGCTGGCCGGGGGGATCGCGGTCGCGGTGGTGAGCGTCGCGCACCAGGTGGCCAGCGCGATCGAGACGCACAACTTCGTGGTCGGCCACGACTACTCCAACCACGCGGTCGAACAGGCGCTGACGACCGGCACGGTCAACACGATCGCCGACTACGTCGACCTGCTCGCCGGGCTCGCGCTCGCCGCAGGGATGATCGGGACGATGATCAACGCCCTGCGCGTCGGGCTGCTGCCGCGCTGGATCGCCTACCTCGGCATGTTCACGGGGCTGCTGATCTTCCTGCCGATCGGCGGCGCCGAGCTGCAGATCGTGCCGGCCTTCTGGATGGTGATGGTCGGCGTGTTGTTCTTCGGGAAATATCCGAAGGGCGATCCGCCGGCGTGGGCCGCCGGTGAGGCGCGGCCGTGGCCGTCGCAGGCGCAGCTGCGCGCCGAACGTGGGGGCGGACGCCCGGCGGTCGCGACGGCCGGCGCCGCGACGACGCCCGCGCCGGTGCCTCCGTCCGGCGGCGGCTCCTCGCGCAAGCGGCGCAAGCGGGGCGCCCGCGGCTGATGTCGCCTGAGCCGCAGACGCCCGCCGGCGAGGAGCTCGACAACGAGCTGGCGTCGCTGCTGGAGGTCGAGCGGTTCGAGCCTCCGGCCGAGTTTCGCGAGCACGCGCTGCTGAGCGACGCGGGCGTCTACGAGGAGGTCGCGGCCGACCCGCAGGCATGGTGGGCGGCGCGTGCGGCGGAGCTCGATTGGTTCCAGCCGTGGACGCGCGTGCTCGACGACGAGAACCCCCCGTTCTACAAGTGGTTCACCGGCGGCACGCTGAACGTCTCATACAACTGCCTGGACCGCCACGTGATCGCCGGCCGCGGCGCGCGCATCGCGCTGCACTGGCGCGGCGAGGACGGCCAGGAGCGCGACATCGCCTACGCGGAGCTGCTGGGAGACGTCGAACGCTTCGCCAGCGCGCTGAAGGAGCTCGGCGTGCGCAGGGGCGACGTGGTCGGGATCTACCTGCCGATGATCCCCGAGGTGGTCGTGGCGATGCTCGCGTGCGCGCGCATCGGCGCTCCGCACAACGTCGTCTTCGGCGGCTTCTCCGCGGAGGCGGTGCGCGAGCGCATGGAGTTCTCCGAGGCGAAGGTGCTGATCACGGTCGACGGCGCTGCGCGCAAGGGCAAGACGGCGCCGGTGAAGGATCGCGTTGACGAACACCTGGGCGACCTGCCGCGCCTGGAGAAGATCGTGGTGGTGCAGAGCAAGGGCACGCCGTGCCAGATGCAGGAGGGGCGCGACGTCTTCTACGAGCAGATCGTCGCGGCGGCGGATCCGGTGTGCCCGGCCGAGCCGCTGGACGCGGAGCACCCGCTGTACATCCTCTACACGTCAGGCTCGACGGCCAAGCCGAAGGGGATCCTGCACACCACCGGCGGCTATCTCACGGGGGTGTCCGCGACCCATCGCTACGTCTTCGACCTGAAGCCGGAGTCCGACGTGTACTGGTGCGCGGCGGACGTCGGCTGGGTCACCGGGCACTCCTACATCGTCTACGGCCCGCTGTGCAACGGCGCCACGTCGGTGATGTGGGAGGGCGCGCCCGACTACCCCCACAAGGGAATCTGGTGGGAGATCGTCGAGCGCTATGGCGTGACGATCCTGTACTGCGCGCCGACCGCCATTCGCGCGTGCATCAAGTGGGGGGCGCGGTGGCCGAACGAGCACGATCTGAAGAGCCTGCGGCTGCTCGGCTCCGTCGGCGAGCCGATCAACCCGAAGGCGTGGCTGTGGTACCACAAGGTGATCGGCGGCGAGCGCTGTCCGATCGTGGACACGTGGTGGCAGACGGAGACGGGCGCGATCATGATCACGCCGCTGCCGGGGATCACGGCCACGAAGCCCGGGTCGGCGACGCAGCCGTTCCCGGGCGTGTTCGCGGAGGTGCTCGGCGAGTCCACCGGCGAGCCGATCGAGGAGGGCCAGGGGCTGCTGGTGCTCACGCGCCCGTGGCCGTCGATGCTGCGCACGCTCTACAAGGAGGAGGAGCGCTTCGTCGATATCTACTTCTCGCGGTTCGGGCGGGAGACCTACCTCGTCGGCGACGCTGCCAGGCGCGACCGCGACGGCTACTACTGGGTGATCGGGCGCATCGACGACGTCGTCAACGTCTCCGGCCACCGCCTGTCGACGGCCGAGGTCGAGTCGGCGATCGTGGCCCATCCCGACGTCGCCGAGGCGGCGGTGATCGGCCAGCACGACGAGGACACCGGGCAGGCGATCGTCGCGTTCGTGACGCTGCAGGGACACCTGGACGGCGACGAGCGCACGATCGAGGGGATCCGCGAGACGGTCGCCGAGCGCATCGGCAAGTTCGCCCGCCCGAAGCGCATCATCTGGGCGGACGACCTGCCGAAGACCCGCTCGGGCAAGATCATGCGCCGCCTGCTGCGCGACATCGCCGAGGGCCGCGCGCTAGGCGACGTGACGACGCTGCGCGACCCTGCCGTGATGGGTCAGCTCGAGGCGCGCATCGGGGAGATGCGCGCACACGAGGACTGAGCTACCCGGCTACCTGCGGCCTTTCAGCGCTTCGAGGTCCGCCTTCAGCTGTTCGAGGTCGAACCCGTCCTTGGTCTTCCCGCTCACCAGGTCGTCTTCTGAGATGTAGGTCCAAGCTTCGTCGCAATACGCTTGGAAGAACGGGACGGTCATCTGCTGGAGGGCGCCCCAGGTGACGACCTCGATGTTCTCGCGCTTGCCGATGCAGGGCACGTAGTGGCCCTCTTTGGGGTCGGGTTCTTCTCCCGGGATCACATCCCATGGCTTGCCTTCGTGGAACTGGCTCATGGCGTATTCGGGGAACTTGAAGCCGATGCCCGCCACCTCGAACAGGTAGACGGCCTGGTACAGGTGTTCCAGGTTGCCCCGCTCGAGCTTCAGGTAGGCGCCGATCTTGTGTGTCCTGCCCTCCGCGTCGACGATGCCGGTCGCACGCCTGTACCCGTAGGCCAGGCGCGGCTGGGTGCCTTTGTCCGTCGGGTTGTGTTCCGGTGGCCCGTCGGCCGGGTCGAAGCCGGTCACGGCTTCGTATGCGCTGAGGACATCCTGTGCGGTGAAGTCGGCTTCGGCGCCTCCCAGCTTGCTGAGGAGCATCGTCTCGTGCCCCGCTCCCGCCCAGACGCAGTCTCCCCATTCGTCGTTGCCCAACATGCCCCACCCCTTGGGCGGGAACAGCGATTCGTTGCCGAATTCCGCCGGAGGGGCGGGGAGCTTCGCCGAATCGACGTACTTCTGGAACATCAGGTCTCGCTGGTCGTCGGTGGCCGGCGCCTTGCCCAGCTTGAGTCCTGGCATCTCGTCATCTCCTCTTGTGGTTCGCGATTGGTAGGGCGGCTAGGGTCGACCCCGCCGCGGACGGCCTTCCCGAGACAGTTCCTACAAATAGAATCTTACATGTTTCTTATAGAGCGTGGGACTTCGCAACGACCACCGAGGCGGGAGGCATTCTCATCGAATCTTTAGGCTGCTCTGAGAGGCTGCGCCCAGATGACCGACCTGGCGATCGAGACGCGCGGCCTGACCAAGCGGTTTGGCGAGCGCACGGCCCTCGACGGCATCGACCTCGATGTGCCGCGCGGGTGCGCGTTCGGCTTCCTCGGACCCAACGGCGCCGGCAAGACGACGATCATCAGGACGCTGCTCGGCCTCACGCACGCGACGTCCGGCACCATGAGCCTGCTGGGCCATCCCGTGCCCGCCGAGCGCGCGCAGGCGCTGCAGCGCGTCGGGGCGATCGTCGAGGAGCCGCGCTTCCACATGCACCTCACCGGGCGCGAGAACCTGCGCATCGTCGCCGCCGTGCGCGGCCCGGAGACGTTCGAGCGGATCGACCCGGCGCTGGCGCGCGTCGGGCTCCACGAGCGCGCGGGCGAGAAGGTCAAGAGCTACTCGATGGGCATGCGCCAGCGGCTCGGGGTCGCCCGCTGTCTGCTGGCCGACCCGCTGCTGCTGATCCTCGACGAGCCGACCAACGGCCTCGATCCGGGCGGCATCCAGGAGTTCCGCGAAATGATCCGCGCGATGGTCGAGCAGGAGGGGCGGACGGTGTTCGTCTCCTCGCACCTCCTGGACGAGGTCGAAAAGACGTGCGACGCGGCGGCGATCGTCGACCGCGGCAAGATCGTCACGCAGGGCGCGATCGCCGATCTCGCCGCCGGCGGCGGCGCACGCAACGAGCTGATCGTCGGCGTCGACGACACCGATCGGGCGCTCGGCATCCTCGGTGCGAGCGCGCTCGTGGCCGAGGCGCGCCGCGACGACGAAGGCATCCGCGTGGTGCTGACCGGAGAGCCGCAGACGGCTGCGCAGGTGAACGCCGCGCTCGTGCAGGCCGGCGTGGGCGTCATCCGCCTGGAGCCCGTGCGTCACAGCCTCGAGCAGCGCTTCCTGCAGATCACGTCCAGGCTCGACGCGGACCTCGTGCCCGAGGAGGTGAAGGCATGACGGCGATTGCGCTGCGCATGACCGGCGCCGATTTCCTCAAGCTTCGTCGCAGGCGCTGGCTGGTGATCCTGTCGCTGTTCTTGACGCTCGGCATCCTCTTGATCATCTATGTGGTCACCGTCATTCAGCATTCCTCGGACCCAGCCAAATATGGCCCGGCTGGCGGTACGAGCAACTTCAGCGATGGTCTGCGCGTGCTGTCGCTGTTCTTCGGCCCCCTCGCTGCGATCCTGATCGGCGTTGAGGCTGGCACCGGGGATGCCTCTGCAGGCGTCTTCCGAGATCTCGTCGTCACGGGTCGCTCGCGCGTCGCGCTATTTGCCACGCGAGTCCCGGCCGCGCTCGCCCTGTGCTGGATGGTGACCGTCACTGGCTTCGTGCTCCTGCTGGTCGGCAGCATTGTGTTTGCCTCGAATCTCCCAACGCCCGGGACATCGCTGGTACTGAACGGCCTGGGATTCATGCTGCTGGCCACGGGTGTGCTGTGTGTGATCGCCGTGTGTTTCGCGTCCTTCACGACCTCTAGGCCGGGCGCGATCGTCACGCTGATCGCGTGGCAGGTCGTCGCAAGCCCGCTGCTCGCAAACATCAGCTCGCTGGGGAGTGCACGCAGGGCGATCCTCAGTCAGGCGATCGCGCACTTCAGTCCCGTCAGCGACGAAGGCCGGCGCGGCGCCACGGTCACGATGCCCGGAGGCACAGCTTTGGTCGTGCTGATCGTCTGGATCGCGGTCTTCTGTGCGCTTGGCGCATGGCGAACGCGCCAGATGGACGCGTAGCGCCGCTTATTGACGTATATTGGGGATCGTCAATAATCCCCGATAAAGGTTTCATGAAGCGCAGCGCAAACCCATATACGCCGGGCGCTGGCAAGCGCCCTGCCAAGCTGGCTGGCCGCGATCCGGACCTGGAGAACTTCAGCCTGCTGCTTGAGCGGTTGAGCGATGGACGACACGAGCGGAGCATGATCTTCTCCGGTCTGCGAGGCATCGGAAAGACGGTGCTCTTGCTCGAGTTCGACATTCTCGCCGGCGAAGCGGAGTGGTTCTCGACGGCGGTTCAGGAGGTCGGTGTCAGTGCTGACTTTCGGACCAGCATGGGACGCAGCGCGCTACGCCTGCTGCGGAGCATGAGCCTCCGCCAGCGCATGAAGGATCGCGCCAAGGCTGCCTTGTCCGTCGTGAAGTCGTTCTCGATTGCCGGGCCAGGAGGGATCAAGCTCCAACTCGACGTGGATGCCGCTCCGGGTAGCGCCGATACTGGCGATATCGAGCAGGATTTGGCCGACCTGCTGGTAGAGATCGGCGAGGTTGCGCGGGCGGGAGGAACGGGGGCTCTGTTCTTGATCGATGAGATGCAGAACCTCGACAAAGCTTCGCTGGGCGCGATCTGCATGGCCCTGCACCGTGTAAGTCAACGAGATCTGCCGGTTGCGCTTGCGGGGGCCGGGCTGCCCACGCTACCGATGATGCTGCGCGCGGCGAAGCCGTATGCGCCAAGGCTGTTTTCCTACCACACCCTGGGCCGGCTATCCGACGCTGAGGCCAGGCTCGCTCTCGTTGGGCCGGCTGTGCTGCAAGGTGTTGAGTTCGAGGGCCCGGCGATCGATCTCGTCGTGGAGCAGGCTGGCGGGTACCCCTACTTCCTCCAGGAGTACGGGCGCGTCCTTTGGGACGAGGTCGACACTCCACCGATCACTGTGACGTCTGTCCGCGGCGTGGAAGAGATCGTCGAAGACAACCTAGACCGGGGGTTCTTCGGCCCCGCGTTCGACCTCGCCACTGATGCTGAGCAGCGATATCTGATCGCGATCGCATCTCTCGGTGACGGTCCCTACCGGACCGTCGATGCGGCTCGTGCCGCTGGATACGCCAGTATCGGTGGAGCATCCGTGGTCCGCGAAGAGCTGATCGAGAAGGAGCTGCTCTGGAGCCCGAGACGAGGCCAGATCGACTTCACCGTGCCTCGGTTTGCGGCATACCTGCGAGCGGCCCACGGTCAGCGCTCGTGAGCTGCCCCATGGGCGTTTATTGATAGATGCCAATAAAACGCTAGAAATCCGGAGCCGGCATGACGTCGATTGCCGGGCATTCTCGGGACGTTCCAGTTCCGGGTGCGCCTCCATCGCGGTGGTGTGCACCGCGCCCCGGGCATCCTCCTAGACTCCGAAGCAGTGGACGCCACGGCCAGCGAAGACGGCAGCCGCAAGATCGTCGAGGCCCGTGATCTGCGGCGTCGGTATGGGGAAGGCGAAGCGGCCGTGGACGCGCTCTCGGGCGTCACCGTCGACTTCCCCGCCGGCCGCTTCGCCGCGATCATGGGGCCCTCGGGCTCGGGCAAGTCGACGCTCATGCACATCCTCGCGGGGCTCGACCGGCCGACGTCGGGGACCGTGCGCATCGCCGGCGTGGAGCTGACCGAGCTCGACGACCGCGCGCTGACGCAGCTGCGCCGCGACCGCGTCGGCTTCATCTTCCAGACGTTCAACCTGCTGCCGGTGCTGAACGCCGAGGAGAACATCCTGCTGCCGCTGTCGATCGCCGGGCGCAGGGTCGACCGCGAGTGGTTCGACCGGCTGGTCGACACCGTCGGCATCCGCGACCGGCTCAGCCACCGTCCGGCGGAGCTCTCGGGCGGCCAGCAGCAGCGCGTGGCGGTCGCCCGCGCGCTGATCTCGCGGCCGTCGGTGGTGTTCGCAGACGAGCCGTCCGGCAACCTCGACTCGAAAGCCTCCGGCGACGTGCTCGGGCTGCTGCGCCACGCCGTCGACGACTTCGGCCAGACGGTCGTGATGGTCACGCACGACGCGCACGCCGCGTCGTTCGCCGATCGGCTGCTGCTGCTGGCGGACGGCAAGATCGTCCACGACGGCGAGGCGGCGAGCGCCGAGCAGGCGCTCGACCGGATGAAGGCGATCGACTGATGAACAAGCTGGTGCTCCGCGGCTTTGCCCAGCGCAAGGTCCGGGCGCTGCTGACGGGGATCGCGATCGTGCTCGGGGTGGCGCTGATGGCGGGCACCTACATCCTCACCGACACGATCAACCACACCTTCGCGGAAGTCTTCGGCAGCGCCTACAAAGACAAGGCCGTCGTGGTCACCGCCAGGGAAACGCTTGGCAAAGGAAGCGAATCGCAGGCCTATCCGATCAGGGAAGCGACGCTCGCGCGGGTACGCGCAGTGCCAGGGGTGGCGGCTGCCTCTCCGTCCATCTCCACGCGGGCGACGCTGCTGACGGCGAGCGGCAAACGCATCTCCAGTGCGGCGCCGTCGCTCGTCAACGCGGTGCAGCCGCCGCGCTTCGAGTCCTTCACCGCCGTGCAGGGGCATCTGCCGAACGCCGAAGACGAGGTCTCGATCGACCAGGCGACCGCGCAGCGCGACCACCTGAAGCTCGGGCAGCGGCTGGTGATCGCCGGCAGCGCGCCGGCGCGGAGCTACACGATCTCCGGGATCGCGAGGTTCGCGGGCAGCGAATCCTTCGGCGGCGCGAGCGTCGCGCTGGTGATGCCCGCGCAGGCCCAGTACATAGCCGGCGAACCCGGCGAATACGACGGCATCAACGTCGCCGCAGCCTCCGGCATCACCCCGGAACAGCTCGCCGCGCGCGTGCGCGCGGCGCTGCCGGCGACGCTGATCGTGCGCACCGGCGCCCAGGAAGCCGCCAACCAGACCTCCGAACTGGAAGAAAAGCTCGGCTTCCTGCGCACGTTCCTGCTCGTCTTCGCCTACGTAGCGCTGGTCGTCGGCGCGTTCATCATCTTCAACACCTTCTCGATCACCGTCGCCCAGCGCACGCGCGAGTTCGGCCTGCTGCGCACGCTCGGCGCCTCGCGCCGGCAGCTGATGCGCTCGGTCGTAGAGGAAGGGCTGCTGCTGGGCGTCGCGGGATCGGTCGTCGGGCTGTTCGCGGGGATCGGCCTGGCGCCGGCGCTCGACGGGCTGTTCAAGGCGTTCGGCGCCGACCTGCCCGACAACGGCACGGTTCTGGAGACGCGCACCGTGATCGTCTCGCTCGGCGTCGGCATCCTCATCACGGTGCTCGCCGGCTTCTTCCCGGCGCTGCGCGCGACGCGCGTGCCGCCGATGGCGGCGATGCGCGAGGGCGTGCAGATCCCGCCGCGCGAGTTGACGGAGTCCGTCGTGCTGCGGCGTCTGGGGGCCGTTGCGGTCGTGTTCGCACTCGTCGGGCTGGTGCTCGGCAAGGGTGTGGCACCGATCCTGTTCGTGATCTTCGCCGTGTACGTCACCGTTCTGCTCGTGCGCCTGGCGCGCGGCAACAGGCCGCGCCACTACCGCGTGATCCCGGCGCTCGGCCGCGCGATCGGCCTGCTCGTGAGCTGGCGCGGCATCACCGGGCAGCTCGCGCGGGAGAACTCGATACGCCAGCCGGGCCGCACGCTGGTGACCGCGCTCGCGCTGACCATCGGCCTCGGGCTCGTCGCGTTCATCTCGGTGCTCGCAGCGGGCACGAAGGCGACGATCGACCAGGCGGTCGACCGCTCGTTCGCGGGCAGCCTGATCGTGCAGAACATGCGCACCGGCGAAGGCGGCGTCCCGGCGGCGGTCGCACCGGCGCTGCGCTCGATCCGCGGTGTCGCGAGCGTCACCGCGGTCGCCTTCACCAAGGGCAGGGTGCGGGCGCTCGATCGGCCGGGCGCGCCGGTGATCGCGGAAAAGAGCCCCGTGACCGCGATCGAACCGCAGTCGTTCGGCGCGATGTACAAGGTGGAATGGGAACACGGCTCGGCGGCGACGCTCTCCTCGCTCGGCGAAGGCGGCACGATCCTGTCGAAGAAATTCGCGAGCGCCCACCACCTGCGGGTCGGGCAGCGCCTGCTCGTGCTGAGCGCCTCGGGCCACCAGGTGACGCTGACGGTGCGCGGCATCGTCAAGGAAGAAGCGATCGGCCTGTTCTCCAACCTGACGATCTCGCGCACGCTGGCGCGCACGGCGTTCGGGCAGCGCGAAGACGGCGTCGACTTCATCGCCTACGCATCCGGCGCGAACGGCACGCGGGTGCACGACAGCATCGACGCGCTGCTGCACGCCAGCTTCCCCCAGACGCACGCGCAGACGGCGGCGCAGTACACGCAGGAAGAGAGCAGCAAAGTCAACCAGCTCCTGCTGCTCGTGTACGTGCTGCTGGCGCTGTCGGTGCTCGTGTCGCTGTTCGGGATCGTCAACACGCTGGTGCTGTCGATCTACGAGCGCACGCACGAGCTCGGGATGATGCGCGCGATCGGCGCCTCGCGCCGCCAGATCCGCCAGATGATCCGCTACGAGTCGCTGATCACCAGCCTGATCGGCGGCGTGCTCGGCCTCGTGATCGGAGTCGTGGGGGCGGTGCTCGTGACCAAGCTCGAGCTGTCGGGCTCGGGCTACGTGCTCGCGATCCCCGTGGGCACGCTGTTCCTGCTGCTGATCGCCTCGGCGCTCGCGGGCCTGCTCGCCGCGCAGCTGCCCGCGCGGCGCGCCGCCAGGCTGGACGTGCTGGGGGCGCTCGCCAGCGAGTGAGTGCGGTGCCCGATCGGCAGCTAAGCTGCCGGGCAATGGCCGCCACCATCCCCGCCGAGCCGACGGACCCGGAGCTGCAGGCGACGGCGTGGGACCTCGAGCCGCTCCTCGACGGCGAGGGCGAGCCGGGCGTCGAGCGGCGCGTGCGCGAGGCGCTCGAGCGCTCGCAGGCGTTCGCCGGCCGCCACGCGGGCAGGCTCCAGGAGCTCGACAGCGCGGGCCTGCGCGAGGCGATGCGGGAGCTGGCGGGGATCCACGAGCTGGCCGCGCGCGCCGGCTACTACGCGGCGCTGCGCTTCTCCACCGACACGGCGGACCCCGCCAACGGCGCGCTGCTGCAGAAGGTGCAGGAGCAGGAGACTCAGGTCCAGACGACGCTGCTGTTCTTCGAGCTGGAGTGGGCGGCGCTTCCAGACGAGCGCGCGGAGCAGCTGCTGGCGGGGGAGGGCCTGGAGTTCTGCGCGCACCACCTGCGCAACGTGCGCCGCTACCGCGAGCACCTGCTGAGCGAGCCGGAGGAGAAGATCCTCGCGGAGAAGTCGCTGACGGGCGCGAGCGCGTGGACGCGGCTGTTCGAGGAGCTGACGTCGGCGATCGAGGTGGAGCTGCCGGCGGCGGGCGTCGACGCGAGCGCGGAAGGGGGAGGCGAGCAGGTCGCGCTGGACGTGGCGCTGAGCCGCCTGGCGCTGGCGGACCCGGACGTGCGGCGCACGACGGCGGAGGCGGTGACGGCGGCGCTGGCGCCGGGCCTGCGCACGCGCGCGTACCTGTTCAACACGCTGCTGGCGGACAAGGCGACGGACGATCGCCTGCGCAGCTATCCGCACTGGCTGGCGGCGCGCAACCTGGCGAACGAGGCGAGCGACGAGTCGGTGCGGGCGCTGATAGAGGCGGTGCGCGCGCGCTATGAGATCCCGCGCCGCTGGTACCGGCTGAAGGCGCGGCTGCTGGGCGTGGAGCGTCTGGCGGACTACGACCGCATGGCGGCGGTGACGGAGGACGCGATCAGCTACCCGTTCGCGCACGCGCGCGAGATCGTGCTCGACTGCTACTCGTCGTTCTCGCCGGAGCTGGGGACGCTGGTGCAGCGCTTCTTCGACGAGCGCAGGATCGACGCGCCGGTGCGCCCGGGAAAGCGCGGCGGCGCGTTCTGCGCGGCGGCGGTGCCGTCGGTGTTCCCGTACGTGCTGCTCAACTACACCCACCGCCGCCGCGACGTGCTGACGCTCGCGCACGAGCTCGGCCACGGCGTGCACTTCGCGCTGGCGGCGCGCCAGGGGGTCTTCCACCAGAGCACGCCGCTGACGCTGGCGGAGACGGCGTCGGTGTTCGGCGAGACGATCGTGTTCGGGCGCCTGCTGGAGGAGGACACGGCGCCGGCGTCGCGCCTGGCGCTGCTGGCGGAGAACCTGGAGGACACGATCGCGACGGTCTTCCGCCAGGTGGCGATGAACCGCTTCGAGGATCTGGTGCACACGAACAGGCGCGAGCAGGGCGAGCTGTCGGTGGAGCGCCTGGGGGAGCTGTGGGCGGAGAGTCAGTCGGAGATGTTCGGCGACTCGATCGAGCTGACCGACGGCTACCGCAGCTGGTGGTCGTACATCCCGCACTTCATCGGCAGCCCGGGCTACGTGTACGCGTACGCGTACGGCCAGCTGCTGGCGCTGTCGGTGTACGAGCGCTACGAGCAGACGGGCCCGGAGCTGGTGCCGCGCTACCTGGAGATGCTGGCGGCGGGCGGCTCGCGCAGCCCGCAGGAGCTCGGCGAGATCGTCGGCGTGGACCTCGCGGACCCGGGCTTCTGGACGGCGGGGCTGGACCTGGTGGAGCGCCAGCTGCAGGAAGCGGAAGCGGCGGCGCAGGCGTCGGGAAGGCTGGGATGAGCCAGGCGTTCGCGGGCAAGACGGTGCTGGTGACGGGCGCCTCGCGCGGCATCGGCCTGGCGACGGCGCGCCGGTTCGCGTCGCTGGGCGCGAAGGTGGGCCTGGTGGCGAGCAACGCGCAGCTGCTGGAGCGGGTGGGCGAGCAGATCGAGGGCGGGCACCACGTGGTCGCGGCCGACCTGACCGACCCGGCCGCGTGCGCGCGTGCGGTCTCCGAGGTGGTGGCGGCCCTCGGCCCGATCGACGTGCTGATCAGCTGCGCGGGCGTGCTGCGGCGGGACTTCGTCGAGGACGTCGAGCCGGCGGACTTCGAGCAGAGCTACCGCCTGCACGTGGGCGCGGCGATCTGGCTCACCCAGGCGGTGCTGCCGAGCATGCGCGATCGCGGCTACGGGCGCATCGTGCTCGTGTCCTCGGAGCTGGGGCTGATCGGCGGCCCCTCATACGCGTCGTACTGCTCGAGCAAGTGGGCGATGGTGGGGCTGGGGGAGGTGCTGACGCACGAGCTGGCGCGCAGCGGCGTGCGCGCGACGGTCGTGTGCCCGGGCGACGTGCGCACCGACCAGCTGAGCGAAGAGCACGAGTGGGGCCTGACTGGCGGCGTGACGCCGGAGAAGGCGATGTCGCCGGACTACGTGGCCCGCGCGATCGTGCGCGCGACCGAGCGCGGCAAGCCGCTGGTGGTGATCGACCGTCCGCACATGCGGGCGGCGTTCTGGATCATGCGCCGCGCACCGCGTTTGCGCGTGCCGCTCGTCGGCGATGCCTATAAGAAGCTGATGCGCGAGCGCGCTGAGCGCACCGGCTGACGGTGATCCCGGGCGGGGTCAGCCGGCAGCGACGAGCAGTGACGCCCCGGCGTAGACGTGCGCCGGCGTGTCCTTGACCGCCTTGCGAACGAGCTTCGGCTCCTGGCCGACAGGTGCAATGTCGATCGCGAACTCAAGGCCGGTTGCCGCCGTGATCTTCAAGAGAGTCTCGATCTGCGGGTTCTTTTCGCCTGACTCGAGCTCCACCACCCGTGGTTGGCTCACGCCCAGGCGGTCGGCGAGGTCGCGTTGTGAGAGCCGCTGGTCGGAGCGGTAGCCGATCAGCTGGCCGGCGACCATGCGCGCCAACGCCAAGCGTTCCCATTCGGCAGCGAACTCGGGGTCTGCTGCCATCTCGGCGGCCAGCAGCTCCTCGTGCGTCTTGATTCCCTTCGGCCAGCTGCCCGGTATCTCTGCCATAGCGGTCATGATAGGTCCAGACTTATCGAGCGTCAAGGGTTGGCCCGTCATATCGCGCAGCCCGGGTCTGCGCTCGCGCGACCAGCGCCGCGAAGTTCGCGTGACGGTCGACCGCCAGGATCACGTAGATCGAGCCGGACCTGCGGCAGATCGCCCGCCAGTCGCTTCGGCCCTGCTTCGGACGCAGCTCACGCAGCCCGGAGGCAGCGGCGCCTTGCAGCGGCTTCATATGGGGCGGTTCGAGACGCTCTCCGAGTTGGCGTAGCTTCACGACGGCGTTGAGGATCGCGCGATGCCCGTCCGTGGACCTAACGACGGTCACGAACTCATCCACAGCGTCTGGGTCGTAAATGACGGCGAACGGTTGCGACTCTGATGCCGAGCTCATCGAGAGAACCTAGTCACGAGTTGGGATGGCACGCTCGCCTGAACCGGGCGCATCCGCGGTAGGCGCCGTCCGTCCGCAAGCAGCCCGGTCGTCCGTGCGCCCCGCTTGAGTTCATTGAGGTCGCGCCGCCGCCAGCGTAGAGCTTGTGCGTGGGCCGATGCCCGATCGGCGGCGACCTATACTCGGACGGACGGTTGACAGCTCGGCGAAAGGTGCCTTCGTGGACGTCGATATCTGGTCTGACATCGCGTGTCCCTGGTGCTACATCGGCAAGCGTCGTTTCGAAATGGCGCTGGCCGAGTTCGAGCACCGCGACAAGGTGCGGGTGAATTGGCGCAGCTTCGAGCTCGACCCCGATGCGCCGCACGAGCAGGAGGGCGATCGCGCCGCGCGCCTGGCGGAGAAGTACGGGATGACGATCGAGCAGGCGCATGAAGCGGGGCGGCAGATCACGGATGTGGCCGCCGGCGAGGGCCTTGGCTTCCGCTTCGACACCGCTCGCAGCGGCAACACGTTCGACGGCCACCGGGTCGTGCACCTGGCCGCCGAGCACGGGCTGCAGGACGCTATGAAGGAGCGTCTGCTGCGGGCTTACTTCACCGAAGGCGAGCTGGTCAGCGACCACGACACGCTCGTGCGCATGGCCGTCGAGGTTGGCCTCCCCGAGGATGAGGTTCGCGAGGCGCTCGCGACCGAGCGCTACGCCGAGGAGGTCCGCGGCGACGAGCTGCTTGCCGGTCAGCTGGGCATCAGGGCGGTACCGACGTTCGTCGTGGATCGGCGGCTCGGCACCTCCGGCGCCCAGGATCCCGGCTCGCTGCTGGAGCTGTTGCGTCGGGGCTGGGAGGCTCGCGGCGAGCAGGCCGTCGTCGCAGCCGCCGACGCGCCTGGCGGCGACGGCTGATCGGTCGAGCCGTGCCGGGCGGTGGATTGAGCGGCGCGCCCGAGGATCTTCCGCTTGGTGAGGAGCTCGACTGGCAGCACGCCAAGACGCCGCACCGAACCGTCCTGCGCGGCGCTCACGTGCTGGTGCGCCCGCTCGATGCCGCCAACGACGCCGAGCCGCTGTTCGCGGTCTCACATCCGCCCGACGGCGATCCCGCGATCTGGACGTACCTGCCGGACGGTCCGTACGGGAGTCCCGATGACCTGCGCCAGATGCTGCGCTGGGCGGAGGCCTCCGAGGACCCGCTGTATTTCGCGCTGTGCCGTCTCCCCGACGAGCAGCCGCTCGGGCTCGCGTCCTACCTGCGGATCGAGCCGCGGCAGGGCGTGATCGAGATCGGCCACATCTGGTTCGGCGTCCCGCTGCAGCGGACGACGGCGGCGAGCGAGGCGATCTACCTGCTGGCGCGCCACGCCTTCGACGACCTCGGCTATCGCCGCCTGGAGTGGAAATGCAACGCCCTGAACGCCGCCTCGCGGCGTGCCGCCGAGCGCTTCGGGTTCACCTTCGAGGGCGTCTTCCGCCAGCACCAGGTCGTGAAGGGCCGCAACCGCGACACCGCGTGGTACGCGATCACCGACGATGAGTGGCCGGCGATCGGGCGCGGCTTCGAGGCGTGGCTCTCGCCCGCGAACAGGGACGCGGACGGGCGCCAGCGACGCGCGCTCGGCGAGCTGATCGCCGAAGCGCGCGCCGGCTGAGCTGAGCGCGACCGGCCAGGACGCGCTCACAGCCTCAGCTTCAGGCCCCGGCGACCGCCAGCTGCTCGTCGCTGTAGGTCTCCCCGCGCTCGGCCTTCTCGACCAGCGAGGCGGGCGGCTCGAAGCGCTCGCCGTACTTCTCGGCCAGCTCACGCGCACGCGAGACGAAGCCCGCGACGCCGCCGTCGTAGCCGTTGATGTACTGCAGCACGCCGCCGGTCCAGCCGGGGAAGCCGATGCCGAGGATCGAGCCGATGTTCGCGTCGGCGACCGACTCGATCACGCCCTCGTCGAGGCACCTGACGCTCTCGATGGCCTCGGCGAACAGCATCCGCTCCTCGAGGTCCTCGAGCGAGATGGACGCGGGATCGTCGGTCTGCGGGAAGGCGTCCCTCAGGCCCTTCCAGAGACCGGTGCGCTTCCCGTCCTCGTATTCGTAGAAGCCCGCGCCGCGCAGCCTGCCGGGCCGCCCCGCCTCGAGCATGTGGTCGACGACGGCGAAGGCCGGGTGCGGCGTGAACGTGCCGCCTTCGGCCTCGATCGCATCCTTGTAGGCCTTGCGGATCTTCGCCGACAGTTCCATGTTCAGCTCGTCGGTGAGCTGCAGGACCGGCGCGGGGTAGCCGGCCTGGTTGGAGGCCTGCTCGATCGACGGCGCGGGAACGCCCTCGAGCAGCATGGCGATGCCCTCGTTGATGAACGTGCCGATCACGCGGCTGGTGAAGAAGCCGCGGCTGTCGTTGACGACGATCGGCGTCTTCTTGATCTGCTTGGCGAGGTCGAGCGCGCGGTAGAGCGTCTCCTGGCTGGTCTTCTCGCCCTTGATGATCTCCAGCAGCGGCATCTTGTCGACGGGGCTGAAGAAGTGCAGGCCGATGAAGTCCTCCGGCCGGCTGACCCCCTCGGCGAGCTCGGTGATGGGCAGCGTGGAGGTGTTGGAGCCGAGCAGCGCGTCCGGAGCGAGGTGCGGCTCGATCTCGGCGAACACCTGCGCCTTGACCGCGGGGTCCTCGAACACGGCCTCGATCACGAGGTCGGCGCCGGCGGCGGCCGCGGGGTCGTCCGTCGGCGTGATCCGCGCGAGCAGCGCGTCGCCCTTCTCCTGCGTGGAGCGACCGCGGGAGACGGCCTTCTCGACGAGCGCCTGCGAGTAGCCCTTGCCGCGGTCGGCCGCCTCCTGGGAGACGTCCTTGAGCACGACCTCGATGCCGGCTTTGGCGCACACGTATGCGATCGCGGCGCCCATCATGCCGGCGCCGAGGACGACGACCTTCTGCGCGCGGAACGGCTCGATGCCCTCCGGCCGGTCGCGGTCGCCGTTGACCTGCTGCAGGTCGAAGAAGAACGCCTGGATCATGTTCTTGGAGACCTGCCCGATGAGCAGGTCGACGAAGTAGCGGCCCTCGATCTCGATCGCCGTGTCGAAGTCCACCTGCGCGCCCTCGACGGCGGCGGCCATGATGTGGTGCGGCGCGGGGTAGTTGGCGCCCTTGAGCTGCTTGCGCAGGTTGGCGGGGAACGCCGGCAGGTTCTGCGCGAGCTTGGGGTTCGACGGTGTGCCGCCGGGGATCTTGTAGCCCTTGACGTCCCACGGCTGCACGACCTCCTCGCCGGCCTTGGAGGCGATCCACGCCTTGGCGGCGGGGACGAGCTCCTCCTGGGTCGCCACGACCTCGTCGAGGATGCCGACCTCTTTGGCCTTGTCGGGGCGCAGGCGCTGCCCCTGCATCAGCAGCTGCATGAGCGCGTCGACGATGCCGATCATGCGCACGGTGCGCACGACGCCGCCGGCGCCGGGCAGCAGGCCGAGCTGCACCTCGGGGAAGCCCATCTGGACCTTCGGGTCGTCGACCGCGATGCGGTGGTGGGTGGCGAGCGCGATCTCGAGGCCGCCGCCGAGGGCGGCGCCGTTGATGGCGGCGACGACGGGCTTGCCGAGCGTCTCCAGACGGCGCAGCTGCGCCTTGCCGGCGCGCACCATCTCGGCGAGCTCGGGCGCGTTCTCGGGTCTCGCCAGCTTGAGGTCGTTGAGGTCGCCGCCGGCGAAGAACGTGTTCTTGGCGGAGGTGATGACGACGCCAGCGATCTCGTCCTTCTCGGCTTCGAGGCGGTCGAGCGTCGCCGCCATCGATTCGGCGTAGGCGGCGTTCATCGTGTTGGCCGACTGGTTGGGGTCGTCGAGCGTGAGCACGACGATGCCGTCCTCGCCCTTCTCCCAGCGAATAGTTGAAGTGCCCTCTGCCATGACTAGATCGCCTCCACGACTGTCGCGATTCCCATGCCGCCGCCGACGCAGAGCGTCGCGAGGCCGTACCTGCCGCCCGTGCGGTGCAGCTCGTCGATGAGGGTACCCAGGATCATGCCGCCGGTTGCCCCGAGCGGGTGACCCATGGCGATGGCGCCGCCGTTGACGTTTACCTTCTCCATGTCGAGACCCATGTCCCTGACGAAGCGCAGCACGACGGCGGCGAACGCCTCGTTGATCTCCACGAGGTCGAGCTGATCGACGGTGATGCCGGCCTTCTCGAGCGCCTTGCGGCTGGCGGGCGCGGGGCCGGTGAGCATGATCGTCGGGTCCGCCCCCGAGAGCGCGGTGGCGAGGATCCTCGCCTTCGGCTGAAGGCCGAGGTCGCTTCCGGTCTTCTCGTTGCCGATCGTCAGCAGCGAGGCGCCGTCGACGATCCCCGATGAGTTGCCGGGTGTGTGGACGTGCTCGATCCTCTCGATCCAGTGGTACTTCTGCAGCGCGACCGAGTCGAAGCCCCCCATCTCCCCCATAGCAGCGAACGACGGCTTCAGGCCGCCGAGCGTCTCGACGGTGGTGCCCGGCCGGATGAACTCCTCGTGGTCGAGCACGACGTTCTCGTTGAGGTCCTTGACGGGGATGACCGAGCCGGCGAAGCGGCCCTCGGCCTCGGCGGCGGCGGCGCGCGCCTGCGAGCGGGCGGCGTAGGTGTCGACGTCCTCGCGGCTGAACTCCTCGATCGTCGCGATCAGGTCGGCGCTGATGCCCTGGGGGACGAACGACGTGTCGTAGTTGGTCTCGGGGTCCATCGCCCAGGCGCCGCCGTCGGAGCCCATGGGCACGCGCGACATCGACTCGACGCCGCCGGCGAACACGAGGTCCTCCCAGCCGGAGGCGACCTTCTGCGCGGCGATGTTGACGGCCTCCAGGCCCGAGGCGCAGAAGCGGTTGACCTGCAGGCCGGCGACCGTGTCGGGCAGCCCGGCCTTGATGGCGGCCGTCTTGGCGATGTCCGCGCCCTGGTCGCCGACGGGCGAGACACAGCCGAGCACGACGTCGTCGACGCGCGAGGGGTCGAGTTTCTCGTTGCGGATGAGCGTCTCGTGCATCAGGCCGACGACGAGGTCGACGGGCTTGGTGCCGTGCAGGGAGCCGTTGAACTTGCCCTTGCCGCGCGGTGTGCGGATCGCATCGAAGACCAGTGCGTCGGTCGCTGCCATCAGTCAGTCCTCCTGTGTCGTCGGGACGCCGGCCGGGAGGCGCTGGTCCGGATGGAAAGTCGCCGGCAAAGCTAGCACACAAACGTTCATGCGCGAACGCAAATATGTCTAAGATCAGCGCGATGACGGCGACCGCCAGCCCCGCCCCGCGCCGCAGCCAGGCGGAGCGCAGCGCAACAACCCGCGACGCGCTGCTGGACGCGACGATCGCGTGCCTGGTCGAGGACGGCTACGCGAACACGACCACCAGCCGTGTGGCCGAACGCGCGGGCGTCTCCCGCGGCGCGCACCTGCACCACTTCCAGACGCGCCAGGCCCTGCTGGCGGCGGCGATGGAACGCCTGGCCGAACGCCGCGGCGCGCAGCTGCTCGCGGCCGCCGAGGACCTCCCGGAGGGCCGCGAGCGCCTGGTCCAGGGCCTCGACCTGCTGTGGGAGAGCTACGCGAACCCGCTGTTCCAGGCGGCGCTGGACCTGTGGTCGCACGCGCGCACCGACCCCGACCTGCGCGAGCGGCTGGTCCCGGTCGAGCGGCGCCTCGACCGTCAGACGCTGGCAATCACGAGGCGCCTCTTTCCTGCGCTGGCCGAGCACGCCGACTTCGATCGGCTCATAGAGATGGCCGTCTCGACGATCCGCGGGCTCGCGCTGCTGGACACGCTGCACCCCGGTGATGCGCGTAACCGCAAGCAGTGGCGCTACAGCCGCGCGCGGCTGGTTGAGTTGTTTGAGGGGGCGCTGTGACGACGGAGTATTTGCTTGGGGCGCCATGCGCCCGATGCCCTGTGTCAGGGCTACTCGCAAGGCTTGCGCTGGACCCTAGGCGAAGCGGATAACTCCTGCGACCAGCTTGTGGTGCCAGCCGTCGTAGGCCGACCCGAGGCTAACGGTCAGCATGACGCGCCGCGGCGGCTCGTATCCCAGGTCGCTCCAGTCGTGCAGGCCCTCGGGTAGCCGGAGTACCTTCGGCCCGACATCGAAGTCGGTCAGTGGCAGGCTCCACGCCTGTCCACCGAAGCGGAAGATAGCTCGCGGGCTGCCTGCGTGCGCGTCGGCCTGCGCTCCGTGGCCGAAGCGAAGGTCCTGTGGCTCGATGATCAGAAGCGACGCACTCAGGCCTGCTGCGGCGACGTGAGCGGGCACCGCGCGTCCCCGGTTGACGAACAGTGTGGGACCGTGCTCGGCCAAGTCAAGCAGAAGCTTGAGGGCTTGGTCAGGGTCGGCGCTACCCTCGCGTTGCCATGGCTCATCGGCAATGAGCAGGTTCTCTGGCTGAGCCGGATCGGGGGCAGAGCCTTGGTGCGAGAAGGTCACGATGTCGAGTAGTCGGGGCGTGCGACCCTGCACCAGGCACTCCCCGGCAGATAGGGCGCCGTCGCCGAAGGGGGAGACTGGACGTACTAGTCGACGACTCGGTAGCGAAACCCCGGCTACGCAGTGTCCGCCGGTCTTCCGGGAGTTTGCGACCACGAGAATCCGCTCGGTGGGCATCGGCACACCCTAGCCCGACGGTGCCTTGCTCTAAAGGTGAGTGATTTGAAAGCCACCCCACCGATCGGACAGATACTCGAGCACCAAGCGACGATGACAGTGCTCAGCTGTCGCCTCCGAACACAGCAGCGCGGTCGGGGTCACGAACTCACTGCGGTCGAGCCGGCGCTCGATCTCGCGCTCGCGCAGGAGGGCGATGAACCGTTCTTCGTACTCGATCCATGGCATCTGATGTTGGCGCTTGTAGGCAGCGAGCAGCTCATCGGTGGGAGCAAGCAATGGCTCGTGTGCGTACTCGGCATTGACAAGTTCGCGTAGAAAATACGGTAGATCGCGATCCTTCGCAAAGCCCGAAAGCTGTGAGGAGGGATTGCGGCGTACATCGAGCAATCGCCGCACGCCAGCGCGATTCAGGCGGCCGAAGAAGCCCTCGGCCGTCGTCTTTGTGAAACCGATGCTGTAGATCTCCATGGCAGTGGCTCCTCGAACAGGGAGTCCGGTCGTGTGAAACCACGCTCGGACTCCAGGCGACCATCCCCGCGGATGTGTAGCACAGGCATGCCCTGCTCAAAGAGCACGCGAGAAACCAGCAGCCGACGGTGGCAGTGCTGCGGGTTCTCCTCGGCGCACATCACCGCAACCCGCAGCACGCTGATGCCCTGTCGAAGCCGGAACAGGCCACGAACGAATTCCGCTGACTTCGCGACAGCGTCATAACGGACATGACCGCTCTCGTCGTAGAGATCCTCGTCATTCGGCCGTCCGCCGAGCTCATGCCCCAGGAACAGATATTGCACGTTGACACGCTGCAGCGACTCGAGCAGCGCTCCACGGTCAAACCACGGCGCATGCCGCGATGCTGGCCAGGAGCGCACGTCGGCGACGCCCTGAACGTCATATGCGCGCAGCAACTCTAGGAAGTGCTCGAGCCGGTGGTTTGAGTGCCCGATTGTCAGCAGCGTGCCTTGGTCAACCATCGGGTGCCGCCCGTGCCACCTGCTTCTGCCACACGAGATCTCCAAGCACGCGGTCAAGTGCCGCCAAGCACTCCTCGACATTCTCGTAACTCAGCTGGCGCACCGCAGGATGCTCGCGCGCAATGTTCTCGACGAACGGCGCGCTACCGGCTCGTTCGTTGCGTAGCGCGATCACCGGCCGTCCCTCGCACAGCGCAAACGCGAGCTCAGCCCCGACATCGGCACCAGCACAGGAGATGTCCACGATGCACGCATCAGCCAGGCGCAACGCCTGTAGTCTGCGGTCGGCCAGTTCCTCAGTAGCAGCCACCACCGGCCATCCGTGCCGTCGACACATCTCTGCTACGCCAAGCCGTAGCCGCTCGCCTTGCGGAAGCGATACGTACATCCATATGCCCTCATGCGCCTCGCGCTTGTGGTCCATAACCAGAGTCTAGATCGGGAGATTTGCGCTGGGCACCTGACGGCAGGTTGCCACGCATCCCGGACGGATGAGGCCAACGCAGCGTCGCGCTTAGCTCGGGCGAGCAGCCGTCCCGTGTATCCGTCTACGAGGACTCAGAACAACCCCAGCGCGCCGCCCGCATGGTGCACCAGGTCGAACAGGGGCTGGGGGACGATGCCGAGGAAGAGGGTTGCCGCGCCGGCGAGGATCGCGACCAGGGCGACCTCCGGCTGGATGCCCGTCGAGACCTGCGCGTCCAGCTCCGGCGAGCCGCCCGCCAGCGCCGGCAGCGGGCCGCCCGGCGTGCTGGGAGCAGGAGGGGTGAGGTCGGCTCGGGCCGCCGCGCTCGGCGCTTCGCGCATCCACATCGCCGCGATCACCGGCAGGTAGTAGCCGAGGGAGATCATCGAGCCGATCACGATCGCCACCGCCAGCCACGTGTAGCCGCCCGCGACCGCCGCGTCGATCAGGTAGATCTTGCCGATGAAGCCCGCCGTCGCCGGGATGCCCGCCAGCGCCAGCATCGAGATCGTCATCGGCCACGCCAGCCACGGGCGCTCGCGGCCGAGGCCCGCCACCGCTTCGATCGAGTCGCCTCGGGCGGGTGGGGCATCTATTTCCCGTTCGCGCGCCACGATCACCGCGAACGACGCCATGTTCATCAGCAGGTACACCGCCAGGTAGAACACCGTCGCCGCGACGCCCAGCTTGCTCGCCACCACCACGCCCGCCAGCATGTAGCCCGCCTGGCCCACCGACGAGTACGCCAGCATCCGCTTCAGCGACGACTGCCCCAGCGCGCCCACGTTGCCGACGACGATCGTGATCGCCGCCAGCACCGCCACCGCCGGGCCCCAGCTGTTCTGCGCGCCGATCAGCGCCACGTCGAAGAAGCGCAGGAACACGCCCAGCGCCGCCACCTTCGTCGTCACCGCCATGAACGCCGTCACCGGCGTCGGCGCGCCCTCGTACACGTCCGGCGTCCACTGGTGGAACGGCGCCACCGACGCCTTGAAGCACAGCCCCGCCACGCACAGCGCGATCCCCGTCAGCGTCAGCGGGTCCGTCGCCAGGCCGCCGCTCGACAGCGCGTTCGCGATCGACGAGAAGTCGGTCGAGCCCGTCGCGCCGTAGATCAGCGCCAGGCCGTACAGCAGCGTCGCCGAGCCGACCGAGCCGACGATCAGATACTTCAGCCCCGACTCCAGCGAGTGCTCGCGCTTCAGTTCCGTCGCGCACAGCACGTACAGCGGGATCGACAGGAGCTCCAGGCCGACGAACAGCGCCACCGTGTTCTGCGCGCTCGCCAGCACCGACATGCCGCCGATCGACGTCAGCAGCAGCGCGTGGAACTCGCCGTGCGCCGCTTCGTGCGCCGCCCGCGAGCGCCACGCCAGCAGCACCGCGCACGCGCCGCCCGCGATCAGGATCAGGTTCAGTCCCAGCGACAGGTCGTCAATGCGCAGCGCCCCCGACACGATCGACTTCTGCGCGTTCCACTGCCAGATCGTCAGGCCAAGCGCCGCGCCCAGCGCCAGCAGGCTCAGCGCCGGCACCACCTGCGAGCGCACCCAGCGCGAGCCCAGCAGGCCCACCAGCAGCACGATCGCCGCGCCGCCCAGCAGCGCGATCAGCGGCGACAGGCCCGCGAAGTCGATGTGCGGGCCTTTCAAGTGGGCTGTCGCGATCGTCGGGGAGAACAGGGGCCTGTAGGTCATCGCTATTCCGTTTCCACCGGGGTGGGGTGCGTGCCGGAGCCGCCCTCGCGGACCGGTCCGGGCGGCTGGACTTCGCCCGTCCCGATCGAGCCCTGCTGCCCCGGCGCCAGGCGCGCGGAGAACGTCGTCACGGTGTAGCCGCCGACCACCTCCGCAGGCGCCACCGCCTGCTTGACCGACGCTTCGCTGCGGTGCAGCGCCAGCTGGGGGTACAGCGCCAGGAACAGGATCACCAGCACCAGCGGCACCAGCACCGCGCCGTCGCGGATCGAGATCTCGCGCGACTGCACCTGCGAGCCGGCGCGGTTGTGCATCGCGCGGATGAACAGGCGCAGCGCGTACACGCTCGCCATCACCACGCCGCTGAACGCGATCACCGCGATCGCCAGCTTCGCCTTGAACACGCCCAGCAGGATCAAAAACTCACCGACGAAGTTCGACGAGCCCGGCATCGCCAGCGTCGCCAGCGACACGATCAGGAAGATGCTCGCCAGCACCGGCGCGCGGAACGCGATGCCGCCCATGTCGCGCACGTCTTCCGAGCCGCCCGCGCGGCGGCCGAGCACCGCCGCGATGAACAGCGCCGGCGCCACCACCAGGCCGTGGTTGACCATCTGCAGCAGCGCGCCCTGGGCGCCCTGCGGGTTCAGCGCGAAGATCCCCAGCAGGATGAAGCCGAGCTGCGCCACCGAGGAGTATCCGAGGATCAGGCGCGCGTTCGTCTGGCTGAACGCCTGCAGCGAGCCGTACACGATCGACACCAGCGCGATCAGCAGCATCAGCGTCTGGAAGTGCACCGCCGCGCGCGGGAACAGCGGCAGCACGATCGCCAGGAAGCCGTACGCGCCCACCTTCGACAGCACGCCCGAGAACACCATCAGGACCTCCACCGGCATCGCCCGGTAGCCGTCCGGCATCCAGCCGTGCAGCGGGAACGCCGGCATCTTCACCAGGAACGCCGCCGCGAAGAACAGGAAGATCCACTCCTGCGAGCCCGTGCTCAACGGCAGGCCCTGCAGCGACGACAGCACGAACGTGATGTGCCCGCCGCCCTGCTGCGCCGCCAGCACACCCGTCGCGATCGCCGCCGCCAGCATCAGCAGCGAGCCGACCAGCGTGTAGATCACCAGCTTGATCGTCGCTTTGATCCGGTCCGGTCCCTGTCCCCAGCCTCCGATCAGGAAGTAGAACGGGATCAGCATCAGGTCGAAGAACGCCACGAACAGCGCCAGGTCCTGCGCCAGGAACGCGCCGAGCACCGCCGACTCCGCCAGCATGAACAGGAAGTAGAAGAGGCGCGGACGGTCGATCGCCGGGCTCGAGCTGCGCAGGTTCGCCGCCAGCGTCGCCGCCGCGAACAGCAGCGTCGTCAGGCCCAGCAGGAACACGTTCAGGCCCGTCACCGCGAGCTTGTAGTGGATGCCCAGTTCCGCGATCCACACCACGTCCGTCACGTGCTGCAGGCCGCCGCCAGCTTTGTAGTCCGCGATGTAGCCGATCGCCAGGCCCAGCGCCGCGAGCGAGCCGAGCAGCGCCAGCACGCCCGGCGCGCTCCAGCCCGGCCGCGCACGGCCGCCGGGCTGCTCGCCATCCGAGCCTTTATCGCCGGCGCGCGTAGCTCCCGGCAGCGCGCCGAGGATCGCGCCGAGCACGCCGCACGCGAGGGGAATCCAGATCAGGATCGACAGCGCCGGCATCGATCAGGCCTGCAGCAGGAAGTAGAGGCCGACACCTGTCACGCCGAGGACCAGCAGCGCCGCGTAGTAGCGCACGAAGCCGCTCTGCGCCGCCCGCACCGCCGCCGAGCCCGCGCGCACGATGCCCGTCGTGCCGCCGATCAGCGTGTCGTCGACGAACACGCGCTCGAACGTGTCGCGCACGAAGTCGCCCACCGCCGCCACCGGGCGCACGACCAGCAGGTCGATCAGCTCGTCGAAGTACCACTTGTTGACGAACAGCGTGTACAGCGCTTCGCCGCCCGGCACGCGCGCTCTGATCGCCGTCGACGCCTTCAGCTCGCGCCCGCCCCCGACCCAGATGCGGTACGCCAGCGCGATGCCCGCCAGGCCCAGCAGCGTGCCCAGCGTCAGGCCCACGACCAGCAGGCCGCTTTTCGTGTGCGGTTCGTACAGCTTCGACGTCGCGAACGACGGGCGCAGGAAGTCGTCGATCACGAAGTCCACTTTCGGGATCTGGATCAGGCCCGCGCCGACCGCGCCCAGCGCCAAGAGGCCCATCGCGATGCGCATCGGCAGCGCGCGCTCGGCGATCGCGTGCTCGGGGCCGGGGAAGCCAACGTCCGTGTCCTCCTCCTCGCCGTTGGCCGGATTGCGCGGCACGTCCGCGTGGTGCAGGTGGCCGCCTTCCAGCTCGCGCGCCTCCGCCACCGGCTCGCCGTGGAACGCGCGGAAGATCATCCGGAACGTGTAGATCGCCGTCAGCAGCGCGCCGACGTAGCCGACCACGTACAGCGCCCAGTGCCAGCCGCCGCGCTCGCCCGTGATCAGCAGGATCTCGTCCTTCGAGAAGAAGCCCGAGAACGGCGGGATGCCCGACAGCGCCAGGCCGCCGACGATGAAGCACCCGTAAGTGAACGGCATCGCCTTGCGGAAGCCGCCCATCTTCTGCAGCGACTGCTCGCCCGCCATCGCGCCGATCAGCGAGCCCGCCGCCATGAACAGCAGCGCCTTGAAGAACGCGTGCGTCATCAGGTGGAACAGGCCCGCCGCGTACGCGCCCACCGACACGCCCATGATCATGTAGCCGATCTGCGACATCGTCGAGTACGCGATCACGCGCTTGATGTCCGTCTGCGCCAAGCCGATCGTGCCCGCGATCAACAGCGTCGCCGCGCCCACGATCGCGCCCACGTCCTGCGCCGCGGGAGCGAGTTCGAATAGAGGATGCATACGCGCGATCAGGTACACGCCCGCCGTCACCATCGTGGCCGCGTGGATCAGCGAGCTGACCGGGGTGGGGCCCTCCATCGCGTCGGGCAGCCACGTGTGCAGCGGGATCTGCGCCGACTTCGCGAACGCGCCCACCAGCAGCAGGATGCAGCCCGCCACCAGGTCGCCCGGGTTCGTCGCGTTCGTGCCCGCGACGGTGCGGCCGAAGGCGCCGGTTTCCGCGGCGTGGAAGCTCTTCAGCAGGTCCAGCGTGCCCGTGTGCTTGAAGATGAAGTACGTCCCCAGCACCAGCCCCGCGTCGCCGACCACGTTGATCACGAACGCCTTGATCCCCGCCTTCGTCGCCGTCGTGCGCCTGTACCAGAACGAGATCAGCAGGGACGACGCCGCGCCCACGAACGCCCAGCCCACGATCAGCAGCAGGAAGTTGCCCGCCAGCACCAGCAGCAGCATCGAGAACACGAAGAAGTTCAGGTAGGAGAAGTAGCGGACGAAGCCGCGATCCCTGTCCATGTACGAGATCGAGTACAGGTGGATCAGCGTCGACACGCCGCTGACGACCAGGATCATGAACACCGACAGCGGGTCCACCAGGATCGACATCTGCGCGTCGATGCCCGCCGTCGACGCGTAGCTCCACAGCGACGACACGAACTGGCGGTCCGTCGACGCGTGGCCCTGCAGCGAGATCAGCGCGCCCAGCGCCGCCAGGAACGCCAGGAAGATCGCCGCCGTGCCGATCCAGCCCGCAGAGCGGCCCGGGAGCACGCGGAAGCCGAACGCCGTCACCAGCGTGCCGAGCAGGGGAAAGGCCAGCACCAGCCAGCCGTACGTCGTCGTGCTCACTCCTGTCCTCCCCGCATCAGCCTTGAAGCTCTCTCAGCTCGTCCACGTCGATGGGCAGCTTGCGGCGGTAGATCGCGACGATCATGCCCAGGCCGATGCACACCTCGCACGCCGCGACCGTCATCACGACGATCGCCAGGATCTGCCCGTCGCCGTTGCCCCACATGCGCGAGAACGCGATCAGCGCGAGGTTGCCGCCGTTGAGCATCAGCTCCAGGCACAGCAGCACCACCAGCGGGTTGCGGCGGGTCATCACGCCGAGCGCGCCGAGCGAGAACACGATCGCCGAGACGGCCAGGTACCAGGCGATGCTCATGCCGGCCGCCCCGAGCCGGACTCCACCGGGCTCTGCTCAGCCTGATCCGAGCGCCCCGCGCGCACCTGCCCATGCGCGAGGAACGTCCCCACGCTCTCGACCGTCGTCCCCGTCCCGCGCGGGCGCACCACGTCCAGCGGCGGGAACTTCAGGTGCTCGTCCGCCTCGCCGATGCCCCCGCGGCGGCGCGCCAGCACGACGCCGCCCACCGCCCCGATCAGCAGCAGGAACGACGCAAGCTCGAACGCCAGCAGGAAGCGCGTCAGCAGCAGCTTGCCGATGTACGCCGGCGTCCCATACGCCTGCGGCCCCGGCACGTAGCCCGCGCCGTAGCCGCTCGTCGCCTCCAGACTCGTGCCCAGCAGCGCGATCAGCAGCTCCACCAGCAGCGCCCCGCCGACGATCGCGCCGCCGAGGCGCAGCCCCGAGCCCGCCCGCCCGCCAGCCCCCACCCCGCGCAGCCGCTCGCCGATCGACTCGCCCTCATCGCCCACGTAAGCCACCACGAACACGTAAAGCACCATCACCGCGCCCGCGTACACAACGACCTGCACAGCCGCCACGAACTCCGCACGCAAAAGCAGGAACAGCACCGCCAAGGAGATCAGATGCGCGACAAGGGAGAGCACGCAATAAAAGGGATTGCGAAGCATCACCACGCCGATAGCGCCAGAGATGACGCCGATGGCGGCCAGGAAGAAGAGAACCGCGCTCACTCGCCTTCGTTCCTTAGAGGCGTGCGCTCCAGCGGCTCCGCCAGCAGCATCTCCTTGGTGAAGATCAGGTCCGTGCGGTCGTAGTCGGAGAGCTCGTAGTCGTGGCCCATCGTGATCGCGTCGAACGGGCACGCCACCTCGCAGTAGCCGCAGAAGATGCAGCGCGAGAGGTTGATCTCGTACACCGCCGCGTAGCGCTCGCCCGCCGACACGCGGTTCTCCGGCGTGTTCTCCGCGGCGACCACGCGGATGCAGTCGGACGGGCACGCCGCCGCGCACAGCGAGCAGCCGACGCACTTCTCGAGGCCGGGGTGGGCGGGGTCCGAGCTCTCGAAGCGGTGCAGCTTGTGCCGGCCGCGGAAACGCGGGTACACGGGGGTCTTCTCCTCCGGGTACTGGACCGTGATCGGGTGTTCGGTGAAGCGACCGAACGTCGTCAGCAGGCCGCGCACCGTCTCGCGGAACGTGCGCCACGTGCCGCGAGCCGCGCCCGGAGCGGGGGTGCGCGTGACCTCGATCACGTCCTCGCCGGGGCTCCACATCAGTGCGTCACCACCACGAGCACGGCCGTCACCAGCGCGTTCAGCGTCGCCAGCGGCAGCAGCACCTTCCAGCCGAAGCTCATCAGCTGGTCGTAGCGCAGGCGCGGGAGCGTCGCGCGCACCCAGATGAACAGGAACGTGAACAGCGACATCTTGAACAGCACCACGAACGGGTCCACCCAGCCGGGCGGGTGGATGCCGAACGGCAGCAGCCAGCCGCCCAGGAACACCGTCGTGACGATGCCCGAGACGACCAGCACGTTGAGGTACTCGGCGAAGTAGTAGGAGGCAAACCGGCCGCCACCGTACTCGGTGTTGTAGCCGCCAACCAGCTCGGCGTCAGCCTCCGTCAGGTCGAACGGCGCGCGGTTGGTCTCCGCGAAGCTCGCCGTCAGGAAGATCAGGAAGCCGAAGAACTGCGGCACGATGTACCACATGCCTTTCTGCGCGGTGACGATGCCCGTCAGCGACAGCGTCTGCGCCGTGAAGATCACGCCCACCAGCGCCAGGCCCTGCGAGACCTCGTAGGAGATCAGCTGCGCCGCGCCGCGCATCGCGCCCAGGAACGAGTACTTCGAGCCTGACGACCAGCCGCCGAGCATGATCCCGTAGAACGCGATCGCGCTGAACGCGAACAGGTACAGCGGCCCGATCGACACGTCCACCCCGTACAGCCCCACGCGTTCGCCGAAGATGTGCTGGACGTTGCCGAACGGGATGATCGCGAACGCCGCCACCGCCGTCAGGATCGAGATCAGCGGCGCGAACGCGAACAGGAAGCCGATCGACGTCGTCGGGCGGAACTGCTCCTTCGTCAGCAGCTTCAGGATGTCCGCCAGCGGCTGCAGCGCCCCGTACGGGCCCACGCGGTTCGGGCCGTAGCGGCTCTGGAAGCGCCCCAGCAGCTTGCGCTCCGCCAGCAGCACCACCGGCACCAGCTGCAGGCCCACCGCGAAGATCACGATCGCCTTCAGGATCTGCACCCACCAGGCTTCGTAGTAGCCGACCGTCGCGAGGGTCGTCATGCGCGCTCCTCGGAGGCGTTTGTCTTCTCCGCTCCGCTGTATGACAACGGCAATACAGCCTTCGCGCGGGGGAACAGGAACTCCAGCGCCGGCGAGAACTCGACCTCGGGGGCGTCCCAGACCGAGCGCCAGCCGGCGAGGTCGGCTGCGTCCTCGGGCGAGGGTGCCGCCTCGGGAGGCGGTCCGGCCTCGGGCGCCTGCGCGGCCTCGGGCGCGGCGCCGTGCGCGGCATCCTGACCGGCCTGCGGGAACGCTGAGGCGGAATCGCGCTCCTGCCAGCGCACGCCGCGGCCGCCGATCTCCTCGAGCGTCAGCCCGGCGTAGAAGGGAACCGCGTCGAACAGCTGCTGCGAGGCCATCTGCCCGCTGAGCACGTCGAGGTCGAGACCGAGGCGCAGGGCCATCTCGGCGAGCACGTGCCACTCCGCGCGCACCTCGCCCGGCCGGGCGATCGCGGGGCGCAGCCGCTGCAGGCGCCCGTCGGGGTGGACGATCGTGCCCTCCTTCTCGGCGTACGCCTCGGCGGGGAAGACGATGTCCGCGTACTCGCTGATGGCGTCGGTCAGGAACGACGCGTGAGCGATGACGGTGCTCGCGCCCGCGAGCGCGCGCTCCCACAGCTCGCGGTCGGGCAGCTCGCGCAGCGGGTCGCAGTGCAGCAGGTACAGGGCGCTCAGCTCGCCGGCGGCCAGGCCGGCGGCGATCGCGTGGGCGTCGCGCGGGGGGGAGCTCCCGTTCGCGGCGGCGGCCGCGGCGCTGGCGGTGGCGCCGTTCGCGGCGCGGTTAGCGGCGCCAGGCTCGGACAGCCCGGGGCCGGCGTTGGGCAGCACGCCGGCCTCGCGCAGCCCGCGGCCGTTGGCGAAGGCCGGCACTTCGAGGAGCCCGGCGCCGTCGACGCCGGCCATGCCGAGCTTGTCGGCCAGACCCAGCAGAGCGCGCGCACCGGTGGTTCCGCTCGGCCCGGCGGTGAGCCGCTCGCCCCACAGGATCGCGACCTCGCGCGGCGGAGTCTGGGCCTCCTCGGCGGCGCCCGCCGCGTGGGCGTCATCGCCGCTGGTGTCATCGTGCCCGCTGAGCAGCGCGGCGAGCGCGCGCACGGCGTCGGGCTCGGCGCCGGCCTGGCGCGCGAGGGCATCGACGTCGCCCGAGTTGCCGCCCGAGCCGCCAAGCGCTGCGGCGAGCGCTGCGGCGAACACGCCGCCGGCTCCGGGCGCGTAGCGCACGGACAGCGCGGCGTTCTCGTCGAGCAGGCTCTTGTGCGGCGAGGCGACGGCCAGCTGCATGCGGTTGCGGCGCACGCCCTTGCGCAGGCGCAGGTCGAGGATCGGCGCGTCGTTGACGGGCTCCGTGTCGAGCACGAGCACGGCGTGGGCGAACTCGAGGTCGCTGACCCTGGCCTGCAGGCGCGGGTCGCCGAGCGCGCGGTGCAGCTCCAGGTCGAGCGTGCCCGCGCGCCGCGAGTCCAGGTGCGGCGAGCCGAGACCCTCGCGCAGCAGGCGCGTCAGCAGCAGGCCCTCCTCGTTGCTCGTCTGCCCGCCGGCGATCGCGCCGGTGGCCGCGCCGGCGCGGGCGAGGCACGTGGCCGCGTCGGACAGCGCGCGCTCCCAGGAGACGGGTCGCAGCTGGCCGCCGTCGCGCACCATCGGCTGGGTGACGCGCTCGTCGACGTGGAAGGACTGGTAGGCGAAGCGGCCCTTGTCGCACAGCCAGCCGTCGTCGACCTCGCCGTTGTCGCGGCCGAGCACGCGCAGCGCGAGCTCGTCGCGGACGGTGAGCGTGACGTTGCACTGCGCGGGGCAGAACGTGCAGACGGTGCCGGCGCCCTCGATGTCCCACGGGCGCGCGCGGAAGCGGTAGGGCCGCGACGTGAGCGCGCCGACGGGGCACAGCTCGATGATGTTGCCGCTGAACGGCGCGACGTAGGGGTGGCCGTCGAAGGTGGAGACGTAGGAGTGCGCGCCGCGCTCGAGCAGCACCAGCTGGTAGTCCTCGGCGACCTCCTGCGAGTAGCGCACGCAGCGGTAGCAGAGGATGCAGCGCTCGCGGTCGATCGCGATCAGCGGCGAGAGCTCCAGCGGCTTGACGAAGTGGCGCTTGGGCTCGATGAAGCGCGAGATGCCACCGCCCCAGCCGAACGTGATGTCCTGCAGCGGGCACTCGCCGCCCTTGTCGCACACGGGGCAGTCGAGCGGGTGGTTGATCAGCAGGAACTCGACGACGGACTGCTGCGCGGTCTTGACGCGCTCGGACTGCGTGTAGACGACCATGCCGTCCTTGACGGGCGTCGAGCAGCCGGTCTGCAGCTTGGGGATGCCCTCGATTTCGACCAGGCACATGCGGCAGGCGCCGACGGGCTGGCCGAGCTTCGGCTCGTAGCAGAAGACGGGGATCTCGACGTCGCCCTGCTTGGCGGCGTCGACGAGCATCGTGTTCTCCGGCGCCTGGACCTCGCGGCCGTCGATGGTGAAGGTGATGAGTCTTTGCTCGGGGCGTGGCATCAGCCGATCCCCCCGGCGGCGACGGCGGGCGCGGGCGCGCCATTGCCATTGCCGTTGCCCGCGCCGAGCCCGTTGCGCACGCGCGCGGCCTCGATGTGCGCTTCGAACTCGTCGCGGAACTTGGCGATCATCGAGCCGATCGGCATCGCCATGGCGTCGCCGAGCACGCACAGGCAGTTGCCGATGATGTGGTCCTGCACGGAGGCCATGATCTCGATGTCCATGGGCGTCGCCTCGCCGGCGTCGATCCGTTCGAGCATCTTCACCGTCCAGTTGGTGCCCTCGCGGCAGGGCGTGCACTTGCCGCAGGACTCGTGGCGGTAGAACTTGGCGACCTTCATGGCGACGTCGAGGATCGGGGTGGCGTCGTTGACGACGATGATCGCGCCGGAGCCGAGCATCGAGCCGGCGGCGGCGAGCGAGTTGAAGTCGTAGGGGACGTCGAGGTCCTCGGGCTTGAGCACCGGCGAGGAGGAGCCCCCGGGGAACCAGCACTTGACCTGGCGCCCGTCGGGCGGGCCGCCGGCGAGGCCGAAGATGATCTCGCGCGAGGGGATGCCGAGCTCGATCTCGTAGTTGCCGGGGCGCTTGACGTGCCCGGAGACGGACACGACCTTGGTCCCGGTGGAGGTCTCGACGCCGAGCTTGGCGTACTCCTCGCCGCCCATCGCGATGATCGTGGGGACGGTGGCGAGCGTCTCGACGTTGTTGATCAGCGTGGGGCCCTGGTAGAGGCCCTGGATGGCGGGGAACGGCGGCTTCAGGCGCGGGTTGCCGCGCTTGCCCTCGAGCGAGTCCAGCAGGCCGGTCTCCTCACCGCAGATGTAGGCGCCGGCGCCGCGGTGCACGACGAGCGACAGCGAGTGCCCGGAGTCGAGGATGTTCTCGCCGATGTAGCCGGCGGCGCGCGCTTCGGCCACGGCGGCGTCCAGCATCTCGGCCTGCAGCTCGTACTCGCCGCGGATGTATATGAACGCGCGACCTATCGCGGCGGCGTGGCTGGCGATGACGATCCCCTCGATCAGCATGTGCGGGGACTTCTGCATCAGCTCGCGGTCCTTGAACGTCCCCGGCTCGGACTCGTCGGCGTTGCACACGAGGTACTTTTCCATCGAGCCCTTGGGCAGGAACGAGATCTTGGTGCCCATCGCGAAGCCGGCGCCGCCGCGCCCGCGGATGTTCGACGCTTTGAGCTGCTCGAGCACCTCTTCGGGCGTCATCGCGAGCGCCTTGCGCAGCGACTGGTAGACGCAGCGGCGCTCGTAGACGTCGAGCGTGTTCAGCCCCGGCTCGTCGATGTCGGCGAGCAGCAGCGTGGTGGGCCTCCCGTCGGGTGCGGCCATGCTCACTCGCCTCCCTGCGCGGGATGCAACGGAAACTCGCGGCTGTTTGCGCGCGGGTCGGCCGACAGCCGCCGCGCGAGCTGCTTGTCGGGCAGCACCGGCCGTCCGGCGCGCACGTCGTCGAGCAGCTGCGGCACGTCGGCGACGCTGAGCGGGCCGACGTAGACGCCGTCGACGGAGGCCATCGGCGCGATGTCGCACGCGCCGAGGCACTCGAATCCGCGCACGTTGATGTCGGCTTCCTCGCCGGCGGTGGCGGCGGCCGCGTCGCGCATCGCCTCGTACAGCTCGTCGGCGCCGCACAGCGAGCAGGAGATGTTCGTGCACACGTACACGCTGTGGCGGGGGACGGGCGCCGTCTCGAGCATGTCGTAGAAGGTCGCCACCGAGTCCAGGTAGGCGGGCGTCACGCGCATCACGCACGCGACCTGCTCGATCGCTTCGGGCGAGCACCAGCCGTGCAGGCGCTGGGCGGCGGCGAGCGCCGGCAGCACGGCGGAGCGCCGGTCGGGGTAGTTGGCCATGTGCGCCTCGATCTCCGCGCGCAGCTCCTCGGGCACGGGCGGGGACGGGGACCCGCCCACCCCGGGGATCTCCGCGGGATCCTTCTCGAGGTCGGCCGGCTGGTCCCATCCGGGCACGCGCGAGCCGTGCGCGAAGCGCCTGACGGCCGTCATCGGTCGATTCCGCCCAGGATCGGGTCGAGCATCGCCGTGGTCGCGATCATGTCGGCGATGTAGCCGCCGCGGACCATCGGCGCGAGCGCCTGCAGGTTGACGAAGCTGGGGTCGCGCATGTGCACGCGCGCGGGCTTCGACGAGCCGTCGGAGCGCACGTAGCAGCCGAGCTCGCCGCGGGGTGACTCGATCGGGTTGTAGACCTCGCCGGGCGGCACGCGGAAGCCCTCGGTGACGAGCTTGAAGTGGTGGATCAGCGCCTCCATCGATGTGGCGAGCTCGTGGCGTGGCGGCAGCGCGACCTTGCGGTCCTCGGTGATGTGCGGCCCCTCGGGCAGCCCGTCGAGCGCCTGCTCGATGATCTTCACCGACTCGTAGATCTCGGCCAGACGCACGGCGAAGCGGTCGTAGTTGTCGCCTACGGTGCCGACGGGGATCTTGAACTGGAAGTCCTCGTACGAGCTGTACGGATCGGCCTTGCGCAGATCCCACGGGTTGCCGGCCGCGCGCAGCAGCGGTCCGCTGACGCCCAGCCCGAGCAGCGTCTCGGCGTCCAGCGGGCAGGTGCCGCGCAGGCGCTGCAGCAGGATCTCGTTGGAGTTGAGGATCGCGCCGTACTCGTCGGCGCGCTCGGGCATGACCTTCAGGAACTCGCGCAGCTTCGCCTCGAAGCCGGCGGGGATGTCCTCGATCACGCCGCCCACCTGGAAGTAGCGGGTGTGCATGCGAGCGCCGGAGGACATCTCGAACAGGTCGAGGATCAGCTCGCGCTCGCGCAGGCAGTACAGGAAGATCGAGGTCGCGCCGAGGTCAAGCGCGCTCGTCCCGAGCCAGATCAGGTGCGAGGCGATGCGGTTGAGCTCGAGGTGGATCACGCGCAGGTACTGGCCGCGCTTTGGGACCTCGACCTCGACGAGCGCCTCGACGGCGCCGCAGTAGGCCATCGCGTTGAAGTAGTAGGAGAGGTAGTCCATCCGCTCGACGACGGGGATCACCTTCCAGTAGGACTTGTCCTCGGCGGTCTTCTCGATGCCGGTGTGCACGTAGCCGATGATCGGTTTGATGTCGCGCACGATCTCCGCCTGCAGCGTCACCAGCAGGCGCAGCACGCCGTGCGTGGCGGGGTGGTGGGGACCGAAGTTGAGCGTCAGCAGCTCGTCGCGCGCGCCCATGTCGGGGGCGAGATCGTCTTCGAGCGGGGAGAGCGTGACGCTCTGCTCGCGCCGGCGGTAGGCGGACAGCGTGGGGCTCTCCCCCTTCGGGGACGATGCGGTGGGGCTCATGCGCCCGCGCCCTCTTCTTCGCGCGCCTCCAGCCAGCCGGCCTCGTTGCGCGTGAAGATCACCGGTTCGCCGCCGAGCGGGAAGTCGCGCCGCTGCGGGTGGCCCTCGTAGTCCTCGGGCATGAGGATTCGCCGCAGGTCGGGGTGACCCTCGAAGACGACGCCGAACATGTCGTAGACCTCGCGCTCCTGGTGGTTGGCGGTCGGCCATTCGTCGGTCACGGACGCGACCGTGGGGGCGTCGACGGGCACGCGCAGCTTGACGGTTATGCGGTCGACGCTGTCCATGTCGAGGAGCTCGTAGATGACGCCGAGGCGCGGCTCCTCGGGGTAGTGGTCGACGCCGTGAAGGCTGGCGAGGAACGCGTAGCCCTTCTCGCGCAGCGCCGCCAGCACGCTGCGGATCTGCGCGGGGTCGACCACGAGCGTCGCGCGGTTGCGGAAGTACACGGTCTCCAGCGCGGCGTCGCCGAGCTCGCCGGCGAGCAGCTCCAGGCCCGTGGCGTCCGGCATCTAGGCGCGCTCCTCGGTGCCGACGGCGTCGTAGCGCTCGCGCCAGCCCATGTCCGGGTCGTCCTGCACGAGCTTGCGCAGCTTGAGCACGCCGTGCATCAGCGCCTCGGGGCGCGGCGGGCAGCCGGGCACGTGCACGTCGATCGGCATGAACTTGTCGGCGGGCACGAGCGCGTAGTTGTTGAAGACGCCCATCGAGCTGCAGCACGCGCCCATCGAGATCGCCCACTTGGGCTCGAGCATCTGGTCGTAGAGGCGGCGGATGATCGGCGCCATCTTGATCGACACGCGCCCGGCGAGGATGATCAGGTCGGCCTGGCGCGGGGAGGCGCGGAACGCCTCGAAGCCGAAGCGGGCGATGTCCATGCGCGGGCCGGCGGTGTGGAACTGCTCCATCGCGCAGCAGGCCAGGCCGAAGGCGAGCGGGAAGAACGAGTTCGAGCGCGCCCACGCGACGGCGTCGTCGAGCGTCGTCGTGAGCACGCGTTCCTGCACGTACTCTTCAAGCTCCGAGCCCTCCAGGCTCGCGGGCCGGTTGGCGCCCTCGAGGTCGCCGCCGCGCAGCATCTGGCGCGCGTTGAGGCTCTGCACGCGCAGCGCGCCGCTCGCCCCTGGCAGACCTGGGACGCTGGCACGCGGCGGGACGGGCTCGCGTTTCACCTCCACTCGAGCGCCCCGCGCCGCCACACGTACACGAAGGCGACGAACAGCAGCACGATGAACACGATCGTCTCGATCAGCGCGAAGCTGCCGTAGGCGCGCAGCTCGACCGCGATCGGGTAGAGGAAGACGACCTCGATGTCGAACAGGATGAACAGCATTGCGATCAGGTAGAAGCTGATCCCGAAGCGCAGGCCCTGCTTGACCTCGGAGGGCAGCCCGCACTCGTAGGGGTCCTGCTTGTGCGGGGTCGCGCGCCGCGGCCCGATGACCGAGTTGAGCACGGCGAACGCGCCGCCCACGGCGCCACCGAGCACGAGGAAGACGATCGCCGGGAGATAAGTGCGCAGCACCGCGCGCTGTTATATCACTGCTTGTGGCAGGGTGTTACTAGTGGCAATCGGCTCGAAATCGGCGTCGTGACGGAGGCAGTGGTGGCGGGCGCGATCGCGGTCGCGGCCCTGAATGCGATCTCCGGCGTGCTCGGCGGAGCGCTCTGGTATCGCGGCCACGAGCTGGGTCCGGGCGGGTCGGAGGGAGGCTCGGCGGCGGGGTCGGTGCGTGCGTTCTGGGTGGCGCTGCGCGTCGGTCAGGGCTCGGCGCTGACACTGGCGATCGCGGTCGGCTCGCTGGCGGCGGCGGGCAACTACTCAAGCGTTCACCTCTTCTATCTGTACGCGCTGCTGCCGCTGGCGGTGGCGTTCGTGGCCGAGCAGCTGCGCGTCGCCTCGGCGCAGACGATCCTCGATCAGAGCGGGCTGGAGAACGCCCAGGCGGTGGGCGAGCTGCCCGAGGAGGAGCAGCACACGCTGGTCGCGGCGATCGTGCGTCGCGAGATCGGCGTGATGGCGTTGTCGGCGCTCGTGGTGGTGTTCCTCGCGCTGCGCGCGGCGAGCACGGCCCACGGGTTTTAGATTGAGGATCCGGCCGGCGCTCCGTGCCGGCCTCGTCCATATATATTCCCCGGCGCATGAAGGCCGCAGTCACGATGATCGCCCTGCTCGCCTGCGCCGTGCTCCTGGGCGCGTGCGGATCGCAGGGAATCCAGCTCGCGAAGACCAGCCCGTACTACAAAGGCGCGGCGCTGTTCCTCGACCACTGCTCGGGCTGCCACACGCTGGCGGTCGTCGGCGCGGAGGGCTCGGCGACGGTGATCTCCAACCGCGTGAAGACCAACGGGCCGAACTTCAACATCCGCAAGGAGAACGTCGAACAGGTCCTCTACGCGATCCGCAACGGCGGCTTCTCCGGGGCGATCATGCCCGAGAACGTGGTCGTCGGCGAAGACGCCCAGGACGTCGCCGAATTCCTGGCGAAGTACTCGGGGCTCAAAGCCGAAAAGGTGCCCTCTACCAACATCACCTTGTCCACGAAATAGCTCCGGCCGTGACGTAGGCTCTCTGCGTGCTTGATCTGAAGCTGATCAGAGAGGACCCCGAGGGCGTTCGCGCGGCTCTTGCGCGCCGCGGGGCTGGGGCGGCCGACGGCTTGGATCTTGTGATCGCGCTCGATGCTCGTCGCCGGGAGCTGCTGCCGGTGCTGGAGGGGCTGCGCGCCGAGCAGAACGAGGCGAATGGGCGCATCAAGTCCGCGGCGGACGCGGCGGAGCGCGAGCGGGAGATCGAGGGGATGCGGGTGGTGGCGGCTCGCGCTAAGGAGCTGGAGCGCGAGCTGGGGGAGGTGGAGCTGGAGCTGCAGGAGGCGCTGGCGCCGTTGCCCAACCTGCCGGACCCGACGGCGGCGCCGGGGCCGGAGGACGAGCTGGTGCGGGAGGTGGGAGAGGTTCGGCGGCTCGACTTCGAGCCGCGGGATCATCTGGAGCTGGCGGGGGAGCTGATCGACATGGATCGCGCGGCGAACCTGTCGGGGGCGCGCTTTGCGTATCTGAAAGGCGACCTGGTGATGCTCGAGCTGGCGCTGGTGCGCTGGGTGCTTGAGAAGCTGCGCGGCGCGGGGTTCGAGCCGGTGATACCGCCGGTGCTGGTGCGCGAGCGGGCGCTGTACGGGACTGGCTTCCTGCCGGACACCGAGCAGCAGATCTACAGCCTGCCGGAGGACGAGCTGTTCCTGGTGGGCACGTCGGAGGTCGCGCTGGCGTCCCTGCACGACGGCGAGATCGTCGACGACGAGCGGCTGCCGCTGCGCTACGCGGGCTTCTCGCCGTGCTTCCGGCGCGAGGCGGGGGCGGCGGGCAGGGACACGCGGGGCATCTTCCGCGTGCACCAGTTCGACAAGGTTGAGATGTTCAGCTTCGTCGCGCCGGAGGACTCGGTGGACGAGCACGAGCGGATCCTGGCGATGGAGGAGGAGATCCTCGGCGAGCTGGGGCTGGCCTACCGCGTCGTGAACATCGCGGTGGGCGATCTCGGCAACTCGGCGGCGAAGAAGTACGACTGCGAGGCGTGGATCGCGAGCCAGGGCCGCTACCGCGAGCTGACCTCGTGCTCGAACACGACCGACTACCAGGCCAGGCGCCTGAACATCCGCGCTCGGGCGGATAGGCGCACCCAGGTGCTGCACACGCTCAACGGCACGGCGGTGGCGGTCGGGCGCACGATCGTGGCGCTGCTGGAGAACGGCCAGCGCGCCGATGGCGGCGTGGATCTGCCGCAGTGCCTGGTGGCGTACGGAGCTCCCGCCGAGCTGTCCGCCCCCCGTGACTAGACAATAAGCAGATAGGCTCCCGCACCGTTGTCAAGCGGGGAGCTGCGCGGGCGTGGAGGAAGTTCAGCGAACGAGGATCCTGGAGGCGATGGCGGAGGCGATGGCCGAGCGTGGGGCCGCCGGCTCCACCGTGGCGGTGGCCGACGCGATCGCGCGCTCGGGGGTCTCGAGCGCGGCCTTCCACGAGGAGTTCCCCGATCGCGACGCCTGCCTGCTGGCGGCCTTTGACCTGGGCGTCGAACGCGCCGGCAGGGGGGTGGTCGCGGCGTACGACGCGGAGCCGCGCTGGCTGGACGCGATCAAGGCCGCGCTCGTGGCGTTCCTGCGGTTCCTCGAAGACGAGCCCGCGCTGGGACGGCTGCTGGTGGTGTATTCGCTGAGCGGCGGGGAGCAGGTGCTGCGCCGGCGCGCGCGGATTCTCGGCGTGCTTGCGGTGGCGGTCGATCGCGGCCGGCTGGAGGGGCCCGCGGGCAGGCAGCAGCCTCCGGCGGTGATCGCGGAGGGCGTCGTCGGCGCGGTGCAGGCGGTGCTGGCGAACCGGCTGCTGGCGGAGGATCGCGCGGGCGTGATGGACCTGTTCGGCTCGCTCGTGAGCATCGTCGTGCTGCCGTACCTCGGCGCGGGGGTGGCGCGACGCGAGCTCACCCGCCCGGCGCCCCGCATCCGCAGCGCCCGCGAGATCGAGTCGCGGGGCGCGGGCGCGAACGAACATGGCAGCGTGCGGCTGACGTATCGCACGGCGCTCGTGCTGCGGGCGATCGCCGACTATCCCGGCGCCAGCAACCGCGAGGTGGCCGACCGCGCGGGCATCGTCGACCAGGGGCAGATCTCGAAGCTGCTGGGCCGCCTGGAGGCACGGGGCCTGATCGTGAAGACGGGCGAGAGCCGCACGCGCGGAGCTCCCAACTCGTGGCGCCTGAGCGAGGCGGGCGAGCGGGTGCTGCGGGACGTGCCCGCGGTGTACTAGCGGCTGGCGGCCCGGCAAGACCGGCGCCCCGGAAGGCCGGCCGTCAGCCGATCTCGAAGACGATCGAGCGCGCGGCGCCGCCTGCGGGCGCGAGCGTCAGGCGGTAGCTGCCGGCGCGCAGCACGCCGTGACCGCCCAGGCGCCGGCTGTTGCGCCCGCCGATCGCGGCGATCGTGAGCGTACGCATCTGCGTCTGCCAGCGCGCATGTCCGTGGCTGACGACCCGTCGTTGTAGCGACACGCGCACGTGCGCGGCGACGTTGAGCGAGAACGTGAAGCCGATCTGCGAGGTCCGCGGGCGGCTGGTGTTCAGGGCGACGAGCGCGCGCAGCGTGAGCGCGAGCCCGGAGAGCTGGATGCCCGGCTTGGCCGTGGAGGTGGAGGTGGGGGTGCCGGAGCCGGCCGGGGAAACGCCGGCGCCGGCGCCTGTCGTGGAGCCGCTCGAACCGGAGCCGCCTGAGCCTCCAGTCGGGGCGCCGCCCCCGCCCGCGGGGCTTTCGCCCGAGGAGCGACCGCCTTTTTCTTCAGAGCCGGGTTTGCCGCCGCCGCCTTCGGCGGGCGGCTGGAAGGCGGCGATGCCGTCGGGCGTGCCGACCCCGGTGGGGCCGTCGTAGCCGGTGCCGGCCAGGCAGATCAGGTGCGAGGAGCAGCCGGCGGCGGCCTCTTCGGCGGCGTCGCAGCCCTGCAGGCCGGTTTTTTCGTCGAACGGCGCGAGGCATTCGGCGTTTGAGCCGGCGGTCACGTCGTGCAGCGAGGCGGGTGAGACGATCGCGTTTTCGTAGAGGGTCTGCGCCGGGTAGCTGACGCCGTGCGCGCCGCCGGCGAGCGCGAACACGGAGGCGATCAGCGGCGAGGCGAGGCTGGTGCCGCCGATCGTGCACCAGTAGAGCACGTGTTTGACTTTGTCTTCTTCGTACTGGTACTTGCATTCGGGGCTGGTGTCGTGGACGGCGAGGCCCGAGTAGGGGTCGGCGTCGGCGGCGACGTCGGCGACGGCGCGCTTGTCGCCGCAGCCGACGGACGACCAGTCGGCGACGCTCGCCTGCCACGGCTGGGCGGCGAACTGGACGCTGCAGCCGCTGCCGCCGGCGCCATATCCTTCCTTTTTGCCCGCGCTCTCGCCGCCGTCGTTCCAGACGCTCTCGCCGGTCCATTCGCCTCCCGGCCCGAGTGTGTTCAGGCGGGTCCCGCCGACGGCGAGCACGTGTGGCGAGGAGGCGGGGAAGTTGGCGAAGGGCGTGGCGGGTTGTTCGAGCCAGTTGAGGTAGCCGTCGTCGCCGGCGGCGGCGGCGATGACGATGCCGGGATGGTCGAAGGCGGAGCTGTCGGGCACGCATTCGCGTTCGCCCGCTTCTTCGACGCATTCGGGGCCGGCCCACGAGTTGGAGATCTCGGTGGCGTGCAGCGCGACGGCGGCTTCCTCGGCGGTGTCGAGGTCCGCGTAGGACGCCGAGTCGGCCTCGACGAGCGCGATGTGGCAGTTGTGGCAGACGGCGTGGGCGGTCTCGATGTCAAGCGAGATCTCGACCGTCCAGCCTTTTGCTTCCCGCTCTTCGAAGCAGGCTTCCTGGCGTTCTTCTTTTTTCTTCTGGGTTTCGCCCGTTTCGCTGCCTTTGCAGAGCGCTTCCTCAGCTTCCAGGCTCGTCTGGGTCTGCGGGAAGGGCAGGTTCGCGGCTTCGCCGCTCTGGTTGACCTTCGCGAAGCACTTGTTCGCGGTCGTGCATTCGGGGAGGCCGAATTCCTTGCTGTAGGCCTTCAGGTCTTCGTTCGCGTCGAGGTCGTTGTAGGCGTCGACGAGCGCGATCGTCTGTTCTGGAGAGGAGGATGCCGTTTCGTCGGGTAGCCCGTAGGCGGCGTGGAGATTCTGTGGCGTGAGGCCGAAGTCGCCGCCGGTCAGCGAGGGGGTCGGGTTGGCGGAAGCGCGGGCGAGGCCGAGAGGGCGGGTGTGGGCGCGCGCCGCGGCGGTGAGCGCCACGAGCTGTAGCGACTGGCACGCGGCATGCCCTGGGGCCGGCGGCGGGCAGACGGCGCGCGTCGTGTACGCGGAGGGCGGCAGGGGGGAGACGGCTTCCGTGGCGGCGGCCTGCGCGCAGGGCAGCGCGAAGGCGGCCAGGGCTGCGGCCAGGCCCAGCGCGGCTGTGTGGCGCTTGCGTGTCGTCATCGTCCTCGCGGTATCCGCTGCGAATCTCCTCGGCGCGCGGGCCGGCTCGCTTTAGGCGAGAGCGGCAATGCAGACAGACGGGCGCAGCGGTCACGAGATCGTCACAGGCTGGTCACCGGAGGATCACGTCCGGCTGGGCGCGGCTCGACAGGATGCTTCTCGGGACGGTGGGACACGGCCACGGAGCGGAGCTCGTCGAGGGCGAGTCTGCTTGGCGAGCGCACCGAACCGCGCAGGGCGCACCGAACGGGGCGGGAGGCGAGACCCGCCCCGTTCGCCATTCGCCAGGCCACACGGCCGTGGAATCAACCATCTAGGCTGGTGTCGTGTCATCCCCGTTCGGCTTCCTGCTGGCGTCGGAGCCGCCCCCGCGCCGGGTGGGCGCGATCGTGGCGCTGCTGGCGGTGGCGCTGTGCACGCTGATCGTCTACCCGCTCGCACACGTCGCGCCGGTGGTGTCGCTGAGCGTCGTGTACCTGCCGGCGGTGCTGGTCGTGTCGGTCACGTGGGGCGCGTGGCTCGGCGTGGCGACGGCCATTGTCAGCGCGGCGGCGTTCAACTTCTTCCACCTGCCGCCGGTCGGCCGGTTCACGCTCCAGAACTCCGACAACTGGGTCGCGCTGGCGGCGTTCCTGGTGGTCGCCTTCCTTGCGAGCTCGGTCGCCGAGGTCACGCGCGCGCGCACCCGCGATGCGGAGGAGCGCCGGCGGGAGGCGGACCTGGCGGCGGAGATGGCGCGGCTGCTGCTGCGCGGGAACAGCCTCGCCGAGGCCCTGCCGACCGCCGCCGCACGCCTGGCGCAGACGCTCGATCTGAGCTCGGCGGCGATCGAGATGGGCGCGGTGGAAGGCGACGAGCGCAGGGTCGCGTTCCCGCTGCGCGAGGGGACGAGCCGGCTCGGGACGCTGCTGGTCGGGGCGGGCACCTCCGAGGCCAACCTGCGGCGCCTGCAGGAGCGCGTCGTGCCGGCGCTGGAGGCGCTGATGAGCGCGGCGCTAGAGCGCGAGACGCTCCTGGGCGGGGTGGTGGAGACGGCGGCGCTGCGCCGTGCGGACACGGTCAAGACGGCGCTGCTGCGGGCGGTCTCGCACGACCTGCGCTCGCCGCTGACCGCCATCTCGGCGGCGGGCGAGGCCGTCGGCTCGCCGTCGCTCTCGCCGGAGGAGCGCGCGGAGATGGCCGCGGTGATCCAGGAGGAGACCAGGCGCCTTGCGCGGCTGGTCGACAACCTGCTCGATCTCTCGCGCCTGGAAGCGGGGGCGGCCGAGCCCCACCGCGAGTGGACCTCGATCGAGGAGATGATCCGCTCGGCGGTCGACGAGGTGGGGGCGCTCCCGGAGGCGTTCGCGCTGTCGATCGACCGCGACCTGCCGCTGGTGAGCGTCGATCCGGTGCAGATGGAGCGCGCGTTCGTGAACGTGCTCGAGAACGCGCGGCGCCACTCGGGCGGGCATCCGGTGTCGGTGCGGGCGCGGGCGGTGCGACGCCTCGCGGGCGCCCGCGGGTCGGCGCCCTCGACGCAGGGCGGCGACGGCGCCGCGCAGCCGCTCGGCCAGCGGGTGGCCGGCGACCGCGTGATCGTGCGCATCGTCGACCGCGGTCCCGGGATCCCGCCGGCGCAGCTGGAGCGCGTGTTCGAGCCGTTCTACCGCGCCGGCACGTCCGGCAGCGGGCACCGCGGATCGGGGTTGGGGCTGGCGATCGCACGCGGCTTCACCGAGGCGAACGCCGGCACGCTGCACGTCGAGTCGCTGCCGGGACAGGGCGCGACGTTCGTGTTCGAGATGCCGCTGGCGGAGTCGGCCGGGCACGCGGATCTCGACGAACCGCCGGACACCGCCGCGACGGGCGAGGCGCGCACGCCGCTCTCGCCGAGCGGCAGCCGAGATCGGGCGACGTGAGCTTCGCGGCGCCGGGCGAGCCGGCGAAACCCCCGCGGGTATTGGTGGTCGACGACGAGCCGCAGATCGTGCGCGCGCTGAAGGTGGTGATGCGCGAGGCGGGCTTCGAGGCGGTGCCGGCGGAAACGGGCGCGGAGGCGCTCGATCTCGCGGCGGTGCGCCCTCCGGACGCGGCGATCGTCGATCTCGTGCTCCCCGACATGGACGGCATCGCCGTCACGCGCACGCTGCGCGAGTGGAGCGACATGCCGATCCTGGTGCTGTCGGCGGTCGGCGAGGAGGAGCAGAAGGTGCGGGCGCTGGAGGCCGGAGCCGACGACTACATCACCAAGCCGTTCGGCGCGCGCGAGCTGGTGGCGCGCCTGAACGCCGCGCTGCGCCGCGCGGCGCGCGGGGAGGAGGAGCCGCGGATCGAGGTGGATGGGCTCGAGATCGATCTCGCCGCGCGGGTCGTGCGCCGCGACGGCGAGCCGATCCATCTGACGCCGATCGAGTTCGACCTGCTGCGCGCGCTCGTGCGCAACCGCGGGCGGCTGATGACCCACCGCAAGCTGCTCGCCGAGGTGTGGGGGCCGGAATACGTGGACGACATCCAGCCGCTGCGCACGCACATCGCGCGCCTGCGCGCGAAGATCGAGCCCGACGGCGAGGCCGGGGCCGGTGGGCCGCGCTACATCGTCACCGATCCCGGGGTCGGGTACCGCTTCGCCGGGTGAGGCTGGGGGTTCGAGTCCCTCGTGCGAGCAGGGTGAGGTCTGCGGTGGGCTACTGAGCGTCTGAGGGTCCTTACTGCGGATGCTTTGCGGCCGCCTGTCCAGCAGGGTCAACCGATGCGGTGCACCTCCCCCCTCGAGCGCACATCACGTCTCGCCATTGGCAACCCCGATCTCCCGTCGTCACGAAATCGTTATGTCTCGGGAGAGATTCGTTACGTCGCCGTGACGCCAGCTCGCCAATAGTGTCTCCCATGGACGCCGTCGCAATAGTTCTCGGGATCGTGATGTTCACGATCCTGTTGCTGATCATCGAGGGGGTCGACCGGATATGAGCGTTCCGCTGCCCGTCGGTTTCTTTATCGCGCATATGAGCGGCGCGGATTTCTTCGGTTTGGTCGTCTCGGTGCTCGTGATCGCTTACTTGTTCTACGCGCTGGTCCGCGGAGAGAAGCTGTGACGTTCGACGGATGGTTCACGATCGTCGCGTTCGCGGTGATCCTGACCGCTCTAGCCTTTCCCCTCGGGCAGTACATGGCGAAGGTCTACAAGGGGGAACGCGTCTTTCTCACCCCGATCTTCGCTGGCCCCGAGCGCTTCCTCTATCGGGTCCTGCGTGTAGACCCCGAGCGCGGGCAGGACTGGAAGCAGTATGCGAAAAGCCTGATCATCTTCTCGCTCGCGGGCTGGCTATTGCTGTACATCATCCTGCGTACGCAGACGCTGTGGGACTTCACGGGGCTGAACCCGGCCGGTTACCACTCGGGTCCATGGAACGTCACTTTCAACACGACCTCGTCGTTCCTGACGAACACCAACTGGCAGTACTACAGCGGCGAGACGACGATGAGCTACTTCAGCCAGATGCTCGGGCTGACGGTGCAGAACTGGCTGTCGGCGGGCGTCGGCATCGTCGTGGCGGTCGCGCTGGTACGCGGGATCATCGGACACGCGGGCAAGAGCCTCGGCAACTTCTGGCAGGACCTGGTGCGCACGATCCTGTACGTGCTCTCGCCGATCTGCATCGTCGGGGCGATCGTGCTGCTGTCGCAGGGTGTGATCCAGAACTTCTCCGGCTACCTCACGGCGCACACCGTGACTGGTCTGACGCAGTCGATTGCGATGGGGCCGGTCGCCTCGCAGGAGGTGATCAAGGAGCTCGGCACCAACGGCGGCGGTTTCTTTAACACCAACTCGGCGCACCCGTTCGAGAACCCGACCGGTTTCAGCAACTTCTTCGAGATGCTGCTCGTGCTGATCATTCCGGCGGCGCTGGTGTTCATGTATGGGCGCATGAGCGGCAACCGTCGCCAGGGGTACGCGATCTACGGGGTCATGATGTTCATGTTCCTTGGCGCCGCGTCGGTTGCTTACATCGCAGAGGCGCACGGCTCGCCCGCCCAGCACGCGGCCGGCTTGCACACGCACGTGATATCCGGCTCGGGTGGCGGCAACATGGAAGGCAAGGAGCAGCGCTTCGGGATCGCCAGCTCGGCGCTGTTCGATGTCGTCACCACCGTCACCTCGTGCGGCGCGGTCAACAGCGCGATCGAGTCGTTCACCGGTATCGGCGGCGCGGTGCCGATGGCGAACCTGTCGGCCAGCGAGGTGATCTTCGGCGGCGTCGGCACGGGCCTGTACTCGATCCTGCTGTACGTCCTGCTGGCCGTGTTCATCGGTGGGCTGATGGTTGGGCGTACGCCGGAGTGGCTGGGCAAGAAGCTTGAGGCCAGGGAGATCAAGCTCGCGGGCCTGGGCATCCTGATCACGCCGCTGGCGGCGCTGTTCTGCACGGCGCTTGCGACCGCGAGCAAATCCGGGCGCGCGTCGATCTCCGAAGCGGCGCTGTCGAAGAGCGGCGGGCTCACGCCGCAGGGGTTCTCCGAGACCTTCTACGCCTATTTGTCGCAGGCGAACAACAACGGCTCGGCGTTCGCTGGCTACACCGGCTTCGTCCAGCCGAACGCCGGCAGTCTCGGCTCGCATGGGGTCACGTTCGCCGACATTCTGGGTGGCTTTGACATGATGTTCGCGCGCTACGCACCGATTCTGTTCGCGCTCGCCGTTGCGGGTGCGCTGGCCGGCAAGCGGATCACGCCGGCGGGCCTGGGCACGATGCGCACGGACAACCTCACCTTCTCGGTGTTGCTGATCGGCGTGATCGTCCTCGTCGGCGCGCTCACGTTCTTCCCCGCGCTGCTGCTCGGACCGATCGTGCAGGGTCTGACCGGACACCTCTACTGACATGAAGCGCGACATCGTGACATCCGCCATCGGCATCCTGGTGCTAACGCTGCTGCTCGGGCTCGTCTACCCGCTGTTCATCACCGGCGTCGGCCAGGTCGCCTTCCCGGGCAACGCCAACGGTCAACAGGTGAAGGTGGACGGCAAGCTCGTCGGCTCGAGGATCATCGGCCAGAACTTCGGCACGCCGGTGCTCGAAAAGAACGGCAAGGTCAAGGAAGTCAAAGGCGCGGTGGTGACAGAAGCCGACCCGCGCTACTTCCAGACGCGCCCGTCTGCGACCGAAGGCGGAGCGGACAACGCGGCGGCGAGCACGTTCTCCAACAAAGGGCCAAACAGCGTCAAGACCAAGGAAGCCGACGAAGAAAACATCAAGGCCTATCTCGAACTGAACAAGGACGCGGCGACCAAGGGCGAATACGACCCTGGGCTGACCGCGGCGAAGCTCCCGGTCGATGCTGTCAACACATCGGCCTCCGGAGTCGACCCTGAAATCTCAGAAGCCAATGCTCGCATCCAGGCGTACCGCGTGGCTTCCGTGCGCCACCTCTCGCTGGCGACGGTCGACGGGCTCGTCTCCAACTACACGTCAGGCCGTGGTCTCGGCTTCTCGGGCGAACCCGGCGTGATCGTGCTTGAGCTGAACCTCGCCCTCGACCGTCTGACAGGAGGAACGGGCTGATGTCTGCGCAGATGCCGGCCACCCACGAGCGACAGGCGATCTCGCTGTTCCAGCGTGACATCGTCAAACGGGCGCTGATCGACAGCTTCAAGAAGCTCGACCCGCGCGTGCAGATTCGCAACCCCGTGATGTTCGTCGTGGAGATCGGCTCGCTGATCACGACCGTGACGTGGCTGATCCAGGTTTTCGGCGGCAAGCCGCTCGGCGGCGGCAACGAGCCCGCGTGGTACACGTTCACGATCTCGATCTGGCTGTGGCTGACGGTCGTGTTCGCGAACATGGCCGAGGCATTCGCTGAGGGACGCGGACGAGCCCAGGCCGACACGCTGCGCTCGATGCGCAAGGAGACGGTCGCCAAAATGCGCGACGGCTCCACCAAGGCGGCCGCCGAGCTGACGCGCGGCGATGTCGTGGTGGTCCCGGCGGGGGAGCTGATCCCAGGCGACGGCACGGTGATCGAGGGCATCGCCACGGTCGACGAGTCCGCGATCACGGGCGAGTCCGCGCCGGTGATCCGCGAGTCCGGCGGAGACCGCAGCGCCGTCACCGGCGGCACGCGCGTGACCTCCGATGAGATCGTCGTGGAAATCACACAGGAGCCCGGGCAGTCGTTCCTCGACCGTATGATCGCGCTCGTCGAGGGCGCCTCGCGGCGCAAGACCCCGAACGAGATCGCCCTGAACATCCTGCTCGCGGCGCTGACGCTGATCTTCGTGATCGTCGTGGCGACGCTGCGCCCGTTCGGCCTGTTCGCGGGCACGGCGATCTCCGAGACGACGCTGATCGCGCTGCTGGTGGCGCTGATCCCGACGACGATCGGCGCGCTCTTGAGCGCGATCGGGATCGCCGGCATGGACCGCCTGGTGCGCCGCAACGTGCTCGCGCTCTCCGGGCGCGCCGTGGAGGCCTCTGGCGACGTGGACGTGCTGCTGCTCGACAAGACCGGCACGATCACGATCGGCAACCGGCTCGCGTCGGAGTTCATCCCGATGCCGGGCGTGCCCGAGTCCGAGCTGGCCGAGGTCGCGCAGATGGCCTCGCTCGCCGACGAGACGCCCGAGGGCCGCTCGATCGTGGTGCTGGCCAAGCAGTACGGCATCCGCGAGCACGACATGACGACGCTGAACGCCGAGTTCGTGCCGTTCACCGCGCAGACGCGGATGAGCGGCGTGGACATCGACGGCAGGCGGCTGCGCAAGGGCGCCGGCGACGCGATCATCGAGCTCGTCAAGAGCGAAGGCGGCTCGCCGCCGCCGGAGCTGCAGGCCTCGCTCGACCGCATCGGCAACGAGGGCGGCACGCCGCTGGCGGTCGCGCGCGACAACCAGGTGCTCGGGGTCGTGTATCTCAAGGACACGATCAAGGAGGGCATGAAGGCGCGCTTCGACCAGCTGCGGGCGATGGGCATCAAGACGGTGATGGTCACCGGCGACAACCGCCTGACGGCGGCGAAGATCGCCGAGGAGTCGGGCGTGGACGACTTCCTCGCGGAAGCCACGCCGGAGCGCAAGCTCGCGCTGATCCGCGAGCAGCAGCAGGACGGGCGGCTCGTGGCGATGACCGGCGACGGCACCAACGACGCGCCGGCGCTGGCGCAGGCGGACGTCGGCGTGGCGATGAACACCGGCACCCAGGCCGCCCGTGAGGCCGGAAACATGGTCGACCTGGACTCCAACCCGACGAAGCTGATCGAGATCGTCGAGGTCGGCAAGCAGCTGCTGATCACCCGCGGCGCGCTGACGACGTTCTCGATCGCCAACGACGTCGCCAAGTACTTCGCGATCCTGCCGGCCGTGTTCGTCTCGACCTACGCGGCCAGCGCGGGCGCCAAGGGTCCGCTGCACGTGCTCAACATCATGGATCTCGGCACCCCGCAGAGCGCGATAGTGTCGGCGATCATCTTCAACGCGATCGTGATCCCGCTGCTTATCCCATTGTCACTGCGAGGCGTGCGCTACCGGCCGATCGGCGCGAGCGCGCTGCTGCGACGGAACCTGTGGATCTACGGTCTCGGCGGGATCATCGCGCCGTTCATCGGCATCAAGCTGATCGACCTGATCGTCCACAACCTCCTCGGAGCATGAGCCGCGAGCGCGTCGCGAAGTTCGCGAGCGCGACTGCACCGCCATGGCCGCCCCGGATCAGAGCCGCGGCCGCCTGAAGGTCTTCATCGGCATGGCGGCGGGAGTCGGCAAGACCTACCGCATGCTGCTCGAGGGCCACGCCGAGCAGGAGGCGGGCCGGGATGTGGCTGTCGGCCTGCTCGAGACCCATGGGCGCGCCGAGACCGCCCGCGTCGCGGACGGCCTGCCGATGGTCCCCCGCAGGCGCGTGCTCTACCGCGAGGCGGTGCTCGAAGAGATGGACCTGCCGGCGATCATCAGCCGGGCGCCGGAGCTCTGCCTGATCGACGAGCTCGCCCACACGAACGCGCCCGGGACCGAGCACCCCAAGCGCTACGAAGACGTCGAAGCGGTTCTCGCCGCCGGCATCGATGTCCTCTCGACGCTCAACGTCCAGCACCTCGAGTCGCTCAACGACCACATCACCGAGCTGAGCGGCATCCGCGTGCGCGAGACGATCCCCGACGCGATCCTCGGGCGCGCCGACGAGGTGGTGCTGATCGACCTCACCCCGGAGGCGCTGCTCGAGCGTCTGCGCGCCGGCAAGGTCTATCCGGCCGAGCGCATCGACGCGGCGCTCAACAACTTCTTCAAGATCGAGAACCTCTCGGCGCTGCGCGAGGTCGCGCTGCGCCAGGTCGCCGAGGAGGTCGGCGCCAAGCGCCTGACCACCGAGCTCGTCGGCTCGCGCGAAGAGAGCCTCGCGGCCGCCGCGCCGCAGGCCGTCGGCGAGCGCCTGCTCGCGCTCGTGGAGCCTTACCCGGGCGCCCAGCGGCTCGTGCGCCGGGCGTGGCGCTCGGCCCAGCGCCTCGGCGCGGGGCTCGACCTGCTGTGGGTGCGCGCGCCGGGGAAGGAGCTCTCCGAGGATGATCGGCGCTCGCTCGCGGCGCTGCGCCAGCTCGCGTCGGTGCTGGGGGCGAGGATGATCGAGGAGGAGTCCGACGACCTCACAGCCACGATCGTCGAGGTCGCCGAGCGGCGCGGCACCACCTACATACTGATCGGCGGCTCGCGCCCGCCGCGCGGCCTCGCCCGCCTGCGGACACCCCTGCCGCAGCGGCTCATGCAGCGTCTCCCGGGCGTCGACGTGCGCATCGTCGCCGACCGCGCGCAGCGCCCGAACGGCTCGAGCTTGGAGGGCCTATGAGTGTGTGGGTGATCGTTGGGGTTGCGTGCGCCGCCGCCCTGCTCGGGATCGCCGCGGGCTACTGGCTGCCGCCCCACGGGCGTCTGCCCTCGCGCAACCGCATCGAGGGCACGCGCCGCATCCTGCTCCCGTTCACCGGCGAGGAGATCTCGCGCCGTTCGTTCGAGGCCGCGGTCCGGCTCGCAAAGGCCGAGAACGCGATCATCATGCCGGCGTTCCTCGCCCAGGTGCCGATGAACCTGCCGCTGGAAACCGCCCTTCCCGTCCAGTGCGCGCGGGGGATGCCGCTGCTCGAGGCGATCGAGCAGCGCGCCACCTCGCTCGGCGTCCCCGTCGACTCGCGCGTCGGCCGTGGGCGCTCGGCGCGCGACGCGCTGCGCAAACTGATCGAGCAGGAGCATTTCGACCGCGTGATCGTCTCCGCCGACGAAGATCCGCGGCTGGGGTTGAGCTATGACGATCTGCGCTGGATGCTGGCGCGCGTGCCGGCTGAGATCCTGATCCTGCGCCCCGCCCCGGACGACACCCGCCGGATCTCGACCGAGGCGGTCAAGGGGCACTTCTGAGCTAACCGCGGCCGCGCGAGCCAGGTGGCGACCTTCACGAAATCGTTATGAGCGAGGGCGAGTTCGTGATGCGGGCGTAATCACGCCGATGGCAAACTCGAACGACGATGAGGACGAGCGCGTACGAAGCCGCTCAGTTCAACCACCGCGCCCGATCGAGCTCGGCCGGCGCCTCACCGACGTTGCGGCTGCGGGTTTACATGACTCGCCCGTGGCTCGATCGGCAGATAGCGACGGGCGGCGCGTGCGCCGCAAGCGCAGCGCTCGAGCTGCGCGCGCGACAGCTGACCTCCCCCCGTACCCGCAGCCAGCTGGCACGCGAGCTGCGCGGGCTCGTGGAGTATGCCGAGCGCATGGGCTCGCGCCCGACGTTCTCGGCGGTCGTCATCGACCGCCGCGCGGTGGCGGCCGGCCGGCATGCGATTCTCGGGCTCGCGGAACGACTGGAGGGGAGGGAGCCCGTGAGCGCCAGGGGCGTCACGCTCGTGCGCAGGCTCCTGACCGACGGCCTCGGCCCGCTGTTCAACCCGCGCAGCGAGCAAACGGTGATCCAGGTCGTGTGGAACATCGAGGACGCGCTCGAGGAGGGCGAGCCCGCGGCCTGACGGCCACGAGGCGGCTTGGGTTGTTCGCGCTCGACCGAATGGACTCGCCTGAGCATCTCGCCCGTCGACCCGAGCGGCTCGTCATCGACGTGCGGGGTCCGGGCGAGTGGATAGTGGGAACGCCGGCGGGCGGACGCTCGCTGCACGTCTACAGATTGGCTCGCGCCGATTGGCTCGTGTCCGAGGTGGGGCGAGGCACCGAGGGGCGCGGAGAGGATCTGCGCCGGGCACTGGCAGCGCTGCCCACCGACGCCTGCTCACCCGACTGGCGGGACCTGCTCGCCGACGCGCTCGACTGTGGCGAGGAGCCGAGCCAGGCGCGGTGATGACGCCGGGACGGGTGTCGAGTCCTCGCCTGGGTCGAAGCGGACGCCCGATCCTGGCGATGAGGACCGATCGCCCAGTGCCGCCTCTACCGATCGGCGGAGGCGGTTGTGGGGTCTCCCACCAGCACGATGTCGAGGCTCGGATCGCCGACGACGATCTCGTCCACGAGCGACCTGGCCGGCCGGCCGAGCCGCTGGCGGGGGTGTGGCGTGCCCATGACGATATGTGTCGACCCGCAGCGGGCGGCGACACGCGCCACCGCGCGGGCGACGTTGCGGTCGGTCTCGACGATCATCTGCGCCCCGAAGACGGCGGCCAGGCGGCGCAGCTCCTCCACACGCCGGTCGGTCTCGCGATCGTCGGCCTGCTCGGGAGCTGTGACCCACAGCAGGTCCAGCTCGCCCCCGAGGCGCTCGGCGATCGTCCAGGCGCGGCGGACGATGCGGTTGGCGCTCGGGTCGGGGCGGACCAGGGCGAGGAACCTGTGCGAGCGCTCGGCGGCGACGTTGCTGATCAGGCGGTCTTCGTCGTTGAGCATCTCGGCCGTGAGCCGGTGGGCCTCGACCTCCTCGACGACCTGCAGCAGCGCCATCTCGCGCAGGACACCGAGGTTCTCCTTGGTGAAGAAGCTGCCAAGCGCCACGGGCACGCTGCCGGCCGGGAACACCTTGCCCTCCTTGATCCGCGCCTGCAGTGCCTCGGGCGTCAGATCGACGACCACGACCTCGTCGGCCTCGTCGAGCACCCCGTCGGGCATCGTCTCCTGGACGGCGATGCCCGTCCGCTCGGCGATCCGCTCGCTGACGCTCTGCAGGTGCTGCACGTTGACCGTAGAGAAGACCGTGATCCCGGCTGCGAGGACGTCCTCGACGTCCTCGTAGCGTTGACGGTGCTCGAGCCCGGGCGCGTTGGTGTGCGCGATCTCGTCGATCAGGCAGATCTCCGGGGCGCGGTGGAGGATCGCCGGCAGGTCCATCTCCTCGACGATCGCCCCCTGAAAGGGAACGCCCCGGCGGGGGATCAGCTCGAGCCCCCGGGCCAGCGCGGCCGTCTCGGGCCGCCCGTGGGTCTCCAGCAGCCCGATCGCCACGTCCTGCCCCTCGGCGGCCGCCGAGTGGCCCTCCTGGAGCATGCGGCAGGTCTTGCCGACGCCGACCGCCATGCCGAGGAAGACCTTGTGCACGCCGCGGGTCATCGCCGGCTCACGCTCCGAGCACGCCGTGCACGAGCAGGTCGATCAGCTTGATGCCGATGAACGGGGCGATCAGGCCACCCACGCCGTAGATCGCGAGGTTGCGGTACAGCAGGGCGCTGGCGCCAAGAGGGCGGTAACGGACGCCGCGCAGGGCGAGCGGCACGAGGGCGGGGATGATCAGGGCGTTGTAGATGATCGCCGACAGGATCGCCGAGCGCGGGGATCCCAGATCCATCACGTTCAGGCGCGCGAGCGGACCGCTGGAGGCGCCCACCGAGGCGTATGTGGCGACGAACACGGCCGGCAGGATCGCGAAGTACTTCGCGACGTCGTTGGCGATCGAGAAGGTGGTCAGCGCGCCCCTGGTGATCAGCAGCTGCTTGCCGACCTCGACGATCTCGATCAGCTTGGTCGGGTCGGAGTCGAGGTCGACCATGTTGCCGGCCTCGCGCGCGGCCTGGGTGCCGGTGTTCATGGCGACCCCGACGTCCGCCTGGGCGAGCGCGGGCGCGTCGTTGGTGCCGTCGCCGGTCATCGCCACGATCCGGCCCTGGCCCTGCTGTTCGCGGATCAGCGCCAGCTTGCGCTCGGGTGTCGCCTCGGCCAGGAAGTCGTCGACACCGGCCTCATGCGCGATCGCGCCGGCGGTCAGCGGGTTGTCGCCGGTGATCATCATCGTCCTCACGCCCATCCGGCGCAGCTCCTGGAAGCGGCGATTGATCCCCTCCTTGAGGATGTCGCGCAGGTCGATCACGCCGAGCACGGTCGCGTCGCGGCAGACGGCGAGCGGCGTGCCGCCCTCACCGGCGATGCGCCCGAGCTCCCGCTCGAGCTCCGGCGGCACCCGACCGGAGCGGCGCGCGACGTAATCGACGATCGCGTCTCCCGCTCCCTTGCGCAGCTCCTGCCCATGGAGGTCGATCCCGCTCATGCGGGTCTCGGCGCTGAACGGCACGAAGTGCGCCCCCGCCTCGCCGAGCTCGCGCTCGCGCAGACCGTAGCGCTTGGCCAGAATCACGATCGAGCGGCCCTCGGGGGTCTCATCGGAGAGAGACGCCGCCTGGGCGGCGTCCGCAAGCTCGCGCTCGTCGATTCCCGGCATCGCGATGAACGCCGTGGCCTGGCGGTTGCCGAGGGTGATGGTTCCCGTCTTGTCGAGCATCAACAGGTTCACGTCCCCGGCGGCCTCGACCGCGCGGCCGGAGAGGGCCAGCACGTTGCGGGCGACCAGCCGGTCCATGCCGGCGATGCCGATGGCCGACAGCAGCGCGCCGATCGTCGTGGGCGCGAGCGCGACGAGCAGCGCGATCAGGGTGGCGATCGAGATCGCGGTGCGGGCATGTGCGGCGAACGGCCCGAGCGTGATCACGACCGTGAGGAAGATCAGCGTCAGGCCGGCGAGCAGGATCCCCAGCGCGATCTCGTTCGGTGTCTTGCGGCGCTGCGCGCCTTCGACCAGCGCGATCATGCGGTCGAGGAAGCTCTCGCCGGGATGCTGCGTGATCTCGACGACGATCCGGTCGGAGAGCACCCGCGTCCCCCCGGTGACCGCGGTGCGGTCGCCGCCGGCGGCCCTCACCACGGGAGCGGACTCCCCGGTCACGGCGGACTCGTCGATCGAGGCTATGCCCTCGACGATCGTCCCGTCGCCGGGGATCAGCTCGCCGGCACGGACCTCGACCGCGTCCCCGGGAGCGAGCGCGGCGGAGGACTTGACGGTGCCGTCGCGTAGCCGCGCCGGAGTGTCGCTGCGCATGCCCCGCAGAGCGTCGGCCTGGGCCTTCCCGCGGCCCTCCGCGAGCGCCTCGGCGAGGTTGCCGAAGTAGGCGGTCAACCACAGCCACGCGGCGATCGACGCGGTGAACCACGCCGGGTCGCCGCCGGTGCCGCCCACGGTCGCGCCGGTGATCTGCGCCAGCCACAGCAGCGTCGTGAGCGTCGCGCCCACCTCGACGGTGAACATCACGGGGTTGTGCATCATGCGCTGGGGGTGCAGCTTGCCGGCGGCGGATCGGAGGGCCGGCAGCAGGATCTCGGACGTGATGGCGCGGGCGTGTTGTCGCTCGGTCATCACGCGCGCCCTCCTTCCAGCGCCAGGTTCAGTGCGAGCACGTTGACCGAGCGTGGACCGAACAGGCCCCCTGCGAGCCCCTCGGTGTGTGCCGTCACGAGGCGCATGACCGCGGCCAGCGGCAGGTCGCGGACGGCCGCGACGCGGTGCGCCTGGATCGCCGCGTCGGCAACCGAGATGTCCGGATCGACCCCCGACCCCGACGCGGTCACGGCATCCGCGGGCACCCCCGCGGCCGTCAGGCCCGGGTCATAGGGCTGTTCTCGACGCAGGAACGCCTCCAGGCGCGCGCGGATCTGGCGCGAGAGGGAGGCGGAGTTGGGCCCGAGGTTCGACGTCGCCGTGACGGCGCCGTCGTCAGCGCTCGTCGAGGGTCGGCTCTGGAAGTAGCGCGGATCGCCGCGGAAGTCCTGGCCGATGAGCGATGAGCCGATGAGCTGCCCATCTCGTTCGACTCGGCTGCCATTCGCCTGGTGTGGCCAGAGCACCTGCGCGAGGCCGGTCATCGCCAGGGGATAGGCCAGGCCGAGCACCGCGGTGAGCGCGATCACCGCCACGAGCGAGGATCGCAGCTGGCGGCGCATCAGAAGAGCCTCGGGGTCAGGGCCTGCACCAGCGGCCCGAGCATCAGCGAGGGCACGAAGGTCAGCAGCGCGACGATCGCGATGGTTGCGAGCAGCAGCATCGCGAACACCGCGGTGTCGGTGCGCATCGTGCCCTCGCCTGCGGCGATCGTCCGCTTGCCCGAGAGCGAGCCCGCCACGGCGAGCGCCGCGAGCATCGGCAGGAACCGTCCCACCAGCATCGCCGCTCCTCCCGACAGGTCGGCGAAGGTGATGCCGCTGGCACCGACGTTGCCGGGCGCGTGCGGTTGCACGAAGCCCGCGTAGCCGGCGAACGCCGAGCCGTTGTTGTTGGCCTGCGAGGCATACGCGTAGAGCGTTTCGGAGAAACCCTGCGGCCCGGCGTTGAAGATCGAGCGCGTGCCGTAGCGGGCGCTGATCGCCCAGGCGGTCGCGAACAGGACGATCAGGGGCACGGCGATCACGCCGATCGTGACGAGCTTGATCTCGCGGGCCTCGATGCGCTTGCCCAGGTATTCGGGGGTGCGCCCCACCATCAGCCCGGCGACGAACACGGCGAGCAGCACCATCAGCAGCATCCCGTACAGACCCGATCCGACGGCGCCGAAGATCACCTCGCCGGTCATGATGTTCGCCATCGGGATCGAGCCGCCAAGACCGGTGAACGAATCCAGCGCAGCGTTCGTCGACCCGTTGCCGGTCGTGGTGCCGGCGACGGCCTCGAGGACGGAGTCGGACACCTGCAGGCGCTGGTCCTTGCCCTCCATGTTCAGGCCGTGAACGCCCGCCGCCCGCATCGCCGGGGAGGGTCGACTCTCGGCCGGGTAGGCGACGGCCGCGCCGCCGAGGAACATCACGACCATCACCGCATACAGCACCCAGCCCTGGCGGCGCGAGCCGACGATCTTGCCGTAGGTCGCGGTCAGCGCGGCGGGGATCGCCAGCATCATCACCATCTCGACGAAGTTCGCCAGGCCGGTGGGGTCTTCGAACGGCATCGCCGAGTTGACCGCGTAGAAGCCGCCGCCGTCGGAGCCCAGCAGCATGACGGCCTTCTGGGAGGCGGCCGGGCCGAGCGCCAGCGTCTGCGTCCCTCCGGCCAGGGTTGCGAGGTGGACGTTCCCCGCAAGCGTCTGGATCGCCCCCTGGCTGACCAGGAAGGCTGAGCCCAGGACCGACAGCGGCAGCAGCACGTAGAGCAGCGCTCGGATCAGGTCGACCCAGAAGTTGCCCAACTCCCGGCTGGAGCGATTGGCGAAGCCCCGCGCGATCGCCACCCCCGCGGCGATCCCGACCGCTCCGCTGAGAAAGCCCTGGACCGCGATCCCCGTCATCTGGGAGAAGTTCGAGAGCGTCCGTTCGCCGCCGTAGAACTGCCAGCCGGTGTTGCTGACGAACGACGAGGCGGCGTTGAAGCTCAGGCCCCAAGGAGCGGCGCCGAAGCCTTGGGGATTGAGCGGCTGAACGGGTTGGGTGCGCAGCAGGACATACAGCGCCAGCCACGAGACCGCGCTGAACATCAGCACGCTGCCGGCGTATCCCTTCCAGTCCTGCCCCGCCGGCTCCGATCCGGCCAGCAGCGCCGAGAAGCGCCGCTCCGCCGGCCCGAGGGCGCGCGTCAGCAGCACCCGCTCGCCGGCGAACACGCGATGGATGTAGCCGCCGAGCAACGGCGTGATCCCGGTCAGGACGGTGAGCAGCAGGACGATCTGGAGCCAGCCCGAGGTGGTCACCTAGAGTCGCTCTCCTCGCAGCAGCGCGTACAGCAGGTAGACGAACAGCGCCACGCCCGCGGCCAGCGCGAGCGCTTCGGCGACGCTCATATCCGGTCGAAGGCCGCGATCAGGGCGGCGAGGAGGCCGAAGATCAGTGCGGCGAGCGCGATCGCTACGACGTCCATCCCCGCTAACGATCCCACTCGCTACTGACGTAGCCGTCGGGTACGACCATCGAAGTCAAGCGTACCGGGTCGGGACGATCCTTCGCTTCGCTGGCTTTGGCGCCGAACGCGCAACCGGCGGTCCGACGTGCTCCGAGCTATTCAGGAATGCGGGGGTGTGGCGTACAGCTCGCTCAGGTGCTCCGCGGGGGCATTGCCCTTGGCTCTGATCTCGTCCAGCCGGGCTCGCTCCGCGGCGGTCACGTCCTGCTCGATCCCGAGATGCTGCACGATTGCGACGACCGCGGTCTGCAGTTCTCGCACGCGGTGCTCAAGCGTTGTGATCCGCTCATCGTCGGTCATAGCTGGTCCTCCGTCCTCTTCGCTCCGCTGGCTCGGCGCCGATGGCGCAACCTGACTATCGATCGCCCAGCATCACGACCGCGTGACGATCGGGGCAGTTCGTACAACGATTTCATTACGCCACGGTGCGCGTCCGGTCATCGGTCCATCTGGCGGCGCACCCGTGGCGCGGTAACGCGGGCCGGTATCGTAGGCGCCGGTGAGCCGGGAAGACTGGTCGGCAGCGCTTCGCGCTGTCCAAACGACCATGTGCGACCAACTCCACCTCCCGAGCCGCCTCCCGCGACGCCGGCGCCGCCAGCTCGCAGGCGCGAGACAGCGATGAGACTCCAGGCCCCGCTGCCCTCGGCGTGGCGCCGCGAGGCGCTGCGCACGAACCTGTGGCTGGTGCCGACGGTCGAGATCGTGCTCGCGGTGGCGCTGTTCGCGGGCACGTACGCGCTCGACCGCGCCGCCTACGACGGCTCGCTGCACTTCCCCTCGTGGGTCATCAGCGGCACCGCCGACGCGGCCCGGCAGATCCTGACGACGATCGCCGCGGCGGTGATCACGGTCGTGACGCTCGTGTTCTCGATCACGATCGTGACGCTGACGCTCGCCTCCACGCAGTTCGGGCCGCGGATGCTGCGCAACTTCATCCGCGATCGGATCACGCAGCTCACGCTCGGCAGCTTCGTGGCGACGTTCGTCTACGCGATCCTCGCGCTCGTCTCGATCGGCCCCGGCAGCCACGGCGAATTCGTGCCGCACCTGTCGATCACGGTGACGATGGCGCTCGTGATCGTGGACGTCGGCGTGCTGGTCGTGTTCATCGACCACATCGCCAAGTCGATACAGCTGCCACAGGTGATCGCGTCGATCGCGCGCGACCTCTCGCGGGCGATCGAAACGGAGGCCGCGCTGCCCTCATCCAACGGCCCGAAGGCGGGCCCGTCGCTGTCGGAGATGCTGGTGCGGCTGGACGAGGACAGCGGCGTCGTGCGCGCGCCGAGCAGCGGCTACCTGCAGTACGTGAGCATGAGCGAGCTGATCGACATCGCCAGTCGCAGCCACGCTGTGATCCGCCTGCTGCGCCGACCGGGCCACTTCGTCGTCGAGGGCGAGCCGCTGGCCAACGTGTGGCCGGCCACGGCGGCGGCCGGGGTGGCGCGGGCGCTCGGCGGCGCGCACGCCACCGGCCCGCACCGCACGCTCACGCAGGACCTGTCCTTCGCGGTCGACCAGCTCGTGGAGATCGCCATCAGGGCGCTCTCGCCGGCGGTCAACGACACCTTCACGGCGCTTGCGTGCATCGACTGGCTGGGCGATGGGCTGGGCAAGATCGCCGACCGCTGGCGGCCGTCCACCGTGCATCGCGACGCGGCCGGGCACGTGCGGGTGATCACGGTGACCGTCAACTTCGACCGCCTGCTCGAGCGCGCCCACGACAAGATCCGCCAGGCCAGCCGCGGCATGCCGGCGGTGATGATCCGCCAGCTCGACGGGCTTGCGAAGGTGATGGCGTACACGACCTCTCAGCAACAGCGTGAGCAGGTGCTCAGGCAGGCGGCGATGATCATGCGCTCGTGCGAGGAGTCGGTGCCGGAGCAGGCCGACCGTGCGGACGTGCAACGCCGCTACGACGCGGTGCTCGCATCTGTCTCTTCCAGCACAATGGCTCCATGGCCGACGAGCGGGGGCACCTGAAGGTCTTCATCGGCATGGCCCCGGGGGTGGGCAAGACGTATCGCATGCTTCAGGAGGGCGCGGCGGAGGCCGACAGCGGCCGCGACGTGGTCGTCGGCTACCTGGAGACCCACGGGCGCGCGGAGACGCTCGCGCAGGCCGAGGGCCTTGAGATCGTCCCGCGCCGGCACCTGACCTACCGCGGCACGCCGCTCGAGGAGATGGACCTCCTGGCGGTGCTCGCGCGCAAGCCCGAGCTGTGCCTGATCGACGAGCTCGCGCACACCAACGCGCCGGGCGTGGAGCACGAGAAGCGCTACGAGGACGTGCGCGACGTGCTCGAGGCGGGCATCGACGTGTTCTCGACCGTCAACGTCCAGCACCTCGAGTCGCTCAACGACCAGGTGACCCAGTTCACGGGCGCGCGAGTGCGGGAGACGATCCCCGACGAGGTGCTCTCGATGGCAGACGAGGTCGTGCTGATCGACGTCACCCCGGAGACGCTGATCGCGCGTCTGCGCGCGGGCAAGGTCTATCGCCCCGAGCGCGTGCCGGCGGCGCTGAACAACTTCTTCAAGATCGAGAACCTGTCGGCGCTGCGCGAGACCGCGCTGCGCCAGGTCGCCGAGGACGTCGAGGTCAAGCGCCTCGTGCGCGAGACGATCCCGCTGCCGCGCCGCGACGAGGAGGGGCTGCCGGTGATCCTCGACAGCGGACCGCAGGCGATCGCCGAGCGCCTGCTCGCGCTCGTGACGCTCGCGCCGCACTCCGAGCGGATCGTGCGGCGCGCGTGGCGCTCGGCCCAGCGCCTGGACGCCGAGCTGGACGTGCTCGTCGTGCGCCCGCCCGGACGCCCGCCGAGCGAGCAGGACCGCAAGCGCCTGGAGGAGCTGCGGCGCCTGACGGCGATGCTGGGTGCGCGCCTGCGCGTCGAGGAGGGCGAGGACGTGGCGGCGATCGCGATCCGGCTCGCGCGCTCGCTCGGCGTCACCTACGTAATGATGGGCAGGCCCTCCGAGCGCAAGGGGCTGGCGCGCCTGAGCGCTGGCTCGGACCGCTCGTTGCTGATGCGCCTGCTGCGGGGCCTGCCGGGCGTGGACGTGCGCATCGTGGCCGACCCGACGCTGCGCGCATCGGCGGGCGAGCCGGTGGGCCTCGTCGAGGATCTCGCGGGCGCGGACTGAGCCGCCTCGGCGCCGGACGCCGGGCTAAACGCATCGTAAAACTCGCCGCGCGAGGCAGGGCGCGGGCTAAGCGGCGCGTAAGACTGTCCGGCGCCCACGCAACCTTTCACCCCTTAGGCTGTTGCGCATCGTATGAGGATCCATCCCCGCCCACTGTCGCTGTTGATCGCCGCCGCCCTGGCCGGCGTGCTTGCGCTGGGCGCGATCGCCCAGGTCGGCGCGGCCGCCGCCGGCACCCCCCGCGCGCACGCGGCGAGCTCGTATCTGACCGGCATCGGCAACGAGAACCCGAGCATGTTCGCGAACCCCCTCTACCAGCAGCTGCACACGAAGATCGTGCGCTACGTCGTTCCCTACGACGCCGTCGTGCGCCCTTACTCGCTGCAGCAGGCGACCGCGTTCATCGACGCCGCCGAAGCGGCGCACCAGCAGGTGCTGGTCGCGTTCTACCACTCGGAATACACGCCGACGCGGCTGCCGAGCATCGCCGCCTACCAGCGCGACGTGCAGAGGTTCGTGCAGCTGTTCCCGCACGTCAGGCAGTACGAGTCCTGGGACGAGGCCAACCGCGGCAACGTGGCGCGTGCGTTCTCCAGCCCCTCGGCGGCCTCCGCGGCCAGGTACTACCAGGCGCTGCTGCGCGTGTGCAAGGGCTGCACGGTCATCGGGCTGGACGTGCTCGACGAAGCGGAGATCGTCAAGACGCTCCGCTACATCTCGGAATTCAAACGCGAGGTCAGCCATTTGGAGACGGTCGTGCCGAAGATCTGGGGCCTGCACAACTACTCGGACGTCAACCGCCTTGAAGGCTGGCGCACGCGGGACATCGCCAAAGCGTTCGGCGGCCAGGTGTGGCTGACCGAGACCGGCGGGCTCGTGAAGTTCGAACCGAGCTTCCCGAACAGGCACGGCGCGGGCCTGACGCGGGCGGCGAAGGTGCTCAAGTTCATGTTTGCGCTCGCGGGCTCCTTGCCGCAGATCAAGCGCCTGTACGTCTACGACTGGAGCGGCGGCACGAGCTCCACCCGGTTCGACGCTGGGCTGACCAACGTCCACGAACAGCCGCGCGCGGGCTACGTGGTCGTGTGCCGTCAGCTGCGCGGGGCCAACTGCGGCGTGAAGATCGCCAGCAACTGAGCGCTCGGAGCACCCGGTGAGCGCCCCGGACGCCCAGCGGACGCACGATCGCCCGGCACCGGAGCGAGCGCCGGCGTCGTCGCTGCCGCTGGCACGCCAGGCGCTCTGCGTGGGCGCGCTCGGGGCGCTGGGCCTGTTCGTGCTGAGCGCGTTGAGCCGGCGCGAGACGGTCCCGCGCGGCGACGACCTGATCTACGAGCGCATGGCCGAGCACCCGTTCGCGACGCACACGTTTCCGTTCGCGTTTCGCATCGGGCTGCCGTGGCTCGTGCACGTGCTCCCGTTCAGCCACACGCTCTCGTTCGAGCTGCTGGCGTGGGCGAGCGCCGGCGCGGCCGCCGGCTTCGCGTTCGTGCTGATGTGCCGCCTGGGCTCGCCGCGGAGTCTGGCCGCCGGCCTGGCGTTGGCGCTGGCGGTGTCTCCGCCGATGCTCGTGGTGGCGCTGCGCGAGGGTCGCAACACCGACGCGATCACGTTGCTGTTCCTGATGGCTGCGACGCTGTGCGTGGTGGAACGCAGGCTGCGAGCGCTGACGGCCACGCTCCTCGTCGGCGTGCTGTTCAGGGAAGCGGTGCTGTTCGTGATCCCGCTCGCGTACGCCGTGTGGGCGGTGCGGGCGTGGGACGCGGACGCCGCCAGGCGCACGCTGCTCGTCGGCGCGCCCGCGGTGCTGGCGTTCCTGGCCCTGCGCCTGACGATCCCGAGCGTCGGCGAAGCGACCGTGCCCGGCTACGGCGGCTCGCTGATCTCCGAGCGCCTGAGCGTGCTCGAATCCGGCGCGCACAGCCTCCTCACCGAGGCGCGGCGGCTGTTCTCGATCTACGGCCCGCTGTGGATCGCCGCGCCGATCGCGCTCGCGGGCAGCCGCTTCGCCCGGCGCGGGCTCGTGCTCGTGGCCTGCTCGCTCGCCTCGATGACCTTCGCGCTCGACTGGGGGCGCATGATCTTCCTGTCCGCGCCCGTGTTCTATCCGGCGGGTGCGTATACCCTGACTCGGCACCCGCGCTGGCGCGCGCCGGCGCTCCTTGCCTTCGCGGCGCTTATCCTCGGGTATGCGATCTACATGGATCGCAGCGGTGTCCAGCATGGGATCATCGAAGCTCCGCCCCCGCCGTACCCGGTTCGTTGATGTCGCCTCGCCTCCCCAGCCGAGCACTACCTGCAGCCATCTCGCTGGCGCTGCTGGCGTGCCTGCTGGCCGTGCCGAGCGCGCTCGGCGGCGGCGTGGGCGGCGGCTGCTCGATTGCCACCTCGCCACGCTGCCAGCCCGTCGCGGGAGCGCGCGCGCACGCGGCGAGCTCCTACCTCACGGGCATCGGCGACGAGAGCGCGCGGATGTTCGCCAGCCCGCTGTACGAGCAGCTGCACACGCGGATCGTGCGCTACATCGCGCCGTACGACGCGGCCGTGCACTCCTACTACCGTCAGCAGGCGAGCGCGTTCATCCGCGCCGCCGAAGCCGAGCACGAGCAGGTGCTGGTCGCCTTCTACCACTCCGAGTACACGCCGATGCAGACGCCGAGCGTCGCCGCCTACCAGCGCGACGTGCAGAGGTTCGTGAAGCTGTTCCCGAACGTCACGCAGTACGAGGCCTGGGACGAGGCCAATCGCGGGTATGTGCCGGGGCTGTTCACGAGCCCGTCGGCGCCCGCCGCCGCCCGTTACTACCAGGCCCTGATCCGCGTGTGCAGGGGCTGCACGGTCATCGGCCTGGACGTGCTCGACGCCGAAAAAATCGAACCGACGCTGACCTACATCGCGGAATTCAAGCGCGAGATACATCGCCTGGAGACGGTCATGCCGAAGATCTGGGGGCTGCACAACTACGCCGACGTCAACCACCTCGAAGGCTGGCGCACGCGCGGGCTCGCGAAGGCGCTCGGCGGCCAGGTATGGCTGACCGAGACCGGCGGCATCGTGAAATTCGGCGGCGCGTTTCCCAACCGCGAAGGCGCGGGCCTGACCCGCGCCGCGAAGGTGCTCAGGTTCACGTTCGCGCTCGCCGGCTCGGTCGCGCAGGTCAAGCGGGTATACATCTACGACTGGAGCGGCGGCACGAGCTCGACGCGCTTCGACGCGGGGCTCACCAACATCCACGGGCGCCCGCGCGCAGGCTACGTGATCGTCTGCCGCCAGCTGGGCGCGGCCAGATGCGGCGTGAGGATCGCCAGCAACTGATCAGGCGCTGAGCGCTGGCTGCGCGTGCGAGCCCGCGCCCGTGCTGCGCCGCTGGGACGGTCGTTGCGACTGGTTGCGCGCCAGGCGCATCGCGCCGAGGGCGAGCAGCCCCGCGGCGACGGCGACGAGGACGAGCGTCTTCAGCGGATAGGTGCTGCCGGAGTGCAGCTTGAGGTTGTAGGCGGTGTGGTCGCCGGCGTGGTAGATGCTCGTCAGGCCGGCGTGGTCGATCCCGAGCACGGTCGGTGCGAGCGCCGCGAACAGCGCCCACGCGAGCAGCGCCAGCAGGCCCGCCCGCAGCGTCGCCGCTGACAGGCGCAGCCGCGGCGTCGCCCACACCGCCGCCAGCAGCGCCGCGCCGGCGGCGAGGAAGAACGGCCAGATGCCGCCCCAGCCGCGTCCCAGCCCGTAGGCGGAGGCGATCGTCGGCTGGAAGAGGCCTTTGGAGAGGTAGCGCATCCAGGTGACGGTCTCGTTCTCGTAGCCGACCAGCGGGTGCGTGACGGTGGCGATCACGGTGGTCGTGATCGAGACCGCCGCGAGCGCGATCGTGGGGCCGGGGAAGCGCTTGAGCGTCAGCGCGATCGGGAAGGCCAGGAACGGCAGCAGCGTGTCGAGGAAGCGCGGTCCCATGAAGCCGCCGCCGAACGGCAGGTAGTAGCCGGAGTTGTACGCGAGGAAGCAGACGCAGATGCCGCCGATCGTGAGCGCCTCGGCGCGCTTGCCGCGTTTGTAGAGCATCGCCGTGCCGATCGCGCCCATGATCAGGATGGGGGAGATGGTCAGCAGGCCGCGCGAGTCGAACAGCAGCGTCACGAGCACCCGCAGGCTCGGAGCGCCGATCCCGAAGAAGCCTTTGTGCTGTCGGGGCACGTCGGAGTAGGCGAGGTGCGTCCAGGAGCGAAAGGCGTAGTGGTTGTAGAGCAGCAGCGGGACGATGCCGACCAGGCCGCCGGCGACGTACGCGCCGCCGCGCCGCAGCACCCCCAGCGGCGTCAGCGAGTCCCTGCGCGAGAGCAGGAACAGGCCGAGCACGAGCGCGGCGAAGAACGTGGGGTACTCGGAGGAGAACGCGTAGCCCATCGCCAGGCCGGCGAGCGCCAGCAGCATCGGGCTGGGCGGGCCGTCGCGCTCGCGCAGCATCAGCCAGAAGGCGGCGAAGCTGAGGAAGGTGGTGAACATGTGCGAGAACAGCAGCTGCGAGAACGGCAGCACCATCGTGCCGAGGCCGAGCACGACCGCGGCCGCGATGCCGTATCCGGGCTCGTAGCGATCGGCCACCCGCCACACCAGCAGCACCAGCAGCAGGCCCGGCAGCACGTTTCCCCACAGGCCGATCAGGTAGATCATCTCGTCGCCCGGGTGATCGGGGGGCGCCACGTGCGCGTCCGTCCAGGATTCCGCGTGCACGAGGTTGAGCGCGTCGTAGAACGGCAGCACGAACAGCGCGAGGCCGGGCGCGCGGGCGGAGTAGTAGTGCCCCTTGTAGAAGACCTTGTCGCCGGTGTTGGCCTGGTAGGGATCGATCGTCGTACTGTCGTTGTTCAGCGCGCGGGTCAGGTCGTAGTGGGAGGCCTGGTTCCAGGAGAAGCTCTGGATCATCACGGCGGAGGCCAGGCCCACCAGCAGGACCGCCGCCAGCGCCATCCGCGGCCGCGTCATTCGTCGGTGCCGTGCAGGGCCTTGGGCCCTGGTCCGATCTCGTAGATGAAGATCGAGCCGACCTGCCGCCGCGTGATGCCCAGCCCGGCGATCGGTTTGCGCGCGTTCGCGGTCGGGTCGGGCGGCTCGGGGAACACCCAGCCCTGCTCGGGCGGAAGTCCCTTGGGCAGCACGGTGTGCAGCACGACCGTGCGGATGCCGTAGTAGCGCAGCTTCTCGACGCTCGCCTTGTCGGGGAAGCCCGACATCCCGCCGCGCAGGTCGTCCTCGGCGGGGATGTCGAAGGTGCTCTCGCCGTTGGCGATCTGGGGGAAGCCGTCGGTCGAGAAGTACTGCCAGATGCGGTCGAGGGCGCCGTCGGTGGGCAGGTCGAGGATCGGTCCGGGCAGCCCGATCTCGGCGCTTGCCGGCTGTGGCACGACCGGGTGGCCGAGGTGCCCGGCGCCTTCGCCGAGGATGCCGAAGAGCAGCACCGCGCCCGCGAGCGCCGGCAGGCCGACGGCCGGCAGCGCGAGGGCGAGCAGGCGGATGGCGGGCAGGCTCAGCCGGTGTCGCTCGCTCCACGGGCCGAGCCGCTGCACGAGCAGCTGCACGCCCGCCCCCGCGAGCAGCGCGTAGAAGAGCGTGCCGAGCGTGAAGACCCTGCCGGGCACGCGCACGCCGTCCCATCCGGGGGCGTAGTCGAAGAGCAGGCGATACGGATAGCCCGCGCCGGTCAGGCCGAGTCCGAGCGCGAGGATCGAGCACGTGACGACGCCGGCGAGCAGGCCGATGCGCAAGCGTCGCGTGAACGGATGTCGGGACACGTCCGCGCCGCCCATCCGGCCCACCCCGAGGAGCCCGATCAGCGCGAGCGCGAGGATCAGCCCGCCGGGGAAGAACACGCTCTCGTTCTTGGAGTTGACTTTCGCGCGCATGCCCGCGGTGAGCGAGCCCCACACGCGGTTCTCCGAGGAGGCGCCCAGCAGCGCGGCCGGGCCTGAGGAGTAGGTCTCCACTTCTTTGAGCGTGCGCTTCGCCGTCGGGTACAGGGCGGCGACCCGCAGGTAGGGCCGCGCCTGGTAGACGGTGACGCCGCCGAGCACGGCGGCCCCGATCAGCGTCACGGCCAGCAGCCGGCGGGGGATCAGCGGCCCGCGCCCGCGCTCGTGCTGCCAGGCTGGCCCCGGCGTCAGGCGCCCGCGCCACCAGCACACGAGCGCGAGCAGCGCGAGCAGGGCGAGCAGGTAGGCGTACTGCAGCCCGAGCGTGAAGCCGAGGCTGATCTGCCATGCGGAGACGAGCCAGCCGGCGAGCACGAGCTTGCGCGAGCCCCGCCGGTAGCCGCGCAGCAGCAGGAACAGCCCGAGCGCGAGCCCGCCGGAGGAGATGACGTGCAGGTGGCCGGCCTCGGTGACGCGGTAGGGCGCGTAGGCGAAGGCCAGCCCGGCGGCGGTCGAGCCAAGCCGGCGCAGCCCGAGCTCACGCGCGAGCAGGTAGGCGCCGACGAAGCACAGCGACCACGCCCACAGGAACAGGAGGTTGTAGCGGACGAGCGCGGCGACGGTGCCCGAGCCGAAGAACGCCGCCGGGCCGTAGCCGAGCAGCGAGTCCGAGAAGGCGAGGCTGAACGGGTGTGGGAAGAAGGAGTTGGAGTTGAAGATGTGCAGCGGGTCGTGCAGCATCGCGTGCCCGACCCACGCGATCTCCCAGGCGGTGCGCACGGGGTCGCCGAGATCGGGGGCGATGCGGCTGCCCATGTGCAGCACGAGCGGCCAGCTGGTGAGTATCGCCAGCAGCAGCCCGCCCAGCGCGACGAGCGCGATCTCGCCGCGGGCGAACGTCGGCGAGGCCGCCCAGCGCTCGGCGCGCCCGCCTGCGCTCGCGGGTGCATGATCCTCGGCGCGCGCCACGCGATCGATCGGCGGAGGCTCGGGCGATCCGGGTGGCGTGCGCGGCGGGCTGGGGAGGCCGGTGCTCATCCCGGCGTTCAGGATCGGCTGGTGTTGGGGACCGCGCGGATCGGCGCAGCATACGGGAGGCGCCCGCTGCATTGCGTAGCTCGGGCGGCTACGAACTTGTGACATCTCGAACTTGCCCCTTTGCCTGGTGTCTCACATGAGGGTTGACCCGCCTGCCCTCCACGCTCGATAATCCCCCGGTGGACCGCTCGGCCCGCCAACTGATCGCCGCGGCCATCGATGCCCATGACGAGCGGGCGTTTGCGTCGCTCCTGGATCAGCACTACGGTCGGATGCTCCGGCTTGCACGCGCATTGGCGGCTGACCATGCCACTGCGGTCGCGGCGGTGGGACGCGCCTGGGAGGCGGCGCTGCGCGGCGACGGGAATGCGGATGAGTTCCCGTCGTTGACATCGTGGCTGCTCGCGCTCGCGCTGGCCGAGCTCCCGGAGGAGCGCTCGCTGGCCGACCAGCTGCGCGACTGCGAGGACGTCGGAACCGATCTCGACGGCGACTCCTTCGAGGGAGAGGGCCGCTGGTCGGGTCACTGGCGCGACGACGCCATGCCGGCGCCGTGGGATGAGGGCGGGGCGCCCGACAGTGGACGCGAGCTGCTGAGCTGTGTTCGCGAGCTGCCGCCGCCACTGGCTGCTCTGCTCGTGCTCGCGGACGTCGAGCGGCTGGACAGCCTCGAGATAGCCGCGGTCCTCAGTGTGACCCGTCAGCGTCAGCTCGCGCTGTTGCACCGCGCACGCACGACGCTGCGCCGTATCGTCGACCGGCGAGTGACGTCGGAGGTCGCTTCGGCATGAGCCTGCTCGACCTCCACTGCGAAGAGGTGCTCGAGATGATGACCGCGTACCTGGAGCAGAGCATGCCCGCCGACGAGCGCTCGGAACTGGAGACCCACATGGTCTACTGCCCCGGCTGCGCCGGTTTCTTGGCACAGCTCCGGTCGATCGTGCTCGCCCTCCGTGAGCTGCCGGTCGGGCGGATCGAAGGGAGCGAGCGCAGTCGGCTGCTCGCGCTGTTCCATGCGAGGAGCGCGGGCACGGGGTGACGGTGGTCGCCTTCAAGTTTCTCGGCAAGGGGCGGGTGGCGCCCTTCGGTGGGTTCGTGTGGCCCGAGCCGGATGGCGAATGGGTCAGCGCCGCGGGCGAACTGTCGGTGTGTGCTCGAGGGATACACGCGTGCCGTGTGTCCGATCTGCCCCACTGGATCGGCGAGGAGCTGTGGCAGATCGAGCTGGGTGATCCCGTCGCCGAGCACGAGCTGATGCTCGTCGCCGAGCGAGGGCGCCTGACGCGCCCGATCGCCGCCTGGGATGAGTCGGCTCGGCAGGCGTTTGCGGGCTACTGCGTAACCCGTGTCGCTCATCACGCCAGCGCGGAGTTGCGTAGCGCCGAGCTTCGGGACGAGGCGCAGGCGATCGATCGAGCCGCCGCCAAGTCCACGCCGCGCGAGCTCGCGGCGGTGGCGGATAGGGCGGCGGCGGTCGCCGCCGTGGGCGGATGGAGGGCCCGACATGCCGGCGAGCTCGCCGGCTACGTGGCCGACGCCGTCGCCTGGTCGGCGGACCCGGCGGCCGTCGCCTATGTGGCCGCACACGCGGCTGACGCGCGCAGCGAGCCCGACGACGAGCGCGACCCGTTCGTGGTCGAGCGTGGGCTGCAAGCCGAGTGGCTGCGCACCGAGCTCAAGCTCGAAGAAGCCTGAGCCGCTATCCGGCCGCCAAGTCGTCTCGCGCCGCGGCTGAGCTCATACAGACGTCGGTCCATTCCTCGAGGAACGCGGATTCCTCGAGCCCGAGCTCGCCGTCTTGCGGGCCGCGCGGCAGAAGCTCGAGCAGGGGGCCGGGCACGGCGGCCCGCCGCGCGTCCTCTATCGCCTGCCTGTCGTGTCGCCCCGCGATCAGCGGCGAGGCCAGCAGCGGCTCGATCGCGGCTTCGCGGTCGGGGCGCGGCCAGACATCTTCGAGCAGCGTCTTCGTACGCTCGCGCATCTCCTGGTAGAACGCCAGGGTGTAGGTGTCGGGAGGATGGGGCCGATTCTGGAAGAGATAGGCGTGTGTCAGCGCTCGGCTGATCGCGGCGAAGCACGCGGCCTCATTGCCGCCTCGCCGGTCCATGTCGGCCTTCATCCGGTGCAGGTTCGCCACGAGCTCCTCGTCTTCCTCGTTGATCCGGTTTGTGCGAACCGCTTCCTTCGCGATCTCCCAGTCGCCGGCTGCGCCCTGCACCCCGTGCTCGCCGGCCAGGTCGGCGCGCTCGAACAGCGTCCACGCGTGGTCCCAGTGATCGTCGTCCGCCTCGAACAGCTTCAGCGCCTCGTCGTAGTAAGCGACGGCCTCCTCGTAGCGCCGGGCGCGTGCGGCCTCGTCCCCGTCGCTGCGGTAGCGGCTCGCGTGGGCGAGGAACAGATCGATCAAGGCGCGCGTGTGGCGCGCGTCTTCGCGGTCCTCCCTCATGACCGTTCCTCCGAGGAGCGACTCCGCCGTGCCGTCGAGACCGCAGGCTGCCTGCACTTTGCCCAAGGAGCGGCGCACGGTGTGCCACGCGCCGGCGTCGGGCCCGTCCTTGTGCCAGCCGGTCGGGTAGTTGTTCAGGATCCCCCGCAAGTCCTTGACCCAGCCGGTGTCGCCTTGGCTTGCCTCCCAATCCTCGATCAGGCTGCGACAGAACGGGAAGTCTGTGTAGCAGCCCCACCACCAGAACGCGTCGAGGAAGACCCGCGCGAAGCGCATCCGCGAACGACGACTGGCTGTGGCGCCTGACGTGGAGGCGTCGGCGAGAGCCTGGTGGTAGAGCCATTCGCGCGTGTGGCGCTGCCAGCGGCGATCCTCGTACCTGTACCAGCCGCCGTACTGGCTGCCGGACTTGGCCTCCTTCTCGTCGAAGTCGGCAAGCCAGCGGAAGTAGAAGCTTGCGGCCAGGCCGTGCAGCTCAGCCCGCCGTTTGGAGGTGAGCTGTCGCTCGATCGCCCCGCCGATGAACCTGTGCAGCCGGTAGGTCGTCGTGCCGGTGTCGGCGTCGCGCTCGCCCTCGATGAACGTGTGGCGTCGCAGCCGCTCGATGATGCTTTCTGCGACGGCGACCTTCTCGTGCAGGAGCATGGCCAGCAGGTCGGCGTCGAAACGCCGCACCACCGCACACGCCTGCAGGGTTCGCAGCTCGCTTTCCGGGACGATCGCCCGGACGAGCTCGGTCTGTCTCATGTCGAGGTCTTCCGGCAGCGCGCGGAAGTGAGCCTCGAGCCGCTCGGCGTCGCGTGCGAGCTCTGGGTCGCGCTGGAGCAGTTCGGCGACGAGCCCCAGCGTCCCCGCGTGCCCGTCGGTGAATTTGTGGACAAGCTCCGGCACGGCTTCGGCGAGCTCGATCTCCGGGAGGCACTGCTCGAGGAAATCCTGGGCATCGCGCCTGCTGAGCGGCTTGAGGGCGAACGGTTGCACGGGCCTCGTCGGGGAGGGCTGCTGGGCGGCGGGTGACCTCGCGAGTACGAACAGGCAACGGTCGATTCTCCCGACGAGATCGACGAGCCAGTCGCCCATGCGGCTATCGGCGATGCACTCGAAGTCGTCGATCGCCCACAGCAGCGGATGCACCAGCGCGGCCGATTTCATGCCCATGACGAAGGGCTTGACGAGCTTCTCTCGGCGTTCCTCGACTTCTTTCGAGAATAGCTCTTCGGTGATCGAGACCTCCTGCACGTCGGCGTTATCCCCGAAGGTCGAGTTCTTGATCTCCTGCTCGATCGTCACCGAGACGGTGGTGAGTTCGGGCTTGGCGTTCTCGGCGGCCTTCGTGAAGTCCTTGAACTGGCCCGTCGCCCGTCCGCCGCTCGCGGCTTGTGCGATCACCTCGTCGCGAGCCCTCTCGAGGAACCCGGTGAATCTCTGTAGGGCCACCGGGAGGCGCGGCTCGCGCGGCCGCTCGCCATCCGCTTGGAGCGCGCCCCCGAGCTCGATTGCGCTGTGGCGGAGGAAGATGCCGTTCTCCACGGCCACCCTCCCCTCTCTCGCGAGGTGCTCGAGGAGCCTGCTCTTGCCGATGCCGGAGACTCCGAACGTGTCCGCGACCCCAGGCTCGTCCTCGAGCTGGGCGAGCAGCGCATCCAAGATCTCCCGCCGTCCGACGAAGACGTTCTTCGGGAGGACTAGGGGCGACGGCTTGGTGTCGCTCATCGCTGCGAGTCCGAACGCTGGTCGGGCGCCCTCATGGTCTGCGCTTTCGTCCCCTTGCCGAACTTGGAGCCTCGTATCCTCTGCCTGACGTTGACGCCCGGCGGGACGCCGTCGACATGCTGGAGGTCGACGTTTTCATCAGTTTCGACGTCGTCTACGTCTTGGTCAAGGCTGCCCGGCGGTGGCTCCGGTGGCCCCTGTGGCTGCTTGGCGATCGACGACAGCACGATCGTCAGGGCGATCAAGAGCACCGCGGCGGCGGGGTAGGTCCAGACGGCGGCTCCGGCGGCCGGCAGGCCCGCGTACACACACGCGGTGAGGATGACGACGATGACATCCGCACGCAGAGGCCCGACCTTCCCCCTGAGCTTGGCCATAGTCTGGATACTAGATTTTCCCTACGGCGCGCGTCGCCACCCACCCCCTGCGGCAGAGTCGATCGTGCGCACCACCTGTGAGCTCGACGTGGGAGGAGTTCGACGAGATGTCACATCGACCCGCGCCGTTAACGATCGGATGGCCCATTGAGCGGACGGACGGCAACGGCTACCGTTGTACGTGACGTCCAGTCGATGAGCTAGAGGACGGACCCGATGACCAGCGATCTACAGCAGCAGGCCAAACAGCACCTGTGGATGCACTTCACGCGCATGGGCTCATACGCGGAGCCCGGCCACGAGGTCCCGGTGATCGTGCGCGGCGAGGGCTGCTACGTGTACGACGAGCACGGCAAGCGCCACCTCGATGGTCTGTCGGCCCTGTACTGCGTGAACATCGGTCACGGCCGCCCGGAGCTGGGCGAGGCGGCGGCGGCGCAGTCCAAGGAGCTGGCGTTCTACACCAACTGGAGCTACGCGCACCCGCGCGCGATCGAACTGGCGACGCGCGTGGCGGAGCTGGCGCCTGGGAACCTGAACCGCGTGTTCTTTACGTCGGGAGGCTCGGAGGCGGTGGAGTCGGCGTGGAAGCTCGCGAAGGCCTACCACGCGGCGATGGGCGAGCCGCGCCGGCACAAGCTGATCGCGCGCAACCTCGCCTACCACGGCACGTCGATGGGGGCTCTGTCGGCGACCGGCCTGACGGCGCTGCGCGTGCCGTTCGAGCCGCTGACGCCCGGCGGCGTGCACGTGCCGAACACGAACTCCTACCGCTGGGAGGAGGACCGCGACCCGCTGTGGGCGGCGAACGCGATCGAGGAGGCGATCCTCTTCGAGGGAGCGGAGACGGTCGCGGCGGTGATCCTCGAGCCGGTGCAGAACGGCGGCGGCTGCTTCGTCCCGCAGGACGGCTACTTCCAGCGCGTGCGCGAGATCTGCGACCGCCATGGCGTGCTGCTGATCTCCGACGAGGTGATCTGCTCGTGGGGCCGTCTGGGGTACTGGTTCGGGTGCGAACGCTTCGACTACCAGCCGGACATGATCACAACGGCCAAGGGCATCAGCTCGGCGTACGTGCCGCTCGGCGCGCTGATCGCGGGCGACCACATCGCCGAGCCGTTCCTGCACGGGAAGGCTGCGTTCAACCACGGTTTCACGTTCGGCGGACACCCGGTGGCGTGCGCGGTGGGGCTGGCGAACATCGAGATCATGGCCGAGGAGGATCTGTGCGGAAACGTGCTCGCGAACGAGGGTGCGTTCCGAGGGATGCTCGACAGCCTGCGCGACCTGCCGATCGTGGGCGATGTGCGCGGCGCGGGCTACTTCCAGGCGATCGAGCTGGTCAAGGACAAGGACACGAAGGAAACCTTCGACCACGAGGAATCCGAGCACCTGCTGCGCGGCTTCCTCTCGGGCGAGCTGTATAACCGCGGGCTGATCTGCCGCACCGACGACCGCGGCGACCCGATCGTGCAGCTCTCGCCGCCGCTGATCGCCGGCCCCCAGCAGTTCGAGGAGATCGAGGCGATCCTGCGCCCGGTGCTGAGCGAGGCCTCGGAGCAGATGGAACGGTGGAGCTCACTGTCGAGAGCCTGATCGGCGAGCTCGGCCTGGAGCTGGTCAGCGGGCAGGAGTCCGCTCAGGCGCACGTGCGCTGGGTGCACAGCACCGAGCTGCCGGACCCGACGCCGTGGCTGAAAGGCGGCGAGCTGCTGCTGACGACGGGCCTCCAGCTGACGGGCCCGAAGCTCCAGCGCGAGCTGGTCGAGCGGCTCGCCGACCACGACATCGCGGGCCTGGGCTTCGGCACGGGCTTCGCGCACCGCCGTCTGCCGGCGGCGCTCGTGACTGCTGCGCGCAGCCGCGAGTTCCCGTTGTTCGAGGTTCCGTACGAGCTGCCGTTCATAGCGATCACCGAGCGCGCGTTCGCGCGGCTGCTGGACGAGCGCTACGAGATGCTGCAGCGGACGATGGTCGGGGATGTGCTAGCGGAGGTCCTCACCGGCCATCTCTACCCGGAGGACCTGCAGGCGCGGCTGCGCCCGTTCGGGATCGGCGAGCAGGTGGCCGTGCTCGCGTTCAGGCTGACGGACGCGAGCGCGGGCGCGGCCGTGGTGGAGCGGATCCTCGCGCGCGAGCGCGTGCCCAGCCTGGTGGCGATCCGCGCGGGCCTGCTGTGCGCGGTGATCGACCCGGACGGCGCGGCCGGTACGGCGGCGCTGGAGCCGGTGGAGCTCGCGCGCAAGATCCGCGCCGAGCTTGCGGGCCGCTTCGGCGACGTGCGCGCGGCGGCCTCGCGCGCGACCGCGACGCACTCGCTGCGGATGGCCTTCCACGAGGCGCGCTGCGCGCTGGAGGCGGTGCGGCTGCGCAACGGCGGCGCGCCGGAGGTCGCCTCCTACGCCGACCTCGGCGCCTTCCAGCTGCTGCTGTCGCTGCAGGACGACGACGCGCTGAGCTCCTACTGCCGCAGCGTGCTCGATCCGATCGAACGGGGCGAGGGCGAGTACGGCGAAGAGCTGGTGCGCTCGCTGGACGTGTTCATCGAGCACAACGGTCACTGGGAGAAGGCTGCGAATGCGCTGTTCTGCCACCGGCACACCCTTCGTTACCGGATCCGGCGCATCGAGCAGCTGACAGGGCGCGACTTCTCCAACGCGCGCGACCGCATCGAGTTCTGGCTTGCACTGCGAGGAAGGGAGTTGGCACGATGAGGATCGGAGTTCCGAGCGAGGTCAAGACGGACGAGTACCGCGTTGCGATCACCCCCGCGGGCGTGAGGGAGCTGACGGCGCGCGGCCACGACGTGCTGGTGCAGGCGGGCGCGGGCGAGGGCAGCGCGATGAGCGACGAGCAGTTCACCGCGCAGGGCGCGCAGATCGTGGCGGACGTCGACGCGGTGTTCGCCGAGGCGGAGCTCGTGCTGAAGGTCAAGGAGCCGCAGCCGGAGGAGGTCGGGCGCCTGCGCGAGGGCCAGACGCTGTTCACGTATCTGCACCTGGCGGCCGAGCCGGAGCTGGCGCGCGGGCTGATGGCCTCGGGGGCGACCTGCATCGCGTATGAGACGGTCGAGGACGCCGCGGGCCGCCTGCCGTTGCTGGCGCCGATGAGCGAGGTGGCGGGCAAGATCGCCACGCAGGCGGGCGCGTTCATGCTCGCGAAGCCGCTCGGCGGGCGGGGGATCCTGCTCGGCGGCGTGCCGGGCGTGGCGGCGGCGACGGTGCTGGTGATCGGCGGCGGCGTGGTCGGCATGAACGCGGCGTTCATCGCGATCGGCATGCAGGCGGACGTGTTCGTGTTCGACCGCTCGATCGACCGGCTGCGCGAGCTGGAAGTGGCGTTCGCGGGGCGCGCCTCGACGGTGTACTCGTCGACGCTGGCGATCGAGGAGATGCTGCCGGCCGCAGACCTGGTGATCGGCGCGGTGCTGGTGCACGGCGGCCGCGCGCCGCACGTGATCAGCCGCGAGCAGCTGCAGCTGATGAAGCGCAACGCGGTGCTGGTGGACGTGTCGATCGATCAGGGCGGCTGCTTTGAGACCTCGCGTCCGACGACGCACTCGGACCCGACGTACGAGGTCGACGGGATCACCCACTACTGCGTGACGAACATGCCCGGCGCGGTGCCGATCACCTCGACGTATGCGCTGACGAACGCGACGCTGCCGTATCTGATCGAGCTTGCGGAGCTGGGCGTGAGCGAGGCGCTGGAGCGCAACGTGGGCCTGCGCATGGGCCTGAACGTGCAGCACGGGCAGATCACGCACCCGGCGGTCGCGGAGGCCCTCGGCGTCGGCGCCACGGAGCCCGTGGCGCGATGAGAACATGAGACACCCACGACGAGGAGATGGACGATGGCGAGCACGACGGAGACCCTGAGCAACTTCATCGACGGCGAGCGCGTCGCGTCCAGCGGCGAGGCCGAAGCGGTGCTGAACCCCGCCACGGGCGAGGAGCTGGCGCGCGCGCCGATCTCCAGCGCCGAGGACGTCGACCGCGCGGTGATGGCGGCGCGGCGCGCGTTCGACGGCTGGTCGAACACGACGCCGGCGCAGCGCGCGCAGGCGCTGCTCGCGATCGCGGATTTGATCGAGGAGCACGGCGCGGAGATCGCGCGCCTGGAGGCGCTGAACGCGGGCAAGCCGATCGAAGCGGTCACGAACGACGAGATCCCGGTGATGGCCGACAACCTGCGCTTCTTCGCGGGCGCGGCGCGCTGCCTGGAGGGGCGGGCGGCGGGCGAGTACATGGAGGGCTACACCTCGTTCACCCGCCGCGAAGCCGTCGGCGTGATCGGCCAGGTGACGCCGTGGAACTACCCGCTGATGATGGCGATCTGGAAATTCGGGCCGGCGCTGGCGGCGGGCAACACGGTCGTGCTGAAGCCGGCGGAGACGACGCCGATCACGACCGTGCGACTGGCGGAGCTGGCGGCGGAGATCCTGCCGAAGGGCGTGCTGAACATCGTCACCGGTCCGGGCCGCCCGACGGGCGAGGCGCTGATCAGCCACCCGGAGGTGGACATGGTGGCGCTGACGGGGTCGGTGGAGACGGGCAAGCACTTCGCTCGCACGGCGGCGGACACGCTCAAGCGCGTGCACCTGGAGCTCGGCGGCAAGGCACCGGTGGTGGTGTTCGACGACGTGAGCCTGGAGGCTGCGCTCGAGACGATCGCGGGCACGGGCTACTACAACGCGGGGCAGGACTGCACGGCGGCCACGCGCGTGCTCGCGTCGAACGACGTGTACGACGACGTCGTCTCCGGGCTGGCCGCGCAGGCGCAGGGTCTCGTGGTCGGCGACACGCTCTCACCTGAGACGACGCTCGGGCCGGTCAACTCCGCCCGCCAGCGCGAGCGCGTCGAGGGCTTTTTGGCGCGCAGGCCCGACTACGCGGAGGTCGTGACCGGCGGCAGGGCGCCCGACCGGCCGGGCTTCTACGTCGAGCCGACGGTCGTGGCGGGCCTGAAGCAGGACGACGAGATGATCCAGCGCGAGATCTTCGGCCCGGTTATCACGGTGCAGCGGTTCGCCGACGAGGAGCAGGCGATCGCGTGGGCGAACGCGACGCGCTACGGGCTGGCCTCCTCGGTGTGGACGCGCGACGTCGGCCGCGCGCTGCGCGTGTCGAAGGCGCTGCGCTTCGGCTGCGTGTGGATCAACGACCACATCCCGCTCGTCTCGGAGATGCCCCACGGCGGCTTCAAGGAGTCCGGCTACGGCAAGGACCTGAGCATGTACGGGGTCGAGGACTACACGGTCGTCAAGCACGTGATGGCGAACATCCAGTAATTCACGTCTCAATCCGGTGGGCGGACGCCTCGATCGACGGTGTCGCTTGCGGACGGCGGCTCGTCGGTCCCGAGGAGTAGCTCGGCGCACTGGGACTCCCAGAGATCGACGGTGTCGTGAAGCCCGCGCATGTCGGCTTGCTCGATCACCTCGACCCCGCTCTCCTGGGCGGTCCCCATCTGCACGCGACCGCCGATGCCCTCGACGCTCGTTTCGATCGTGTCGCGCAGCACCTTGAGTGCCACGATCTTGGCTTGCTCCAGCGTGAGATCCTCCGGGTCGATGTAGCGCATCGTGCCGACCGCGAAGCTCGCGCTGTCGACGCCCAGCTGGATGCCGCTGAAGGCCCAGCTCTCGACCCACTCGGCCGCGCCGCCGCTGAGGACGTGGAGTGCGACCGGCTTGCCCTCGTGTTGCGACCACCAGGCGATGAGAAACTCGACATGGTCGCTGCGCCCTTCGATTCCGGGATCTGCGCGGACATCGTCGAGGATCGCGTGGAGGCGGGTCTTGATGTCAAGGCGATCGGCGTCGGGCGTGAGCTCGTGCGCGCGAGCGAGGCGCAGGGCAAAGCTCTGCGCCGCATCCTGCGCGCCCGCCCATGCGAGCAGGAACCCCGCGCGCGGCTCGTAGACCTTCTGGACGGGACGAGCGATGCGCCGACCCCGTGCGCCGCGCGTCTCGTGACTGTCAGAGCCGACGATCACGCCATCGCGACAGCGGAGAGCCGCGATCAGCGTCATCGCGCAGCGGCTGTCCGGAGGCGTGGGCGGGAGGTCATCGAGCGGCGAATCATCGCGGCTCGCTGCGACGTTTTAGTCCGTTGACTCGATCAGGCGGAGCGACGAAAGATCGAGTTGACCGCGAACTCGGGATGTTCGGTATAGACGCGTTCGAGCAACTCGTTGAATCTGAGCCTGGAGACTTCTTGCTTGATTCGGAACAGCTCACGCGCGGCGTCGAGCAGCTTCTCGTCTTCTGCCTGCTTCAAGATCCGCTGGCCTTCGAGGAACGTGACCGTGCTGGGCTTGTACCGCGACCAGCGCTTCCCGTTCACCGGCACGCGCTCGAGCAGCCCATCGTCCACGAGACGGTCGAGGTCGCTGTAGACGCCTGTGCTCATGGGTCCGTATTCGTACGGCTTGAAGGTGTACTTGGACCTCGCGGGCACCTGCGCGCGCTGGGCGAACAGGAACAGGCCCTTCTGGAAACGGATCGGATCGAGCCCGTCGGGCGCGCCCTCGTAGGCCGCGTACAGCAGCAGCCAATCCCGGCGCTTCACAGCTCGCGTCGCGATCTTGATGCGCATGCGAAAAGCTCGAATTGCGGCCTCCCGCGCATTGCCCCAGCTTGGTCTTTGGATCGGACAGAAACCTCGCATTTTGCGAACATACGTTCGCACGGCGACCGGCGGCAAACCCCACGTCCGGCCGCGAGACGACGAGTGGCGCGCTCCCCAATGGCCATTCCTCGACGGTATCGCAGTTGCAGTGTGCCGCGTGGCGGCTTGCGGGGCGGCCACCCGAAGCCTGCTACGGTCGTGCTACGGGCGGCGAAGTCGTCCGTGAGGTTCTTTGTCTTTGTTGGCGCCGAAGGGCGCGGATGGGGTCAGTCGAATCTCCATCTGCAGCGGCGACCGGACGGTCGCCAGAAGGAGCACCAACAACATGAAGCATGCAACTTTCGCCGACCTCGGCGTATCCGAGGTCGTTGTCAATGAGCTCGCCCAGCGCGGGTTCTCCGCGCCGTTCGCCGTCCAGGGGATGGTCATCCCGGACGTGCTCGCCGGCCACGACGTGCTGGCGCAGTCGCCGACCGGATCGGGCAAGACGCTCGCGTTCGGGGTACCGCTGGTCGAGCTGCTGAAGGACTCCGACGCGCGGCCGTCGGCGCTGGTCCTCGCACCGACGCGGGAGCTGGCGATCCAGATCGTCGATGACCTGCGTCCGATCGCCCACGCCCGCGCCCTGTCGATCGCGCCCGTCTACGGCGGCGCGGGGATCGTCAAGCAGGCGCGCCTGGCCGCACGCGCGCACATTCTCGTCGCCACTCCGGGCCGTCTGCTCGATCTGATCGACCGTCGCGACGTGTCGCTCGATCACGTGCGCATGCTCGTGCTCGACGAGGCCGACAGGATGCTCGACATGGGCTTCCGCCCGGTGGTCGACAGGATCGTGAAGATGACCTCGAGTAAGCGCCAGACGCTGCTGTTCTCGGCGACGCTCGAGGGCGAGGTCGGGCGGATCGCGAAGGCGTACACGACGAACCCGCGCCGTCACGAGCACGCGCATTCGGCGGAGCGCAAGGGAGACGTGGAGCATCGGTTCGTGACGGTCAGCCACGAGGGCAAGGTCGCGCGCCTGGTCACCGAGCTGAGCGCGGCCGAGCGCGGCCTGACGCTCGTGTTCGTGCGCACCAAGCGCGGCGCCGACAGGCTCGTCAAGCGGCTCGCGTCGAGCAGCGTGCGCGCGGTGGCGATGCACGGCGACAAGTCCCAGGGCCAGCGCGAGCGGGCTCTGGCGAACTTCGAGGCGGGAGTGGTGGACACGCTCGTGGCCACGGACGTCGCCGCGCGGGGGATCGACGTGGCCGGGATAACGCACGTGATCAACTACGACATCCCGGCCACGCGCGAGGACTACGTCCACCGCATCGGGCGCACCGCGCGGGCGGGAGCGAGCGGCGTCGGCGTGACGCTGGTCGCGCACGACCAGGCTCGTGAGCTCGCGGGGATGGTCCGCGAGCTGGGGCTGGACCGCGAGCTCGACCTCGCCGGGATCGCCGGCGGCGAGCGTGCGCACGGCGGCGCCCGGGCGTCGACTGCGGGCCGGGGCGGCGCCAAGCGCCAGGGTGGCGCGGCGCGCAACGGCGGCTCGCGCAGCGGCGCCAGGCGCGGGCGCGCCCCCAGTCGCTCGAGATAGGTAGTACGAGCAGTCATTTCGGCCGGACGGTCAGCTAACGTCGCCAGCATGAAGACGCCTAGTCCGGACAATCCCGAATCCGGGGCAGGGTCAAACGGCGACTCCGCGGAGGCCGGGTCCGAGGCGGACCTGCTCACGCACTACGACATCCTGCGTGTCCGCGCTCCGAACCCGGGACTGCTGACGCTGTCGGGTACGAACACGTGGGTGGTGGGGCGTGGCCCGACCTGGATCGTCGATCCGGGTCCGCTGGTGGAGGAGCATCTCGATCGGCTGTCGGCGGCGATCGACGCTCGTGGCGGGCTGGGCGGCGTGGCGCTCACACATGACCACCACGACCACATCGAAGCGGTCGAGGCGCTGCTCGAGCGCTACCCGGCGCCGGTGGCGGCCGGTCGCGGCGCGGTCGACGTGCTACTCGGCGAAAACGTGCGCTTCGGCCCGTTCGAGGCGGTCGCCACCCCGGGGCACTCCGCTGACCATTTTGCGCTGGTGGGGGAGGGAGCGTGCTTCACAGGCGACGCGGTGCTCGGCGAGGGCAGCGTGTTCATCAGCCCCTACAAGGGCGCTATGGCCGGCTACCTGCTGGCGCTCACGCGTCTGCGCCTGCGCGAAGACTTCAACGTGCTGTGCCCGGGCCACGGGCCGCCGGTGTGGGACGCGCACACCAAGCTCGAAGAGTACGTGGCGCACCGCATCGACCGCGAACACGGCCTGATCATCGCCCTGGGGCAGGGCCTGCGCACGATTCAGGAGCTGCTCGACGCGGTCTGGCCGGAGGTGCCCGAGCCGCTGCGCCCGCTCGCCACGGCGACGCTCGCTGCGCATCTGGACAAGCTCGAGGAAGAGCAGATCCTGCCCGAGGGCGTGGAGCGCCCGCGCTTCGAGCGGACGGAGTGGTGAGCACGCTGGACGCACCGTCGAGCGGGGAGCTGGCGGGGTTCGCGGCGCGCGCGGTCGGCTCGAGCGCGACCCCGCTCGACTCGCCGTTCCCGCCGATCGCCGACTACGGCTTCCTGTCGGACTGCCATACCTGCGCGCTGGTGGCCTCCGACGGGTCGATCGAGTGGATGTGCCTGCCGCACTTCGACTCGCCGTCGATCTTCGGCGCGATGCTCGACCGCGGCGCCGGCAGCTGGCGGATCGGCCCGTACGGGATCTACGTCCCCGCCGGGCGGCGCTACATCCCGGGCACGAACATCATCGAGACGACGTGGATGACGCCGCAGGGCTGGCTGCGGGTTACAGAGGCGCTGGCGATCGGGCCGTGGCACGACAACAAGCACGGCTCGAGCCACACGCGTCCGCCGACCGACTACGACGCCGACCACCTGCTGGTGCGCATCGTCGAATGCATCCAGGGGCAGGTGCAGGTCGAGACCGTGTGCGAGCCGATGCTCGACTACGGCTCCACGCCGGCCAACTGGACGGTCGTGCAGACCGGTGAGGAGGGCGTGTGCATGGTGGACGCTGTGAACGCGATGGACGCGACCGAGGAGGACGCGGCCGGGTTCAGGCTGTTCAGCGACATCCGCATGGGCATCGAGGGCAACCGCGTACACGGTCGCCACACGATGAGCGAAGGCGAGCGGCGCTTCTGCGCGCTTTCGTGGACGGAGGGACGTGGCGGCCCGCACACCGTCGAGCAGGCCGAGGAACACATGCAGCGCACGGGGCACTTCTGGCGCACGTGGCTGGCCGAAGGCACCTACCCGGACCACCCGTGGCGCTTTCACCTGCAGCGCTCGGCGCTGGTGCTCAAGGGGCTTACGTTCATGCCCACGGGCGCGCTGGTTGCGGCCGCCACGACATCGCTGCCGGAGACGCCCCAGGGCGAGCGCAACTGGGACTACCGCTACTGCTGGATGCGCGACGCGTCGTTCACGCTGTGGGGGCTGCACGCGCTGGGCCTGAACTGGGAGGCCGACGACTTCGTGCAGTACCTCGCGGACATGGAACGCAACGAGGACGGCTCGCTGCAGATCATGTACGGGATCAAGGGCCAGAAGGAGCTCACGGAGTCAACGCTCGACCACCTGAAGGGCTACGAGGGCGCGCGACCGGTGCGCATCGGCAACGGCGCGTTCAACCAGCGCCAGAACGACGTCTTCGGCGCGGTGCTCGACTCGGTCTACCTGCACTCCAAGAAGCGCGACCACATACCCGAGCGGCTGTGGCCGGTGCTGGCCGACCAGGTGCACTGTGCGGCGAAGGCGTGGAAGGAACCCGACCAGGGGATCTGGGAGGCGCGCGGCGAGCCCCGCCACTACGTCTCCTCGAAGCTGATGTGCTGGGTGGCGATGGACCGCGGCGCGCGGCTTGCCGAACGGCGCGGCGAGGCCGAGCACGCCGAACACTGGCAGGAGCTCGCCGATGAGATCAGCGAAGACATCCTCACGCGCGGGGTCGACAAGCGCGGGGTCTTCCGCCAGCACTACGACACGGATGCGCTGGACGCGTCGAACCTGCTGGTGCCGCTGGTGCGCTTCCTCGGACCGGACGACGAACGCGTGCGCGCGACGGTGATGGCGACCCGCGACGAGCTCACCGAGGGCGGCCTGGTGCTGCGCTACCGGACGGAGGAGACCGACGACGGCCAGCACGGCGAGGAGGGCACGTTCCTGATCTGCTCGTTCTGGCTGGTGTCGGCGCTGTCGGAGATCGGCGAGCATCGCGAGGCGGAGCACCTGTGCGAGCGCCTGCTCTCCTACGCCTCGCCGCTGGAGCTCTACGCGGAGGAGCTCGAGGCATCCTCCGGCCGCCATCTGGGCAACTACCCGCAGGCGTTCACGCACCTCGCGCTGATCAACGCGGTCACGCACGTGATCGACGCGCAGCAGCAGCGCTCCTGAGGTTCGCTGCTCTGGCTGCCAGCGAGGATCAGTAGCCGGGCTCGCCGGGCAGGACGATGCGGGCGACCTCGCCTTCGAGCAGCACCTTCGGCTGCACGGGCTGCACCTCGCGTCCGCTGGCGTAGGCCATGAGCTCCTCGACGGAGGAGAACTCGCTGAGCTGTTCGAGGTGCTTGATCGTGGGGAAGACGAGCGCGATCTCACCGGCGCGATAGGCGTCGAGCGCGCCGCTCGGCGTGAACCAGCCGAGGTCGACGCACTCCTCGCCGTCGATCTGCGGCTCCTGCCCGTCGGGCAGCACGGCAAGGAAGAAGTGCGTGTCGAAGCGGATGCGCACCTCCGCGGGCGTGATCCAGCGCGAGAACTTCACGAGCGCGCCCGGATCGTCGAGCGTGATCGCGGCCTCCTCGCGCAGCTCGCGGATGGCGGCGACACGGTGGGCCTCGTCGCCGTCGCCCTCGTGCGCGTCGACGGCGCCGCCGGGGAACACCCACACGCCGCCCATGAAGCGCGCCTGCGGCGTGCGCCTGACGAGCAGCACCTCCAGCTGCTCGCCGCCGCCGCGCAGCAGGATCACGGTCGCGGCCTGGCGCGGGGGCGTGGGCGGGCCGGGGTTGTAGTCCTCGCCCGGGCCGGGACGCTCGCTCTCCTCGGACATGCGCATCGGCTGACCCTACCGGCCGCTAATCTTTGGTGCATGAACGACACCACAGAGCCCACGCGCGTATGAGCACCGCGACCGAGACCCTCCAGCGCTGGATCTGCGAGTCCTGCGGCTACATCTACGACCCCGACGAAGGCGACCCGGACGGCGGCATCCCCGCGGGGACCGCGTTCGAGGACATCCCCGACACATGGTTCTGCCCGGTGTGCGGCGCGCGTAAGCGCGACTTCACCGTTTACGAGGACTAGAGAGCCGTTGGGCGGCTCCCCGGCGGTCGCTCCGACGGACTGGGACCGGCTGCTCGCGCTCGACGCCGAGCGCGTGTGGCACCCGTATGGGGCGCTGCCGGCGGCGTTGCCGTCGCTGCCGGTCGTCTCCGCGGAAGGGGTGCGGCTGCGCCTGGCGGACGGGCGCGAGCTGATCGACGGGATGGCGTCGTGGTGGTGCGCGATCCACGGCTACCGCAACCCGGCGCTAGACGAGGCCGTGCGGGAGCAGCTGGGGAAGATGGCGCACGTGATGTTCGGCGGGCTCACGCATGGGCCGGCCATCCTGCTCGCCGAGCGTCTCACTGAGCTCGCGCCGGAGGGCCTGGAGCGGGTGTTCCTGGCTGACTCGGGCTCGGTGTCGGTGGAGGTGGCGATCAAGATGTGCATCCAGTACCAGCGCGCGCTCGGGCGCGCGGGACGCACGCGGCTGCTGACTGTCAGGGGCGGCTACCACGGCGACACGACCGGCGCGATGGCGGTGTGCGACCCGGTCGGCGGGATGCACAGCCTGTTCGCGGGCGTGCTGCCGGAGCACGTGTTCGCGGAGCGTCCGCCGGACGGCTTCGACGCGGGCCTCGACGAGAGCTGGGCCGCCGAGGTGCGTGAGCTGGCCGAGCGCCACGCGGACGAGCTAGCGGCGGTGATCGTCGAGCCGGTCGTACAGGGCGCGGGCGGCATGCGCTTTCACTCCCCCGAATACGTCTCGCTCATGCGGCGCGTGTGCGACGAGCACGGCCTGCTGCTGGTGCTCGACGAGATCGCGACCGGCTTCGGGCGTACGGGCGCGATGTTCGCGTGCGAGCACGCGGGCGTGGCGCCGGACGTGATGTGCGTGGGCAAGGCGCTCACCGGCGGCTACATGTCGCTGGCGGCGACCCTGTGCACGCCGTCGGTGGCGGAGGCGGTCTCCAGCGGCGAGGGCGGCGGCCTGATGCACGGCCCGACGTTCATGGGCAACCCGCTCGCGTGTGCGGTCGCGCGCGCATCGCTGCGGCTGCTAGACGAAGACGACTGGCAGGGGCGCGTGCGCGCGATCGAGCAGGGACTGCGCGCGGGGCTGGAGCCGGCTCGGGAGCTGCCGGGCGTTGCCGACGTGCGCGTGCTTGGCGCGATCGGCGTGGTGCAGCTGGAGCGTGACGTTGACGTGGCGTCCGCGACCGCCGCGGCCGTGGAGCACGGTGTGTGGCTGCGCCCGTTCCGCGACCTGATCTATGCGATGCCGCCGTACATCCTTGACGAGCCTGATCTAACGACAGTGACGAACGCGATGGTCGATGCAGCCCGCGCCGCTGTCAGGCGCTGACAGACCGTGACTGGTTTCCACAGCCAGTATCGGCTCCTCAGGATCCATTGCGAGCGACAATAGCGCTTCGCTGCCAAAGCCCGAACAGATCAGACTGTCCGCGAAAGCGCGTCCACGCCAGAGCTTTACCTAAAGCCTCGGACGCTCAGGCATCCCACAAAACAATCTTGCCTCCGGCGAATGCAGTTATGCCCCGGTTCTCTGAGACGACGAGGACAAGAGCATCGGGGCACCACGCCGAGACCCGCGCGGCCGCGTGATGTCGGCCCCCCTTCTGGGCGCGCTCGAGCCGTCGGCGAATATCGTTCGGCATCCGGTCCTCGGCGACGTTGAGAATGCATCCGCCCATCTCGACGATGCCTCCCTCGGAAACTAGGACCGCGCCGTCCTCCTTGGCCCAGTTCTCGAAGTCACCTGCTCCCATTGAAGTGAGGCCCGCATCGATCGCAAAGCCGCTTGCATCGAGTCGCGCACGGAGGTCATGGCCTATAACCACGAGAGCCCCGACACGCTGGTAGGACAGGTGGAGAACTTCGCCCATGACGTCGGTCACGACTCTCCTTGGCAGATCAGTTGCCGCATGCACGGTGTTTCGTAGGTCGTCGAACACACGAAGGCGCCACTCGCCGATCCGCTCGTGAAGAAGGTATTCGGCCTTCTTCGTTCCTTCGCGGTAGATCCCCGCTGATGAACTCTCGCGCTGAAGCAAGACGATCGTAACCCCGCCGTGCTCTGAAAGCGATTCGACCGCCTCGAGTCCAACTTTGCCGCTCCGGTAGCGCAGATCATAGACGCCGAGCAGTTGTCCGTCGAGGCTGAAGGCGAAGATGCCGTAGGTCGGAGCGACCTTGTTGTATAGGCGCGAGCACCATCGAAGGACGTCGTCAAACCGTGAAAGCGCTGGCTTTGGCGCCTCGCGTCTTAGTTCGTTGTTGTCAAGCGATGCATACTCTTGGAGGTCCGCCAAGACGCCTTTGTCTGAGACGACGCCCAGGCAAACTCCGAGACGGCGCTTCTCGATGCGCATAAGGTCGACGGTTTCAATGTGCTCGATGATCGCCTCGAGGAAGCTCGGGCCAATCTCCTCGATGGCAAGCTGTGTCGTCAGCGCGGTTCGTGTCGCCTCTAGGCTCGCGGCGCGGCTGGAGACACGCCCGGCCGGCCCCTCGCCCAGATACTCCCAGAGTTCCGAGACGAACCGTGCAAGCGCGCTGAGCTGGAGTCTGACATAGAGTGGCCAACCCGCAGCGGCCCGTGTTTCTCTGTCTGCCTCAAGACGCGTGATGACCCGGAACCCCCCGAGGAGACGACCTCTCTGCCAAATCGGAAACACCCAGAAGTTGTCTACTTTTTCGTAGGGGCCCTCAAAAGCCAAGCGATGCCCAGGAGACTGGCGCTCGTCCTCGTCCAACTTGTTTGTGCCTACGCAAGACGGCTCGCGGTCATCGGGCGTAGCGAGGAGGAGGCTCCCTGTAATCCCGTGGCCGAAGGCGTACTCCTCGGCTTGCAGTCGACGACGCTGCTCGGGATCAACCGAAGCTGTGCTCGCCGTGAAGCTGAGGCCGCGTCCGTCCTCGGTCGCAGACAGGAAGTCGCACTCCTTGCAGTTGAACTCATCCTTGATGATCGCGATCAGGCTCTCGATGTGAGCGTCAGGCTCGTGAGCCGGCTCGCGCGTAATTGCCACGAACTCCTTTGTGATACGCACGATCGAGCGGTAGACCGGAAGACGAATCAGCTGCCCTGCATCGCCGTCCTCGATGTCGCTGCTCTGCGCAGCCTCGCGGGTAATCCACTCGAGCGTCTCCTCGTCAGGAAGATCGGTGACTTCGAGGCCGCTCCGCAGCTTCTCGGCGACGTGTGTGATCGCTTTCGCCTCAAGACGTGAAGCCCACTGCTCGGCTGGGAACGATGGCCCCCTTTCTCGGCTTGCCAAACGCAGGGCGGCATAGCTAGGAGATGCGCCGTCCTCGCGCTCTAGAGCGGCTGCAAAGCTAGCCCGACAGAGTTCTGCCCAGCGATGAAACTCCGGAAGCGTCGGGTACCAGGTTCGTTCTACATCGGCTGCCGACGGGCCCTGAGAGACGCGCAGCTGATACACGAGACGCTCGGCGTCGGCTTGCTCGCGCCACTGCGCGTAGATGTCGGTCCATTTGTGGTCCAGGTGACCTGCGAGCTCGGCCGCGGCACTGTCAGCGACGCTGGGCTCTTCCATAAGGAGCGAGAGAAACCCAAACTTCGCCGAGAGGAATTCGCGCCACCAATTGTTCATGTCCTCCTTCGAGGCGGCGAGCTTGGCGACTGCGGTCGCCCCGCGCGGGAGATGGTCCAGCCGGTTGTCATAGACAAGAGCTGAGGTATCGGTTGGCTGAACAATCTGCGCTAGCAGGCATTGCCACATGAATTCCATGCGGGCGTCGTCGGGCTCGGGGTTCTCGGCAGCCATAGGCGCCTCAAGCATCGAGAGCCACTTTCTCGGCAGTGTCGAGGTCCAGGTACTTCCACGCTTGGTCATAGAACAGGACGAGGATGGTCGAGTCGCTTACGTGCTGCGCGAGCTCGAGTGCGGCGCAGACGCTCGCAGCCGACGTGCGCCCAACATGCTGGCCCTCGAGGTCGGCGAGGGTTGTCATCATCGGCTCCCATTCGTCCTTCTTGACGAGCTGAATGTCGGCGAGGTCGGACAGCGTCTCGTCATAGAGCGGAAATGGAAAGCGCACATTCCCGGGGCCGGTTCCGATCAACTCATGCGACCGCTGCTCGGCATCAACCCCGTAGCGCTCTCTGAAGATCTCTGTCGAGTACTTGCGCAGGAAAAGCGTTGGCGACTCTATCGGCTCGAAGCCGATCGTCTTCGTCCTCATTTTGGCCTTTAGTGGCTCGCCAACGTACGTGCTCGCGCCGTTCCCGAGAGCACAGATGAAGTAGTCGGCTTTGGAGTAGCCGCTTGTACGAAGATCGGTCGCGATCTCCTCCCCCAAAGCCCGCATGGCATCCGGCGGAAAGTCGGTGTTGCCTGCGTGGTCAGGCATGTTGATCTTGCACTTGGCGTGTGCAAGGCGCGACTTTAGGTGAGCGAGGAGACCCTCGACGTAGCGTCCCCTCTCCGAATACTCGATCGTGGCGCCGTACGATCGAATTTGCGCGATACGAGCCGCTGGCATATCGCGCGGAATGATGACCTCGCAGCGGAATTTCAGAGCGCGACACAGCCAGGCGAACGAGGCGCCAGAGTTGCCCGTGGTTGTGTCGGTAAGGAGATCGCCCTCCTTGAACTCTCCCTGGTGCTCGAGGCCTTGGAGTAGGGCGAGGATGATTCGATCGTAGTGACTGCCGGTTGGGTTGCGGTACTCCTCCTTGGCGACGATTTTGTTGTTGTTAGGGACCGGGATGCGCCGTAGCTCGGTTAGCGGGGTACTGCCGATCACCGAGTCGAGACGCTTGTAAAGTTCTTGGCGTGCTCGTCTCATAGTCCGAGTTCCTGTGATCGCAGGGATATCGCGGGGGCGGGGGGAACCTCTTCGTAGCGACCCAGTACTGGCCAGACAACAATTGCCCCACGAGCGAGCTCTGGGGCGGCATTGAGCGCACCAGAAGTTATAGGCCCGGCGATTACCGCGACATCGGCGGGTGATATCTCGCCATTGTTGAGGTGAAGGAGTCCGCGCAGCGAGTCTAGGCGCGCAACCTCTGCGCCAAGTGCCGAAGCTGTATTTTCCGGCCGCTCTTCGATATGCGCAGTAAACGCGTCCCATGCTTCTGCGTTAGTCGCAAGCTCGGTCGTCTCTCCGCGTCGAACTACCGCGAAGGGTGGCGGGCAGACGCCAGAGTCAGGACCCGCAGACGCGAGTAGCTCCAGTGCACCGAGCGTCGCGCTCGCTTGCGCGCGACTCAGGGTATGACGGCGTCCAAGCCAGCCGGCCTCGAAGCCGTCCAGAAGGTCGAAGCGAGGGTCCGGAGGAATGGAGAGCTCAGACCAGACCGCCTTGGCCCGCGTGAGATAGGCTGCGAAGCTTGCCAGGGACTTGTGACGCAGGTAATACTCGAAGGCCCCGGGATAGAGGAAGCAGTCGAGGACGTCGGCGTCCTTTCCGAACTCGGCGAGCGGATCCGTCGACCAGATGTGCTTGTCGCTGTGATGGAAGACGATCGCGTGAACCTGCTCAAGCTCGGTGCCAGCGAAGCCTCCGGTGTCACGGAGGATCTCGAGGGCGAGCGGCGCTCCTAGGTGGGCATGGTCGTCGTAGGTCCCGTGACAGATGACGTGGATGTCGTGGAGCAGGGCCCCGGCGGTGCAGACTTCGATTGGCAGATTGCGCTGGCGGGCGAGGATGCGGCCGAGTTGGGCGACCGAATGATGGTGCTTGAGCTCAAATGTGATGCTGCTCTCGCGTGAGGCGTCCGGAAGCGACGATGTGAGGAGCATGTCGATGACGCGACGCTCACAGAGGGCGACACGGTCCTTGGAGTCGATGGCGCCGGCACGGTAGTGGTGGAAGTCCCCTAGCGGGCGCATGCTCGAGACGCTCATCACAGGCTCCCGGCATCCAGATCGACGGGGCCGGTGATCGGTCGACACTGGAGCAGCTTGATTTCACCGGCCGCTATAGCCCACTCAACGTCGACGCCGCGGACCGCGTGAGGAAACAGGCGCTCCAGGGCAAGCGCATGCTCGGCGATCACCCGTGCTTGAGCTTGCGTTAGCCGCCTGCCACGTACAGCTCGCCCGACGAGGCGGCAGCGTGAGCCATCGCTGTGCATCTCGACGTACTGGCGCCCGGACTTATACGAGCGCTCGGTCAGCGTCTCCCGATCGAACTGGTAGCACTCCGGGATCGCGTTCCCCGACACGAGTTCCTCGCCAACTCCCTTGACGGCCTCGATGCGCACACAGTTATGGGCACCGGGATCACGGGAAAACGAGACTCCGGCGACATTGGCGTCGACCATCTCCTGGACTACGACATCGATAGTCGCGGCCCCATCCGGCAGCCCAAGCGCCTCTCTGTAGGCGTGCACGCGGACGGCGGCTCCCGACGCGGCGACGGCGTCGACGGCCTCAGCGAGCGCCTCGCGGGTCACGCCGAGGCGCGTCTCGTACATACCCGCAAATGATGTCGAGAGGCTGTCCTCGTCAGATGCTGAGCTACGCACGGCGAAGGGCGAACGCAGCCCTCCTCGATCAACCTCCGCAAGGACTGCGTCCGCATCATTGCGGTCGAGCCACTCTCCCCTGAGGACGAGGAAGCGCGGGACTGCGCCAGTCTCTGCCATTTGTTCGAGGCCGGCAGCCTTTCCGGTGCGCACAGTCATCGACTTCCCTCCTGCTGCGAGAGCGCAACAAGCCCGGTGATGAGGTCGACGGTTAGGTGATCGCCGGTAGCGAACGCGGACGTCGCGAAACCAGTCCCGACGACACAGGGCTTTCGCTCCTCACGTGCGAAATGCGCGGCGTGTTGGAGCATCCCGCCCATATTGGTGACAATTGCTCCCGCGCGCCGCATGAGCGGGACATAGTCGGGCGTCGTGGAAGACGCGAGGAGGATCTCGCCATCACAGAACTCATCAAGTTGGCTGACGGGATCTACGATCACGCGGGCCCGCCCGCTGATCGAGGAAGCATCAAGCCCCGAGATGATGACGGGCTCCCCGCGCACCCCGGTCGGCGCGTCATCAGCCTCAAAGAGCGCCATGTGCAGGTCTAGCTCCTCGAGAAGCTCGATCGCGTCCTCGTCCTCGGCCATGCTCACGGCCTCCTGGCGCGGGACGATGAACGATGAGTCCGTTGCACCCGACAAGGCCGCGGACATTTCGGCATCGTCTAGAGGACTTGGCGCGAGCGTTTGCACATACGCCAACCGCCGAGCGGTCGCAACCGAGGCAAGGCTAGTCCGGTCCTCCGCGAAGTCCTCGAGCTCGTTTGGTCCGATCATCGATAGATCTGACATCGGTACCCCCCAGAGCTCGCCGAGCCGCGCAACCGACGAAGAGAGGCCTGCGAGCGCCTCGTTCATGACGGCCTTGCGGGCATCAGCGAGCCCAGAGCCGAACTCGTCTGCGAGCATGCTGAGCCGACGGATGCGTTGCGGCACTTCGCCCAGCACCCTGGCACGCTGCTCGAGCGCTTCGCGTCGCTGCTCTTCAAGCTTGGCCAGGCGATCGCTCGGGCTGGAGCGCGCGAGCGCCTCGACCTCGGCGCGCACGCTCCCTGCCGTGACATCGTGCACGCGCGCGTAATTGTTCGCCTTCCAGTGGTAGCGGTCGGCGTGTGCTGCGAACGCAGCGTCCTCGACTCCCGGGCCTGATGCGTCTATGGCAAGCTTGAGAAGCGAGCGCTCGATCGTGAACGCATATGGCTCTCCGGACATCATGTAGAGCGCTGCGGCAGCTTCGTCGACCTCGAAGCCTAGCTTCGCCGAGAGGTCCGCGCCAGCCGAACTCCGAAACCAGCGCCTTATTTCCTCCTCGCAATACCACTGGACCGGCTCTGTGATCGAGCCGAGCGCGTAGTAGCGCAAGAATGCTGCGCTAAAGCGCGCCACGCGCTTGAGCTCATCTGCGGGCTTGCTGCGCATGAGCCTCGCGAGATCGAGCAACTCTGAGCAGGCGCGCTCCCAGCGGACCTCGAACTCTGCTGCGAAGCTCGGGAGCATGAGCCGGTCTACGAGCAGCCGCCCAACGGCGACCCCCTCCTCGTAGCGAAGCAGCCAACTAGCAATGGTCGTCGTCGATGCCTCGCTCTCGTCGCGGTAGAAGAGCACAGACGTAAAGAACGGAAATCCGAAGATGCGCCGAAATTCGTCTCCGCAGGCCTCGAAAGTCAGGTCCAAGAAGAGGGGGACTGCTGGCTGCTCCCAGTTGAACCAGCTCTCATCGTTGAATCGTCTGCGTGTCATGACGCCATACTCCCATCCGATCGAGTGTTGGGGAAGTTCGAGCTGATCGGAACCTGGAAACGAGGCCCAACGCTCGTATGGCTGCTATGCTAGCACGAATGCACCGATATGCACATACTACTTTTCTAAACGACCCAGCAGTCTTTGCCTGATGTCGGAACGAGAGAGCAATCCAGAGCCCGATCCAGCCCGGCTGTCGGCTTTGGGTACGAGAGTCGAAGCGCGACGCCGGGAAGCTGGGAAATCGGCCCGCGAGGTCGCCCTCGAGGCGGGTATTAGCCCCGTTTATCTACGCGTGATCGAGACGGGTCGCAACGCCAAGACTGGCCGCGCATCACGGCCTTCGGCCGAGGTCCTTGTTCGCTTGGCGCAAGCCCTTGAAATCGCGCCCGATGATCTGCTCGAGGACGCTGGGTACCTGGACCTGCGTGCAGAGCTCAAAGGCGAGGCCTCGGCGGCCAGCGAGGATCATCGTGAGCTTTCCTCGGAGGTCGCTGCCATCGCCGACGCTGTCGATCTCGCACGCACTCGGCCGAGCGACTTCATGCGCGAGTTGTTTGCAGCGGAACTGTCGCGATTCGAGACGCTCCTCAGCGCCTTGGCGTCAGGATCGTTTACCTGCAGCCCGGTCGGCGAGCCCCGGATCCGACGACTTGCGCTACTCGACGCGTGCCGGCGTTCGCTACACGCCGTGAGCTTTGACGACGATGCATGGTGGCTGGGCCCCGAAGGCACGAGTCATACGGCCCTGCACGCCAAGGTCGCCGCTCGCGAGAAGGCGCCGGTCATGGCGCGGATATTTCTCCTTGCTCCCGAGGACCGCGGACGCTACGACGCTGTTCTCACGGCACACGCCGAGGCCGGGGTGGAGGTGCTCATCGCGAACCCGCTAGATGTCCCGGACTTCGGCCGGCGCGATCTCGAAATCTACGACAGCGCTCTTCTTCGCGAGGCCACATCAAGCGGAGGGAGCGAGGGTGGAAGGTACGCAGAATTTACCGATGACCACGCCCGCCTAAAGCGGGCCGAGAATGCATATGCGGCGATCCGCCATGTCGCAAGCCCGCTGTCGAGCTTTAGCCCAGAGGTTCCGCCTCACGGCCCTCTGCGCGCTCTCCGAGGGGTCCGGGGCTGACCTACACTGAGGGGAGCGGAGGTCGTAGTGGCCGCAAGCCCCCCGTGCGAATCTGCACGCAGGGCTGTCATGGTTGCCGGCGAGCCTGGCCTTGACCGAGGTTCAGCGGATGCGCGTAACCGCACGGGCTCGTTCTAGACAGCCGGTGCCATGGTACTTCCCGTGGTACCTCAGTGAGCGAATCTCAGCTGATCTGAGAGCACCTGAGAGCAGCTCACAAGCCTTATAGCACCTGAGCTGAGGTCCGGGCGCGGTTTCGAGTCCAGTATCCCCGGCCGCGAGCCCCGCGGAGCTGCAGTCCGTTGGCCCTTATTCGATCCCGGTGTCCCAGCGGCCTTCGACGCTGTCCGCGCGCTGGCGGCCGATTCGAAGCCGCGCACAGGGCTCATCGCCGGCTGCAGGCCGAGAAAGACCGGGTCGTCCTCCACGCCCACTTCGAATTCGGGGTAGGGCGGGCAGTCGGGCTGTACGGAAGCACCGGTGGGCAGGTGGCGCCGAGGTGCGCTTCGGGTCGCTCCGCTAGCCGATTTCGACTTCGCTCGTGGAGAACGAGCCGCTCTTGACCGGCTTGGCCTTTTTCTTGCCGACCGCCTGGCCGCAGGTCGAGCCGCCGGTGAAGCTCTCGTAGACGGACGTCGCGCCGATGCTGGTGGGGGCGCCGAACGGGCCGCCTTCGAGCGTCCCGCTCAGCCCGGTGAACGAGGCTTCGGACAGAGGCAGGATCAGCGAGCCCTTCGACTTTCCTTCTTCGCTCGGCGTCCACTTGACCGACAGCGACACGGCGGACGTGGTCGGTTCGAGCGAGGAGCTCGCCAGCGCCGAGCAGGTGACTTCTTCGGTGCTCTTCAGCTGGTCGACGTAGGTGCCCGATTCGATGCCGAGCGGGCCGTCGCAGCCTTTGAGCTCGCCCTTGACGGTGATGGTCTGGACGTGCGGTGTTTCGCTCAGGCCCGGCGAGAGCTTGATCGTGCCCGTGCTCTGTTCGCACGTCTCGACGTTCTTGTGTTCTTTTTCGGCTTCGCCGTCTTCGTTGGGGGTCTTGATTTCGACCGGGCTGCTCGGCTGCCCGGTGCCTTCGGAGTCGGTGTTGGCGACCGTCACGCTGTACGTGGTGTTCGGCTCCAGCGGCTGCAGGAAGCCGCTGGAGAAGTAGGAGCTGACGGTCGTGCTCAGCGCCGGGGCGGTCGAGCCCACCGGGGTGGCGGTGATCGTCGAGGACTGGATCAGGCCCGCCGTTTCCGGGGCCACCGTCCAGCCGACCGCCATGCGCAGGAGTTCCGATTCCCCTTGTTCGTACAGCCCGATGCTCGCGGTGACGCCCGTGGGCGCCGCCGGCGCCTGGAGCGGCGGGGCGCCGTCTTCGAGATAGGCCGCCGAGCCCACGTTGTAGACGCGGTCGCCGTGGCTGTCTTCGGCTGAGACGCCTTCGAGCGCGCCCTGCAGCGCCCCGTATGAGCGCGTTTCGCCGAACCACGTCCACACGACGCTGGCGGTCCCCGTGTACGTCGTGCTGTGGCCGCCGCCTCCCTTGCCGCTGCCGCCGCAGGTCGTCGACATGGAGACGTTCCCCGTCGGATAGCCGTTGCCGGCGAAGCCCGTCGCGTAGACCTTCTGCTGGATGCCGCCGCACCAGTGGCCGAGGATCGAGAAGGCGGCGCCTTCGCTCAGGTAGAGCCGGATGGGGCTTGCGGCCGAGGCGGCCGAGGCGAGCCCCGCGCAGATCAGCGCCGAGGCGACGACGGTCGAGATCACTTTCCGTGGCATGTTCGAGCTTCCCTCTCTCTCGATGTTGTCGACCGAGCGCCCGCTTCGGCGCGGCCCGGCCCCGGCGCCGCAGACGGCGCTCTGGAACCAAGACACGGGCGAGCGCAAAGTATCACGTGCGATTCACGACGTTTCTGAGAATCAACCCATGCTTCGCCTCCCGATCGGGCGGCACTCACGGGTGCTATGTGCCCGTGCCGGTGAACCGCACCCTGACGTAGCCGCGCTCGTCGTTCCCGTTGAGCACGTACGTCCCGGATGCCGGGCCTCGCGTTGTCGGACGGAACGTCACGGTGACGGCGGCGAACACGCCGGATTGGATCACGATCCCCTCGGGCAGCGGCACGGCGGCGGTGAACTCGCCGATGGGGGCGATCGCGCGGCTGATCGTCAGCGGCACGGTGCCGGCGTCGCGTACGTAGAACGTGACGCTCCTGGACTGCCCGACGGGCACGGAGCCGACGTCGATGTGCGTGGCGCTGACGGCGAGCCGCGGAGCTCCTCTGACGGCATCGCCCGTGGCCGGCAGCACGACCGAGCCATGGTCGGTGGCGATCTCGAGGCTCGAGCGGTAGTCGCCGGCGCGGCTGGGGTCGAACAGCACCGACACCGTGATCGCCTGGCGCGGCGCGAGGATCGTGCCCACCCGGGGCAGCCCGCTGACCTGGTACGGCGCGCCCGGGAGTCGCAGCCCGGTCAGCGTCTCGGGGCGATCCCAGGAGTTGCTGAACGTGAGGCTCTGGGCCTTGCCGCCCGCGTCCGTGCGGACCTCGCCGAAGCTCAGCGGCTGGGCTGAGAGCTCGAGGCCGGGCTTGGTGCCGTAGCCGGACAGCGTCACCGTGCGCGTGCCCGCGCTCGTGCGGATCGCGATCGTGCCGACGACCGGGCCGGCGTGATCGGGCCTGAACGTGACCCGCAGGTGGACCGTGGTCCCTGCCGCGATCGCCTTGCCGAGGCTCGGCTGCTGGACGGTGATGACGCCGGAGGAGATCGCGGTGGTGCCGGGCGGGGGGATCTTCGACGGGCCGGCGGTCTTCAGCTTGGGGTTCACCGTCTGCGGTGCGGCCCCGGCTTCGAGCGCGGACACGGAGCGTTCTCCGGCGGCGGTCACCGGGCCGGTGAAGCTCAGGTCGCGGTTCGCCGTCACGGTGAGCGTCTGCGTCTCGCTTTCGCCGACTGGCACCGATTCGAGTTCCACCGGCGCGGCCTGGATGGGCGCGCCGCTCGAGGGCCCGAAGGCGATCAGATCGCCCGCGCGGGTGCCGACGTACACGCGGCCTTCATACGCGGTCGGCACCGAGAACTTGGATGCGCTGCCGATGCGCGCGGACCACAGCAGCGGCAGGTTGCCGCCGGTGGGGGTCGCGGCGTAGGCCCTGAGCTGCCCGCGGGCGCCCGTGGGGCCGCTCGCGTAGACCACCCACACGACCGCGCTCCCGGCGGCGGTCCCGTTGCTCGTGACGAGCGGGGAGCCGGATGTGTAGCCGAAGGATTCAGAGCTCGTGCCGGCCGACGCGAGCGCCGGTTCGCCTTTGCCACCGAGGCCGTAGCTGAGCGCTCGCAGGTAGCCGCCGCCGGCGCTCTCCAGCACGTACACCCAGCCTCCCTGGCCGCCGTAGGCGGCGGGATGGCCCCACACGCCGTCGAACGGCCCGAGCGTCTGCAGCACGGCATCCGATTCGCCCGGACCCTGGCGGTAGCCGCCCATGTCGTCGGCGTCGATCAGGAAAATCCGCCCGTCCTTGCCGACCTGCACCACCAGATGGGGGATCGCTTTGGTGCCGAAGTATTCCGTCGGCAGCGCGATCGGCCCGCCGGAGCCGAGGTCTTCGTCGTTCTCGTCGAGCGCCGGCGCGTCGCTGGGCGCGAAGAACTGGGTCGGGGTGAGCTGGCCGCCGGGCTCGACCGTCAGGCCGACGACCGACTCCGACAGCGTTTCCGGGGGTTTGCCCGACGGGGCGGGCTGGGGCGAGATGCCGTTGCCGGTCGTCAGGACGATCCTGCCGGGGATGTCGGAGACCAGGCCGCCGCCGCTCTGCCAGATGCCGGCCTGGGAGTCTTCGCCGGTTCCGACGCCGGCCTCGTCGCTCCACATGGTCGTGATCTCGTGCGTGCTCGTGCTGACCCCGACGACGATCCCGCGATACGGGGTGATGTCGCAGTCGGAGGCGAACGCGATGTACACGACGCCGTTGAGCAGCAGCAATCCGGGCCGCTGCTGCGAGTAGCTTTCGTTGAACGGGACCCCCGGCGTGTTGCCGGGGGTGCCGGTGATGCCGACCGGGTAGCCGGGCTCCTCTGCGCCGGTCGCGGTGGAGATGGCCTGCAGCTTCCAGTGCGCGTTGCTCAGTCTCTTGCCGCCTTCCTCGAGGCGGGTCGTCATATAGAGGATGCCCGTGCTCGGGTCGATCACCGGCGTGGACGTGGACCCGAGGTCCGGCTTGAGGTCCGAGCAGCCGATCGTCGTCGCCTTAAACGGGGTGCCGAACGAGCGTTCCCACACGACTTTGCCGGTCGTCGCGTTGATCGCGTACGCGTTCGCCTCCTCGGTGGTGACGATCACGTTGCCGCCGTACACCAGCGGCTGCGCGTAGATCGCTCCCTTCAGCTTCGTCGAGAAGATCTGGCCGAAGCTCGCCGACGCGACCGCCGACGGGCTGAGCGCCGGCTCGTTCGGATCCCAGTCGTCGCGCAGGTTGCCGTACGCCGCGGTCGTCACGCCCGCCGTTTCGCCCGCCTGCGCCACCACGGAGCCGGTCGCGACCAGGCCGGACGCGATCACGGCCAGAAGTCCCGACAGCGCTGTAGCCCTCCGTCCGAACATGTCTCCAGGTTTCCTTTCCCCCGGCGTGCAGCACCTGGACGACGCGAATCATAGCCTCGGGCGGGCGCCGGTCCTATGGGCCGGTTCTCAGCGCGCTGAGCAGCGGCGCGCCGGCTTTCGCCAGGTCGCCCGCCGCCGGGCTCGCCACGTGGCCCAGCGTCTCCACAGGCACCGCGCCGAGGCGCGCGATCGTCTCGCAGTTCGAGCGCTCGAGCACCGTGGGCTCCTGCGGCCACGGCGTCAGCACCACCGCGCGCACGTCCAGGCCGGCTGCGCGCGCGACGCGCACGGTCAGCAGCGTGTGGTTGATCGTCCCCAGGCCGGGGCGGGCGGCGATCAGCAGCGGCAGGCCCAGCGCGACCGCCAGGTCGCACACCGTGTAATCGTCGGCGAGCGGCACCAGCAGGCCGCCGACGCCCTCCACGATCAGCGTTCCTCCCCGCCCGCCCGCGCTCGCCGCCGCGAGCAGCTCCGCCGGGTCGATCCGCACGCCCGCCAGCTGCGCCGCCAGGTGCGGGGAGACAGCCGGCCCGAAGCGCAGGGGGGACACCTCCTCGGGCGCCATGCCCGCCACCGCCGCCAGCAGCTCGTGGTCGGGTGGCCAGGAGCCGCGTGCCGCGATTTCCTCCTCGTCCTCCAGGCCCGTCACCACCGGCTTGTACGCGCGCACCCGCTCGCCCGCCGCCGCCATCGCCGCCAGCAGCGCCGCGCTCAGAACCGTCTTGCCGACGCCCGTGTCGGTCGCCGTGACGAACAGCCCGCGCATGTCCTGCGCCGGCGTCAGACGCTACGCCGCGCGGACGCTGTCGAGCTCGGCCTCGAAGTCGAACGGGGCGCTCGGCTCCGACGGGGCGCTCGACTCCGACGGGACGCTCGGATCGGCGAGAGCGAGATCGACGTCGGCATCGAATGGCGTCGCAGCGGACCCGGTCGCGTCGACGCGTCCGGGGGTCACCGCGCTCAGCTCCACGCTCAGCTCCATGTAAGCCAGCTCGTGCTCGTCGAGCACCATCTCGCGCTCCGCCAGCGCCGGTGTCAGCGACCTCGGGTCGAGGTCGATCGCACGCGCCGCCTGGCCGAACACGCTCGCCGCCATCTCCAGCTCCGATGCCGTGTGCGACGCCATCGCCGTCAGGCGCAGGCGCGAGGAGCCCGCCGCCACCGTCGGTGGCCTGATCCCCTGGGCGAACACCCCCCGCTCGAGCGCCTCCTGGCACAGGTCCATCGCCGCGTGCTCGTCGCCCACGATCAGCGGCACGATGTGCATCTCCGTGTCCGCCACCGGAAAGCCCTCGCGCGCCAGCGCCCGGCGCAATACCCGCGCGTTGGAGCGCAGGCGCTGCACGCGGTGCGGGCGCTCGCGCAGCAGGCTCAGCGCCGCCAGCGCTCCCGCGACCGCCGGCGGCGAAGGCGCCGTCGAGTAGATCAGCGGGCGCGCCGTGTTGATCAGGTAGCGGATCATCTCCGCGTTCGCGCACACGTACGCGCCGTAGGAGCCGAGCGCCTTGCCCAGCGTCCCCACCACCACGTCGACCTGTCCCTCCAGGCCGGCCTCCGCGACGGCGCCGCGACCGCCCGGGCCGAGGTTGCCCGTCGCGTGCGCCTCGTCGACCACCATCCGCGCCCCGTGCATGTCCGCCAGCTCCGCGATCGCCGCCAGCGGCGCGACGTCGCCGTCCATCGAGAACACCGAGTCCGTCACGATCACGCTGCGCGCCGTGCCGTCGTGGCGCACGTGCCGGCGCATGCTCCACTCGAGGTGTTCCACGTCGCGGTGGCGGTACACCACGACCTCCGCGCGCGAGAGCCGGCAGCCGTCGACGATCGACGCGTGGTTGAGCTCGTCTGAGAAGACCGTGTCGCCGCGGCCGGCCAGCGCGCCGATCACGCCGATGTTCGCCAGGTAGCCCGACCCGAACAGCAGGCACGCCTCGCTGCCCTCGAAGTCGGCCAGCCGCTCCTCCAGGCGCCGGTGGATCGTCATCGTCCCCGACACCAGGCGCGAGGCGCCCGCGCCGACGCCCCAGCGCATCGCCGCGTCTGCCGCCGCCTCGCGCACCTGCGGATGGTCCGCCAGCCCGAGGTAGTTGTTCGAGCACAGCAGCAGCACCGGCTTGCCGTCGATCAGCACCGTCGGGCCCTGCGGCCCGCTGACCAGGCGCAGGCGACGCGCGAGACCCAGCCGCTCCAGCTCCTCCATGCGCCGTTCGATCTCGATCATCGGTCCCCCCCTGGTTGTCAGCCGACCGGAACTCTGTTCGGCGCCCCGTCCGGGCGCGGCGGAACCGCGCGCTTGGCGCGGTAGCGCAGCTGCGTCGACGGGTCCCACAGGCGCACGTCCAGCTCGATCGCCTCGGCCGCCGCCGCGCCGGCGTCGCGCGCTTGCGCGACCACGTCCGGCGTCTCGCCCTGCAACCAGCCCGAGCGGTTGTCCGGGCGCGGGTTGGCCGCGTTGTCCGGCTGGCGCGCCACGTTCAGCCCCAGCTCCTCGAACATCTCCCTGTCGGTCTCCGGCTCGTTGCCGAGCGTCGTCAGGAAGTTGCCCATCATCACGCCGTTGATCCCCGCCCTCACCGCCAGCCGCTGCAGCTCCGCCAGGTTCTCCACGCGTCCCCCGCACAGCCGGAACAGCGCTCCCGGGAGGATCAGCCGGAAGATCGCGATCCACTTGACCGCCTCCCACGGATCCATGTGCTCGCGGTCGCCGAACTTCGTGCCCGGACGCGGGTTGAGCATGTTGATCGGCACGCTCGTCGGGTCGATCGCCGCCAGCTCGAAGGCCATCTCCACGCGCTGCTCGCGCGTCTCGCCGAGGTTCAGGATGCCGCCCACGCACGTCTCCAGCCCCGCCTCGCGGACCGCGTCGATCGTGCGCAGCCGGCCCTCGTAGCGGACCGTGCTCGTGACCTCGTCGTAGTAGCTCCGCGACGTCTCCACGTTGTGGTGCACGCGCTGGATGCCCGCCTCGCGCAGCGCCTTCGCGCGCTCCGCCGAGATGTGCCCGACCGACGCGCAGCGCTTGAGGTTCGTCTTCTCCGAGACCAGGCGCACGCCCGCCAGGTACTTCTCGAAGTCGCGCTTGGACAGCCCCTGGCCCTGCGTGACCATGCAGAAGCGGTGCGCGCCCGCCGCCTCCGCCGCGCGCGCGTGCTCGAGGATCTGCTCGGGCTCCATCATCGCGTGCATCGGCGTCTCCGCGTCCGCGAAGCGCGACTGCGCGCAGAAGCCGCAGTCCTCCGCGCAGCCGCCCGACTTGGCGTTCACCAGCGAGCACATGTCCGTCGAGTCCGCGAAGCGCTCCACGCGCGCCCGCCACGCGCGCTCGATCAGCGCTTCTATCTGCCCGTGATCCTCGATCTCGCCGAGCTCCAGGGCCTCCTCGCGTGTGATCAGCGGCGCCACGGCGACACCGTATGCGCTGTGGCGGACGGCTATTTCCGGACCGAACGAGATGTCGCCCGCGGCCACCGTCCGGTCGCAGGCGGCCGGCATCGGCATCGCTCGCCGTGTCGCGGGGTCTACTCGCCGCGCCAGCGCGGCGGGCGGCGCTCCGCGAACGCGCGCATGCCCTCGCGCAGGTCCTGCGAGGCGAACGACGCGCGGCGCAGCTCGATCAGCTCCTCTTCCACGTCCGGCGGCAGCTCGCCCTCGGCGCTCAGCAGCGCCGCGATCACCCGCTTGTTGCCCGCCTGCGACAGCGGCGCGTTGCCCGCCAGCTCGCCCGCCAGCGCGAGCGCCGTCGCCTCCAGCTCCTCCGCCGGAGCGACGCGGTTGACCAGGCCCCACGCGAGCGCCGTCGGCGCGTCGATGTAGCTGCCCAGCAGGAACAGCTCGCGCGTGCGCGCCGCGCCGATCGCGTCGATGAAGCGCCGCAGGCCCGTGTGCGAGTACACCAGCCCCAGCTTCGCCGGCGGCATCCCCAGCTTGATCTGAGCCTGCGCCACCCGCAGGTCGCACGCCAGCGCCAGCTCCAGGCCGCCGCCGATCGTGTGGCCCGGCAGCGCCGCCAGCGTCGGGCGCGGGAACGCCTCCAGCGCGTCGATCGCCTGCGTGAACGGGTGCGCCACCAGCCGCTCCGCGCGCTCTTCGAACTCGTCGTCCGGGATCTCGCCGATGTCGTAGCCCGCCGAGAACATCCCGTGCGCGCCCGTCACGATCACGCAGCGCACCGGAGATGAAGACCCACCCACCCCGGACAGCTCGTCCAACGTCGCGCTGATCGCGTCCAGGATCGGGTGGTCGAGCGCGTTGCGCTTGGCCGGGTTGGAGATCGTCAGGCGGACGACCGCGTCCAGCGGCTCGTCGATCAGCAGCTTGCCGTCGGCCAGCTCGCGTGGGGGAGCGCTCGAGGACATCGCGCCGACAGGCTAGCTGGTGCTCGCCGCGAGCCACCTCGCCCGCGCGGCGCCTGCGCCCGCGCCGGGTGGGATGCGCGGGCGCTCGGGAGGGTGTCCTACTCCAGGACGACGAGCGTGTCGCCCTCGTTGACCGCCTGGCCCACCTCGCAGCGGATCTCCTTGACGGTGCCCGCGTCTTCCGCCTCCACGGGCATCTCCATCTTCATCGACTCGAGGATCGCCACCGTGTCGCCCTCCTCGATGCTGTCGCCCACCGCGCACTCGATTTTCCATACCGTGCCGGTGATATGAGCCTCGATGTCAGTCATTCGCTCCTCCAGATGCCGGTCGCCACCACTGGACAGGGACAATAGATAGCCCCGCCGACCGATCCCCGCGCACACGCGTAATCGTGCTCGTCGCGGCCCGCAACGAGGCCGAGCGGATCGCCGCCACGCTCGCCGCGCTGGAGCTCGCCTTCCCCGGCGCGCAGGTGTGGGTGGCCGACGACGGCTCCACCGACGCAACGCCCCAGATCGCCCGGGCCGCGGGCGCGCGCGTGGTGCGCAGCGCACGCAACATCGGCAAGGGCGCCGCCGTCACGCACGCCGCCACGGCTGCAGTGGACGACGCCCGGGTGACCGCGGGCGACCCCGCATATAGATCGTTGTTCGTTCTCTGCGACGGCGATCTCGGCGACTCCGCGGCCGCGCTCGCGCCGCTCGCCGACGCCGTCGCGCGCGGGGACGCCGAGCTCGCCGTCGGCGCCTTCGCCACGCGCGTCGGCGGCGGCCTCGGGCTTGCGCTCGCGTTCGCCCGCTGGGCGATTCGCCGGCGCTGCGGCCTGCGCACCGGCGCCCCCATCTCCGGGCAGCGCGCGCTCAGCGAGCAGGCGCTGCGCGACGTGCTGCCGTTCGCCGCCGGCTTCGGCATGGAGATCGGCATGACCGTCGACGCCGTTCGCGCCGGGCATCGCGTCGTCGAGATCGAGCTCGACCTCGCGCACCGCGCCAGCGGCCGCACGCCCGCCGGCTTCGCCCATCGCGCGCGCCAGCTCGTCGACTTCGCGCGCGTGTACGCCGCCCGGCGCCAGCGTCGCACGTAACCTTCGCGCGCGCGCGAGGTACACCAAGCGATGAGCGATCTCGCACCCATGCGCGAGCAGGTCTACACCGACCCGCGTCCCAAGGAGCACTTCGACCGCTTCCACAGGCGCGCGCGCACGCGCGAACCCGACTGGGCGTACGAGCTCACGCGCGTGCTCACCTCGCTGTACGCGTACACGTTCCTGCGCGCGCGCGCCATCTCCGTCGAGAAGGTGCCCGGCCGCGGCGCCGTCATCCTCGCGCCCAACCACTTCTCGTTCATGGACCACTTCCTCATGGGCTGCTACATCCGCCGCAAGGTGCGCTTCATGGCCAAGTCGCAGCTGTTCAAACGGCCGATGCAGTTCATCTACACCCACGGCGGCGTGTTCCCCGTGCGCCGCGGCGTGCGCGACGAGGACACGTTCGTCACCGCCCGCTCGATCCTCGACCGCGGCGGCGCCATCACCATGTACTGCGAGGGCGGCCGCTCGCGCACCGGCAAGGTCTCCGAACAGGCCAAGCGCGGGATCGGGCGCCTCGCGCTCGAGACCGGCGCGCCCGTCGTGCCCATCGCCATCTACGGCTCCTCGCACATCCGCAACTGGAAGCGCCTGCAGTTCCCCAAGGTCACCATCCAGTACGGCGACGCCATCCGCTGGGAGCCGATCGAGGAGCCCACCCGCGAGCAGCAGCAGGCGGTCGCCGATCAGGTCCTCGTCGAGATCCGCCGACTGTACGCCGGCCTCGAAGAGCACGGCCGCAAGGGCGTCCTGCGACGCGTGCGCGAGCAGCGGCGCGCCGAGGGGCAGGCGCCCAAGGGCGCCGCCGTCGCGTGATGCAGCCGCGGCTCGACGTCGGCGGCGTGATTCGCCGCGTGTTCCAGATCTACGTCGACCAGGCGTCCGTGCTGATGCCCGCCGCCGCCGTCGTGTTCGTGTTCACCGGCATCATCGCCGCGCTGCTCGTCGTCGCCAGCCCCGGGCTCGTGCTCGTCGCGCTGATCATCGACCTCGTCGCCGTCACGCTGTTCACCGGCATGGTCGTCGAGCTCGTCGCCGACGTCCAGGACGGCAAGCGCGACGCCAGCCCCGGCCAGCTGCTGCGGGCGGTGACCCCGGTGCTCGGCCAGCTGATCCTCGTCGGCATCGTCGCCGCCATCGGGATCGTCATCGGCTTCGTCCTCATCATCGTCCCCGGCCTGATCCTCATCACCATCTGGTCGGTCGCAGCGCCCGTCGTCGTGCTCGAGCGCCCCGGCGTGTTCGCCGCGCTCTCGCGCAGCCGCGAGCTCGTCCGCGGCAACGGCTGGCAGGTGTTCGGCGTGATCTTCGTGCTCTACTTCCTCGTCGGCGTGTTCAGCCTCATCATCGAGGGCGCCGCCGAATCCGCCGGCTCCGGCGCCGGCATCGTCGTCAGGGTGATCGTCGGCGTGCTCACCGCCCCGCTGTCCGCGCTCGCCGCCTCCGTCCTGTACTTCGAATTGCGCGGGAGGCACGCCGACGCGGCGCCGGTGGGCGGCGTCTGAGCGCACACGGCCGCCGGGCATTAGGGTGCTGCGGCGCTATGTCCACGATCGACGCATCCCAGCTGCTGCGCCCCGGCCTGTTGAGCGGGGTGTCGATCCTGCTCGCGGGCGGGCGCGCGCCAGCAGACGGTTCCGGGGCCGACGCTCACGGGGCCTTCGCGCCAGCCGTGCGCGACGCGTGCACCGAGCTCGGAGGCAGCGTTTCGGACTGTGAGCCGTTCGACGCCGGACGCGCGACGCTCGAGGAGGGCGCGATCGAGGAGGCGGTCGGTCGCGCGCTCGCCCAGATGGGGAGCATCGACCTGCTCGTCGTGGACGGCGCCGGGCTGTTCGCGCAGGCCGGCGAACGCGGCCGCGCCTCGGGCGCCGACGACGTGGGAGGCGCTGGTGCCGAGGACGCCAAGGCTTCCGCCGCCGCGCGGCACGCGCTCGTCACGAGTCTCGACGCCAGCTGGAACGTCACGCGCGCCGTCGCCAACCGCGCGTTCCTGCAGGAGTCGCGTGGCGGGCGGATCGTCTACCTGGCGCCGCCCGCCGGTGCCGGCGAGCACGCCGACGCCGCGCGCGCGGGGCTCGAGAACCTCGCCCGCACGCTCTCCATCGAGTGGGCACGCCACGCGATCACCACCGTCGCGATCGCGCCCGGGGCGGCGTCCGCGACGGGCGAGGTGGCCGCGCTGACCGCCTACCTCGCCTCGCCCGCCGGCGCGTACTTCTCAGGCTGCCAGCTCGACCTCCGCGGGCCGGCGGCAGCGGCGTAACTCAGCCGCTCATCCCCCCGAACAGCCCACCGGTGACGTGCAGCGTCTGGCCGTGGACGTAGTTGGACCACGGCGAGCACAGGAAGAACACGCCTCCCGCCGCCTCCTCGGGCGTGGCGGGGCGGCCCAGCGGGATCAGCATGGAGGCCATCTGGCGCATCTGCTCGGGGATGCCCAGCTGGATCTTCTCGCCGTCCTTCTCCATGGTGTTCTCGTCGACCTTCGCCTGCGTGAGGCGCGTGTCGATGAAGCCGAAGGCGACGGCGTTGACGTTGACTTTGAACTGGCCCCACTCCTTGGCGACGGTTTTCGTGAGGCCGACGACGCCGGCCTTGCCGGAGGAGTAGTTGGCCTGGCCGGCGTTGCCGAAGGTGCCGGAGGTGGAGGAGATGTTGACGATCTTGCGGAACACCTCCCTGCCTTCCTCGCGCTCCTTCTTGGCGGGCTCGCGCAGGTGCGGCGCGGCGGCGCGGATCACGCGGAAGGGGACGACCGTGTGGATGTCGAGCATCGCCTGGAAGTGCTCGTCGGACATCTTGTGGATGGGCGCGTCGAGCGTGTAGCCGGCGTTGTTGACGATGATGTCGATCTTGCCGAACGAGTCGATCGCCTTCTGCACGAGCTGGTCGGGGGCGCCCGGCTTGGTCAGGTCGCCCGCGAACACCGCCGTCTCGCCCGCGATCTCGGACGCCGCCTGCTCGGCGACGTCGCCGTCGAGGTCGTTGATGAGGACCTGCGCGCCCTGCGCGACGAGCAGCTCAGCGGTGGCGCGTCCGATTCCGCGCGCCGAGCCCGTGACGATCGCCGACTTGCCGTCGAGTACTCCCATAGCCGTTAGCTCTCCTTGTAGTGGTGGGGAGCGGAAGTTATATACGGCCGGCGCTCAGCGGATGATGACGCCGAAGTCCTGCGTGTAGATGGCGCCGGCCTGGCCGCGGGCGAGCGAGGTGGGCGGGTGCGGCGAGACGCCGATGCCGGTTTCGCGGTAGCGGCCGTCGAGGATGTTCGCGCGGTGCGCGGGAGAGGCCATCCACGCGGCGACGATCGCGCGGGGCGTCGCCAGGTTGAGCGTCCCCCAGGCGATGTTCTCGCCGACTTCGTAGCCGAAGCGCGAGCTGGAGATGTAGCCGACGGCGCGCATCCGGGCGAGCGGCGTGCCTCCACCAGGGCCGCCCCCTCCGATGTGTTCGAAGTAGTCGCCGAAGGCCATGCTCTCGGTGTGCGCCTGGGCGGCGCGCCGCAGGCGCACGTTCGGTCGCAGGGCGGACTCGCCGTGGGCGACTCGTTCGCGGTTGATCAGGCACAGGGTGGCGCCGCGGATCAGGGTGATGTTCTGCGCGGTGGGCCGCAGCGCGGTGTTCCGGCAGGGGCGCTGGGCGGTGACGCTGGCGCGGTGTCCGCGCGCGTGGGCGGCGAACGCGGGGGTGGCGCCGGCGGTCGCGAACGCGCCAGCACAGGCGGCGAGGAGGGCGACGGCAGCAGAGGAGAGGGGACGTGGAAGGGCCACGTCGGACGCATCGGGCCATCAGGTCGCGTCCGTGAGCGTTGCAAGAAAACTTTGGACGGGTGTTCGAGCGGGCGTCCCGAAGGCTCGAGCATTCGCTTTGGATCAGGCCCTACAGCCCGAGCACGCGCCCGAGGATTTCGCGCATGATCTCGTCGCTGCCGCCGCCGATGGGGCCGAGGCGCGAGTCGCGGGCGGCGCGCTCGATGAAGTACTCGCGCATGTAGCCGGCGCCGCCGTGGATCTGCAGGCAGTCGTCCATCAGCTCGAAGCACGCGCGCTGGGTGAGCAGCTTGGCCATGGTCACCTCCTTGAGCGGCTCCTCGCCGGCGACGAAGCGGCGCAGCGCGTCGTAGGTGACGCAGCGGCACGTGTACACGGAGGTGGCGAGGTCGGCGAGCTTGTGGCGGATCGCCTGGTGGCCTGACAGCGGCCGGCCGAAGGCGGTGCGCTCGCGTGCGAACTCGGCGGTGCGCTCCCACGCGACGGTCATCGCGCCGACGGCGCCGAGCGCCATCGCCAGGCGCTCCCACTGGAAGTTGGCCATGATCAGCTTGAAGCCCTCGTTGAGCTCGCCGAGCAGGTTCTCCTCGGGCACGAACACGTCCTGGAAGCTGATGGTGGCGGTGTCGGAGGCATGCCAGCCGAGCTTGTCGAGCTTCGACGAGACGACGCCGTCGCCGCGGTCGACGATCAGGAAGGAGATGCCATGGTGGCCGCCTTCCCTGGTCGTCTTGACGGCGGTGACGATGAAGTGCGCGCGCACGCCGTTGGTGATGTACGTCTTCTCGCCGCCCAGCACCCAGCCGCCGTCGACGCGCTCGGCGCTTGAGGCGATGGCGGCGACGTCGGAGCCGGCGCCCGGCTCGGTGATGCCGAGCGCGCCGATCTTCTCGCCGCGGATGGCGGGCACGAGGTAGCGCTGCTTCTGATCCTCCGTCCCGAACTTCCAGATGGGCGGCGTGGCGATGTTGATGTGCGCGCCCAGGCCGGCGGCGGTGCCGCCGGAGCCGATCCGCGCCATCTCCTCGCACAGCACCGCCTCGTGCAGGTAGTCGCCGCCCTGCCCGCCGTAGGACTCGGGGTACTTCAGCCCGAGCAGGCCCTGCGCGGCGAGCTTGCCGAACAGCTCGTCGGGGAACCAGCGCTCGTCCTCCCACTGCTGCGCGTACGGCGCGAGCTCTCGCTCGATGAAGCCGCGGATCGATTGTCTCAGCTGTTCGTGCTCGTCGGAGAAGGGGGGAGAGGATGGCGTCATGGGAGTCGACAGGTTAGGTGAGGCTGTTCCGGTGGGCGCATGCGCCCACCGGCCGGGCGGCGCATGCGCCGCCCGGTGGGGGCGCACATGTGCGCCCCCAAGACAGCGCCACATGTGGCGCTGTCCCTGGCGCCGCATGCGGCGCCAGGACCGACGATGATCTGAGGATGGACGCGACGGATACCGAGCCGACGCCCGCGCCGCGGCTCAGGAAGGCGCTGGCCGGGCTGATCGACGCGGCCGTGATGGCGCTGCCGACGGTCCTCCAGATGCGCCGGGTGTGGCGCGCCCGCGAGACCAAGCGACCGGCCGCTCGGCAACCGGGCTGGATGGGCATGCTGGCGCCTGTGGCCGCCGTCCTCGGCGAGCAGGTGGGGACGCCGGGAGGCTGGATCATGGGCGTGCGCACGGTCGACCGCAGGACCGGCAGGCGGCTCGAGCTGTGGCGGACGCTGACGGTGGCGCTGGTGGGACTCGCCACGCGGCTGCTCACCCGCCGGCTGACGCCGCGCCCGTCGTTGCCCTCGGAGGCCGAGCAGCGGGAGCGGACGCGCGAGGTCCAGGCGATCAAAGAGCGCTACGCGGACGACGAGGACGCGCTCCACGCGGAGATGATGCGCCACTACACCGAGAACCGTGTCAACGTCACCGCGAACTTCTGGCCGCCGCTCGTCGCCGGTCTGGCGTCGGCGCTCGTCAACCGCACGGTCCGCCGCCGTCTCGCCCCGACGCTCGTCGTCTTGCGCGCCCCGGCCGAGCAGCCGGCTCCGCCTCACAGCCCGTACGAGCGGCCGATGACGTCGAGCATGATCTCGTCGGTGCCCGCGCCGATGCGGTTCAGGCGCATGTCGCGCCACACGCGCTCGACGCCGTACTCGCGCATGTAGCCGGCGCCGCCGTGGATCTGGATGCATTCGTCGGCCACTTCGCACGCGATGCGCGCGGCGTGTAGCTTCGCCATCGAGATCTCGCGCACGGGGTACTCGCCGTTGTTGAAGCGCCACGCGGTCACGTACACCATCTGGCGCGCAGACTCGATTTTGGTCGCCATCTCGGCGAACTTGTGGCGGATCACCTGGAACTTGCCGATTTCCCGCCCGAACGCCTTGCGCTCGTGCGCGTACTGCAGCGTCCGTTCGAAGCATTTCTGCGCGCCCGCCACGCAGCCGGCGGCGCCGATCAGGCGCTCGCCCTGGAGCTCCCACATGATGTGGTAGAAGCCCTTGCCCACCTGGCCGAGCACCGCCGACTCCGGCACGCGCACGTCCTGGAAGGCCAGCAGCGCGGTGTCGGATGCGTGCATGCCGAGCTTCTGCAGCTTCTTCTCGCGGATCACGCCGGGGCTGTCCATCGGCACCAGGAACAGCGTGAAGCCGTCGTAGCCGACGTCCGGGTCGGTCTTCGTGACCAGCACGATCACGTCCGCGCGGTGGCCGTTGGTGATGTACGTCTTGGAGCCGTTGATCACGTAGTCCTCGCCGTCCTTGACCGCGCGCGTCTTGATCCCCGACACGTCCGAGCCGGCGTCCGGCTCGGTGATGCCCAGGCACAGGATCTTCTCGCCCTTGATCGCCGGTTCCGCCCACTCGCGCTTCTGCTCCTCCGTGCCGAACTTCAGGATCGGCGGCATCGCCATGTCCGTCTGCACCGCCACGCCCATCGCCAGCCCGCCCGAGTTCGCGTTGCCGATCTCCTCCGCCAGCACCAGCGCGCTGTAGTAGTCGCCGCCCTGCCCGCCGTACTCGACCGGCTTGTCCAGGCCGAGGAAGCCGAGCTCGCCCATGCGCCTGAACACCGAGTCCGGGAACGTCGTCTCCTCCCATTCCTCAGCGTGCGGCGCCAGCTCTTTGGTCGCGAAGTTGCGGATCGACTCGCGCAGCTGTTCGTGCTCGTCGGTGAAGATGAAGTGCTTGCGCTGGGCTTTGAAGTCGGGCTTCAGCACGCTCGCGGCGGTGGCGGCCATGGGGACGGATCTCCTTGCTGGATGTCGTGGCCGGTCGATTCCGATGCGCCGGCGCGGTGGACCGCAGACGCTAACGCAGGGCGCGGAAAAAGTAAACAGTAGGACTGATTACTTTCCGCGCGGGGCGGGCTGGCGTCCGGCGGGATCGCGCGATGTGCTCGCTGATCGGAGGCGCTGTCGGCACCCCCGCGGCGACCACTCCACGTGCGGCCGCAAATGCTGTATGCCAGAATGCGCCGCGGCCAGGTCGGCGAAGGCGACTGCGAAGGGGAGAGGTAGCTTGCGAGACGCGTGGAGGCTGGCTGGATCGAGGGGTAGGGGTGCGGCCGGCCTCGTGCTGATGGCGGCGCTGCTGTGCGCCGCCATCCCGGCTCGCGCGAGCGCCGCAGCGGCGTTGCCGCTCGACCTGGTCGCCCTCGAGCAGCAGATGGCGCAGCTGCAGGCCAACTCCGAGCGGTTCTCGTTTCAGGAGGAACTATCGCTGGGAGGCCTGTTCGGTGGAAGCGTTCCCCTCGTGCTGATCGTGGCCGGTGAGGGCGAAGCCAGCGACTCGCCGCCCGAGAGCACGGCGACAGGAGGGTTGTTCGGGGCGCCCGAAGAGAAGACGCGAACGATTGGCGACACGGTCTACAGCTACAAGCGCCAGGCGGGCGAAATCGACGGTGGGCGTCCGTGGGTGCGCAGCCAACGACCGGCCAACGAAGAAGCCGCTCCAGGCGCCGGCACGGGCCTCGATCCCGGCGGCCTGCTGGAAAACGATCATCCCGGGGCGCAGGGAACGTTCAGCAAGCTCATCGAACAGCTCAACGGCGCGCTGTCGATCGAGGAGTCCGGTCCCGCGACGGTCGACGATCAGCGGGTCATCGAGTTCGACGCCACGCTCGATCCGACGCCGTTCCTCGCACAGCTGAAAGCGGAATCGAAAGAACCGCAGCATCCGCTCAGCTCGCCCTTCGAAACAGCCCCCGTGGGTCACTCCAAGGCGCCCGCGAAGGCCACCGCGCCGCCAACGCTCGAGCTGGAAGTCTTCATCGCCCCCAACGGCCTGCCCGTGCGCGTGCGGCTCACGTTCGCCGACGAAGGCGCGACGATCGCCATCCGCGTCGACACGCTCGCGATCAACATCCCCGTGAGCGTCGTGCCGCCGCCCGCGCGGCAGACGATCGGCCAAGCGCAGCTCAAACGGATCGAACGACGCCGCGCCGCGCGCGAACTCAAGCAGGCCCTGCGCGCCTGCAGTCGCCTGCACGGCAAGAGCGCGGTCAGGTGCCGGGCGCTCGCCCGCGTCAGGACTCGCGTCCCCAGCTCCGAAGCCTCGCCGCTCTGAACACGTCGATGTTCATGCGGTGTCCACCCGTTTCTCCGCACGGGTGGTAGCTTCGTGCCCGAGAGGCCCGGCGACGGGCCGGGCCGTTAGCGAAGGGGGGTCGGCATGGCCGACCGGATGCTGTTCATCGGCTGGGGCACGCCAGTTCGCGGACGCGAGGAGCACGGCCTCGAGGTGTTCAACGAGGCGATCGGCCTCTACGGGCGCATGCAGCAGGAGGGGCGCATCGAGAAGTTCGACGTCGTCCTGCTAGGCCCCAACGGGGACCTGAACGGCTACATGGAGCTGTACGGCTCTGCCGAGCAGCTCGCCGCCGTACGCGAAAGCGAGGACTATCGACGCATGCTCGCGGATGCGAGCCTCGTCGTCGACGCCCTGCGCCAGATCGACGGCTACGCCAACGAGGCGATCGCGGGACAGATGGCGCTCTACCAGGAAAGCGTCGCGCGGGTTCCGCAGGCCGCGTGACGTCCGACCGCGTCTCGGCGGCGCCTCACCCCAGGTTGGCGAGGCGCCGCGCGGCCGGCCGCGCTGCCCAGTCTCATGCCCGGGCGCCTGCGCGTCGATGCAGGTGTCATGGAGCCTCATCCGGGCGACCCGCGGATCATCGCGCACATCGAGTCGGTGTCGAGCAGGGCCGAGCCCGATACACAGCGGCTGGTTTCGACGATGCTGCGCTCCTGCTGGCCGGGCGGCATGGGCGACCGCACGGAGGCCGGGGCGCTCGACTGGGTGCGCCGCTGGGGCCCGCGACGCGCCGGCCCGGTCCCGCCCGCGTGCCAGTGCGCGGCGGGACGCTGCGGCGTGTGTAACTGACGATCACGTCGAGCCGGCAAAAAGTAAAGAGTAGGACTACGTACTCGCCACTGGCTCGCCCTTGCCGTTAGGATGCCTGCGTGACCGCCGAGCCGACCACCGACAAGGTCCTCTACGACGTCGCCGCGTCGGGCGTGGCGACGATCACGCTGAACGACCCGGACACCCGCAACGCGCTCTCCCCGGAGCTGCTCGCGGGCCTGATCGAGGCGTTCGAGCGCGCGCGCGAGGACGCCGCGGTGCGCTGCGTGGTGCTCGCGTCCTCGAACGAGAAGACGTTCTCCTCGGGCGCCAGCCTGGGCGGCTTTGCGGCGGACGCGTCGCTCGTGGAGAAGCACTTCGGCTCGGAGCGCTTCGTCGGCCTGTTCAAGCTGATCGGCGCGCTCGGCAAGCCGACGGTGTGCGCCGCCCGCGGGCACGTGCTCGCGGGCGCGCTCGGGATCGCGCTCGCGTGCGACCTGATCGTCGCCACCGAGGGCGCGACGTTCGGCACGCCCGAGATCAACGTGGGCACGTTCCCGTTCATGATCATGGCGCTGATCTATCGCAACGTCCCGCGCAAGAAGGCCAACGAGCTGCTGCTGCTGGGCGAGCGTTGGAGCGCGGCCGAGGCGCTGGCGGCGGGCATCGTCAACCGGGTCGTGCCCGACGAGGAGCTGGAGACGACGGTCGCCGAGTGGGCGGGCAAGCTCGCGGGCAAGTCCCCGGTGATCATGCGTCTGGGCAAGGAGGCGATGCGCCGCCAGCTGGACATGCCGCTGGACGACGCGCTCGACTACCTGCGCGCGCAGCTGAGCCTGGCGCTGTCCACGGAAGACATCGTCGAGGGCGTGACCGCGTTCTTCGAGAAGCGCGAGCCGCAGTGGAAGGGCCGCTGATGGCCGACTCGCTGCTGCGCCCGCTCGTCGAGGATCTCGAGGCCCGCCGCGCGCGCATCCGCCTGGGCGGCGGCGAGGAGAAGATCGCCGCGCAGCACGCGCGCGAGAAGCTGACCGCGCGCGAGCGGATCGCGCTGCTGATCGACGACGGCACGTTCGTCGAGCTGGGCATCCACGGCAAACCGCACTTCTCACAGCGCGCGATGGACGGCGTGGACGCGCCGGCGGACGGCGTGATCACCGGCTACGGCAAGGTCGACGGTCGCCTGACGGCGGTGTGCGCGTACGACTTCACGGTGATGGCCGGCTCGATGGGAATGACCGGCGAGCTCAAGGTGACGCGCCTGCGCGAGCTGGCGCTGCGGGAGCGGATCCCGTTCGTGTGGCTGCTCGACTCTGCCGGCGCCCGTGTGCAGGAGGCGGCGGGCGCGATGTTCGCCGGCTCCGGGCACCTGTTCCGCGAGGAGGTCGTGATGAGCGGCGTGATCCCGCAGATCGCCGCGCTGATGGGGCCGTGCGCCGCCGGCACCGCGTACATCCCCGGTCTGGCCGACTTCGTGCCGATGGTCAAGGGCCGCGGCTCGATGGCGCTCGCCGGCCCGCACCTGGTGCGCGCGGCGATCGGCGAGGACGTCACCCAGGAGGAATTGGGCGGCTCGCGCGTGCACTGCCGCAAGTCGGGCGTCGGCGACATGGAGGTGGCCGACGACGAGCAGTGCATCGAACGGATCAAGCAATACCTGTCCTACATGCCGCAGAACTGCGAAGAGCGCCCGCCCGTGCGCGCGGTGAGCGACCCGATCGACAGGCGCGAGGAGGAGCTGCTGGACGTGCTGCCGGACTCCAATCGCCAGCCGTATGACATGTACGAGGTGATCCGCAGGATCGTCGACGACGGCGAGTGCTTCGACATGAAGGGCCAGTGGGCGAAGACGATCATCACGTGCTTCGCGCGCTTCGGCGGGCGCTCGGTGGGGATCGTCGCCAACCAGCCCAAGCAGCTCGGCGGCATCCTCGACAACGACTCCGCCGACAAGGCCGCGCGCTTCGTCAACCTGTGCAACGCGTTCGCGATCCCGCTCGTGTTCATCCAGGACGTTCCCGGCTTCATGGTCGGCACGAAGGTGGAGGCGGAAGGCATCATCCGCCACGGCGCCAAGATGCTGTACGCGGTCGCCAACGCGACCGTCCCGAAGGTCACGGTGATCACGCGCAAGGCCTACGGCGCCGGCTACTACGTGATGAACGGGCGCGCGTACGAGCCGGACCTGATCGTCGCGTGGCCGAGCGCGGAGATCAGCGTGATGGGCGCCGAGGGCGTCGTCGAGATCGCCTTCCGCAAACAGGTCGACGCGGCGGAGGACCCGGCGGCGAAGAAGGCGGAGCTGATCGAGGGCTTCCGCAAGATCTTCGACGTGTACGTCGCCGCCGGCAACGACGTGATCGACGACGTGATCGACCCGCGCGAGACGCGCGAGACGATCTGCCGCGCGCTGGAGATGGCGCAGAACAAGAAAATCGAGCGTCCCTGGAAGCGACAAGGAGTGGTGCCCGTATGAGTCTCGATCATCCCGTCGTGATCACCTGCTCGATCTCGGGCGCGATCGCCAACCGCGAGCAGTGCCCGGCGATCCCGTACACACCCGACGAGTACGCGGCGGAGGCGCGGCGGATCGTCGACGAGGGCGGCGTGATGATCCACATCCATGCGCGCAAACCGGATGGCACGCCGAGCTATGAGATCGAGGACTTCCAGGCGATCACGGACGCGATTCGCGCGGAGGTGGGCGACGCGGTGATCGTGAACTTCTCGACGGGCACGATCGGCGTGCCGGTCCAGAAGCGGATCGAATACCTGCGCGCGGTGCGCCCGGAGGTGGCGGCGCTGAACATGGGCTCGATGAACTACGCGAAGTACTCGCGCTCGCGCAAGCAGTTCGTGTTCAACATGGTGTTCGCGAACCCGTTCGAGGAGATCATCCAGCTGCTGGAGGCGATGAACGAGCTGGGGATCAAACCGGAGCACGAGTGCTTCGACGTCGGCCACGTGGGCAGCCTCGCGCCGCTGATCGACATGGGCGTGCTGAAGACGCCGCTGCACGTGGACTGCGTGATGGGCGTCGTGGGCGGCATCCCGCCGACGGCGCGCAACCTGGCGGCGATGGTGGAGAACATCCCGGGCGGTCGTGATTCCAATTCCGGCGGCGGAGCGGCGTCGCACTGGGGCGTGATCGGGATCTCGCGCGATCAGTGGATGCTGGTCGGCGCGGCGCTGACGCTCGGCGGCTCGATCCGCGTGGGGCTGGAGGACAACCTGTACCTGCCAAACGGCGAGATGGCGCGCTCGAACGGCGAGCTGATCGCGAAGGCCAGGCAGATGACCGAGGACATGGGTCGCCGGCCGGCGACGGTGCAGGAGGCGCGTGCGATGCTGGCGATCCCCCAGCGCGATGGAGTCGCGACGTGAGCCTGCCGCTGCAGGGCATCCGCGTGCTCGACCTCTCGCGGCTGCTGCCGGGCGGCTTCTGCTCGCTGCTGCTGGCGGACTTCGGCGCGGATGTGTTGAAGGTCGAGGACACGGGTATGGGCGACTACATCCGCTGGTCGCCTCCCTATTACGAGGGCGCGCACGACAGCGCCTCCTCGGCGCTGTTCCTGTCGCTGAACCGCAACAAGCGCTCGATCCGCCTGGACCTGAAGAGCGACGGCGGCCGCGAGGCGCTGCTGGCGCTGGTGCGCGAGTCGGATGTCGTGCTGGAGTCCTTTCGCCCGGGCGTGCTCGAGCGGCTGGGCGTGGGCTACGAGCGCATGCGCGAGGAGAACCCGGGGATCGTGTACTGCGCGATCTCGGGCTACGGCCAGGACGGCCCCAAGCGCGACGCGTCGGGGCACGACATGAACTACCTCGGGCTGATCGGCCTGCTCGGATTGACGGGAGCCCCACCCTCCCCGCGCGGCGGCGAGCCGGTGCAGGCTGCCGGCCAGATCGCGGACCTCGGCGGCGGCGCGCTGATGGCGGCGTTCGGGATCCTCGCGGCGCTGCGCGAGCGCGACGGCTCGGCGGAGCATCCTGGCTCGGGCGAGGGGCAGATGGTGGACGTGTCGATGGCCGATGGCGCGCTGTCGTGGCTGGCGATGGTGGCGGCCGCGTACTTCGCCGACGGTGTGGTTCCGCGCCGGGGCGATCTGCCGCTGGCGGGAGCGCTGATCTGCTACCGCCCGTACGAGTGCGCCGACGGCTGGGTGTCGCTGGGGGCGCTCGAGCCGAAGTTCTGGCAGGCGTGGTGCCGCGGCGTCGGGTGCGAGGAGCTCGTGGCCAAGCAGTTCGAGCACCCAGGGTCCGACGCGCACGTGCAGGTGCAGGAGATCTTCAGGGGCCGCACGCGCGCCGAGTGGGAGGCGTTCGCGCGCGAACACGACTGTTGCCTGGAGCCGGTGCTGGAGCTGGACGAGGCACTGGACTCGCAGCTGGTGCGCGCGCGCGAGATGGTGGTCGAGCTCGACCAGCCGGGGGCGCAGCGGCCGGTGCGTCAGCTGGGCGTGCCGATCAAGCTGACGCGCACGCCGGGCGAGCACGCGCGACTGCCGGGGCCGGCGCTGGGCGAGCACACCGAGGAGGCGCTGCTCGAGGCCGGCTACTCGCAGGCGCAGGTCGCGGAGCTGCTGGCGTCGGGGGCGGCGGCGGGGGCGGCGGAGATGGGCAACTCCTCCCCGACGTTTCGAGCGTGAGCAGCCATCCAGAGCTGCTGAAGATGAGCGAGCTGGCCGAGCGCTCGGGGGTGAGCGCGGGCACGATCCGCTACTACCTGCGCGAGGGCATGCTGGGCGGCGGCGAGGACGTCGTGAGGACGAGCCGCAACATGGCGTACTACCCGCCCGAGTACGTGCAGCGGATCGAGTTGATCAAGCGGCTACAGGAGGAGCGCTTCATGCCGCTCCGTGTGATCCGTAGCGCGCTGCAGGAGGATCCCGAGCGCGTGCGCGCCCTGATCGAGCTCGAGGACCGCATCCTCGAGCGCGCGGCGATCAGCGTCGACGACGGCAGTCGCGTCTCGCGCAAGCTCGTGCAGGAGCGCTACGGCGTGCCGCGCAACGTGCTCGCGCGCCTGGCAGACCTCGGCGTGCTGACGCCCAACCAGCGCGGCTACGACCGCGACGACGTGAAGATCATCGAGGCGATCGCGAGCTTCCGCGCGGGCGGCTACGACGAGACGCTGGGGTTCACGGTGTACGACACGCTGCGCTACCGCGAGGCGCTCGAGCCGCTCGTCGAGGAGGAGGTGCGCGCGCTGCTCGACCGGCTGGCCGGCGAGGTGGACGTCGAGCGCGCGATGCAGATCGTCGCCGCCGGCGCCGAACCGCTGCGCGAGCTGATCGGCGCGATGCACTCCAAGCTGCTGCTCGCCGAGCTGCGCCGCCAGCGCGGACGGCGCGGCGAGTAGGGCAGACGCCGCGGCGCCGGCGCGCCGGGCTCGACGTCCCACCATCCCGCAAGGTTCGGCGGGCGTTATGCTCTGAGCTTGTTGACTGACCAGTCAATCTGTTCTGTGGTGAAGCCCATCGGGGAGCTGCGGGCGCGGGGTCCGCGGGAGGGAATGCGCTTGTGAGGGTCGCGGCAGTCCAGATGAGCTCGACCGCCGATCAGGTCGCGAACATGGCGCACGCGGATCGCCTCACGCGCGCGGCGGCGGCCGACGGCGCGACGCTGATCGTGCTGCCGGAGAAGTGGACGGCGATGGGCTCCGAGGAGGATCTGCGCGCGGGCGCGGAGACGCTCGACGGCGCGGCGGTCGGGTGGGCGTGCGCGATCGCGCGCGAGCTGCGCATCGAGCTCGTCGCCGGTTCGATCCTCGAGCGCGTGCCCGGCCGGGCGAAGCTGGCGAACACGTCCGTGCACGTCGACCCGCGCGGCGAGCTGGTCGCGGCGTACCGCAAGGTGCACATGTTCGACGTCGAAGTCGGCGGGCACAGATACGACGAGTCCGACCTGGAGGAGCCGGGCGACGAGCTCGTCGTCTCGCAGACGGCGGACGGCGTCGAGCTGGGACTGTCGATCTGCTACGACCTGCGCTTCCCGGAGCTCTACCGGATCCTCGCCGTGCGCGGCGCGCGCATCCTGACGCTGCCGGCGGCGTTCACGCTGACGACGACGCGCGATCACTGGGAGGTGCTCGTGCGCGCGCGGGCGATCGAGAACCAGGCGTTCGTGATCGCCGCCAACCAGTTCGGCGAGCACCCGGCCGGTCAGCGCTCGGGCGGGCGCTCGATGATCGTCGACCCGTGGGGGCTGGTGCTGGCGCAGGCCCCCGACAGCGAGGGCTACATCGTCGCCGAGCTCGACCTCGAGCGCCAGCTGGAGATCCGCGCGCGCCTGCCCTCGCTCGCCAACCGCCGCCCGGAGGCATACCGCTGGCCGGTGCAGGAGACGGTATGAGCACCGGCCGTGCATCGCCGCCGCGCGCGCAGGCGCCGGACAAGCGCCGGCTGATCCTCGACGCGGCCGTGCGCGTGTTCGCCCGCCAGGGCTTTCACGCGTGCCGCGTCGCGGACATCGCCGACGAGGCCGGCGTGGCATACGGTCTCGTCTACCACTACTTCGCCTCCAAGGACGAGGTGCTCGACACGCTGTTCCTGGAGCGCTGGAACGTGATGCTCGAGCTGATCCGCGAAGTCGACGCGGAAGCGATCCCCGTGCGCGAGAAGCTCCAGGCGATCGCGTCGTTCATCATCGACAGCTACCAGCACGACCCCGACCTGATGAAGGTGATCATCGTCGAGGTCACGCGCGCGGCGAACTCGTTCGGCAACACCCACATAGCGACGATCACCGAGGCGTACGACCTGATCGGCGGGATGATCGCCAAGGCGCAGGCCGAGGGGGTGTTCAAGGAGGAGATCGAAGCGCGGTTCGCCGCGATGGCCTTCTACGGCGCGATCGAGCAGCTGCTCACCGGCTGGATATTCGGCCTGCTGCCGCAGGGCGACGATTACTTCGAGCGGGCCAAGTGGCTCGTCGTGGAGACTGTCTGCGGCGGGCTGGAGCAATAGACTGGCGCGAGCATGCAGAACGAGATGGTCAAGCGGCTGATGTGGCAGGCCCTGCTGGCGGGCGTGAGCGCGCTGGTGGGCATCCTCGCCAACCGCGCCGCGGCCACGATCTGGAGGCGCGTGTTCGACGAGGAGCCGCCCGAGTGAGCGGCCCGCCGCCACCGCCCGCGGGGGGGCGATCGGGGACGGGCACGGGCACGGAGGAGACCCAGAACATCGCCACGGCGATCGCCGAGGTGTCCGAGCGCGCGACGCTGCTGGTCCGCGAGGAGATCGAGCTGGCGAAGGCGGAGATGAGCGAAAAGGCGACGAAGCTCGTCAAGGGCGCCGTCGTCGGGGCCGCCGCGGGCGTGTTCTTCTTCACGGCGCTCGTGTTCGCGCTGGTCGGCTGCGCGTGGCTGCTCTACTACTACCTGCCGATCGGCAGCGACTACACGTACTTCTGGGGCTTCTTCGCGATGTCGGTGATCCTGGTGGTGCTCGGCCTGCTCGCGGGGCTGATCGCCGCGAGAGCCGTCAAAAAAGGCTCGCCGCCGGTGCCCAGCATGGCGATCGAGGAAGCCCGCAAGATCCGCGAGAGCGTCGGCCCCGCCGCCACGCCAGCCGAGCCCGCCGCGGGCAGCGTCCCGTACCCGGCCGCCGGCGCGGGGGGCGAGAGCTGATGGCCCAGCGCTCGCCGGCGGAGATCCGCAGCTCGATCGAGGCCAACCGCATGGAGCTCGCGGTGTCGGTGCAGAAGCTGCGCGGCGAGGTCACGAGGCTGACCGACTGGCGCGGCCACATCGAGCGCCACCGCAGCGAAATCACGGTCGGCGCGGCCGTCGTGGGGCTGATGGTCGGCGCGCGCGTGCTGCGCCGGCGCCGTCGCCGTCGCGCCGGCTGATCAGGCCGGCAGCGCGCAGGATCGCCTCGCTGCTGATCAGGCCAGCAGCGCGCGTGGGATCGCGCCGACGCCGATCAGGCCGGGGCCGGTGTAGGTGCCGATCACCGGTCCGACCTCGGACGTGAACACGGGCTCGGAGTCGAAGATCTCGCGGCAGCGTTCGATCAGGCGCTGCGCCTGCTCGGGCGCCTGGATGTGCTGCACCACCCAGCCGTCGGAGCCGCTGTCGTGCAGCTCCTGCGCGTAGGCGACCATGCGCTCGAACGCGCGCCCGGCGGTGCGCACGCGCTCGACGGGCACGATCTCGTACTCCAGCGAGAGGATCGGCTTGATCTTCAGCGTTCCGCCGAGCCACGCCTGCGCCTTGCCGACGCGCCCGCCGCGGCGCAGGTACTCGAGCGTGTCCAGGCAGAACCAGATGCGCAGCGCCTTGCGCGCGTCGCGCACGCGCGTCACGACGGCGTCGAGGTCGGCGCCGGCGCGCGCGGCGGCGCTGGCGGCGAGCACGAGCAGACCGGTTCCGCCGCAGGCGGTTTCGCCGTCGATCACCGCCACGCGCTCGCCGAGGCCGCGCTCGGCGAGCAGCTCGTGCGCCTGGCGCGCCGCCTCGCACGTGCCGGATATGCCGCCGGCGAGGTGGACCGAGACGACGTCGCGGCCGTCCTGTAGCAACGGCTCCCACACCGCGAGGAAGTCGCCGATCGACGGCTGCGAGGTGCTCGGCAGCTCGGGATCGTCGTGCAGCCGCTTGTAGAACCCGTCGAAGCCGTCCATCTCAAGCTCGCGCTCGGGCTCCCCGCGCCAGCCCACGTACAGGCTGACCTGACGGATGCCGAGCTCGTCGGCGAGCGCGCGGGGGAGGTAGTTGGTGCTGTCGGTTGCGACCGCGACTGGAGGCATGCGGCGCGGGACGCTACAGCAACGCCTGCGCGAGCTCTCCCGACTCGAACATCTCGATGACGATGTCGCAGCCCCCGATCAGCTCGCCGTCGACGAACAGCTGGGGGATGGTCGGCCAGTCGGACAGCGCCGAGAGCTCCTGGCGGATGCGCGGGTCGGGCAGCACGTCGACCGCCGCGAACGGCGCGTCGAGCGACTGCAGCGCCGCGACCGTCCGGGCGGAGAAGCCGCACGCGGGCGCGTCGGGCGTCCCCTTCATGAACAGGATCACCTTGTGCTCGGAGATCGCCTCGGCGATCGCGTCGCGAATCGGGTTGCTGTCCGCGCTGGGCGCGGGTGCTGCGGCGGGCTGGCTGCTCGACATCGGCAGTGGCTCGGAGGGGCTGCTGGGCATGGAGTGCTCCTGGCTCTCAGTTGGTGGGGATCTGCGACGGGGCGTCTGTCTTCAGCGCGAGCGCGTGGATCGCGCCGCCGATCTCCGCCCCGAAGACCGCGTACACGAGACGGTGCTGCTGGATGCGGCTGAGACCTGCGAACGCCGGCGCGGTGACGCTTGCGCGGAAGTGGTCGCCGCCGCCGGTGTAGTCCTCGACGTCGACGTGCGCCCCCGGGATGGCGGCCTCGATGCGCTGCTTTATGTCCTGTGCGGACGGCATCCGCCTCAAGGGTAGAAGGTCTGCGCGCGCGCCGAGGGCGTCCCGAGCACCGCTATACTTTGGAAAGTCTTGCAGCCGTCGACAGGAGCGAAGCGATGATCGAGATCACCGACAAGGGCGCCGAGAAGGTGCATGAGTTCCTCGCCTCCCAGCAGGCCGACGTGAGCGTCGCCGGGCTGCGCGTGGGCGTGCGCGGCGGCGGCTGCTCGGGCTTCCAGTACCAGCTGGCGTTCGACGAGCAGCGTGAGAACGACGTCGTGTTCGAGAGCCACGGCCTGAAGCTGCTTGTCGACGGCGAGAGCCTGCAGTTCGTGCGCGGCTCGACGATCGACTACGAGGAGAGCCTGCAGGGCGCGGGCTTCAAGGTCAACAACCCGAACGTCGTGGCCGCCTGCGGCTGCGGCTCCTCGTTCCGCGTCGCCGACGAAGAGCAGGTCGCGGCGGTCTGACGCAGGCTCGCCGGCGCGGTCGCGCGCCGGCGGGGGTCTGTTCCCGCTGGCAGTGGCTGTCGCCGCGGGCCCGTTCGGCCGCATAGGCTGCGGTCATGGCGATGCTGCCGCAAGCGCTCCGCAGCCTGACCCCCGCGCGCGTGCGCGACGACGTGCGCCTGCGCGCGCTCGCGGTCGGGATGGGCGCGATCCCCCCGCGCACGATGCACTCCCGCGCGGACGTGCGGGTGCTGCTCGACGCCGCCCGCGGCGCGCGTCGCGCGGTCGAGATCGGCGTGTACGAGGGCGCCTCCGCGCTGGCTCTGTGCGAGGCGCTCGCGCCGGGCGCCGAGCTGCATCTGATCGACCCGTTCGGCTCGCGCCCGGACGCGCTGCCAAGCGGCTGGGGCGCGAGCGAGTGGGCCACCAGGCGTGCGGTCGCGCGTGCGGTGCGCCGTCGCGGGCGCGACGCTCCCACCGTGCGCTGGCATGTTGCGCTCTCGGGCGACGTGGCCGCTGGTTGGCGCGAGGAGGTCGACCTCGTGTTCATCGACGGCGATCACTCCGAGGCGGGCTGCGAGCTCGACTGGTCGAGCTGGCGGCGGTTCGTGGCGGTGGGAGGGCGCGTGGTCTTCCACGACGCCCGCGCCGGGGAGCCGGGCGGGCGCGGCCTGCCGGGGCCGAGCGCCGTCGTCGCGCGCCACTTCCGCGCCGCGACCACGCCCGGCTGGGAGATCCTCGCCGAGGCCGATCGCACCGTCGCGGTCCGGCGCGTGTCCTGAGCGCGCCGGCGCTTCACTGTTAAGTCGGACGGCCAGCCCGGACGCGGGCAAGTGGGTGTGGCACGGCAGGGTTGACGTCAGGTCACGCCGTGTGGTACGGTCGCCGCGACATGATGTCAAGCGTCGTAGAGGGTGCGGAGCGCCCAGGCCTCCTGCAAAGCTTGAGCTCCCGCCAGGGGGCTGTCTGCAGAACGCCTCGACGCCGTAGCGGCTTGACCTTGACTCAGGAGAGATTTTCTGCCAAGGTCGGGTGTACAGCGTCGTCTGCTGAGGATCAGCTGACGGCAACAACTGGCTTCGGGGCGTCTCTGTCCTGAAGGAGGGGATTCCTGAGGTCGGTCGTTCTATTCCTAGAGGGAAAAGGAGCAGTGGACAGATGAAACGCATCAGGATCGTGGGGCTCTGCCTCGTCGCCGTGTTCGCGATGAGCGCGCTCGTCGCCAGCAGTGCGTCGGCGGCACTTCCGACGTACCAAGTGTGCAAGAAGGCGGCGGTGAAAGAAAAAGGCACATTCAACAACAAGACCTGCTCGATCGTCTCCAAAGGCGGCAAAAAAGAAGGCGGCTACGAACTGGGTGCCTGGAACCAGGGCAAAGAAGCATCGCCTAAGACCAAGAACACCAACGGCACGAGCACGCTGACGAGCTACATCAAAGGCTTCGGCATCGTCGGCGCCGTAACGTGCGCGAAGGCCAAGGGCGAAGGCCGCATCACCGGCCCGAGCACGGGCAACGTCACGGTCACGTTCGAAAAATGCACGAGCTCCGGCGAATCCTGCGCCTCCGCAGGTGAGAAAGCCGGCGACATCAAGACCGCTCTGCTGACCACGACGCTGGCCGAAAACGAAGCAAAAACGGCCGTCATCATCCGCGTCGGCGAAAAAGGCGCGCCCTCCGCGTCGTTCTCATGTGGCGCCGAGAAAGTCATCACCACCGGTACCGCTGACGGTGTCGACACTGGAAACGTCAATGCGTTCTCCAAGGACGCCACGAACACGTTCTCCGTCAACGCCGGCGGCGAACAGATCAACACCGTAGAAGGCGACGTGCTGCTGACCGAAGTGGTCGGCACCGGCACGTTCGAATCCGGCGAGAACACCACCGCTACGGTCAAGGGTGAGGAAATGGAGATCGCTGCGGAACTCTAAGCCGTTGAGCTGTAAGCAACGGTAGAGCCACAGCAAGGTAGTACGTGTGTGGGGCCTTCCGGGGCCCCACACACGCATCTAATGGAGGAGTGCGCGACGCGGGCTGAGCTCCCATGCGCACCCACCCAGACATGACTTCGCAGCCGCACGTGCATGCGCGGTTGTCGCTTGAACATAAGCAGTCCAGGTGTTAGCCTCGTACAGGGGCTGGAGTGTAGGGAAACCAGAGAGGGCTGGCGATGGGGAAGGGAGCGGGACAGACCAGATGGGACGGATGACCGTCAACCCCGAGCATGTGCGGCAAGGCGCGCGCTTGCGGTCAAGCTCCCGCCCGCAGTCAAGCGCCTGCCTCGGCCGCAGCTCGCTGCGCCATGTGCTCGTCACGGGCCTGCTCGTCCTGGCGGCGCTCGCGCTGTGCAGCGCTCCCGCGCAGGCGCTCAGCCAGCGGGGCCACGAATTCTCCGGCTCCTTCGGCGAAAGCGGCGAAGCCAGCCCATCGATGCCCTCGGCGATCGCGGTCAACGAATCCTCGGGTGACGTGTACGTGCTCGAAGCCGAAAACAACCGCGTGATGGTGTATGGGCCCGCGCCCAAGCACGAATTCGTGGAAGCGTGGGGCTATGGCGTCAGCAACGGCGAAAAGAAGCTCGAGACCTGCACGGAAAAATGCGACCCGGGCCTTGCCGGCTTCGGCAAAGAAGGACAGCTCGACGACCCTGTGGCGATCGCCGTCGACAACTCGAACGGCCCGTCGCACGGCGACGTGTACGTGGCCGCCAACCGCACGTGGAAGAAAGCCGAGATCTTCAAGTTCGGCGCCAAGGGCGAATTCCTCGGCAACCTGATCACGAAGACGGAAAAGGAAGAAGAAATCCAGCAGGTGATCCAGGGCGTAGCCGTCGACGGCGTCGGGAACGTATGGGTCGCACGCGAAGACGAAGAAGAAGAGTTCCGGCTCGAGCGCTATCCCGACGGAGGTCTCGGCGGGCGAGGTTCGCTGGAACAGGAAGAATTCGTAATCGACGAAGTGGAAGCGCCGCTGAGCGAATGGCTGAACATCTCGGAATTCGGCACCGAAGAACTCATGCAGCTCGAAGATCAGCTCAGTGAATTCGAAATCGACAGTCTCAGGCGACCGTTGAGGCCGGGTTTCGCAGTCGATTCGGCGGGCGACTTCCTGCTCACATACGAGCCGCTCGGGCACGACTACGAAGAACTCAAAGAACTGAAGGAAGAACACAAGCGTCCCGAAACGCTGGAAGAACCATGCGTGGTCCACCACTGCTTCGCGGAGAAGCTCGAACTCAGCAAGTCCTCGCCGGTGGAAGCGCGCACGTTGCTCGCCAAACTCGACCGCGAGAACACGACCGGGATCGCAGCCGACGTCGCGAGCGGCGAAGCGAGCAATGACATCCTCGTGGACAACGGCTCGAGCGTCGCCGCGTTCACGTCCGCGGGGTCGCTGATCCAGCGCTTCGGCGCCGAACAGCTGAAAGACGGCGACGGCACCGGCCTTGCGATCGACTCCGCCACCGGCGAAGTCTTGGTAGCCGACGTCGATGCTGCGGCCAAAACCGGCCGGATCGACGCCTTCGTGCCGGAAAAGGAAGGCGCGCCCGTGATCGAGCCGGGGAGCCCCTCCTTCGACCACGGGAGGTCCACCTCCGTCGAGCTGCGGGCGACGATCGATCCCAACGGCACCGGGCTGAACGAACTCCACTACTACTTCCAGTACGGGACCGGCAGCTGCACGAGCGAACCAGCCTCCTGTACGCAGCTGGCCCCCGAACTCCAAGCGGGCGAATCGCTACAGGAAGGCTTTGGCGAACAGACGGTGTCGGTGCACCTCAGCAGCCTATCCCCGAGCACGACCTACCACTTCCGGGTGATCGCCGAAAGCAGCCTCGGCAAGACGATCAGCGAAGAAAGCACGTTCACGACGCAGGCCTCTGCCGTAGAGGCCTCTCTGCTCGATGGTCGCGCCTGGGAACTCGTCTCTCCCGCTGAAAAGCACGGCGCGTCGATCCTGCCGTTGCAGAAGGAAGGCGGGCTCATGCAGGCGTCGGAAAGCGGCCGCGCGGTCGCCTACCTGGCCAATGCTCCGATCGGCGAAAACGAGCCGCTCGGCTACCGCGGGGGACCGGAACCGGTTGAGATCTTTGGCAAGCGCAGCGGGACGCAATGGTCGGCGGAAGACATCGCCACCGCCAACGGCGTGCCCGCGCAGGGCCTCGTACTAGGAGGACCGTGGGAGTACCAGTTCTTCACGCCCGAACTCACGAGCGCCCTCCTCACCCCGCTGTCGTCGGTGCCACCATCCTCGCAAACCGAACCCGCGGAAAAAACCGTCTATCTGCGCGACATGCAGACCTGCCCCACCGCTCCGGAAGGTTGCTACCTGCCGGTGGTAAGCGCAGCGAACGACACTGCCAAGAGCGCATATGGCGAAGGCGAGCTCTTCTTCGAAGGGGCGACACCGGATCTGAGCCATGTGGTGATCTCCTCGAAAGTCGGGCTCACGAAAGGCGCCCCCGCCACGGGCGAGTCGCTGTATGAGTGGTCGAGCAAAGTGCCCGGCGAAGAACAGCTGCAGCTCATCAGCGTCCTTCCGAGCAACTCGCCCGCGGAAGGCAGGCTCGGCGCCGCGAAACCGGAAGAGGCCAAAGCCGGCGCCATCTCCGAAAACGGCTCACGCATCGTGTGGAGCGGGGTGGACCCGGTCACCGGAAAGTCCCACATCTACATGAGCGAACTCTACGAAGAAAACGGAGAAGCCAAAAGACGGACGCTCCAGGTCGACGAACCGGACACCGGCGCTTCGCTGATCGGAGCGGACGACCCCGTCTACCAGGCCGCCAGTCCGGATGGCTCGAAGGTGTTCTTCACGGACTCCCAGCGCCTGACCGCCGACTCCTCCGGTGGGCCGACTCCCGAACAGGCCGATCTCTACGTCTACGAACCGGGAAACGCCGCAGGTGAGCGCGTCACCGACCTCAGCCGCGATCTCATCGACGGCGAACGCGCCGCGGTGCAGGGCGCCGTGCTCGGAATCGGCGAAAAGGGCTCCTACGTCTACTTCGTCGCCAACGGCGTTCTCGCCTCCGGAGTCGAACCGGGCGACTGCCGTGGTGAAGCGCCGACGGCGCCGCGCGGTACTGGCTGCAACCTCTACGTCGAGCACCGCGGCGCTCTGGGCTGGGAAGCCCCGCGCTTCATCGCAAGGCTGTCCAACCAGGACAACCCCGACTGGGGGCTAAACGAAGCATCGAACAAGTACGTCGCTTCGCACGTGAGCGCGCGAGTATCGCCAAACGGCGAATACCTGGCGTTCATGTCGAACAACAGCCTGACCGGATACGACAACATCGACGCCAACAGCGGCTATCCCGACGAGGAGGTGTACCTGTATCACTATGGTGCGCCGAAGCCCGTATGCGCGTCCTGCAACCCGAGCGGAGAGCGGCCGGTGGGAGTGCTCGACATCAGCTACAACGGCGAAGGGGAAGGGCTCGTTGTGGACCGTCCCCAGGCATGGGTTGCCAACAGCTCGTTTGAATCCTACGAATTGAATGGCGACGGCAGCTGGCTCGCCGGAAGCCTGCCCGGATGGACCGGAGCCGGCGAAGAGAGCTATGGCGCCCTCTATCAGCCTCGCTACCTATCGAATGGCGGTCGACTCTTCTTCAACAGCGCCGACGCGCTCGTGCCCGTGGCGAAGCCCACCAGGATGGAGCGGATCGACGGCAAGGAGACGGAAGTCGGTACGGAGAACGTGTACGAGTACGAGCCCAAGGCGACTGGGAGCTGCCATGTCGAAAACACAGAAGGTGGATGCGTCGCGCTGATCTCCTCGGGTGAATCCGAACAGGAATCGGCCTTCCTCGATGCGAGCAATACGGGCAATGACGTGTTCTTCGTCACCAACTCGAAACTGGTCCCTCAGGATCCCGACCTGGCCTACGACATCTACGACGCTCGCGTCTGCAAGGAAGGCGGCGCCGAACCCTGCCCGACGCCGCCGCCCGAATCGTCGTCCTCGTGCGGCAGCGAAGTCGAATGCAAACCCAACGGCTCTGCTGGAACCCCTGGCTTCGAAGCACCCGCAAGCGCCACGCTCAACGGGTCCGGCAACATCACCGCGAAAAGCCAGACGCTCGCGCAGAAGACCGAACAGAAGCCGGCCGTGAAACCGAAGTCGCCCACGCGGGCGCAGCTGCTGGCGAAAGCGCTGAGCTCGTGCAAGAAGGACAAGAAGAAGAACAAGCGCCTCGCCTGCGAAAAGCAGGCGCGCAAGAAGTACGGATCGAAGTCCACGGGCAAGAAGGCGAGCGCTCGGGGCTCGACGGCTTCATCCGCAAAGGCGCGAGGGTAGGTGGTCACCGTGCTTCAGCGCAAGCTCACCGCCGTCGGGACGGGTCTCTGCTCGCTCCTGCTTGCGCTGGCGCTGATCGCGGTCGCGGGCGCCAGCACCGCGGTCGCGCAGGCGCCGCAACCGCACTGGAGGATCCTCACGAGGACGGCGCCCAAGTACCTTCACCCTGGTGAAGAAGGCTGGATCGTCGCGACGGTGATCAACCTTGGGGACGCGCCGGTGACGGGAACGGAATCCAATCCGATCAAGATCACCGATAACCTGCCCGCGGAAATCGCCCAAGTCGGAAAGATCGAACCGCTTCAAAAGATGGTGGGAAGAGCGCGGCCGGGCGATAACTACATAAACGGCCGCCCGGTGCTGCATTGCGAATCGCTCCCAATCCTGAGCTGCCCGTACGTGGGTACCGTCCCACCCGGGATCGCCATCGAAATCCACATCCCGGTGAAGGCCGAACTCGACAAAGAGCCGGCGGGGAGCGAATCCGTGGCGCTCGGCCACAACGAAGTGACGGTCACGGGGGGCGTGTACGAAGCCGGTACCCAAACCGTCCCGGCGCGGTCTGAATCCGCGACGTCGTCGATCATCGCCAGCCACGCCGAACCGCCGTTCGGCGTCGAAACCTACGAACTCACTCCCGAAGACGAAAACGGCGAACCAGACCTCGAAGCTGGCTCGCACCCGTTCCAGCTGACCACCTCGATCGCGTTGAACCAGACATTCACGCCCGAAACGAAAGGCGGGCTCGGGAAAGTCGAAGACCTTCCCGGCGTGCCTGAGCTGCTCAGGAACCTGAACACCACCCTGCCGGCGGGCCTCGTGGGCAACACGAACAGCACCCTGATCCCGCAGTGCTCGGACGTGGACTTCTCGACGATCGCCGCCGGGAACTACGACTACTGCCCGCCCGAAACTGCTGTCGGCGTAGCCGTTGTAACCTTCCGCATTCCGGGCCAGACACTCAAGGAAGCAACCGAAAGCATCCCCGTCTTCAATCTGGTGCCCGCGGAGGGCGAGCCGGCGCGATTCGGCTTCGAGTTCGACAGCGTTCCCGTCGTGCTCGACACGTCGGTGCTGACCGGCAAAGGCTACGCCGTGGAAGTGCAGTCGAAAAACACCTCGGCGATCGCGGAAGTGCTCAGCACGGTCGTGACCGTGTGGGGCGTGCCGGATGCGGCCAGCCACGACAACGAGCGCGGATGGGCGTGCCTCGGCGGCGGATATCGCTACATCCCCAACGAAGAATCCACCGAACGCCAGGGCCCGCCGTGCGAACCGTTGGCGGTGGCCAATCCAAAGCCGTACCTGACGCTTCCGACCACGTGCGAAAAGGAACTCTTGACGTTCGTGCGGGCACAGTCCTGGGAGCCCGGAGAAGAACTGCTGCCTCCGCTGGCAGCCAGCGACAAGGAGACGCTCGAAGGCTGTGGTGCGCTGGACTTCGAACCGAGCATGTCGCTCAAGCCCGACGAGCAGGCCGCGAGCACCCCCAGTGGCCTGAACGTGAAGGTGACCGTGCCGCAAACCGGGACGCTCACCGCGGGAGGGTTGGCCGAGGCTGACATCAAGGACACGACCGTGCAGCTCCCCGAAGGCCTGGAGGCGAACGCCGGCGCGGCGAACGGGCTTGAAGTGTGCGGGGTCGAAGCAGCCGGTTTCACCGGCAAGCTCAGCACGGAACATCCCACCAAGGAAGAATTCAGCGCACTCGAGGGCGAGACCGGGTCGGTGCTGCAGCAGGAACTCGCGACGCAGGGCTTCACCTCGGGGCCCGCGACGTGTCCGGAATCCGCCAAGATCGGCACAGTCAAGATCCACTCGCCGTTGTTGGAAGATCCCATCGAAGGCGCGGTCTACCTCGCTGAGCAGGACACCAACCCGTTCGCCTCGCCACTGGTCCTGTACCTGATAGCCGAAGACAAGAAGTCCGGCGTGCGCGTCAAGCTCGCCGGCGAAGTCGGGATCTCGCCGAGCGGCCAGCTCACCTCCACATTTGCGGACAGTCCGCCGCTTCCGTTCGAAGAACTGGAACTAAACTTCTTCGACGGTCCGCGTGCCTCGCAGTCGACCCCTTCGCACTGCGGGATCCACAAAAGCGAAGCAGAGCTCGTCAGCTTCTCCGGTCAGACCGTTACCGACCGCCCGAGCTTCACGACGACGCCGAATCCCGACGGCGTGCCGTGTCCGGAATCCGGTCCGCTGCCGTTCTCGCCGAGCTTCGAAGCTGGCAGCAGCGACAAGCAGGCCGGCGCCTTCACTCCGTTCACGCTCACGATTCGCCGCCCCGACGGGGACGCCGCCCTGAAGACGATCGCGATGCAGTTGCCCCCGGGCCTCGCCGCGGTTCTCGCCAGCGTTCCGCTGTGCCAGGAACCGCAGGCGGCTGAAGGCAAGTGCGGCGAAGAAAGCATGATCGGCGAATCGACCACGAGCTCCGGTCTGGGGGGCTCCCCGGTGACGCTCCCCGGCAAGGTCTATCTGACCGGACCGTACGACGGCGCGCCGTTCGGGCTCTCATCCGTCACGAAAGTGGTCGCCGGCTCGTTTTACCGCGGCGCCGTCTTCGTGGAAGGGGCCTTCCACGTCGGCACGGTCGTCGTGCGCTCGGGCATCACCGTCAACGAAACCACCGCCGCGGCCACGATCGACACGGCGGCGACGCGGTTCATCAGCGAAACCGGCGAAGTCGAAGAATTCGCGGGGCTGCCAGAATTCATCAAGGGCGTTCCGGCGCAGATCAAACAGCTCAACGTGACGGTCAATCGTCCCGGATTCGAGTTCAACCCGACCAACTGCAGCGCGATGGCGACCACGGGGACGCTGACAGCCGGCGAAGGGGCGCCCAGCGAGCCTGTGTCCGCGCCGTTCGAAGTCACCAACTGCCCGAGCCTGCCGTTCACGCCAAAGCTGACCGCCTCGGTCGTCGGGCAGGGGAGCAAAACGAACGGCACGACCTTCGCCGTGACCGTCGAATCGCCCGGGCTCGGGCAGGCGAATATCCACAAGGTCGACCTCACGATCCCCTCCGTACTCCCGTCGCGACTGACCACGATCCAGAAAGCCTGCGTCGCGGCCGTCTTCGAAGTCAACCCTGCCTCGTGCGACGAAGGCTCGGTGATCGGCGAAGGGATCGTGCACACGCCTGTGTTCAAGAACCCGCTGAGAGGTCCGGCGTACCTGGTCTCGCGCGGCGCCGAATTCCCCGACGTGGAGTTCGTGCTGCAGGGCGAAGGCGTCAAGATCCTCCTGGACGGCAAGACGTACATCCACGCCGGGATCACCTACTCGAAATTCGAATCGGCGCCCGACGCGCCGTTCACGAAGTTCGAAACGATCTTCCCCGCGGGGCCGCACTCCGCGCTCACGCCCAGCGTGCCGGAAACCGAAAACTTCAACCTCTGCAGGCAGAGCATCTCGCTGCCCACCGAAATCACCGGCCAGAACGGGGCGTTCATCAGCCAGACCACCCCAGTCACGATCACCGGCTGCAGCGGCGTGCTGCCCTCCAAGGTCGTCAAGCCGACCAGGGCGCAGCTGCTCGCCAAAGCGCTCAAGGCCTGCAAGAAGGACAAGAAGAAGGGCAAGCGCGTCGCCTGCGAAAGGGCCGCCCGCAAGAAGTACGGCAGCAAGGCCAAGAAGGCGTCGAGGAAGGGCGCGAAGAAGTCCTCGAAGAAGTAGGGCGCTGCGAGGTCAGCGGCGCTAGGCCGGTTCGTTCTGCAGCGAGCGCCACAGGTAGCGGCACGCGAGCGTGCGCTGCGGGCGCCAGGGCTCGGCGATCCCCTCGATGGTCGGCGTGTCGGGGAGGTCGTCGAGCCCGTACGCGCGTTCGATCGCGCGGCGGATGCCCAGATCGCCGACCGGCAGCACGTCCGGGCGCTCGAGCTGGAACATCAGGAACATGTGCGCCGTCCACACGCCCACGCCCTTGACCGCCACCAGCTCCGCGGTCACGTCCTCGTCGCTCAGCTCGTCCAGGCGATCGAGCTCCAGCTCGCCCGACAGCACGTGCTCGGCCAGCGAGCGCAGGTAGCCGACCTTCGCGCGCGAGAAGCCCGCCGCCGCGCGCAGCTGCTCGGGGTCGTCGTCGAGGATCTCCTGCGGCGTCGGCGCGCGCCCACCGAAGCGCTCCGTCAGGCGCCCGTAGATCGCCCGCGCCGCGAGCACCGATAGCTGCTGACTGGCGATCGAGCGCACCAGCGCGCCGTAGTGGCCATTTGAATCGATCCCCGCCCGCCCCTGGCCCTCCCGCGAGTTTCCCAGCGGGCCGACCGCGTCGATCAGCCGCTCGAGCACCGGGTCCGCCGCCCGCAGGTGTGCCGTCGCCCTGCGCTCGGAGGCCGGCGTGCCTGCGCGTGGGGCCACGGGCGCTCGCTCAGAGGGCCGGCAGCGCGGACTCCAGCGCCACCGGCTCGCCGTCGAGCGCGTTCAGCGCGCGCTCCAGCGACATCGCCAGGCACGTGAAGCTCGGCGTGTCGCGGACCGTGAAGCGCGACGCCTCCGTCGTGCGCAGCCGCTGCACCAGGTCCAGGAACGTGCCCACGTCGTCCGTGTCGAACGCGACCACGAACTCCTGGTCGTCGAGGCCGAACGAGTACGTCGTGTGGTTGTCCACGCCCGGGTATTCGCGGCCGACCTGAATGTGGCCCTGCATGATCCGCCAGCGCTCCTGCGCCGGCAGCGCGTACCACTCGCGCGACTTCACGAACGGGTATACGAACACGTAGCGGCCGCGGAAGCCGCGCGCCACGTTGCGCTCGTCTTCGGAGTACTCCGAGCTCTTGCGCATCCCCAGGAACGAGTACGGGATCTGCGCCCACTGCATCAGCCCGCTCTGCGCCAGCACCACGTGGAACTCGTGGATGCGGTCGAGGTTCTCCGCCTCGGAGACGAGCAGCAGCTCCACGTCCCCCCGCGTCCCCACCAGCGAGAAGCTCTGCAGCAGGTGCCCGTCCGCGAAGTCCTCGCACGCCGCCGCGAACTCGCGCTTGTCCTGCGCGCGCCGCTCGCCGTCCAGCCGCCGCCACGCCGGGTCGAGCTTCAGGAACGTGTACTTGACGAAACGGCGCGTGCTCACGAGTCGATTATCGCACCGTCGGCGCAGAGCGCCGGCGGGACGCAGACGGGCAGGCTCCGATCCCCGCCGACGGATAGAGTGTGAGGCCGTGCGGATCGCGCTGCTGTCGCCGTACTCGTGGACCTACCCCGGCGGTGTCACCCGCCATATTGAGGCGCTCGCCTCCGAGCTGAGCGCCGCCGGGCACGAAGCGCGCATCCTCGCGCCGTTCGATCCCGACGACGCGCTCTCGCGCCGCCTGCACCGCGGCGCCCGCCCGCAGCCGCGCACCGTCGGCGAGGACTTCGTCTCGCTCGGGCGCACCGTCGGCGTGCCCGCCAACGGCGCCGTCTCCAACATGGCGCTCGCGCCGCACGCCGTGTTCGCCATGCGCGACGAGCTGCGCCACGGCGGCTACGACGTGCTGCACATCCACGAGCCCGTCGTGCCGTTCCTCTCCTGGGACGCGCTCACCAGCGCCGGGCGGCTGCCGCTCGTCGGCACCTTCCACACCTACTCCGAGAACCTCCTCACCAACGGCGTCGCCGCCGGTCCGCTCGGCGGCCGGCGGCGCATGAACCGCCTGCACGCGCGCATCGCCGTCTCCGAGGCCGCCGCCTGGACCGCCCGGCGCTTCTACGGCGGGCGCTATCGCATCGTTCCCAACGGCGTCCACCTGCTCGACGGCGCCCCGTCCGGCGACGCGCTCGCGTACCAGCCCACGGGCGCCTCCCCGCACGACGCCGACCCCGATAATCAATCCGAGCACAGCGACGGCCCGCCACAGCTGCGCATCCTGTTCGTCGGCCAGGCCGTCGAACGCAAGGGCCTGCCCGTGCTGCTGCGGGCGTTCGAGGCGCTGCGCGAGGAGATCCCGGCGACGCTCACGCTCGTCGGCGCCAGCCGCCAGGAGGTCGCGCACATGATGCTCGACGATCGCGGCGTGCGTGCGCTCGGCAAGGTCTCCGAGGAGCGCAAGCTCGCCGAGCTCGCCCGCGCGGAGGTCCTCTGCGCGCCCTCGCTGCACGGCGAGAGCTTCGGCATGGTCCTCACCGAGGCGTTCGCCGCCGCCACGCCCGTGCTCGCCTCCGACATCCCCGGCTACCGCGACGTCCTGCGCGACGGGCACGACGGCCTGCTCGTGCCCCCCGGCGACGCGCTCGCGCTCGCCGAGGCGCTGCGCGCGCTCGCGCTCGACCCCCGTCTGCGCGCGCGCATGGCCCTTGCCGCGCGTCAGCGCGCCGAGCGCTTCGCCTGGCCGCACGTCGCCGCCGAGGTGCTCGACTGCTACGAGCAGGCGCTGCGCGTCGGCGCCCCCGCCACGCGCGTCGGACGCGTCGCCGTCCGCTACGGGCTCGCGCCCGCCGACCTGCTGCCGCGCATACCCGCCGAACGGCTGCCCTCGCTCGTCCCCGCCGGGCCGCCGCTCGCCGGCCGCCCGCGGCGCCTGCGCACCCTGCGCCGCGCCGGCCTCGCCGTCAGCTCGCTCGCCGCCGCCGGCATCGCCGCGCTCGCGCTGCAGCGCGTCGGCGTCGCCCGCGTCGCCGCCTCGCTGCTCGCGTCCAAGCCAGGGCTCATCGCCGCCGGCCTCGCGCTCATGTGCGCCGCCATGTTCGCCCGCGCGCTCTCCTGGCACGCGATCCTCGCCGCCGCGCCCACCTGGCGCCGCGCCAAACGCCGCGACGCCATGCAGGGCACGTTCATCGGTGTGCTCATGTCCGCCACGCTGCCCGCGCGCCTCGGCGAGCCCTCGCGCGCGCTGATCGTCGCCCGGCGGCTCGGGCGCGCCCGCGAGACGCTGCCCGTCGTGCTCGGCACGATCGTCTCCCAGGCGCTGCTCAACCTGCTCGCGCTCGTCATCCTCGGCGGCGTCACGCTCTCCACCGTCAGCGACCTCGACGGGCACGATCGCCCGCTGCTGCTCGTCGCGCTCGCGCCGCTCCTCGCGCTGCTCGCGCGCGCGCTCGCGCCGATCCTCGTGCCGCCCGCCGCGCGCTCGCGCTCGCAACGCCTGCACGCGCTTCTCGCCGCACTGCGCCGCACGCTCATGCGGCTGCGCGACGGCCTGCGCGTGTTCGCCCAGCCCCGCCGCGCCGCCCTCGCCACCGGCGCCCAGCTCGGCGCGTGGGCGCTGCAGTGGCTCTCCTGCTGGCTGCTGCTCACGGCGTTCGGGCTCCACCCGCACGGTGGCGCCGCCGCCGCTGCCGCCGCCGTGCTGTTCGCCGTCAACGTCACCGCCGTCGTGCCCGCCACGCCCGCCAACGTCGGCGTCTTCCAGGCCGCCTGCGTCGCCGTGCTCGCCGGCGCCTACCACGTCTCCACCCCCGACGCCATCGCCTACGGCATCGTCCTGCAGGCCGTCGAGCTCGCCACCGCGCTGATCATGGGCCTGCCCGCGCTCGTCAACGAGGGCCTCTCCTGGCGCGAGGTGCGCCTGCGCACCATGCACGCCACGCCAGTCAAGCTCGCGCCGCTGCCCGCCGGCGGCGTCGGCGTCGCGGTAGCCGCGGGCGCCGCGAGCGCCGAGCGGTAGCTCGGGCTGCTTGCAGGCATCGGCGCGCGCGCGGCGTATCGAGCGACGATGGCCGACGCCTGGGTCTACATGCTGCGCTGCGCCGACGGCTCGCTGTACACCGGCTGGAGCACCGACGTGCAGCGGCGGCTCGCGCGCCACCGCGAAGGCAAGGCCAGCCGCTACACCGCCAGCCGCCGGCCGGTCGAGCTCGCGCTCGCGGTGCCAATGTCCGACCGCACCGCCGCGCGGCGCGAGGAGGCGCGGATCAAGCGGCTCGATCGCGCCGCCAAGCTCGCGCTGATCGCCGCGTCAGGCGCGGCCAACCTACCGGTCGAGGCGTGAGTGGCGGGGACGGCCGCCCGTTTAGGGCATGATGGGGGGTATGGCCTCACGACCTCCGGCGCGCAGCGTCAAGATCTCCGACGACGAGCGAACGGGGTGGTCCTCCGATCGCCCGCGACGCGACGGCGCCCCGCCGCGGCCCGCCGACCTGACCGTCCACTGCCGCGTGCTCGCGCCCGCCGACCGGCTGCGCTACTCGCCGGGGAGCCTGCTGATCGTCGCCAGCGCATCGCTAGAGGAGCGAGACCGCTTCCTCGACCGGCTGATCGAGGATCGCGCCAGCATGCTCTCGCTCGGCAAGGTCCGCGCGCTGCTCGCCGGGCGCGTCGAGGAGGCCGAGTTGGACGCCCGCGCGCAGGAGCTCCTGCGCGTCGCCGTCTCCAAGCGCATGGAGAGCAGGGAGACTGTCGTGCTCGGCGTCGACGGGCTCGACGCCGGCGAGCGCGAGCCGTTCGTGCGCATCGCCGCCGCCCTCAAGCGCCCGCGCCATTTGATCCTGCTCGAGACCGCCCGCGAGCAGGTCCGCGAGGAGGATCTCGCCGCGCTCAACGAGCTGCGCCGCGCGCTCGACGCCGGCGAGCTCGGCGGCGAGGGCTTCCAGACCGTGCTGCGCCTCGGCGGCGGCACCGCCGGCGAGGTCAAGCGGATCCTCTTCCGCCCGCCGCCTCGCGAAGAGTCCTAACGCCGCGCGGAGGGGCCCCATCTTGCAGGGCTTCAGTCGCTCCGGCGCCCCGCCGATGGGTCAGCCGTGCCAAGCCCAAGCCCCGTCGCTTTAGAGTCACCGGTCCTCCGGCCCACGGCTTCCGAAGGTCCGCGGATCGTCAGCCGTCGGGCCACCCTCATCGACACCCGGCTCGTGCGTGCGGAGCTCGCCAGGCTGCGCGGACCGCGTCCCGGGACGCAGGTCTACAGCGCGCGCGTGGTTCGCTCGACGCTCTCGCGCTGACGGTGACGCCTCATCGCCACGCGCCTGAGCTGCGCCCCCCTTGGCGCGCACCCGCCGCGCCGGCCGCGCCGGTCGCCGGCAGGCTAGTCTCAAGTCATGTTCGAGCGGTTTACGGAACGGGCCCGGCAGGTGGTCGTTCTCGCGCAGGAGGAGGCGCGCACGCTCAAGCACAACTACATCGGAACCGAGCACATCCTCCTGGGGCTGCTCCGCGAGCAGGAGGGCCTTGCGGCGCGTGTGCTGGAGAGCCTGGACATCACCGTCGAGCGGGTGCGCGCGCAGGTCGTGCGGATCGTCGGCTCCGGCGAGGAGGTTCCCTCCGGGCAGATTCCGTTCACGCCGCGCGCCAAGAAGGTGCTCGAGCTCGCGCTGCGCGAGGCGCTGAGCCTCGGCCACAACTACATCGGCACCGAGCACATCCTGCTGGGTCTCGTGCGCG